>Ga0209187_1000005_pt1 | contig 606568 bp, 574 predicted proteins | sample BantaG_FD_187430 | JGI IMG/M metagenome (GOLD analysis project Ga0209187, IMG submission 187430) | Marine algal microbial communities from Bantry Bay, Ireland - BantryBay_4 metaG (SPAdes) (version 2) | ecosystem: Host-associated > Algae > Red algae > Unclassified | place: Bantry Bay, Ireland...
TTCCGTTCTTTTAAAAATTATAGATTGAGACTTCTATATGCTTGTTCTTAATGCTTTTTTGGGCGCAACCCACCATTAAGCGGGTAGAATCGTAGAATCGTAGAATCGTAGAATCCAAGAACAATGCCATTCCCTACTCTAAAAATGTCAATAGATTCAGAATAATATCTTTAGTCGTTCGAATCGTTAAATTGAATCATTTTAAAATCTAATGTTTAAGTCTGTTAACTAAAAACCAACAATCCCCAATATTTAAATTATAATCAATTTCTCATAAATTTAAAAGTATGAATTAAGGAGTGCCTAGATCTGGACACTCCTTAAATGTAATTGATTTGTCCTTCAAATTTCAAAATGGATAATTCTGTTTAAAGTAAATTAGTGAGCCAAAACTGAGCCTTCATTGAGCCAACTTGAGTGATGGCCAGTGATATTCAGTGATGTCACCTTGGTTTTTTATTTTCTAGCTTAGGTTAATTGTTGTTTTAACTTTAGATCGTTAGTGGTTTTTGGATTGATTTCCATATTAAAAATGGCGGAGAGAGGGGGATTCGAACCCCCGGTAAGGTTTCCCCTACGCACCCTTAGCAAGGGTGTGCTTTAAGCCGCTCAGCCATCTCTCCGAAAGCTAAGTAAATTTATAGCTTTTTTATGGTATTTGGTAAATAGCATAACTTTGTTATTTAACGATGCTGGCGCTAAACGTCTATAACTAAGTTTTGTCGACAGCCTCTTCATGGGCATCGGGCCAAATAAGGTAATTTTCAGGGCTTATATATAAAAAATGAGCTGCTGCTAAAATAGATTTTCTAGAACATTTAAAATAGTATAAAGTTGAAAATGTTTAGCGCTTCAGAGAGAAATGTCAGCAAAGAATTAACCTTCGTCTGGGGCCCTCCACAATCTGGACAAATGTTTTGGATCTCATCTGTGCTTGCTTCATTGGAAGATGAAGGGATAAATTGCCATCTTTGTAACTTAGAGACTTTTGAAAGCTCCAACCATTCTGTGGAATTAACTTTAGCAAATCTAGATAAATCAATGGAATACTTCATGAAGACTTATGATGATATTAATATGTTTTGCATTCTTCCATGGGAAGTTACCAATCAAAAAAAAACTTTCTTAGAAAATTGGCTTTTATCATACCCTCTTTTTATGGATCCTCACTCCTCATGGTTTGTTCATATAGTTGGATTAATTCCTGAAAATGCGGAAAGACTTCCAATAGAATTCCATCAAAACTTAGTTGAGTTTGCATCATTAACTTCTTCAAGCATGTTAATGATGATGGAGCAAACTTCAAACAATACTCCGGTCTGGAACTTAGAAGATAAGATAATTTTTTCAGACAAAATTGAAGTATTCGAAGAAAAAATAATACCTAACGATGCTGCTGTTCCAGTTTTAAATTTTATTGAGTTAAATAATGAAGCAAAATTTGAAAAGTTTAGTCTTTATATTGAAAATAATGAAAAAAAAATAAGTAAGATTTTTGAAGAACTAAACTCAGGACTAATTGGAAATATCTGGGGAGCCGAATGTTTTTATATTGATGAAAATGATAATTTTTCCTCTGTTACTAATTTAAGTGGTTATAATTTTTCCTGGAAAAGTAAACACCATGCCCTTTCCTCAAAGATAGGCAAAAATGGAGCGATTCTTAATATATCTGGCACCAATATTTTACTAGAATCTCTTATGAAGTATTCAAATAGAATTAAGCAAAATTGAGAAATTAAGGCCAAGGACCAAACGCGTTGCATTATTATTGAGTTTGATAGAATTTAATACAAGTGACCCCTTTCACTTAATATTCTCAGTAGTTTAACATAAAGTTATGAAATCATATGATTTTTTTATGGTTTTAATTTTTAAAGGAGTTAAATAATGACTTTAACTAAAATAGACATTGTAGAAGAAGTAGCAAGCCAATGTGGTTTCTCAAAACTTGAAGCATCTGAATTAATTGAATTAACATTCAACACCATTAAAAAATCATTAACTAATGGAAGCAATGTTAAAATATCTGGATTTGGAAATTTTGTATTAAGAGATAAAAAAAGTAGAATTGGAAGAAATCCACAAACAGGGCAATCTATGGAAATTTCTCCAAGAAGAGTTATGACTTTTAAAGTAAGTCAAATATTGAAAGAAGCCATTAATACCGGTGTAGTTCCAAAAACAAATATAGATTTTAATTTTTAAGATAAATTAAATTTTTTCAACTTTTCATAATACGAAGTTTTACTTATTTTTAAAATTTTTATGCATTCACTACTTGAAAATCTTGAAGCAAATGTTGAAAGTATTTTCCTCTCATAATCTACTAAACTTTCGACTAAACTTTTACTTACATTAATTTTAGGAGCTACTAAGGTAGCTATATTAATATCTGCACTAACTTTTAAAAAATGTTTACATTGTGATAATTCAAACACTGGAATTTTTGAATGCAAGCAAAGGCTCCTGACCAAATTTCTTAATTCACGAATATTTCCTGGCCATGAGTATTCCTCAATTAAAAAACTTAATGCCTTATCTGTGAATTTTTTATTTTTTAAGCTACAATATTTTTCTAAAAAATAATTTAGCAAGCACGGTATGTCTAATCGCCTATCTCGAAGCGGAGGAATGTCAATAACCCCTGATGAAATCCTATAATATAAATCTTCTCTGAAGTCTCCAGTGCTAACCAGTTTAAGTAGGTCCATATTACTAGCAAAAATTACTCTTCCAGAAAAACTAAGCTCCTCTCCAGTACCAACTGGAGTAAATTTTCTTGTTTCTAAAAATCTTAGAAGTTTAGCTTGATGTTGTAAATGAAGACTCTGGACCTCATCTATAAATAAAACTCCTCCCTGAGCTTTTTCTATAAATCCTTTTCTATCCTTATTTGATCCTGTAAATGAGCCCTTAGCGGAACCAAAAACCTCTCCTTCAAAAAGATCCTTCGGAATTGCGGAAGCGTTAATATTAACAATTTCTTGGTTATAAGAGAGAGATCTTGCACAAAGGTCTTTGCCTACTCCGGTTTCACCAGTAATCAAAACATCTAATTTATTATTGTAGCCAAATTTTATAATTTTCTTTTTTAGCTCTAAGCTTTTTTTATCTGCACCAATTAATAATTTATTAAGTTCCTGAGCTATTGATCTTTTAAAAATTAGTTTTTTCTTAATTTCGTTATATTCTTCTGCTAAATATTCTTTAACTATGTATCCATCAGCACCATTTTCAATACAGTCCTTCATTATAGATAAGTCTTCAATACCAGACTGAACAATTATTTCTGAATTAGGAAAGCTAGATTTTAATTTATTTAAAAAAGTTATTGATTTAGTTCCCTTAAAATCACCCTTATGTTTAAGATCAACTAAAAATAAATCAGGAGATTTTATAGTAAGACATTTTTCAGAAAACATAGAAATATTATCAATTAAATAATATTCATCTGCTGATAATAAATTTTTGATTAACTCTTGGTAGATATTATCATCCTCAAAAACTACTACCTTTAACCTATCTTCATTTTTATTAGCCCTTAAATCAGCTTGGGAATTTTCCATACATAAGCATTTATAGCTTTTTTACGCATTAAGTCAATTTATTTATCAAACAGTGGGTGTTCTATATTGGATTTGCTCATAATAGCTGAAAAAAGCCTATCTAAACCTACAGCAATTCCTGAAAAATCATCTTTGATTTTATCTAAACTTTCATACAATTCTAAATCATGTTTTGGCAATGATTTCTTATACTTAGCTCTTTTGTCGAGATCATTTTGGCAACGATTTTTTTGATCCATTGAATTGTTAATCTCTCCAAAGGCATTACCAAGCTCAATGCCCTTCCAATACACTTCAAAGCGCTCTACAAAGCCATTATTCTTTGATTTAGCTAATCCACCACCAAAGTCAGGATAATCAAACAAAAAGTAAATACGTTTAGAATCAAAACTTTTTATTAAATCATCAGTAATAATATAAAAAACATCTTCAAATGAAAACTCATCTTTCTCTAAAAGCACTTTGTACTCTTGAGGCAAAGTAACATACTTCCCAACCATACATTGATTTAAATTAATATTATTTAAATCAAAAAGTTCAGTTAGTGTAAATTCTTTTTTCTGAATTTTTTCTTGGCTAAAATTAACTCCTTCGTTTAAAAAATTAATTAGCCTGTAGAAATCATCAGCTATTTGTGTGTATTTTCCAGGAGACCGATACCACTCCAGCATCAGAAATTCGTAACGATGAAAATTTCCTTGTTCGCCATTTCTATAAACATTTTTTACTTCATATATATTTGATAATCCAAATCCTAATGCTTTCTTCAAGGCATATTCAGGAGAAGTTACTAAAAACTTTGTTTGCTCGTGAATACTTCCCATATCTGAGGTTTTTAGCTTTGTTGAAAAATACTCTAGGCTTGGCTCTAGCCCAGGATTAATAACTAAAGAAGGAGTTATAATTTCATTAAACTTTAATTGCTCAAAAAATAACCTTACTAAAGAAATTAATTTTGAATGAGTTAATAAAAATTTTTTTGACTCTTCCATTGTTACTTATTTCTTACCAAAGACTCAATAAAGAAACCCTATAGCTTTAATATTTACATAATAAGACAAATCTAAAATGTCCAACAGCTATTTTTCTACCTCAGTTTTTTCTTGGCTTAGCACAACAATAATAATAGCTTTCAATATATGGATTCCTTACAAGTAGATATAAAAATACCTACAATTAATCTTGAACTTGTTACTTTATTTTTGTCTGAGCAAAAATTATTTCAAGGTTGTGTTGAGATAGAAGAATCAACACCTTTACATAAAGTTCCCAAAGAATTTGAAACACTGGAATTTGGGACAAAAGCTGCTGAAGATTATTCTAACTGGTTAAAAAATCAACCGGATAAAGTAAATACTATTTTACAGTGTTTTTTTGAAAACAAAAAAGAACTAAACGTTAAAGAAATAGTTAGCTATCTACAAAAAAAATTTTCTGTAGAATTTTTAACAAGTGAAATTATTAACCCAAAACAATGCTTACAAGAATATAAAAAAAACGCTAAAGGAATTTGCATAGGAAAAAACTTATGGGTTGGCCCAAGCTGGGATATCCCTCCAGAAGATAAAATAGCAATTTTTATAGATTCCAGCACTGCATTTGGTACAGGCGACCACCCAACTACATCAATGTGTCTTGAATGGATCGAAAAAAAACAATTAAGTAATTTTAACACAATACTAGACCTTGGCAGTGGCAGCGGAGTGCTAACAATTGCCTGTAGATATTTTTGTCCAAATTCTGCTTTAACCGCGATTGATTTAGACCCCTTATGCGAGCAAGCATCCTTTGATAATATTGAAGCTAATAGAAATATTCTTAATATCCAAAAAAATATTAATTGGGCATTTGGCGAAAATGCTTTAATAAATTCTGTAATTGAAAAAAACTCTGTTGATCTTGTAATTTCAAATATTTATGCAGAAGTGCTAATTAAGTTAATTCCCTATGTAAAAAATATATTAAAACCAAACGGAACTTGGGTATGCTCCGGGATAACTGCTGGTGATTTAGAGCAAAGCTTTACCCAAGAAGTCGAAAATAAATTTAAGTTATCATTGCGAACAAGTAAATCTAGCCCTAATTTAAACTCATTAACAAATACCGATGATAATTGGGTATTGCTAGAGTTGGAAAATATAGAATGATTTTAAGCGGTCCAGAAATAAAAAGAAACATTGATTTAGAGAAAATTAAAATAACCCCTTATAATGATAAGTCTTTAAATCCTAATTCATATAATCTTCATCTTCACAATAAACTATTAACTTACACCCAATCTCCCCTTGATATGAAAAAAGATAACCCTACTAAAGAGTTAATAATTCCAGAGGATGGATTATTATTAGAAACAGGAAAGCTCTATTTAGGCAGAACTCTAGAATACACTGAAACAAATGGATTTGTTCCAATGCTTGAAGGAAGATCCAGTGTGGGCAGACTAGGCTTGTTTGTGCATGTTACCGCAGGGTTTGGAGATAATGGATTTTGTGGATATTGGACATTAGAAATTCAATGTATCCAGCCTATTATTATTTATCCATTTGTATCTATTTGTCAGATTTTTTACCACAAAGTTGAAGGAGAAAAAGTTGAATATAAATCTGGAAAGTATCAAAAAAACAATGGGATTCAATCTTCTAGAATGTTTATGGATTTTAAATAAATAAAACTATTCTTCCCAATCTCCTGCCATTCCACAGGAACCGCATTTGTTTTTTCTCTCAGGATCCAGTTGCTCACCAGAAGCTTCAACAATTTCTTTACAAGTTTCGCAAAGCCCAGTACCACATTCTCTTCCTTCTAATTCACAAGGTCTTTTTCTTTGATAATCCCAGCTCATTAAAGACCAGGATTTGAACTCAGTAGCGGCAAATTTTCTTGCCTCAGGAAAATTTGAAAACTGCCAAGAACTTACTTCCTTAAAAGGAAATCTATTATGGATGAAAACCTGATACTCAAACCTGTCATCAATTGGATTGTAAACTGTATTAATTCCGCCTTCATTTTGCTGACTAATAAAAACTATTTTATTAATCGCGTCTTCAGAGAGGGCAAGAATTTTTATAAAGTTGTTCAACAATAACCTCTGATTAGAATTGATTTAATAAATATTTTAAAAAAATTTTTAGACGGTTTCCATCTTAGGAGCAATAAGGCCTAGGGCTCTTGCTCTTTTAATTTGTTTTGTTAGTTTTCTTTGATTTTTTGCAGTAACTCCTGAAACTCTTCTTGGAACTATTTTTCCAGTTTCAGTTACAAATCTGTAAATCACTTTTAAATTTTTAAAATCTAACGAAAGCTCTTTATCTAGAATAAAAGGGCAAACTTTCTTTCTTGGCGCTCTATTATTTTTAGAACTTGAATAGCTTTTTCTAGGTGTATAAGGTTTTTTCGTTTCAGTAGTTTTTTCTTCGCTCATAATATATAGTATCCTTCAAAAAATTAAGATTTTGAGCTAGATCCTTGCTCTTTTAATCTTTTCAACCTAGCTTTTTTTTTTGCTTGAGACCTTCTTCTTCTAACCAAAAGAGTCTTTCTATTGTCATTTCTGCCCATCACACAATTTTTAAATAAAGTCGCAATAGATGTCAATAATATTAAATTATTCTGCATCAAATAACGTAACAAAGTCAGCTATTTTACCATCTTGGTCATAAATAAATAATTTATAACCCAAAAGCTCGTTAGATCTTCTATCATTAAACTGCATTAACTCTAAAGCAAAATCAGCGTCTTTAACCACGCTAGACTTAATTATCTGGTCCTTTTCAATCTTACCTTTAAGCTCCAAAGCCTTATCTTTATTTGGAGAAAAGGGCTGAGCTAGAGCATTCTCAACTGAATCCCTCATAAAATCTATATTTTTCTTTATAACAACCCTAGGCTTAATTGAAAATTTGCCTAGTGGCTTAGATTTTCTGCCATCACACGAACAGAAAAAAGAAAATGAATACCCTATTGTATTCTTCTTTTTATCATTAAACCTAGAAACCAACATAAAAATTCCACGAGCTGAATCTTCATATACTTTTCCATCAATACCTGGCCAAGGCAAAGCATCTATAAGGTCCTGTTCCTCATCTATGCTTTCATAAATGCCGGCAAGATATTTAACTATGTTTTTTTTATTTTTTACTAAATCACAATCTTTATTGGGAAGAGGGAATAGGCTTGATTTTAAGTCTGTTGAAACCTTAGCAGGCTTCTTAGCTGCAGGAACTTCATATTTTTCAGTCACTACTTTAAACAGGCTATTTGTGCTAGTTGCAACCTTTTTTTCTTCACCAAAAATACTTGCTGAAAATAAAAAAAGAATACAAGCTAAAAAATTAGTCCATTGAAAATTACTCGCATGAAAGTTCTTAAAAATCCCCACTATATTAATAACTTATTAGAAATACTAACTAGATGCCAATGGTTTGGACGGTGCAACAGTACGCGGCGCAACGTTAGATATTCTAGAGGCAATATTTACTTTCATGGAAGGATTAAAGTAATAACCATTTGAACCATTCATTATATATCTACTTTCACGAGGATTAGGTTCTACCAATTTTCTAAGCCTGTTAATATTTATATAAATATTATTATCGTGTCTAAGAGGGTTATATTCCTGATTCCAGATTTTCTGGGCAAGCTCTTCTTTGGAATATTCTTTCCCAGGAGATTCTGCCAACAAACATAAAAGCCTCATTAAAGTAAACTTATTATGAAATGGTATCTCACCTAAGTGCTTTTCTCTTACATAACTAGAATTTTTATCAATTTCTAAATCAACTTTTTGATTAGGGATGAAGTGAAAATCTTCAAAAAAATCATTTACATAAACCTGAGATAAAGGACTAACACCTTGTAGCCCAGACTGCCATTCGTCATAACTTTCAATGCTAAACCTGTCTAAAATAATTCTTTCTGCTTGTGCATTAACTGATCTAATTCTTGTTAGTAATGCTGAAAAAACAGCAGAGTCTGTGCTCTCACCTAATTTTCGATGAAGAACTAATTTTGCTAAACTTGCTCTTATAAATAATTTTTCATGAGCTCCAGTTTCAGCAATATCAATTGTTTCTTTAATCTTCTTTAATGAGTCCTTTGGATGGCCTGATCTTGAATCAAGTCTTGCTAGAAGCTCTAAGCATTGAGCTTGGTGTTTCAGATCTTTTCTTTCTTTATAATAAGCACATGCCTCAAGAAGCATTGCTCTTGCTTTTTCATGAGCTGAAGCATCACCTCCACGAAGAAGTATTCGACCCTTCCAAATTCTTAGCCTCATTAATTCTCTTAAATTATTTTCTTTAGCCGATATTACAACTAACCTATCAATGCATTCATTAGCATTACTAAATTCTGCCATTTGAACAAATAATTGAACTTTTGCTCCCAATAATCTTCTACCAAAATACGATCCTTCATCATCACCAATTGCAGTTTGAATTTCTTCGTACAGTTTTTTAGCAAGGTCATAATCTCCAAATGTTGCATGTAATTTAGCAAGAGTTAACTTACTTAAAATATTAATTCTCCAAAACTCTACGCCTTTAAAATCATTAGTTGCAAGATTCAAGTAAACCTTTGCTTTTTCTTTTTCCTCTAAAGCTGCGTAGCAAGTTCCCATGGACCAAAGTATGTGATGGTAATGAACACTGTTTTTATCTTTAACTTCATCACAAGTAGAAGTTAAAAACTCTAAAGCTTTCTGGTAATGCCCCTTCTTCCTGAAAACGTCTCCACGAAGAATATCTGCTTGAATTAAATGATTCTTGTTTTCAACTTTCTCTGCACGAGATTGTAGTTCGTCTAACTTGTTAAGGGCGCTATCGTACTTACCCTCAAATCTTAAAATCCAAACCAATGAGTACTCAATGGTTAACTGAAGATTTTCATCGTCTATTTCAGTAGCTATTTTTAAGGAATCAAGAAAGCATTCTTTTGCTTTGTCAATGTTATCAAAGTATAACCAACTAGCTCCAGTAGCCTGAAGACACCAAGCAAATTTTTGTTTTTCTGAATCAGTATTTGCTTCAATACTTTTTACAGTATCTAAATAATTTTTTATTTTATCAAAAGACTGGGTAGTAGAAGCAATTCTAATTAGATGAGAATATGCCTCTAACAATGTTTCATTAGAAGGAGAAGAATGTGTATTAGACTCAATAATTTTTTTTAATTCAACTTCTGCATCTAAAAGTGAACCATTCTTAATCAAGGCATAAGTAGAAGAAAAAACATTGTTTTCGCTTTGAACTTCATTTGTTGCTTCTTGCTGGTCACTCATAGACACTCCCTTTTGATTTTTTTTAGTTAAAGATAAGATTTCTTAACCTAAACTTGAAAATACATAGTACGTTTTTGAGGCATTTTTGTCCAGCATATATATAGCTGTTTAACTAACAATTTCTTTAGAAATATGTCAGGAACAATAAGAAAAAGTTTTCCTAACAATTCAGACACTTAAAGAGCAATAGCGCCTTTAAAGACTTATTATGGAGACGTCATATTCTTAGCTTGAACAAATTTAGAAAACTCATCTTCACTTAAGTATTTTAATTTTACCGCTGCAGCCTTTAAAGTGATGTTTTCTTTAAAAGCTAATTTTGCTATTTCTGCAGATTTATCGTAACCAATATGTGGATTAAGCGCTGTCACCAGCATCAAGGTATTCTCTACATAACTAGCAATATTTTCTTTATTTGCTTTAACTCCGCTTAAACATTTATCAACAAAATTAGAGGCTGAGTCACTTAGCAACCTAGCTGAATGTAAAAAATTAAAAATCATCAATGGCTTAAAAACATTTAATTGAAAATTACTACTTGAGTTGGCAATATTAATTGAAACATCATTTCCTAAAACCTGGCAACAAACTTGAGTTAAAGACTCACATTGAGTTGGATTTACCTTTCCTGGCATAATTGATGAACCAGGCTCATTAGCGGGCAAGCTCAACTCGCCAATACCACACCTTGGACCACTTCCTAAAAATCTTAAATCATTGGCCAGCTTCATTAAACAACTTGCAATTGTCTTAAGAGATCCATGAGCAAAAACTATTGCATCATGAGCACTTAGTGCTTCAAATTTGTTTGGTGCAGTTATAAAATCACTTTTAGCAACCTTGGTTATCTCTAAAGCAACTTTTTCAGCAAACTCTGGATGAGAATTTAATCCCGTACCAACAGCAGTACCACCAAGGGCAATTTCCTTTAAACCATTTAAAGAAAATTTAACTCGCTCAATTGAGTTTTTAACTTGTTGCTCATAGCCTGAAAATTCTTGACCAAGAGTTAAAGGGGTTGCATCCATTAAATGAGTTCTGCCAACTTTAATAATATCTTCAAATTCTTTGGACTTACTTTTTAAACATTTTTGTAACTTTAGCAAATTTGGTAATAAATTTTGCTCAACAAATAAACTAGCAGCTATATACATTGCAGTTGGAAAAACATCATTGGACGACTGTCCCTTATTTACATCGTCATTTGGATGAACCGGTTTTTTAGAGCCAATAACTCCACCACTAATTTCAATTGCTCGGTTTGAAATAACTTCATTTACATTCATGTTGGACTGAGTTCCAGAACCTGTTTGCCAAACAACCAAAGGAAAGTGACTATCTAGTTTTCCGGAAATAACTTCCTCGGCAGCTTGAACAATTAAGTCACATTTTGTTTTTTCTAGTAATCCTAAATTATGATTAGTTATAGCCGCAGCCTTTTTTAAAATTCCTAATGCTCTAATAACTTCATTGGGAATTTTATCGTTTCCAATTGGAAAGTTCTCTAAAGATCTTTGTGTCTGTGCTCCCCAAAATTTATCCGCAGGAACACTTACTTCGCCTAAACTGTCAGTTTCAATTCTTACATTGCTCACAAGCTTGGATAATAATATTTTTAAGCTTTTAAATATATAGTTATTTTTGAATACTGGTTATAACTCAATTTTTTTTTATGTAAAAATTAATACATCAAACTATAGAAAAAAATGGTGAGTCGTCACGGGCTCGAACCGTGGACCCTCTCCTTAAAAGGGAGATGCTCTACCGACTGAGCTAACGACCCAAGATTAACTTGTTTACCAGAACTTTCTAAGATTTTCTGTTGTTCTTTTCAAGAAAAGTTTTCAAACACTAGCATTATAGACTACCTGCACAACACTTTAACTAGAAATAAAAATTAGTAACATTACTGTTGGTTATAGTTTTTGTTTGCTTTTATAGCAGCAAAGCAGTCTTGGGGACAAAGCAAACAAAAACTATAACCAACTTTTACAAGAAACTTGGTAATATAATAAACAATACCATACATTTGTATGGCATCAAGGTGTGAACCATACAAATGTATGGTATGCTGTGTATATTGTGCTAACTACTAAGCAAAATCAACTATTTGAATATATTAAGCAAACCTCTTTGAGGGAAGGAAGAATTCCTACATATAGAGAAATGACCAAAGCCATGGGTGTTCAGTCTATTGCTACAATTCAAGACAGATTAAAAGCCATTGTAAAAAAAGGATTTATTCTTAAACAAGGAAAAAAACTAATTTTAAATTTAGAAACACCAGGATTTGTAGAAGTTCCGTTTCTTGGCTTAATTTCAGCTGGAAGTTTATCAGAAGCAATAGAGCAATCTGATCAAAGTATTTTTATAAGCGACAGCATATTAAATGAATCTAATAATAATTTTTTTGCGTTAAAAATCAACGGAGATTCAATGATTGAAGCTGGAATTTTTAATGAAGACACAATTATATGTTGTAAAAAAGAAAATTATTTAAATGGTGATATAGTTGCTGCTAAATATGAAAATGACATTACTCTAAAAAGGTTAGAAATTAACAAAAAAAATAATACTATTTATCTTCACCCAGAAAACAAAAACTTTAACCCTATAAAAATAAATCCAAACAAAAATTTTTCAATACTTGGAAAGCTTATTCATTTATCTAGAAAATTTAACTAATATAGTATTAATCTATTCTACAGTTACGGACTTAGCCAAATTTCTTGGACGATCAATATTCCTTTCACAAGCTTTAGCCAAACCATAAGCTAGTAACTGACAAGGAATTGTATAGGCTATTGGAGTTACTGCCCAAGGTAATTTAGGCATTGGGATATAATGCTTACAAAGGTCCTTAAACTGAGTGTTTCCTTCTTCGCCAATACCAATTATTACACCACCCCTTGCTTTTATCTCTTCTAAATTTGAAAGAGTTTTACTCATAACATGATCTGAGGGAGCGAGAACTATTGTTACTAATTTATCATCCACTAAGGCAATTGGACCATGTTTCAACTCGCCTGCTGCATAACCTTCGGCATGCCTATAAGTAATCTCCTTGGTTTTCAAAGCTCCCTCAAGAGCGATTGGATACATAATGCCTCGGCCAACGAATAAAATAGTTTTATAGTTTCCAAGTAATTTACCAATTTCTTGAAATTCTTTTTCACGTTGAACAATGCTGGAAAGATCGTGTGGCAAGCGCGCCAAATAACTTGAATTTGCAAGTACTAAATCTTTAAAAGAAGTATTATTAATTCCAGCTAAATCTAAAGCTAATGAACACAAAATTGCTAACTGAGAAGTAAAAGCTTTTGTGGAAGCAACCCCAATTTCAGGACCAGCTTTAGTCATATAAGAAAAGCTTGCTTCACGAAATATAGTTGAGCCAGGAACATTACAAACAGCAAAAGTTTGAACCCCAGATTCATTTGCTAATCTTAAAGCAGCTAAAGTATCGGCTGTCTCACCTGATTGAGAAATAACACCAACTAAAGTATTTGAGTCAAAAACAGGACTTCGGTACCTAAATTCACTAGCCAAATCTACATCAACACTACATCCAGACCATTTTTCAAAATAATATTTTGCTACCATAGCTGCATAAAAAGCTGTACCACAGGCGACTAAATAAATTTTGGTCTTTCCTTTCCATAATTGTGTATGGGTTTCCATTTGGTCCCAGAGAAAGTTATTTCTCTCGTTAGTTGGCAACCTACCAGAAAGAGAGTTGGCAATTACAGAAGGCTGTTCAAAAATTTCTTTGAGCATAAATGTTTCGTATCCATGCTTTTGAGTCATTTCGTTATTCCATTTAACTTCAAAATAACTTGGCTTCCAATCCTTAAGAGTTTCTAAATCAAATGCTTCAATTACATCTGAATCTCTTTTAAGTTGAAAAAAAATATTGTTATCAATTGCGCTAACCATATTAGAATATTCAATTAACGCTTGTTGATCACTTCCAATGTGCCATCCGGAATCTCCTTTAGCTATTAACAATGGAGCGCCTTTTTGAATACCAAAAATAGTATTTGGATCCCTATCATCGACAAATAAAAAAGAAAATTGCCCATCAAGCCTATTTAAATTAGCTACAATTTCTTGTTTAAATTTATCATTATTTTGAAAACCTTCTTCCCAAATTGTACTTAACCAAGAAACAATTACTTCTGTATCAGTCTGGGAGCTAAAATCGAATCCTTGCTCTTTTAATAAATTTCGTAACTCATTATGATTTTCAAGAATTCCATTATGAACTAACACTAAATGCTTAGATCTATGAGGATGAGCGTTTCTTTCTGAAGGAACTCCATGAGTTGCCCATCTTGTGTGAGCAATGCCAATTGTTTGAGAAAAACCAACATCCTTCATTTTTTTTGCTAACTCATCAACAAAGCCTACACTTCTTGAAATTAAACATTTTTGTTTATCTTCATCTACTAACGAAATACCAGCAGAATCATACCCTCTATATTCAAGTTTTTTAAGACCTTGAAGTAATACAGGTTTTGCTGGCTTAGAACCTAAATAACCGACTATTCCACACATTATTTAAATGTAACATTTTAAAGCAGCGGCTTCAATCTGTAATTTATTGTTGATAAATTACAGATTATTCAGCTTATGCTGCCTTAGAAGAATTATCTATTTCGTTTCTAATTTTTAGTATTTTTAAATATTTTGTATAAGTAAAGTTGTTTAGCTTACCAATTTTAAGTGACAGATCATTACTTGTATTACCTTGAACTTCTCCCCAAATATTAACTGAATTTGGATTTTCTTGAAAATACAAATGAAGATATAGTTTATTATTTTCTGTTGAAAGCTTATTTTTTAATTTAATAGTTATATTTTTGGCTGTCGCGGAAGATACAACTCCTTCAATTAACTCAGATCCATCATGTATCATTACCAACCAAGGATTGTTTTTAGAAAACAATAGGCTAGATTCCTCTTCAGCAATATTTGAATCCCAAGAAAAAATATCATATTTGCTAATCGGACTCCAATCGTCTTCTGTTGCATGCTTCATCAAATTTAAATTTGTAATTCTTCCTTTATCAATCTCTGCTTGAATCTCTTCTTGCGCAAAAGGACCACGCCTTATACCTTCTTTTGATAACAGAAACCACTCTAAAACCTTTGTATCACCGACCATAGAAATTCTATCGACATGAATTTTTAAAAATTTAATTAAATTTTAGTCAAAAAACGCTATACTAATAATTGTGTCAAAACAAAAACAAAGTCCTTTTTTTATATCAGCTCAAAGACACGATAAAGATAGGATTGAAATAAAATTTGGGTGTGATGAAATCCCAGAAGAATACAAACATAAAATTGACTATCAAGTAAAACTACTAATGTTCACACCTAGAACGCTTGGCTTAGAGAACTTTGAGGATCTTTCTTCATTAAGACAAGAGTTTAGATCATATAATAGACTTCACACTGTAAGTTCGAATCCTAAAAATGAATTTGCTTCTGACAGAATTGAGTCAAGATTTAAAAAAATGATATCCTCAAAAGATTATCAATCTATACAAATTTTTGGATCTGAAGTTCATGCTTATTTTAAAGGCAAAAGAAAAAAGATTATCTATCAAATTAATAAAAATAAAAGCTCTAAATTTTTACTTGAAGATCTAAACCAAGCAAAGAAAACTATTTCCATTTTAAGAGATTATTTATTAAAAGAGAGTCTAGAAAAAAAACAGATAATTGAACTAGAACAAGATTCATACCCTTATCAGCTCCTACTATTAAATGAATATGTATCTCATGCATATATGCAATTTCTAGGCAAAATAAACTCAAAACTTAAAAATAAAACTAATTATTCAGAGGTTATTAGTTTTATTCAAAATGAAAACAACAAAGAATTTGAAAGCAGATCTGCTTTTGGCCTTCAAAATGACTTCTCTAAAGATGAAGAATCTACCGAAAATTATTTAGCTAGAATTTCAATGTTGAAAAAATACTTTCAAAAAAGCTTATTTATTAAATCAAAAGAAATAAATCCTAATGAAAAGCTATTATTTCCCGTGTATGCACTAGCAGCGGCTATTGTTGCTTTATGGGCAAGTACCATTCAAATATTTTTCTTTAAAAAATATGGACCTCGAATGGTAAGCTTTATAATTGTTGCTGTTTTTGCGTACATTGTTAAAGACCTAGTAAAGGATTATTTAAGAAAAAAAATCATGGCCAAAGGAAGCACTTTTTTACCAGACATTAAAAAAACCTTAAGCTTAAAAAGGAAACAAAAAGAATACAAACTAGGAACCATTAAAGAGTACCTGAGTTTTTGTGAGGCAGAAGACATCCCAAAAGAGGTGCTGAACTACAGATACGAAAACAGTACAAATAGTCAACTTCAAAGATATATTGATGAAGATATTTTATTGTTTAAAAAGCAAGTATCTTTAAATCTTCAAGAACTAAACAAAAAAGATCCTTTTGACTGGGGATTTAGAGAAATTATTCGATTCAGAATAGAAAGACTCCTTGGCTCAATGTCTGATCCATTTAAGACTCTTCACTCAGTATCAGACTCAAAAAAAATTGAAACAACTAAGGCTCACCGAATATATAAAATGGTTGTCCTTGCATGTATTTACGAAGGTAAAGATGAATCAGAAAATCTTCACTCCTTTAGAGGCTTTGAATTTGATATTGATAAAAATGGAGTTTTAAAATGCAACCCATTAAAAAAAGCTTCAATAAAAATTTAAAAAAAGAAATTATTTAGTAATTAATTCGAGCATCTAATCCCTGCCCCCACTTTATTGACATCATAGATGTATTCATGCAAAATATTTTTATGAACAATATTTTAAAACTTTTTGCTATTTTAACAATTTTTCTTATTTTCTCTGCACAAAACATCGCTTGTCCTAAAAAAGTACAAATAATGCTAACTGATTTTCAACCGAATATTTTTTCTTCAGAATCAAAAGATTTAAATGAGCACTTAGAAATTAAAACAAAATTTATAGCTAATAATATTTCTAAAAATTTTTACATCATCACACTTGAAAAAAAATATAATGATAAAACCTCTAAGGTCTGTGTCTACTCTATATATAATTTTGGACATGAATATGATGTTGAATTAACCATTAGAAATGATAAAATAAACAAAAAAGTATCTTCACTACTTGAATTCACCTTTTTAAAAGACTCTTACATAAAAACAAAAGATGTAAAAGTTTGTCATTATGGAATGGCTTTTATTGATATGGATTTAGGAATAGAAAAAATCTCAAAACTAAAAACCCATAATATTCCACTAGCCAAGCAAAAATTTAAAAGTCATGTGTATTGTGAGCTGGGAAAAGGAAAAAATAGAAGACAGGGCGTCGTAGAAAACATCCTTGGCACCGTTACCTTTAAAGTAGAGATCCTTTAAGATTTTATTCTTCTTTTACTTAGTGGCTAAGAAAAATTATCTGCAAAATGATCTGTTTTAGTTAATATATCTTCAGGTATTCCCTTTGAAATCAACCAATCAATTGTGTCTTGATATTCATTTCGAGCACAGTATAAGTGAGTAAGTTCAAAACTTCTTACATAATTACTTTTTAAAAGCAGAGAAACGTCATCCATTGGAATTAGCTTCCTTCTGTCTTCAATGTAAATTGGATACTTTCCTCTACTCCCTTTAGTTAAAAAAGAAGTGCAAGTGCGCCACCAAAGCTTTGGTATTTTATCTTTTGGCTTAGAGATATTTTGATTATTTTTTAGAGCAGGAAACCAAACCGTAGTCCCTCTTGACAGCTCAAATGGAGTAATAAATTTTTTAAAGGCTTTTTGATTCTCAGGCGTAACAGTGCAAACATGCTTTAAAGGTTTTCTATCCTTAATACATAAACCCCAATGATTAGATCTGTTTTCCAATATTCGCTTCAATAACCACTCATCAGACCACATTGAGTAGTCTTTTAAATCTGGATTAATAGTAAAATCAGGCAACTCAGCTAAAGCATTTTCAAGAATAACATCAAACCCAACAACAGTTTTGTGAGAGTAAAGCTGAAGAAACATATGATATCTAGAAATTAAAAAATCCTCAAAAGCTCTTAAAGCTTTTTTTCTAAGACAAATGCAAAGTTGGTTTTTTTTATTTGGGTCAGGACGCCAAAGCATGTTTCCCAAAATCATTTCTTTATCAAATTCACCATAAGGAACCCCAGTGTAATGAGAATCTCTTAACAAATAATCCATACGATCTGCATCAAGTTCTCCTGAAATAATTCCTTTTAATCCAGGAAGAATATTCCATTGGCCACTTGGCCCAACTTTACACATTTCAACCAACTCAGGAGTTGGGGCAATCCACTCAGGAGTAAGTAAAGCTGCAATATCTTGAGCATATACACCAGCAATTTTTTCTTCATCACCCGCAATCATGGCAATAAAACCTACAGAAAATTCTTCATGTATGGCATAGGATTCAAGCCAAGATTTTTTAGTTGGATCACCTTTTTCCTTGATCCAATGTAGTGGAACCGGACCATCGCTAATATAATCTTTTCTTAAAGGGTGAATAGGCCTACCAGCAACAGAGACTCCTTCAAGAGAATGTGAAAATGGGCCATGGCCTAAATCATGAAATAAAGCAGTTATTCTTAATAACCTTCGAAAATAATTTTTTTGCTCTGGAGGCATTGCTCTTGGCCCAAAAGTTATAGAAAACTCTTCTGCCATATGATCAAAAATCAAGCCTGAAAGATGCATAACTCCTACACTATGAGAGAAGCGATCATGAGTTGAACCAGGAAAAACTAAACTTAAAAAAGCAGTTTGCCTTATTCTTCTTAATCTTTGAAATAGTGGGTGATTGATCAGCTTTCTTTCATCAGAGCTTAAAGCAATTGTGAAATGAACTGGATCACGAACAAGATGGTACATCTTGACTCATTGCTAACTCTTTTGCTTACAAATGTCTATTAGGAAATATGCTTTAAAACAATAAACAAAGTTTAATAGTTGAACAATATTAAATGTTTATTAGGGTATTCTATGTGACAAAAACTTTCGTAATTATCCGTATAATATTTTATACAGCAACTTTTTTTGCTGTGCTCTATGGGGCAAAGTTTTTTACATAATTAGCTGCTAAGTTAGTGACCTAAACGTAAAGGTTTGCTAGGTTTTTAATCGTGCCACTAAGTATAGGACAACTTGCAAAAATTGCTAATGTTACGAATAGAACCCTTAGATACTATGAAGAATTAGGATTAATTAATCCTTCTACTCGCGGTCAAAATGGATATAGATATTATGAGAGCACTCATTTAAAAAGGCTTCAAACAATAAAATTACTTCAAGAAAGCGGCCTTGAGCTAAAAGAAATAGCTGGAGCTATTTCACCACAACTGGATCCAAGTGGGCAAATTACCTACCGAGGACAACAACTTGCTGAAAAAGTTTCACTCGCTCTACAAACTCAAAAAAGTAAAATCTTACAAAAGCAAAAGCTTTTAAATAGAGCTTTAGAAGGACTAGATGAAACTTTAACTGAGCTTGAAACATGCTTTGGATGTACTTTTTCTCACTGTATTTCAGATTGTGAATCCTGCCCAAATTCAGGAGCACAAGAAATCATTTCGATTTCTCAAAAGTGGAATAAAAAAAGACCAGAAAATCAGGCGTAAAAAAAATGAGCAATACAAATGAAAAACCTATTAATATTACTGAAAAAGCCATTGAACAAGTTCTAACTATTCAGTCAAAAGATCAAAAGCTTGGGCAATTTCTACGTATATCTGTTGTCGGCGGTGGATGCAGTGGCTTGTCTTACAAATTAGATTTTTCTAACGAAAAAAAAGAAAAAGATTTAGAAATAGACTATCAACAAATAAAGGTATTAGTAGACCCTAAAAGCTTACTGTTTTTAAAAAATATGAATCTAGATTTTACCGATGGGTTAAACGGCCAGGGATTTGTTTTTTCCAACCCCAATGCCAAACAAACGTGTGGATGTGGATCAAGCTTTGCTGCTTAAACCAAGCATTTACCGGATACCTAATCCCTTTCTCCCGTTCAAGCGTCAAACACAAATGTGTTTGTTACCTCACTAGCGTTCGGACGCTGCCGGTGGATCAAGCTTTGCTGCTTAAACCAAGCATTTACCGGATACCTAATCCCTTTCTCCCGTTCAAGCGTCAAACACAAATGTGTTTGTTACCTCACTAGCGTTCGGACGCTGCCGGTGGATCCAGTTTCGCCGCTTAGAATGTTTTTAAAATTAAATTACCTAAAGAACAACTTCTCTTCATTTATAATATGAAATATATGGACTATATGGAAACCATTATATAAGATTGTATACTGTATATATGTCTAATCTATTAACCAACAAAATAGGTCCTGATAATGTCTTTATGGCACAGCTTGATCAAGTTGTTAACTGGGGCAGAAAAAATTCTCTTTGGCCAATGACTTTTGGACTTGCTTGTTGTGCTATTGAAATGATGGCAACCGGGGCTGCCAATTACGACTTGGAAAGATTTGGGTGTGGAGTTTTCAGAGCCACCCCTAGGCAATCAGATTTTATGATTGTAGCTGGAACAGTAACTTTAAAAATGGCTTCAAGAATTAAGCTTTTATATGATCAAATGCCAGATCCTAAATGGGTTATATCAATGGGATCATGCGCGAACAAGGGTGGGCCATATTGGAAACATGGTTATCATGTTTTAAAAGGTGTAGATAGAATAGTACCTGTTGATGTTTATGTACCTGGATGTCCTCCAAGGCCAGAGGCATTGATTGATGGATTAATCAAACTCCAACAAAAAGTTGCACTTGCCAATCCTACTAGAGGAAACCATCATGGAAGCCCTGGTAAAAGAGGCAGAAATATTGGCGAACCTAATGAAAAATTAGGCGTTGATGAATGGCTCGGCTAATTTTTGACTTTTAAAATTTTTTTTCAACTAACTAATATATTAAAATAATTATTAATGGAATCACGTTTAGCCGTAGACTTAGCTAAAATATCTAGAGTTGTTAATTTAAGTTTTCCTTTTTTTGCAATCTTCTTTTTTATTTTGGGTTATCATGTATCTTTTTATTTTCATTTTTTAAGTGTAGCTTTTTTAATGATATGCATATTAAATTTTTATTATTTATATGTTCAAAAATCGCATAGCTTACTTTCTAATTTTGGAATAATTGCACAACTAAGATATATAATTGAAAGCATTGGTCCTGAGTTTAGGCAGTATTTATATTCAAGCGATACTGAGGAAAGGCCCTTCAACCGGATTGAAAGATCAGACGTTTATCGTAAAGCAAAAGATGTAGATTCAAGCGCAGCTTTTGGGACACAACTGGATTATAATAAGGGCCAAATAAAATTAAAACACTCTTTTTATCCACTCAATAAAAATGAAGTTAAGCTAAAACCAATTGTTTTTGGATCACAACGCGGAATTAAAAATTCTTATTCTATGGATAAAAGAATTTTAATAAGCGCAATGAGTTATGGCTCATTAGGAAAAACTGCGATTCAAGCACTGGCAAGAGGGGCAAAAAAATCTGGTATTTGTATGAATACAGGAGAAGGTGGTTTTCCAAAATATCACTTAAGAGAAAAATGTGATCTGATCTTTCAAATGGGGACTGCTAAGTTTGGAGTTCGAAATGATGACGGAAATTTTTGCGAAAATAAACTTCAAGACATTGCCAAGCTTGATCAAACTAAAATGGTAGAAATTAAATTTTCCCAAGGGGCAAAGCCTGGAAAAGGTGGACTACTACCCAAGGAAAAAATCAATGATGAAATTGCCCAACTTAGAGGAGTGCCAAAAGGAAAAGATGTAGTCTCACCTGCATATCATGTTGAATGCCAAGATAATAAATCTACAGTTAAGTTTATTACAAAAATCCAAGAAATTGTTTCAAAACCGATTGGAATTAAATTCTGTATTAACGATGAAAAAACTATTGGTGAATTATTTATTGAGATGAAAAATCAAAATTGTTACCCAGACTATATCTCCATTGATGGAGCTGAAGGAGGCACTGGAGCTGCACCATCAACCTTTCTCAATGAAGTTGGAATGCCTTTATTTCATGGACTACCAAAAATAGACAAATTACTTTCAGAGCTAGATATCAGAAATAAATTTTCAGTTTTGGCTGCTGGTAAATTAATTAATACTGGATCACAAATTAAAGCCTTATGTTCTGGCGCAGATGCAATATATACTGCAAGAGGATTTATGCTAGCACTAGGATGCATTCAGGCACTACAATGTAATAACAACACATGTCCTGTTGGTATAACTAGTCATGATAAATTTTTAGAATCTGGTTTAGATATTGAATACAAATCAGAAAGAATTAAGAATTACGTTAACAATCTCATTAAAGAACATAAAGAAATTTTAGCAGGAATGGGATGCCAAGATTACAATTTACTAAACAAAGACAACTTGATTTACCTATAAAGAAAGAAAAAAATGAAAAAATTAAAGATTAAAACTGTAGCCTCATGGGTTTTACAAATAATAAGCGTATTTATTTTGTTGCCTGCAGCTTGGAGTAAAATTTCTGGAGCAGAGGAAGCCAGAGCACTTTTTACGAACTTAGGAATGGAACCTATTGGAAGAATATTCATTGGCAATATTGAATTCATTATTTGTTTTGGGTATTTAATAGACAAGGTAGCAGTTATAAGCGCATTACTTACTATTTGCATAATGATTGGAGCTTTAATAGCCCATCTTACTAAAGTTGGCATCGAAGTAAATGGCGATGGAGGAAGTCTTTTTTACCTACTATTAAGCTTAATGACTTTTGCTTTTCTAATTATTGCTATTAGAAGAAAAGAGCTACCATTTTTTAGTAAGCATTTTTTGTAAATATTAACTACCATGTTTTACTTTAGAACGAGATCCTGAATTATAAGGTACTTGTTTATATTTTTTGCAAACGCCAAAAACAGAGCCTACTTTTCTTAAAAAAGAAGTTTGATAACCTTCAAACATTTGGCCAAAAAATGCAAATGCATTTTCTTCTGTCTTCAATGCGGAAAGCTCTTCAGGCAAGTAATCGACAATTTCCCTTCCTATTTCATTCAAGGTTTTAAATCGACTACTTTTAAAAATTGATCTAATATTTTTATCTTCTAGTAGACGATCAAATAAAAGCCTTGGATTTTCAAGTAGTAAATCTAATAGTTTCTTTTCTACATGAACTACTTTTAAAACATCTGGATTAGCTTCTAGAACATCTAATCCAAAGTGATTAATAATTTTTTTAGCATTAATAATTCTTCTAACGCTTATTGGATTACCTATTATTTTTATTATTTTATTAGCCGAAGTTAATCCGTAATCTGCTATTAATCCTAATAGTTCAGGAGCAAGAGGACCGGATTTAAAAACTTTTTCAAAAAATTTCTTGTTTTCAAAAACAGTTTCGTAAAACTTATTATCAAACTTTGCCCAGTTGTTTATTTTTTCAAATAACTCATCATCTTCTACAAAGCGAGAAATATTCATTAAAATCATGAAACCCTTTTTGGCCTCAGCACTTAAAAATTTTTCTGATTTTTTATTAATCTTTGACTGCTTAATCCAATCTTTAAATAGATTTAAAGAATTTTCATTGTCTAAATCTCCAGCCACCCAATCCAGATCAATGTCTATTAAATCATCTGGTATTGCAGCCAATGCTAAGTCTTCATTTCTCAGCCTTCGACGATAAGCCTCTTCCAAGCTATTCACATCAGCGTTTGAAGATAATTTTGAAACTTTCCATGCTTGTCGATCTAAAAACAAATCATCATTACTCTGGTGAAGATGAATTCTTTTTATAAATTCTAAAGATTGCTCTGAATTAATATATTTCATAAGCTCTAAAAGCCTATTAGTATTTTCCTGAATATTTCCATATTTAATAAAATCTTCTATTGAAATATCTTTTAATATTCCTTGCAAATATTTATCTTGATAACCTCCTGCACTCCCATTCCTTGCTTTTACAAATATATTTTTTATTGCCTTTAAATAATTTAAATTTCGTGCAACTACTTTACCTTTTACTCTTCTGAGAATACCTCTGGATTCCTCTACATACATACTATATTTTTTTACAAAAATTGAAAATAAAACTTCAGAGTTTGAATCATTAATGCTACCAAAAATTTTTGCCAGTTCTATAATTTCATCATCACTAATATTTTTAAAGTTTTGGCCAATTTCTTTAAGCGCTTGTAATTGAAAATCGTTTACTACTAAATCAGCTAACCTTTTAAAATGCTCAACTTTATTTTTTTTTGCATCTAAGCTAGCAACAAATTCTTTAGCTTGTTTTTTTAATTTTTTAATTTTCTCCCTAGCAGCTGATGCTTCAGCATCATTAGCATTTATTTTAAGAGCTTGAAAAGCTGTTTGATTTGTATTTAAAACTTCAGCTATAGCTTGACTTATTTTTTTTAATCGTAAATTTTTAGTGTCATTGGTAGTTAGAGGATGAAGCTTACTTTTTAAAAACCTATATCTTTTTTTTATTTTTGCTGCATCAGCATTTGGTTCTAACCCCAGCCTTTCATGAGGTTTATCAGAGTCTAATTTCAAATTATATTCTTTAATTACACTATTTATATATGCATCTGTTTTATCTTCAGCTGAAAAAATAAAACTAGAAAAGCAAAAAAACGCCAAGAAAAAAAAAAACTGATAATAAAATATTGCAACTTTTCATAGAAACTTTATCGTAATTTTAAAGCTAAATATTAATCAATATTTTGGCTTTTTAAAACAAGCTTAAGGTTATTTAACTAGAAATATATTACAATGTAGATGGCCTTGTTGCATCTAAGCCTTGGATAGTAGATTTTTCGTTGCCTATATATCCTTCAGTAATAAGGGATTTTTGAGCATTTAAAATGGTTGGAGAAATAAACATCAATAGCTCTGACTTATCTTTGCTTTTTGTTTTCATAGAAAAAAGCCTACCAACTATTGGTAAGTTTTTCAGATAGGGAACTCCATCATTATCAAACGAATCATCTTCTACATAAATACCGCCAATTACTGCAGTTTTTCCAGATTCAACCAATAATTCAGTAGTGGCTTTTCTAGTATCAATATCACTTGATGAACTACTTGATCTATTGTCTTTAGTAAGATCAATTTTTAATGAGACAAAACCGTCTGAAGAAACTTGAGGTGTAACCTGCAAAGTTAAGGCTACCTTAACAGATTCTTGAGTTATCTCAGTGGTGTCTTCGGAACCTGAACTATTAGATTGCTGAGTAGGAATAAAAAATGTTTCTCCTTGAGATATTGTGGCTGTTTTATTATTTAAAACTGAAATCCTTGGCCTAGAAATACTTTTTACCAAACCATCTTTTTCAAATAAATTTAAAGTAGCTGTAATATTATTAAAAAACCCTAAATTGTTACCAAAAAAACTAAAAGATCCTGAGTCCTTAGTAGTTTCAAAATCTATTCCTTTTTGAGAACCACCAAACGAACTTGGAGTACTTCCTAACATTTTCCAAAGTATTCCATTGCTTTCAGCAAAAGTTTCTTTAGCAATGACAATTCTAGATTCAATTAATACCTGAGGGGTTTGAACATCAACTGACTTTATATAGTTTTCTATCTTTCTAATATTTTCTGCTGAATCTGTAACCACAACTGAATTCACTCTTGTATCTACGCTAAATTTTCCTCTTTCACTTTTTAATGATTCGAAATTTTGTCTTATCTCAGTAGCAGATGCATAATTAACAGGAATTAGCTTTGTAATTAATGGACTTAAGTCAGATAATTTTTGAGAAGCTTCAGCAGCTAACTCGATTTCTTGTTTTAAGTCTGCTTGAGAAACTATTCGATAGGTATCTCCAATTTTTTGATATCCAAGCTTGGCATTTAATAAAATAATTGAAAAGACTTGATCCCATGGAGTATTTTCTACATTTAAAGTAACTTTTGATTCGGAATTTTGCGCTATAACAAAGTTTTTTCCAGACACTTCTGATATTAAGTTAAGTACATCTTTTAACTCTGCATCTTTAAGTTTTAAAGTCATTTTTTTTCCGGTAAATTTTTGATCGTTACTTAAGGTCAAAAATGTTGTTGGCAAAGAAGACCCAGACTGTGGAGTCATTGAATTTTGACCATTCATATTAGTATAACTTTGCAAAGGATTTTGTTGCACTAAATTTAAAGAGCTAGCTATTGGAAAATCAATATATAATTTGCCAACTCCTTTAGTAATCGTTGGTTCATAGTAAGTTCGAAGCTGCACTAAAATCTTTGCGGTTGGCTTTGTGCTTGCACGATAATCATAAGCCTTTATAAAAGCAACTGGACCATTATATTCACCAGTATCTAAATGCTTTGTTAAAATTGATTCACCAACATAAGAATCGGGGAAATTTAAAATTACTTGTGATCTTTCAACCACTGTTTGAGTATTCCAAACTACATCTTTTTCAAAAGAAATAATTGTTCTTACCCTATCTTGAAGTGGAAAAAACTCTAAGCCAATTATTTTATTAGCTGTTGATAAATCTGCAATAGGTGCCTGCACAACCTCTTCTGAAACTACAACAGGAGGAGGTAAATCATCCTCAAAATCGCTTGCCCCTATCGGACCAGTTGGCATTGGTGTTGAGTTATTTGCAATATTATTATTAGTAATATCATCTTCAAAATCACTAGCATTTAAGTCTTCATCCACTACTACGTCTGAAAAATCAACCCCTGAGTTTTCAGACGTAGTAATTGAGTTACTATTTGAAGTTGATGAGTCGGTAAAGGTTTCTTCAACATCCTCAATGAATTCATCTGTTTGAATTTGTAAACTAGCATCAAGTGCATCAAGATCTTGTTCAAGCTCTTGTTGAGAAAGCACAAACAAAGAAAAACACATAAACAAAATTTGAAAAATTATATTCTTTAAAAGCATTAGATTAGCCCCCGTAATTATTATTATAGTCTTTAAATGACAATAATAGATATACCCTTTTTACATGCATAGTCATTTGTAAAAACTAATGTAACTTTAATTAGTCATCTAATGAAAATTTAACATTAATTTTTTGTTTCTTTTCATTATTATCAATAAAATTTGAAGTAACTGTAACTAAGTCTTTAGTAATACTAGTTACAATACCTTTTCTTCTGCCTAGTTTTTGGTTAGTTCTCCTAATTATTGATTTTCCATCAGGAGTAACAAATAATGCTCGAGGCCTTCCTGGACCAAAGGCAATTCCAACTAATTCATAACTACTTAAATCAAATTTAAATTCTGGAGGTGTTTTTTTATCAATTAAATCTCCAGGCGGAGTAAAAGGAGTTCTTCTTTTTATAGATAAAGGGTTAAAAGTCCAAACATCATTTTTAATCTCAGAATCATTTTGATTCAAAGGCTTTACTTCTACTCCTTGATTCGACAAATCTTGAGAAAAAGTAAAAAAACTGATCAAACATATTAAAAAAAAGCTACGGTTCATCATATACCTCGTTCTCAATTGGTGGAACTTGATCATTACCATTAGGATCTAAAGAATTGTCTGGATTTACTGATGAAGAATTTGCATTGTCTTCACCTGAGCTAAGCTTTAACTGATAAGCATTAACTGTTAGTTCAGTATCTAAAGGCAAAGAAAATTTAGATTTTTGAGGAGCCTGAATATTAATTTTATCCGCTACAAAAACTCTATCTTGTTTAGAAATGAAATCTAAAAAACTCATTAGCTGAATATATGATCCTTTAATTTTAAAATCTAATGGATAAATAATTAAATTTTTAATATCTTTAGATTCTTGAGGCTTAATTGAGTTTATTTCAACCCCAGTCTTGTCTGCCAAATCTGCAATAGTTTTAATTACAGATGCCATCTGTACTTTTTCAACAGGGATAGAATTTTCTTTTTCTTTTAATACCTCAGTAAGCTGCCTTAACTCTAATAATTTTTTATCTCTTATTAATTTAAATTCCTCTCCTCGAGAAATTTTAGTTTTTATAGATTCTAACCTAGTAGAAAGAGCAGCTACTTGATTATCTAATGCAGGCCTATCAACATCTTTCCAATTTGAATAAGCACCCCAAAGAGTCCATGCTCCATATACAAAAGCAAACAATGGTATCAATCTTAACAGTAAACTAATCATTAGCTTTAATCACCTTTGCAAAAATTGTAAATCTCTTAGCGGTATCAGGAAGTCCATTCTCTTCTTCTTGTTCAGGCTTAATGCTCTCTTTTAAAATCCAATTAGGGTAAAAAATTCCGCCCTCAAGCCTGCTCATAAACTGAGAAACCAATTGTAACTTTGTTGCATAACCAATGATTTCCACTTCACCAATACTATCTTCATCTTCGTTTTCCAAAGCCATCCCATCTTGGTAGTCATGTAAAACATTTACAGATTTTATACTCTGTAGCCAAACAGACTCTGGCAATTCTCTAATTGCAAAATCTAACAATCTAATCATTGTATTTCTTTTCTTAGCTACGTCCTCGATAACAGAAATTTTGTACTTTATCTCTTTCATTTGAGCATCAAAACTATTTGCTTGATCTACAAAAATTTGCACTTCTTTTAATTTTTCTTCTTGAACAATAATCTCGGAATTAATCCCCTCAATTTTATTTTGATACTTTTGCTTCTCCAGTTTAAGAAATTCATTTAGTCCATATTGCGCTAAAAACAAAAGCAACAGCGAAATCAATGCTTTTATCAAAAGACTATTCATTGGGCTTGAATCAGATCTATTTTTTCCAGGCATCTGATTCCAGATAGTTTCACCTTTAGTAAACAAAGGACCTTTTCCTTTGCCTTTTGCTTTAGATTTTTTTATTAGATTAATACCAGACAAAACTTATTCCCCATTTTAAGACTTACCACAAACAGCACAGGCTGATATTAATCTTGGCTTCCACAATTCAAAGAACTGTTCATTTACTTTTTTACCTTTTAACTTAATATTTTTATCTACATTAAAAATAGATATTTTATTTTTAAATTTTCCTTGGTCTATTGCTTCAAAAAAACCTGGAGATTTAACTCCACCACCAAACACCACCCATTGGTCAATCAACTGGTCAGTCTCATTTTGAGACATGTATATATCCTCACATTGTTGAAGTTCATGCAACCAAGAGTTGTATTGAACTTGTAGTGAGGCAACCACTTCCTGAGGAACTTCCTTAGGACTAGCCAATAAAGAAATAGAGTCCTCCATGCTTAGCCCTAAAGTCTGACTTATAGATTGAAAAAAGGCTTCAGCTGCAATAGCGAATTCCCTCATAAAAACTACTTGTTTATTTCTTACAACATATATACGAGTACTAGTGAATCCTACTTCAATTATTCCATTAATGCCGCTGGCATTTATAACATTTAAATCTGTAAAAAAATCTCCAATTGAAAAAGCATCAATATCAACTCTTACTAGATCCTTATTCGATTTATCAATTAACAACTCAGTCTTATTTAGTAATTCTTTCCTGACCCCAATTAACAGTAAACTCCAACCCTTGGTTCCAGTTGGTGCACCAGGAACATTTTCAGACTCACCAAGCAGAACATAGTCTACCTCTATTTCAGACATATCTTGAGAAAACACCTGCTCTGCTTCCCACTTAACTTGGTCTGGAATTTCTTTTTTAGGAATTTTAGGAATTATTATATTTTTTGATATTATTCCCATGCCATTAAGAGATAAGGAAACTTCAAAATCAAAATCGACACTATCAAATAATGAATTTACTTCATTCGATAGTTTTTCGAAATTCAAAATTCCGTGATTTGAATATATTCCAGTAGGAATTTCTTGGACCCAAAAATTTTCTAAATAAAAGGTATGCTTCTTAATTGAGCCATGAGATAAAATTAGCGAAGTTGAACCAATATCTAAACCTAAAATTGGTAGTTTCTTTTTAAATAAGCCCATTTTATATATCACCAAAAACTATTTTTTACCAAAGTAAAAAAAGCAGTTTATATATATAAGCTATCAGAATAACTGAAAAAATTAAAATTTTGGAAGTTAAAAAGCTATAAAATAATTTGGTTAATTTTAAGAATCCAAGCAATAAATGCCCCAAAAGCAAGAAAAGGACCAAAAGGAATGGCTGTTTTTAATCCCTGCTTTGATTTAACCATAGCAATTAATCCAAAAACTAATCCTGAAATAGAACCTATTAAAATTACATAAACCAAATATTCAATTCCTAGCCAAGAACCAAGCCAGCCCATCATTTTAACATCACCCATACCTAGTCCTTCAATTTTTTTGATTTTTTCATAAAGATAAGAAAGCAGAAAAAACATCCCAAAACCTAGCAAACCGCCTAAAATTGCACTTTGATAAGTTGTAAATCCCCAAAAAAAACTTACGCATATAGCCAACAACCAACCGCCTAAGTTAATTCTATTGGGAATAATTCTGAAATTTAAATCTATAAATGAAGCCGCTATTAACATAGCAATAAACACAAAATGTACACCATACTCTATCAAAAGTTGATATGTAACGATTTGATGATGTTTATGCCAAAGAAAAAAACTTAAGCTTAATATTATAAAAGTAGTTACTTCAATAACAAGATATTGAGATGATATTTTTTTATTACAACACTTTGATCTACCTTTAAGAAAAAGATAGCTAAATATTGGAATATTTCTAAAATAAGGAATTATAGATTGGCAGTTATTACAAACACTCCTTAGGTTTTTGAAAAGACCAAGAGGTATTTCTCTTGGCAGTCTATAAACCACCACCGTAAGAAAAGATCCCACCATTAACGCAAATATAGGGATAAAAAAACTTAACAAAGAATTAGAAACCATATAATTTAATACTGATACTTTTTTTAGCTAAAATCAATTTCTAGCTAAACTATAAGGGTCTGTCGCTAAATATTTAGAGACAGCCTCTATAGATCAAGTTTTTTCAAGGTAGCGCTAGCTAAAAATAGAAAAACTGAGCACCAAAGCATAGCAATCAATCCTACTCCAAAAAAATTAAGCCAAGATATTTTTTCCACGTATGGAACTAACGCTTTAATATCAAACCAATGAAGTGGAGGAAGAAGCTTAGAAATATGCAATAATAAGGACCCAGAAAACACATTTGATAAAACCTTATTAGAGGAGGATTCAAAAATAGATTCAAGTTGCTTATAACTATGAAGCCAAGCGATAAAAATAAAACTAGCAAAAAAAGCCAATGTTGATCTGAGTATTGATCCTAAAAAAATTCCCAAAGGAACAATAACAAAACATTCAAAGAAAATAAGTAATGTGGCTTGAAGAAAAATAATGAAACTTATATTTCCTAAAAAAATGAGAGATAAAAACCAAGACAAAATAAACCAAAAAATTGCTAGAGCTAATAAACAAAGTGTTATTGATAAAAATTGACTAAACAACCAATGTTTCCTTTTAACTCCTGAAGCAACAATCATTGTCAACATTTTTGTTACTTTTTGCTCTTCAAAAATTCTAGTAGATAAAATTATACTTAAAAAAGTCATAATAATAAAAAAAATTGAAAAATTAAAAGACCAGTAAATCTTATATGGATCAACAAAAGAAACTCTGGCTACCAACCAGGAAAAAATACAGGATAAAAATAAAATTAAAAAAGAAAATAATATTAACTTATTTCTAATTAAACTTTTAAAGTTAAAAACAATCAAATTTTTAATCATTTCAAAACCTTTTTTAAAATATCTATACTGCCAATTGGATCTTCATCCCAAGGCTCAGAGCTTTGATATTTTTGTTTAATAAAACTCAAACATGATTCACTATCACTATCACGAATAATTCTTCCTCTTTCTAAAACAATAATTCTACTGCAAACATTTGCTAATTCATTAATTGAGTGAGTACAAAGTAAAATTGTTTTACCCATCTTTTTTAATTGATTAATTATTTTTTCCATCTGGATTTGAGCCCTCGGATCTAGCCCAGACAAAGGCTCGTCTAAAATATAAAATTCACTATCATGAATTATTGATTGAGCAATAGCAAGTCTTTGAAGCATTCCCTTACTATATGATGAAATTTTACTACCAGCTCTATTTTTCATTCCAACAACTTCTAAGACATCATTAACTCTTTGCTCCGAAGTTTGCTTAATTTTACAAAAAAATTTTAACAACTCAATTCCAGATAATTCTGAATTAAAACCAGCATTTTCTCCTACATATGAAACTCTTTTTAAATTTTCAATACTAAATTCAGAATCGAATAGCTTAATACTCCCAGAACTTGGAAAAACTAAGCCTAAAATAGTTTTAATCAATGTTGATTTTCCGGCGCCATTTGCACCAATCAAACCTAACACTTCTCCTTTGCCAATTGAAAAACTCACATCAGTCAAAACTTTTTTTTTATTATAAGTCTTTGATAAGTCTTGAACAGCTAAAATATTATCCATAAATATATAATAAGACTTTTAAAAGAAATTAAAAAATATTTATCTATTTTTTTTTAGGTGAAAAAATATGGATAGCTCTTCCATGCACACTTTCAGCAGCTTCTAGTAAACATTCTGGCAATGTAGGATGGGCATGAATAGTTTCAGCTATATCACTAGCTGTTGCACTCATTTCAATTGCCAAAGCAACTTCGGCAATCAAATTGGAAGCTTCAGGACCAACAATATGAGCACCTAAAACTAAATCTGAATTCTTATCTACAATAATTTTTGCAAAACCCTCACTATGGCCCGTAGTTAAGGCACGGCCATTGGCTGCAAAAGGGCATTTCCCAACAACAGGTTCAAAACCAGCTGCTTTTGCAGACTCTAAAGTATGACCAACGCTAGCAATCTCTGGATCAACAAATATTGCCCATGGTAGAGCTTTAATGTCTAACTTAGATTGTGGATTTTTAATTACATCAACAGCAACTAAAGCTTCTTTCGATGCTTTGTGAGCCAACATTGCCCCACCAATAACATCACCAATTGCATAAACTCCAGGAACACTGGTAAGCAATTGACCATTAACAGGGATAAATCCTTTAGAATCTTTATCTACGCCAATTTTTTCCAAACCAAGGCTTGTAGTATTTGGCTTTCTTCCAACAGATACTAATACCCAATCACATTCAATGCTGGTAGATTTTTTATCTTTATCATTTACAGTTAGCACACATTTAGATTTTTTTGTATCAACAGAATGTGCCTTAGTATTTAATAAAATTTTCACTCCTTTTTTCTGGAGATTTTTTTGAACTACTCGGACACATTCTGGATCAGTTCCTGCTAATAATTTATCAGTTGCTTCAACAACAGTAACATCTACTTTTAGTTTAGAATAAAATGTACCAATTTCTAAACCAATAAAACCGCCACCAATCACTACAATTTTTTTAGGAATTTTTGTGTTTGCTAATGCTTGTTCAGAATTCAATATTTTTTTGCCGTCATATTTAAATCCGGGGATTTCAATAATACTTGATCCTGTTGCAATTATTACATTCTTTGCCAGAACTTCTGTTTTCTCAGATTTATTTTCTATAAAGCTTCTTGAATCAATTCCTTTTGCAACAGATATTTTTTTGTAACTGCCTTGAAGCCCAGAAAACGAACCCAGGCCATTAAATAAAGTCACTCCATTAGCTTTTAATAATGACCCTACTCCTGTGGTTAGTTTGTTTACAATTGAGTCTTTCCAAGAACACATTTTATCAAGATCAACATCAACTTTAGAAGCTTTAATCCCCATCTCGGCAGAATTATTGATTCCATCTAGCAGATGTCCAGCAGAGATAAATGCCTTTGATGGAATACATCCATAATTTAAACATTCACCACCTAATTTATGACCTTCAATAATTGCGGTTTTAAAACCATCTTGGGCCGCTCTTATTGCCGCCACATATCCACCAGGGCCAGCACCAATAACTACAACATCAAAAATATTTTCACTCATAACTAAACTAACTTTCCATTAAAATTTTTACTGGTTCTTTTAGGTAAGAAATAATTTCGTTACAAAAATAACCGCCAACCGCTCCATCAATTACTCTATGATCTAATGATAGAGATAAATTCATGGTTTGCCCTACAACTATTTGATCGTTTTTAACTACTGGCTTTTTCTGAATTTTATAAACACCCAAAATACCAACTTCTGGGTAATTAATTATTGGTGTTGCAAATAATCCACCAATATTCCCCATAGAAGTAATTGTAAAAGTTGAGCCAGTTAATTCATCCTTGCTAGCTTTTCCAGCTCTTGCTTTATTAGACAGCTCAATCATTTCTTTTGCAATTTGCAGCAAAGATTTTTGATCGGCATGCTTAATAACAGGAACAAGTAATCCTTGATCGGTTGCAACTGCAAAACCAATATGAAAATATTTTTTTATATTTAATTCTATGGCCTTATCTTTTTTAACTAAGGTTGAGTTTACTTCTGGGAACTTTTTAAGTGCAGCAACAACTGCTTTAACAATAAAAGGCAAATATGATATTTTCACGCCATATTGAGCGGCAATTTTTTTCGCTTGATTTCTTACATCTATAAGACTTGAACATTCAAATTCATCAACGTAAGAATAATGAGGAATAGTAAACTTTGACTGCTCCATAGATTTGGAGATTACCCTTCTTAATCCTCTTACAGGTTTTACTTCAATATTTTCGCTAGAATCTTTAATATTTATTGCTGGTAGTGTTTTTGTAACTGGAATTTTTGAATTAACTTGGGTTTTGGCTTGAGAAGACCCCACGGATGCCTGGCTAGACAAATAACTAAGTAAATCTTTTTCTAAAATTCTATTGCTACCATTCACCACAGGGCCAGTTCCTGAAACGCTAGCTAAATCTATGCCTTTTTTATTTGCTTGCTTTCTAACAATCGGAGATGCGTACACATTGTCATTAACTGGAGAAAAACTTACCTGGTCGTAACTTGTTACCTCACTATTAACTTCTACCGGCTTATTACTTTCTATTTTATTAATTTCTGATGCTGGCACTTCTGAAGACTTAGTTTCTTTTTTATTTTCATCAGGTTTTTTAGGTGGGGTTTCTTCAGATGATTTCTTTTTGGAACCAGATTCCTTACTTACTCCCCCAATTTGAGCTAAAACCTGCCCTACTTCTAGGATATCTCCTTCGCTTCCTTGAAGCTTAGAAATTACACCATTTGCAGGAGAAGGAACTTCCATAGTTGCCTTATCGGTCATGACTTCCAAAAGTACTTGATCAGAACTTACAGTATCTCCATCTTTTACTAACCACTTAATTAATTCGCCCTCTTGAACGCCTTCACCTAATTCAGGAAGTTTAAAATCCATATCTATATTCTCTTTCTATTTAAAACTTATGTTAACTCAGAAAGGAGCGATTTAAGCTCTCTTTCAATGTGATTTTCTTGTGGCACTGAAGCATGCTCTAGCTCCACTGCTAATCCAACTCCAGGAACATGTAAACCAGCAAGCAAGCGAGGCTTGGCTTTTAATTGGTAAAAATGTTCTTCTACAACTCTTCTAATTAAATGTTCTCCAAAATTTGTAACTTCAGTGTCTTCATTTACAAACATTACTCGTCCATGAGCTTGAACAGCTTGTGAAATTTTATTCCAGTCATAAGGAAACAAGGTTCGTAAATCTACAACTTCAACTTCGCCAAGGCCTGCCGCAGAAATTTTATCTGCTACTTTTTTACACATATGAACATGTCTACCGTAAGTAAAAACACTAGCGCTGCTTCCTTCTCTTACAACTCTAGCTTTTCCTAAGGGAGTAAACACCGGTTCAATGCTAGGCCAATTTGGTTGCCAGTTGTTTCGAGCGTCACCAATAGGGGCATCAATCATTTTCTTTAACTGCTTTTCTTCTGGTTCACCAGGAATTTTTTCTCCATCTTTATATCGCAATAAAGATTTAGGCTTTAAAAACATAACAGGGTTATCATCTTTAATTGAAGAAAGCATTAATCCATAAGCATCAATCGGAGTAGAAGGCATAACAACTTTCCATCCTGCAAGCCTAGTTGCCCAAGCATCAAAGGAATGTGAGTGATAAATACTTCCATGAATTCCTGCTCCATGAGGGGACATAACTACCATTGGCAAAGGAAACGCGCCATTTGAAGACCAACAACAATTGCCGGCAATCTTTAGCAAATCAATTGTATTAAAAATATAATCACAAAATTGTATTTCAGCTACAGGACGTTGACCAGCTAAGGCTAAACCAATTGCAGTACCAATTATTCCTCGCTCATCAAGAGGAGTGTTCCAAGAAGTTTTTAATCCTTGGGTTACGGTAAAAACTCCGCCAAGTGGCGGCCCAACGTCCTCACCAAAGATATCATTTACTCCTAATTTTTCTTCACCATAGTGAAGAGCCATTCTTATTGCTTGTGCCATATTTGCCATAATTTATAACTCCTCTTTTCCACCAGGTAATCTAGCATTTTCACCATTTGCATAAGTATGATCGTAGACAGTTTTTGGATCAGGCTTTGGTTCTTTTTTTATAGTTTCATAATCAGCAGTAATTTCTTCATATGTACGATCCCAGATGGATTGAAATTCTTTTTCTGTCAGCCATTTATTTTTTAAAACATCTTTCTTTAAAATCTCTATAGGACAAAGTTCGCCAGAAACTCTATTTGCTCCAGAAGAAGAACTGTGTCCATACATACGAGAAACCATTGCTTCTAAAACATATGGTTTTCCAGTTTCTCTAACATATTCCATAGCTTCTTTAATTCCAGACCAAGCATTCTCAGCGCTTTGGGCATTTATCTGTTTGGATTTTATCCCAAAACTTGTCGCTCTATCCGCAATCTTGTCTTCTCCATGTTGAGTATCATGGGCTGTTGAGATTCCCCATTTATTATTAGTTACAATCATCAACAAAGGTAATTCTTCATTAGGCCTTGATGCCCAAATCATTGCAGTAGCAAAGTCTGCCTCTGCAGTTCCGGCATCTCCACCAATTACAATAGTGATCCCAGATTTTTGTTTATTTTTCATTGCTCTCATTTGCGCCCTTGCAGTGCCTGGAGCAACAGAAAACTGTGTTTCTATTGTTGAGGTTATTGGAACTATATTCCATTCTTTTTTTGCCACATGAGAAGCAAAATTTCTTCCAGCAGAGTAAGGATCAAGTGCAGTTGAATGCATTTGTCTTAAAAAATTAATTGGCGGCTCTCCCATAGTTGAGATAATTCCATTACTCCTGTAATGAAAATGAAGAAAGTCATGTTCAACGCCTTCCCCTTTATCTATTTGCATTCCCATTGCAACTGCAAAAGCTTCTTCTCCGGGCCCGCCAATCCAAAAATGCCCTTCGCCCTTTTTAACCATATGAATAAGTCTTTCCTCAAGAATTCTTGCTCTGATCATTTCGGTTAAAAAATGTATTGAAAATTCTTTATCTTTAAACGGTTTTGCTGGAAAAGAACCAGCTGATGATTTTGTTTTTTTAGTAGTTTTTTTTGCCATGTTATTTTTCTTTAACTTTTCTATATCCATAATATCTTAGACACCCTTAGGAGTCATAACCTCTCCTTCACTTTTTTTATTGCGTAATATTTTCTCTACAAAATATTCTCCCGCCCTATAAGAAGACCTTACAAGTGGGCCAGAGGCCACATACTTAAATCCTAGTTCTTGTTCCCCAATTTTAGCCCAATAACTAAATTTTTCTGGAGTTACATATTCAATAACTGGTAAATGTCGGTCACTAGGGCGTAAATATTGACCTAGAGTTAATATATCAACATCGGCTGCTCTTAAATCCAGCATACACTGCTTAATTTCATGATCTTTTTCTCCAAGACCCAACATGATTGAAGACTTTGTTAAGCGAAAAATTTTCTTGGCCTTGGAAAAATCTTTGTACTTTCTAAGCACATCCATTGATTGAGAATAAGAAGCTCGTTTATCTCGAACTTTTAACTGCAATGACTCAACTGTTTCAATATTATGAGCCAAAACATCAACCTTGGAATCTACCATTATTTTAATGTTTTCATCAATTCCTTGCCAATCTGGGGTAAGAGTCTCAACAAGAAGATTAGGAGAATATTTTTTACAAAGATCTACAGTCTTAGCAAAGTGCGAGCTACCATGATCTGCAAGATCATCTCTATCTACTGAAGTTAAAACTATGTAATTCAAATCCATTTCGGATATCGCTTTAGCAATTTTTTCCGGCTCATCATTATCAACCCAGCCATTAGGATTACCGGTAACAACATTACAGAATTTACATCCTCTGGTACAAACACCGCCTAACAACATAAAAGTTGCAGTGCCGCCATTCCAGCATTCACCAATATTTGGGCAAGCAGCTTCTTCACAAACAGTAAATAAATTATTCTTTGCTAAAGTTTGTTTAATTTTCAGATAATCTTTGCCAAGAGGTGCTTTTACCTTAAGCCAGCTTGGTTTTTTTTTTGATTGATTATTATCTGACTTCACGACTATAGTTAGTTTTTACTGGAAATTATTAAATGGTCAAGGCTTTACATTGAGTAATAAACAAATGAGTAAAATTGACCAAACAACTAACATCAAATCGCTGAGAACGCTATGCGTTATTAGTTTTTCTACCGCTGATTACCAAAAGTTTTCTTTATTAGCCGAAAAAACTGATAATTTTTATCCCAAACTTATTCAAGGAAACGACATTAAGCCAAATATTGCTGTTGCTTCTTATCCCAAGGATAGCATAAATAAAATAACTGATTTTTTCTCCCAAACTAAAAAAGAACATTCAAATTGCTTAAATATTCTTTTTTATCAAAATGAATTTGATGCAAAAAATATAATTAATTTTTTTAATGAAAATGTTGATGTAATTATTAATCAACAAATTAAAACTCTGCCAAAAAACTTAATAGAAGATTTAAATTTTATAGTCTAAGTCAGAGGCTTATAATTAATAGCTTAAGTCAGAGGCTTATATTTTATAATTTAATGAATTTGTAAGATTTTGAATTTTACCCCTATTATTTACCACAACGGTGTCTTCAAACCTTGCTCCTAATCCCCTGTATTCCTTAGGAACATTTTTATTTTTTTCTGAAATATAAATCCCAGGCTCAATAGTAAATGCACAACCTTTATCAATTTTAACTTTTTTTCCACCCTCATAAGTATATGGACATGGATCATGAACATCTAAACCAATCCAGTGACCAATTCCATGAGGGAAAAAATCCATGTATGATTCATCATCTATTATTTGTTTTTTAGTTCCAGTGAGTAATCCTATAGATTTTAATCCAGTAATAATTTGGCTTACTGCTATCTTATGAATATCAAGCAATGTTTTTCCAATTTTTAATCCATCAAGACATGCAAGGTGAGTATCCAAGGTAATTGATAAAATATTTTGTGCTTGTGGAGAAATTTTCTTAGTTAAAGGATAAGTCCTAGTAATGTCTGATGCATAACCATTATACTCACATCCAGCATCAATTAAGATTAATTGCTTATTTTTTAGGCTACAATTATTTTGAGTATAGTGAAGAACAGTGGAGTTATTACCAGCGCCACATATTGAGTCATAAGCAGGGCCAGAAGCTCCATAATTTAAAAATTCATATTCAATCAAGGCTTGAACTTCTCTCTCGTTTTTAAATTTAAAAATATTTTTTTGTACTTTTTTATGTGCCTTTACATTAATATCACTTGCCTTAACTAAATTAGCAATTTCGGAGCTATCTTTAAATAATCTATTTTCTTGAATAATAATATTTGCATCTTCAATGGCTGCAATTGGGAATCTACCAAATCTTCTTTTAGGTTGAAATTTATTTACCGATTGACTTATTAAAAACTCTGCTTTTGTTTTTCTATACTTTGGATTTGAAAACGTTGTTGCATTGGTAAAAATTCTTGGATGAAAGGTGCGAGATGCAATTTCTTCTAAAATTAAAATAATTTGCTCTTCAATTTTTTTTATATCAAAAACACTTTTTGTCTTTAATTTAGTCTTATAGCCTGCTACTCCTGGAATTGCACCGGTCCAAGTTTCTGCAATTGCATTATTTTCTGGAACAAAAAATAATTGCTGAATTTTATTTTTATTATCTTTAAATAGAAGCAGGCAACTTCCTGGATCTGTTACTCCAGTTAGATAATAAAAATTTTTATCAACCACAAAGGGAAATTCTCCGTCATGATATTTTTGAGTTAAATCTCCAGCAAAAATAATTGCCAAGCTATCATCAGAGTCTAAATCTTGAAAAAATAAATTTCGTCTTTTTTTATATACTGTTTGGGAAGTCATATTTTATCTTCCAGAAGGAAACAGCAAAGACTCTAATTTTTCTTGAGTTTGCAATGCTTTTAAATCATCAAAGCCACCAACATGAGTATCACCAACAAAAATTTGAGGAACTGTTTTACTATTATTAGCTTTTTCGACCATTAATTTATATCCCTCGAGGTCATTAGTTACATCAATTTCTTTGTAACCTACCCCTACTCTGGTTAATAAATTCTTGGCTGAATCACAATATGGGCAATAATCTTTTGAATATACAATGACTTCTTCTTGTTTAGGGTGATTTGGTAAGGACTCCACAAGTAAAACTCTACACCAACAACTTACACCTGAAAAGCCTACCAATAATGATTAATTATCTGCATAAGTAATAATAATTTGATTAACTAAGAATGTCCTTTATCCACTGAGAGTAAACAGAGCCCTTCTCGTTAGATTGAAGGTCTTTATAGAGTACCTTGTACCAATATACATTTCTTAAAATTGAATTAACATATTCTCGAGACTCAAAAAAAGGCGTTAAATCAACAAACAGCTGATCATTACCGTTGGCTAATTGCCAATACCTTTTTTTCCATTTTCTAAAATTTCCATAACCTGCATTGTAAGCAAGTAAAGTTAACTCTGCAGAGTTAATATTCTTGTGAACACTGGTAAAAAACTTAACACCCAACTTTATATTTTCTTTAGGATTATATAAAAATTTTCTATTGGCTCTTCGGTTATACATCTTAGCAGTAGATGGCAAAAGTTGCATAAGCCCAACCGCACCTGCAGGAGAGCGAGCTTTTTTTTCAAAAGCACTTTCTTGCTTTATTAGGCCAGCAATTAAGGCAGGATCCATTTTTTTCTTATAAACTAAAATTTCATCAAAATAAGCTTTAGGAAACATGTTTTGTAAAAGCCATTTATTCACAGACTCTTCTGTATTTTTTCTAAGATAAGTTATGGAAAACATTTTTAACCTATATAATCTTTTTCCATGTAAATACTCACTAACATGCCTTAAAAAAGGCTTTTCAGGCTTGGCTTTTACTGATCGTAAAAAATAATCTCCAAATCTATTAACTACTTTTTCATCATCGCTATATTTAGTTAAAAATTGAAACCAATGAAAAGTATTTTGAATTTTTAAGTCTGTATGAGAAGAAGAAGAAGAATATATTGGAGATTTTAAAATTTGATCCCATATTTTAAATCCTTTTTGTTTAGCAACTTTAATAGTGTACCAAGAAAGTAAATATTCCTTTTTCATTTTAGCAAAAATTTTATCTGCTTCTTGTTGATTGCCTTTTTCTGAATAAATTTTATAAAGCCAATAGTAAACCCTGTGTCTTTGTCTTTCTTTTGGAGTTTTTTCCGCTGTTCGAAGTAATTTCAATGCAAAAACTTTATCATTAGCAACGTAAGAAAACAAAGCAGCTCTTAATAGATGTAAATCATCCTTATGGTTTCCACACTCATTCCAATGGGAAAATAATTTATTCATCATTTTTAAATTATTAGCTTCCTGGACATTATTTTCAATTCTATAAGCAAGAGCCAAAGACATATTTCTTGGACAAGATTTAGTAGTTATTGATTTTTTATACCACTTACCTATGCTTTTGTTTTTTATATATTTTGAATTACTAATTAAATGATTAGTTGATAATTTTTGTAATTTATATAGATTTGAAAATGTAAATCTAGGTAATTTTTTATACCTCTTTCTTGAGGCTATTTTTCTTTTTGACAGCCCCTGAAACTCAGCCAATTTATTTACTTCCTCACAAAAAGAACTTTTCAAGCTTTGGCAACTTTGGACAATTGAGGATGATTTCTTGTCTTTTAAAATTACAGAAGATAATTTTTGAATATCATTTTTAAGTGAATCTACTCCTGTATAACCATGCTTCACTGCCAATGGCAAAACAACTGACTGAACAGATAAGCTAACACTACAAAATATTACTAATTTCCATGCGACATTTTTCAATAACCTCATTTAACTCCCCTTTAATTGTACATCCTGATGCAAGCATATGTCCTCCACCAAAAGGTGAAAGTTTTTTTGCTAATAATGCCACATCAGGCCCCCTAGATCTAAATGAAATCTTCCATACATTTAAGTCTTTTTGATTTATAAGAGTTGCTACTTTACATTTTTCTCTTAAAAATAAAAAATCTATCAACCCTTCTCTATCATCTGGCACTGCATTACAGTCTTTAAGATCTTGCAAACCTATCACAGAAAAATTCCAAGAATCATCAAACTCTGATTTTGAATTTGATAAAAGTTTTTTTAATAAATCAATATGACCGGCGCTTTTAAAAAACATAGATTTTTCTGCAGTTTCAGTGTGATTAAAATTTTCTAAATGTAGATCTGCAGCCATTTGATGAACAAAAGATGTAGTATTTGAATGTTTAAACATTCCTGTATCAAAAATAAGACCTACGTATAAAGCTTCAGCAATATCTTTAGTTACTCCCCATTTTAATTCCTTTAGCAATTTATATACTATTTCTGTTGTAGATGCGGCATTAGAATCATGTAGGTAACAATCATAATCATTTAAATTAGAACTTTTGTGATGGTCAATTAACAATTTTAATTTTGTATTTTCCCAAATAGATAAAGTTTGCTTTCCAATTCTTGGAAATGTTCCATCAACACAAATAATTCCGTCCAGCTCAACATTTAATTTAATAAAATCTGAACTTAGAGTAAACTCTTTAACTTTAGCCAAATGAGAATATCTTTTTGGAATATTTTCTTCATTGATAACATATGTTTTAACTTTAGGCAGGTGCTGCTGAAAAAGCTCTAACAATGCAGCCTGGGTTCCAACCGAATCTCCATCTGCACTTTCTGGAGCAGTGATAGCAATATTTTTGCAATCTCTACAAATATTTATAAATTTTAAAAAATCCATTACTTATACTTATTCTAAATCGGTAAAAAAAATAAATAACTATAAAAATTTTGTGATAATTAAATAGTCTATTGGCGTCAAAAGCTCTATATTGACGATCATGAATTTGACACCGGAGCATTGGATTTTCATTCCTAGTATATTTTTTCTTGGGCTGCTTTTTGGGTTTCTTATTGGGGTCAGCAAAAAGGAACCTAAGAATTAATGGAAAGCCTTACTGATAAAGAGATAACTACCAATATAGTTACCTCAAGCTTAGCCTCAAGGTTTCACCAATGGGACTATTGGCAGTTAATTGACATCCAAAATTCCTTATTGCTGGAATTATATATAAAGCAAAATTCTCAAATTTTATTAAAAAAAACAAACATCGAACATTCGTCAGAGACTACAAATAAATTAATCAACTTATTTAATAGCAAATGCCAAATTGAAGTTAAAAATGTAAATCAATATAAACCCAAGCAAATAATAAGCAAATACAAAGGAAGATATATATTTACCGACAATCTCTTAAAATAATTATCTGTAATTATTACTTTCAGAAAGACCTTGGCTAATTATTTTTTTTATTTCGTCAAACACAGGACCTTTTTGACCTTTATATTCTTTATTAAACTTACTATACATAGCTTGTGATAATTTATAAAATTTAAATTTAGGCTCTTTCAAATAATTATTTACATGATGTTCTTTAAATTTTACCGGTAATTCAGATTCAGCCTTAACTGCTTGAAGAAAATTTAACAATTTTTCAGGATTATCATCTAATAAATTAAATAAGTTATCTACACGATAACCTAATTGGTTATCAGTAATATTTGGGTTAGAAATAAAATCTAAGAGCTTACCAGCAGCGCAATATAGATTATTTGCGGAACTAAGATTTGAAGCAGGAACTTGTAACTTTTCAGGGACAACAACTAAAGATTTTAAATAATTTAAAACATTATTTGCATTGTGTTTATTTTCAGTAAATTTCTTTTTAGCAAAATAATCTAGAAATGCATTTAAATCATGGTTTCTTCCAAGCTGCTTATTGGGGTCGTTTTTTAAATCTAATTTAGTAATCGACTGAGCAAAAGATTTTTTAATATAATCTCTAGCAAATTCATCTATCTGAGGAAATTCTTTTAATGAATCAAGAATTGATTGTAACATAATTTGAGCATCAAGCTTTGGACTATAATATTCTAATTCTGCAACTAAAGACTTTACTAATGTATCAATGAATTTTAAATTTTTTTCTTTTTCAGAAGTTGACATTTTAGAAAAATTCATACATTTTAAGTGTTCAAAATAGTTATGTAAAAATTTCTCTGGCAATTTAAAAAACTTGCTGGAAAAAGGTTTTTTATGAGATCTTGTTGTTAAAATTGCTAAGTCTTCAAGAAATAATTTTAAATCAGAAGCATGAAAATTAGAAGAACCAACTCCCCAAAAAGAACCCTTTACTTCGTCATAATATTTTAAGAAATTCTGCTGTAGACCTTTAAAGGCAATCGCATTATCACTGCTATGTTTTTCACGATAAAAATTCAATAGTTGATTCATCATTAATAAATATTGAGAAAAATTTTCTGACAATGATTTATCCTTATGCTCGTTAATAATAGTAGCTGCAGATATCTTGGGGTTACAGTTTTGAAAGTTATTACTCAGCTTTTTACTATGCTGAGAATGAAGATTAAAGCCCAAAAAAAGCATGAGTAATGCAAGTCTATTTAAAGTAATAGAATTTAATCTCTTAATAAACAATACCATTATTTGTCACCCTTTTTGCCTGCAATAAAGTTCCCAATAAAACTTGAACCATTTTTTCCTGAGTTTCAGGACTTGGATCAATTCTTGATCCGCTTGCTCCAATATTTCTAATTACAGCTTCTGATAGCTCTTTGGCTAAAATAGTATTTTTAGTGTCTAAATCTAATACTTTTGCCACAGAACCAGAATCAATCTTAGATAGTTGCTCATGAATTTGGACATTTAAACCTCCACTTACTTTGGCAATTACACCAGAACCCTGCAAAGAATCGTCTACAACTTTGCTTAATTGTACAAAATAATTACTGATTTGTGCTTCAGTTACATTTAGTTTTTTTGATTTCAAATAAGCAACTAGCTTCTGGTATATAAGTTCTCTTTGCTTTGTTAACACAGAAGTATCGCCATAAAAATTATTTTTGCCAATATTTTTTATTCCATTAGTTAACTCTAGTACTACTCTAGAAAGTAGCACTATAGATGAAGGGCTTTGGCTAAAAATAATATTCTCTGCTCGGCCTAGATCTACTCCTTGATTAGCGGCAATAAAAGCTCTTTCCATAGAAATAAATTCATCGTTCATTTTTGACATTAATTTTTTTAAATGATGAGCAGGAGCTAAACTACTATCTAGTCTATGAGTAAATAAATTTAATGGAGTGGCAAAAGTCTGCCCCCTTGTATAAGGAAGCGATGAAACCAAATCTAATAGCTGCTCGCCTAGTTTATCATTTGAACTAAATAAATATTCAACTAAATCGTCACCGTCTTTAAATTGTTTTTTTGCTTGAGACAAGCCCATCATTAGATCATCAATTTTTTTAATGCTTTCATGAATGGGCTTCCTTCTAAAGGCACGCACTGGGCCCCATCTTTGCCAAAATCGCAAATAACTTTGCTTTAATCCCGTTAAAGTTCCCAGTAACTGATCTAATTGGTCACCTACTTTTCCACCAGGCGGCTTATAATGTCGCAGAAGAGTTTTCATTACATACTCATTCATATAATATTTCTTTTGAGTTTTTACTAATTTAGCAAACTGCTCAGGATCATTAAGAGCATTTATTATTTTTGATTTAAGCTCAGGATTTGTAGTAAATTTTTTCAAATGAGGATTAAATAAATAATCCATAACCTCAAAGTAAAAAGAATACCTTGGATCATTTTTGAAGGAAGAATCATACATTGAACTATACATACCTTGATGAAAAGCTCGTAAATTTGATTTTTTAATAGAATCAACGCCACTTTTTGCAGATAGCCCAGACTCTATAGACTGCTTATATAACTTTCTTGCCTTATGATTATTCCTCATCAAACCAAAGAGCCCAGATTTGGCAATTGCTTGAGAACCTCTTGCGGTTTCCCTAACACCAACAGGAACAAATAAAGAAGTTAAAGCTAATTCTAAATTTCTACCACCAAAGTTTGCATACATTTCATCGTATTTTTCTAATACTTGATCTTTAGATGATAAGTTAGCTGAAATTCCTAAATGAGTATATTGTTGATTCAACTGAGCCAGCTTTTGTCTTTCACTAAGATTTTCAGCAACTATGTAACCATCAACCAAAGTGGTAGCTGCTGAAGCACCTACTGCTAAAGCACATGCTGGACCTAAAACATTACAAGCAAGAATTGAGGCAACCATTACCCCAGCAAAGCCCATTGCTAGTTTATCTCTGTTTTTAATTTTTGGACTAACAACCTCTTCTTCAAACATTTTAATAATATCTTTTAAGCTATTATTTTTGCCAAAAAGTGACAGCATCTGGTCATGATTTTTTAATGTAGTTAAAAATAACTGAATAGATTCTTCATGATTATTTGGATCAAGCTGACAAAGCTTTTCATATATAGCCTCTAATTTTTCAACCTCATTTGCTGCAGAACTTTTTATATTAAATTTAGAAATTGCTCGCTTTTTATCTAATTCAATAAAATTAGCTTTATATGCAACTGTTTTAAAAGATGAATCAGCAATATCATGTAAATTTAATTTTTGAGCTATGTCAGCAGATAATTTGTTAAATTGCCCGTTTAACTGTTCAGAGTTAGCAAAATCTTTAGTTTTAAAATCAGCAATAACTTCCTTTAAATAATCATATACATCCGAATTAGTTAAACTTATCAAATGAAAAAATTCATCTTCAATACCTTCTTCTTGGCCAGCCAAAGAAACTAGTTCTTTAAGCAATAATTGCCTTGTTTGATTAGTGTCTGGGGTATTTAGCACTTCAGATAATTTATCAGAATTTATTAGTTCACTAATTAAAGGAAAGGCTTTGTTGATTGAGTCTATTTCATTATTAAATTCATTTTCATGAGATTTATTTATCGAACCACCGGAATTTCTCACCGCCTGTAAAACAGATGAAGCAGATTTAGGGTTTTTAATTAAATCTAAATTATTTACATTGATATTAAATTGTGAATTAGGCACTAATTGATTATCCACAAACTTAAGTTGTGAGTTTAAACTGCTAATATGCTCTGGTGTGGAGTTTAAAAATTGGGAAAATATATTTTGTTTTGATTTTTCCGTTAAAATATCATTACCATGATAAATATTAGGAATTGCTAAATCATTAGCGCCTTGCTCATTAAAATCTATTTGTAATTTTTGAGCAGCAAGAGACATATATCCATACTCTAAAAACAAATGGTTTCCTTTTTCATCTAAAACTTCTTGATACATTTCTAAAGCAAGTTTTAAATTTTTAGGAGTTTTAACAAAATTATCACCAGCAATTAAATGTTTAAAATTAGTAATTAATTTCTCAACTCTTTTTGGATCTTTAATTGCCCAGTTTAATTTATCTTGAATCTCTTGCTTTCTCCACAACATTGAAACTTGAGACAACATCCACGGATGAACAAGTCCAAATCTTTTAAAAAACTTATCTCCAGAAATAGTTAATCGCGACAAAATATTTTTTTCTGGCTTGTCAGTGCCATTTCTAATAAAATTTTTATCAAGTAAAGATCTCTCCCCAGCTAAATCATGAAGAGCGCCAATCTTATCAAAAATTTCTTTTTTTGCTTTTGAACTAGCATTATTTGGAGTTGATAACATATTTTTAATATCATTTTCATTTATATTATCTATAGCGCTTGAGAGATAGTTAATACATTCTTCTGGACAATTAATGTGGTTTGATTGAACACCTGTTGCTAGATCCTTAGCTATTTTTATGCCAAAGCAGTTATTAAGTAATGGTAAGTATTGAAAATCAATTGGCTGGTTATTTTTTAGCTTCGATTGTAAATCATTAAAAAAATCTTTATAAGTTTTTAGTACTGGATAAAAATAATAATCTTCTTGAAGGGGATTAAGCTTTGGTAATGTAATAGTGCTTTTTGATAATTTTTCTTTAATATGTGTTGGCAATTGTTTATATATCTCTTTTTGCACATCACCCAAAGTAGTATTTAAGTCAAAATTTGCTGAAGTAAAATTTAATTTCTCAAATAACCATTGAGGAATAAAATCTTTTATTGATTCAGCAACAGGAGAACCTTTATCTTGCTTAGCTGCAATTAACGATTCAACTATTGATACATTTTTTTCCTTAACTACCCCTTCTTCGGAGAAATTAAAATGATTAGCTGCCCATTTATCAAATTCTTTTCTTTCAGTCCAGATTTGATGTGGTAATTCAGGCTTTTTATATTGTCCAGGAATTAAAACTTCTTTTTCTTCACTATCTTCTTTTTGTACATTTCTTAAAAATCTTGCTTTTCGAGAAAATTTAAATTCCTTTAACCATTCAACAAAACCTTTAGTCCCAGGAATTAGCTTATCCACAACAAACCCATTGTTATCTTCTTCTTGAATTTTTTCTTGAAACACTAAATCTCGATATACATAATCATTAAGCAATGCTTTTGTTTCATGAAAATTATTAAATCTTGATAAATAACCATCACTACCTTTGCTTCCTAATTGAGCATTTAAAGATTGTTTGTTGGAATCTACCGAAAATATTTTTCCAGAAAAATTTCCTATATTATGTCTTTCAAAAGGCAATAACAAATCATTTGTGGTATGTCCTTTTTTGTAAATATTCTTTGCCAATGAGGCCAAATTTGGGTCTGATAATGCATCACTAAAAGGAGCTTTGTCCTCATCATTACTTTCTTCATTAATTGTATGGACTAAAGAATTTAATTTATTAACCCTCTTTTTTTCAGTGTCTAAATTATAAGTGCTTAAAACCTGATTTATCAAAACTTGTTGATTTTGCTTGAATTCATCACTAGGTAACTTAGCTGAATAATCAAAATTTTGATAAAATTGATTGTTTTCAATACAAGACTGAGGAATAGTGATAGCGGAATTATCACCTGCAAGAGTTTTATAAAGTTTAATTTGTGAACTCAACATCATAGGGATCATTTCCTTTAAAAGCCTTGGCAAGGAATCACTATCAATATCTTGTGCTGTTTGTGCAAGCATCATTGCCATTGTTCCAGCTGTTGGCTTTAAACTTGCTAGCCCTTCAGAGCTATCGACACCTGTGCGCAAATCAAAAGCTAAATTTTGCTCTGAATCCAAGGAAGCAGCTAAAATACTGGAAGAATGATCTTCTAAATCTTTGGCCAAACTAGCCGCAGAATTTTGTTCAAAAAAATTAGCCAGAAATTCTTGAGCATTAATATCCTCATCAGATGATTCAATTTCATCAAAAACCATTCCAAGAATTTGCTTAGTTGAAGGGTTTTCCTCATTAGTTGGCAAACCTATTTTTGATTGATTAGCTTCTTTATCCGATTTTTTTCCAGCATTTTCTATTGCCCTTGGAAAAACTTCGGCCATTACCCTTTGTTCCACAATATTTTCTGGCATAATAGAGCTTGGTAATTTTAAATCAATCATTTCAGCAAAGATTTTTGATAATTGACTACTTTGAGATTTATCCAAATCCCATTGTTTGTGGGTACTTTTTAACAAAGGAATTAAAAGTTTTGATTGATAATCAGCAATAAGATTATAAATTTTATATTTGGCTGGCAGAGGTATTTTTCCTGAACTTTTATTAGCTTCATCAACCTTAGAATCCTCAGAGTTTTTTGATTGTGTAATCAGTTCATTAATTTTATTTTGTAATTGAGCTTTTTGCGTTTTTAGTAAATCATGATTTTGAATAATTTTTGTGGCTGGATTATGAATGGATTTATCCTTTTGCAGCTTAGAATTATGCTTAACAATTCTTTTTACAAAAGCTTTCACATCTAAACTTTTTTCTTTAGCGTCTTGCTCAAATGTATCAGTTAAATACTTATCGTAATATTCAATAAAAGCAGGCTCTTTTGTTCTTAAGTCATAGTGCCATTTTTTTTTTGTGGAATAAGGCTGCGAAATTGAATACTTGGTAGCGCTATCAATAGGAAAATTATTATCTAAATATAACCATCCTGCTCTTTTTTGGAAAAACTTATCAAAAGCAGTATAAGGCGACTCTTCAATCTCTCTAGTATTTAAAGCAACTTCTTCTAGCGATTCTTTGTCTCTAATACTTTTATAAGGAACATTCTCAAATACTACAATGTCGTTTCTAGCTAAAAATAAATCTAAAAATTTAGTTTTGTGTTTCTCAAATAACCCTAATTGCAATAATTTTTTGGCCAACTTATCCGCTAAAAATTGTTGATATAACTCCACCCAACTAGCTTTTTCTGTAGAAAGCAAATATGGATTAGCCAGAATTTTTAATAACTGATCTTTGTACTGAAGAGTTTTATTTAGTACTGATACTATCTCATCTTCTGTATTTGCTTGGACTATTTCCACAGAAAGATCTCCATAAACTAAATTTTTCATTAAATTTTCTGCGTTGATAATTGATGACTTAGTTATTAATGCTTCAATATTATTTAATTGCCGCTCATTTTTTACTAATTCTTCCAGTTTCTGGTTTGCCAGCAATGAGTTAATGTTCTTTAATTCATTGTTATTTTTGTCTTTGTTTTTATCTTTATCTTGCTCATAATTAAATTCTCTAATTTGCTCTAGATGCTTAATTGAATCATTAAAATGACTAGAAAACTGCTCTATACTTTTATAGTTAGGTGCCGGTTTTGAATCACCCAAACTATCAACTATTCTATTACTTAAATCTGCGGCAATTTTTTTCTTATCTTGCTCATCAAATTTAAACAATTCTGATAGTTGTGAATAATCTTGGCTACTAACAAACAAAACCCAAGACATAAAAAACCAAAAAAATAATTTTTTTTTATTTTTGGTTTTATTAAACATAACTTATTTGGCCTTATCTATTGTTTTTAACTTCCTTATATTTTTTTTATGCTTACTACTTCCATGTAATATACATACTTATTCTAATATCTTTTAACTAGATATCTAAAGCTTACAAAGAGGATTTCCCGGACAAGTACCGCACACTCTTTCGGTCCCGCCTTCTTCAATATCATTTAAAAATTTATTTAATGATTCATTATTCTTGGCACTATTTCGTAATGCTACTGCATCTGGGTGACCATTAACTAATTTTAATTGTAAATCATCTACAAATGCATCAAAGCTTTTTGCTGTAGGAAACTGATTCATTAATGCTTCTAAATTAGCTAAAGCAGCTTTTCCGTCTTCTGTATCTACGCCTTTAGCAAGTCCAAGAGCAAAATCAAGAGAGGCATTAAAGCTTTTTGCCGTCATTGTTTGAGGGTCATGATTTTCTATTATTCTTTCTAAAAGTCTAAATTCAGAATCCTGGCCCTGATCCTGTTTCCTAAGTTTGTTTAAATCTTGAAATTTAGCTAAAGTTTCATTAAAAGCATCTTTGCCTTCTTTAATAGCTATTAATTTTAAGTCTGCCTTTATAGTCTCTGAAGCATCTAAACTATCAAGTGCTTTTACAACTTGCTTTAAAGCTAGAATATTTTCACTACCAGAATTTGCAATAGCCGTTGCTAAAAATTCATTTCTTTGCGCCACACTTCCGTGATTTCGAGTAGAAGATTCGTAAGGATTAGATACTATTTTATTTTTCAAAATTTTTCCCAAAGCATCATTGGCATCTTCTACAGTGCTAGCTTTAATTGATCTTAAACTACTACTAGTTAATCCACCGGAGTATTCATTCACTTGAGCCAAAATCTTTTGTTTTTCAGCATTGAATTTGCCAATTTGAGCAAGAGTTGTATCTAAGTCCTCAGTGAAAACCAACATTTTCATTAATTCTTTATTTTTACAAAACAGGGAATTATTCTTACAAAATTTAGTTAAGTTTTTTAAGTCTGCAAGAAATGGACTGTCTGCAAACACATCTACAGGAATTTGCCTTTGTAAATCAGCATTATTAGCATATTTATGGGCCTGCTGGAGCAATCTATTTAGTTCATCTGTTGTAGTTGCTGATTCAATTTTGTCAGCAAGTTTCTGTAAAACTCCTCTAGAAGCAGGATTTTTTAGCAAAACATTTAGCATTCCCAGTGTTAATGTATCTTCGTTATCTCCAACACTAGACAAAGCTTCAGCCTTTGAAAAAATTTTATCACCACTTTTTACTGATTTTAATAGTTCTTTATTAATTATAGAAATATCATCACCTTTGGCAAATCCGTCTCTTAGCTCTTTTGCCATTGCAGGGTTTAGTTGGTTAATTTTAGCTGTGTACCTATTAAAAGCGGCGGTAGCTAAAGAATTTAAATCAGTTGCTGCTGGTGTTATTCCTTTTGCAGATCCCGAATTTCTAGTGGCAATCATATATAATGCACCAGAAACTAAATCCATTTGTTCCTGCTCAGTAAATCTAGATCCTGAATTTATCTTAGCTTGAACAAGATTTTTAGTTGATTCATAAGCCTTGGCAAAACCTGAATTTGATTTATTATTACCACTTCTTCCTAAAGCATCTATAGAATATAGTAGCCGATTAAAATTTTTACTATCAGTAAAAGTTGCATCTGTTAAACTAAAGCCTTTAGCCATTAATATAGATATAGCTTTTTTAGCCGCAACTTCGGGCCTAATAGAAGTTGATGTAGTTTTCTTGCCCAAAATCTTACTAAATAAACTACCAGTTTTTGAAGCTTTTTTTAGTCCTTTAACTGCATCACTTGGTTTATCAGCATTTTTTGCTAAAGCGTTTATTAATTTTGAAGCTACTGATGCCTGAGTATTGCCAAAATTTGCAAAACCCAGCACGAAAAAACCCAATACCAATACCCTTAAAGCATTTTGTGCTTTAAAATTAAGAAAATTATTTCCTTTATTATTATTTATAAAACTATTCATATACTAACTATCGTGCAGAACCTTTTAAAACTTTAATATTTTTTAACTAATTAATTGCAATTACAAAATAATGACAAAAATATGATTAATAGAAAAAATATCTAAACAAAGTTTTTCTAAAATTCATCTACAGCCTAATTAAATAGTAAAGTAACTATTTAGTCGACATAATTTTGGCGCAGCCTGGACCGCCTTGGATCCTTAGGAATTGCCATTAAAGCAGCCTTTTGATAAACCAATGATTCTCTTGTTTCCCCAACAATTTCAGCTTGTTGGCTCATTTCTATGGCCTCCACTGGACATGCTTCTTCGCAAAATCCGCAATTGATGCATCTGCCAAAGTCTATTTGAAATGTTTTAGGACGACGCTCTCTGACCTCTTGATCAGGATATTCTTCAGGCTCGATAAAAATTGCCACCGGCGGACAAACAACCTCACAAAGCTTACAAGCAACACAAACTTCCTCGCCAACTTTATTAGAATTTAGCCTTGGAACTCCTCTATAGCCCATTGGTAAATCAATTGGCTCATCTGGATAGCTAGTACTAGATTTTTTTCGGAAAAAAAATCTCATAGTTAATATCATACCTCTAATAATTTCAGGTAAATACAGCCTTCTCCACCAAGTCTTCATACTATTGAAACTAAACTATTGTGCCAATAAAGTCACTAAGACGTTTTGATAATTTTGCGTCAGGCGAAAATTATCTTTTTAAGGCCCTCGCCATTTCTCTTTTGCTGTCCTTATCTTTAACTGCTTGACGTTTATCAGAAGTATTTTTTCCCTTGCCAAGTCCAAGCTCCACTTTTACTTTACCTTTTTTAAAGTAAAATTTAAGGGGCAATATTGCATATCCTTTTTGTTCTGTCTGAACTTTTAATTGTAAAATTTCTTTTTTCTTTAATAATAATTTTCTAGTTCGCTCAGGCTTATGATTAAAAAAAGGACCACTTTGCTTGTATTCAGAGATATGGCATTTGTGAAGAAAGATTTCATCTTTATAAATTACTGCATATGAATCTTTTAGTTGAACTCTGGATTCTCTACATGATTTTACTTCAGAGCCTTTTAATTGAATACCTGCTTCAATTTTTTTTTCTACAATATATTCATGAAATGCTTTTTTGTTTGAAGCAATAACTGATGAAGTTTTTTTATTTTTTTCCATTGTTAGTAATTAATTTTCCTATTTGAGGATAGTTCTGACCAAGAGTACCACAAGAAATAATAAGCTTAATAGCTTCTTCAACAGAAATATCTGTTGCAATTAAATTACTATTATCACAAATAATAACAAATCCACTAGTTGGGTTTGGAGCGGTTGGCACAAATACAATTTTTTTGTTATCTGATAATTCAGAGGTAACAAATGCTAAACAATGAGATTCCTTAGTTGGGTAATTCACCATTACAACTTCTTTAAAAGAGGTTTTTGAATCTTCAGATAAAATCAAATTAAAAGTTTGCTTAATTGTGGTATAGAATGTTCTAATAAACGGTACCTTAGAAATAATCCAATCTAAGATTCGATGAAAAAACCTACCAAAAAAAGTTTTAGCCAACAATCCAGTAACAAACAAAACTAGCAATACAATCAATATTCCTTGACCAATAAAGCTAGAGCCAAAAATCAAATCTGTTTTCTTGGTGATAAAAATTAAAAACCACAAAGTAAATGCAATAGGAGCTAAGGTTAAGAATCCTAAAATAAAAATTGATCTAATTTTTTTAAACATTACATTATAACTATAGACTCATAAGCCAAATGTTTCATGGGCAATTGACACATAAGCGCGTCAATACATAGCTAATTTGCTAAATGAATATTACTTAAAGATAGATGTTTGTCGGAAGCCTCCCTTAGACAGGATTTCGAGAAATGTTTAGATTTAAGTTTTGCAGAGAGCGAAGTGTACGTAAAATTGTACATGAGTGAACGAAAAACTTAAAGATAGATGTTTGTCTGGACAGGATTTCGAGAAATGTTTAGATTTGAGTTTTGCAGAGAGCGAAGTGTGCGTAAAATTGTACATGAGTGAACGAAAAACTTAAAGATAGATGTTTGTCTGGACAGGATTTCGAGAAATGTTTAGATTTGAGTTTTGCAGAGAGCGAAGTGTGCGTAAAATTGTACATGAGTGAACGAAAAACTTAAAGATAGACGTTTCTCTGGACAGGATTTCGAGAAATGTTTAGATTTGAGTTTTGCAGAGAGCGAAGTGTACGTAAAATTGTACATGAGTGAACGAAAAACTTAAAGATAGACGTTTCTCTGGACAGGATTTCGAGAAATGTTTAGATTTGAGTTTTGCAGAGAGCGAAGTGTACGTAAAATTGTACATGAGTGAACGAAAAACTTAAAGATAGACGTTTCTCGAAATCCTGTCTAAAAATTCAAACCAAATAGTGCCTGATAAACAACATTACTTCCCTGGAAACCAACTTTAACTCCCCAAGGAATTACTAAATTCCTATACAAGCTTTGAGTCCCAAGTGATAATTGAAAAAAATCAGAATCTACAAACATTGCAACATTTTTAAATGGATTTTGCTCCCAAACAAAAGAAGCAGAAATAGGGCTGCTAAAATTTTTAAATAAAACTGAGGCATATGCATTGAAAGAATTTTTTGCACTAAAAGATGAAATTCCGTTGGCAATAACTGGGGCAGAATAAGTTATCATCAACATTGGACTATCCATTTTTGACCACAAAGAATACCTAGATCCAAAAGCTAAAGAAATATTTTGATAATTCTTCTGGATCATTAGCTCAAAAGAACTTGGATAAAAAGCATAGGTGGACTTCCCAAGAGCAACAATATCCACAACTGCAGAACCAAATGGAATTTTACCATTTAATAAAACTTTACTGTCATTTTGTAAATATCTTCTAAACGAAAAGCTAAGTAATGATTTTTGACTTAACTCCCAGTCAACAGACCCCTTAAAAGATACTCTTGGACGGATACTGGATTCAACATGATTTGTAGGATTAGAATTATTCAGAATAAAATTTGTTTTTGTTTCATTAGATAAATTTAGCATTCCAAGTAAACCAACTCTTAGTTTATTCTCGGCAAAAGCATATTGAAAGCCGGCTCTAGAAGTCATTACCCTAGAACGAGAAACTCGATATGAATAATTATTACTTGAATCAAAAGTATCAAAAAATGTTCCGTTATCGATAGGGGAATAAAAACCAAAACCAAAATGTAGCCTTGAGTTTAATTTATACAAATAACCGGAAGTGACTGCAAAAACTTGATTACTAACTATTTTTCTTTTGGAAACCTCATATAAATAATTAAAAACAAATGAAGTTTTTTTAACATCCATAAGCGAAATTGATGGAGAAATTAAAAAGTCGGTTGCGGTTGGAGAAAAAAACCTAGCACCATTTGTTATTGCTAGCCCCGATCCGATTGCATAATCATCAAAAGGATCAGCAAAGGACAATGGAGCATGCAAGAATACAAGTAAAAAAACTGATAGAAAAAATCTCATAAATCCAGCAATCAACCTACTTCAAAACTTTGATAAAATAAATCTATAAATTCCTCAACTGATAATTCTTGAGGGCGTTTATTGGCCATAGGATGAGAAGATGGTAATTTTAAATTATTTCTTAGAATTTTTCGTCTATTTGAAAAAGCTTGTTTAACAAATTTTTTAAAATTAAAGTAGTCTTCAAAAGCTTTAAATAAGCCTTTTGAGCGTCTTTCTAGCATTATAAATTCACTATCTATTTTTGGAATAGGAGTAAAGCTTCCAGGAGATATTTTAAAATAAGTCTGCACAATTAATAAAGACTGAAAAACTACAGAAAGATTAGAATAATTTTTATCATTGGGATTAGCTCTTATCTTTGCGCTAACTTCTCTTTGAAACATAAATCCAAATTTATTAACATTTGGTAATTGTTCTAAAAATTTAAATAGTATTTCAGTACCAATATAGTAAGGCAAATTTCCAAACACACAGATATTTTTAAACTTAGAGAATTTAGAGTGCAAATCTAGCTTCAAAACATCTGATTGAATTAAATTTAAATTACTAGAGGAAAAATTTTCATTTAAAAAATCAACCATTCGAGGATCAATTTCAATACAAGTTAAATGAATATCGGCTTCTAATAATTGCTTGGTGATAGCTCCTTGCCCAGGGCCAACCTCAATTAAACAATCAGAACTTTTGCTGTTTCTAATTATCAGATTACTTATTTTGCTAATAATGCCTTTATTGATTAAAAAATTTTGACCAAGTTCTTTTTTAGCTTTTAACATATTTAATTATTTATAATTTATCTCTAGAGTTGGTTTCAGTAACTATATATTTAGTATCTTGAATGTTAGCACACAAAGCAATCATGGCTGCATTATCTGTACAATATTTTAAACTTGGAAAAAAAGGATGCACATCTCTTTTTGCTCCCCAAGTATTTAATAGCTCTCTAATTCTAGAATTTGCAGCCACTCCTCCACAAAAATAAATTTGGCGTTGAATAAGCCCCTGCTTATAAAGTTTGGTTAAAATATTAATTAGACTATTTGCTATAGACTCTTGAATTGCCCAACAAAATTCTGGAACTGGTGTAGAGGGATTTTTTTCATAATAATATCTAATAGCGGTTTTTAATCCAGAAAATGAAAAGCCTTGGCTAGAAACAGGACTTGGCAATTTTTTAAAAATACCCTTAGCTAAATCTAGCTTAGTTGCTTTTTGAGCTTGCCTTTCAATCTCAGGACCTCCAGGATATCCAAGCCCAAGAATTTTTGCACTTTTATCAAAGCACTCACCAGCAGAGTCATCACTTGTTTGCGCCAGTACTTCAACCGCAAGTCCTTGGTTAACATTAACCAGCATTGTGTGACCACCAGAAACTAACAAAACAGTAGCGGGCCAATTGGCATTTTTCAGTAACTGCTCTTGCTTTATTTGATCATACAAAAATACCGAAGCAATATGGGCTCTCAAATGATTAACCCCTACTAATGGCACATCAAGGCCACTAGCTATTCCCGCTGCAAATGTGCTACCTACCATTAATGGGCCAAGCAGACCAGGAGCTCTAGCAACCGCAACCTTATCTACTTGTAAATTATTAGTATTTAAAAAATTTAAAACATTATCAGTTATTTTTCTAAAAACCTGTAAATGCTCACGAGCAGCTAACTCAGGAATAACTCCACCATACAAATTATGTATTGAATTTTGATTTTCAGTTATGCATTTATAAACAAATCCGCCACTATTTACTAAAGCTACAGAGCTATCATCGCAACTGCTTTCAAAGCCAAGAGTAACTAGTTTATTCACCTTGGTAAAAATGCAAAATTAATAGATTGTAGTCAAGAGAATACCTCTTTTATTTTTCTATTATATTTTTAACAATTTCATCTTGATATGCTTCCAACAAATCTACTGGAACCATTTTTTGCTGTTTCAGTATTGAATCTGCATCTTTAGCAAACACTGTATTAGGAAAATCTTTCACTGTTTTTAAAAAAAATAATTTAGCATCTGGTTTTTTATCTAGTCTAGAAAGACTAGCGCCTGCCCCAAACCAAGCGGCTGCCCCTAAAAATTCTTGACCCTTCAAATCTAAAATGCTGTTAAACAAGTTAACAGACTTTTCAAAATCACTTTTAGAGTAACTAATATATCCTGATAGCAAAATTGTAGCTAAAAATTTTTCATGGTTTGCGTAACTTGTTTGAAACTGCAATAATTTCTTACTAAGTAAATTGTATTTTTTTCCATAGTAAAAGTATTTGATTTCTTCCCATAATTTTTCAGCAGTTTGATTTTGATCAGAACTATTTTCAAAAGGAGTGCTAACCATTTTATTTTGCTCTTTAAGCTTTTTAACATTCTGTCTAAATAAATGATTTTGAGTTTCAATTATCCCTTTTAATTTATCCACTTCTCGTTCTAATTCTTCAATTTTTAAGGTGTACTCATTTCTTGCTTGATCTGAGACCTTTACTTGTTCTACTTGAATTTTTTTATTTTGATTTTCTTCTTGTTTTCGCAAATCATCAAGAGTTACACAACTAACCAAAAAAAATACAATTATCAGACTAAAATTTTTCATAATTAAAAGCTAAATGCATTTCCTCCCCCTTGAGTTCTTTTAAGTTCAGAATCAAGCTCAGCTCTTTCTGCAAACCTTCTTGCATAGTAAGCATGTTTAGCTGAAAGCTTGTACCTCTTTTGAGAAAAATATGTTTTTGCTCTCCAAAAATTAGCTTCTGCTCGTCTAAAATAATCAGGCGAATATTTTTCTGAGTCTGATTTTTCTGCAGCCTTTAAAGCAGTACTAGCAAAAACCATTTCTTCAATTGGTGGAGAGTGGCTTTGGCAACCAATTAATATAACTAAGATAAATAAATAGATAAATTTTCCCATAATCTACTCTTTTTATTGATAGGTAAACTCAACTCTACGATTTTGCTCCCAAGCTTGGTCAGTGGAGGCATTATTAACAGGCCTTTCCTCTCCATAAGAAATAGTATTTACTCGATTTGCTGGTACGCCTAATTGTAAAACCAAATAATCCTTAACTATAGAAGCTCTTCTTTCGCCAAGAGCTAAATTATATTCTGTTGTTCCTCGCTCATCACAATGTCCTTCTATCACAATAGATGACCCAGGATTAGCCTTAAGCCACTGAGCATTGGCAGCTAGCATTGCCTTCATTGAACCAGAAAGGTCAAAAGAATCGAAACCAAAATTAATATTCTTAAGTTCAACAACTCTTTGGCCGTTGGCTGAACTAGCCTGTCCAACAGGATTACTAGGATAAATCAAAGTATCATCAGTTTGAGAAACATCTACCTCTTCAAAACCTACCGGACCATCAATTGTATCTTTCTTTTTTGAAGAACAAGAAATAATTAATCCAAAAACAAAGAAAGTGATAATATTATTTTTCATATTTAGTAACTCCAATCAAATACAAACAATTTTTTTTAAATAAATATGGTTTTACTTAGATAAAACATAAGTTAACCTTAAATATAAATAGCAGCTATTTTATTTATAAAAATAACTCCTATTTACAGATTAACCGAATGAAAAATAAAATGCACAAATTAATTATTCCTTTGATTTTTTTAAACCTGAGCTTGCTGTTTTGCGTTAATGTAGCCGCTAAAGAAAGTTCTGAGATAAAATATTTAACTTCTACAGTTAAATTTAAAAATATTAGTCAAAAAAACATTAAATTATACATAAGCTTTCCAGATATTTTTAGAGATCAATCATTTACTAAAGAAGACTTAATCAAATTAACTACAAACAGTGCCATAGAAACTGAGAAAATTTTAAACACTCCTTTTAAAGATAATTTGAATGTTTATTTTAACTATAAATTTAGAAATCATAATGGCTCAAGCCAAGTTGTTCCTGACAATAGAATATTCATAAATCTTATGCCTCCAACCAATGATCTTTCTATTGGATATTCTAGTAACTATTTAAAAAGCACCTTGGTTCATGAATTCGCTCATATGATTTCAACTCAACATCGAAGAAAATTTTTTAGGCTATTTAGTTGGTTATTTGGCAATGTTTCAAGACCAAATGCTTTGTGGCCAATGTGGATTCATGAAGGATTGGCAGTTTGGGCTGAGCAATATTCTGCATATTTTCACAAATCAAAACCACAACAGCTAGATGGTCGGCCAGCAAATGGAGCAATAGACTTTGACTTGAGAAAATATGCTGAATACTATCAAAGAACCAAAAAACTTCCATTTAAATCTCACCAACTAAGTGGAAACCTAAGCTACAAACACAATCACTCAAAAATTTCAAAAGGAAATATTCCTTATCATTTTGGTTATTTAATTTTTGAAGAATTTTTCAACCTAGAAAAAAACTCTATTAACGATTTTATTTCTGATGGCGCAAAGAAATTTGGTTTTTTTTATCAAGACTTATTCAAAACAAAGTCCACTAAAAATTTAGACACAATCTGGACAAAGCTAACAAGTAAATGGAAAAATTGGCCATTAAACAATCAGTCAAAAAATAAATCATTAATTACTAAACAAGAGAATTTAAGATCATTAAGTAAATATAAGGATAATGTTTTCTGGATTGAGATTAATGATGGCAAAACTTTTTTAGTAAAGCTTCATAATAAAAAAATACAGAAAATTAGATGGAATTATTCACGAGCAGTACTGCTAAAAGTATTAGCTAATAAAAATAATTTTGTTGCTTTAGTTAAAAAGAACCCTCATTATCTCAAAAATAATTTTAAAAACTACAACAATATTCCAATAAACACTCTTTGGATAACGAATAACAAACTACAAAAACACTGCTCAATTAAGACCCCTAATCATATTATCGACTTCACAATAAGCAACAATACAATTGGCTGGATAGAAGTTAGTAGTGATTTATATTTTTCAGCTTACAAAGCAAAACTCAACCCCAATAACTGCCAAATTACTAATAAAACTTTATTATCCAAAAGTGAAACTATGCTTGAGAGAATTAACAACATATCTTTTGCTGCTAATAAATGGGCTGTTATTAAATCTAACAAACTAAATTCATTTGAAGATAAAATACTTGTTAATGGTAAAATTATAAATTACTCAAATATTCTCTCAAGTCCAATAACAGTAAACTCTAAATCATGCAGCACTTGTTTAATCGCTATTGAAACAACAAAAAAACATAAACAACCTATAATACTAAATATCCAAGACCCAAGTAAACCATTAAAAGTTGGTGAGTTATCTTTAAAAACCGGAGCTTCTGAGTTTGCAATTACAAAAAAAGGTATCTATGTTATAGAAAAGCTTTGGGATAAAGATATTATTGCATATTATCCTTACAGTTCTTTTTCTCCAGCCAAATCCGCAATAGAAAAACAACCTAATCACATTAATATACAAAAAAAACTTGATCATATAAATCAACTAGAAAATACAAATATTAGTTCAACCAAAAAATTTAATCCGATTAAATCTTTATGGCCACATTTTTGGATTCCTTATGTATTGGCCAGCAATGGAGAATTTTCAATTTCAGGAAATGTTTTTGGTAACGATCTTAGCAAAAGGTATTTTTATAATTTAAACCTTGGATATGATAGCTTTACAAATTATCCTTGGGGACAATTTTTAATCTCTAGATCATTAAACACAATTTTATTTGATAAAATTTATTTGGCAGCATTTTACTCGCCTGAAGTAAATTTTTTCAACTCCAACCAAATTGACGAAAACAGCTCTGTATCAATTAGTTTAAGCGGAAATATTAATTTATTTTATCACTCAATTTTAGGTTATAAGTTTGGCTACTCATTTGAAAACAGATCTTTTCCAACTGGCGAAGAAGTTTTTCATACTCCTTTTTCTAGCCTCACATTAAAAACTCCCCATGGAACATTTCCTCAAACTGGAAGATTAGTTAACCAAAAAAAACCAGGGCTATTGCTAAGTCATAACTTTAGTTTTTTAAATGGCTATAATCAAAGCAACACAATGAATTTTCGGACTCCCATTTTTTCAAGTGGCTTAGAATTCACCACTCAATATGGCGAAATCAACGATAATTTAATCAGATCATCCAATCCTCATAACTATTTTCTGCTAGGCGGTTTATATACAATTAATACAAGTAAGCCCGGGGTAATTACCAGAGGATACCCTCCAAGGTTAGTGGCGGCTAAATCTTATCTCAGAGTTTCTACTGACTTAGTCTTTAACCTCGGTAACCTAAATATTAATCAAAAATGGAATCAATGGAATTTTTCAAATGTTGATTTACACTTTATTGCCGAGTCTTTAACCTTTAAAACTATTAGTAATAGTTTTTCTTTATTTGATGAATACCTAACAAGCTTTGGTTTAGAATTAGACATTCATAATCAGTTTATAAATTATGTAAACACAAAACTAAGCTTTGGTGTTTTTAGTGGAATAAACGAAAATCTAAATGGAGAAACAAAATTCAACTTCACCTTTCAATCAGACCTTCCATTTTAAGGTCTCGGGGACTTTGGTGCCAGGGACCCGTTAACGTAAAGGAGCCCCTGGCACCAAAGTCCCCGAGACCTATTATTATTCCCTTGGCGGAACAATAACTGTTGTATACTTGCCTTTTTTCTTTCCCTCTAGCTTAGTCTTTACTTTTTTAAACCAATTAGCATGAATAGTAAAAACATCCATATTTGTTTTGTTTTGATGTCTATCGGCTAAGTGAAATAATACTTTATCTGGAATGAGATCAAAAAAAGTTGAATCATCATAATTTTCGCCATACTTGTCTATATTTTGTAGATGTTCAATTTTTTCTATAATCCTTTTTTCTTTATTTGTAGATGTAGAAGAAAATAAGCCTAAAGTTGCTCCACTTACTTGACATCCTTTATCACATAAGAGTTCACCCATTTTTTTCATATAATTAAAATTTTTACCTATCAAGCAAGACCGTAGATGAATACTGGCTTCTTCTGTGAATACATCATTTAATGGCGTTGTTTTATCATCAAAAAGTAACTTTTCATCAAGCAACTCTAAACATTCTATTTCACCATGAGTATCTAACTCAAGATGACTAATCTTACCATTGTTTTTTGCAATTTTCTCTAATTCTTTTTTCAGTAATTCATTAACATTGATTGAAGAGGATATTTCATTTATTACTTCACTGCTTAACTCAATTCCCTTTTCTTTTTTTTTCTGTAATTTATTTCTAATTTCTAATAATACAATTTCATTGAAATCAGCTATTAAAATTTTTTTATCTTTATGCTTAGCTTTAATTTTTTCTACCCTGTGATTAAATTTTTCAAACAACTTAGTATCTCGCCACAAGCTGTAATTATTTTTTGCATCTTCTCTTATTTCCAATATGTCTTCATCAAAAAAATCCTCTAAATCTTTTTCTGAAACATTTTCTTTAAAATTTTTATGCTTATGCCATTTCAACTCTGCCTCGTATAGAGCTTGTAAATCTTCAGCAGAAATATAGTCGTATCCGGCAACGTAAACAGAAACTCCTGCTCTATTAGCAGGATTATTTTCTAATAAATATCCATTAAAATTATCATCATCTACTGTTGCATCAATATCTGGATCAAAAGATAGATAATAAACAGGATGAATTCCCGCAAAAATCATAAAAAAATTAAGACTATAAATTACACCTTCTTTTTTAAACTTTGCACTTACATATTCTGCACTCTTAATTCCCTTATGCTTATCTCTAATTAATTTCGGCAACTTTATTATATCAATAGGATATGTTATAGGCTTAGCCACTGTTTCGCCAAAATATTTCAATGAAAAGAAAGAAAAAAGAGATATTTCTTTAAGCAAAATAGTAAAAGCCGATATATTACAACCTTTTACTTTTGTAGTTTTTGACTGGCTCTTTTCTGACCTGTTGTCATTATCATGTTGAGAAAATCCTATTGAAGAAATTAAAAAACTAAATAAAAAAAATAAATTGAAAATTGTTTTCATATTTTTTAAACTTTAATATCTACCAGTTTTAAGATTGTGAAAAAGCCAATCGCTTCAAGTGTTACAACACAAATTATAATTATATATCCCAAAGTAGTACTGAATAATGGCTTCATCGTTTCTGGATCGATCATAAAAAGCATCCCACATAATACCCATGGCAGTGCAGATACAATATATGCAGAGGTTCTTCCTTGAGCAGTCATAGCTTTAATTTTATTATTAAGCTTCATTCTTTCTCTTAAAGTTTTAGTTATTGTATCAAAAGTTTCAGTTAAGTTACCACCTGTTTCTCTTAATATGTTTACACTAGTAACAAACATGCTAATATCTTCAGAGGGCAGCCTTGCAGCCATATTATCCAAAGCTTTTTCTAATGTTAGTCCTAATTTATTTTCTGAAAGCACTAAACCAAATTCATCCTTTATTGGCGCCGGCATTTCGTTAACCACAATTTGAATTACTTGAGACATATTCAATCCTGAACGCAATCCATTTCCCATTAAAGTTAATGCGTCGATCATTTGGGTAGTAAATTCATCTACTCTTTTTTTACGTTTATATTTTTGTAAATAAATTCTGGGCAAATTCCAGCCAAGTGAAAAACCAATTAACCCACCAACAAAAGACATCCATCCTGGCCAAAATAAATAAAAACCAAGTAAGCTTAAGCCAATTGCTAAAGAAAACATTTCTTTAAAAATCTGCTTCTCTGTTTTTGAGTTGAACATATTTTTATAAAGTTTTTGAGTCTGTACTTGAGACTTACTCATTTTTCCCCAAATTTTTTCATAAAGCTTTGTAAAAGATAAATAAATACTAAAAAATACACATAAACCAGTTATCAATGATAAAAAAAGTGGACTTAAACTACTCATGCTGCTTTAAAAATTCCTTTAGGTAATTTAATGCCAATAGATTCAATTTTTTCCATAAAACTTGGAATAAAACCAGTTGGCATATGTCTGCCAATAACTTTTCTATTTTCATCCATCCCTTTTTGTCGAAATAAAAATATGTCTTGAGTGGTTACTTTGTCTCCTTGCATTCCAGTCACTTCAGTAATATGAGTTACTTTTCTAGAACCATCAGAAAGCCTTGCTTGCTGTACTATTAAGTGAACAGCGCTGGATACTTGTTCTCTGATTGCCATAATTGGTAAATCCATTCCTGCCATCATTACTAATGTCTCAACTCTTGATAAACAATCTTTTGGAGAGTTCGAGTGAACTGTTGCCATAGAGCCATCATGACCGGTATTCATTGCCTGTAACATATCAAGCGCCTCACCAGATCTAACCTCACCAACAATAATTCTATCTGGCTTCATTCTTAAAGTTTGCTTAACTAAATCTCTAATTGTTACTGCTCCAGTGCCTTCCACACTTGGTGGACGAGTTTCTAAGCGGCCAACATGGTCTTTACTTATTTGTAATTCTGCAGAATCTTCTACTGTTAAAATTCTTTCTGTGTTTGGAATAAAATTACTTAAAACATTTAATAAAGTTGTTTTACCAGATCCGGTACCACCACTTACTAATACATTTAATCTTGCCTCAATACAGGCTTGAAGAAATTGGGACATCTCAGGAGTGATTGATTTATATTTAATTAAATCTTCAGGACCTAATCTTTTATTTGGAAATTTTCTTATTGTCACCATTGGACCATCAAGCGCCAGTGGAGGAATTATTGCATGAACTCTTGAGCCATCTGGTAAGCGAGCATCCACATAGGGAGTTTTTTCATCAATTCTTCTGCCTAATGGATTAACAATTCTTTCAATCACAGCTAATAATCTTTCATTACTAGAAAAATGAACTGGAGATAATATATTTTTTCCATCACGCTCAATATAAATTTGATCACATCTATTTACCATAATCTCGGTCACTAGTGGATCTGCTAATAAATCTTCTAATGGTCCAAGGGCTAAAGCCTCATCTAAAATTTCTTTGCTTAGCTTTCTAATCTCACCTCTGCCAGTCCAAGGATGCTCTTCTTTTGAAAGAATTTCTGCAACCACTGCACCTGCTTTTTTTCGTAAATTTAATTTTTGAGTTACAGATAAATTTCTATCTAGTTGTTCTTTTTTTAAATCTAATTTTTCAACTAACTGAACTTGGATAGTTCTTTTAAAAACACTTCTTGGATCTTCTTCTCCAGATTGAGATTTGATTTTCTGAGAAGCAACTTTACCTTTATGATTTTGCAACTCCATCCATTGAGATAATTTTTCCAATAATCTTTTATCTACTAACTTTCTGCTTAAACTATACAGAGTCTTGGTTAGAATTGATTGTGAATTAGAAACTACAAAGGGAACTCCCTTTGCAAGTGAAGAAGGAACCACGAATGAATCCTCACTTAAAGTACAAATTACTTCTCTTCCCAAAGTTTGTTTAATAAAACTTTCATTATAGGGGTTTCCCTTAATTGCTCTATTAACAACAATTTTTACTGCTTGATGAGGCACTGATTGAGACTGTAAATCTTGAACTAGCTCTTTGGTTTTATTTAATACTAATATTTCAGGGTTTGTAACAATTATAACTAATGTAGCTTCATCAATTATGCTCATAGTTGACGGAGTAATTTGCGAGCCACAATCAACAATAGTATATGGAAAGGATTTTTTTATTGCTCTAATTGATAAAGAAACTTTTTCTTCGTCAACAAGATGAAGTCCATTTAAATTCTCTAATAATTGCAAAAGATATAAACTACTTTGATTTTGAGCGAGCTTTACCTTGGTAAAATGACTTTGAAGATTTTTTTCTCCTCTAACCTTACCATTTATAATTGAATCACCATAAGCAGGAATTTTTTTACTTCCCACCATTAAGTGAACATCACTAAGTGATTCTTTATCTGCATCAATTACTGCAATGTCTTGTTTACTATCAAGAGCCATAGCCAGGGCAAAATTTACTGCAAAAGTAGTCTTACCTATTCCGCCTTTTGCACCTACTATTGCAATCAGTTGACCTTTTTTTGATTTTGAATTTACTAAACTTAAAGCCATATTATTTTCGCAATCTAAATTTTTGTTTTAAAATTTTGGTTTGTTCATCAAGTGATCTTACTCTTTTTGGAGTAACAAAGATTACAAATTGATTTTTAGAATCATTAAATTGGTGACCACGACCTATATCAAACAAAGAAAAGTTTGTACCTTCATCTGAGCCTGGTTTTCTATTGGTACTGATAGAGCGACGGTTAGTAATTAATCCACCAATAGCTGCACTATCTCCATTTTTTACTAAAACTCCTGACTTAATCGTATTGGTTTGAGTATTAGGAGGTGCCTCACTATTAACCTGTAATAATTCACTGGTTGAAGCAACAACATCTAGTTGAATCAAGTTACCAACGCTTCTTACACTTCCAAGTTTTATTGAAGTAGTAACTGGTTGAGACTGTGAAACAGGATTACCATTTTCATCCCGAGTAACGTAACCTAAATTAATTGTTTCGGTTACTTCTGGCTGACCTTCTCCACCTGATTTTTCAAAACCCTCGTGGGCCATTAATACAGCCGTTTTTAAAATCCTGGCATGACCATGTTTTGCTAAAGTATTTAGCTTAGGAAATAAATTGGAAATAGTTGCGCCAATAGAGCTTACAATAGAACCAACTGCACTAGAAGCATCTTTAGCATATGTAATCTGATTATTAGGATCTTCTGAAATTCCTGGGCTCCATCTAAAATCAAACCCCTTAACATAATCTCTGGATAATGAAACAAAGTCTACACGAACAACAAACATTGCATCTGGATTTTTAGCAGCTGGTTGCCTAATACTAATATTTGCTACACAAGTATCTTCAACGGTAGGGGTCTCTAATCTTTTAGAGCTCTTCTTCAACCTTGGAAGAAAATAATTTCTGCAAGTTTTTTCTGCCAGTTGTCTATCTGCCAACCTATCAACTAAACCGCTCATCTGGATTTGATTATTTTGAACCTTAACACGTATATCTTTTGGCCTATTGGGTCCGCCATTGACTTCTTCCTCAACTCTTTTAGCAATCATCTGCAGCGCAAGGGGAGAAATTCCAACCATATTTATAACCTTAAACTTGTCTGTTACTCCGGCTTTTTGGTCTAAAATTAAATCTACTCTATATAAATCATCGGGAACAATTACATTCCCTTCGGCAACAATAACGTCTCCTACAATGGAAAGTTCTAACCCCTCAACATCCCCAAGAAGCAATTCTATCTGACGTAGTTTTGAAATAATATCTTGGTTATTTACATTTACATAAATTACTTTTAATAATCTGCCAGAATATTTCTTTCCAGCAATTCTTGAACTTTTCTCATAAACAAGTACTTGAGTTTGGCCTACATTATTACCGGCAAAAATTCTATAGCCTTTTCCATCTTCTTCTTGAACACCTTCTTTAATTAAATTTAAATGCTTTTTGGGGATAAAGAACTCAATATCATTCTTAATATCACCTAGATTAGTTAAGTTTATTAATGCACTATTGTTTTTTTCTACGTAAACAACCTCTGATCCCTTAACAGGATTTAATTGTATTTTTGAATTAAATAACTTATTAGTTCTAGACCTAGACAAATCATCCTTAATAATTGGATAATTTGGTGGCGGTAAATCAGTAAAGTCACTTTCTTGAGCATTAATATTTAGTGAAAAAGTAAAAATAAAAATATAAATAAAATTGAAACTTAACTTATGGAACAAAGTCGCCTCCTCCTGATTGCCATGGATTAGGCTTTGGTTTTGGCAGTGGTTTTGGCTTTGGTTTAGGCTTAACTACTTGGACTCTAGCTGGAACTCTTTTCTTTCGCAATAAAGCTTCTTTTTTCAATCTTTCTTCTACCGCTTTTTTAGATTCGGGACCAAGAACATCATCAACATCTGAAGTAGCTACTTCAGAAACAGATCGGTCAACAGGATTTCTTAAAGTCATAAAAAGTTCTGCCCCCGCTTGAAGAACATAAATCAAACTTTGAGCATCTTGAGGTCTAACTTCGATAGTAACTGTATTGTAGTTTCCCCCTCGTAAATCAATTGCATTTACTCTTTTGGTTACTGGATCTGTCTTCATAATTTGAGGAATTTGATTTTGAATATTTTGTCCAGTAGCTAGAACATGAACATTTTGCATTACTGTTTTAACTTCTGATCTTTGACCCTCTTCTGTTTGATAAGGAATTGCAGAAATAATATCTACTCTATCACCAGGAATTAATAATTTTGTCACACCAGTAACATCACTAACTGGAACAGAAAAAGCTCTTCGAGAAACTGCCACCTGAGAAGCCAGTCCAGTTTCGGCGCCCTTAGATATTAATTTATTATTTAATATTTGCTCACCTTTAGAAATTGGAGAGTTTGCAACTAATCCAATAATTGCGTCTTTACTTTTTTGAGCACCAGGCTGAATGAATTTTTTTGGCATAGTTACAAACTTAAAAGAATCTTCAGCAATTTCTTCAAAAGAATTTATATTTCTTGCTGCAACAATTATTTTTTGATCTGCTCCGAAAACTTGCTTTAATTCTTGTTCTCTATCTGAGACCCATAGATAAACTAAGCCCATAGCCACTAATGCCAGAACAAAGCTCCATAAAAATGCTTTTGATTGATCCAAATTACACTCTCCCTTATGTTATTCATCGACTAAAAATTTCTAACTATTAATAAATTTGCCAAAAAAATGTCGAAAATTAAAAAAATAATTTAGCCAATTAATTACTACATCCAGAACCGGGGAATCTATAAACAACAGCTTGAGTAAATACTCTTTGCTTTTGGTCCCCAAGCATTGATTTAATTCCAAAAATATTGCCCAAATCTATGTCTGGTAAGTCGCTTCCTAGCGGTTTAACAGAAAAACATTGAGTATTTCTGGTTACCTCATCATTTGCAACTGGCACTCCATTGGCTCCACCTTCAACAGAAATATATGGCTGAGGTCTGGAACCTGACGTGGATGTTCCAGCTTGAGCTGATAAAGTTAAAGTTCCTGAATTATTTATTTTAGCAAATGCCAAGTTTCTGGCCACTTCTTGTTGAATGGTGGCGAATCTCATAAATTTAAAATAAACCAAACCAGCGCTAATAATAATAAAAAATATTAACAAACATGGGATTAACTCAACGGTTGCTTGTCCACTTTTACTTGAATGTGAATAAAAATATTTTTTAAGTATATTCATTATCAACATCCATTATCATACATATGAACATAAAGTGAAGGATCATAGTTTGGATTACCACCACTAAATTTTGAAATAAATGTTTGAAAATAATTTCTACATTCCATCTCAGAAACTTCTCTACCTAAAAAACTTTTTGTTTTCATTGGAATACTACTTAAACCATCTAAAATATTTCCAAGCGGAAAAGCAAAAATTGGAATTTCAAAATCAATCCCAATATAGTAAGCAGGATCATCTCCTCCTGCTCCATAATCAAAATCTTGAGGATTTGGAACATTAACATTAGTAATTGTTGCCAATACAGTATTAAAACCAGCAAACTTTAAAGGAATATCAACTGCTCCTGAGCCGCTGATTTGACCAAAAAAAGAATTTAGCGTTGAAAGTGCATTAACCCTATTTTCATCAGGAGTTTGAGCACTAGCTTGATAGGCTCTTGCCCCCATAAACGCTACATAGGAAACATATTGATGAATAGAAAAAGCGATTAAAATATTAATGGTAATAAATAATACAAATATAAAAACAATTGAAATTAAAGAAAACTCTACTAAGCCTTGGCCATTTTCATTATTTAATTTGGCTTTTACGTTAGCAATATTGTTGGGATTTTTAATATTTACTAATAAATTTTTTATAATGTTCATAATAATTACTCTAAAATAAATAACTTAGTAATTTGCAAAACTACTTAGCTTCAATAATATGAGTACCTCCATTATAAAATTCTGCTTGAGAATTCATTCCTCCTGTTGAGGCATCTCCTTGCACTTCATTTACAGTTGATTGTAATTGTTTATTTAAACTTGGAAAAAAAACTTTATTAAAAGCTATAACCATTCCAACCAAAACTCCAATCATGATAATATACTCAACCACGGCCTGACCTGAGCGCTTAAAGCTATTCTTTGATAAATAAATTATATTTCTCATAAATTTTGCATTACACTTTATAAATTAGGCATAATATTTAATGAGATACTGCCTTAGAAGTATTAGCTGGTAATTCAGAAAAACCAGCAGTAAACACTTCACTCATCATAAACTTAACAAAAAATATCGCTGCAACAGCCACCACAGAAATCAGTAGTATATACTCTACCATCGCCTGGGCTTTTTTTGCTGTTAAGCTATTTTTTGTTTGTTTATAAATACTCAAAAAATTAACTAACCGCCAAAATTTTCATCTGATTTTTGTTCAATTTTTTCGAATATATTTCCAGTAAATTTACCAATTCTTTCTTTAATTGTATTTCCAAAAATCATGATCATGGCCACAAGTGCACCAATAAGAATTAAATATTCTGTAGTCGACTGAGCCTTTTTGCTTTTTAATTTTTTGTTTAACTTAATAATCATTATAATATCTCCCTATTGATAATCTCGGCTTAAATTTTGTAAACCTTTAATTTCTACTGTCATTTATATGACAAAACAATTTCTATCCATAATTTTTACTGTTCACAAAAAGTATATTTGGTCTTATTTAAATCCATACTTTGTGATTCATCTTCTAAGTAGCCGTTAGCAACTTGTAATTTTTGTTTAATAACGAAAGGGTATTTTTTGTTTGAAGTAGAATTATAAAACTGTAAATGTCCCTCGAACACAACTTCTACAACTTGACCTAATTGAGCAGGAGCTCTAAACACCCAGCCTAAATTTGATTTTTTTCTTTGATTTGCATCATAGTTAACACCAGGAAATCTTGAAAAGTAAAAATCTTGTGCTGGCTGATATAAACTTGAATTTGGATCTTCAATTATTGAAGATGAGGTAGAAAATAATTCTGCCACAATTCCAGGTTCATTATGTTTTAAAATATCTAATGCGATTAATTTATCAACAGTTTCATTTGTTTCATAACTAGCTCGTAAAAAACCTTCAGCTCTTGCTGCTGGTAAAGGTCCAATAGATTTTACTTCTAAATATCCTGTATTAAAATCATCAACTAGTTCACCATCAACCTCTAAGCTTTCAATATTGCCAGTAATTGATTTAATTGAAACTTGACCATAAAAATCTTTTCTGTGACCATTTAACCCATTATCAAATGATAAGTTACTTAAATTTGGAAAAACTACAATTGCTTCACATGGGCTTACAACATTATTTTCAAAGGCTTGATCATCAACATTTACTCCTGCACCAAAAACATTTGCTGAATATGGCATCCAACCAATATCTTCATAAACTAAAATATCATTATTTAATAAGTTATCTCCGTTAGAGGAATTATATTTAAAACTTTCTGCATGAGCATCAAAAGACTTACTACTACCACACCAAGAAGCAATATCAGAGTCAGCTAAACCATTAACATCGGAAGATTTACAAATAAAATTTAAAGCACTTATTGAATCTGAATCGATGGTGTTAAGATCAGAAATCAAACCTCTTGATTTAAAAATAGAATTTAAATTATCTCTATCTTCATCAGAAAGTACATTGTCAGTTAATGCAGCAAAATGTGCCTTTATTGCTCTGGCAATATTATTCATAGAAATCATAGCACCTTGAGAAAAGTTTTCATTTAACCCCTCAATTGAAAGAAGAGAAAGCAAGGTGATTTTTACTATTCCTGAAAAAGCATCTTTAGCGTTACCGTATAAATTAGCAGATCTAGTTATATTGCAATTAGTACAATTAGATTTTAACTCAACATTAAGACCTTGAATATATTTTCTTAAATCATTTAGTGTTGCAGCAAATACGCTTCCAGATGAATAAATATTTTGTGAAAGATTTTTTGGAAATGTTAAAGTATTTTCATTGTCTAATCCTCTATTTTGTTTTACGCCAAAATAATCATCTTCAATTAAAAACTTAAAGTTAGTATCTAAATAACCTAAAATATCGTCATGACCTACAATAGCTGCAGTGATAAAATCTGATAGTCCTTCAAACATAGCATTTATCTGCTGATTAGCATTTCCTGAATCTAAACTATTTATGTAGAGATTTGGAGCTATGTAATACTGAATCAAATGACCAAGTTCATGATAAATTGCATGAGGGGTGTGAATCAAATTTAACCCAGGGAGTGTAGAGTTATCTTCAAAAAAATAAACTGCATTTTGAAGATGATTAAATAATGTATCGCCAGGATTTCCTTCTTCTTGAGAAATAAAAATTGTTTTACCATCTCGAAAATGATTTTCACTTTTGTATGGATCGCTACTTTGGCCCTTTAAAGATGTTAATCTGCTTAAATTAAAATCAGGTATAAAATTTTTAAAATAATCTATTACAACGTTTGAATGATAATAGCCCATAAATGATTTAAACTCTTTAGAAGATGCTTGAACTGAAGCACCTGCATGCTGATAAAATAATGGCGCACTTTGATCGTTTAATGAATAAATATAATCAAAACTAGTGCTCGCAATAGGCTTATCTATTTCAACTAAATTAGAAAACTCTACAGTAGATGTAGGGATAATATTTATATCGTTTTGATAATCAAATTCCTGATTGTTTCTAAGAAGTACTGGATCTTCTACAATTAACCTCATTGATTTATTTTTCAGAGCATCTTCAACAGTTAATGAGTCAACAAAGCTATTTTGTAAGTTTGATTCAAAGCAGGCACTTGTAGCAAACATAACTATAAGCACATATAATTTCCACATACTTATATTATAAGTTCAGACTATATATTAGATTGTTAAGATACTATTAAAACTAAAAAAAAAGTTAATATCGTGTTAAGCAAAATTACAACATATCTTTCGGCACGAATTTTTATAAAGAATTGTATAAGAACTTACACCAATTTTTCATATTTACATAAGTCAATAATATTTATTAATTTTATTGAGTCATTTACTTGTTTTTCGGGACCATTAAAGTCTACTTGATAAACCATATCTATCTTTAATTTTTTTTGAAAATAAAAAAGTGAAGTTGATGCAGATTTATTCTTAAACTTACATTCAACAGCAAATTGAATTATATTATTTTTTAAGACAACAAAATCTATTTCTCTTTTATCAGTATCTCTTATATATCTTAAATCGTATTTTTCGCCATTAACATCTTGCTGATAATGACAAAACTTTAAAAGAAAACATGCTACCATATTTTCAAACCTCTCGCCTTTATCTTCAATTTGACTCCAATCCCATAAATATAATTTTTGCTCTTTTTTAACAGCTCTTATTTTTGCAGAACCATACGGAGAAATTCTAAAGCAAAAATATAATGAATCTAAAATTTCAACCCAGCGTTTTGCAGTTTTAGGCGCAATATCTAAATCTCTAGCCAAAGAATTATAAGATAACGGAGAAGCCACTCTTCTTACTAGCTCTTCAGCCAACAATTCTACTTTATCTATATCTTTAACTGTTTCTAAATCTCTGAGGTCTTCTCTAACCAATTTTGAAAGCCTTGAAAAATGCCATCGCTTTAAATTAGTAACATTTTTATCATTTAAATTTTCTGGGAAGCCTCCAAATTTAAACAAGTCTTGTAAATTTTCTATTATTGAACATGAGTAAAATGGAGCATAGGTCAAAATACTCATGAGTAAATTGGAGTGGGGGTCAAAATACTCATGAGTAAATTGGAGTATGGGTCAAAATACTAATAACCCGGATATTTCATCAAGATTTGTGTCACAACAAACTATGCACATGAAATTATACTAATAATTAAAATTTGGTAGAGATTGATGAAACGTCCGGGGCAAGTTGAATATTCCATTTAAACATGCTGTCGCCAAATATTTAGGTTTGGTGACAGCTTGTTTAAGTATTATTTATATATTTACTAGCAAAATTGTAATCTGAGAACTCTATAGTTTTATCCTTAATTACTTGGTAATTTTCATGGCCTTTTCCTGCAATAAGTAACACATCATTAACAGATAGTTTATCTATCATCCCTTCAATTGCAGTTTTTCTACATAGCTCAATTAATACCTTATTTTGATATTTATCTAAGACCCCAGATGTAATATCTTTAACGATTAAATTGGGATCTTCATTCCTAGGGTTATCATTTGTAACCAAAACTTTATCTGCTATTGATACTGCAACTTTCCCCATTAATGGACGCTTAATTTTATCTCTTTCGCCACCACAACCAAATATTAAATATAATTTTCCAGCTGATGAAAGATTATCTTTAATTGTAGTTAATGCATTTTTTAAAGAATCAGGAGTATGAGAATAATCAATAAATATATTTAATTTTTTATAGTTTTCTACTTTTTCCATTCTACCTGGAATCCCAGTGAAATCTGAAGCCATAGAAAGCAATGTATTAAAATCTATATTTTGTACTTTATTAATTAAAGATGCCGCAATTGAAAGATTCTGAAGTTGAAAACTCCCCACTAAAGGGAGATTAAATTGTTTGTCTTGAAAATTATACTTTATACCCTGAAAACTTTGAGACAAAAGCTGCAAACTAATACTTTTTTCGATATCTTTAACTTTATTAAAATTATTGAAAAATTCCTCGCTTACAACTTTTATCATGCTTTTGCTTTGATTTTGAGGATACTTTAAAAATAATTGTTTTTTAGCATTAAAATAATCTTCAAAATTTAAATGATAATCTAAGTGATCGATGCTTATATTAGTGAATCCGCATGCATCAAATTGACAAGCCAAAATTCTAGATTCAACAATACTATGAGAGCTAACCTCCATTACTACATCCGTAATCTCATTCTTCAAACAACCGCTTAAGATATATTGAAGCTGAGGGGCAAGGGGAGTTGTGTAGCCAATATTAAATTTTTCAATAATTTTTCCATCTTGCCAAACTTGTCCACCTAAAGTTCCAATCGACAAAATCTTTGTAGGTTTAATTTTAGACAATAAATAACTAGCAATAGCTACTGTTGAAGTTTTCCCATTAGTGCCAGTTATTCCATAGATTTTTAGTTTTTCACTCGGATTTCCAACAGCCAACGAAGAATCAACAGCTAATTCATCAAAGCTATATTTAAAAGATTTTTTGCTTTCTCTATTTTTTAATTTTTTAATAACTTCTGCAGTTTGAAACCTGCTATCAATGTATATAGTTTCAACATCATTAAGCTCCTGTCTTGTATCCCAAACCAAGAATGAACTATTTATCTTTAAAAAAGGAAATTTTTCAAACTGCATAAAATTGCCTTAAAAATAAACATTAATTGTTTTTTCTGTATTTAGTTTTTTTCCACTTTCAGGCACTTGTTTTTTTACTTTATTTCCAGCTCCATGAAATTGAACTTTTTGCTTATATAAACTTAGCAAAGCAGCTGTTTCTGTTTTAGATTTTCCTAAAACTGAAATCATAACCTCAGGGTCTAAATTAATTTTAGGATTTTTTATAAACTCACCTGTTAGCTCTTTAATTGAATCAGGCGATCTTACGGCTGAAAACTCATTATTCAGTGCAAAACTTGAGTTTCTAGAAATAAATTTGGCTACTTCTGCAAAAATTGGCGACGCTACTTTGGAACCACTATTACCATTTTCAGTAGGCTCTGATACATTTACATAAATAATATACTTGGGCTCAAAAGCAGGGAAAAAACCTGCAAAAGAAGTATTATAGATATTAGGCTTATACCCTTTTTTTTCTTCAAAAGCAATTTGAGATGTTCCTGTTTTACCACTCACCAAAAATGGTAAATCTTTAACTTCTTTAAGGCCTTTGTTGTTATTTACATTGTCAACAAGTAATTTTTGAATAGCTGAAATTGTTTTTTGAGATAAAATTTTTGAGCGAATTTTTCTTCTATAATAATTATCGCCAACAACTTCATTTCTATAAGAACCTTTAATCTCAGTAAACTTCTTTAAAATAGTTGGTTCAACTAAATCACCTGTTGCTAAAACAGCATAAGATCTAACTAACTGTAATGGTGAAACTGCAAATCCCTGACCAAAACTTCTTACAGCGTTTAAATGTTCATTTGTAGATTTTGAAAAAATAGAGTTAGTATTTTTGCTAATTGGAATATTCACAGGACTGCTCATTCCAATAATCGAATAAAAATCTTCTAATCTTTTAAAACCAATTTTTTTTGCCAGTTGTACTACTCCAACATTACTAGAAAATGTTAATAACTCACTTAAGTTCATTTGTTTTTTAAAATTCTTTGGGTTTGGATCTTTAATAAAGTATTTACCAATTTTAATTTTTCCAGAATTAGTATCTATAATAGAATCTTGATTGATTTTTTCTGACTCTAAACCCAAAGCAACCACAAAAGGCTTAACCACTGATCCAGGCTCATATACTTTATTCGTGTTGATATTAGTAAATATATTCTTATTGTGATTTCTAAAATTGTTTAAATCAAAACCAGGTGTTTGAGCCATTGCTAAGATTTCTGAATTTGCTAAACTTAAAACAATTAAATTTGCACTTTTTGCCTTATGAGTAACCATAGCATTTTCAAGCAAACTTTCAGAATAAGATTGTAGCTTACTATCTATAGTAAGATATAAATCTATTTTTTTTTCTTGATGCCGATGAAGAGAATGTCCATCTTGAAGTATTTGCCTTCCCTTAGCATCAACACCTATATAAGTAAGTATACTGTTGCCAGTTAAAAGATTATTATAATAATACTCAACACCCTCTAAACCTTTTTGGTCAATAGAGGAAAAACCAACTAAGGATGCAGCTGTTTTGTATTTGGGATATACTCTTTTATATTCCTCAACCCAAGAAAAAGCAGGATAATAGGTTTTTTTTATTTTTTGAAGATTATCTAAATCACTAGTAATAAACAATCTTTTTATCCAGACAAACTTCTTGCCCTTTGACTTACTAATTAGAGTTTTAATTGAAGTTTTTTTGACGTTCAAGACTTTAGAAATATCTACAATAAAATTTTTCTTAAGATCTGCTTTTAACAAATGAGGGTGAAAGTAAATTGATTTAGCTGGAACTGATTGAGCAAGAACTTCACCATTTCGATCAAAAATAGTTCCCCTTGGTCCATTAACTACTAATCTTCGCTGGGATTGATTTTTCGCCCTATTAACTATCTTATCTGGAGCCATTAATTGTAGTTGTAAAACCCTAAGAGTTACAATTGAAAATAAAGCAAAAAAAACATACTTTAAAGTATTTATTCTGTTATTCAACTTCACTCTCCTTAACTATATTTTCTGTAGGCACTTGAGAGTCTTTTGAAATAAAAACTACTTGATCCTTACTGGCCTTAGTAAAAAGAATCCCTTTATTTTTTAATTTTTCTACAATTTTATTTAAGTTATTTGTGGACATCAATTGGGAGTATTTATTTTCTAGAATATTGAGTTGTAATTTTTGTTGCTTCATTACTTTTTTAATTTCAGCAAGTTCATAACCCTTATTTAAAATTAAATTTTGAAACCAGATATGATAAATAAAAAAACCTAAAAACAAAAAAATTAAAATTACAGCATTTCGATAAGCATTTTTCATACTAAACAACCCTCTCTATCACTCTTAACTTTGCACTTCGCGCCCTAGGGTTTCTATCCAGTTCTTCTTTAGTTGGCTTTATAACTTTCTTATTTATTAAATTATATTCTGGCTTTTTTGCATAGTCTCTAAATTTATATTTTATAATTCGATCTTCTACAGAATGAAAAGAGATTACTGCAAATCTACCTCCAGGACTTAAACAGGAAGGAATATGCTCTAACATGTTCTCTAAAGAGTCCATTTCCTTATTTACAGCAATCCTTAAGGCTTGAAAAGATTTTGTAGCTGGATGTTTTCGTGACCTGGTATTGTACCTTAAAGATCCAGCAATAAAAGAAGCCAATTTATCAGTTGTTTGAATTAAGTCATGATCAACATTTTTTAACTTTCTTGCCACAATTGTTGCTTTTCGCTCTTCTCCATATTCTTGGAGATAAAATTTTAATTGATCTTCTGTTTGATTATCTAACCACTGAAAAAAGTCAATTCCTGATGTAGGGTCCATTCGAAAATCAACCTTAGCTTTTGATCTCCAGCTCATTCCGCTGCTTTGATCATCAATTTGAAATGAAGAAATTCCTAAATCAGCCATAATAAAATTAAATTTTTCATTTGGCTGATATTCACTAAAATTACTAAGAACTAAATTTGATTTTGCTAGTAAATTATTTTTCTCTAATAATTTAGCAACTCGGTCAATTGCCCTGGGGTCACAATCTACTCCGGTAGCTGAAATATTTTTTTTGGATGTAAGAATTGAAACAAAATGACCGCCGCCTCCTAAAGTAAGATCTAAAAAATTATTAACCTTGTTTTCTGCAAATGCAATTGAAGCCTGAGACAAAACTTCATGTAGAAAAACAGGGATATGCCCCCCTAGAAGCTCAATGTCTGGACTCACAATCTAACTTTATCAGGGATTTTATCTCTGTGCTATTCATGATAATATTTATAGTAATGATTAAATTAATTAAGTACTTTTTGATATCCTCAATTTTTGCTTCTACTTCCTTTTCTCAACTTTCTTATTCTCAATCTGGCTTACCAGTTGAAGCTCCTCAGCCAAGGTTTCAGAAAAATAGATTTAAACGTAAGAAAGTTAAAAAAGGCCAAATAATAACCCCGCTTAAAAGATACGGACTTAAAATTGGAATTAATTACGCCTATTTGCAGTTTTTAAATGGAACAGCCTCTGACCCAATTTCTGGCTTAGGATACGAAGGTCACTTTGGCAGAGGCTATGACCTAGCTTATTACCCAATATTCTTAGAATGGAGTATTGGTTACGGGTATTTATTTTCAACAGCAGATAAAACCATTCAAGAGCCAATACATTCACTACCAATTAGATTTGGAATTTATCATCGAAATAGGACTCACAAAACATCATTGATTAAAACAGGTTTAAATAGTTCTATGAGTTTATTCTATCAAAAAGACTCATTAACTGGAGACAGCAATTTTTCATTAAAACCACTTATTGGTCCTTCAATAATTTTTGAAACTGGAAATATTCTCTTTCAACTAGATATTTTTATTAGACATATTCAAAAGGACAATTCGTATTTAATTCCTAATCTTTTATTTGGATTTAGGTTTTAAATTCTATGAATAAAGTAGACTTTATAAAAAAAACTCTTTTAGAAACAAAAGAAATCTTTAATGAGGCAAAAAATATTTCTGAATCTGGACTAGCAATTGAAAAGAAAAAAACTTTTAAAGATTTAGTTACAAAATATGATCAATTAATTGAAGAATTTATTACTAACAAAATCATAAAACAATATCCTAATGAAAATATAATCGGAGAAGAAAGCTACTCAAAATCTGGATCTAATTCATTAAACTGGAAAACTAACGATATTGATAATTGTTGGCTTATTGACCCAATTGATGGAACTACAAATTTCACTCATCAATTTCCTTACTTTTGTTCGACAATTGCCTACGCAGAAAAAGAAAAAGACCAATGGGTTGTTAAACAAGCTGGCACCTTTGACCCAAATAAAAATGAATTATTTTGGGCCGCAAAAAACCAAGGAGCTTGGCTGAATAATTTCAAGTTAAAAATTAAAGCTCCAAATCAATTTTCTGAATCTTTGTTATGCACAGGCTTTGCAATTGATAGACACGCAAACAAAGACAAAATAGAACAAGCATTTAATACATTTAAAAATCTAACAACAATTACTCATGGGGTTAGAAGGTCCGGAGCAGCCGCTCTAGATATTGCCTATGTTGCTAGTGGAAGACTTAATGGGTTTTGGGAAGGCGGACTATCTCCATGGGATATAGCTGCTGGATCTTTATTAGTTACTGAGGCAGGTGGAAAAATCTATTCAGCCTCTAAAGGTCAGTTTAATTTGTTTGACGGATCTATTATTTGCGGACCATCCCTGGTTACCAACAAGTTGATTGAGCTAATTTAATTAAAAAACTAATTAGTTACACATCACAACTTATAGTGCTATGCGAAAGCATCCTATTTATGGCTATACAATTAAATTGTTAAAGAGGGTTATAATCGAGTAAGTTAAAAATATTATGGATCAATTCGACATAAAAGCAGAACTTATCAATTTTGTTAGAGAAAACGACCTTCGGGGAGTGGACATGTGGATAAGAGAAGCGCTTCAATCATGGATTGAAGCTGTTGATCTTGGTCAAAATGAATTTGTTTTTTATGATGAAAACAAGAATAAAATTTCTAAAAGAACTGACTATTTATCTTTAGATGAAATTCTTGAAAAAGACGAAAGATACGACAAATATCGTGACTGGTTTAATAAACAAAAATGTAAATTTGATAGATCAAAAAGCATGTATTCAAGTTAGATTTTTTAAATAATTTTTCTGTGAATTTTAAATTTTTAATCTGTTTTATAGTTTGCTTAAATCTCAACTCAAATAACTTACCTGACCTGTGGAAAAAAATCCCAAAAAAACCAACTACTCCCAACATAAATCCAACAATAGTAATTAAAAAGTTTTCATCAGTTGAAACAAATAACTCAATAAAAAATATTGAGTTAAATTCTCAAATCGCAAATTTTTACAAAAAAAATAATCTTATGATTTTGAAGAATTTTACCGCAAAAAAATTCTCTAATGAAAAAGTTTCAACAACCATAATTGGTAAAAATGCTTTTTTTAATACGAAATCTAAGAATATCTTTATTCCCGAAATTTCTGAAGTATTATTGCCTAACAATTTAAAAATAAAAGCTAAAGACACATGGTACCTTGATAAGAAATCTGTATTTTTAACAACTAAAAGAATTACAGGCACTGGTGGACAAAATTTTTCCTTAGATTTTTATGCCAATAAATTCCATCATAATATTAAAGATTCTTTTTCCACCCTGCAAGGAAACACTAAATTAAAATTTAAAGACAACAAAACACAACAAAAGATTAATATTTCTGGAAATACAATTACTTTAAAAGCACTAAAAAATGAAATTGAAGTTTTTGGGAAATGCGTAATAGGCTCTTCAACAATTAATGCCCAAGGAGAATACTGTAAAATATCTCTAAAAACCATTAACAATAGTTTTTACTTAAACAAGATAGCTATAAAATCAATTAAAAAACCAACGAAAACAAAAGCAAATAAATTTAATCTTACTTCAAAAAATCTTAAGCTAACTTTTAATAAAAATAATTCCCCTAATGAAATCTCTGCCGATGGTGGTATAAGGCTTAGGCTATTAGATGGAACTTCAATAGCAGCTTCATCTGTTCTTTTATCTGGCTCTAAAAAAAATCCAAATTACTTTTTTAACAAAAATGTAAAAATCACTCAAAATGACCGTAATGCTTCCGCCGACTCTGCCCAATATGTATCTAGCGATGACAAATACATATTAACCGGTAATGTACAAATATCTGATGCAAATAATTTGATAAAAGGAGACGAAGTTGAATACTTTATATCTAAACAAATTGTAAATGTAAAAAAAGCTCAAGGAATAATTGATGGCGTAGTTTTTGAAAAAGAATTATGAATAATCTTTCAACTCATAACTGGGGCCCGATAAACCTAAGCCTATATTGGCAAGACAAAATTATCCTTAAAAGCATATGGACAAGAAAAAACATTAAGAATTCAAATCTCAATTATCAAAATAAAATATTTAAAGAATTAGTTAACCGCCCAAATTTAACGCTACTTGAAAATCATCTCCAGGGCTTTATTGATTTTACTGATTTAAAAAAACAAATTCTGTTATCTTGCTCAAACATAAAAAAAGGTGAAACCTTATCCTATAAAAAAGTTGCTATTAAATCTGGAAACAAACATAGGGCCAGATATGTCGGAACACTAATGGCCAAAAATACATTTCACCTCTTAATCCCATGCCATAGGGTAATAAAATCAAATAATGAAATTGGTGAATTCAGCGCAATTGGGAAAACAAAATCTAAAGTAGATTTATTAAATTATGAACTAAAATAAATATGACAATCCATAACCAAAAAAGGCACTAATCTAGCCGGGAATTATCCTACAAGTTTTCGAATTACAAAATGTAGAATTCCGCCGTTGTTTACATAATCAACTTCATCCTGTGTATCCACTCTGCAAAGCAGCTGACACTCTTTTGATGTGCCATCCTTATATTGGACTTTCATATTCATATTCATTCTTGGCGACAAACCATTTTCTAAGCCAGTAATTGTGATTAACTCGTCTCCAACTAGATTTAAAGATTTTCTGGTAACTGAGTTAGTAAACTCTAAAGGCAATACACCCATTCCTACTAAATTTGATCTATGGATTCTTTCATAGCTTTCTGCCACAACTGCCTTTATACCTAAAAGTATAGTTCCTTTTGCGGCCCAATCTCTTGATGAACCAGTTCCATATTCTTTTCCTGCGATAACTACTAAGTTTTTACCAGCCGCAATATATTTTTCAGATGCTTCAAATATACTCATTTGTTCACCAGATGGAATATACTTTGTAAATCCACCTTCAACACCATCAAGCATTTCATTTCTTAAACGAACATTTCCAAATGTTCCTCTCATCATAACTTCATGATTACCTCTTCGAGAACCAAAAGAGTTAAAATCAAAAACTCCTATTCCTTTAGACTTTAAGTATTCGCCAGCAACCGAACTTGGCTGAATAGCTCCAGCAGGAGAAATATGATCAGTCGTAACTGAGTCGCCAAGTAAAGCAAGGATATTTGCAGACTCAACATTCTTCACTCCTTCAACATCAGTACTCATGCCAGTAAAAAACGGAGGGTTTTTTACATATGTACTACTATCAACCCAATCGTAGGTAGTTCCATCAGAAGTAGCAATGGCTTGCCATTCATCTGTTCCCTTAAATACATCTGCGTATTTTTCTACAAACATCTCTCTATTAACAGACTGACTTACTGCTTGATTAATTTCAGCATTTGTTGGCCATAAATCTTTAAAGAAAACATTGTTGCCCTCTTGATCTTTTCCAAGTGAATCATTATTTAAATCAACATTCAGCGAACCAGCTAGCGCATATGCCACAACTAATGGCGGAGAAGCTAAAAAATTTGTTTTAATATGCGGTGAAATTCTTCCTTCAAAATTTCTATTTCCAGATAAAACTGATGCAACAGTTAACTGGTTATCATTTATTGAGTTTTTAATATCTTCCGGCAATGGCCCAGAGTTTCCAATACAAGTTGTGCAACCATAGCCAACTAAATTAAAACCCAGAGTATTTAACTCTGACTGTAAATTAGCTTTTTCTAGATACTCAGTAACTACTTGAGAACCCGGGGCAAGAGAAGGCTTAACCCATGGTTTAATTTTTAAACCTTTTTCATTGGCTTTTTTTGCCACTAATCCTGCCGCTATCATCACGCTTGGATTTGATGTATTTGTACAACTTGTTATCGCGGCAATTACTACATCTCCATGACCTAAGTCATAATCTTGATTTTTTACTGGATATCTTTTTTCTACAGTTGATTGATCCTCAACCATATTACCTAAGATTTCAGTGTATTTACTTGAAGCAGACTTTAAAGCAATCCTATCTTGAGGTCTTTTTGGCCCAGCAATACACGGCTCAATTGATCCAAGGTCTAATTCTAAAGTACTAGTATAAGATGATTCAACCGAAGCATCTTCCCAAAAGCCTTGAAGCTTAGCATATTCCTCAACCAATTTAATTTGATCAAGATCTCTACCACTTAAGTTCATATACTTTAATGTTTCTTCATCAATTGGAAAGTAGCCACAAGTAGCCCCATATTCTGGAGACATATTTGCAATCGTTGCCCTATCGGCAAGACTTAAAGACTTAAGACCAGAACCATAAAATTCTACAAATTTACCAACAACTCCATGGGCTCTTAACTGTTCAGTTACAGTTAAAACTAAATCTGTAGCTGTAATTCCTTCTTTTAATTTTCCATGAACTTTAAAACCCACAACTTCTGGAATTAGCATACTTATTGCTTGACCAAGCATTGCAGCCTCTGCCTCGATTCCGCCAACTCCCCAGCCAAGAACACTAAGTCCATTTATCATCGTGGTGTGTGAATCGGTTCCAACTAAAGTGTCTGGGAAAACCCAATTCTCTTGCTCGCAACTATCATGCCAAACAACTTTAGCCAAATATTCTAAATTAACCTGATGGCAAATACCAGTTCCTGGAGGAACAACTCTAAAATTTTCAAAAGCATTTTGTCCCCATTTTAAAAACTCATATCGCTCTTTATTTCTTTTAAATTCAATTTCAACATTCTTTCTAAAAGAATCCTCGTTAGCAAAACTTTCAACACTTACTGAGTGATCAATTACTAAATCAACTGCACTGATGGGATTAATTTTATCTGGGCTACCGCCTAAATTTTTAACAGCATCTCTCATTGCAGCTAAATCAACTACTGCCGGAACTCCAGTAAAATCTTGCATTAAAACTCTTGCAGGACGATAGGCAATTTCATGTGATGAAGATTTATTTTTAAGCCAAGCGGCTACAGCCGTAATATCTTCCTTGGTTACTGTTTTCCCATCTTCCCAGCGTAATAAATTTTCTAATAAAACTTTTAAAGTTTTTGGAAGCTTGGATAAATCACCAAGGCCATTTTTCTCAGCTTCTTTTAACGAAACATATGTGAAGTCTTTTCCTTTTACAGAAAATGTTTTTTTGCAATTAAAAGAGTTGAGCTTTTGATACTTAGACATCAGTTTTAGATACTAAACCATGCAGCCCTTAGTATAAATATTTTTTTAATTCTTTTATGAAAATATAGATGACATATAAAGACAAAGGGAGGCTACAAAGAATTAACCCCCTAAAAAGGAAAGTGAGTAAATAAAATTAAAAGCTAAACTTATGAAGGAATTACTTTTTCAATGGGAGAAAAGAATTTTTTAGTTAAGCGGTATTTAAATGGTCGATTATTATAAGCGGCTATAGCCCCAAGTACAGCTAAACAGGCATAAGCTACATTAACCACAGCTATCATTGCATAGCCAAGGCCAAAAATAATTATAAATGGAATACAGGCTATGGTGATCAGTAGCCATGAGATTTGAAAATTTAACACTCTTCTAGCGTGCTCACTTACATAGCTTGAAGATTTATCATAAGTTTTCCACATAATGTATGAAACTATAATATTTGCAACCGGAATAATAAACAAAATAAAACTTGTACAATGAGCAATCATTGCCCAAGTACGCTCTTCACTTTCTGTAAGATTTTTAACAGGGATTTTTGAAGGTTCTAAATTCATAACTAAATTTTACCATATTAAAAAATAAACCCAAGCATAAATAAGTATTTATGCTTGGGTTTATTTTTTAATTAGTAGTTTAAATAAAAATTATGAAAAATAACTTAATTACTGACAACCGTTAACAGTATTTTGCAAGGCTCGATTTTCATCAATACTCCATCTATCAGACAAGCCACCAGGGCAAATTACCCCAGTTGCGCCAAGGTCAAAAGTAGTTCTGGTAATATTTGAAGCAGGGGCACCGAACGTACAAGCTGCAGCAGGGCCTGCTTGACGAAAACAATTCATTCTAAGAGCCGGAGTAAGAGGACCAAGCCCATTAATTACATTCCTAGCACTGGAAGCAATAGATCTAGACCCAGCTTGGTATGGTGTATTCGCATTTGACATATTATAGCCCGAATATGCAATATATGAGAATTGACCAAACTCTTGAAATGTTGCAGTAAGAGCTGTGTACATACCTGAAAGCATGGATTGCGCATCTTTCTGTCTAGCTCTGGCAGTAAATCGATTATATTGCGGTAGCGCGATTAGTACTAATATTCCTATAATTGCCACAACAACCATTAACTCTATTAGTGAAAAACCGTTTTTTGATTTAATTTTATTTTTTATATTCATTTAATTAATTTCCTTTCAAATGTTTAAGCTAATTTTAGCTTACTTTATAAATATAAACTTGCTATTTTCGTGCCAATATTTTGATTGTTAAAATTAAGCAAAGAAATAGTAATTATAAATATTTACAAAGATTATCTGAAAACAAATTTGACCATTTTTTTGTTAATTCTAAACGGTTTTTTAAAATTACAATTTTTGGCATAAAATGCCTAATATTTGGCAATGAAGATTTACCAAAAATTAATAAAAAAACGCTACTGAAAGAATTCAGGCCTAGTTTCATTTATCAATTTAAACTGATAAGCAGTTAAATTATTTTTTAAAATTAATTCTTTTTCGGCTTTATTTAAAAAACCCCTGCCTTTAAGCTTCATTCTTGCGCCTAATTGCGATAAGAACTTTAAAGAATTAGGAAATGTTGCTGCTTTTAAATACATATCTCCACCAATTTGAAAATCAAATAAATTATCGCTGGCGTGGAATCCTGACCAAAACCAAGAATCGTAAACATGATAAAACTTATCAATTAATTTATTCATTACATGAGTAGTGCCAACCTTATCTTTTGAAATTACGAAAAAAAGTGGCAGCAATGCTTTTGTATAATTTTCTTCATCTTTTGGAACCAAAGATAAAAGCTTATATAACTTAACAAAAAACCAAGAATAATCTTTACTGTAGCTTTGCTTATCGGTTAAGCCATTTAATAACTCTAAAAATATTAAATTTGTTTGCAATGACTCAAAAGCTGGCCACTTAAAATACTGTTCAATATCACCAGTTAAATGATTATTAAATTCAATTGTTTTACTCTGCTTGGTAGCTTGATTGAATAATTCTTGATTAAAAAAATATTTTTCATTAATTCTTATAACCAAAGCAATTAAGAATATAAAAAATACTACAACACCCTTCATTAAATATAGAATACTGCAAAAAATTTAAAAAATAACCACTAAGCTGATTTTTTAGTTACAACTCCAGTAATTTTGTCTAATCTATACCGCAAGGACCTCATTGAAATATTCAACAGAGCTGCCGCTTCTTTTCGAGATCCATTAGCTTGCTCCATTGCCTTTAAAACAAACTCGCGTTCAACCTTTGCCAACACATCATCAACTCTAACTCCAGCCGCGTTCCAATTTAAATCAATTTCTGCAAGCTTAGGCTTTAATGGTTCTTTAATTTGTTCAGGCAAACCTTCTGGCAATAAAGCAGATCCGTCTTGAAGGACAACCATTCTTTCTATAACATTCTCCAACTCTCTAACATTTCCAGGCCAGGAATATTTTTTCAATAAATCCATAGTATCTTTGGGCACAGTAGAAATTTCTCGACCAAATTTTTTACTAAATTTTTCTAAAAAGTAATCCACCAGCATTGGCACATCAGAAGATCGATCTTTTAAAACTGGTAAATTAATTTTTATAACATTTAATCTAAAATACAAATCTTCACGAAAACTTCCATTGGCAACTGCTGCTTGTAGATCAATATTTGAAGCTACTAAAAGCCGCACATCCGATGACAAAGACTTAGAACTACCAACTGGAGTAAATGATCCATCTGATAATACTCGAAGCAATGAAGCCTGCATAGAAAGTGGCATCTCAGAAATTTCATCTAGAAAAAGTGTTCCGCCATCAGCCACGCTGAAATATCCCTGTTTATCATTTACTGCTCCAGTAAATGCACCTTTTATATGACCAAACATTTCAGACTCAAATAAATTTTCAGAAATTGCCCCGCAATTTACGCTAATAAAATCTTTTTCTGCTCTTGATGAATTATGATGAATTGCTTTGGCAACTAATTCTTTACCTGTACCAGATTCACCAAAAATTAGCACTGAAGAATCTGATGGTGAAATTTGAGAAATGGTATTATAAATTGTTTTCATTTTATCGCTTGATCCAATGATGTTACTGAAGCTGTACCTTTTCCCTAATTCTTTTCTTAATTTTTCATTTTCATTAACTAATATTCTTTTTTCTAACGCCTTAAAAATTCTAACTTTAATATCATCAATTTTAAAAGGCTTAGTTAAATAATCATATGCACCAAGCTTCATAGCTTTTACCGCGCTTTCAGTACTGGCAAAAGCTGTAACCATTAACATTAAAACCTCAGGATCAATTTCTTTGGCCTTTTCTAAAAGCTCAATTCCTGTGAGCTCTGGCATTTGTATATCAGAAATAATTAAATCAAATTTTTGAGTTTTAAATTTTTCTAAAGCATCTTGACCATTTACTGCTTCTACAACTTCAATATTTTCTCTTTTTAGCATTATATGCAAAAATTCTCTGATACTTTCTTCATCATCAACCACTAATATTCTTGGTTTAATATTTTTATTAAATTTCGTTGAATAGTTACTCACTTTTAGACTCCTTGTTTTTAACCTTATGCCACATTTTTTTGCTCACTAAATTGATTAAATAATATTTTAAACTCAGTTCCTTGCTCACCATTTTGCTTAGGTGAAAAAACTGATATCTCTGCATTCATACTTTCTAAAATTCGATAACAAATTGCTAAACCAAGGCCAGTTCCTTTTTGCTTAGTTGTGAAAAAAGGCTCGAATAAATTTTTAATATTTTCTTTAGAAATACCTACTCCATCATCCAAAATACTCAGTTCATTATTTTCAATTAAAATCTCAATATTTTTTGCATTTGCTTGAGAAGAGTTAATTAACAAATTGGTTAAAACTTGATTTATCTTGTTGTCATCACCATAAATATAGGCACTGCCTTCTGTATTAGTGATTTTAATTTTACAATTATTTACATTCCACTTTGAGTTTACCTTTAAATTATCTGAAATTTCATTTGATAATTTAAGCAAATCTACTTTAGATAATTCAATTTTTTGTGGACGAACATAAACTAAAAATTCACTAATCAAATCATCTAGCCTTGATGATTCCCTAACAACTATATCTAAAAGTTTTGAGTCTTCATCGCTCATATCTTCAGATGATTTCAATAATTGCGCACTTCCAGAAATACTAGCCAAAGGATTTCTGATTTCATGAGCAATACTTGCAGCCAGCTTTCCAACTGCAGCAAGTTTTTCAGATCTTCTAACCTTATCCTCTAGTTGTAATATTTTACTTAAATCTTGAAAAATAATCAAAGTTCCCAAAACTAGTTTGTCTTCACTATCTTTTAACCTTCTGGCGGTAAAACCTAATTGAATTTTTTCATTGTTTTTTAATGTATGCTCAACAGTAGTTCTGTCAATTAATAAATCTTTACTTCCAATGGTTGGAATTAAAGTATTTAATTCTGAAATAGTAGGTTTTAAATTTGGAATAATCTGAGGAATTTTTTTACCAATAATATCTTCTTTGATTTGAAGAATCTCTAGTGCGGTGGGATTAACCTGAATAATCTTACCCTCAGTATTGGTTGATATAATTCCACTTGGAATATTATTTAAAATAATATTTTGTAGTTTTTCTAAGTGTTTTTTTGCTTTTTCTGTTTTAACCAGCATTACTTCTTGGTTTGTTAAACTTTTACTTAAGTAATATCCAAGTCCGGCAATACAAACAATGCCTAAAATAGTGCTAAAAATGTTAACCCCTAAACCAATTGCCGCAATTGAAAATAAGCAAATTACTAAAATTTGTGAAAGTAATAACCATTTCTTAAAGGTTAATGAAGCAGCAAGAGCAATAATTGGAAATAGTAATATAAATGGCGATGAACTTGCACCGGTTAATTTAACAACCTGCCAAGCAATCAAAGAATCTGCCAAATAAAATGGATAAAAATCAAACCTTTTTAATTTCCTAAAAACCAAGAAAAATTGGGCAATAGAAATTACACAAAAAAGCATTAAAACCTGATAGGTCATTTGATTTATAAAATTATTTTTATAAATAACAAACTGAAAAATACCCACTAAAAATATATAGTAAAATATTCTATATATAAGTAATTGATTAATCATTTCTAATTCTCCACATTATACCAGGTCAGCAACATTCATTAGTGGCAAGTAGAGCGCTATCAATATTCCTAAAACAACAATACCTACAACAATAATCATTAACGGTTCTATAAAAGTTGTTAGTGTTTCCACTTCAAACTCAACTTCATCCTCGTAAAATTCAGCTAGTTTAGAAAGCATGTTATCTAGTGAACCAGTAGACTCTCCTACTGAAATCATACTTATTGTAAGATTTGGAAAATGCTTTGATTTTGCCAGCGAGGAAGCCATAGGATTACCTTGCTTTACTTTCCTTTGAGCAAGCAAGATTGCATCTTGCACTTCATAGTTCCCGGCCACACTTGAAGAAATTAGTAACCCATCTAGTACCGACACCCCAGACTGTAAAAGGGTACCTAGTGTTCTACAAAATTTAGCAATTGAGCCTTTTTTAGCTATTTCACCAAATAATGGCATAGATATTAAAATTGAATCTATCACTCGTCTTGAATCCTCGTGTTTTAAACTTTGAATAAAGCCTATTATTGAAACTCCAAAGCCTAAAACAATCCAGATTATATTACTTGTTATCAAAGTAGAGATCTTAATTAAAACTTCTGTCACAAATGGTAATTCTTTGTTCATAGCTTCAAACATTGTTTTAAATCTTGGCACTATAAATGCCAACATGCCAAAAACAACCATGACAACTACACCTAAGATTATCAATGGATAAGTAGATGCTTTAGTTATTATTCTTTTAAGCTTTAGCATTTTTTCGTAATAAATACTCAACCTTTTAAAAATTTCCTCCAAAGCTCCAGACATTTCCCCTGCAGAAACCAAGTTAATCAATAATTTATCGAATACATTTTTATTTGCATTTAACGCTTCAGCAAAAGAAGATCCAGACTCCACTCGATTTTTTACATTTTGTAAAACCACAGCAAAGTTTTTATTAGGCACATCTTGAGCAAGGATTTCTAATGATTGCACGAGCGGCATACCGGCTCCTTGCATTGTTGCAAGCTGCCGTAAAAAAGCCGATAATTCTTTAAGGTTTGGCTTAGCAGAATTCATAAAACTAAATAAACCTTGGCTAGAATTCTCAGTAATTTTTACTAATCTTATTGGCCTTAAGGACATTGCTCCAAGTTCTTGTTTCGCGGTAGATTTAGTTTCTGAATCAATAACTCCTGAGATTTTTTTAGCAGCAGAATCATAGGCAACATATTTAAATTTCATTTAATCTATCCTCCTACCAATAGAAGATTTAATTCTTCTATAGTTGTTACTCCGCGAATTACTTTTCTCATGCAATTTTCTCGTAAAGTTCTCATTCCTGTTTTTTTAGCTAACTTACGAATTTCTTCTGTATTAGCTCCAGCGGATAATGCTTCTTTTATACGGTCATTCATAACTAAAATTTCATGAATTGCAGCTCTACTGTAGTATCCAGAGTTGTTACATTTAGAACAACCTTTGCCTTTTTGAGGCTTAAATTTTTCTAATAATTTTTCAGGAAAACCAAGTTTTATTAAATCTTCTTTTGAATGATCTTCATCTGGAATTTTACATTTAAGACAAATTCTTCGAACCAGTCTTTGTGCAATAATTACTTTTAATGCTGAATTAATTAAAAATAAATCAATCCCCATATCTTTTAATCTCATTATTGAACTTGGAGCATCGTTGGTATGAAGTGTAGATAAAACCATATGACCAGTTAAGGCCGCCTTCATGGCAACCTCTGCTGTTTCACCATCTCTAATCTCACCTAGCAAAACAACATCTGGATCTTGTCTTAATAATGCTCGAAGAGTTTCTGCAAAAGTTAAGCCAATTCCTTCTTTAACATTTACTTGATTTATTCCTCTTAAATTATATTCCACTGGGTCTTCAATAGTGGAAATATTAACTTCATCGCCCATTAACCAATTTATTGCCGAATATAATGTTGTAGTTTTACCAGAGCCAGTTGCACCAGTTACCAAACAAATTCCCCATGGGCTACTTATTGCCTCTTGAAATTTTGTTAAATCATCTTCTTCAAAACCAAGTTTTTCCATTTTCACTCGGGCATTGGCTCTATCCAAAATTCGAAGAACAATTTTTTCGCCATAAATAGTAGGCAAAGAATTCACCCTGAAATCTATCACACCACCACTAGGGTGTTTAATTCTTATTCGGCCATCTTGCGGCAAGCGTTTTTCATCAAGCCTAAGATTAGCCATTACTTTTAATCTAGCTGTTATTGAATTTTTTAATTTCACTGGAGGCTTTACAGAAGTAAATAACTTACCATCAACTCTAAATCTTATTCTAAAATCATTTTCATATGGTTCAACATGAATATCAGAAGCTCTAGATCCAATAGCTTGAACTAAAAGATTATTAACAAAGTTAATAATTGGCGCTTCATCTTCTTTAGAATCATCATTTAAATTATCAAGATTATTAACTTCCTCAATATCAATAACAATATCGTCTAACCCATCTGAAAGTGATTGGTAATTTGTTCCGTAATGATGATTAATTAATGAATCTAAATCGCTTGGCAAGGCCAAAACTAAATCAATTTTTTTACGAGTACTAAATTTTAACTCATCAATTGCAGACAGCTGAGTAGGATCACTGGTAGCAATTATTATTCTGTCTTTTTTTACTACTATTGGTAAAAAACCATGTTTTAAAGCAAACTTTGGATTTAAAACATCTCTTAAGGAATCATCAAATTGATACTCAGACAAACCAGTTACTGGAAGATTATAAAATTTAGAAAGAAAAGAAATAAGTTTTTTTTCAGCAACAATTTTATCTTTAATTAGTAAATTAATAAAAGAAAGTTTTTGCTCACGTGCTCTTTCAAAGCATTCATTAATTTTTTGTTGATCAGCTATCTTATGATTAACTAATTCTGCTTGAAGTCTCGCTGCTAACATACCTTTATTACTCTCCTACCCATATCGTCAAAAACCTCCCAATTCTTTAGTTATTTACCTATAAGTTTTAGGTTAAAAAAATTAACAAAAATTTGACATTCTGAAGTATGCTATTAAGTTATAAGTCATGAATATTGCAGTATTAATTAAACAAGTGCCCGACACAGAAACCAAGGCTTCCTTAACTGATTCAGGCCTAGATAGCTCAAATATTAAAATGATATTAAATCCTTATGATGAATTTGCGATAGAAGAAGCATTAATTCAAAAGGGGAAACTAAGCGCAGAAGTAACCTGCATCACTTTAGGTAATCAAAAGTCTACCGATGTTTTAAGAACTGCTTTAGCAATGGGATGCGATAAGGCTGCACATATTAATGTTGAAGACAGTAACCTACCTAAAGTCGATACATACTTAAGTTCAAAAGCTTGCTCTGAGCTTTTAAAAAAATCTGGCCCCTTTGACTTAATTCTTTGTGGAAAACAAGCAATTGATGGCGACTCAATGGCTTTCCCGCAAATGGTGGCTAAATTTTTAGAAATTCCGCGAGTAACAGTTGTTTCTAAATTAGAAATTAAACCAGACACAAAAGAAGTTCTTGCTGAAAGAAGTATTGATGGTGGAGCAACTGAAAAAATAACTACATCACTACCTTGTTTAATTTCTGCTAACAAAGGTTTAAATAAACCAAGATACGCTTCTCTTCCTGGCATTATGAAAGCCAAGAAAAAAACTATAGAATCTCATTCCCTTGATGACCTAGGAATAAATATTGCAGATCAAAAAGTAGAATATATAAGTTTTGAATTACCTGAGCAAAAAACCCAAGGTAAAATACTTACAGGAACAACTGAAGAAGTTGCTGATCAATTAGTTAAAGCCCTGCGAGACGAAGCAAAAGTAATTTAATTATAAACTAAAGGAAATATAAAATGAAAACATTAGTAATTATAGACAGTAAAAACCAAACATGTAAAAAATCAATTTTTGATATAATTAGCCATTTAAAAAACCAAAGTTGCCAAGTTGAGGCACTTAGCTTTGAGCCACTAAACGAAGAAAGTCAAAAAAAATTAAACTCCGCTGGTGTTTCAAGTCTTCATTTTTTTGATGATCCAAAATTAAAATTATACCAATCAGAAACCTACTTGCCTGCAGCTATGCAAGTAATAAAATCAGCAGACTTTAAAATTATTGCTGGCCTTTCTTCCACAATTGGTAAAGATCTTATCCCAAGTGTTGCTGCTAGCCTAGATACAGGAGTTGTTGCTGATTGCATAGATTTTAAAATCCAAGATAACAGCGTAACTGTAAAAAAACCTTTATTATCAGGCAAATATTTTGGCTGGGCTAAATTTAAAGATAATAATATTGCAGTAATTAGTTTTAGACCAAATGTTCTACCACCAGTTGAATTATCTGCTAGCGATAGCGCTTGTAGTTCTTCAAAAATTGCACTGGAAGCTTCCGAACCAAAAGCAACAACCACTTCAATAGATGGTGGAAGTGGCACTGAGAGTATAGATTTAACTGAAGCAGAAATAATAATCAGCGGCGGCAGATCCTTAAACTCTGCAGAAAATTTTAATATCCTTAATGATTTAGCCAAAACTCTTGGCGGAACAGTTGGCGCATCTCGAGCAGCAGTGGATGCCGGATATGCTCCACACTCTATGCAAGTTGGCCAAACTGGAAAAACAGTAAACCCAAACCTTTACATTGCTTGTGGTATTAGCGGAGCTATTCAACATTTAGCAGGAATGAAAACATCTAAAACCATTGTAGCAATCAATAAAGATCCTGAAGCGCCGATTTTTAAAATTGCCGATTATGGAATTGTTGCTGATCTTTTTGAAGTAGTGCCAGCATTAAATGAATCTTCAAAAAAACTTTTAGCTGAATAAATTTATTTATCAAATAAATTAACTAGCAACAAAAGCTTTTAATCGCTCAATTCCTTTTTTAATTTCTGGCAGGTCTACAGTATAGGCAAGCCTAACAAATCCTGGGCAACCGAAACCAGATCCTGGAACTACAGATAACTTTTGTTCTTCCAATAATTTTTCTGCAAATTTTTTATCATCAACTAAGGATTTTTTTTCTAAAATATTACTAACATCTAAAAGAACGTAAAAAGCACCTTCTGGAATCACAGGAGAAACTTCTGGAATTTCCTCTAATAGCTTTAAAATATAATTTCTTCTTTTCGTAAAAGTAGAAACTATCTCAGGTAAAAAAGTATCCGCAGATTGAATGCCAACCATTGCAGCCTGTTGGACAAAGCCAGGTGCGCAAGTAACAAACTGACTTTGCATTGCCGCTAAGCTTTTTATATTTAATTTGTGAGTAACCACATAACCAAGACGCCATCCAGTCATTGCCATTGATTTGGAACAGGCATTAACACTTATAATATATTCAGACTGTTGCTCAGAAATTAAACTTAAAACGCAAACATGCTTTTTAGTAAGAGAAAGTCTTTCATAAATTTCATCATAAATAAAATAAACTTTATTTTTAATACACCAATTAGTTACATCTAGTAAATGCTGTTGGTCGATCATTTTTCCGCTTGGATTATTTGGTGAGGAAAAAATTAATACTTTAGTTTTTTCAGTTTTTACCTCTTCCAATTGATCAACCGTAGGAAAAAAATTAGAAGCATCATCAGCTTTAATTACTTTTAAAACTCCACCGCAGGCTTTTACCAAACTAGGATATGAAACCCAATACGGACTTGGACAAATAACTTCATCTCCCTTATTGAGTAAAGTTGAAAATAATAAGGAAATTCCTTGCTTAGATCCCAAAGTAACTAAAACATTTTCTGGCTTTACCCATGAAGAGCTAAGCCTTGTGGAGTAATCATTGGCAATAACCTCTCTTAAATCAAGTTTTCCTTGAGAAGCAACATATCCAGTATCACCTTCTTTAATTGCTAAAAAAGCTTTTTCACATATTACTTCTGGTGTTGGAAAATCAGGGACCCCTGCGGTAAAAGAAACTATATCAACCCCATCTGCTTTCATTTTATTAACTTTTTGTAATAATGCTAAGGTTTTTGAGGCTCCAACAATTTCTGGAATCATAAATTCTTCTCCTTTAATGCTTTGGTAACGCATTTAGAAACTAAATGATCTAAATTACCACTAAGTGATGCTACTTCTTTAATTAGTGAAGAGCTAACAAAAAAATATTTTTCATCAGTCATAATATGCATAGTTTCAATCTCAGGGTCTAAATGCCTATTCATTGTAGCTATTTGAAATTCTTTTTCAAAATCACTTGCTGCTCTTAAACCTCGTAATAGGATTTTGGCATTTACATTTTTACAATAATCAACAATAAGTCCCGAGTGAACACTAGTTATTATTTTTGAAGAGTTTATATTTAATTCAACTAATGATTGTTCAATTAATTTTTTTCTTTCCAGGGGAGAAAATAAATAATTTTTAGAAATATTTTTCGCAACAACTAAATGTAACTCATCAAATAATTCATAGGTTCTAGAAACTAAATCTAAATGACCAAGAGTAACTGGATCAAAGCTTCCAGCGTAAACAGCAATTCTTTTATTCACAATTGCGAGCTTATCACCCCTTATATTTATAGAAAAGCAAAAGTGAGTGTCCTTTTTGCTTAGACTTAACTAAATCCCAGTGATTAAGGGCTATTTCACTTTCTTTTTGGCCACGCTGAATTACCAACATGGATTCATTAGCTGTAAACCTATTATTTGCATCTATTACCTTTATAAAGGTAGGCATTTGATATGAGTCATATGGTGGATCACAAAAAAAAGTATTAAATTCAATATTCTTTTTATTGATTTCCATTGCCCAAGATGGGATATCTTTGCTTCTGATAATCTGCATCTCAGTTAAAACATTAAATTTGCTAGCATTTTTTATTATTGTCTGAATAGCTTTATTATTAGCCTCAATTAGAAGTCCTTTACTCGCACCTCGCGAGAAACTTTCCCAAGCAAAAGATCCACTACCAGAGAAAAAATCTATAAAATTTTTAGTCTTATGTTTAAAACCATTAACTAAAATATTAAAAACTTGTTCGCGATCAAAATCACTTGTTGGCCTTGTAGTATCAGAATTTTTTGGGGCATCAAAGTTTTGATTACACCATTTTCCACCAGTAACTCTCACATGAGATAATTTAGCTTATTTTACCTGCTCAGAAAACCTTTTATTATCAGGAATTATGTATCCAAGACTTTTTAAAGAAGTATTATACCCATAATAAGCCGTTCCATACTTTTTATTTGAAAGATCAATAGTTTTACCATTAATTTCTGCCGCTAATTTTACCCTATTTGTTTTGTTACCAACCCAACCACTTCTATTATAAGTGTCATAATGATTAAAATTTCCTTTGGGTGGATTAGCATAAAATGGAGGCAATGGGTTTTGCTCGTTTACTTCAGTAAACTTGGAGTTAGGATTATAGTATTGTTTTGTTTTAAACTTTATCTTGCCTTCTTTCCAATCAACATAAGAAGCTATAGATTTTTTTAAAGTATTATAACCAACATCTCCTACATCATCAGACATTCCTAATAATTTAGTAAAGTTTACATCATCTGGCTTCCATGCATGATAATGTCCAAATGAAATTGCGGTATCTAGAATATCAACAGGCGGTTTACCATATTTTTTATGATTAGCAGCAAAATAATTTGTTCTTGTTTTTAAACCTTCAAAAACAGTTGCCATTAAAGCCGAAGACTCATCTTCTGTATCAGTCCTAATTCCTCTGAATTCTCCAAATGCTGTTAAAATATTAATTACTGCATCTCTATCCTCTGGCTTCAAATCACTAATTTGATTTAAAAAGTGTTTATAAATTACACTTGAATCTACAGGAGCGTTGTTTTCCCTTGAAAGAGCAATTAATTCATTAGAGCAATTGCCTTTTTTTACATCAACACAAACATCACCAATACACTTTTTTTCATTGATACATTTTTCCACAACTTGCCAATAAAACTTATTTGAGTTTTTCATATTTTCTTTTAGCTTAATAAATTGCTTAAGATAGTGATTACGTTTTTCTTGCTCTGAAGCTAAATTATCAGTAGCAAAACAAATAGGATATTTTTTTCTTGCTGAAGAATTACCACCATGAACATTAGATGAACCAGCAGGAATACAATTTTGTTCTAGAGGTTTTTGTGGCAAAGAATCATCTGCTAACGGACTTGATTCCTTAGGCTGTGGCACTTGTTGGCGGTTAACTGGTCTTTTTACTTCAAGCGCATGTGGAACATTGTATGGACTAGGAATATAAAAATATTTATTTATTCCTTTTGCGCCAATTAATTCTATTAGCATATATTTTTTATCTTCTGGAATTGCCATTCCAGCTTTTCTTGCTTCCTCTTTATTGAGTTCTTTAAATATTGCCTCTTTCTCAACTCCAGGATTAGATAAAAAATCACTTAATTTTTCCCTAGTTGGTGTATATATTTTTTTGCCTGTATACGTATCAACAGCTTGATTAAAAACTAAGGTATCTTCTGGTATAAAATCCATTGTTCTAAGTTTATTTTTTTGAGCAAAGACAAAGCTAGGAAATATTAAAAGCCCGTATAACAATACAAATTTTTTCATAATAATAAGAATTATAACTTTTCTATTGAATATCTAACGTTAAGATATAGTAATTAAAAAAACTTAACTAAAAATTAACTAAATCTTATGTTTCATCAAGAATGGTTATATGAATAAAATTATATTGAGGCATTAAATTCCAAAGTGTATTTTTATATCTTTAAAAAGATTAAAATTTTCCAAAGATTGATAAAACATCAAGACTAAAAAAAAACTAAGTAATTATTTGGTTTTAAATTTGCCAGCTTTTAATCGAGAAAAATAACTTTCTGTTTCTTTTTTTAATTTCGGCATTAACAATAAAACCGCTAGTAAATTAGGAACCACCATTAAACCAAGCATTAAATCTGAAAAATTTAAAACTAAACCTAATGAATTTACTGCTCCAACAATAGCCAATAAACAAAATACAATTTTATAAGGAATAATTCCTTTTTGGCCAAAGATATAATCGGTGGCAACTTCTCCATAGTAAGACCAGCTAAGAAGTGTAGAGTAAGCAAAAAGTACCACAGCTATTGGAACAAAATATCTTCCAAAACCAGGAATTGCAGAATTAAATGCTGCCGCAGTTAGCTCAACACCATTTCCACCTTGCTTCCAAACACCAGTTAATAAAATTACCAATGCAGTCATTGAACAAATTACAATTGTATCAACAAAAGGCTCTAAAAGCGCAACAACACCTTCTCTTACTGGCTCTTTAGTTGAAGCAGCAGCGTGAGCAATTGGGGCTGAACCAATACCTGCTTCATTGGAAAAACAAGCTCTTCTTACTCCTTGAATTAAAACAGTTCTAAGAGTTGCACCAGCGAATCCGCCAACAGCAGCAGTGCCGCCAAATGCTCCAGCAAAAATTGATCCTACCGTTTCTGGAATTAAAGAAAAATTCATTAGGATAACAATCAAGGCTCCAATAAAATATATCCCACCCATAATTGGAACTAATTTTTCAGTAACTTGACCAATTCTTTTTATTCCACCAATTATTACAATTCCCACAGTAACTGCAAAAACAACACCTACTAATAATTTACTAATTCCAAAGTTGGTATTTAGAATACTTGCTACTTGATTGGTTTGAAACATATTAGCTGCTCCAAAGCTTGCGCAAATACAGGCAAAAGAAAAGAATATAGCTAGTGGTTTCCATTTTTTCCCTAAACCATTTTCAATGTAGTACATAGCTCCGCCACGAACTCCCTTACCATCTTTTTTTCGATACATTACACCTAAAGTACACTCTGCATACTTAAGACCCATGCCTAGAAAACCCACAAGAACCATCCAAAAAATTGCCCCTGGACCGCCAACATTAATTGCTACAGCTACTCCGGCTATATTCCCTAAGCCGACTGTGGCAGAAAGAGCAGTAGTTAAAGCTTGAAAATGAGAAATTTCTCCAGGATCATCGTGATTATCAAAATCTCCCCTGACAACTCTTAGTGCATGAGCAAAGCCACGAAACTGGATTCCTTTAAAAAGAAAAAAACATAATACGCCCATTCCTGTTAAGGCAATAACCATTGGTGTGCCCCAAACCATTCCAACTGCGGTAGCGATAAACTGATCAATTTGTTCCATAATGCTTAAATTTTCCTTTCGAATTATTAAAAATAAAATATGAGGAGTTTTTAAAGCATATTCATGAAGATATGGCTTGAATTTTTTATTATGCAGTGCCTAAAGCTCTGCAAACAAGACCTTTTAATGTTTCTTTGCTATTTTAAAAATCTATGACTCAAAGATCACTAACAGGAGTTAAAGCAACTGGAGATTTACATTTAGGAAGAATCTTAGGATCAGTGCTTCCAGCAATTTCAATGCAAAATACATATGAGTGTTTTTATTTTATCGCTAATTACCACTCACTTAGCTCAATAACTGATGGTGAATTAATTAAAGAAAATACTTACAAAGTTGCAGCAGCTTGGTTAGCTCTTGGACTTGATCCAGAAAAAGCTATTTTTTATCGACAATCAGACATTCCCGAAATAACCGAACTTTGTTGGCTCATTTCTTCATCTATCTCTCTTGGAGATTTATTTAGAGCCCATGCTTTTAAATCAGCAAAAGATGAAAACAAAGAAGGAGCTCTAAATCTTTGCACTTTTTCTTACCCAGTTTTAATGGCCGCTGACATTATGGCTTTTGATGCTGATATTGTCCCAGTTGGCAAAGACCAACTACAACATCTAGAAATGGCCAGGGCTATTGCTAGAAGATTTAATAATTTTTTTGGGGAAGGCTGCCTTAAAGAGCCAAAAGATAAAATCCAAGAAGATGTTGCAATTGTTCCAGGTATTGATGGCCAAAAAATGAGTGCCAGCTACAATAATATTATTTCTCCATTGGCCTCAAAAAAAGAATTAAAAAAACAAGTTATGAATATAGTTACTGACTCAAAAGGCTTAGAAGACATTAAAAATCCTGATACCTGCAATATTGTTACACTTTACAAATTATTAGCAAGCAGCGAAGAAATAAAAACAATAGAAAAAAATTATCGCCAAGGAAACTATGGATATGGCCACGCTAAAATTGCTTTACTAGAAAAACTAGAAGAAAAATTTGCACCATCGCGAGAAAAATATTTTGAACTTGTTAATGATAAAAAAACTATTGATGAAATTCTTGAAAATGGCGCTAAAAAAGCCAGAGCCCATTCAAGAAAAATTTTAACTAGAGTCCGACAAGCCACTGGTTTCAACAACTAGTTTTTTAAATGAAAAAACTCTCTATTATATTTAGCTGCGGATTTGGGATTGGGCTAATTCCTTTTGCTCCTGGAACTTTTGGTTCTTTGCTGGGAATTTTGCTGGGATTATTCTTAGCAAAATTTAGTATTACAACATTTTTAATAAGCTTAATTATTCTATTTTTTATTTTTTCCTTAATGGCAAAGATTGCCGGACAACATTGGAATGAAATAGATTGTGGAAAAATTGTCAGCGATGAAATTCTAGGACAAGCCATTCCATTTATTCTGCTGATTAATTCTGAAACTAACTTGATGTTTTTTTCCCTGTTAGCATTTATTCTATTTAGGGTTTTTGACATCCTTAAACCATTTCCCATTAATAAAATTGATCAAATTAAAAACTCATTCACTGTTATGCTTGATGATGTTGTAGCTGGCATTTTTGCTTGCATTATGCTTTTATTAATAAATAAATTCTATTTATTTTTTTAATTATGAATATTGATACTGACAGCTTAAACTATTTCCCACTTTGGTATTACCGTAATCCTTCAAAACTAGGTTTAAAAAAAGCACAGCAATCAAGTGTAGACGAAGAAAAAACTTTTCACATTGATAACCATTTTAATTATTATAGACAAGTAAAGCTAGATGGAAGAAAAGAAAGACTTAGCAAATATTATCAAAAAACCTCGCCTCCTCCATTTAAAGTAATTAAATTAATCATTGAAAAACTTTGTATTGAACACCCAAAATTATTCCACTTCAACAAAAACCAACTTACCTGCAACCTAACAAAGGAAACTTTATTTTTTGACCAAGAATTTAATTTTATACAAAACAAATCAACCACCAATATTGAATATCTTGATGGATTCGATGCTTTAGCAATGCAAATACAAGAAGATATTGCTATTCAAAAAATAGATTTAGACAATCAAAAAGACTTTGCTTCACATATATCTTTATTTTTTCCAAACGCTTGGTCTCCAGAAGAGGAGATAGGCAACAGTTTTGCCCAAATCCATTCCCACATTCTTGACTACAAAAAACTTTTTCCCATTCCCTTTAAAATTGTTGCAACCATGGCAAAAAACCCTAATACTCTTTACCGACTAGGCTCAACTAATTTAAGACTATGCCACAAGCTAAATCACCACCCCGAATATTATAGAGAAAATATTCGAGAAAAAACCTTTCAAACATCAGAACCAAATATTTTTTTGCGCTTTGAAAGACAAACTGTGACTGGTATTCCCGAAATTAATAATTTCTTATTCACTATTAGAACCTATATCAAAAAAATCTCGCCAGAAAATCTTACCAACACTCAGTGGAGAGAATTCAAGGAAATGGTTCTTGATGAAAACAACCAACATCTGCCTAGACTTCCTTTTTGGAAATACAACAGCCAAGCCCTAAAGCAATGGGTAAAACAATAAATTTTATTTATGTTTTTAATCATTTCACTTGTAGTTCTTATAACTAGTATTATTTCTGGAGTTTTCGCCATGGGAGGCGGAACATTGTTGCTTTTATTTTTAATTTCTTTTCTTCCACTAAACCTAACCATGATTTATCAAGGCTTTATTCAATTATTTTCTAATCTTTTTAGAGCCTTAATAAATTGTAAATATATAAATCTAAAAATTCTAAGTTTTTATTTTATAGGTTTAATTTTCGCCTATATTTTTTTAAACACAATTCCCGTAGCTCCTAAAAAATCTTGGGTTTTAATATTGCTTGGAATAGTTACCTTGTTTTCTCCTTACTCAAAATTTATTAAATTAAATTTGCAAAATAATTTTCAAGCCACAGTTTGTGGATTTTTAATTTGCTTAATTAATACTTTTTCTGGTGCTTCAGCAGGATTACTTAATTCTTTTTTCTTTAAAAGCGATTTATCCAAATTTGAAATAATTGCTACCAAAAGTCTTGCACAAGCTTTCACTCATACCATTAAAGTCTTTTTTTATTTTAAGCTTCTTAAACATACTGATGTCAAAAGTTTTTTCTTTGAACACCAACAACTTTTAGTCTTTGCAGGGATAACATTTCTTGGGGCCTTTATTGGAAAAAAACTCCTCAACAAACTTCCAGATGAAAATTTTAGAAAATATGGAAATAAAATAGTCGTGTTACTCGGCATAATTGCTCTTATAAAAGGGATTTTTATTCTTGCAGATCAATAATAATTGATTTTATTTTTTATAAAAAAAACTGATAATATTACGTATTTATTAGCTTATTAAGTTTTGTTTTTTTGATATATATTTTGGCACATTTTTTGCACTTCATCACTTAATCTATTTTTTTTATTTGCCATTGACCCTGCCAAGGTTGATTAGCTAATCTTAGCAATGGGACACTCTTACTTCTCAGTAGGAATAAAAGCGATGGAGCAAAATAAGGCCTTGGCCTAAAAATTTTAAGGAGAATTAAATGAACACAGAAAAACAAAAAGCACTAGACCTTGCCCTTGGCGCCATCGAAAAACAATTTGGTAAAGGTTCCATTATGAAATTAGGTTCCGGTAAAAGCCTACATGAAGGAATTCAAATATATTCTACAGGATCTCTTGGGGTAGACTTAGCCCTAGGGATTGGGGGATTACCAAAAGGAAGAGTTGTTGAAATTTACGGACCAGAATCTTCTGGTAAAACCACATTATGTTTACAAACTGCTGCTGAATGCCAAAAAGCCGGTGGAACAGTTGCATTTATAGACGCAGAACATGCATTAGATCCAATTTACGCAAAAAAACTTGGTGTTAATGTTGATGACTTAATTATTTCTCAGCCAGACACTGGAGAGCAAGCTCTTGAAATAGCAGACATGCTAGTAAGGTCTGCTGCTGTTGACTTAGTTGTTGTAGACTCTGTAGCAGCGCTAGTTCCAAGAGCAGAAATTGAGGGAGATATGGGTGATTCCCACATGGGACTACAAGCAAGACTTATGTCTCAAGCCCTAAGGAAACTAACTGGATCTATTAACAGATCAAAAACTATGGTGATATTTATTAACCAATTAAGAATGAAAATTGGCGTAATGTTTGGTAGCCCAGAAACAACTACAGGTGGTAATGCGCTTAAGTTTTATGCTTCCGTAAGATTAGATATTAGAAGAATTGCCGCCATTAAAAAAGGCGACGAAATAATTGGCTCTAAAACTAGAGTAAAAGTTGTTAAAAACAAAGTAGCTCCTCCTTTTAGGCAAGCTGAATTTGATATGCTTCATGGCCAAGGATGTAACCGCATAGGCGAATTAGTAGACATTGGTGTGATGAAAGATTTAGTTACTAAAAGTGGTTCTTGGTATTCTTACAAAGAGAATAAAATTGGCCAAGGTAGAGATAGTGCTATTGAGTTTTTTAAATCTAATCCTAAAGCAGCTGATGAAGTAACTGCTAATATTTATAAAGCTTATGATTTACCTGTTCCTAATAAAGCAAATGCTAAGTTACCACAAAACAAAGCAACTCCAGAGCAATTAGCTAAACCAGTAAAGGCTCCAAAAAGGTCTGTCTTCGGCAAAGCAAAGCCAAAAGCAGCTAACGCATAAAAAGATACTAACCATAAAAATACCTAAGCAATAAGAACTTATTGCTTAGGTATTTTTATATTATTCTTATAAATTCTTTTCTAAGTAGTAATTAGTTGGTAAAAATAAACATTATGAATCTTGAACTATCACAGCAAGCTATCCAAATTTTGCTTATAATCCCAGCAGCACTAATTAGTTTAACAATCCATGAATGGGGACATGCATATTCTGCCTACAAGCTTGGCGATCATACAGCTAAAATGCAAGGGAGGATCACCTTTAATCCAATTGCACATATGTCTTTAATTGGAACTGTAATTGTTCCAATAGTAAGCTATTTGCTTTTTAAATTTCCGTTTGGATGGGCTAAACCAGTGCCAGTTGATAGTAGAAACCTAGCAAAACCTAGAAGAGACATGATGGTTATTGCCGCTGCCGGACCAGCAACCAACATTATATTAGCAATTTTTTGTACCTTTATTTTTAGCTTGATGCCCAAAGAATTTGGGATTGGATCTCCAAATATGTATGGAGCGGGAAAGCTAATGTTAATGATCTCAATTCAATTAAATTTATACCTAGCTTTTTTCAATCTAGTTCCAGTCCATCCTCTTGATGGATCAAGAATTCTTCCTTACTTCTTACCTAAAAATTTAGCTGACAAATACAACAGCATGGCTCAATATGGACAAACAATTATCATGATTTTACTATTCACAGGCGGTTTCAGCATGGTTTCTGCTCCAGTTGAATGGGTATTCAGATGGTTATTTAAAGCATTTTCAATAGCTTAATATTTTAACTATTAAAACCCAGCTTTTTACATAAAGTTACTTCCAAATCATGCTGGGAGAAATCTTATTTTCTGCGCAATATCTAAGAAAAAGATTAATAAGTGTCTGGTAGGGCATTCCCTCTTTTTTGGCTAATCTTTTAAAATAATTCAAACTTTTGTCATCTAAACGAATAGTGGTTCTTGTTTTTAGCAGCTTTAAGTATGGATTTTTTTTAGCTTTAGAGAAATCATATTCTTTTTTCATGGTTAAAGGCTCCTTTCATAATACTGTGTTTGCTCTGACTTTGATGCCTTTCTAGCAGATATTATTCTTATAACTAAGTCATTTTCGCGATAGCAATGAATGACTAATAATATTTTTTTATTTATAGACATCCCTAATAATATAAATCTTTCTTCAGTTGCTGAGTGATTTAAATCTTTAATTATTAAAGCGGAATCATCATAAAACACAGTTTCGGCTTCTGAAAAATTTACCTTGTGCTTCCTAACATTTGCATTCGCCTTTTTAGAATCCCAAGTAAACTTTAGAGCCATGTACATATTATATATGCACATGGCCCTAGTTTCAATAAAATTCTGTTAAAAAGCTACAATCCCAGATAAGAATGTAGATAAGTGTTTAGATTTGAATTTTGCAGCGATTGAAGTGCACATAAACCGGTATATGAGCGAGTAAATAACTTAAAAATAGACGTTTTTCAATAACCTAAGGAGGATTCATCATAGCTTAAATAGTTTTTAGACCGCTATAAAACGATCTTAAGGGCGTTTTAAAATTTGAGCATTGGCAAAAAAATGCTAGATTATATCTTAAGGGGCATAGACAAAAACTCATGATTACAGAAGAAGTACAAAAACCAAAAATTGATTTTAAAAAAAATCTTCCTTCTGTAAATTACAAGGTTAGACTACCAGAATTTGAAGGTCCACTTGACCTATTGCTTCATTTAATCAAGACCCATGAAATGAATATTGAAGATCTTCAAGTTGCAAAAATAACTAAGCAATACTTAGAATATCTTGATTTTATGAGAAATATAAATATTGATGTGGCTAGCGATTACTTACTAATGGCTGCAACATTAACTTATATTAAAAGCCAAGCATTAGTGCCTAAAGAAGAAAAATCATTAGATGAATCAACTGGAAACGACCCCAGGGCTCAGCTAATTCGTAAACTTCAAGAATTAAAAAATTACAAAAGTTTAGCTGAAAATTTAAAATCTAGGCCAAGATTATTTAGAGAAATATTTCCTTCACAAAATAATATTTTTAATGAAGTTGAAGATTTAATTGACCCTGAAATTTCCTTAACTAACCCTTTTCAATTAATTGATTCTTATCAAAAAATGCTAGCCAGAAAAAAAGGAATGGAGCACCAAGTTTTTAATGATGAAGTACCAATTAAAGAGTCTTTGAAAATCATGATTAGCAAACTTAAAAGCAGCGATGAGATTCACTTAAGAAATCTTCTTTCCAAGCCCTATACAATTCCCCAACTGATATCGATGTTTCTTGCCACACTTGAAAGCGCTAAAATGCAAATTGTTAAAATTATCCAAGATAAAAACTATGGCCCGATACTTATAAAAAGAAAAATGACTAGCGAAGAAATTGAACAAAGAACCAAATCACTTCAAGAAAAATTAAGCTGGGAATAAATAGTTGAAAGATTAAATTATGAAAAAAAATAAAAAAATATCACCTAAAATAAAAAAATTATTAAAAGAACAATTAACTGCAATTATATTTGCAGCCCCTGTGCCTATTTCAGTAAGAAAAATTAACCAAATTCTAGTCACCGAAGAAACTAGCAAAGAAATTATTAAAGAATGTTTAAATGAACTTTTCCTTGAAAGCCAAGAACAAGCACTTGTCCTTCATTGCATGGATAAAAAATATCAATTCAGAACTCATGAAAGTCATGCAGAGCTATTAAAAAAACTTGTTGATATAAAACCAATTAAACTTTCTAGATCCGCACTTGAAGTATTAACAATCATTGCTTACAAACAACCCGTTACTAGAGCAGATGTTGACCATATAAGGGGAGTTGATTCTGGCCATATATTTAGAGGCTTGCTAGATAAGAATCTAGTAAGAACGATGGGTCACAGAGACACTCCAGGAAAACCAATAATTTACGGTACTAGCGATAAATTCTTAGAAGTGTTTAGCCTTACAAATATCGAGGACTTACCAGAGTTTAGTGCAATCGAAAATGAATTCTCCTCTAAAGACACCGAATTAGGCCATGATGATCATCCAAGTGTTCTTGCGGGCCTTCCTGGAGAGGAAATATCTCAATCAATAAACTTAAACTCTTCCTTAGCAGCAAATCCTGATAGAGGAAGTTTTGATGAAATATCAGAGCCAGAAGAATTAAAGCCAGACTTTGGGATTGATCAAAGAGCTATTGAAGAATTAACTTAACTTATTGTTATTTTTTTACTAAGTTAACTTATTCATTATGTTGATAAGATTACAAAAGGCAATAGCTGACACTGGATATTGCTCAAGAAGAAATGCCGAAGAATTAATATTTGATCAGTGTGTTACCGTTAATGGTAAAATTGCGGAGATTGGCCAAAAGGTTAATATTGAAATCGACTCGGTAAAAATTAATAATAAACGACTCCATTTCAAAGGCAATGTTGATACTGAAGTTATAATCATTAAAAAACAAAGAGGCTTCATTGTTGATAAACCAAATCAAGAAGTTCCTGATTATCTTTTAAAAACCTCAACAATTTTACCTAAGAACTATAAAAAATTTCATCCAGCTGGAAATTTAGACAAAGATGCTGAAGGAATAGTAATATATAGCAATAATAAAGAACTATGCCGAAGACTCTGCCTAAAGCGATACTCAACTCCAAGAGTGTATAGAATAAAAATTGATGGTCATATAGAAGAAAAAAAGATAAAGAAAATTCTTTTTGGCTTAGATATTGAAGGAAAAACTGTAAAAGCTGAAAGCCTTGAGCATATTAAGGCATTGCAAGGTAAATCTTGGTACAGAATGACCATTATAGAACCACAAAACAGAATTCCTAGAAAAATCTTTGAATTTTTTGGCCACGCTGTTGATAAAGTAATACGAGAGAAAGTATCCTTTTTAAAGGTCAGCAGTATTCCTAGAAATGGACACCGCCGCCTAAATAAGGAAGAGGTAGAGGATTTAAAATCATGGCTTGGATTAAAACTATAAGTAACATTTTTCTTTTGATTTTTTTATTTAATTGTTCATCAACTGTAGAAAAAACATATAGTTCTCCAGAAAACATTTTCAATTATGCTAATAAAGAAGTTGCCAAGAAAAACTACCTTTTTGCTAGGGAAGCACTTGAAAAAATACCAATTAAATTTCCTCATTCTAAATATGTCTCCCTTTCTAGATTAAAACTTGCTGATATAGATTACCTAGATGGAAACCATATTGAAGCTGCAGCCACTTTCTCACTTTTTGTAGATCTTCACCCAGATCACCCAAAAGCAGATTATGCACAATTCATGAAGGCCAAAGCACTACTTAAAGATTCACCAAAAGTTATTGCTAGAGACCAGCAATCTGCCAGAACAGCAGTTCTATCTGCTCGGAAGCTTATGATTGTCTACCCAAAATCTAAGCATTATCAAGAAGCTAAAGAAGTATTCTTTAGCGCTAGACACAAATTAGCCCAAAAACAGATTTATATTGGAGAATTTTACCTTAAAAAAGGAAAAAACCAGGCCGCCCTAAATAGATTTTTAACTGTAAAATCTAAATATGCTGATATAATAAAATCTAAGGGGGGTGAAGAGACTTTGAAAAAAGTGAGTAACTATATAGAGGCTCTTCAAAATAATGCTTAATGATCAGCAATGAAACTTTAAATAAAAAATCTAATAAATACTATATTGAATATTTTATTCAACAAATTAAGACTGCTTTAGAAACTAAAAATTGGCCTAAACTTGAGTCTACTGCCAAAAGATGGATTGAGTATTCCAATAAAGACGAAAGAGGATTTTTATGGCTAGCAAGGTCATGCTTGCAAATGAATAAACATGCAATTTGTAACTGGGCATATACCAGAGTCCATGACTTAAACCCCTTAAATCAAGAAGCAGTAAATTACTTCTCTGTACATAAGCAATTAGAATCATCAGGCATAACTGAAGAAGAATTTACTATTCCCGACAGTAACGATGAACAAAAAGAAGCATTATTAGACAAAGATACCAAAAAACATTTTTCAATACGTGAACTAGAACTTGCTCAGCTATATTTTGATAAAAAATTATTTGCCAATGCCAAAGACGCTTTTCATCGAGCATATAAATGGATAAAAAGTGAAAAAGCGGCAATTGGTAAAGCTCGCTCGCTTAGTAAATTAAATGATAGAATTAATGCTCAAAACTTTTTAAGAAAAACACTTTTAGATTTTCCTAGATGGCATAATGGAAGAATTGAATTAGGCAAAATTCTATTTGAACAAGGATACAAAGCAGATGCTCAAAGAGAATGGCAAACAGTCTTAAAAATGGAGCCAAACAATGTTGAAGCACTTCGCTGGCTTAAAATATTAATGCTGGATTAATTAATTACATCTAAAATCTTACCAAAGTGATCAGTCTCTTCTTTAGTTCCTAAAAAAGTTGCAGAAAAAATAGAGCAAAGTTGATCCTCATGAATCTCATAAGTATAATCTTTCACCTTGTCTCCAGTACCATTAAGTTTAGAATCATTCTTAAGCAAATAAATAAATTTTCCATTCTCATCGAGCCTCCTGCCGTAAAGAATTGCAATGTGGCCACCAATCTTTAAATTCTCTTGTTGAAAAATAGAGTGATCAAAGAACGCTTGTCCTTCAGATAATTCATTTGCTGCTTTTAAAAATGTAGTGCTACCAGACAATAACATTGGAAAACCCATACACAAGGAATTATTAAGTAATTTTACCATTTTTGCTCTCTCAAAACTGGGACCACTACAAGTCAATAATTTATTTAAACTATTCACAACTTGAGAGTGTTTGCTAAATAATTTTACATGCTTTACCTTGTTAATTTCTTTAGAAATTAAAGCAAAGTAACCAGAAGGTAATATACCCGAGCGAGACTCCAATTGTTTAATTTTCTTTTTTTCGAAGTCAACCAATACTTTATAAGCATTGAAAACTTCAACCGCATTCAACTGCTCATCAACTGCCTTTTTATATTTCTTATATAATATAATCCCTTCAGAGGAAGCCAAAGACTTACCATTCATTGAAGTTAAGTAGTACTTCTCTCTAAAAATACTGAGTTCATTAAAATTCGCTATTTGACTTGTTAAAATTTTAGTGTATTGTTTTTTATATAGTTTTAATTTTTTAAAAAGTTCATTAACTTCTAAATCTCTAAATATTAATCTTCTCGACTTTACCGAGGGTATATTAAGCTTATTACCTGGCAACTGAGTAACTAAATTTTTATAATGATGAACCTTTGATTCTCCAGGAGTTCTTTCACTTCTTTTTCTAAAAATTCTCTGGAGTAAATTTTTATTTTTATAAGCAGAAATTTCAGAATTTATTTGATCACTAACATGATTAAGTTTTTGAAGTGATGCTAAATTTTTTTTTGAAGTATATTCAGACACCTTTTTAAGGTGCGACTGCCCATCTTTAGAATTAAGCCAACATAAATAATCAGACTCACTTACTCCAGAAGAAAAGTCTACATGTTCACTAATTGACCGATTATGTCTCACTAGAGCATCTGAGCTATATGACTGACAAGACAGGTATCCACAAGCCAATTCTTGAGGCATTAAACCTCTAAAACTCCTATCAACAATTTTATTTCTAACTAAAAGTGCATCTAGCGCAGAGGAATAGCTATAAAAATTGCATAAATTAGAGTACAGCTGGTCCTTTGGGTTGTTTAAGTAAAAATCAGGAAACTGTTGTTTTAGATTTATATTTTTTTTAGATTCAATACATTGAAGCCTTTCATATTGACTTGGAATCTTTGCCAAGGAAATACTAGAAAAAAATACAAATAGGAAAATATAAAACTCAATAAAAAAATACATCAACCTATAACCTACAGTTAGAATAAAATATAAACACTCCAGAAACAACAATGAAAAGTTGACATCAAAAAAAGATTTTAAGGCGGTAAGAAGTGTAAGATAAGAAAAATATACTCAAAGATTTAGGTAATTATTTAATGCAATTTGTATCAGCACTTCCTTTATTAACAGTAGTTTTAGGTTCAAATAATATAACATGAACTTCTTCATCTGCTACTGGACGATGATCAACCCCAGCAGGAACTGTAAACATTTCTCCTGGATTTAAAATAATAGTTCTTCCTTTTAACTCAATTTTTAATTGGCCTTTGATTACGTAAAAAAGTTCATCTTCTTTTTCGTGGTTATGCCAGACAAACTCGCCCTTGAGTTTAGCAATTTTAACACATTGCCCATTTAGTTCAGAAATAATTTTTGGACTCCAAAATTCTTTTACTAAGTCAAACTCATCAATAATATTAAATTTCTTTAGCATAATCAGTAAATATACTTAAACCTATAAATCATTTTTTGTAAATTATATATTTTAATCACCAAATTCAGCGAGCGTTAATCTGTTGCTTTAATATATTTATGAAAGTAACAAATTAACGCTTAATTAAATAAAAAACTTTATATTTTCTTTATTTCAGTATTAGTAAATTCATTTCTTATATTTCCAGTATTAACAGTAGTTTTAGGTTCAAACAAACATCAAACCCCAAAAATTGTCGAAAAAAACTATCGTCGATTACTCTTCAAATATTTCTTCAATAAAAAATATAGTCTTAGGTGGAATTAATTTTTTAGGATAGTAATCACAGATAATATTAAATACTTTTTTAGAGTTTTTTAATTTCAAATGATTAATCAGAAACCTAACGTCTGCACCATCGTTACTATCGAATCTTGCACTTATTGATTTCATTGCTAATAAATATTTTGCAGAAGGAGACCAAACTTTTAAATTATTTAAATCTAATAATAATTTTTTTTCTAATACCTCTTTAGGTAAAAATCCTTTAACTCCATCATTCAACCAATCGACTGGAAGGTTATTTAACTTAGCAACTTTTTTGGCTGCCTTTCTTATAATACTTGAAGGCTCAAAAATTGCATCAATATCCTTAGTTGCTTCACGAGCTTGAAAACATAAAACCATCGCTGCACCCCCAACTACACAGATTTCTCCAAGAACCTTTTCTTTAAATAATTGATAATTTAAATCATTCAGGACCTTTAATAATTTTTTTTTATTCATAATTTATTTAAACTCTATTCATAAAATTGTTAAGAACAAAAACATTTCTTTTCTTAAAAACAATTGGACTCTCTAAAAGAGCAGAAACTTTTAAATTTTCTACTTGAGATACAAAATATGGCTGCTTTAATATAATGCTTTCCCTAGCCCAACTTGGAAGACTAATTTTCAGCTCAATTGATAAATATTCAACTGCAGATAATACCAAAGCTTTGAATCTTAAGTTTTTTTGAGCTAAATAGTATTGCTTAAAAAGAATTAAAGTTTTTTTCTTTCGACACAAGTCTACAATATCAAAAAAACCAACCCAGTCCTTAAAAACTAAAGTACATGGCCTACCACCTAAACTGCCATTTTTTTTTGAGCTTAGTTTTTTAATAGCAGATTTTTTTTTACCACCATGCCTTCCAAGCTCGAAAGCATAAATATTCTTCACATCTTTAGTATAACCTAAGCGCTTAGGTTATACAAGATAAAAGTATTTTAATGATATATTTCATATACTTAAGTTAAGAAAGTAACCGTAAAACCATTTATTTAACCATGCTCTTTAACTAATAGATTATAAAGCTAAAAAAACTAATCTATGCCTTATAGAATATATTTTGGACGAGTGATAACTTTTTCATTGCACTTAATTGAAGTACCTAGAGCGTTACAATCTTTAAGTAACAAATTCTCTCGTAATTAGCTGTTGCATTTAAGACGCAAACATATTTTGGTTCTTTATGACTTTGAGTGGGTAAAATGCAATTCAGTTATCGGTTATCAGTTTTATAAAAAACATATTGTTCATAACTATTTAATAATAATATAAGCTTTAGTAAACTTCAGAAAGTGTAAGCTCTAATTTTGAAGATAAATTTTCCACTGGACCAGTATAATATATATCTCCATCATCCCAAGTTAATGGGTCTCCATCCTGATCTACTCTTATGCTTAACTCATATGGACCAGGAGGAACATTTTGGCCCAAGAGATTATTAACAGTAAAATTTATTTCACCTGGAATTTTAAAACCAATTTTTTTTACTGCAGCTACAGGTCGAGCAATTTGCTCACTTTTTATTGCAGCAAACAAAATAAATTTAGCAGGCAAATTAAGCTCTTTTTTCAAATTTATTTTTATAGATAAATTTAAAGTTTCTTGTTTCTTTAAAACAGGAATAGCTTTTGAAGCGGCATCGAATCCACCTAATAATGCTTTTGAATCAACGTCAGAACCAATTCCCACCGTTTTTCCTTCAGCACCAGGAAACTTTGCTCGCTTAGGATTTTCACTACAAGCTGAAAATATAAATACTAATAAAAATATTTTAACCATAAATTTCCTTTATAAATTTTTCTACTTTGTCAAAACTTAAATCATGATCAGAAGTTCCTTGAGCAAGAAGGTCTCTTCCGCCACCTCTTCCACCAAAAGAAGAGTTTAATTTTTTAATAAAATCCCCTGAGTTAAAATTATTTAATTTATTAGAACAGCAAACTAAGATATTTTTTCCAGAAAAAAGCAAAATTGGAGTATCTTTATGCTGCTTCCTTAAATGATCAGATTTGTCTCTCATTAATTTAACATCAAAATCAGAACCCAAATCAACGGCTAGCAATTTAAAATCTGAAGCAACTAATTCTTTTTGGGTATCTCCAGCACCGTCCCCTTGAGCTAAGTTTCTCTGCAGTTTATTAACTTCTTGTTGTAATTTTTTATTTTGTTCAATTAACTTAGTTACTTTTGCAGCAACCTCTAATTCTGAAACTTTTAATTGAGCTGACATTTCTTTTATCTGTAAATAAAAATTATTCATATATTGTTCCACCTGTTCATTTGTAATTGCCTCTATTCTTCTTACACCGGAGGAAACTGAGCTTTCTGATAAGATTTTAACTTGGCCTATATCTTGAGTATTTTTAACATGTGTACCGCCACATAATTCTATTGAATAGTCGGGGATGTTTACTACTCTCACTTTTTCTCCGTATTTTTCACCAAACAATGCTTTTGCACCAAGTTTAATTGCTTCTGAATGATTCATAATTTTAGTTGAAACTTGTAAGCCTTTTTGAACAACATCATTAACTTGCTCTTCAACTTTAATAATTTCATCTTCTTTTAGACTACTTGAATGATTGAAATCGAATCTTAGTCTATCTGGACCTACATATGAACCAGCCTGTTTAACATGATCACCTAAAATATTTTGCAAGGCTGCATGAAGTAAATGAGTGGCAGTGTGATTAGATGACGACAAACTACGTAACCTGCCATCAACAACACAAGTTACAGACGCATTAACAGGTAATTCTTTTTTTGCATCAACAAAGACAACGTAAGAAGCTGGAGATAATTTAATTGAATTAACAATATCGTAAGCATTTTTATTAAATTTCACAACTCCAGTATCACCAACTTGGCCTCCACCTGTAGGATAAAATGGTGTCGGAGAAATTTGCAGCCACATACCATCTTTAGTTGCTAATGAATTTTTAACACTTGAGCTACATTCTAACTTCTCAAAACCAACAAACTCAGTATTAACATTACTCCATTTTTTCACTTCATCAGGAAGTAAAGAAGCTCTGGAGCCCTTCCAACTTTTTCTAGCAAGAGATTTTTGTATTTCCATTTGTTGGTTAAAAGAATCTACATCAACTTTAATATTTTTTTCATTACAAATAATTTCTGTTAAATCTACTGGAAAACCAAAAGTGTCGTATAATTTAAAAGCATCTTTACCACTGAGTATTTTTTGTCCATCTAATTTTTTAATTAAGCCATCTAAAAGAGTTAGGCCTTTTGATAAAGTATCGAAGAATTTAACTTCTTCAGCCTTCATAGTTTCCAGAATTAAATTTCTATTTTCCTCAAGTTCATTATAAGTACCACCATATTGATCAATTAAAAAAGGGGCTAAAGAAAAAAGAAAAGGCTCATCAAAACCTAATTTTTTTCCATATCTTATCGCTCTTCTTAAAATTCTACGTAGAACATAACCTCTTCCCTCATTACTAGGGTAAACCCCGTCAGCAATTAAAAAAGAAATAGACCTAATGTGATCTACTACAACTTTTATCGCTGAGGATATGTTGTCGTTAGAATTTTTTTTATAAACTAAATCAACATTGTTTTTTTTTGCTAATTTAATTAAATTTATAATTAAGCTATTTATATTATCAGTATCATAATTAGATAATTGAGACTGCATTATCGAAGAAATTCTCTCCAAACCCATTCCAGTATCAATGCATGGGCTATCTAATTTTTCTAAGCTTCCGTCAGACTTTCTATTAAACTGCATAAAAACTAAGTTCCAAATTTCAACATGCCTCTCTCCGTCTACCTCAACACCTAGGTCATAAAAAATTTCAGAGCAAGGTCCACATGGACCAGTCTCCCCCATGGACCAAAAATTATCTTCATCAAGCCTAGTAATCTTATCCTTTGTTAAGCCAATTATATCTATCCAAATTTTTTCGGCTTCATCATCGTCTTTGTAAATAGTAACTGATAATTTATCTTTGGAAATTTTGAGTTCTTCAGTTAGAAATTCCCAAGCATATTTTATTGCATCTTCTTTAAAATAATCTCCGAAACTAAAATTTCCTAACATTTCGAAAAACGTATGGTGACGAGCTGTAAAACCTACATTATCTAAGTCATTATGTTTTCCGCCTGCTCTAACACACTTTTGTATCGTTACTGCCCTTTTAAAACCCAGATCAACTAGTCCTAAAAACTGATTTTTAAACTGATTCATTCCTGCATTAGAAAATAGTAAGGTAGGATCATCTAGAGGAATAAGACTAGAGCTTGGTACATGAGTATGGTTTTTACTCTCAAAAAACTGTACAAAGCTATTTCTTATTTGAGAAGTTTTCATATCTTGAATTTAAAGCCAAACCTATTTTTCATCAAGTATGAATATTTAACTAATTAGCTACTTTTCTATAACTAAAAAAATGGATGATATAATTTTAGTTCTTTTTCATATTCAGGATCAAAAACAGACAGATATCTCTCAGTAGACTTAATAGATGAATGGCCCAATAAAATTTGGATCTTCCTTAAATCCACTCCTTTTAAAATTAAAGTTGAAGCAAAACTATGCCTTAGGGCATGAGGATGAACTGAATCAACACCAATAAGCATTGATCTTTTTTTCATGATTCTCCATACTCCAGATCGACTTAAGGGAGTGTTTCTGTTGTTTAAGAATATAATATTATTAGCAATTTTTTTGGTTAATGACTTTTCTTTAAAATCTTCAAATAGCTTTAAAAGAATTATTGATGCACTTTTTGCCATTGGCACAACTCTAAACTTTCCACCCTTGGTATTAGTTAAAATAATTTTTCTATCTTCTAAATCAATATTTTTCCACCTTAAAGAAACCAACTCTGAAACCCTTAAACCACTAGAATAAAGAAGCAAAAAAATTAAGTGATCTCTTAAAGAAAGCCCTTCTTCATTTTGGTTGCCAATAAATCTCAGGACATTTTTTTCATTCAATGCATATGGAAAAAAATTTGTTTTAATATAGTCTGGCAAGGAGTCCTTTACAGCAATCAATTTTTCTTCACGTGTGTTACAGAATTTTATAAAAGACCTAAGAGAAGCTAACTTTCTATTTTTTGTATTATCTTTTAATTTTTTTTCAGAGCTAGCATTAAAATAATCATCTAAGCTAGAATTGAATTTTTCTTCAGAATTAATTACTTCTGAAGAAGAGCTGAAAAAACTTAAATCGGATCTATAAGCATCCACCGTTAATTTAGACAACCTTAATTCTAGTTCTATATATTGTAGAAACTTATTAACAAGCAAAGAAACATCAATTTTTTTAGAGCTCATTGTACTTATATTCTTCTAAACCATATCTAAAAACTCCCAAAGCTTGCTTTTTACAAGCAGAGATTACTGACGGCTCACCTAATTTTAAAAAATCATTGCTTGTTAATTCTTTAGCACTTTCAATCTTACAAAAATATTTTACAATTTTACCCCGATACTTTGCTCTAGCAAGAACTTCTTGACCTTTAAAACAACCCTTGTAATAACTAATACAATCATTAAATGGATATTGAATTGCCAAAGATCCAGCTTGAAAATCAACACCAAATTGAGGCCAAATAGACTCAATTTTAATATCTAAATCTATTGCTTGTTTATTAGCTACAAAACTAGAACCTAATGTTTCTACAAGGGAATATTTTGTACTTTTAAAATCGGACCTTAGCAAATATAAATTTTCATTTTCTTGATTAAGCACAAAAATTTTATCTTCAGCTAGTTCATTAGTAGTTGCTATCTCTTGAAAATTTTTTTTTGAAACTAAATTTAAACTATATTTGTAAGAATCAGTAACTTCATTAAAAATTACATCCTCTGAAATCAAATGAGCATCTAATGACAAGATTGCCTCTTTTGCACAATCGCTAGGAAAGATTAAAATAATTTTTTTTGGGTTATAAAAATAAAAACTTAAAGGGGATATTATTTTTCCTTTATGATTCACCATTAACCCTCTACCACCACATAACTTAGTTGAGTTTTTAATTCTCAAAAAATCTACTGTAGTTTGCCCATTTAGAAAAGTTAATACATCGCCACCACAAAACTCAAATATTTTTACTTCTTTTTCTGTATCTAAATAATTCATTAATTTTTATTCATCGGAATTGTAACCGGCCCCCAATTTATAAAAGATAGATTCATTTCTGCAGCAAACTGACCAAAAATCATCTTAATATTTTTAGAATCTGATAACTCATTATGCCTATTTTTTACTTTGTTTACAAAAGACCTAAATCTGATGCTGCAAATTTTAGGATCCATCGCCTTAACAAAAGAAGGGCGAAATCCTGACTTTAGATCTGTAGCCAAGGTAAATTGAGGAACTATTAAAATACCACCAGATAAACTATTAGAAACTAAATAATCCATTAAAGAAAGATTCATTTTATCATCTTTGTCAGGGAAAATTCTTATTTTAAATATTCGCTCAATAATCCAATCTTCAATTGAATCTAAATCACCCTCTAAATCAGACTGCTGCCAACCTACAAGGGCCACAATTCCAGGGCCTGAAAACTCTCCCTCAACTAAATTATTAATTGAAATAGAGGTTTTATCTTTAACCCTTTGAATTATGACCTTCATAATTTTGTAACTTGGTTAATACTTACATGAGGCTTAATTCGAAAATTTCTTTTTAAAAATTGCTTAACTTTAGAAAGAAGCTTTTCTACTTGAGTTTCTGATAAATGAGTATTGAAACTCACTTCAGAAGAAAGCAAAGAAACAGTTGTATTTAGAAAATCATGTAATTCTTTTTTAAGAGGGTCATCATCCGGCATAATAGCCACAGTATCTATTTTAATATTTTTCTGAAAATCTAAAGTAATCAATACACAACCATTTAAAGCCAGGGATTTTCTTTTTTTAATAAAGCTAGATCTAGAGCTAACAAAAAACTTTCTAAACTTTAACAACACCTCTGGAAATGGATCGGCCAATAATTCTTTAAAAGTCCATTTATTACTATTAGCTTCAAAAACTAATGAAGTGCCATTTTCAACAACAAATATATTATTTTTATCAACTCCACAGTTTAAGGCTATTTCTTTATTTGCAATTAAGTGTCGCAATTCTCCATGGACTGGAATAAAGTTTTTTGGCTTTACTAATTTAACAACGGTTTCAATTTCTTTTCCGCTGGCATGGCCACTGGCATGAATAGGCTTTAGGCAATCGCCATCTAAAGTTACTTTAATATTTATTCTAGCCAAATCATTCAACAAAGCAAATACTTTTCTTTCGTTGCCAGGGATAAGCCTTGATGAAAATAATATTTCATCTCCTGGCTGAAGTTTAAACCTATGGTGCATTTCTCTGCTTAACTTCCATAATGTAGATCCTGGCTCTCCTTGAGTGCCTGAACAAATAATTAACTGCTCATTTTTTGGCAAGCCAATAATATCTTCAATAGAAATAACATTTTTATAATCTACCAACGGAATTGTTGTCCCAAAATATCCTTGAGCTTTAGCTATTTTAAAGGCTCTTTGCATGCTTCTGCCAACTATAGCTACTTTTCTATTATTTTCTTGAGCAATATTTATCAACGAAGCTAATCTAAATAAATTTGAAGAAAACATTGTAAACAACAGCCTATTTGATCGGGTAGAAATTAATTCCTTAATATTTTCAACAACTGATAGTTCACTATCAACCCATTTAGAATTAATTGAATTAGTTGAATCCATAAACAGAAAATCTGGCTGATCAAAAACCTTAAAAGAGTTCTCATCAATTACTCCATCTATATAATTACTTCTATCAATTTTAAAGTCTGAAGAATGAACGATTTCTAATGTTTTATCAAGTTTTTTATATTCAAGAGCAATTCCAAATGAATCAACCACACTATGACGAACAGGAAAGTATTTAATTCTTAATTCAGAATTAATCTCATACCATTCATTGGCAAAATCCATTAAGATTACATGATCAAGATATTTACTAGAATTTTTAAAAGCAAAAGTGTCCGTAAGCTTATCTTTAATTAACTCAAAAGCATAAGAAGGAGCAATAATTTTAGGAGGGTCAATTCCCAATTGGTCACAAATACTAAATATAGCTCCAACTGAACCTATATGATCTTCGTGGGCATGAGTTATTAACCAGAAAGGAAAATTATTGTTTTCAAAAACTTTTTTATAATCAACAAATACTGATTCTACACCAAAATTGTTTGGGTCTGAAAACATTACTCCTGAATCAATTCCAATACTAAAATCTTGAAAATGAAAAGCCATTGTATTCATTCCAATTCTATTAAGCCCTCCAAGAGCTTGCCATGTAAATTTTACTTTTTCACTCACTACAGAATAGAGCATACAATATTTACCTTAATATTTCATTGATATTCAATTGATGCAGAGAAGACTTTATTAGGCTAGACCAGTGCCCTTTAATCCCTTATGGGAATTTGAGTCACAAAATTATCTAGCAAAATCCGCCAGAGCTGTTCCAAAATAATTCTGCCATTCTCTTAAAAACCTAGGAGACAACGAATTATCATTCATTAAAACTGAATAAGCCAGAATCTCTCCTCCCTTACTTTTAACAAAGCCAATCATAGTAGATACTCCATTAATGGTTCCAGTTTTTCCCCTTAGCTTCCCATAGGCCGAACTATCTTTCATCCTGGACTTTAAAGTTCCATCTAAGCCTGCTATCGGCAAAGATGTCATAAGCTCTGGAAAAATATCAAAATTTTGATAAACACTTTTTAACATTTTCATATATTGATTAGAGCTAACTCTATTTTTTCTTGTTAGCCCGGAACCGGAAACGACATTAAAACCAGAGGTATTCATTCCCATTCCAGTAGCCTCCTCATTTAATACCCTCAAGCCCTTTTCGGTAGTTCCCTGTCCTCCATAAACTTTTTGGCCAATTGTTTTTACTAAACTTTCAGCAATAAAATTATTAGAAAACTTATTCATTCTTCTAACAATTTCTGACATTGGCAAACTTTCAATAAAAGCGATGCTTCTTGCTGAAGAATTAACTTTGCCAATCTTGACCTGATTAATATTTAAAATAACTCCAGTGTCTTGAAGAATCTTAATAAGAGCATATCCAGCATAAATAGCTGGTTCAGTAACATTATAATAATGTTCTTTGCGAGCAGCCTTTACTCCAACAGATTTATTAAATGTTAAAATATTACTCGAAGCATTGATGCTTCGAGTGACAGCTAAGCTTCTGCCACCACCTTTTACAGTTTTAGCTTTATTTACAATTTTTATATAATCAGTATTTGGAACATCAAAAAGCTCTGGCCTTACTCCAACTGTAGTTGGCACACTAACAATTGTTGTTGTGTTGTAATTAAAACTTAACCCATTAACTTTTGCATTATAAGGCCTCATTGAATTAGAATTAATTCTATGTTCACTAACATAATTTGAATCAAATACACTTTCATCAACAATTAAATCTCCGGTAAATTCTTTTAACCCCCTGTCTTTAATTCTACTAGCCAATAAATACATTTGCTCTGTCACCAAAGTAGGATCTCCACCGCCTTTTAAATATAAATTTCCAGATAACTTACCTTTATTAATTTTAGCATCAGAGAGAACTTCAGTTTTATATTTAAATTGAGGTCCTAGTTTCTTTAAAGCAATCGCTGCTGTTAGTACCTTAATAGTTGAAGCAGGAGATAAAACCATATTTGTGTTTCTACTGTATAAACTTTGGTTTTTTGTTAAAGAAAAAACCTCTATTCCAAGTTTGGTGTTTTTAAGAATTTGCTCTTTAAAAACATAATTTAGCCTATTATTTAGACCCTTTACATGTTTGTCCTGGTTGATATTTATTGTTGCCAGAGAAAAATCTAATGATAAAATAACCACTATCACTATAAACAATACATTTTTAAAAATACCCATATATATTATTGTAACGATAATTTTATGTTCTTGTAATAAAAAATTTAAAAATAATGATTATATCCTTAATTTTGGAATTAATACCAAAATTAAATCAATTAATCCACTTACTGCAATTTCTTTGTCCGAAAGGGAGCTAGGAAGAACTATCTTTCAGAGCTTTGTATCAGTTAACAACGGAAAAATAACTTCTGAGCTGTGCATGAAATTAATAAATAAAAATAATATCAGCTACTCATGCCAGCTAGTTAGTGATCTAAAATTCAGTGACGGACAAAATATCACTAAAGATGACATTATCTACTCTATCAATAGTTTTATTAATAAATCATATTATTCCAAATACTTTAACAATATTAAAGAATTTAATTTTAAAAAAGATACCATCAATTTTAGGCTTAAAAAGCCTGATATTTTTTTCACTTCTGAAGCGTTAAAATACTTAAAGATTATAAAGAAAATAGACACTCAAATTATTGGAACTGGTCCATTAAAATTAATAAATCATGCAGAAAAAATTCACCTTGAACCAAATATATATTTCAAAACTAATAATCCAAACTATAAAAATAAAAAGATTAAATATAAAAAAATATTTTTACACCAAACACTTGACCACAACACCAGGCATTTAAAATTCTTAAATCGTGAATTTGATTTTTTACACAACTCTCTTCCTGAGAGAACCTATTATAATTTAAGCCAAGCTAAAGAATTTAATTTTTTCAGACAAAAAGGCAGCACGCTTCATTATATTTTATTTAATTATAGACAAAATATCTTTACCAAAGAGTTAAGAGAAAAATTAACTACTTCTATTAAAAAAAATGAAATAGTGAAATCAAAAAAATATGGATTCGCTAGAGTTGCACATGGCATACTTCCGCCTGAAAATATATTTTATTTTAACAATAAAATTTCTATAAACTTCAATAATCAAGAAACCATTAAAAAAACTTCTAATTCAGTTATTGACCTGGAAATACTTACCTCAACAAACAAAGATTATAACTCGATTCTTAAAGTTATTCAAAGCCAATGGAAAGCTCAGAAAATAAAATCTCACTTGAAAATATTAGAATGGGGTACTTTCTTCCAGAAAATAAACTCTGGAAACTTTCAAATTTATAATCTTCAATGGTCAAATATCAGCTCACCAAATATTATTTACCGAGTCTTTCATTCTAATTTTTGTCCACCAGGACTAAACAGAGGATGTTATAAAAACCCAAGGCTAGACAAGCTATTAGATTCAGCCAGGTTTGCCGCAACCAAAAAGCAAAGTATTAATTTTTATAAACAATCTCAAGAACTTATCTCAAAAGAAAAAGTATTTATCCCTTTATGGTTTAATGATAATTTACTAATCACTCAAAAAAACCTTGTCATCGACCCAAAAATATCGCTTAATTCATGGTATCCACTAATATTTAGTAGCAAAAAATAGCAAAATGAAACCTATTTACAACATAATTAATTTTGAAAGTGATGAGTTAAAATCAACTTTACTTAACAAGTTTGACTTTAATTTTTCATTAATTTCAAAAGAAGAATTATTAAATAACAATGTTGACTCTCTTGTATTCTTAAACATAGAGCTTCTAACACCTGAGATAACCGATTATCTAAACAACCAAAATTTATTTGTAATATTATACTCTAATAGCCCTACAGTTATTGACAACCAATTAATCTGTCCATTTTTTCATTTAAACTTAAACGATAAAACTAAGTTTAGCCAATACCATAAACAAATACATAACTTTAATGAACTATTAAAGGTAAAATTAAGTAATAAAGAATTACATAATATGGCTTTCATAGATTCTTTAACTGGAGTTTTAAATCATAGAAGTTTTTGGATTAAACTTGATGAAGAAATATCAAGAGCCAAAAGACATCAACGTAAATTTTCTCTTGTTATGTGTGATATAATTAATTTTAAAAAAATAAACAATGTTCATGGACATCAAAAGGGGAATGTTATTCTTACACAAGTTGCACAAATGATGGAACTAAACAAAAGAGCCACCGACTCAGTGGCAAGATATGGGGGAGATGAGTTTTTTATAATTCTATCAGAAACAAGTTTAACAGAGACGTTAACAATAATAAAAAGGCTAAAAAGCAAACTAAGTAATCTATTAAACATTAAAATTAGAACAGCTACTGTAGAGTATCCAAAAGACGGCTTAACCGCTACAGAATTGGTTTACAATTGCGATCAAAAACTAATTAAAAAAAAGTAAGCTATGAATCATATCGACTATTTTTATTTTCCAGAAATCAATGACTTACAAAAAATTGATTTAATCTACCAAGAAAAATTATCTAAAAATATTATTAACCACTTTAAATCAAAACGTATAAAAAAATCTCAGCTTTTAGCGCTAACAGATGGCAAAGGAAAAATTTTTGTATATAATTGCCTAAAAACCACTCCATTTTACTGCTTAAAACTTGAACAAACAAAGGAACAAGAAAAGCCAAGAGAATTAGAATTAGTTTTATCACCACCTATTGGTAAAAGCTTTTATGACTGTATTCAAAATGCTACTGAAGTTGGCTTCAATAAAATTATTCTTTTTAAATCAAAACTATCCCAATGGCCTAAGGGCAAGGATTTTAACAAAGAAAAAATTAATCACGCAATAATACGCGCACTTGAACAATCAAGTAGAGCATGGATACCAAAAGTTTTGATATTTGAAAACATACAGGAATGTATTTCAAATGAATACACTAATTTAGTATGTGATGAAAACCTTATAAACTCTGAATCTAATAATTTTTTTGAGACATCTTTGCCGATAAGAGTTTTTATTGGTCCTGAAGGTGGTTGGGACTCAAAAGAGGTATCTTATTTTAAAAAATCTTCTTTGAACTCAATAAAATTAAATTCATACATTTTAAGAACTCAAAACGCCATAACTGCTGCTTGTATTCTTGTTAAAGAGAAACTAAAACAAAATAATGAGCCTTGTTAACGACTTTTCTGAGCTTAAAAATTTGAGCCAGAAATTAAAAAAAAACAATGAAAAAATTGTCAGTACAAATGGATGTTTTGACATCCTTCATAAAGGACACCTTGTTTACCTACAAGAAGCAAAAAATCTTGGTGATATTTTAGTTATTGGAATTAATAGCGACGCTTCAATAAAAAAAATCAAAGGTGATCTTAGACCAATAAATTCTCAAATGGATCGAGCATTTTTTTTACTACAATTAAAATTTGTAGACTATGTATTTATATTTAATGAGCAAACACCTGTTGAATTTTTAAATAATTTAAAGCCCAATATCCATGTAAAAGGAGCTGACTGGGAAGACAAAAAAATTCCCGAGCAAGAAACCTTAAAAGTTTGGAATGGAGAACTTAAATTTTTACAATATTTAAAGGGCTACTCTACAACTTCGATAATAAATAAAGTTAAAACCTCTCATTAGAGTTCAACCCTTCTTTTAAAAAAAGAGTTAATACCCTTTTTTCATTTTCAGTTAATCCAGAAGGTTTGCTGGCCCTTGAGTTTGGGTTTAGTGCAAAGAAATCAAATTCATCTTTAGATAAATGGCCCCTTTTAAGTGGAATACCTGGAGTATTTGCCATTAATTCCTCTTCAATCAATTCATGATTATTAATCGCAAAATTATGAACACCACTTTTATCCAGCTTAAGTACAGGTTGAAAATTTGGGCCATATCGCTGCTTCCAAAGCTGCGGATTAGGAAATTTATAGTTGTAAACAGACTCTCTTACATGAGAATAATGCTCCACTACCTGATCTAAAGTTTCAAAAGATCCGTTATGAAAATAAGGCGCTGTCCTTGCCACTCCTCTAAGACCAGGTACTTTAAACAGATATTTTTCATTAATAGTTTGAACAACATCATTAATAGTCTCTAGTTTTTCAATAACATTACCAGTATCAGGATCTATAAGATTTTCTCCAGTTGCTGGATCTTTTACTAGTAATTTTTTTGGAACTCTATGAATTCTTCCTTTATCAATATCATATTTTAATATATTTGGATTCAATGGGTCTCGCGATAACTCTGATATTACCGGTACTCCGATAGAAGTAGGCAATGATATCGACAAGTGAGTTACAGGCTTGCCAAAATCTGGATTGCCTGCATGACAAACTCTGCAGTTTGCTTTTGTGCTACCAAAAACAATTAAGCCGTGAAGTTGATCATTTGTTAAAGCATTATTATCGCCACGCAAAAACCTATCAAAAGGCGTGTCTGTAACTTGAAAGGCTTGGCCAATATATTCTCCAAGGGCAACACCAATATGGCCAATATGAATTTCAGGCAATATATATTTCCTTCTTGGTTCTTTATTTTTTCCAGGCTGATACCATTTTTTAGGAGTTATTTTTTCTATAATTTCTATAGGTCTTAGATTAAATCCCTTAAGTAGTAAATTTACAATAGCAGGGTCATTATCTATAACTTGTTTGACTAAAAAATTCCAAACTTTAAATGCTTCCTTATTTGGATCTGTAATTCCTAAAAGCCTCACCGTTTCATGACTAAGCATTTCATCTGCTGAAATTAAAGGAACTATTGAGGCTATATCTAAGCCATGTCTAAATGTCTGCTTTACCCTATCTCCTAAATTTGGATATCTTCTGTTATTATTGATCAATCCATTTAATTCAGGAATTTTTGATAAAATCACATCTCCGTGTTCTAAAAACTTTGAAAAGCTTCTATTAGTTTGGGAAGATTTAATTGTGCCGTTAACAATTCTTACCTTAGCATCCCAAAAAAATGTTAGCACCTCAGGCTGCCTTAGATTTATTAAACTTAATGTGTTCCTTCCAACAGATCTATTACCCCGTAAAGGAGTGCCTGGCACTCCAGGAGTTCCTTGGCCAAAACTTAAATTAAGTCCATCAGAAGTACCAAGCTGAGGATTGTGGCAAGACAGGCAAGATATGTTTTTGCTCCCAGAAAGAAGAGTTGATTTAAAAAGTAACTCCCCAGCCTTAACTAAGTATTGATTTGATGAAACGTATCTAGGCATTGGCTTAAACCTACTTCGCAATTGAGTTACCCATTGATTAAGAGACATTTTACTCTCAATTTCCATCTTCTTTAAGGTTGCGCTGGCATTAAAACTTAATACTAAAAAATATATTAAAAGCATTAACTTCTTTAAACTTAACTTCACGAAATTTAATATATTTTGCTGGAATAACAAATCAAGTTAATATTTACTTCAATATTTAAATCTTATAAGCTAAAAGCGCGCCTTGCGTTACCATAGTTATTAGGTAAAATTTTAACATTAATAAATTTAATCTAAAATGATGAATTTTTTAAACTAAACTTATATATTAAGACTATGAGTAATTTATATTTAATTCGCCATGGACAATCAGTTTACAATTTAGAAAATAGGTTTACTGGCTGGCTAAATGTAGAATTAACTACAAAAGGAATTGAAGAAGCTAAAGATGCTGCCAAAAATCTAAAAAAGTTTTCCCTGCCTGAAATAGCATTTACTTCTAAATTAATTAGAGCACAAAAAACATTGGAAATAATTCTAGAAGAATTAGACTTAAAAATCCCTATAATAGAATCTGAAAAATTAAATGAACGTAACTATGGAGACTTACAGGGAGAAAATAAAGACGAAATGAGAGAAAAATTTGGCAAAGAACAAGTTCATTTATGGCGGAGAAGTTTTGAAACTCAACCCCCAAATGGAGAAAGCCTTAAGGATACCTGTGAAAGAACTATTCCCTATTTCGAGGAAAATATAATTAAAAACCTAAAAAATAACAAAGATGTTGTTATTGTTGCCCATGGAAATAGCCTTAGGTCAATTTTAAAACAAATTGAAAGCCTAGATGGAGATGAAGTTGTAAAACTTGAAGTTAAAACTGGACAAGTAATTGCTTATAAATTTAACAAAACTAACAATAGTTTTTCTAAGTTAATATCTAATTAACCTTAGTTAAATTAAAAGAAAAATTATCTGGCATTATTATTGAGTAGTATGTCCAAGGTTTAATTTTATCATTTGGAATATTTATATTAATTTCATCGTTCATTTTTTTTGGATTGTTGCAAATCATATAAGGACGAACAGAATTATCTTTAACAATAGTTATTATTTTATTATCTAAATCTACCGAACTTCTTAACGCATATCTTGACCAACAATCGTAATATGAATTCGAACTGACATTAATTTTAAATGACTTATAATTTTTATCGGCAATTGTAAAAACTAAATTATACTTCTTTAAATTGTAAGCTGAATCTATTAAAAAGTAATCTGATGAAGATTGAGCAAGAAAAGAACCCAGAACACTTACAATAAGTCCAAGTCGTATTATTTTAATCATATATACTAAATATTAACTGCTCAGTTAAGAAAAAACAATTACTAGAGCCCTGAATGGCAATATAAAAAAAGATAATAAACATTTAATATTCAAAACCAAACAACAAACTTCCATTAATACTTTTTGGGCTTAAATCTAGCTGCAAAGAAGTAGAAAGTGGATTATACAATCTAAACCCGATTGTTAAACTTGGATTTACTGAATAATTATAATCTTTAACTCCAGGGTCCAACAAGTTTTGATTTATTTTACTATGTAAAATATTACCTCCCGCTGATAAATAAAATTGCCAACTATTAAAATCTCTTGAAGCAGATAATGAAAGGTTTAAAATATTGCTTTTTAAACTCTTAAATAAATTTACAAATGTATACTTAGTAAGTAATCCAAAGTACAAGGCTCTGGAAAGATTTCGATAAAAAATATAATTATGAGCTACTCCATAACTACCTATTCCATAAACCATATCCCAAGGGGCCAAACTAATTGAAAAAAGATTATTTATTCCAATATCTCTTCTTATTATGAACCTAGGAATTTTAATAAATTTAATTATTTTACCTTGATTATCTCCTATATTATTCACCCTAAATGAATCTATCAGGTTGCTTTCAATCCCAAATTCCCAATTTAAACCTTTTGTAGGGCTAACTCCGTGTAAAAGCCAAGATTTTGTTGACGAGGGATAAACCATTGTATTTACAACTAAATCAAATTCTTCTTTGGACAATGATGAAGATAATTTCGCCGAAAATACATTTTGACTCATAAAAATTAAAATAGATATGAAACCAACCGAATAATTATACATGACTACAGAATTAATATTATCACCAGATGTTATAAAAAGTTATGAAAATTATTTAAAATCAATCAAGCACTATTCTAAAAATACAGTTTTAAGCTATGTTAAGTGTGCAAATGATTTAGCTAAGATCATGAAAAGAGAAAAATTCTCTAATAAAAATATACATAAATTTATTCAGATTCAATCCTCTTCACTAGAAAGCTCATCTTTAAGTCAAAAAATATCTGCTCTTAAAAATTTTTGTAATTTCCTCAACAAAAGATATAAGCCAACAAATTCTATTCAGTTAAAAATATCAAACCCAAAAGTGTCTAAAAAATTCACCGAAATAATTAAAGAAAAAGACATAAAGAAAATTTATAATTTAATTTCCAAAAGACCAATTGAAGAAAAAATCCTTTTTCACTTCTTATATGGCTGTGGACTTAGAATCTCTGAGGCCCTCTGTGCCGAATATAAAAATTTTGACTGGGAAAAAAAACAATTTTTAGTATTGGGCAAAGGAAATAAACAACGAAAAGTAAACATATATCCTACATTGTATGATTTGCTCCAAAAACATAAATCAACCAACTTAAAAATTTTTGAAACTGCAAAGACTACAAGAACACTTAGAAGGTGGGTTTATAATTGGCAAAAATTAATTCCAGATTCTTACGCAAATACCTCATGGAACCCTCACCTTTTTAGACACACTATTGCTTCAACTTTATTAAAAAACGGAATGAAAATTCACCATCTTAAAAAATTCTTAGGCCATAGCGATATTAAAAGTACTCAAATTTACACTCACCTTGATATTAGTGATATTCAAATGGAGTATGACGAAATAATTAAATAGTGCGGCGCGTTTATTTTGCTAACAAAACTTTATATTTAACTATTAAAGAGGCAGTTACAAAACATTCTCTTTAAGCATCAATATCTTTATAATATAATTCTATATATATTATGAACACTTTAGTAATAGCTTTAATTGTTGTTGGATTAATTCTTGGCGGACCAATTACGGCGTATATTGGTATTAAAGTTTTAAATATTTTATTTGGGGATATTAAATTTAAATTAATTAGATTAACTAATTCTGATGCAAAAGTAGGATTCCTATTAAAGTGGGATGATAGATCATTTCCATATGAAATATCTAGAGTTAAAATTGAATTTAATGAAATGGTTCCTGGTGGAAGATCTGGATGCTTTTCATACACCTTTGAAGACAATAAAACTCAAAGAAAAAGTTTTATCGTACCAATGAAACTAGAAAATAATGAAATTGCATTTTTAGAAGATAACGGCATAAATAATGAATCAACTAATTCAAAAACAGCTTTAAAAAATTCATTTATTTCAATAGAAATAGAAAAGAAAAATGGTAATGTAGTTAGAAAAAAATACCCTAAAAAAACTATTCACAAGTGGTTAACTGAAACTATAGATTTAACAAAAAAAGAAGTAACTGTTCATGAAGCAGCCTCTACTGACAGATGGAGTGTGTTAACTAGAGTTTTTCCTTGGAGAAAAGTTGTTGCTGTTGCCCCTAAAAAAGCTGCTAAAGGTACTGGTGGTGCAACGGTCACTTATGATTTCCTTGTTTCTAAAGTATGGATTGAGCCTGGATGTATTGTATGTGACGCTTGCGAAGAAGAAGCACCAGATGTTTTTCAAGTTTTAGAAGATACTTGTATTGTTCGGGAAAATGCACCGATGATAGATGTTGCTGCAATTGTGGCTGCCGCTGAAGGATGTCCCGTTGATGTTATTAAATACGATACCGTAGATAAATAGTTTAATTTAAAAAAAATATTAATTAAAGTTGTAAACCAAGCCAATACCAGCATTTAGTCTAAATCTTGCTTCTTTATCTCCTGCTGGTTCATTTACATTATTTCTTGGATTTCCCTCTGCATAGTAACGCCTATGTATAAATTGAAAAGCTCCATTAAACGAAACACCCAATGAATCAGAAAGCTCCCAAATTAGCCTAATAAAAGGCTCTATTATTGGTTCCCACTTATCAACCTCTATTGTTGCGTTTTCATCTTTAACACTTAGTAAGGAAGCACCAATACCAAGTCCTCCATGAAAACTGAAATTAGTAAAATAATCAAAATTGTAATATGGACGAATAAATATAGAAGCTCTATTGTGAATTGAGTTTGAAGAATACCTAAACAACAAGCCAAAATTTTTAGCCGCTCGAGAAAACTCCAAACTTAAACCAGCACTGGCACCAGAATTTAAAGCCTTAGTCATGTCTGTATCTGAAGCTGCCCCAGTTAGAAAAAAACCATTTAACTCAACAAAAGAATCATAGAAAGATGCGTTTGAAAAATTCACTGAAAACAAAAAGAAGAAAAATAATAGCCACTTACTCATATATTTCATTTTAACTAAGTTTTTCCAGATGTAAAATAATCCTCAAAGAAAACAACCTAATTTAGGATATAAATAACATTTCACTGTATCTGGGCAATAACCAAAACTCATCACTAACCAATAGCTCTGCCTTATCACAATATTCTCTAATGGATAAATATTTCGGGATAATCTTAGCAGAAATAAACTCTGCTTTTTCTAGGTCACCCTCAACTTTAGTTAAATCTTTTTGAAGATTTTCTAATTGCTCTAAGCCAGCAAGAATCCCATTATTAATATCAACTAGATCATCAAGGGCCTGTAGATAAGATTTTAGTTTTTGTTTATCGACACCAGCAAGCTTTAAAGAAGAAACTACCTCTGATCTTTGCTTTAGTTCATTAGATACTGATGGAAGGATAAATTGCCTTACCATATTTTTTGCTGTATCTACCTCTATACCTAAACAATTAATATAATGCTCTACTCGAACATTAATTCTAGATTGAACTTCAGCTTGAGTATAAATTTTTTGATCGATTAATAATTTATGAGACTCTTCTTTAGAAAAAGCTGCAAATGCCTGAGGCGTTGTAAGAAGCTCATAAAGTCCCCTAGATTTTGCTTCGTCTCTCCATTCTTGAGAATAACCGTCTCCTTCAAACAAAATCGATTTTGATTCTACAATAAATTCTCTAACAATATCTAATGCTTTTGCGCCCAAAGAATCAGATTGTTTTTTTGTTTTCTCCCAAACATCACAAAATTCATTAATACTTTCTGTAACAGCTGCATTAACCATTGTAATTGGAAAAGCAACATCCTGACTTGAACCAACTGCTCTAAATTCAAATTTATTACCAGTAAACGCAAAAGGAGAAGTTCTATTTCTATCGGTGTTATCTTTAGGTAAGTTTGGTAAACCAGATAAGCCCAAATCAATATAAGAACTTTCTATATCTTCCTTGCTTAGATCTTTTTTAGACTCAATCGCAGTTAAAATTTTAGTAAGTGTTTCTCCTAAAAAAACTGATAATATAGCTGGTGGCGCTTCATTAGCACCAAGTCGGTGATCATTTCCATGAGAGGCAATTGCTGCACGAAGAGCAACTTGATTTTTAAAAACAGCTCTTATAACACAGGATAAAAAAACTAAAAATCTTACGTTAGATTGAGGTGTCTTACCTGGATCTAGAAGATTATCCCCTTCATTAGTAGTAAGTGACCAGTTAACATGCTTTCCTGAGCCATTAATTCCTGCAAAAGGCTTTTCGTGTAATAAACAATGATAATTATGCTTTTTTGAAACTTTTTTAATTACATCCATCAAAAGCATTTGATGATCAGAAGCTAAATTTGCTTCTTCAAAATTTGGAGCCATTTCAAATTGAGATGGAGCAACCTCATTATGACGAGTCTGGACTGGAATTCCCAAACTATATAATTCTTTTTCAAAATCATTCATTAATTTTTTAACTCGAGAATTAATTGACCCAAAATAATGATCATCTAATTGCTGGCCCTTAATAGGATCGGCACCCAACAACGTTCTTCCAGTAAGAAGTAAATCTGGTCTTTGGGCAATAAACTGTTCATCAATTAAAAAGAATTCCTGCTCACATCCAGCAGTTGCATAAACACCTGATGTTTTTTCACCCAATAGATCTAATAATCTCATAACTGATTTATACAAAGATTTAAGCGATTTCATCATTCCTGTTTTAGTATCTAAGGAGTGACCATTATAACTTACAAAAACGCTAGGAACACAGAGTACTTTGGAGCCATTATCTTCAACAATAAACATAGGCGAATGAGGATCCCAAGCAGTGTAGCCTCTAGCTTCAAAGGTAGACCTCATTCCTCCAGAAGGAAAGGAAGATGCATCAGGCTCTGATTGTATTAACTGAGAAGCAGAAAATTTTTCTACCACATCACCGTTTGGTGAAATCTTAAACAAGCTATCATGTTTTTCAGCAGTAGCACCTGTCATAGGCTGAAACCAATGTGTAAAATGTGTTGCACCTTTTTCAATCGCCCAGTCTTTAACTGCAGAAGCAATTTTATCGGCTAAATCTTGGTCTAACCTTAACTCTCCTTGGTCCTTAATAAGATTTGTATATTTTTTAAAATCATCAGCCGCAAGTTTTTTTTGTAATTGAGCAGAATTAAAAACTTGCTGGCCAAAAATATTTTTTACATTTGGAGCGCTTGAATGCTCATTGGACAAAGGTCTATTTAAGATGTTTTCAATAGCGCTAATTCTTTTTTTACTCATAGATAATTCCTTTTCACAAATTCAACATTAATAAGCTAAGTCTTTTATGACAAGTAATTTACTCAAAGCCATATAAAAAAACTTATATAGGCAATCGGCACACAATTATTTTATAGCAATGTTATCTGTTGATTATCAATCTGAACTAATTTTTGAACCGTAAGCCTTGAAAGTTCCAATAGTACATCAGCCTGAGGCATATAACTAAGTCTCTCTAAGAGAAAATCCAAATGAATAGAAGCCTGATTTCGTTTTAAAACTTCAATTATGATAGAGGGGTTGCTTTGACTTAAAACATCAGTTTCTAGTGAATTCTTTATTTTAGAGTATTTCTTCCTTAACAATTGAATAAATTCTTCAATACTTGATATAGGCTCACCAAGACCTAATGCAATCATTTTATTTGTTCCCTCACTACTTTTATTTCCAATTGCTCCTGGGAAAATATATACAGGAGTGTTGTACCTATTTGCGGCGTTTACACTGGAAAAAGTTCCCGATGGGACCTGTGCCTCAACAACAACTAAAATATCAACCATTGACACTAGCCATTGATTTCTTTCTAACCAATGAGACCTGTACAATTTAAAATCTACAGAAGGCTGTAAACATCCAGGAACCAAGAGTCCACAGCTTTTCGTGGTTGATATTCTTTGAAATATTCCACTATTTGATTGGGGACTAGGTTTTTCTATTGGCCCTACCAAAACAGACAGTGTTGGGATTACTTTTTCTATTGAGATTTTATGAACCCAAGAGTCTATCCCTAAAGCACCTCCAGAAACTGTCAATATATTTAAAAGTTTTAAACGAGAAAGTAATTTCTTTAAAATTAACACACCATAATCAGATGGTTTTCTGGTACCAATAATACCAATCCTAAAAAAAGTATTATTAAAAACATTCTCATCGCCAATAAAATAATTTTTATTAGATCTAAATATTTTTGGATAATGCTGGCTATTTATATCCCATTTTTTTGAAACATTTATATTTTTAATAATTTTAATTTTGTTCATTTTCCCAAATGTAAATGCAAAATCTAGACCAAAAAAAAACTCTTTGTGTCAATAGATAAATTCTAACTACTTAGATGAAATATATTTAACAAGTAATTGAAATTCTTGTTGCAAAATTATAAACCAAATTAAAAATAATCTGATTTTTTTGATTCTCTATTTACCGAATGAACCCATCCGGTAGCCAACCTTCCATCTACTGATATTAATTCAATATCAGCAATCTTATTTACCTTATCTTTTAAAATCATTCTTGATCCAATTGTTGGAACTTTAGAGCTCTTAAACCTAAGGCCAATTGCTTGATGGCTGGAAAATATATTTGGCAGTGACCTATCTAGAAAAACAATCTCTGCATCTTTACCCTCTACTACATGAGCAACTTCAACTGAATTATTAATAGGTGTTAGCTGGTGAGAGGTTACAATATCTCCCGGCCTAATTTCATAAGCAGCATCCATAATTTTTCCATACCTTGCTTCCATTTCTATTCTAGCAATTTTTGTTGCCGAGTAACCACCCTTAACTCGCCTCATTCGATATATAAAATATGATCCTGGATCAAGATTATTAAGCAATATTTTATCAAAATTAGTAAAAAACAGTTTCTCATTATACTTTTGCCTTGGTATCTTAGCTAAATATTTAGGATGTTTTTTTAGGTATAGTTCTCTTGGTGAAGAATTATATGAATAACTCGTATCTTTACTATTTGTGTCTTCAAAAAAATCTGGGTCTAATTGTTCGGTCAAAACACTTGGAAGCCTCAATGGAGGCATTGGACCTAAGTTTCTATTTTTTAAACCAACAAATTTTAAAGATGAAAATGGGTTTTGAGGATCAAATTCAATCTTCATTCCTGGTTCAATAATATTTGGATTACCAATATAAGCATTTAATTGCCAGATTTTAGGCCATAAGTATGGATTACCAAAAAGCCTAGAAGAAATACACCATAAATTATCTCCTTTTCTTACTTTATAAACTTTTTTTGTTTTGGAACCCATCCATTTCATCCAGCTATTATTTGACATTGGTGGATTTAAAGGAATTCTATAGAATAAATCTGACCAATCACGATCTTCGTCTTTAATAACCGTATATTCCCTCAAAGCACTTGGGATGCTTTGACCATCAACACCTTCTATTCCAGTAATATCATCTTCGAAATATCCTTTTGGTTTTTGTTCATTAAAAGAGCCGACAATATCTTCTTGATTTTTTGAGGAGTTAAAATTTGAAAAAGATTCTTGAACTACCTTCCATTTATTTTCTATCTGCTTTTCACTAGAATCATCAATTAAATGATATTCAGGATATTTAGATGTTTCATTAACATCTTGAAAATTATCTGAAGGCAAATTACCATCTTCAACTTGAACCCAATCTGTTCTAATATTTTTGCCTCTTTTCACCTTGGAATCATTTACTTCTTGCCAAGAAGTTTTCTTTCGATTTTTTTTTCTTGATTTAACACTTACTTCTTTTTCTTCAGATGTAGAGCCATCATCATTCCAACTATCTGTTGCCTCTTCTTCATCAAGCCATTCTTCTTCTAAGTTTTCTTCAAAATCAAAATCATCAAATTCGTCATTTTGTGAATAAACAAAACCTATAAAAAAAGATAGAAAAAACAATAAATACAATTTTTTCATATAATATTATTATAACCATATAAATTATATAATGTTTATAATTTATTGTTTTTTAGGCCAATGTATATCTGACAAGAAATAATTCTTTCCATTCTTAATAGTGAAATCTGAGTATTTATTATTTTTAACAATAAACTCTAAGGCCTCTTTGTTAGTGTATCTTTGAGTTGGACAAGGGTGATTAATTAATGATTCCATATAATCGCTTAATAAATTACTACCTATAGGACTATCAGAACCCAAGTAAACCTTTATTTTCTTTGAAAAATTTTGACTATAGGCCTCTGCAACTCTTTCCACTCCTAGTCTTTGCTTAAAAAAATGAGCGTCAAAAATACGATGAAATGGTTGAATATGAAACTCCCATAAATTATTTTCTGTAAAAAATAATTCTTGATCTTTATTAAACAATTGAAGATGTTCAATCCTATGAAAATTTTTTTTGTAAAAATTACTAACTCTTAACAAATCAGAAGAAAAATATTGTGAAAGACGAATTATCTGATCAATTGCCCCATCTCCAATTGCATGAAAACTAAGTAAAAAATTCTTCTTAAGTGCTATTTCAACTTCAGAAAATAATTTTTCATCAGTATAATATAAATTTCCTTTTGTATTAGAATCTTTGTATGGGATTCTTAATCTTGCGCTTTTAGCTCCAAATGACCCGTCTAAATACCATTTGTTATGAATAACATTTATTTCAACTTTGCCCTGTTTTTCTTGAATGGGTAAATATTCTTTTTCTAATTCAGAAAACAAAGGAATTAAATCCATATTAATATTTAACTTTTTATCTTTTAGCAATTGTAATACCGCATTTATCTCGTTTGTTGAAACAGACATTTCAGAGATAGAATTAATTCCTTTTTTCAATAAACTTTCTTGAGCAGCAATAATAATTTTTTCAAAATTCACATTAGGTATTTTAGTCTTTAGAGTCTCATATTTTAATATGATTTCATCACCAACAATATTTTTTGTAAAAGTTAAATTATGAATATTACAAAATTCCTTATTAACAATTGCTTGATGACCACAAACTCTTAATAAATATATTGGCTTGTTTATTTTTTCAACAAAATCTACGCAAAAACCGTCTATTTTATTCTCATCCCATCCATAACCAGTAACTATTTCTGATGAAAAATTCTCTACTAAATATTGAAGCTCTGTATTAGATATTATATTTACTAAATTTAAATTTCCACTTAATGAAGCCTCCCAAAAAGAATGAATATGAGAATCACAAAATCCAGAGTGTATTAAAACTTCATTTTTCTTAAAACAAACATTTTCTTCGATTAATTTATGGTTAATTAATTTTATACGGTCATAAGAATCAAATTGAAAGTCAATATTATATTTTTGAAAAGAAATTCCATTAAAAAAAATAACCTTTTGAGAACTTCTCATATTTTTTAATTAAAAAATGTTTTAGCAACATCCCATATTTCTTTATTTACTTTTTTTAATGAAGTTGTTGCTTCCTTTAAATTAACGCTAGACAATTTTGTTCCATTCAAACAAACCATTTGACCGAATTTTTTCTTCAATACTAAGTCTACTGCATAATGGCCATACCTAGTAGCTAAAACTCTATCAGCAGCACTAGGTGTTCCACCTCTTTGCACATAACCCAAAACTGTTACACGACATTCAATGTTTAATTTTTCTTCTAGTTTTTGAGCTAGTTGCTCAGCTATTCCACCTAAACGAGGACGTCCAAAATCATCCTTAATTTTTTTATGCACAAATGATTGCTTTTGCTGCTCAACTATTGGAGCTCCTTCTGCTACAACAATTATTGAAAATAGCTTTCCAGCTGCTTTTCTCTTTTCAATTATTTTTGTTATTTCTTCTACTGATAAAGGAAACTCTGGAATTAAAACAGCATCAGCACCACCAGCAATCCCCGCATAAGTAGCTATCCACCCTGCATGCCTACCCATAACTTCAACAATCATTATTCTATTATGACTTTCTGCTGTTGTGTGAAGCCTATCAATAGCTTCAGTTGCAATCGACACAGCTGTATCAAAACCAAAAGTAAAGTCTGTTTTAGATATATCATTATCAATTGTCTTTGGAACACCAATTATTGGCAATCCCAATTTATGAAACTCACTTCCTACAGTTAAAGTTCCTTCACCACCAATAACGACTAATGCTTCTAAGGAAAGATGTGAAAAATTGTTAATTACTAGATCTATTGTTTCTTGATCCTTTAAGGCGTTAGTTCTTGAAGTTCCAAGTATGGTTCCACCTTTGTGAATTAAACCACTTACAGATTTATGGTTTAAATCAATATACCTTTTATCAAGTAATCCCTTCCATCCATCTTTAAATCCTATTACTTCAATATTATGAAGTTCAGAATATTTTGTAACTGCTCGTATAACTGCGTTCAAGCCAGGACAATCTCCACCACCTGTTAGAATTCCAATTTTTTTTATAGACATATTAATCACTCTACAACGAATATTTTAAGAGATTAATAAAAAACATATATTTATTTAAAATACACTAAAATTTACCTAATAAAATAACTTCTTTTTGGAGATGAATATTAAAGTTTTTAAAAACTACTTCTTGAACATGTTTTATCAAATCAAAAACATCTTTAGCTGTTGCTGAGCCATCATTTATAATAAAATTTGCATGCTTTAAAGAAACTTGAGCCCCGCCAATTTTTTTTCCTTTAAGATTAGATCTCTCAATTAACCTACCTGCTCCTAATTCACTTATATTTTTAGGTGGATTTTTAAAAACACTTCCACAATTTGGATACAATAAAGGTTGCTTCATGCCTCGATAGGATAGTATTTCGTTTATTTTTTGCTCAATTTTTTCTCTTGATGATTTTTGCAACTTAAATGTTACATCCCAAATTATAGATCCAGATTTTAATAATGAAGAATTATTACTTCTGTAGCCAAGCGATAGTTCTTCGGAGCTCACCTCTTGGTATTGATTGTCTTGAGTAATAAAACCAACTTTGTAAAGACAGCTACTATAAGACCCCCACTTAGTGCCAGCATTCATAAAAATACCACCGCCGACAGTTCCAGGAATTCCTGCTGAAAATTCTAAACCTGTTAACTCATTAATGGCCGAGTAATCAAGTAGCTCTGCCTTAGAAGAATATGAACTTATTTTTAAAAAACGATCATTTGATATCATATTCAACTCTTCTATTTTGCATCCAATTTTAGACCCCAAATATATAACTAGGCCCTTAATGCCGCTATCAGAAACTAATAAATTTGTTCCACAACCAATTATTATTATTGGTAAGTTATTTATTTGAGCAAATTCTTTGGCCAAAATTAAATGAGACAAGTTACTAGGCATACAAAAATATTGTGCATATCCACCAACTTTATAATTAATAATAGAACTAAGACTAAAATTAGTTTGAATGTATTTGGGAACAATCATTTTTTATTGGGTTATTTTTAAGTTCTGAAAACAACATTGGAATTAATTTATTAATATCACCAGCTCCTAAAAATAGAATAGGGCCTTGATTAAATTCTTTCATTCCTTTTTTTAATTCTAGTAATAATACTTCAAAATCTTGACAATAAACGCTAGGTACAAAAGTATTAATGTTTTCACACATTGGAACCGAGCTAAAGCTTTGAAACCAGTCTTGATATTTTTCTGAAGCAATATAAGTTGGTAATATAAAAACTTTACTAGCTCCAGTGAAACATTTAGAAAACTCACTCCAAAGCTCTCTTGAACGAGAATGCCTATGAGGCTGAAATATAACCAAAGGCTTATTTGAACTTCCATATTGATCTAAACTAGCTTGGATCACAGCTTTAATCTCAGTTGGATGATGGGCATAGTCTTCAATAATTGGCACAGCATTACTCAGGCTACCTTTGAATTCAAACCTACGCTTTACACCTTTAAACTCTACCAAACTTTTTAGACTAAGATCCAAATCTAAACCAATAATCTTTCCTATTACCAATGAAGCAACAGCATTTGAAATGTTATGATCACCAGGAATAGTAACAGCGATGTTTTTATCTGTGAAGTATTTGCACTTAGATTTAATCGAATAAATTATTTTCCCTGAAGTTGCCAATTTTTTTTGGATTAAAAAGTCTGGCTTTCTTTGATCATTAAAACCATAAGTTAGTACTTTTCTATTCAATTTAGGAAGCAAAGAAAAAACATTATCGCAATCAGAGCAAAGAATTGCCGTTCCATAAAAGGGTAATTTATGTATAAATTTAACAAAAGAATCTAATAATTTATCAAAATCACCGTAGTGAGAGCTATGTTCTTTATCAATATTAGTAACAACTAATATTTCTGGTTGATATTTTAAAAAAGAGCCATCGCTCTCATCTGCTTCCGCAAGCAACCATTTGCCTGCCCCAACAGAAACATTTGAGTCTGTATCTTGAAATACTCCACCAACAACTACAGTTGCATCAAATTTATTATGAGTAAAAACATTACCAGTTAAAGCAGTAGTTGTTGTTTTACCGTGGGATCCAGCAACTGCAATAGTCCTTTTAAACCTCATTAACTCTGCTAGCATTTCTGCCCTTGAAAGAACTGGAATTTTATTTTTTAAAGCACAAAGAATTTCAGGATTTGTTTTCAAGTCTACAGCAGAGGTATAAACCACGACATCTGGTTTAATAGAAGAAATATTTTCGCCATTATGACTATTAAAAAAAACTACTTCTTGAGCAATCAATTTATCAACACGATCGCCCTTATTTAAATCACTACCATACACTTTATGGCCTAATTTCAATAATATTTCCGCAAGCCCAGACATGCCAATACCACCAATACCAATAAAATAAATTTTAGTAGTAAGTGAGTTAAACAACATCGGATAAAAAATAACTGAAATACAGCAGTGAAGCAACTATAAACAATCTTCTAATTCGTCAAATATCAGTTGTGAACCGTCTACAGTCAAATTTAGCTTCATAGAGTTATGTAACTTTAATCTTAGATCATATCCCTGCTCATCAAATAAAAGTCTTTGAATTGCTTCTTTTAAATCAATTTCAAATGAACTAGATTTCTCATTAACATGAACAATTGAATTATTCTTATATAGAGATAAAATATTAGTATATTGGTGATTATCTGCCGCAAATGGATAGGGAACAAATATTGCAGGAATGCAAACTGCTGAAATTTCAGCAACAGACATAGCACCACTTCTAGATATAACTAGATCTGCCTTTCTTAATTCACCTGCTACATCATCAATAAATTTTGTTAATTTTATTTTAGCATTTTCTTCTGACAACATTTCTTTTAAAAAATTATAATTTTTTTCTCCAGACTGTATTAACAACTCAGGGGTCTGCGCTGTGTCCTTTGAAAATTTTAAAAAAATTTTCAAAACGCTAGCTGATAAATTTCTTGCACCTTGAGAACCTCCTAAAACCAAAACCTTTAATGGCACTTTTTTAATTTTCTTAATAGGAAGAAAATTCTTTCTTATTGGAATTGGACAATCTATTACTGGGCAATGAAAAACTTCTTTTGCATTTGAGTTTGAAATAGAAAAAGATTTTTTTGCAAACCTAGAAATAAGTTTATTAGACATTCCAGATTTTGAATTTGGTTCAAAAATAAATATAGGCACTCTTAATATGAAACAAGCTAAAGAAACAGGAACAGAAATATATCCACCGAATGTTATCAATGCACTAGGACGTTCCTTTAAACCAAATATAATAACTTTAATTATTCCAATAAATAAATTAGGCAAGCCAAGAATTCTATTTAACATTCTTTGCCCTTTCCATTTAAAGGAGCTAACAAATTTTAAAGGATAATTATACTTAGGGATTAACTCACTTTCTAAACGATCACTACTTCCCCAAAATAAAATTTTGGAATCTGGAAGCTCACTTTTAACTTTATCTGCAAATGTAATTCCAGGAATTATATGACCGCCTGTTCCTGCCGCTACAATCCAAATAGGTTTTTTATTCATACTGATTATTCTTTAAAGAAGAAAAAATTAAACCAAGCATAATAAATGTACACAACAAAGAGCTTCCACCATACGAAACAAGAGGCAATGGTAGGCCCTTAGTTGGTAGCATGCCTGTTACAACAAATAAATTTAATATTGCTTGCCAAATTATCACAAAAAGTAAAGTAGATGATAAGATTTTATTTTTTAAACTTTCATTATTAATAATCAACAAAATTAATTTATACATAATAAATAAGTAAAAACATACAATTAATCCTGCCCCAAAAAAACCAATCTCCTCTCCAATCACCGAAAAAATAAAATCTGTGTGAGCTTCTGGCAAAAAAAATCTTTTCTCAATTGAATTTCCAATTCCTGAGCCCCAAAACCCTCCGGTAAAAAAAGCTAAAAACGATTGGACAATTTGATAACCACTATCGTTAGCATTTTCCCATGGATTTAAAAAAGCTAGAATTCTCTTTCTTCTATAATCTTGACCAAAAATTGTTACAATCAAAAGTGGTAAAGACACTATAATTGAGTAAAACAAGTATTTAAGCTTTACACCTACAATATATAAACTAAAAAAAAGCAACGATAAAACTATAAAGGCATTACCAAAATCTGGCTGTAACAACAATAAAACAATACTAATAAAACAAATAAGCATTACTGGAAAAAGTACTTTTTTAAAATGTGTTACTTCAAATATTCGTTCTTCATCAAACTCAAGAAGTTTTTTAGTAAAATATAAAGCTAGAAAAATCTTTAAACTTTCAACAGGCTGAAAAGTTAATGATCCAATTTTAATCCATCTTTGAGCTATTCCCACTGTATGGTTTAGATTTGTATTAAATACTAATAGCAATAAAATGAAATTAATTATTAATAAATAAGATGAATTTTTTATTAACCAATTTAAATTAATTAATTGCACAATAAAAAAAGCACTTATTGAAATAATCAAAAAGATTAATTGCTTATTGAAATAATACCAGGGATTCCCGTATGAGTCCTGGGAAATTAAACTTGAAGATGAAAATACCATTACTAAACCAAAAAGAGAAAATAAAAAAATTACAAAAAAAACAGAGAAGTTATTTTTACTTATTCTAGATAAAACATTCATGGGCTCTAATAATTAATATTAAAGCTTAAAAATGATTTTGTGTAGAGTTTTTGAATTTAAATGCGTTATTAATAATTTTAACAAGTATTTTTGCAATGAACTTTTAATTATTTAGGCTTAGGTAGTTGGCTCATTAGCTGATCAATTATAGAAGTCATTTGAGCTCTGTTTTTAACTGAAACAACATGATGCCCTCTATTAGGAGATGCTCGCCAACTATTTTTTGTTCTACCAACATAATGGTAACCATTTCTTTGCTCATTAAACATCCCATTATTTCCACGAACGGCATATAAAAGAGCAATCTGATCCCAGCTCTGTCTAGTTATTTTTTTAAATAAATTTTCTCTAAAACAAACTGACACAGGATTTGCAGATATTCGTGAAACTGGAGCTCCGGTAAAAACCCTACTACCAGAATGAGAAATAACTACTTCTGTCGGCCACTTTTTAAATGCATTTTCCGAGTAAACTCCTACTCCTCGATGATATAAATTAAATCCATCATTATTTGAACCAGCCATTTGAACCAGCAATTTAACTTTTTTCCTTACTAGCTCAATGCCGTTAAGATTGGAGTATTGATCAGGATTACTATTCATTAAAATTGACAAGTTTGTTACAAAGCCAACACTTACAATTGTTACTGACTTGTCTGGAGCTTTAGCTAATAATTTTCTATATAAAGAGTATGAAGCCATAGCCTGTGACTTTGTTTTAATATCTGAAGAGTATCTTTGAGCTATTGTTTTATATACTGGCTGAGTAAAGCTACTTCGGTGACTTCCTTTGTAAGAACCAATTGGAATATTCGGCCTTCCATAATATGTATTTATAGCGTCAATTGTCCCAACTCCATAGGTATTACTTGAATCATGCATAACACCCAAAATTTCTACTTCTCCATTATCTGCCATTGCATTTAACATTCCAAGTGTCCCGCAATCATCAATATCTAAATCCATGTCTGTGTCTAAAATTAATAAGGGCTTGGAAGAATTAAAATCTACCGATGAATCGGTAGTCTCACTTACCTCATCTGAATCTTCATTTACTGAATCATCTGAGCTTGGTTCTCTCGATGGTTCAGTTGAGTTTTCAATTGAATCTGTTGATGCACTATCGCCGGATAGTTGACCATCAATTGCCGAGTTAGTAGCTACTTCCGTAGAAACTGCATCACTATCGCTTACAGCTTCGCCATTTTCTGAACTAGTACTAGCCACATCTTGTTGATTTTCTGAATCTTGGTTTTGCTCCGCAGAAGCATCCAAAGAATCAGCTCCAGCATCTTCACTTGATGGATCATTATTACTAGAATTTTCTGGAGTTGTTTCATCTGCTGAAGTCTCTGTAGATTCTGCAGGAACCTCCCCATCTGTCGCGTCAGAACCTGCGATTTCAGACGATTGTTCAGTAGACCCTTCTACGATATCTGAGGATTCTGGTGGATGGTGATCTTCGCTTGGAGCATTACCTTCGCCTCCAGTGTTTTCAATTGAGCTACTCATCTCACCAAGTTGGTTAGTGTATTCTTCTACTTCCCCACCGTCCGCAAAAGCTTTATCACATTCTTTTAAATCAGTTTCTACTTTTTCAATTATTGATTTTGCTGATTCATTATCTTGGCAATTTGCTTCGTCAAAAAAACTAGTTAACTCATCAAAAAACAATTTATTTGTTTCACAGTGGTCTTTAACATCTTTTAGGGATGTCACAAACCCTGTTGAAAATTTTGTCAGCTCACCTTCAACTACTTTATTTAAAATACTGTCTTTAAAGCAAGAACTAAAACTAATCTCTTGATTTAGCTTTTGTTCTTCTATAAATAAATTACAAGCATTTACATTAAATGAATTACAAACGTTCTTTGGCTGACCATTTTCATCTACAACCACATTATAAAACTTGTCTAAACATGGAGAATATTCTTGAGCACATGTAGAAGGGTCCTCTGCAAAAACAATAAAAATAGGTAATAAAGATAAAGATAATTTACACCAAAGGTTTCTCACTATATATAGTTTATAATTAAAGTAACTAATGTTTTTTTAAATTAATGTTAATTAACAAGAAATTAATATTAATATCCGATATTTGCTAAATTTAACTAATTTATATTTAAATATCTTTTTATAAATATGCAGTTACTTTTTTAGGCCTAGTTATTTTACCTATAGTTTTCATGTAAAATTCTCCACGCTCTTTTAGTGGATCGGAAGACCCCCAAACACTTTGAGGAGGGCATCCTGGAGAGTAGAGAACTATGTCTCCAGATCTAGATTTTTGATAAGCAATCATTACGGCTTCTTCAAGAGTGCCAATAATAAAAGTCTCAGTTGAATCACCAATAACCCTATTTAAAGACTCTTTAGCTTCACCAACAAGAAGTAAATATTTTACTCTTCTACGAATTGATTTCTTTAAATCTGCATATTCAAAGTTACTTATCTTGCCACCAGCTATTAAAACTATTGGATTCTCAAAAGAATTTAAAGCCGCATCTAGTGACTCAGGCGTTTTAGAATGGCCATCGTTATAGAAAGCTACAGAGTTTATTCTCTTATAAAAACTAACTTTTCCTCTAGAAGACTTTGATTGATCCAAAACATGATATAGAGACTCATCTCTCACTCCAAATTTCATAGCAATCATATAAGCTTTAGATAAATTATATAAACTATGTCTTCCTCTAGCTCTAAACATAGAACAGTTAAATTGAATTGTTCTTTCTAAAGTCTTAATAACTAAATGTGGCTTTTTAAACCAAGAACAAAAATTAACCTGACTATCATATGATTTTTCTTCATCCGCTACTTGATCTTCATTAATTTCTCTTTCTAAACAATCATTAAACCAAAATAAATTTTCTCTATCTATCAATAAATCTTTAAGTTCTAAACTGTAAGGCAAAAACAAGCTGGTCTTGACCTCCAGTGTTTTTAAAAATGATGACAATTTTGATTCATTAAAAGCATCTCCGAGAGGAGAATTCTGAATCGGGATATTCTTAGACCCCAAAGAGCTAACAACTAAATTTTCAACTAAATCAACTGGTACACAATTTAAATTATTAAATGAAACATTAATAAAAAGATGTTTACAATTTTTCTTATCAATTTGGAGACTTTCTAAATCACATAATTTTAAAAATTCAAAATTCTTCTGATTATCTGCCTGGAATATTTCTGATAAGAAATCAACTATAGAAGATTTTCCATTTTCACCAGTTATGATTGTTACTGGAATGCTTAAATATCTAAGTATTAAACTATGGACCAAAATAACTCTAGTACCCGAAAGCTCTAGGTTTTTTACTTCTTCACTATTAAGTTTCTCTTCACTATCAATAACTAAAATGTCATATGAACCAGGGTAAAAACATTGTTGAGCACTTATCAAATTAACTTTTAAATTGGCAACCGAAAAATTTTCTTGGCCTTCTGATTCTTGAGGCAGCCATGAAGAATTTGCATACTCTTCTCCATATTTTTTTAAGAAATTATAAATAACTTCGCCACCATAAAATGCAATTCTCTGATTAATACTCACTACTATCTCCTTCAACTATATTACCTAAGTTTCAGCGTACACAAAGCTAAAATACCTAACGCAAATGATATAACCCAAAATCTTGTAATAACCTTAGGCTCTGGCCAACCAATCAATTCAAAATGATGATGGATTGGGGCCATCTTAAAAATTCTATTTCCTGTAAGCTTAAATGATAAAACTTGAAGTATTACGGAAGCAGCTTCCATCACAAAAACCCCACCTAAAATCAACAAAAGCAATTCATTTTTAGTTAAAATTGCTAAACCAGCAAAAGATGCCCCTAAAAATAACGAACCAACATCACCCATTATAATTTCAGCTGGGTATGAATTAAACCATAAAAAAGCTATACAAGAAGCAAGCAAAGCAGAGCAATAAACGCTAAGCTCACCTACCCCACTTACAAAGGGAATATTAAGATAATTAGCAAATTCATGGTGCCCCGTTAGATAAGATAAAATAAAAAAAACGGAGCAGCAAACAATACTTGGACCTAAGGCTAAACCATCTAAACCATCTGTTAAATTCACCGCATTAGATTTTCCAACCAATAAAAAGACAGAAAAGACTACAGTCCAAATCCCCAAATCAATAGTTAAATTTTTAAAAAAAGGAAAATACAAATAGTTATCAAAACCATTTTTGTTTAAAAAATAGTATGCGCTAAGAGAAAAGAAAAGACCAAAAATATACTGAAGCCTAAATTTCCACCTACTTTTCAATCCCTCGGAGTGCTGCTTTATTACTTTCAAGTAATCATCTAAAAAGCCTATTAAGCCGAATGAAAAAGACAAACCGAGCATTAAAATAATATACGGGTTTGACAAATCAGACCATAAAAAAACACCAACAAACATAGAAAAAAAGATTAAAACCCCACCCATAGTTGGAGTGCCTTTTTTCTTATAATGATGCTTTGGCCCCTCTTCTCTGATAACTTGGCCGAACTGTTTACTATTGATATATGCAATGAATCTTTTACCAAAAAAAGTTAAAAGGATGAAGGCAGTTAAGGCAGCCATTCCAGACCTAAATGTGATATACCTTGTAACATTCAAAAAAGAATATTCAGTAATATAAGAAGACAGTAACCAATACAGCATAATAAAATAAAGTAGTTGTATTTAAATGAAATCTTAAATTTTATACAAGATTTTAAGGATTAAATTGTAACTCACTTTGTTAACAACTTAATAATTTATAATTTAATTAAGCTCTAAAAAATATTAAAAATTAAAAATCGACTTAATATCGGAAATTTTATCAGTTTTTTCCCAGGTAAAATCTGCAAGCTCTCTACCAAAGTGACCATATGCAGATGTTTTTGAGTAGATAGGCCTTCTTAAATCTAAAGAGTTAATAATTCCCTTTGGCGTCAATTTAAAAATTTGCTTAATTGCAGATAAAACCTTCTCTGCATCAACTTTTAAAGTTCCAAAGTCATTAAAATATATTCCAACTGGATCCACCATCCCAATAGCGTAGGCCAATTGAACTTGAAATTTAGAAGCAATTCCTGATGCAACAATATTCTTAGAAATGTATCTACACATATAAGCAGCAGATCTATCAACTTTTGTAGGATCTTTTCCACTAAATGCACCGCCACCATGAGGGGCATATCCTCCATATGTATCTACTATGATTTTTCGACCTGTTAAACCGGCATCTCCATTTGGACCTCCAACGACAAAGCGACCCGTAGGATTAATATGAATCTTAGTCTCATTATCTATCAGCTTTGAAGGCAAGTACTCATTAAATAAGTTTAATTTGAGAAACTTCACTAGATCTGCTTGCTCAACTTCTTCTTTGTGCTGTGTGGAAACTAGTGCATTGTTAATTCTAATTGGTTTACCAGTTTTAGTATCATACTCCAAAGTAACCTGGGCTTTTCCATCTGGAAGCAAAAAGGAATCAGGAGTTTTTTTTCTTAACAAAGATAAACCACTTGTTAAACGATGAGACAAGTCAATTGCCAATGGCATAAGTGTACTTGTTTCATCACAAGCATAGCCAAACATTAACCCTTGATCACCAGCGCCAATTTCTTCACCTAGCTCTACACCTTGTCGAATATCTGAACTTTGCTCATGTAAGTAATTGTCTATTTTGCAACTATTGCCATTAAAACCAACTTTATCACTACTATAGCCTATGTCTAAAATTGCCTCCCGAACCTTTTGTTCAATTAATTCTTTTGAAGCATTAAAGGTAGAAGATGTCTCCCCACCCAAAATAACTCTATCTGTAGTAACAAAAGTTTCACAAGCAACCAAAGAATTATTATCATTTTCAAGAAATAAATCAAGAACAGTATCACTTATTCTATCACTAACTTTATCAGGATGACCTTCAGTTACAGACTCAGAGGTGAATAAAAAAGTATTCATATTAAGATCTATTTTCTTACTAATGATACTTACTTAATGCAATAATTAAATTTTTTGGCTAGCCAAAAAAAGACATTAAAAATATTTTTTACGTTTTCCTGAAGGAAGTATCCCTAAAGACTCTCTATATTTAGCGATTGTTCTCCGAGCAATTTTAATACCCTCTTCCTTAAGTAAATCAACTATTTGTTGATCACTGAGGGGTCTTTTGGGACTTTCATTTGATATATAGTCACTGATTAATTGCTTAACAGATTGAGCAGCTACTGATGTATTACCTTTAGAAATTTTATTACTAAAAAAGAATTTTAATTCAAAAATTCCATGCGGAGTATGAATAAATTTATTTGTTGTAACTCTAGAGATTGTAGACTCATGAAGACCTAGTGCATCTGCAACTTCTTTTAAAATCAATGGCTTTAATGATGGTATTCCATTTTCAAAAAAATCTTTTTGTTTCTCTAGAAGTTGTTCAGCAACTCTATAAACAGTAGATTGCCTTTGCTCAATACTCTTTAAAAACCAAGCTGCCTCTTTCATTTTTCCCTTTAAATATTTCTTTGTTTCTAACTTTATTTTCTTTTTTTGAGCTTGCAATTGATAAAATTTAGAGACTCTTACTCGTGGAATAAACTCTTCATTTAAAACTATTTTAAATTCATTTTTTTTCTTAATAACAAAAACATCTGGAACAGCATAAAGCACATGTTCATTTAAAAAAGGTCTACCTGGCTTTGGTTCAAATCCATGAATTATTTGACAAAGCTTTATCGTAGACTCGATAGGAAGCTCTAAAGCCTTTGAGACTACAGTATAATTTTTATTTTCTAAGTCAGCTAAATGATTTTCAATTATAAATAATAAATCATCCTTATCAGGTAAAAGCCTTGCTTGAATACAAAGACATTCTTTTAAGGATTTTGCACCTACACCTACAGGATCAAACTTTTGTATTAAATTCAAAGCCTCTTGTACTTTTTCAACAGAAACATCTAAAGTAGAAGAAACTTCCTCCACCATGCAAGATAAATAACCAGCTTCATTTATATTGCCAATTATTTCTTCACCGATTTTTATTAACTTTGAATCTCTTACGCTAACTCCAAGTTGCCATAATAAATGATCATATAAAGTAGTCTTGCTGGCGATAAATTGATCATATTGAGGCAATTCATCCTTGGAAGTATAAACCCCTTGCGTGCTAATGTTAGAAAAATTTTGCAAATAGTTTTCCCAATCAAAATCTTCTTTAAGCAGCTCAACTGGGTCCTTTGGCTCTACTTCGGAAATTAATTTTTCACTAGGGCCTTCATTATTTTCAATAGGATCATCTACCTCTTCCAAGGTTGGATTCTCTGCAAGTATATTATTTACTTCTTGTTGTAACTCAAACGTAGACATTTGCAAAATTTTAATTGCTTGCTGCAATTGAGGAGTCATAGTCATTCCTTGACTAATTTTTAAAGATTGTTTCAATGCCATTAAGTTTTATTTTACAGAATTCATTTTTTAAAATGAGAACAAACAATTGACAAAATATTTTAAACAACCAAAAAGATGGCTATGATCAAATATAAATTAAGAGAATATAATTTTTTGGTAAGCTAAATTTTAAATTCGCTTCCAAGATAGTATTTTTTAACCAATTCATTATTTGTAATTTCAGAAGGAATACCAGAAAAAAAAACTTCTCCTTCTTTCATCAAATAACCATAGTCACAAATTTCTAAGGTTTCTCTAACATTATGATCAGTAATTAAAACACCAATATTATTAGACTTAAGATTTAAAATAAATTTCTTAATATCAGCAACTGCAATCGGATCGACGCCAGCAAAAGGCTCATCCAGCAAAATAAATTTGGGATCTATTGCCAAACAACGACATATTTCGCAACGCCTTCGTTCCCCACCGGATAAAGTTGAAGCCTTATCGTTGGCTAATTTCTTTAAACCAAATTTATTCAACAGCTCAAAAGTTTTTTCTTTTATCTGAGCTCTAGAAAAACCCATAGATTCAAAAGCCATGGCAACATTATTATAAACAGATAATTTTTTAAATAAACTTGGTTCCTGTGGCAAATAACCAATGCCTAATTTTGCTCTTTTATCTAAAGTTAGATTTGTTATATCTACATCATTTAAAATAATTTTACCCGTGGTTGCTTTAACCAAACCAACCACGGTATAAAAAAAAGTTGTTTTGCCAGCACCATTAGGCCCAAGTAATCCTATTACCTGTCCCTGTAAAAGCTTCAAGTTGATTCCAGAAACAACTTTTCGAGAACCATAAATTTTGTGAATATTTTGAGTTTCAATAAACATTTCTATTAGTTTTCTTCTGCACTAGTTACAGGATCTGTTTTTGGAGTTTTTTTATTATCAGCTGCGCTCATTACACCACAAGGATCTTCAGACCTAACATCAGGACAAACTTCCCCCTGCAAAGATATGTCAGAAGAGAATCGACAGTGATTAGACTTTGGAGAAATTATAAAGTTTAATTTTCCATCAGTACCCAATGAAATTTTTGCTACACCATTTGAAGGGTGTTTTAAATAAGCGATATCTTGATTAGGAGATAAGCTATTTAGATCCTTAGTAAACTGTAATTCTTTCTTATTTGATCTTGTATCAACATAAGTTCTCATTGAATCTTCATCGATCAATAAATATTTATATCTTTTTTTGGTAATTTTTCTTCTAAGTAAATATTTAGATTTGCCAGAAGAAGATATAGACTGATAGACCCCCCAATAATGATATTTCTTTTCTCCCTTAATCATTAAGTTATCTTTAAGTAATAAACGGCTCTTTGATTTAGACTTAATACTCCAAGGAATCTTAGATAATTTAAAACAAGAATTAACATCAATCATTTTTAATGAATAAGAATTTAAAGAAAAAATCATAATTACTACCACTGAGAAAATTCTCTTTTCTCTAACCACTAACCAAAGATTAAAAACTGACCAAAAAACTAATGGCATTATGTAATTAAACCTTAGGAACATTATTAACCCAATTAAAAGTAATAGAGTAAAATATTGCCACCTATTTGAATAAAAAAACCAGATAACAAATATAGAAAAAAAATGAAACAAACTAAAAAAATTAATTGCCCAGAAAAAAAAACTATCGTTGTAAAAATCAGCAGATGGAAAAGCAAAAATCATTAAAAGGATTAAAAAACTGTATAAAGATTTTTCAAATACATCTTTTGAAGAATGATTAAAAAATACTTTTTTCAACCCCAAAAAAACATCCATAGCTATATTATATTACTCAAACAGTAATGTTTCATAAAAATTCGGGTCACAAATGCGTCATGCTCTACAAAATTAGGATAAAATCTAAAATTTTTGTCACTTAACAAACCAAATCTCGCAATATCCTATTTCTAGCCATTGTTAATTGTCGCTTTTTATACTCTTCATGCCTACTTCTTCCACTAAGAGACTCTATAAATGCCTTTTGATCTAAAATTTGCACTTCAAAAGGAAAGAAAAATTTCTTTTTTTCCCTGATAGTAATTGGAATTTTCTTAAGAACTTCATCACTTATTCCTTGTTGCCTTAAGTTAAGGCTAATATCTTGCCATAACCTATAGGAACTGTCTGTTGCATCAATAATATGCCTACAGGTAACCTGTAGAGCTCTGTACCAAAAAGAAGACGAAATATTTTTTTTAGAATTAGTATTTTTAAGAAAATAGTCCTGCTCATTAATTTTTTCAATAATTTTAGACAAATCATTCGACTCAGATTGATTATAAATTGTTTCTTTAAAATCGCTATAGTCAAACAAGGAATTTACTGTTCTATCTGGAATTATATGTATTGGATGTACAATTCCATACTTAATTAAATTATTTAGTAAACGAATTGAATCTACAATATTTTCTGTTATTAACTTTACCCCTAATCGGTCATAAATCTCGTGAGATACTGCTTTTGGCTTTGCCATTAATTTTATTAAAATTGAGTTTTTATCTTTTCGGTCTTTTTTAGAAAAATGAACAATTTTTACTTCATCTTTTCCACTAAAAATGCTAACAACCTTATCATTTTTATAGTTTAAACTTTCTTCAATGCTTGAAAAAATCTGATTTCTTGCAAAGTTAAAATATTCAGCTCTAATATCATGATCTAAATGTAAAACCACATGCATAACCCGTAAAATTGCGCACGCCCAAGTTGTTTCAGTATTTTCTTGGCCACTTGATGCCTCTAATAAGAGCTTAACTATTTCTTTATTAGAAGATTTTTCTAAATATTGAGAAGGAATGGCTTCACTTTCTTTGAGTAAATGTGACTGAATAAATGAAATACTTTGATAATAAATCCTCCATAATTCTTCACGGGCAAATGGATCATTAAAGTCATATCCATATTTAGCTAAAAAATTAATGGCTTGGTTTTTCGTTTTTAGATTCAACTTATTTAAATCTAACCCAGGCTTGTTTAGTAATGGAATATCTAAATAATCCCAGCTTAAATCATTCAACACTGTTCATATCTTATACTAAAATTGTTTTTATTTTCAAGATATTATCAGTATGTTTCAAGTTAGTTAAAATTAATGTTTACAATGTATTAAATGTTTCAAATCTTTCAACTTTAAAACTATCATCAACATTTAATTCACGGTAAACTTTTCCTAGAGAGCAATTCCAGCAAGGATGCTCTTTTTTATAAAGAGCATTAGTATCAACAAAAGATTCGTGACAGATATGGTAAGGAATTATTTCATCAGAGACACAACGAACCCACCATCTATTTTCGTGTCTTAACCTTAAAGGAACAGGAAGCTCTTCTGCTGCTACTGGATAAAAATTTTCATGGTCAGACAAGCCAACTTTAAATTTTAAGGAGTTAAACTCTTCTTTAGAGTTAACAGATAAACAAATAGGTTCTTGATTTTTTGATGTTTTCTTTTTTGGCTTCATGATAGGTTTTTGCTATTATAAAACATTTAACGCTATATGTCAATAATTATCTGGGACAGTAGCCCCTAAGTGCTTGTAAATAAAGGTATTTTAAAATATTTGGTAATTACCAATCAGACTTTGAATTTGGATCTTTATCATCAACCCAACCGTCTTCTTCAGTCCACTCATCAGAATCATCAAAACCGGCACCTTTACCTGTAGAAAATGATTCATCTTCTTCATCTTCTTCTGCCTCAACAATAGAGGCTGGAGAATCTTTCCACCAACCAGGCAAACCTTCAGTTTCGCCATCTTCGGTCTCGTCTCCAAAAGAATCAAAGTTAGAGGCATTTTCTTTCGCATAAAATTCTTCATCAGTTTCAAAATCATCTCCTAGCAACTCTTTTTCAAAATCTCTTGAAGATTTTTTCATCAGCTTTGGATCTGTACTAGCTATAGCAATAAATTCCTTAGCGCCCTTAAGGCCACTTTTAGCTAATGGCACATTTTTTTCAAAAGTATTATTTGATACGGTATTTTTCTTAGACATTTTTTGCTTTTTTTTAGTAGTAGAACTACTTTTTTTTGAAACCTCTTTTTTCTTAGTCAATTTTTTCTTGCTGACGCTCTTACTCACTCTTATTGCTCCTAATTTAAAGTTAGTTTGGCTATAGCACCTTATTATTTTTAATTTGTCACGATTATTTTTTAGCTTTAAAAAGATTTTTTTTAAATACTGGAAAAATACATCCTATCTACCTATTTTTATTAGGAAATATATTTTTACTCATAAGACACTTTAGGCATGTATTCAGCCTTCAAATTAAATATCAATGAATGAAAAGTTCAATTAGAGTTATTTATAAATTTTGCTAAAGTATTAAACTATCGTGGATCAAAATATCTTATTTGAATCAAGTAATTGTATTATTTTATACAAAAAGAAAAACACCCATTTTGATGAAATAAAAAAAAACTTAACCGTTGTTCATAGGCTAGACTATCAAACTACAGGATGTATTTTATTCGTAAAAAACAAAGCTGATTTTAAAAAATATAATGAATTATTTAAATTAAATAAGGTCCAAAAAACCTACTTAGCTGCCTCTAGAATTAACTTAGATTTCTTCATTTATGATAAACCAAGATTAGTAAATGGATTTATAGCATCTAGATATAAATCTTCAAAAAAAACTAAATTTGTTTTTGAAAGTGAAACAAATATTTTAAAAAATTTTAAAAGCTTTACTAAGATCTCAATGGAAATATTAATGTCTAAAAATCCCTTTTTTGATTTTTATTATACTAAAAATAAGTTTTATACATATGAAATAAATTTAATCACAGGAGCAAGACATCAAATTAGATCTTACTTTCACAACAATGGAGCAACACTAATAAATGATAATATATATGGAAATATTAATGAACCGAATGATCGAATAGGACTACATTCTTATAAGTTAAGCTTTATAGATCCAAAAACTAATGAAGCAATAACAGCTACTGCTGATCCTCAGCCGTAGGACCTTCATCTTCGTCCAAAGGAAATAATTCAGTTTTTAGCTGTGAAACTTTTTCTTCATTTTCTAAAAAAGAATAAATTAAAATTTGATAAGCTATAAATTCATTTTTTTCACAAATTCTAATCAGCTCATCTAATCGTGAACTAATAACGCTCTCATCAGAGCCAGCTATTTTATGGGCTCTAAAATAAAGATGAGCATTACCCTCAGATACAGCGAAACTTAGAATTTTTTTTAATCTTTCTTCATCAAAAACAATAGTCAAACAATCTAAAGCATCACTTAATCTATTTTGTGACAAATAGTTGTCACAAAGTTTAATTACTTCTGACTCTTTTATATTTTTGGAATATAAAAGATCTCTTTTTTTAATAGAGTCAAATTTCATATATTAAGAATAATACCATTTTTACGAATAAGTATCTAGGACAGATGAAAAGAGGCAAAAATGGATACAAACAATAATGATTTAAAAACAAAAAAAATTAATAAGATCAAAAAAACTAAAGTCTTATATCAAAATTTTTTTGGAACATGGTATGCTTTCACTGAACATAATGAAGAGTTATTTGTTGGGAAGGTTAACAAAATAGAAGAACCCAAGCCAATTAATTGCCAAAAAAGCAATAATTGTAAATAAACAATTTGCCTACAAAGGCTTTCTTAAAGCCAAAATCATCATAAAAAAAGTATTGTTACTTGAATAACATTATAGTTGCCAGCAATTTTTTAAATGATTAAATTAATTAATATGGTTTTTAAGCTCAAAGGCGACTTTTCTACATTAGAAAAAGTTCCTAAAAAATGTCCCAATTGCCAATTTAACAAATTATATCTTCAAAGCGACTTTAATAAAAATTTAGGTTTAACAATAATTGTAGTTTTATCAATAATAACCTTTATTTTAAATTTTTCTGGATTTAATTGGTTTATCACCTGGAGCCCTATGATTATTGGACTTGTTATAGATAGAGCTTTTAACCATAAAAGTCCTCTTGTATTAGTCTGCTATAAATGTAACCACATTTTAAGAAACTTACCTAAAAATGAAATCATCAAGTATGATGAGTTTGATTTAGAAATTTCTGACAGAATTCACTATCCTCAATAGATTTTAAGCTTTTTTTATTTATGATTCATCGCCAATGCAGTGCACATCTTTTAGATGTTGTAGTGAAAAATTTTGATGTTTTATAGAAATATATGTCAGAATATTATTATGAACAAAATTAAATTTTTTACACTATTGTTTTTATTAACTTTATCTCTAAATTCAGAATCCCTAACCACTTCCGTAATGAGTACCACTGATGTTTACACACCAAAAACATATACATTAAAAACATCAATGGATTATATCGCTGGTGATTTAAATAATTTTCTATTTAGCCCTCACCTGTTAACTGGGCTTGTTGACCAATACATGGACCTTGATATTTATGCTGGTGTTGGTGCTTATAGTGGCTATAACAAAATTGACTTTCTTGCTGGAGCGACAGTTAAATTTAATATTTTACCTGATATTAACAACCAACTTGGACTAGCATTTCTTACAGGCTTAAGATATTTCAGTAGTAAATCTGGATCTGCCTCAATGGCTTTTTTAAACCTTTTAACTTCTAAATCTTTTAACTTGAATAGCAAAAGTATTTTTAGTCCCTATGGATCTATTGAAGTAGGATCTTTTTTTTCAGAAAAAGCCATTAACAATTATAAGACAAATCCTATAAATATTAAAGTGGGGACAAGCTACAGCAACAAAAAAATTCCCTTTTGGACTTTTTTTGTTGAGAGTAACTTAAAGATAAAAAACAGCCACAATTCACTATCCTTGGGAGTCACAAGAAGTTTATAAAGATAGATTTATGAGGAAAAAAACAATTCCCTCAGTTGCAATCTGGAGCCCAAGTAGCTCAACAGATCCAAAAAAATTAAAAGAGTTTTTAAAATTTAAAAATATTTCTGACTTCTACATAGATGAAAATGTTACTGAACTAAATAAAGGAGGCAAGTCTCCTTATTCTTTTTTATATAAAACTGACAACCATAAAATTAAAGTATTTAAAAAAATTATTAAGCAAAAATATAAAAAAATAATTTTAGCTAGAGGAGGATATGGGGCTATCAGGCTTCTGCCTCTATTAGATAAAATAAAAATTAGTAAACAAACTAAACTAGAATTATGGGGATATTCAGACTCAACAACAATACAGCTTTACTTTTATAATCGATTTAAATGGCCATGGGTCCACAGCCCTTTGCTAACAAGTAAATCATTTTATAACCCCTCAAATAAACAAGAAACTAATTTTTGGAAAAATAATAAAGAAAAATACCAAAGATTTAAGCTTAAAAAAATTAACAGAATTCCTATTAAAACTAAAACTGCAACCTTAATTGGTGGAAATCTTACATGTTTAATATCATTAATGGGCACACCCTGGGATTTAAATATCAATAGTAACTTTTATCTAGCCCTTGAAGATGTAAATGAAAAACCCGGAGCACTTGATAGAAAACTTTGGCAATTAAGTAAAAATAAAAAAATTAAGTTTTGCCAAGCTATTTTATTAGGACATTTTACAAACTGCCCTGATGCTAAGAAAATAATTATAGACTGGAGCAAAGCTAACAAAATTCCTTTATTCGATGGATTGCCAATTGGCCATGAATCTCCCAACATTCCAATCTTATTTGGAGAAAAATGCACAATTTCCAAAAAAGGCAGTTACTCCTTAAAAACAAAGACCCCAATATTATTTACTAATTGATTAAAACAATACATTCCTCAAGACAAAATTTTTCTTGATTAAAATAAGGAGCTAAACTAACAACTGATAATACTGGTGATCGAGAGAGTAATCTAAAAAAAATACTGACTACCGCAGTCTCTGCAAAACATGTTCTATATGTGCAACAAATTTTTATTCAACATCAACCAATTTGTCTTCAACAAGCACACGACAAGCCTTTTGCTGAATAGCCTGTAGTTGCATCAATCCTTTTAATATCTCTGAAGTGAGAACAAGCGTATCACCATTTTTGATATCAGCCTCAGCTTTATTTAACTTATTAAGTTCAACGACAACAGCAGTAGAAATGTTATCACAAACGCTAGATTGTATTTTTTTAAATTTAGTATAATTGGCTAAAGTAGAAAAAGAGGTAAACGCGAAAGCGGCTAAAATAAAAATTTTCATAATAATCTCCTTTTATTTTGAGGTATTAACATCAACCCCATTTGAAAAAAAATTAAACATTAAATGCAGTGCTCAGTCAATAATTTAAAACCAGACCAGCACTATCTGTCACAGCACAGACTCATTAATAGCTAAGACACCTACTTTTTTCACTAATTAGTTATTTAATGTATGACTTGAGAGATAGGTAACAAAACGTACCGGAGACATGGGTAACACTTTATAAATTGCATAAATTATACCTAGGAGAGTTTATTTATACCATGGAAGGAGAGTAACAAAATGGATAAAAGAACAAGGTTTATAGGAAAAATACCAGAAGGTGAGAGCATGAGTCCAAATCTATGTGTTACATTTAGCTAAGTAATATTTAGCTTCTAAACTGGGCAGGACAATTACTTCTATTAAAAAATCAAGTTATGAATAAAAATCAATTAAATAGAATCAACGTTATAGGAACAAGTGCAAGCGGTAAGTCTACTTTTTCAAAAAAACTGGCTGATTTGTTAAATAGTCCTCATATAGAGATGGATAAAATATTTTGGGGACCAGACTGGTATTGGCCTCCAGACGAAGAATTCTTTAAGAACTTGGAAAAAAGCATCAGTGGCTCTAATTGGGTTCTGGATGGTAACTATACTCGAAGCATTCCAATCAAGTGGCAAAATGTACAAACTGTGGTGTGGATTGATCTTCCTTTTTACATCACTCTTTATCAATCAATTATTAGAACATTCAAAAGGTCCTATTCAGGCAAAGAACTGTGGCCCAACACTGGTAATACCGAAACATTTAAAAAAAGCTTTTTTAGCAAGGATTCTATTATTTTATGGATGATTAAGAGTTATTTTAAAGTCAGAAAGAAATATGAAACACTTATAATTAACCCTAAGTATTCTCATATAAATTTTGTTAGGCTAAAATCTCATAAAGAAATACAATTATTTATAAATAATTGTAAGAAACCCTAATTAACCGCTAGATAGGTAACCCAAAATTTAAATATGAAGGCCTAACACCCTGAAACTATCCTTTTAAATAATTCTGGGAAAACTCAATATACTTGGATTTATAAATATTTTATTTAAGAAAATTGGTGGACCCACCAGGACTTGAACCTGGGACCCGCCGGTTATGAGCCGGCTGCTCTAACCAACTGAGCTATGAGTCCAAATCTAATAAAATATATTATATAAAATAAATTAGTTTTCTACAAACGCCTTTAATCTTTTTGAACGAGAAGGATGCCTAAGTTTGCGCAATGCTTTGGCCTCAATCTGCCTTATTCTTTCTCTGGTGACAGAAAAATCTTGGCCTACTTGCTCTAAGGTATGATCACTCTTATCACCAATGCCAAATCGCATTCTTAAAACTTTTTCTTCTCTTGGTGTTAAAGTTGCTAAAACTTTTCTTGTTTGCTCACTCATATTAAGGTTAATTACTGCTTCACTTGGATTAACAACTGTTTTATCTTCAATAAAATCCCCTAATTGAGAGTCTTCTTCTTCCCCGATTGGAGATTCAAGAGAAATTGGCTCCTTAGCTATTTTTAAGACTTTTCTAACTTTATCAACAGACATTTCCATTTTAGCTGCTATTTCTTCTGGAGTTGGCTCACGACCAATTTCTTGCATCAAATATCTACTTGTTCTTACTAATTTATTTATTGTCTCAATCATGTGCACAGGAATCCTAATAGTTCTTGCTTGGTCAGCAATAGCTCTAGTAATTGCCTGGCGAATCCACCAAGTTGCATAAGTAGAAAATTTATAACCTCTTCTATACTCAAACTTATCTACTGCTTTCATTAGTCCAATATTTCCTTCTTGAATTAAATCTAAAAACTGTAGTCCACGGTTTGTATATTTCTTAGCAATACTAACAACTAAACGTAAATTTGCCTCAACAAGTCTTGCTTTAGCATAATCAGCCTTCTTCTCACCTTCTCGAATTTGAGAGTACATTTTCATAAGATTTTCTGGAGAAAGTCCAGACTGAGCCTCTAAACCACCAAGCCTACCTTGATGTTCTCGAACAGCTTTCACAACTGGCTCGACCTCTTCCCAACTCTTATGACCAACTTTTTTATAAGCTACTAATTTTTTTTCAGGATCATTAAAATCATTTTTCAATTGATCCATTTCTTCAACACTACGACAACTAATTTTTGCGAGATTTCTTTTTATATTATATTCAGCATCATCAATAGTCTGAATATATGATTTCATTTGTCCAACAATTCTATTTATTGTTTTTCGATTAAAAGAAATTTCAGCAAATGAATCTGACATTTGCTCTCGAGCATTTTCTAATTGTTCAACTGTAGCTTGGCCACCAATCATCAAACTTTCAAACTCGCGCACTTTTTCAATTGCAACTAGAATTTTTAACTTAAATTTTTCTTCATCAACTTCTGGCTCTTCTTCATCAAGACCACGAACTACGTCTCTAACCCTTAGCTTGTCAGCCTGAATTCGCTCACCTATAGATAAAACTTCTTGAATTCCTATTTGAGAATTCAAAACAATCTCCATAATTTCTGATTCGCCTTCTTCAATAAGCTTGGCAATCGTTATCTCACCGTCCTTAGTAAGTAGCGGTACAGAACCCATTTTTCTTAAGTAAAGCCTAACGGGATCATTCGCCTTTAAAAAAGCATCATCAGAAGTAGACTTTTTATTTTTCTTTTTTTCAGCTTCAATTTTCTTTTGTTTTTTGGCAGCAGCTTTTGAGTCAACTAACTCGATATCTTGCTCACCAATAAAATCTAAAGCTTTTTCTAATTGATCAGCTGACATTACGCTGGAGGGAAGTACTTTATTTATTTCTTCATAAGAAAGAAAACCTTTTTCTTGACCTGCTTCAACAAGACTAAATAATATTTTTTTTAAATCTTGAGTGGTAGTTGGCTTGTCTTTTGTTTTTTTGGATTTTTTAGAATCTGCCTTAGATGCTTTTTTTGCTATTTTTTTCTTATCAACTTTCTTAGTTGCTTTTTTCTTAGCAACTTTTTTAACAACTTTTTTCTTAGCAGCTTTTTTAACAACTTTTTTCTTAGCAGCTTTTTTAACAACTTTTTTCTTAGCAGCTTTTTTAACAACTTTTTTCTTAGCAGCTTTTTTAACAACTTTCTTTTTAGCCACTTTTTTCTTAGCAACTTTCTTAGTTGCTTTTTTCTTGGCAGTTTTTTTAACAACTTTTTTCTTAGTTGCCTTTTTGACTATTTTTTTCCTTGTTACTTTCTTCGTTGTTTTTTTTTTAGTAATTTTCTTTTTTTTAGTAGTTTTTTTCTTTACCATTAAATCTCCAAATAGCCTCTGTAAGCGATTGATAATACTAAACTATTTTTCACTTTCCAACTTAATTCTTAATTGCTGGAGCTCCATTAAATAATTACCTAAATCATCAGAATTAGATTTCTCTGCAAGTTTTATTTGATTTTTTTTCAATGAAATCAAACTCTTAAGCTCTTCTCTACGCAGCGAGTTAATAAGCTCAAATGTAATACGTTCATTTTTATTTCCGTCTTTTACATCTGGGCCGTTGATTAATGCTTCAGAAATCCAATGATTAAGCGGCTCTAGAAAATGACCATCATGTAAATCAATCTTAATTATATCTTTTAAACTTTCAGAATCGATGCTGGTATATTTTTTAAAAAAACTCTTTATGCTGTTATCTAAAATTTTGGAAGTTAGCAAACTTATATAATTTTCATTATTGCAAATGCATTGTGGAAAAAAAATAAATTGAGTTATTATCTTTTTACATATTAAATTTTTTCTAATTTGATTCTCGGAAGCAGTAGATAATTTATTAGTCGATGAAAAAACAACCGGCTTAACCTCAACATTAATTTTATTTGTTTTAGCTTCACCCATTGCTAAATATATTTCGTTTGTGGGTATCTGAAATTCTAAAGATAAATCTTTGGCAAATAAAACTTTTACTGCAGGATCTATTGCAAGTGGCCAAACTTTTTTTAATTTCTTTAAAATTTGAAACTTATTCAAACCTTCTTTACGGCCACTATCTACTATTAACTGGCTCCACCACTTAATTCCTTCTGGCGCCTTTCTAAGCAAAGTAGATATTTCAGTTGTTGATAAATTTTTACTTGTTAACCATTCATCAGGATCTTTAAAATTTTTTGGCAAATTAAAAACTTTAATATTCCAATCATCATTATAAAAATCTTGAAGTGACTTTATACAGGAGGTCTCTCCAGCTTTATCATTATCCATTATCAATATTGCTTCGTTACAAAACCTACTTAGCATACTTAAATGAAATTTTGTTATTGCTGTACCCATTACCGCAACAGCTGGAATCTTTTTCTTAACTAAAGACCATTGATCAAAAAACCCCTCAACAATTACAACATAACCGCTATCTTGAATTAATCTAATTGTCTCTTTAGTTAATCCATAAAGTACTTTCTTTTTTTGAAACAAGTTGCTCTCAGAAGAGTTTATATACTTCCCAGTATTTTTTTTCTCTGCAATTATTCTAGCTGAAAACCCTATAGATTTGGCCTTATGATCTAAAATAGGAATGATTAATCTATCTCTAAAAAAATCATATTTTCTGCTATCAGAAGTCTTCAATAAACCAAGCTTTAATGCAGACTTAACAAATTCTTGGTTACCTTTAATTGCTTCAAGTAATTTATTTCCAGATCCAGACCAACCAAGTTGAAATTGATTAACATCGTTTATTTTTAAATTTCTTGAAATTAAATAGTCCTTAACCAAGCTATGCTTTTTTGATAACTCTTGTTTAATTTGTTTTTGAAAAAACTCATTTGCTCTTTGGCAAAACTCTAAATCCTGATTTTGCTGGTTTTTTTGCTTAGAAATTTTAGTAAATTCTTTAGAACTTTGTTTTGGCAACTGAATAGACAACGACTCAGCTAAACCCTTGAGGGAATCAATAAAGTCTAATCCCTCAACATATTTTGTAAATGAGAAAATATCCCCACCTTTTTTACACCCAAAACAATAAAAATAATTTTCACTAGTATTTACATGAAAGGACGGTGTTTTTTCATCATGACCTGGTAAAGGACAGCAGGCCTTATAATTCATGCCATTTTTAATTAACTTACAATGCTTACCAATATAATCAGCTAAATTTATTCGAGAACGAACTTCTTCTTTCACATCATTTAATGTTCTGTGATTTTTAGACAAGTTACTCAAACTGAACTCTATTTAAGCAAAATTTAAGTCGACAGTCTCTATAATTCTCAAAGGGCAGATTTAACTGCGCTCTGTATGACTTTTCCGTCTGCCTTGCCTTTTAATTCTTCCATAACCGATCGCATTATTACACCCATTGCACTAGGGCCATCTGGCAAACTTCCACCACTTTTAAGAGTATTTACTATTTGTGCAACTTTAGTATTTACATCTGCCTCAGAAAGCTGCTCGGGAAGAAACTCTACTATTACTTTTATTTGATTTTCATATTCACTTACTGAATCTTCTCTTCCAGCAGATTTAGCCTGTTCTAAAGATTCTGATATTTGTTTTTTCAAACTCATTAAAACCCCAACAACATCTGAATCTTGAAGTTCTTTTTTTGAATCAATTTCTTTTTTCTTAATATCACTTTTTGCCAGTCTTATAACAGTTTTCCTAACAGAATCATTATTTTTCATTGAAACAATTAATTGCTCGTTTAGTGATTTTAAAATTTTACTCATAATATTTTCCTTTTTATTAATATACCAAATAAAAAAAGGTGTTGAGATTGTATTCTCAACACCTTTTAAAAAATTTAATTTTAGTTAAAAATTAAATTTTATTTTCTAAACCTAGCGTTTTGTCTTTTTATTTTAGCAGCTCGCTTTCTAGCGGCAGCTTGTTTTTTCTTCTTTTTAATAGAAGGTTTTTCGAAGTGTTCTCTTTTTTTAACTTCAGCTAAAATTCCAACTTTTTCACATTGTTTTTTAAATCTTCTAATTGTTGATTCTATAGCTTCGTTATCTCTTGATCTTACAGTAATCAAATTATATCACCTCACCTTCAGCTCTAAATTCAGTAAAAATACCTAAATAATTAATATTTCTAAAGTCTTATATAAGAGAGGTTAATATATCTTGTTGGCATATGCAGTCAAGACAGATTGTTCTGGATTACAATATTTATACTACTCAACATCTCTTTCAACAGATGCTCCAAGAGCCCTAAGTTTAACTTCCATACTCTCGTACCCTCTATCTAGATGATAAATTCGCTTTATTTCAGTCTCCCCGGAAGAAACAAGCCCTGCCAAAACTAAACTAGCACTAGCTCTTAAATCTGTGGCCATTACTGGCGCCCCCTTTAAAGACTCTCTACCCTTACCTTTTACCTGAACTAAAGACCCACTAACATTTAAATCTGCCCCAAGTCTTTTTAACTCGGGAACATGCATAAATCTATTTTCAAAAATACTTTCCTCAATTGTAGCAACGCCATTTGAAAGACACATAAGCGACATCCATTGTGCTTGAACATCAGTAGGAAAGCCTGGATAAATAGAAGTTTTTATGTCTACAGCATTTATTTCAGAACTAGATTCAACCTCTATCTCTGAATCAGTAGTGGTTACTTTAGCACCCGTTTTTTTTAAATTATCAATTATAATTGATACATGGTCTGAATCAGTATTTTTAAGTTTTACTTTGCCACCACACATTTGGGTAGCAATTAAATATGTTGCGGTTTCAATTCTGTCTGGTGGAATTTTAAAATCCATTCCGCCTAAATTATCTTTTCCTTGAATTAAAATTTTTGAAGTTCCATCTCCAGAGATCTCTGCACCCATTGTTCTTAAGGCATTACAAAGACCGATAATCTCTGGTTCTTTTGCTGCGTTTTCAATACAGGTCTCTCCTCTAGCAAGTGTTGCTGCCATGATAGCATTTTCAGTTGCCCCTACTGAAGCAAAAGGAAAACAAATTTTATTACCAATTAATTTTTTGGCTGAAGCCTCAACATAGCCAGCTGCTTCTTCAATATTTGCCCCTAGATCTTTAAATGCACTTAAATGATAATTAATTGGTCTTGCTCCTATGGCGCAGCCACCTGGTCTTGATACTCTGGCCACTCCTAACCTGGCGAGCAAAGGACCTAAGGATAAAAAACTAGCTCTCATTTTTCTAACTAAATCATAGGGAGCTTCGCTCACTAATGAAGTTGAGTGAACTTTCCATTTTGAACCAAAATAAGAATCGTGATTTTCTTGAATTTTAGAACCAAAATGTAGCAACATTTTTTTTGTAGAATCCATATCCCTTAAATTAGGTACATTTGAAATTATATTTTCTTTTTCAGTTAATAAAGTCGCAAATAAAACTGGAAGGGCACAGTTTTTTGAACCGCTAATAGCAATTTCCCCAGTTAATTTGTTTGGACCATTAATAATAAGTTTATCCATTTAAGCAGAGTATAGTATTATTGCCTTTTACTTATCAAGCCAGATTACCCTTCAAATGTTATAATTATTAAATAGCTAAATTCCTTCTTTATACAAGCCTTGAATCAGATTAGGTTTTTAAAAATGATTGATAATAAATTTATTAAACTTTTTGAAGAACATATGATTTCTGTTTGTAATAAAAACCCAGACCCCTCCCATGACATACTTCATGTTAAAAGAGTAGTAGAAAATGCCATTGAAATAGCTCTGATTGAAAAAGGAAATCTTGAAATAATTGTTCCAGCAGCATATTTACATGACTCACTTTATGTTCCAAAAACTGACTCTAGAAGAGCTCAAGCATCTAAGCTATCTGCAGACTTTGCAATTGAGCTTCTTGAGAAATGGCAATATCCAGAAAAATATTTTCAACAAATTCATCATGCAATTTTAGCTCATAGTTTTTCTGCCAACATAAAAGCTAAAACACTAGAAGCTAAAATTATTCAAGATGCAGATAGATTAGATGCAATAGGCGCTATTGGAACATGTAGGTGCATTTTGTATAGTGGGCTTACAAAAAGAAAACTATATGAGGAAAATGATCCCTTTTGCAAAACAAGAACGCCTAATGAAAAAACCAATGCACTAGATCACTTTAAAGTAAAATTGCTTAATTTATATATTAGACTAAATACAAAATCCGCTAAAGAAAAAGGTAAGCAAAGAGTTAAAACAATGAATTTATTTTTACAACAACTTGAAGAGGAAATTTCTTAATGAAACCAAAATTTTTAATTGTCTTAACTTCAATCTATCTTTTTCAGTGCTCACCCCCTAAAGAAAAATTAAAAAAGTCAACTAATACTAATTCTGTATTTATTTTAAAGTCATGGAGCAATGCTAAAGATTTAAATTATATAAAACGTTCTGATTTCCTTCCTGGTGAAAATCTACCCTTAAATTTAATTAGTACTGAAGATTGGAATAACAAATACAGAATTTCTTTAAAACCATTTGGTGACACAGAATGGATTGAATACCTTGAATTTATTGATGGTAATGATTTAGTAAAAGTCACATTAAAAAATGGTCCACTTTCAAAAATAAAACCTATTGGTGATTTAGTAAAATTCTCTAAGAAAATTCCTTTACTCTTAAAAGAGGCAAAAGGATACGATTTTTCTAAAACCAAAATTAGCGATATATATTTACTTCGAAACGCAAAAAAATAGATTTATTTGCTACAAAAAATAAATCTATTTTTTTGACAAAAATCTTTTACTAATTTTATTTTTTTAAATCCATCTTGCTTAAGAATATTAGTAATTGAAGATGAATTTAATCCAATCTCAAGAGCTAAAATACCACTATTCTCTAATAAACTTTGAGAAATTTTTGAAATTTGCCGATAACAATCAAGCCCATCCTTAGTATATGATCCTGCATCCTTTGGCACTAATGCTTCTTTTGGCTCATAATCTCTAACTGAAGAACCTATATCTTGATATTCTTCCTCTGTTAAATAAGGAGGATTAGAAAGTATTAAATTAATTTCAGTTACTGAAAAAGTTTTCCAAGAGTTATCCACAACTTCTATCTCAATTTTATCATTAGAATCATTTAAAAAATTTTGAACATTTTCATTTAAATATTTCAAAGCACTTTTAGAATTTTCAACTAAAAATAATTTTACTTTTTTCCCAATAGCAATATATTCTTTAGCCACCGCCAGCCCAAGACAACCGCTACCAGAACCGAAGTCTACAATTTTAATTTCTTTTTTGTTTAAAAATTTATTTTCTTCAACCACCAGGCCAACTAATTCTTCTGTTTCCGGCCTAGGAATTAAAACACCAGGACCAACTAAAATATCTAAGCCGCAAAATGGATGACTGCCAATTATATAAGCTAAGGGTTCATTGGCTATTCTTCGTTGTAAAATTTTTTTTAAATCAACATCTAAATTTTGAGATCTAGAATTTAATAAATACTCTTTTACCCATTTATATTCATGAGCAATATTATTTTTTTTGTACAGTTGATAAATTTCGTCCAATTTAATTATTAGCCGTTATCTTTTAAAGCCTCTAGCTGATAATGACGAGCTAAAGAATTTATTAATTCTTTAAAATCACCCTCAATTACTTGATCAACATTGTAGGCAGTTAAATTTATTCTATGGTCTGTAACTCTTCCTTGAGGAAAATTATAAGTTCTAATTCTTTCATTTCTAAATCCACTGCCAACCTGTTCTTTTCTGTTTTCAGCCTCTTTATCTGCAGCTTTTTGATGCATTTTTTGTAAAATTCTTGACCTTAAAACCTTTAAAGCCTTAGCTTTATTTTTTATTTGAGATCTTTCATCTTGGCATTGAACAACTTCACCCGTGGGCAGATGAACAATTCTTACTGCCGAATCTGTAGTGTTTACATGCTGACCACCAGCACCACTTGCTCTACATGTTTCAATTTTTAAATCTACAGGATTTATCTCTAAATCTATATCTTCTGCTTCTGGTAAAATTGCAATTGTTATTGTGCTTGTATGAATTCTTCCTTGAGTTTCAGTTTGTGGAACTCTTTGAACTCGATGGGAACCGCTTTCATATTTAAAAGTAGAGTAAGCACCATTACCTTTTATCAATGCCACAATTTCTCTATACCCACCAGATGAATTTTCTGCAGTGCTCATTAACTCAACTGAATATTTATTTTTTTCAGCAAATTTTGAATAAGCTCGATACATGTCACCAACAAATAAACCAGCTTCGTCGCCACCAACACCAGCTCTAAGTTCAATAATAATATTTTTGTGATCATTGGGATCTTTTGGCAACAATAATATTTTCAACTCTGCTAGTTCTTGATCCAAAATTTTCTCTAACTCTGAAGACTCTTCTTTAGCCATCTCTAAAAGATCAGGATCTTTTTCGTTATCTCGAATTTCTATTGCTCCAGAATAATTTTTTAGGTTTTTTTTATATGAGGCAAACTTATCAACCACATCTTCAAGAGAGCTTCTTTCAACAGATGTTTCCTGGAAAACTTTTCTGTCACTAATTATATCTGGCTGTGAAAGTTTCGTAGTTAAAAGTGAAAATTTTTCACTCAAAGACTCCAGTTTTTTTAATAAATGTTCTGGTGGATTATGCGCCACTTAATTTTTAATAATTTCTCTTTATTATTTTCTAGCGTATTTCTTCTTGAATTTCTCAACTCTACCTTCAGCATCAACAATTCTCATTTTTCCAGTAAAGAAAGGATGTGAAGCAGAAGAAATTTCAAGTGGGTATAAAGGGTATTCTTTTCCGTCTTCCCACTTAATAGTTTTAGTAGTTTTTACAGTAGATTTTGTAATAAAGGTGTAATCAGCAAGCGAATCTTTGAATACAACAAGTCTATAATTTTTTGGGTGTATATCTTTTTTCATAAATTACCTTATTTCTTAAAGTTTTATACCTTTAATTGCTCATAGAAGCAATAAATTCTGTATTGCTTTTACTCTTAGTTAGTTTTTCGGCCACAAACTGCATTGAGTCAATTGAACTCATAGGTTGTAGAACCTTTCTAAGTATCCAGATTCTTTGTAATTCTTCCTTATTAATCAAAAGTTCTTCTCTTCTTGTACCAGTCTTATTAACATCTATACAAGGGAAAACTCTTCTCTCCATTAGCTTTCTATCCAGAACAATTTCCATATTTCCAGTGCCTTTGAATTCTTCAAAAATCACTTCATCCATTCTGGAACCTGTATCAACTAATGATGTAGCAATAATTGTTAAAGAACCACCATTTTCTACATTTCTTGCTGCACCAAAAAATCTCTTAGGCTTATGCAAGGCATTTGCATCAACACCGCCTGATAATATTTTTCCAGAAGGCGGAACTACAGTATTGTATGCTCTTCCAAGCCGAGTAATAGAGTCTAGCAAGATAACTACATCTTTTTTGTGTTCAACAAGTCTTTTAGCTTTTTCAATTACCATTTCAGCAACCTGCACATGACGTTGTGGTGGCTCATCAAATGTTGAGCTTACAACCTCACCTTTTACAGATCTCTTCATATCAGTAACCTCTTCAGGTCGTTCATCAATTAAAAGAACCATTAATTCAATCTCAGGATTATTAGTAGTAATTGCATGAGCAATTTTTTGTAGCATCACAGTTTTACCTGCTTTTGGTGGAGCAACAATTAGAGCTCTTTGACCTTTGCCAAGAGGGGAAAATAAATCTATCACTCTGGCAGTTAATTCGGTAGGTTCAGTTTCTAATATTATCCTGTCTTCAGGATATAATGGAGTAAGATTTTCAAACCTTACTTTAGATTTTGAAACCGAAGGATCTTCATTGTTCACTTTTTCAATATTTAACAAAGCAAAATATCTTTCACCATGATTTGGTGGTCTAACATATCCACTAACCGTATCACCTTTTCTAAGATGATTTTTTTTAATCATGCTTGGACCAACGTAAATATCATCTGGGCCAGACAAATAACTATAATCTGTAGATCTTAAAAAGCCATAACCATCATTTAAAACTTCAACTACTCCAAGGGTAAATATTTTACCTCCAGCTTTAGAGTGTGCTTTTAAAAGCTCAAAAACAATTTCTTGTCTTCTTAAACCACTAGGATTTGAAACAAGATATTTTTCAGCCATTTCTGTAAGTTTTTTTATTTCCATTTTTTTCAGCTCTAAAATATTTAAAGTCTCATGAATTGGAGCGTCTAATGTTTTTTTAGGATTATTTCTAGAAGGATTGTTTTTATTTGAATCAGTCTTTTCAACTTTTTTAGTTGAAGACTCTTTTCTTGAATTTTGAGATTTTGAAGGCTTAGCTTCAGCTTCCTTTGGTGAAGAATTTACTTCATTTGCATGAGCACTAGAGGGTGCCACAGAAACATTAGATTTCTTAGTTGTCTTAGTAGTTTTTTTTGTTACTTTAGTTTTTCTTACAACTTTACGTTTTTGAGTATCGTCCACTTCATTAGCCATTTATGTTATTTCCTTTTCATTGATAAAAATACAAACATTAATTTTCCAAAAGTATAAATATTTATTTATTGGAGTTTAAAGACTTTCTACCTCAACAACTGTCAAAATGACAACTTTAAAACAAAAAAAAGCCAGGCACAGCCTAAGGCTCTGATATTATTAGAAAAATATTGAAGCTTTCTTATCATGGCACATTTTTTATTACCTATAAAGAATCTACCTAAACATGTCGATAACTATTCATAGTCACCATGAAAGAAATTAAACAAAATAAAATTAATAATATTCAGGGAGTTTGGGGATTCTTTTTAATCGCCCTCACTATAACAATTGTTACCGCCCTCGGAAGCTATAATCATAATGATCCAAGCTTTTCTAAATATAGCTCCGAGTGGGGAATGGCAAAAAATCTTATGGGATACTGGGGATCTTTTTTAAGTGATTTTTTATTCCAAGTTTTTGGCTACAGCGCTTGGTTACTTCCTTTAATTTTAACATTCCGAACAATAAATTTTACTTTAAATAAAAATCATAACCTTGATGAGCAAGAAAAAATGATCAACCCAAAATTTATATTTAGTTGTTTTTTAATTTTAACCTCTGCCTGTCTTTTTATATTTTTCTTTGAAGTAAAAAATTCTACAAATTATTTTCCAGCTGCAGGCATTACCGGGGAATCAATCAACAACTTAATAACAAATTATATTGGTGAAATAGGAACTTACTTATTTGCAACAGGACTATTGTGGATTGGTTTAAACTTTCTATATATAAACATGAGCGAATACTTTTTTCTTGGTTTGGAAAAATTTTACAAAAGCATAATCTTTTCTTTAAAAGCCCCTAAAAGGATGTATGACTCAAAAAAATACGCTACTGTTATTAATCAAGATTTTATTAATGATACATCAAACTCAAGCGAAGGAAATATTCTAATCCACAATCCAATTAAAAAACTTTTTCAATCCTGCCCAGAAAACTTACCAGAAACAACCACCGCAAGAAAAGCAATTAAAGCACCAATTGAAAGACCCGATTATTGGGTACTTCCAGAAGTTGACTTGTTGAAAAAAAATATTCAAATTAACTCTGGACCGAGTAGGAATGAATTAATAGCTGTAGCTGAAAAGATAATTACTACTCTTGATAGTTTTGATATCAGAGGTGAAATAAAAGAAATTACTCCAGGACCAATAATTACAATGTATGAGTTTCAGCCAGCTGCTGGAATAAGACTTTCAAAGTTAATGTCTGCATCAGTAGACTTAGCAATGAACTTAGGAGTTCCAAGCGTAAGGATTGTTGCTCCCATTCCTGGAAAATCTGTTGCAGGCATTGAAGTGCCAAATTTAGTAAAACAACCAGTTTTACTTGGCGATGTTTATAATGAAACAGTTGAGCAAGCAGAATCTATGACTCTTCCACTTCCTATAGGTAAAGATACAGCAGGCATTGATGTTATTGCAGATTTAGCAAAAATGCCTCACCTACTAATTGGAGGGGCAACAAGCATGGGGAAATCTGTTTTTGTAAATTCATTGCTGGTGAGCTTGCTGTGTAGATTTAATCCTGATGAGTTAAAACTTATAATAGTTGACCCAAAACTTGTTGAGTTTAAAATTTTTGAAAACCTTCCTCACTTACTTTTACCAATTGTAAATGATTCTGATGATGCAAGCCAAGCCTTAAAATGGGCAGTTTCTGAAACAAAAAAAAGATATGAACTTTTACAAAAACTTGGAGCAAAAAATATTACTAGCTATAATGAAAAAGTTAAAATTTTTAATGAAGAAAGATCTGAGGAAGAAGAAGAATTACTAGAGCTTTCATTTATTGTAATAATTATTGATGAATTAGCAGAGCTTATGTTAACGGCTAAAAAATCTGTTGAGCAATCTATTGTTCGACTTACTCAACTTGCCAGAGCTGCTGGAATTCATTTAATTATGGCCACTCAAAGACCATCTGCGGATGTAGTAACTGGCCTAATAAAAAGTAACTGTCCTGCCAGAGCCTCATTAAGAGTTGCCTCAAGTACAGACAGTAGAATAATTTTAGATGCAACAGGAGCCGAGCAGCTTATAGGCCAAGGTGATTTGTTTTTTACTAATTCTGGACCAATGGGGATGAAAAGAGTTCAAGGGCCCTATGTAAGTGATGAAGAAATTGAAGAAATTTGCTTACATTGGGAAGAACAAGGCAGTGCTGAATTTAATGAAGAAATATTAAACCCAAAATTAAACACTGAAACTAGTTTACTAGAAACTGTAGACTCAATATATCCAGACGTAATGCAATTTGCTAAAGATAAAGGAAAAATTTCCACCTCACTAATTCAACGAAAATTCTCTGTAGGCTATACTAGGGCCGCCAGAATAATGGAGCAGTTAGAAGAAAATGGCATTGTTTCTGATGTTGTTGTTGCAGGAAAACCAAGAGATGTTTTAATATAAAACTGTGTCTAAAAAACAACTTATATTAATAAATATTTTTTTTATATTGATTTCTTCGTTTAACTATTTAAATGCAGAAACAAAAGATGATTCAAGAATAATACTTAAAAGTATTTCTGAAAGATATAAAGCACTAGGCAGCTGGAGCGCAGAAATATTTCAAACTAATGAAAATAGAATTAGTGGAAAATCAAAACCAAAACTTGGTAGCTTCGTATTTGTACTGCCTAATAAATTTAGATTTGAGATAAAAGACAAGCCAAGATCAATTTTTATTTCTGATGGAATCACTGCAAAGATTCAACAATTTGATATTAACAATAAAAAACCAACACCAAGAAATCTTGGTAAAATATCAAATCTTGATTTAAGCAGATTTTTATTAATTCTAAAAGGACTTGATATTGAAGATACAAAAAAATGGGAACAGTTCAAAAAAGACTTTACTTTCAGGGGGATTAAAAAGTCTGAGCTAATAACTCTCTGGCTTAAACCAAAGTTTGATACTGATATTTCTACAATAGAATTTAATTTTAAAAACAATGAGCTGGCACCAAAAAGATTAATGATTACCTTCCATTCAGGAACCAAAAATATTATAGATATTATTAAATGGAAAAAAATAAAATCACAGCCCAAAAACATGTTAAATTTTAGCCAATAAGCTGAAAATACATAAATATTGAAGCACTAACCATTAAAGATTGCTTACTTAAGTTTTTTAATTGACTAAGGCCTCTAATAACTTAGATATATAAAATAAATAATGGAATTAACTACAAAAAAGGTACATTTTATTTCTCTAGGTTGCGCTAGAAATATGGTGGACTCTGAAATGATGGCCGGTCAGTTAGTAGAACATAATTATGAACTCTCAACTGAAGCTAAAGATTCACAATTAATAATTGTGAATACTTGTGGCTTCATTGACACTGCAAAACAAGAAAGTATTGATACCATATTAGAAGCTGCAGAATATAAAAACTCAGACAAAGGAATTTGCAATCAACTTGTAGTTACTGGATGCCTTAGTGAGAGATACCCTAAAGAGCTCAAAGACTCAATTCCTGAGATAGATGTATTATTGGGGACAACAGGTTTTGCGCAAATAATTGAAGCACTAAAAAAGACTGATAAAAATTTGATAACTGATAATTCTAAAAGATTAAAAGACTATGATCTTCCAAGAATAAATTCTCAAAAATCACATTTAGCTTATTTAAAATTAGCCGAAGGCTGTGCAAAAAGATGTAGTTTTTGCGTAATTCCCTCAATAAGAGGGTCTCTAAGATCAAGATCACAAGCCTCGCTAATTAAAGAAGTTTTGTCACTTACTCAATCAGGGGTTAAGGAATTAAATTTAATTGCTCAAGATTTAACTGACTATGGAAGAGACAGAAAAGATGGCAGTTCATTAATTTCATTATTAAATCAGTTGGTAAAAATTAAAGACCTTGAGTGGATTAGGCTTTTTTATGCTTATCCTGATCAATTATCTGATGAGGTAATTGAGTTCATAAATGACAATGAAAAAGTATGTTCTTATTTAGATTTACCTTTACAGCATATAAATTCAAATATTTTGAAAACCATGAATAGAAAAATTACTAGAGAAGAAATTGAAAATATGATTTTCAAACTTAAAGAAAAGGTTCCAAATATTTCAATCCGAACATCTCTTATGGTTGGCTATCCTACTGAAACCGAAACCGAATTTAATCAACTATGTGATTTTGTAAACCAAGGATTACTTGATCATGTTGGAATTTTCACTTACTCCCACGAAAAAGGCTCTCATTCTGCCAAGATATATAATGATGAAGTAGATGCAGAAGAAAAAACTAGGCGAAAAGACCTGCTAAACAATACCTTTATTGAATCTGAAATAATCAAGCGAGAAAAACTTATTGGGAAAACCTTTAAAACTTTAATTGATGGTCCACACCCTGAAAGCGAACACTTACTTGTTGGCAGAAATTATTTTCAAGGACCAGATGTAGACAGCATCACAATAATCAATGAAGGAACCGCATTGCCTGGAGAATTTGTAAATTGTGAAATCACAGAGCTTGCTGGAATAGATTTGATTGCAAAGATAATTTAAAAGAATTTTAAATTAAAAATCAAACGCTTGATAACTAGTTTAGTACAGGTATAATTTAATTATGGTTTATATAGTAATTGTTAACTTATTTTTAGCAATTAATTTATTTAGTGCACAAATGGGAACTTTTAATCTTCCTCATAATTTTCCAACCGATAAAAGTTTTCACTTAAGCTACAAGGCTGGGCTTTTCTCAAGCACCGCAAACCTAATAGGCTCCGGAGAACATGATGATTTACCCCTTGATTCTGAGCTACAGATATTTAAACATCACTTCTTAGCTCAATATCAACCAAACAGGAAATTCTCCTTTGGCGCTCGATTAAGCTTTGACCAAGTTACTTTAAATACAAATGTTGGAGAATACAAAGAATCAGGCCTTAGTGATCAAATTTTATTTGCCGAATATAGAATAAAAGATAAACTAGGATTTTCTTGGGGTTTTTCAGGATATATAAAATTTCCATTCTATAAAAACCCTGAAATCTCAGCATTAACAACTTCCCAAATAGCAGTGCTTGGTGATGCTCAAACTGACTTTGCTATTTTTACTAATCTTGAAAAATGGCTAAGTTATAATTTTAGAATTCAGCTAGATCTTGGATATTTATTTAGAACAGAAGAATTTGCCCAAGAAATACCACTAACAGTTGATTTAGCAGTGGTTAATTATAAATTTAATATTGGCACAAAATTTATTGGTAGCTTTACAGCCAAAGAAGATACCTTTGGAACCATATCAACCACTACATTAAAAAGTTACTTTGCCAATAGTGATTATATTTATGCTAACAAGCCATGGTTAGTGGCAATAAATCCTTACGCTGTATTTTGGATAACTCCTAAATTTGCAGTTGGTGGAGATTTTAAATATTCAATAACTGGTGACGACTATGCTAAATATACTTTTTTTAGCCTAGGCTTGGTTTACCGATGGGCACAAAGCTACAACATTAGAACAAGAAAATTTAAAGAAGTAGACATTAATACTGATCAAAACAGAGGTAAGTTTGAATCGAATGAAAGTGATTTTATTGAAATACCAAATTACAAGATAAAAGACCCTACAAGAGGATTATAATTTAAAAGCTAGGACGCTTTTTAAACACATTTAAAATCTTTAAAAAATGCTTAGCTTTTGCAGAAGAAAAATCGTAATTCAAACAACTATTGTTTTTTTTTACTAAATTATATAATAAATAAACTTGTCCCTCAGTTAATATTAATTCCTTAAAAAGAAAACTTGCTTGATCACATTTTTTTTCAGATACTAAATTTTTTATCGACTGCAAAGTGAATTGGGATTTATTATTAAAAAACCTCAAGGAATAATTATTTAAAAAATCAATTTTTTTTTCTATACACATTTGGCTCATTTTCTTTGAACACTTATAAAAATGAAAATAACTTTTATATAAATAATTTATATATTCCCGATTCTTTAACTTTATTGCGCTACTTTGCACGAATTGAAAAATTTCATGATTACTAATAACAAATTGGGGGAACTTAGTAACAAGATCCCAAAAACTTTTCTCTCCTTCAAAATCTATTTTGTATTTTAAAGCCTCAACAAAACTTTGGCCATTGTTGTCGTCTTTAGCATTACTAAAAGAAAAAACAGAAACTATTAAAAAACTTAAAAATTTATATCTTGAGGATGTCGATAAATGTTTAGACTTAAGTTTTGCAGTGAGTGAGGTGTACGCAAACAAGCACATGTACGAGCGAAAAACTTAATAATAGGCGTTTAGCGACAGCCTCTTTAGAATTTCAGTTGCCCTCTAACTTCAAAGGCCCAAGGATTTTCAGGGTCTGTAGCCCAAGAAGCTCCAGGAAGAAAATATCCAGCAGCGTAAACAATGTTGAAATTATCATAAATCTTTTGAGTTAAGTATAAATCAACTTCATAACCTAACTCTTTATCTGAGCTCCCAAGCAATTCAGTTAACTGAGCAAATCCCAAATTCAAACCAAGCAAATATTTTTTATTATACAAACTATAGTTCATACCTAACTTAGCAAACATCGAGCCATTACCAAGGCCTACAGTGGAGCCAGATGGCTGGCCAACCTTATTCCAAGAATATAAATTATTATTCAAATCTCCAAGACCATGTCTGTACATAAGAAGCATTGGCTTGTAGTTTGGATGAAAATTAAATGCATTTACTCCTCCAGAAGCATAAGCAAAGTCTAATGAAATCCCAAATTCATTTGGTTGATAATCAAGCTGTAAAAGCCCACCGTTTGAAGAGTCCAGTGTATCAAAACTATTAGAAACAAACTCAATACCTGCTTCAAATTTATCCCAAGATTTTTTAGCATATAAACCAAACACTGAGTAGCTTTCATTAACTCCAATAAAAGAAGGATCGCCATCCACAAATGTTCCAGGAGCAGTGAAAGAATTTTGAACACTATTGTGGGCGTATAATAATCCAACGTTTAAATTTTGATCTGGGTTTTTATATTCAATAGTAAATTCATATCTTTCTGCGTCATCATTATGATTAGTTATGTTGCCACTTTCTGCTAATTTTTCGTATCCCAAGGTTAAGCTTACGTGAGCAATCATGGCTTGAAACATAAGTTGATCAGTTACTGTTGCATAATTATCAAATGGATTAATTCCAGAATCATATAAAACTCCAAGCCCCCAAGACTTAGCTTTTCTACCAACATACATAATTCCATAATCAGAGCGCCACTCAAGATATGCTTGCTTAACTAAAAAATCTACATCGCCGCTTCCAGAAACATTTCCAAAATAATTTGGAGTAGAAAAATTGGTAGACGTATTATGTAAAACTACAAAATCCGTATCAATCCTAAAATTATCGTCGATGATAACTTCTGGAGAAAGTAAGAATCTGTTATCTAAAAAAGAAAAGGTTTCTGTACCTGCAGTAGAAAGCGCAGGATCAATATTAAAACCTCCACCCACAGTTAAACCAAACTGGTAATTACCAGTAACACTAAGATTAGCCGAAGTTACATTTACAGATAAAAATAATAAGAAAGATAAAGAGAAAATATTAATAAGTGATAGTTTTTTCATTCAATATAAAATTTCATATGAAACTGGATAGTTATCAAGATATAATAATAAGATTAATAGATGAAAATACTTACATGCGTCATGAATTATCGTCAGATCAATACTTTAATAAGAATAATTCATAGATAATCGTGAAAAAAAGATAATCGTGGAAATAAGATGAGCGTGGAAAAAAGCGAATCGGGGGAAGTGATTCATAAATGCTATTTTCCACACTCTAATGTGTACTTCTAAGAGCAAAGCCCTTAAAACACTAATTACTGATTTCCCAAATATATATAGCTCAGTCAACCCTTTAAATCTAAAAACGCTTTCCATATAAGGATTTTCAACTATTATCTTCTAAAACAGACAATCAAGAGATATGATATTAGATGCTTGAAGGCATAAGAAATAAAAAATGAACTGGAAAAAATACCTAATTATTGGCCCATTAATAGTTATATTCTTAACCTTATTAACCGCTTATTTTTGGGTGTCTCAAATTGATAAAATCTGGGCGCCTATTTTAGAAACTAAAATCTTAGCCAGACAAAAAACTAATTCTATTAGAATCCTTGCCAATAATTTAAATGGCGAAAAAAAATGGATTGGCTCGCTAACCAACGGCAGAACTGAAGAGCGAACTTTCATAAAACTTAAAGATGTACCACCACAGCTAACCCAAGCAATAGTATCTATTGAAGACAAAAGATTTTTTGACCATAAAGGCTTTGACGCTACTGGAATATTTAGAGCATTTATTAGAAATATTTCTAAACTTAAACTTTCTCAAGGAGGAAGCACAATAACTCAACAATTAGTTAAAAATGTTTTTTTAACTCATGACAGAACCATAAAAAGAAAATTAATAGAAATAGTTTTAGCTTATAAACTAGAAAAAAAATTCTCTAAAGATGAAATTCTCGAAGTTTACCTCAATGAAGTTTACCTTGGACAACTTGGGAATGTTGGAATTCATGGAATAACTAGAGCAGCAAATTATTATTTCAATAAAGAAGTTAGTAATTTAAATCTAGCTGAAAGCAGTCTTCTTGCCGCTATTATCAACTCTCCAGGAAGATACAATCCCTGGAGACACACTGAAAGAGCCAAAACTCGTAGGGAAAAAGTACTAAACCACATGATAGAAAGTAATTTTATTACTAAAGAAGAATTTGCTAAGGCAAAAAATTTTCCATTACCAACTAAATCAACATACATTGCTAAAACAAGAACTCATTATTTAGTAAATGCTCTAAAAGATGAGCTACTTAAAAGACATGGAGAGCATACATTAATTAAGGGAGGTTTTGACATTGAACTTGCGCTAAACCTGGATTTCCAAATTCTTGTTGAAGAAAATCTTAAAAATTTAAAAAAGAAATTTGGCGAAAATATTGAAGGACTTGTTGTTGCTGCAAACCCCAAAAACTGCACCATTAAAGCTTATGCTGGAGGAAGTAATTTTAAAGCAACTCAATTTGATAGAATAAAAAATGGCAAAAGACCTATTGGATCAATAATGAAACCTTTAATAGCTTCAATTGCATTAAGAAATAAAGACTTTGAACTAAGTACTTTTTTAAGTAATCAAAAACTTACTTGGGATTTTGACAAGGGAAGATCAAGCTGGACTCCAAAAAATTTTTCAAATAGCTTTGGGGAAGACGAAACCCTAAGATCAACATTAGAAAAATCCTTAAACGTACCATTTGTTTATTTTGTAAAACAAATTGAACCAGAGGGACTATTAAATGAATTCTTTGACCCTCTCAGAGCTCTTGGCTTAAACATTCCAGAAACAAGAGCACTTCCTTCAGCTATTTTAGGATCTATTGAACAAACACCTTGGAATGTTTTAAAAAGCTATCTTAAACTTGCAAGGCAGGCTCAAGGAATTTCTTCAGATGCTGCAGATTTTAAATGCGAATTAAGCTTTGAAAAGAAGCCAAACCCAGAAGACGTTAACCTTGATTTTCCATATAATTATCAAGCAGCAAGAATTACAATAGCTGCTCTTGAAGGCGCGCTTAGAAGAGGCACATCTAGATCTCTTGGTAACCAATTACCTATTTCTCAATCGTGGGCTGGAAAGACTGGAACAAGTAATGACTCAAGAGACTCATGGTTTGTAGCAATCTCTCCAGATTTAGTTTTGTTAACATGGATTGGAAATGACCAAAATAAAAAAACTAAATTCACTGGCTCAAGTGGGGCATTGAGATTAGCCGCTCCATTGATAAAATATTGGTCAGATAATTTTTCTACTGAATTTAGTTGGCCTATTCAAGAATCTTTAAGTTGGAAAATAATTGATTACAATCAAAGATGTATTTTAAATGAAGATAAACAGTATGCAATTTCATCAATCCTTGAAACTACACCTCAAACTACTCCGCCTCCAATAAAAATCTCTACCAACCAGCACGAATATTATTACGAATTAGTAAAACAAAATACTAATTTTCCTACCTGCACCTATTAAAATTATTTATTAGGCTTTTCTTCTTCCTTATACTCTAAAGTGCTTTCTAACAATTCAATGGCCAGTGCTTTTTCTAATTCATTTGTTGAATTTTTAATATACTCTTTTGTGAAGTCCTTAATATCTTTATGAATATTATCGTAGATAGAGCGAAAATGGTCTCTTTCTTCTTCGTCCTCTATCTCAATTACACTTAATTCAGTGATCTTATCTTTGCCCTTTTTATTCTTATGCATAAAATATATAGCAAGTGTTGTAAAAGTTACAACAACTGATAAATTTACAATTTTTGAATAATACCTTACTGCAAATCTTAAGCCATGTTTTTTAGCTAAAAACTTATAAAATTCTTGATAAGAAAACTCATCTGAATCTAGAAACTTTGCAACATCTTCAGAAACTTGCTTGCCAATAAACAATCTATATTGGCTAATTGAAACTATCCTAGATACATTATTAGCTATTGTTTCAATTAAATTATTAGGAACATCAGGACTGTTAAAGCCGACAACTGCACTGCCAAAAAATTTATGTTTTAAAAAATTTGTCAGCATTAAAGTTTCTACTCTTGATAAAAACATTTCTTGTTTATTTGAAGACTTTAGTGCAAGAAATTTAAAAAGACCCAAAAGTACAGGCACCATACGAACTGGTTTGAATTCTACTTCACCAACAATTTCAATTAAATTCTGTAGTACAAATTCCAAATCTTGCTGAGTTTTTATTTTAAATTTTGGCCAATAAATAGTACTGTTTGTGTTTGGAGAAACACTAACCGCCCTCTGTAATGACTTCGTAAACCTCCAAAAATGCATTCTATCCTTATACAAGGATGCATCAACATAGGAAGCATCAATGGTTTTAATTTTAATGTTTAACTCTTTAATTACGTCAATAAAGCCAGTTACATTCGCGCTTGATTCTGAACTTCCTATAGCTACCTTTGCAAATGCCAATGCTTGCTCAAAACTTACATCCTTACCTTTAAAAAAATTATAAATTTCAGTAGAGGTTTTAAGTTCATTAACTCCTCTTTGGCCCTTGTCATAAGCTTCAATATCGAATTCTTTTGGTTTTGCCTTTGATGCAATAAACCTTAATTGCCCCCATGATTTACGACTCTTATATAAAGAACTAACTAAAAATAAAAACCTTAGCTGTTTACAATTAAACTTTTTATCTGAACCATCAGCTTTCTCTTGGTTAGGTGATCTTTCATTTAAGCCCCTTTTAAGTGAACCAGGATGCAAAAAAGATGCAAAGAAAAAAACTAGTAATAAAGATTTAGTTAAAATATGCACTTAACGTATTGATCGACATCAAAAATAAATTTATTTAATAATTAATCACACTTAACAAAAAACAATTGACACAATGCGCTTTAGTTATTAAGTTTTACAAACAAAATAACTACTTAAACAATATGACAATTATTTGTTTAAAACACTAAAGGTAAAATAAATTGAAAATTAAAATCCTAAAGATCGACTTACTGAAGATTTGCTTTTTAGCTTGGTTTTTTTCTCAATTTTTAAGTCATGCCCAAGAAAAAAACAATAATCAAAATAACAAAAATTTTGAAGAACATAAAGTAATTCCTCATACATCTTTTACAAAACATGAACTAATAAATTATAAAAAAAATTTAAGCCATTCATACCTAGCATTTGTTAGCGATGGAAATTTACCTTCAGAGAGAATGGGCCATGCTTTTTTTATTTTTTCATATAAAGAACTTGTTAATCCAGAAGATCTACAAAAAAAGAATCTCTCAATATCAATAGGGTACAACTTATACTTTGACATCGATGAAGAAATCAAAGTTGATTTAAATAAAATAAAGTTTTTGGTAAATTCCCTTGGAAACATAAACCCTCTTACGGACTTGCCCTTAATAAAGAAGCTAAACGAAAAAAACTTAATTTCATGGATGCCGTTATTTGGCAAAAAAAAATCACTGCCCGGAAATCATAATCAATTTATACTAGAATCAGAAACCTCTAAGAAATATATTGGAAGTTATCAAAAGTCTGAAAGACACATAGTTGTTCACAGGCTTAAATTTACTGAAGAACAAAGTAAAAAACTTTTTCAATTATTGTACGAAGATATTTTGGTTTTAAATTTTTCTAAGAGCGCTGAATATAGCGCCTTAAAAAACAACTGTATAACTAATATGTTCTCTAAAATTAACGCCGTAGCAAACAACGACCAAAAATTTTCTGTTGCTTACTCTAGTAACAATCCTAGTAACTTTCTTCAAAACATAGACGGACTAACAAACTTTGCTCCCTTTACTGCTTATAACCAAATCTTAAAAAGAAAAGAAATAATTGACCCAACCCCTAGTTTAGTTTTTTTAAGTGGTGTTGTTAAAAAAATTAACTACCGAGTATCTTTAAAAAAGTCTCTTCTTCAATTTTTTGAAGAGTGCTCTTTTGGGGCCAAAGAAAAAACCATCTCTAAAGTTTTAATTGATTATATTCATTCAGAAGAAACTGTTTTAAGTAAAAAATACATTGAGTATCTTAGAGAAATATATAATACCTGCACAAAAACTAATTCCACTAAAGAAATGGTCAACGCATACAATCATGTAATAAGCTCTTATTCAATGAACTTTAAAACTCGCGGCCAAGAAACAAAAGGAATAGACTATCTATTTAAAGTTAACCCAGAATTTGTCATTAAATTTTAAAAAAAGGAGAAAAAATGAACAACAATAAATCAAAAACTAGCAAACTAATCTTGGGGATTCTTTCCCTATCCTTGCTCTCGCCTCCTTCTTTTTCTCAAGAAAAAAATTCTGACAACGTTATTAAAATCGCCAGAAATGATAAAGGCCAAATCCAAAAAGACAACGCAGAAACTATTGTAAATTTATTTGGAGGAATATTTATTGTTGTTGGAGGATTCATCTTTCTTGCTAACAACGATAATACGCCCGCCGCTTTAATAATGCTCGGAGGCTCTGCTTTAGTTGGAGTAGGAGGTTCATTAGATTATTCAAAAGATGAAAAAACAGTTGATTTACTTTCTATTCCAACAGACGTTGCAATTCAAGCAATATTCGTTGCAGATAAAAAACTGCATATAGACGACGCAGAGTTAATAAATGAATATACAGAAGCTCTAAATAAAAAACTTAATTCTATGTTTTTCGACCCAGAGCGCTTTTTAAGTCCCGATGATATAGTTAAACTTATCAGCAAAGCAGTAAAAAACCAGCAAGATAAAGCTGCTGAGCTTATCGAAAACGGCCCAAAAAACCAGGAAAATGTATTAACAAAATAACAATATATATTTGTTAAAAAGTAATCTATGAAAATTATCTACCTTTTATTATTCTCATTAATAGCTTGTAGTAGCAGCAAAAAAATATCCTCTGTTGATTTAATTAAAAATCATACCAGAGATCAACATGAAGCTTTCTCTGAGAAAATTATGATCACATCTCAAGGTAAAGAATCTACAAAAGCCGGCATTAAAATGATTGAATTAGGCGGAAATGCATTTGATGCTGCCGCTGCAGTTTCATTTGTAATTTCTGTTGAAAGACCTCAATCCACTGGCATTGGTGGCGGTGGATTTATGCTCCTTGACGGACCTGAGTTTAAAAATGGACCTACCTCCTTAGACTTTAGAGAAATGGCTCCGATAAGAGCAAACTCTAGAATGTATTTAAATAAAAACTCTTCTATTATTAAGGGAAAATCTATAAATGGCCATTTTTCAAGTGGCGTGCCTGGAACTGTAATGGGCGTTTTAACCATGCAAGCTAAATACGGCAAACTAACTAGAAAGCAGGTTATGCAACCAGCTATTGATTTAGCAAACAATGGCTTTAAAATTTATCCTCATTTAGCAAAGGCTCTAAAGTTTCGAAGCAATATATTAAAAAAATACCCAGCTTCTGCTAAAATTTTTCTAAAAAATAATGAACCTCTTAAGCTAGGAGACATTCTTATTCAAAAAGATTTAGCTAAAACCTTGCAAACAATAAGCAATGTTGGAATTAATGGCTTTTACAAAGGATGGGTAGCTGATGCAATCTACAAAGAATATGAAAAATATAATAACTACATTAGTAAAGCTGATCTACTAAATTATAAAGCCAAATGGAGAAAACCTATTTCAAATTCTTATAAAGATTATCAAGTTTTTTCAATGGCCCCGCCTAGCTCCGGAGGGACACACATAATTCAGATTCTAAATACGCTTGAGCCTTTAAACCTATTAAGCACTGGAGTTCAAACTGTAGAAACTATTCATAAAACAGCAACTGCAATGCAATTAGCATTTGTAGATAGGGCAAGATATATGGCTGACACTGACTTTGTTAAAGTTCCCATCAAAGGACTTACTTCAAAAAAATATTCCAAATCACTTACAGATAAAATAACTACTAAAGCTCTAAAGCTTGAACCCAAAGACTTAAATGATCCAAATAAATATGAGTCTGATGAAACAACTCACTTCACAATAATAGATAACCTTGGAAATGTAGTTTCATCTACGCAAACAATAAATTACTGGATGGGCTCTGGAGTTGTTATTCCCGCGACTGGAATAGTCATGAACGATGAAATGGATGATTTTTCAAAAAAAGCTGGAGATTCAAATCTTTTTGGCGCGATTGGTAGTAAAAATAATTTAGTTCAACCTGGAAAAAGACCTCTTAGTAGCATGTCTCCAACAATTATAAAAAAAGATGGCAAAACAATATTATCTCTTGGCTCTCCCGCTGGGACAAAGATATTAACTTGTGTTACTCAAGTTATTTTAAATTATCTTGAACATAAGCTTAGCCTTTGGGATTCAGTTGCCGCAACAAGATACCATCATCAGTGGAGACCAGATGAAATTAGAATTGAAGAGTCTAGCTTTCCCGAAAATATTATTAATCAATTAAAAGCCAAAGGCCACAAAATAAATATAGATAATCTTGGATGTAGAATTCAAGCCATTGCAGTTGAAGAAAATAAACTACATGGCGTCTCCGATCCACGAGGTGAAGGACTAGCGAAAGGAATTTAAGTTTTTTTTTCATTTTCCCCCCTCAAAGTTGTTTTTATTTAATTATAAAATAAATTAATAAAACATCAACGGTTAGCTTACCTGTAATTCAAAAAATACTTTACCATGATCGCCGATTAGTTGTTCATTTGAATTTAAGTCTAAATCTTTAGAAAATTTAGTTGTTAGTGTTTCCTTAGCTATTAAATCAAGATTTTTACTTTCCTGCTCTAAAACTCTTTCCACCAAAGTATTAGGAGTTGAATTCCAAGCAACGTTTATTCTATCCGCTAAATGAAAGTCTTTTTCTTTTCTGAGTTTTTGAATTCTATTAATAAGCTCTCGTTTTACGCCTTCTTCAATCAGAGAATCAGTAAGTGTGGTGTCTAGTTCTGCAACTAAACCAAAATCAGATAAGGCAAATTTTCCTTTTTGAGCTTTTCTAACAATCAAAACATCTTGAAGCTCTAATTCCACACCAGCTAAAGTTATAGGATTATTTTTTTCAAAATCATCAACGTCTTTACTGTTCCAAGAAGATAGAAGCTTAGCAATTTCTTTAATTTGCTTGCCTGCTCTTGGACCCAAGGTTTTAAAATTTGGTTTGGCGCTAATCTCTACTAAGTCGCTGGCTTTTTCAACCAATTGAACATCCTTAATATTTAACTCTGAAAGTATTAAGTCTTTTACTTTATTTAAATAGACCACTTGGGTATCAGTCAATCCTGCAACAGTTAGTTTATTTAAAGGTTGCCTTAGACCAATTTTTGCTTCCCCCCGAAGAGCCCTGCCTAATAGAATAATATTTTTAGCAATTTGAAATTCACCTAAAATATCTTCTTCAGATTTGGCTAATTTTAGATCAGCAGTAGAATCATATAATTCAAGATGAACTGAGTTTTTATAGTCTTGAAGGCTTGATAAATTGTGTCCATTTAGAGCAGCATTTAAATACTCAGCAAAAAATGGCAAACATGGAGCTAATAATTTAACTAACTTAGTAAAAATAATATACAAGGTTGAGTATGCAATATTTTTATCGCTAAGGGATTGCTCATTGTTTTCCCCCCAAAACCTTGACCGATTTAATCTTATATACCAATTTGTTAAATCATCAATAAATGAAACAATATGAGGCGCTACTTCAAACAACTTATAATTATTCATTGAAGTATGAACATTGATTTCTACCTCTTTAATTCTGGCAAGAATCCACTGATCAGATTTATCTGAGCTTTGGTTAAGTGATAATTTTTCAGGACTCCAGCCATCGATGTTTCCATAGCTAGCAAAAAAGCTATATGCATTCCAAAGTGGAATCATTATTGCTCTCATAATTTGAACTAAATTTTCCTCACTAAACCTTAGCTCATCACCTTGAATTGCCGGAGACTGCATAAGATAAAGCCTAATTGAATCGGCACCATACTTAGAAATAATATCCTTAGGATCAGGATAATTTTTAAGCCTTTTACTCATTTTCTTGCCATCTTCGGCAAGAATCATTCCATTAACAATACAGTTTTTAAAAGCTGGCTTATCGAACAAAGCAGTTGATAAAATTGTTAGGGTATAAAACCAACCTCTTGTTTGATCCAATCCTTCAGCAATAAAGTCTGCTGGAAATGATTTCTCAAATGCTTCTTTATTCTCAAAAGGATAGTGTCTTTGAGCATAAGGCATTGATCCACTTTCAAACCAACAATCAAGTACTTGTGGAACTCTTTCATAAGTTTGCCCATTCTTGTCTAAAGGCTTAATGTCATCAACAAAATGCTTATGAATATCTGGAACTTTCTTACCTGCAAAATCCTCAAGTTCTTCAATTGAGCCAATTACTTTTAAATCACCTGTTTTTGTGTTTCTCCAAACAGGAATAGGAGTACCCCAGAATCTATTTCTAGAAATACACCAATCTCTAGCATTTTCTAACCATTTTCCAAATCTCCCATCTTTAATATGTTCTGGAACCCAAGATATCTCTTGGTTATGAGCAAGCATTTTTTCTTTAAGTACTTCAACATTAACAAACCAACTAGGAATTGCTTTATAAATCAAAGGTGTTTCTGATCTTTCACAAAAAGGATAATTATGCTGAAGAACAGCTTGATGAAACAAAATATTTTTTTGTTTTAGTTTTTTAACAATTAACTTATCTGCATCTTTAACAAACAATCCATTAATTTCTTTTAAATCGTTACATTTTAATACAACATCTGTAAAACTTGCTGATTCATCAGTAGGATCTACCAATTCAATTCCTGCTTTTTGACAAGCATAGAAATCATCCTCACCAAAGGCAGGCGCTTGATGAACAAGCCCGGTACCATCCTCGGCACTTACATAGTCTGCAGAGATAACTTTAAATGCCCCACTAGATCTTGAAGATTCAAATAAATCAAAAGGAGGAATATATTCAGTTCCAATTAATTCACTATTATCTATATCAGCTATTAAATCTGTTAGCTGATATTTTTCTGCTAAAGATTTAGCCATAACTACACTTTCAACTTCACCCATAATTTCGGGTAATTTATATAGTCCGTATTGAATTTTTTTATTATTTGGATGAACAGATACAGCTAAATTAGAAGGCAAAGTCCAAGGAGTTGTAGTCCAAATACTCAAAGCAGTTTTGGAGTTCAATAATTTTGATTTTGATTTTTTAATCGGCAATAAAACCACCACAGAAGGATCTTGAACGCTTTTATAATTTAAAGAAGCCTCAAAGTTTGAAAGAGGGGCAGTCAACCTCCATGAGTATGGAACTACTTTTTTACCTTCGTAAATTAAACCTTTATCAAATAATTGTTTAAAGACCCACCAAACACTTTCCATAAAATCTGGATCCATGGTTTTGTAATCATTTTCCATGTCAACCCAGCGACCCATTCGTTCAACAGTTTTTCTCCACTCACTAGCATATCTTAAAACAATTCCGCGACATTGTTCATTGAACTCACCAATTCCATAATCGATAATTTCAAGTGAACCATTGAGTTTTAATTTTTTCTCCATTTCAAACTCAACTGGAAGCCCATGTGTATCCCAGCCAAATTTTCTATCAACCTTGTATCCTCTCATGGTCCAATATCTAGGAACTATATCTTTAATTGTTCCTGCCAGCAGGTGACCATAATGAGGAAGACCAGTTGCAAATGGCGGACCATCGTAAAACATAAATTCTTTAGTATATTTGCTAGAATCTAGGCTTTGCTCAAAAACTTTGTTTTTTGCCCAATAATCTAAAATAGTCTCTTCAAACTTAGAAAAAGAATAATTGGAACCATATTCAGGGAAATAATTTTTTTTACTCATAATTTTTCATTTAATTTTTTTTTTGAAATTAAAGGGCAAAAGCGCCAAATTTAACTAAATGTGTAGAAATTAATAAAACACACTATAAACAAAATAATAAAGCCTATAAGAAATATCTACCAAAAATATCCTCTTTTAAAAATAAAATTCACCTTAATGTCGACAAGCATTTTTTAGCTCTTATAATAAAACATATATGACAAGAATTTATTCTTTAATGCTAGCCATAGCATCTGTAGTTATTAGTCTAGACCAGTGGACTAAAGCTAAAATCCTAAAAACCCTTTCAGCTGAAGGTGACTCTATGAGTATTCTTAGCTGGTTTGATTTTACCTTAATTTTCAACCCCGCTGCTGCCTTTGGCTTAATGAGAAATCTACCAGAAAACATCCGAACCTGGGTTTTTTTCATTCTTCCTCCTGCAGTTTTAACTATACTTTGGTTTGGCTATATAAGGCACTTTAAGAAAAATGAACTGCTAGGCCCAATTGCAATGGGATTAGTAATTGGAGGCGCACTGGGCAATTACATAGATAGATTCACTGTAGGGAAAGTTGTGGATTTTATTGATTGGTTTTATCTTAGTGGGTCAGGAAAATGCATACTTTTATTTTACAACAGAACTCCTCAATCTTGTCATTGGCCTGCATTCAACATTGCAGACTCAGCAATTAGTTGTGCAATATTTTTATTGATTGTTCAACAAATTCTAACTTTCAAAAATCAACCTAAAAAGTAACCACTAATTTAATAATTTGTTTGAGATTTTTAATTTTTCATTTTTTATTGCTTTAGCCATACTTGTTGGCTTTATTTCGTGGAAAAATCTCTCTAAAAAAAATAATTTTTATATTGCCTACTTATGGTTTGGAGGAGCCTTAATTGCTTACTTAGGCTCAAAAATATTTTTTATTATTAATAATTTTTCAGCTTACAAAGCATCGATTTATAATTGGCAAAATTCAGGATCTGTTTTTTATGGAGGCCTAATATGTGGTTTAATTTGGTTGTTTATAAATCTAAAAAAGAACCCCGACTATAAAACATTTCTTAACACTTTTACACCAAGCATATGTTTTGCTCACTCTATTGGTAGAATAGGATGCTTTGTTAACAGTTGTTGCTTTGGTAAAATATGTAAAATAAATGGCTTTAGTTTTAGGTTGCCCGTACAATTAATTGAAGCAAGTTTTTTACTGATTTTAGGAATCTATTTGTTAATTTCATTGAAAAAAAATAATGATAAATTATTATCAAAATACCTATTTAGTTATTCAGTTTTCCGTTTTTTTATTGAATTTTTAAGAGGAGACCAAATAAGAGGATCTTGGGGGGGATATCTTAGCCCCTCACAATATATATCACTATTTATTGTTATAATTGGCGTATTTTTCTTGATAAAAAGCCGATCAAAGAGCATAAAATCCATGTATGAAAACTAGCATTGAAAATCTTGATGGCCACTTTAAAAACTTAACTGTAATTCTTGCTCCTGAGACAGTTACTGAAAAAACTGAAGACTACTTTAAATCATTAAAAAACAAAGTAGAAATCAAAGGATTTAGAAAAGGTAAAGCTCCAATGAAAGTTATTAAAGCTCAATATGGAGACTCTGTTAAAGATGAAATTGTTAAAGAACTAGTTGAAGATAATTTGCCAAAAGCACTAAAAGAAAACAACTTAAACCCTGCCCACATGCCTAATATTGAAACAACTCCAATGAAAGAAAATCAAGAGTTTAAATTTAATGCCAAGTTTGAAAACCTTCCAGAAATAAAATTAGTAGATTTAAAAGGTCTTTCTCTTACAGCTAAAGACGCTACCCCAACTGAAGATGAAGTAAATAGCACTATTAAAAACATAACTAAAAGACACAGAACCTATGAAGAAATCACCAATGAAAGCCATATAATTGAAGCTACCAATTCTGTTAACTTAAATTATTTAATCACCTGCCCAGAAGAAAAAGATTTCAAAGAGATTAAAGCAGATGACTCTAAACTTGAACTTAGTAATGAAAACCTACTTCCTGATTTTGTTAAAAATATTGTTGGATTAAAAAAAGGCGATAAAAAAGAATTTGTTATTGATTTTCCGAAAGGAACTGATGAAAAAACTATAACTGAGTTTAGTGGCAAAAAATTAAATTATTCTATTGAAGTTTTAAAAATTGAAAAATGCATTGACCCATCTATTGATGATCCAGAATTTTTAAAGAAAATTGGCTTTAATGAAAAAGAATTATTTTTAGAAAAAGTTAAAGAGAGCATTGTTAACCAGAAAAAATCAGAATTTCAGAGCTTTTATCAAGAAGAGGCAAGTAAGTGGTTACTTAAAAATCACCAATTTGATGCTCCAAAAACCATGGTTGATGAGCAAGTCAAAAACTTGACTTATGATTATGGAATGAAATTAACTCAATCTGGTATTAATCCAGAAGAGATTGAAAATAAAATAAAAGAAGAAACTAGTAATATTAATGATTTAGCAGCAAAACAAGTGAAAACAGCTTTAATGCTCCGCGAAATTTCATCAGCTCAAAACATTCAAGCTACCGAAGAAGAAGTCCGACAAGAAATTAGTCAGATGGCAATGCAGTCAGGCAAAAAACCAGAAGATCTTCTCAAGGACTTGAGAGAAAAAAGATTACTTCTTAGTGTTTTTACTCAGGTTGCAGAAAGAAAAGCTTTAAAGTGGCTTGTTGATCTGGCTTTAGATAGCAATGAAAATGAAAAACAAAACACTAAACCCACTAACACAGAATCTTGAAACTATAGCTGCAACAGTTCCATATGTAGTAGAAAATACTCCAAGAGGAGAACGAACCTACGATATTTATTCTAGGCTTTTAAAGGATCGAATAATATTTCTTGGAACCCAAATAAATGATCAAGTAGCCAATGTAATTATTGCTCAATTTCTTTTTTTAGAATCTGAAAATCCAGAAAAAGACATCCACCTATATATCAATTCTCCTGGAGGCAGCGTAACCGCTGGGCTTGGAATATACGATATAATGCAACATGTGACCTGCGATATTAATACTTACTGCACAGGAATGGCAGCATCTATGGGAAGCATTCTTCTATGTGGAGGATCAAAAGGAAAACGTTTTATTTTGCCTAACGCTAGAGTAATGATTCACCAACCACTTGGTGGAGTACAAGGACAAGCATCAGACATTGAAAGACACGCAAAAGAAATAATGAGAATGAAAGCTCAGCTTTATAAAATCTACGAAAAACACACAGGAAAAACTATTGAAGAGATTGAAAAAGACTGTGATAGAGATAATTTTATGACTGCCAAACAAGCAAAGGATTATAACATTGTCGACATAATTACTGAATCTAGAAAAACTAAGAAAGCAGCAGCAAAATGAGAGAGTTAAATTGTTCCTTCTGCGGGAAAACCCAAAGGGAAGTAAAAAAATTAATTGCTGGCCCATCTGTATATATTTGTGATGAATGTATTACTCTATGTAACGAAATTGTTGACGAAGAAACTGTAAAGATTGAAACCACTGCTCAACTTACCAAACTACCTAAACCAAAAGAAATAAATCATACGCTTGATGAGTATGTTATTCATCAAGATAGAGCTAAAAAAATTCTATCAGTTGCACTATATAATCATTATAAAAGAATTTATGCTCCAAAAACTTCAAGGCCTGAAGATGTTGAACTACAAAAATCTAATATTTTATTAATTGGGCCTACTGGAACTGGTAAAACTCTTTTAGCTCAAACCTTAGCCCGAATTCTTCAAGTACCATTTAGTGTTGCAGATGCAACTTCTTTAACAGAAGCTGGCTATGTTGGTGAAGATGTAGAAAATATTCTACTTAACCTTGTACAAGCGGCAAATGGTGACATTGAAAAAGCACAAAATGGAATTATATACATAGATGAGATTGATAAAATTTCAAGAAAATCTGATAGCGCATCTATAACAAGAGACGTAAGTGGAGAAGGTGTTCAACAAGCATTACTAAAAATAATGGAAGGTACCGTTGCGAACATTCCACCCAAAGGTGGAAGAAAGCATCCTCAACAAGAATACTTAAAGCTAGACACAAGTAATATTTTGTTTATTTGTGGAGGAGCTTTTGCAGGACTTGATAAAATTATTGAAACAAGAGTTACTGACAAAAGCATGGGAATATCAGCAAAACTAAGCTCTGTTAATAGCGATGCTACATCTGGCAACTACTTTGCTAAAACTCAAGTTGAAGATTTAGTAAAATATGGAATGATTCCTGAATTCCTAGGAAGAATCCCAGTTATTGCCACTCTTGATACATTAAAAGAAGATGCATTAATTAAAATCTTAACTGAGCCAAAAAACGCAATTGTTAAACAATATATAAGACTGTTTGACATGGAAGATGTTGAGTTAGAAATTTCAAAAGACGCACTTGAAGCTGTAGCAACTGAAGCAATCAAAAGAAAAACTGGTGCTCGTGGATTGAGATCTATCCTTGAGAACAGTTTACTTGATATTATGTATGAAATACCAAATCACAAGGACTGTAGTAAGTGTATAGTTGATAGAGATGTTATTACCAAGAATAAAAAACCTGAATTAATCTTTACAAAACCAGCTTCATTATTAGAGTCTGAAAAAAAAGGTAAAGAAACAGCTTAAATATAAAATTTTTTCTAATTAGTAATAAATATTTGTTTGACCTGGATTGGTTAATTAAATATTTTTTACTCAGCAATGAGATTAATTAAAGCAGGATTTTATATACTATATTTTTCCTGTAATATTAGTTACTCAATATGTAATTCTCTGTTATTTAAAAAAACAGCAAACGAAAACCATATCTTTCAAGCTTTAGACAATCTTTTTTTTAATCCTGAAATTAAATGGACTGCACTTGAAACAAAGCCAGAGCTTGTTATTACTGATTTCTTGTATGAATTGTTAACTACAATCTCAAAGCTTGAAGAAGTTAAAGAAAAAAAGGCAGTGAGCAAACAATTGGCTGAACTTGAAGCTAAAACATTACGCTTAGTAAAAATCGCCAATTTATTAAATCAATTAAAAGTTTCAGTAGAAAATCAACTAGAACTAATGAAGGAAGATGTTATATATAAAGATAAACCTGCTGTTTTTGAAGAACAAACAAGTCAAGAATATAAGGATGGAAGCACCACCTATCTGAGTCCACAAATTGCCGTTTTTAAAAATTTAATGAAACAATTTTCAATTAAAAAATCGAATGGCGAATCACTTGAAAAATATTTTGAACAAACTTTAAAGCCTATTGAAAGCTGGGAAGCAATAGAGAAACTTTCTGCTCAGCTAGCTAAATATGCAACTGAAGTTAAATTGGAATTATTATCCCACTTAAGTAGTCACAATATTATCCAAAGATCTAAACAGTTGCCTGATGTAAAAGCAATTAGTCACCTAAAAGAAAATGGTACATACAATAATACTATTAGCGGACCTCTTAGCAGAATAGATAGAAATTTAAGTGAATTTTTAAAATTACTTAAATTAGTCAACTAAACTACAAATAAACGGGATTAGCACTTGAATTGCTGTGAAATCATTAGCAAAATGAATATATGAGCTCAGCTAAATCTAATATTACCAAGAAAAAAAAATCCACTAAAAACCAGCATCAAATTCCATTACTTCCACTTCGTGACTTAGTTACTTTTCCTCATATGAATTTATCTTTTTTTGTTGGCAGAGATCAATCAATAGATGCAATAGATTATGCAATAAAAAATAAAACCCCAATTCTTTTATGTGCTCAAAAACAAGGTGACATAGACAATCCAACCGAAGAAGAAATTTTTCAGATGGGAACACTTGCGACAATTACCCAGGTCATAAAACTTCAAGATGGAACTCTTAAAGTAATGGCTGAAGGCCAAAAAAGAGCTCACATTTTAAACTATATTAAAGAAAAACCTTTTTTCTTAGTTGAAATAGAAGAGCTTTCCTTGCCTATTAGTAATAGCCTAGAGAACCAAGCACTAGTTAGATCTGCCAAAGATAGTTTTGAAAATTACATAAGATTAAATAAAAGAATTCCTCCTGAAACTTTAGTCCCAGTTCAAAAAACAGATTCGCCAGGATTACTAGCCGACATTATTGCTACTCACATAAATTTAAAGTTAGAAGAAAGACAAGCATTACTTGAGCTTGTAGATGAACAACTAAGATTACAACAAGTGTTTGAACTTTTAGAAAATGAATTAGACATTATAAAAATGGAAAAACGAATTAAAGGTCGAGTACGAAAGCAAATGGAAAAAGGCCAAAGAGAATATTACTTAAATGAGCAAATGGCGGCAATTCAACAAGAGCTAGGCGACAGGGATGAATTTAAAAATGAAATTTTAGAATTAGAGAAAAAAATATTAGATGCTAAAATGTCAGACGAAGCAACAGATAAGGCAAATTCAGAACTTAAAAAATTAAAATCCATGGCTCCAATGAGTCCTGAATCTACAGTAATAAGAAATTATTTAGACACAATAATTGAGTTACCTTGGAACAAGCGAACTAAAGACAATTTAGATTTAGAAAATGCAAAAAAAGTTTTAGATCAAGATCATTTTGGCTTAGATAAAATCAAAGATAGAATTTTAGAATATTTAGCAGTACAACATCTTAGCCATTCAAAAATTTCTCCTATTATCTGCTTTGTAGGTCCTCCTGGAGTTGGTAAAACCTCACTTGGGGCAACCATTGCCAAAGCAATTGAAAGAAAATATGCCCGAATTGCACTTGGCGGTTTAAAAGATGAATCCGAAATCAGAGGTCATAGAAAAACTTATATCGGAGCAATGCCTGGAAAGATTATTAACTCGATAAAAAAAGCTAAAAGTAAAAACCCACTTATAGTCTTAGATGAAATTGATAAAATGGGATCAGAATATAGAGGCGATCCATCTAGTGCTATGCTTGAAGTTCTAGACCCTGAACAGAACTGCACCTTTAACGACCACTATCTAGAAGTAGACTTTGATCTTTCTGAAGTTTTATTTATTGCTACCGCAAATAATCTTCAAACAATCCCAAGACCTCTACTTGATAGAATGGAAATAATTGAACTTTCTAGTTACTTAGAAATAGAAAAAAAAGAAATTGCTAAAAGACATTTAATTCCTAAAAAAATTGAAGCCATTGGATTAAACAGCCAAGAAATTGAAATTTCAGACGACGCAATTGAAGAAATCATTAGATATTATACTTGTGAAGCTGGAGTAAGAAATCTTGATAGGGTATTAGCTAAAATTTTTAGAAAATGCGCTAAAAAAATTGTTGAACAAAAACAACAGTTAAAAGAAATTAAAATAAATAAAAAAGATTTAGAAAAAATACTTGGACCTAGAATTTTTTCTAGTAGCTCAATTGAAAAAGAAAACAAAGTTGGAATTACCAACGGACTTTGCTGGACATCAGTTGGAGGAGACACTCTGGCAATAGAAGTAAGCATTGTTCATGGCCAAGGAAAAATTACTATCACTGGAAAGCTTGGAGATGTAATGCAAGAAAGTGCCCAAACTGCTTACAGCTATATTCGATCAAGAGCTGAACAATTAGACTTACCAAAAAACTTTTATAAAAATTTAGATGTTCATATTCATGTTCCAGAAGGAGCAACACCAAAGGATGGTCCTAGCGCAGGAATCGCCATTGCCACTTCTGTTGCCTCAGCACTGACTAACAGACTGGTGGACCAAACAATTGCTATGACTGGAGAAATAACTTTAAGAGGAAATGTTCTACCCGTTGGAGGAATTAGAGAAAAACTTATTGCTGCCCATCGAGCTGGAATAAAAAAAGTAATTATCCCGGAAGAAAATGCCAAAGATCTTTATGAGATTCCTGACCCTGTATTAAAAGAATTGTCTATTACTGCAGTTAAAAGCGTAGACGAAGTCCTAAGACTAGCACTAGTTTTCCATGAAAAAGATCCTTTAGAGAAAGAGCTAGGCAATCCTAAAAAAGCCATAGATAACATATACTTACTTAAGAAGAAAAAGGAATTTGCGATATATTCCTCCCAATCCCATTAAAAAAGATCACTCGACTCAATATCGACTAACTCAAATATGGATATTTAATAAGTGTCGCTTGATATATTAATAACTTTGTTCTAAAAATTATTAAGCAGTTTAAAAAGCTATAAAGTCGCTTAGCTCAGTTGGTTAGAGCACCTCCCTTACAAGGAGGGGGTCCACGGTTCGAATCCGTGAGCGACTACCAAAAATACTACACATACAACACTCATAGTAAAATTTAAGATATAATTATATTTAATAACAAAGAATTAAAGGAGTTTTACTTGTTCGAAAAAAGATGGCAACAAAGGTTTGAAAATTTTCAAAAGGCTTTTTTGCAATTTGAAAATGCAATTAATAAAGAAAATCTATCCCAGCTTGAAAGATCAGGACTATTGCAAACATTTGAGTTTACTTTTGAACTTTCTTGGAAAACTTTAAAAGATTTTTTATATGCTGAAGGCATTACAGCAAATACACCCAGGGAAGTAATTCAAAAGTCATTTCATGCAGAAATCATTCAAGATGGTCACGACTGGATAGATGCATTAGAAAAAAGAAATCTTCTTTCCCATAGCTACAGTGAAGAACTTAGTAAATCAGCTGAGAAATTAATTCGAGAGAAATATTATAATATGATTTCAAAATTTAAACTTTCATTTGAGAAAAAATTTAGTTAATCATGAAATTTGGTTTAAAAAATCAAGACATAAATTTTATAAAAGAAAAGCTCAGCGAATTTTCTGAAATTTCAAAAGTGTTAATTTTTGGGTCTAGAAGCATTGGGAACTTTAAACAATCCTCAGATATTGACTTATGTTTATTTGGAGACAAAATTAGCTTAGAAACCATCTCAAAAATTAATGACCTTTTACAAAATCAAAGCCCTATGCCATATTTATTCGACATAATATCTTATGAACAAATTAAATCAGAAAACCTTAAGCAGCATATCAATAAATTTGGTAAAGAATTTTATTCTAAAAAATCCCTTACTTAAGCAAAACTCATAATCATAAATCTGTAAATCAATATAAGTTATTCCTTAATATGTATAAATTTAATTGACTGTAGAAATAAACGAGATAAATTAACAGATATTATAGTAAATAATATTATTTACTGTCAAAAATATAAAACCTTGGGAGGGGAAAAAATGAAAACAATTTTATCAATACTTTTACTGTGTTTATCTTTTACTGGATTTAGCTTTGATGTAGGTGACATAGCAACTTGTGTTTTACTTGAACAAGTTGAGGGCGGAAATCTAACTGACGGCTGTGTTACTGATAAAGAAGATGAAGACCATGATTTTGTTCTTGTTGAGTTTTTCTCTACTACATGTGCTCCATGCAATAAGAATCTTCCAATCATCTCGAAATTAAGCACCGAGATTAGTGATACAACAACTGTAAGACTTGTTGCCACTGACAGATCAGTAAAAAAAGTTAATGCTTATATTAAGAAAAAAGGAAAGCTAATTAAATTTCCAGTTTCTTTTGATAATCAAAGATTTGCCAGTAAAGAGTTTGGAGTTAGAACTGTCCCTACAACTTTCTTATTAGATAAAGACAATAAAGTTATCTTTAAACATTCTGGTGTATTCACTGAAGCTAACCTAGACAAGATTAAAGAACTTACTGACAATATTTAATATGATACTAAAATTAATTTTTACATTAATTTTTTCTACTCTACTGTTTTCATGCTCAAGTTTGAAAACAGTAGACAAGAGCCTGTTAAATTTAAAGCCTATGCTGGAAGAAAAGGGCGCAGACACTATTGCACCATTTTCTTTTTCTAGCCAAGGATCTATTGGTGGAAATAGCAGCAGTGGAGCATGTAGTGTTTGCGCTAAATAAAACAGTTCTTTTTTTATTATTCTTCGCATTTAACATAGAAAGCGTTGAGTTTTCATCAACCATTGGCTACTCATCTAACAAAAACACTCAAGCACTTCTTGGATATAATCAAAACTCTGATTCTTCCAGCTCAAATCTTAATCTATCTTCATCTTTTAGCTTAACTGACAATATTGATGCTTCAATTGGTACAACTTTTTTTAACAATGATTATAGTGAGTTTACATTAAGAGACAGTGACAACAAAGAATTCCCTCTTGATTTTGATGGAATTGAACAAAATATATCTTCTGGCCTTATTTTTACAGCAGCTAATTATATCGCTTCTTTATCTGGAGAAACTACAATATCTGACAGCCCTTTTAAAACCAGTTTTTTTAACACTAACCACAGTATATCTTTTTTTAACCAGTCAACAATATTAGATTTTGGATTCACTTTTTCTCGGGCTAATAAGCCAGAGACCTATTTTTTAAATTATGATTTTAAACCTAAAAAAAGACCAACAACTGAATATGGAAAACACTATAAATTTTCAATATCTCAAGTTCTTAATTCACAACTTAAGAGTAAGTTGGCAATTAATGCACTTCAAAACAACCAAACAAGACCATGGCACTTTGGTGCAGATTTCACTCAATACATTGCAATCAACTCAGCTTTATTTGCTAATGTCACTGCTTCCTACTATCAAGATCAAAACATTCAACCAGATGATGACCGAGGAATATTTAAATCTTTTGCCGTTAGAAACGAAATACAATACGAACTATTATACGACTTTTTCCTTAAAGGAGCTTATTCAATTATTATCGAAAAGGAAAATAATAAAAAGTTAGATTTAAATAGACAAATTGGCGGAGACAAATACGAATTAGGTTTAAGCTATGCTCTTACCTCTGGAAATATAAATTTAAATTTGGCCTATTTAAACACTAATACTAGAGCCTCTTCTTTTTCATCAACCGCACAACTTAGTTGGGAGTTTTAAAAAAATGAAAAACATTTTTGCTATATTATTTATAATTGGACTTTATTCATGTGTGGGGTCAAAACTAGACTATCAAAATCAACAAATCATTGATGACAACATAAATATACCTGCAGTTGTGAATATTCCAGACTTCGTTGACAAAGATAAAAACAAAAATTTTTTCTTTAAAGGATCATTTGCAGAGGCACTTTCAGAAGAAAAAGAACAAATAATTAATTTTAAAAGCAACTCTCTAAAACCAACTGTATTAATTTTTTCCTCTGAATTTTGTCAAAGCTGCCAAGAAGAAGCAGAAAAATTAAGTGAAGAATTAAAACATAAAAATATTGTTAATACCCCTAGCAACGTTAACCTTTATACTATAATGGTTGAAGATGATATTTTAGCTGCTTGGTTCTTTAAGCAAGACTGGAATATTAGCTGGAGTATTGGTTACGATAAAAATAGCATCTTTGAAAAAATTTGCATTAAACCCCAAACCCCTTGCACGGTAGTACTTGACCCTAAAAAAGGGATTTTAATAAATAAAATTGGATCACTAAGCCTTAATGAAATAGAGGAATTAACAGGAAAATGGAAATAAAAAAAACTTTACTCATATTATTTTTTGGAATTATAACAACTAACTTTTCAAACAGCTATGTATCTGAGAAGCTAACTCTTTTTAACCAAGGAGAAATAGAGAGCTCTAAACCTACTCACTCTAAAACGTTGGTTCTTTTTTGGGCTTCATGGTGTAAAAGCTGCAAAACCAAAATGAAAAAAGACTTTCCTAATATAAAAAATAGAGATTTCAATATAATTACTGTCGCTACTGATAAGAATGAAAAAAAAATTACAAAATATATTAAAAAACATAAAATTGAATATCCAGTTTATATTGATAAAAGTAGAGAAATTCAAAAAAAGTTAAAAATCTTCTCTGCCCCTGCATGGGCTGTTTATCAAAAAGATGAAGTAGGTAAATGGAAACTAACTAAAAACCAAGGAGCCTTCAAAAAGGACGAAGTTAACAAAGCCCTTGGTAAGGATTTCTTTTTATAATGACTGCTTTAATACTTAAATCATTGTCTATGTTTGGAGCAGGAATTCTAGCTTCATTAAGTCCTTGTGTATATCCAATGATACCAATTACAATTGGTTTTTTTGGCTCACAATCATCTACCAAAAGATCATTTAAAATACTTGCATTTGTTATTGGACAAGTTTTAGCATTTAGCCTGTTAGCTATAATTGCAGTAAAAACGGGCAGAAGCTTTGGTTTCTCTTCTCAATCATTTTGGATAAATCTTATTTTAGGATTATTTATTTTAGTTGCAGGAATTTATTCCTATAAAAACAAACTGCCTAAATTTTTAGAAAACTTTAATGGGTTCAATAAACTTTCTAAAACTACAAACTCTGGAATACTTGGCGCTTTAATCTTAGGTGCTGGCACTGCTTTATTAGCATCTCCATGTACAACTCCTGTATTATCTGGAATTTTAGCACTACTTTCAGAATCAAGGTCTTTTGTTGAAGGACTATTATTAATGTTGTTTTACTCTATTGGATTTTCACTATTGATTGTTCTAATTGCTGTAGGAATACTTAACACCAACAAATTGCCCAAAAGTGGAAAATGGCTTAACAAAATTCATATGTTTAGCTCGTTTTTACTAATTGGACTAGGCATCTATTATTTAGTAAAAGCTTTTATGATTTAAGAATCTTGTTGCTTTTTAAAAAATAAATTTCAACAACATCGTCAAAGAAATCATACTATTTTTAGTTTATAATTTATAATTAATATGAAAAAAATCTTTGGGATTCTTCGCTCAATTTATGACTTCACACTTGAATGTTCAACTAAGGCATATGCATATTGGGTATTACTTTTTGTTGCATTTACTGAATCTATTTTTAATCCAATACCACCTGAAACTCTGCTTATTCCAATGTCGCTGGCTAAAAGGTCACGTAGTTTTTTCTATGCATTTAGCACTGGAAATGCCTCAACAATTGGAGCTATTGGTGGTTACTATATCGGCATGCATATTTGGCCAATTATTCAGCCAATTTTCTTCCAATATATTTTTTCTGCAGAGGAGTTTAATAAGGTAGTAAGTATTTTTAATGACAACACCTTTTGGACAATGTTTGTTACTGGATTTACCCCTATCCCATTTAAAATTTTTACCATCGCCGCTGGAGCAGCTAAGGCAAACTTGGTCACTTTTATCCTTGCTTGCTTTGTAAGCAGAAATTTAAGATATTTGTTAATAGCGCTTATAATGTTTATTTTTGGCGAAAAAGCTAAAAAATTCATAGAAAAAAGATTTGAACTGGTTACAATTTTGTTTACAGTATTAATCTTAGCCATTTTATTCTTGATAAAGCATTAAATAAGTTTATTATCGCTAAAATATGAGTACAATTTTATTAGCTATAATTTTCTCAATTATATCTGTAATAATTGGTGGACTTGTTACCTATTTTTCATCTAACAAAAAATTTAATTTTTATATAAACATAATGCTTTGCTTTGGAGCAGGTTTTTTACTTGTTAATTTATTTACTGAATTTATACCTTACAGTTTTAAAAACGCAAATTCAATGGTCTCATCAGCACTAATAATATTTGGAATATTGTTGGCCCCGATTATAGAAAAAATAATTCATGCAATTATCTCCAGAAATAATTCTTCTAACCACCAACATTGCTGTCACTCAAAAAGTAGCGACACCCATGTTTTAAACGAAAATGCAGCCTTTTCTACCCTGCTTTGTCTTTGTGTTTGTAGTTTTTTTGATGGTTTTATGCTGAATTCTTCTTTTTACATAAGCTATCTTGTTGGCACAATGACCTTAGTTGGCTTACTTTTTCATAATATCCCAAGCTCTGTTTTGGTTTCTTCAATTTTTTTAGCTTCTGGACAATCTAAATTTAGAGCTTTTTCCAGCTGTATTATTTTTTCTGGCTCTATTGTCCTGGGATCTTTTGTATCATTCTATTTTGGCAAAATTGAATTCATCCCTCATCTTTTAGCTGTGTCTTCAGGAATTCTTTGCCATTTAATTTGGACCCATATGTTCCCAGCAATTAAAAAAACTAAATTTGGATTTTATTATTTTCTTCTTGGTATTGCTGTTTCTTCATTTTCTAGCTTTATTATCCACAAACTAAATTTACACAACCACGCACATTAAAATTATATTACCGTTAAAATACTTTGTTTTCTAAGCGAGATTAATTTTTCAGTAATTATATAATTTAACATTGTGCAATTATTATAAACATCAGACGCAAGAGTGCTTCCATCCATCTCTATTAAAACTTTAAATTCTGCGGGGCTTAAAACATCAACATCTCTAAGTTTATTAGAATTTATTTTCATAAATATATTTTCTGGTGGCTTTAAGGCCTTAACACTTTCATGCCTAGAAATTGTTTTGTTACAAAAACTTGGAAAATTATTAACATTTAAATCTTCAATGGTGGTTTTTTTATCCCAATTATAATCAGCTAATGTTTTAATGGTTTTTACTTTATTAGTTAAAATACTACTTAAAGCCTTTAATCCTCTAGACTTAAGATAGCAACAATCAACAATGTTACCCCCAATACAAACTAGAGAACCTATGGAACCATCGACTAAAAAAAATTCTAAAAAGTTTACTTGAAAGTTGTTAAGCCTTTGGGTTACAAAATCTGATATTTGAGAAACTTTATTTAAATTATAGGATTGATTTTTTTCATTGCCATGCTCTTCTTCATTAAAAAATAATGCAATTGCTGAGATAAGTTCTTGATAATTTTTACCAGACCAACTCTCTGTAAACCATCTAAATTTTTGGCTCAAAACCAGCAGTTGAGAAGGATTTGCTACTTCTATCAATACACAAACCTTTTTAGAGGAAATATTCTCTAAACTAGCAACTGGAATTTGTTGATTCATGTTAATTAAAACTACAAAAAAATCATAACTATCCGGATTGATCTTGCCCAGCCCACCTAAACTTGAATAATGCCATTGAGTTGGGTTTTTGAAAGAGACTTGTGCTAAATGGTGAATAGCTAAAGATACTTTATCTTTATCGCCAATTACCAAAATATCAATTGCGGCACTCATAATTAATATTATACACTGAATTTAGTTTTTAGTGCTAAGATTCTGGCAACAGATTGGTTAGAAGCTTGGCTAAATTTTTCGTTGTCTTGATATTTCTTATTCAAAGCTAAAATAGATGGCTCTACTTGATCAATTAAATGAGTAACAAAAACCATATCACAACCTGCAGAAACAGAAGACTCAACAGCCAATGGTATACTATAATCATTGCTTACTGCAGCCATTTCTAAGTCATCACTAATTATTAAACCTTCAAATTTAAGCTTATTTCTCAAAATATCCTGCAAAAAAACCTTAGACATTGTTGCCAAATTATCTTTATCAATTTTTGGATATAAAATGTGAGCTGTCATTATTGCTTCAACCCCGTGACTGATACACTCAATAAATGGAATTAAATCAAGCTCCATCAAATCAGCTAAAGATTTATTACAAATTGGTAATTTTTTATGGGTATCTTCCTCGACAGCGCCATGACCAGGAAAATGTTTTATGACAGATATAATTTTTTGCGCCTTGTAAGCATCTATTACTTCTTTAGCTTTAAAGCAAACTTCACTTGCTTCGCCACAAAAAGCACGATCTCCAACAATAAAAGAATCATGTTGGTCAATATCAACAACCGGAGAAAAATTCATATTAATTCCTACTTCACTTAGTTCCTTGGCCAATTTATTTGCCACTGCACTTACTGAATCATGCTTTTCCCATTCTTGTTGGGCTGGAAACTTAGTGAATGGAGAACCAAATCGAATAACTCGCCCACCTTCTTGGTCAACAGTAAAAAAAGGATTTTGAAAATCATTTTTTTGGCAAATTTCTTTTATGCTAATAATAAAATCTTTTATCTGTTGATAACTTTCATAGTTATGTTTGAAAAATATAATTCCACCCACTGGATAATTATTTAAAATATTAATTTCTAATTTACTTAAAGTTATTCCTTCAAGACCCATAATTAAATGTTGGGAAACTTGTCCCAGTTGATTTATCTCTTTTTTTAATTTCATTTTATTCTAAGCTTAGGATCATATTTATCCCTTAAAGCATCTCCAATTATATTTAATGATAAAACAGTTAAAACCAGTGCAACTCCTGGAGCCAATACTCCATTAATCTGGGTCGTTATTACTTCTCTTCCTTGATTTAGTAGCTGACCCCAAGAAGGTGTCCCAGGAGGGGCCCCAAGCCCTAAAAAGCTTAAAGAACTTTCAGTTAGGATTGCAGCGCTTATTCCATAGGTAACTTGAACTAAAAGAGGAGCCATTGCGTTTGGCCAAATATATTTAAAAATTATTTTAAAATCAGATAAGCCAATTGCTTTGGCGGCAACAATATATTCTCTTTCCCTTAATTCCATAGTTACTCCTCTAATTAACCTGGCATAACCAGCCCAAGAGGTGACAGACATTACAATTATTAGATTCTTTATACTTGGACCTAAAAATGCAGCCAACGCAACAACTAACAGTATGCCCGGAAATGCATACATAACATCTATGATTCTCATAAACACAATATCAATCCAACCACGGAAAAATCCAGAGATTGAGCCAAGTAATAAACCAACAAATGAGGCAATAAAAACTGTAATAAATCCAACTGACAAAGAAATCCGTGCACCCCATATAACTTGAGATAAAAGATCCACACCATTTTCTCCAAAACCAAGTGGATGACCTTTAGCAGGTCCTGCATATTCATTAATTAAACTTTGCACATTAGGATCAACCAGCCCTAACCAAGGAGCTAATATGGCTAAAAGTGATATAACAATTAAAATTGTTAATCCAACCCAAAAAGAAAGCCTCATGATTTTTTATCCTCAAGCCTAATTCTTGGGTCAATCAAAGAATAAAATACATCTACAAAAATATTTATCAACACATAAGAAACTGAAGTCCACAAAACTATGCCTTGAACCAACGGGTAATCTCTATTTTGAAAGGAACTAAAAAACAACTTGCCTAGCCCGGGCCAATCAAAAATTGTTTCGGTAATTACCGCTCCTGCTAATAAATTACCAAGCATTATTGCTAGTAAAGTAACAACTGGAATTAACCCATTTCTTAAAGTGTGCTTAAACAATACAATTTTTTCTGCTAGACCTTTTGCTCTTGCTGTTCTTACAAAGTCTTCTTTCAAAGTTTCTAGTACACTTGAACGAATCATTCTGGTTAACACACCTGACATCCCTGCTCCTAAGCAAACCGATGGAAGCACTAAATGTTGCCAACCACCAAAGCCAGAAACTGGTAGTAAAGATAACTTTATTGAAAAAAATAAAATCATAAAAGGAGCCATTACAAAAAGTGGAACACTAAGGCCCATTAAAGCAAATATCATTATCAAGGTATCAGTTAATGTACCATGCTTGTTTGCCGCCCAAACACCAAGAGGAAAGCTTAACATACAACCAACCACTAATGAACAACTAGCCAGCAACAAAGTCATTGGAAACTTTTGTAAAATTAAGGATAATACATTTTTATTTTCAGAAATTGAAAAACCCCACGTACCATTAAAAATTTGCTTCCAAAATAAAATATATTGATCGAAAAGGGAAAGATGAAGACCTAACGATCTTCGCATAGATTCTCGATCTAAATCTAAGGCAGTATCACCTAAGAGTAAATCAACTGGGTCACCTGGAATAAGATGAATTAGTAAAAAAACTAAGGTTGCCACACCAATAATTACCGGCAATGAAACAAAAAGTCTTTTCAGTAAGTATTCTTTCAAACTATTCCCCTAGATTTTTGGACTGATCTTACAAGCTGTGATTGGTTTTTCAATAAATACTCTTGGGTTTTTTCAAGTTCTTCAATATTTTCTACACTAAACCAAAAATATTCTTGTTCATTTAATTTATGAACAGTAATTATTAATTTACTATTAATTAAACCATAAACACCATTAAACAGGCTACAAGCTTTTAGCTCAAGATTAGCAATTGTTGAGACTGCTGAGCTATTGTAAAAATAATACCCTAAATTATGATAAGAGAGTTCAAATTCTCCAGCTTCAAATCCTACACCTTTATAATTTCCTTTTTTATCAGTAAATATTTTTGAGTAATTATCTTGAGAATTTGCCACTAATACTTTTATCTCGCTATCAGAGTTTTTAAAATCATCCAGCTTAATATTAGAAATAACATCACCATTAACTACAATTAAGGACTTAGGATCATATTTTTTACAAACATTAATTATTGTGCCACCTGATCCAAGCAATTCAGGCTCAAAAGATAATTCAAATTCTGCTTCAGGATAGACGCCCTTAATATCCAGCAAGAATTCATTGAAAACTGAAGACAAATGATGAGTGTTTAATACAAAGTTTCTTAGACCCTGATTATATAAATTATAAATATTCCAAAACAAAATTTCTACATCTAAGCATCTAACCAATGGTTTTGGAGTTGTTTTTGTTAAAGGCAGCAATCGAGTACCCTTACCGGCACACATAATTAACACTAAAGTATCTTTACTAAAACTACTCATATATAATCCTTAGGACTTAATACCAAAAGCCCCCTTACTTAATATAAGTCTATACTAACCTATAAATTTCATCATTATTTAGATAACAAACTAACAGCTTCTGCACATTGTTTAAACCTTGTGTCTTCTGATACCTTTTTTAAAGCAGAAAGAGCTGTTTGGAAACTATGATCAAACCATTGCATGTATGAATTATCTCTTTTTAGCTCTTTAAAGCTCAAAAATGATCCACAAGCTTTAAAAAAACGCTGAGCCTTCATACACTCAATCTCTACGTATAATTCATCCAGTAAAGGCTTTTCCTTAATCTCTAAAGAAGCAATCCAATATTCAAGCAAATCTGAAACCACCTCTTCGCTTAAGCGAACATAAGGATCCCATAATAAAGAAACTAAATCATAACTAACAGGGCCCCATCTGGCATCTTGAAAATCTATCCAATAACTTTTATTATTTTTAACCATTATGTTTCTTGAGTGAAAATCTCTGTGACAAAGCACCCTGCATCTTGAGGATAAATATTGATTAATTAATTTAAAACTAATTAAAAAAACTTTTGCATCAGCCAAATCTTTAAAATAAAACTTAGCAAAAAACTCCATTTCCCAATTAAGTTTTTCTTCATCAAACTCTAAGTAATAATTACTTTTTTCAGCTCGCTGTTTTGTTTCAATAGAATTATTAGAAAAGTTTACTAATTCTTTAATAATAGATTTATAAATATTTTTAGAATCATTTGTATTAGCTAAGCATAAATCCTGCAGACTAACATTTCCTAAGTCTTCCATAACAACAAATTTATTATTTGAAAAAAAAATTTCTGGTACAAGTACTCCTAAATCTTTAAATAAATTTTGGAAGTACTTAAAAGTGGCAATAACAGATCCATCGATGTTTTTTTGTACAATGTATTCATTTCTTGATGCTGTAACTCTAAAATACTCCCTAGAGGATGCATCACCATTAAGCCTGGTAACTTCTATATCAGTTTTTTGACTAAAAAAATCTATCTGTTTTATTTCTTGCATAACAATAAAGTTTCAATCTAAGCAATATATTAGCATTACTGATTTACTTTAATCTTTATAATGATTTATAATTAAAACATGTACAAGATTTTTATTTTATTATTTTCAACAACTGTACTTTTTGGACAAACTAAAATACTAACCCCTCAAAAACAAAGTCCGAACAAGTACTTTATTGATTTTGAAAAAAAAACCAATCAAAAAAATCTCACGCTTGATAAAGCCCTGCCCAGCCAAGCAGTTAAAAAAAACCAAGCTATAACTTATGGTAAAAAAATTGCTTTTCCTTCCAATATTTCCACCGAAAAACTAGTCATCCTTGATAACCAATTGTTTGAACTTGGAATTAAAAAAACCATTCCTCATGCAACTGTTTATTTAATTGGATACAGATCAGGGCTAAAGCTTAAAGCTAATAAAAATGGAGTTGTTGATACTAGTATAATTAAAGCAAATTCCTTAAGATTTATCGTTGAGGCTCCTGGATACATCCCTGCTGTTGGATACCTTGGAACAAATATTCTTTCCCCTGTATTAATGTACAAGAAAAAAAGGATTGATACGGTTTTAAAATCCTTAGAGCACAAAAAGAATTCTGGAAGATTTATTGTAGCTAAATTTTTAGACGAAAAAGGCCAAAGCTTTCAAGGAATTTCACTTCAAAACCAAGACCTAAAAGTAAATTATTCTTTTTCAAAACTTGGAGTATTTCTTAAAAGTGCAAAAAAGACTGGCAACCACGGGGAGTTAATTTTAAAACAAGAAAACACTCAACTATGGAATAAATTTTTCCCTGCTATTACTGAGAACAGAAGCGAATACGAACAACCATCTAGTAATATAGACACAAACCACACTCCAAGAATTGTTAGTACAACTCTTTCATTTAAAGAGCCAGTATACCTTGAATCAGAAATAATCGACGCTTATACAAACTCTGCTCCAAACAATCGAACATCAGTTGTATTTGATGGTATCAATACAACTTCTACAACTGAAACAAATCTTGTTGAAGTAGAGCTTTGGAAAAAAAGCACCCCTGATACTGTAAAATTTGTTAACCCAAATTATTTACCTACTTGGATTACTACAACAGCCAGTGAACAAACTCTTCCTGAAAAAATATATTTATTTACCAAAGAACAGGTAAGAAAAACCCTTGGGGACAACCCAAGTGATCCATATTATGAAAATGGGGTTTTATTTGTTTCACTAAATAAACAAAAATACCCAGGACCAGTTATTGTTAACCTAGTAAACTCAAAGGGCAAATCATCTAATAAAACTACCACTCATTATTTTGATAGCAGCAACATAGTAAATCATAACTATATTTTCACTCATCCTGATTCACAAAAAGCTGCAATTTCAAACATTCCACCTGGAGAATGGCACTTAGTTGCATTTTCACAAGCAACAAAAAAAATTCTGTCTATTCAAGTTATTAGAGTAGATAAAGAAGTTGTTTCTTTGGTTAACCTTTAATTAGTTAATCTCTAAATTTTCTTGGAGAATTTTTTTGGCTCGATCATAACCATTTTTAAGCACATCATTCATTTTCTTTTTATTTAAAGAAAAATTTGGAGCTTGAAACATTTTTATATCTGTAGGATCTGGATGAATAAATATAAAATCTAAATTCCTTCTATAATTCATCCGTTTTTCTAAGCTTTTCATAAGTTCTTCAGCTAGTTCTTGATCTAAATTATTTTGCTCAAAGAAATCTTTAACATCTGCAAGTAATAGTTTTTCTTTTAATCTGGAATCTTGAGCATCTTTAATTTTACCTTCAAACATTTGATAAAAGGCTTGTAGGCTAATATTATGAATTCCTTCTGAAGATAGCGATTTAGAGTTTTTTAGTACATTAAGTGGCTGATGAGTATAGGAACAAATAATCAAATCAGCGCCAGCCTCAATTGCTACATGCTCATTAAGAGGCTGCTTTAGCTCTCCATCATATAAATCTAAAATTTCGTCTCCAACTTTTACTCTAAACGGATGATAAAGAGGGGGCAACGACATGCTTGCTGCTGCTGCATCAAGCAAACTGATATCAGTTCGGTATATATTACAAAGGTTATTTGATTTTAACTCTTTTGATCCACATATAATTTTTTTATCTGAGTTTAAATCGGTGGTAACTATATATAACTCAGAATCTATCTTAGAAAAATCACTTGTTTTAACAATATGATTCTTAAGATATTTAACAATACCTTGTGTTCCAAATGGGCTTTGAATAGTTTTATCTTTTAGAAATTTAAATATAAATTCTTTTGGAAATAAAAACTTTAATTGCCCTAATGCTCTAGGGTGAACCAACTCCCAAAGCTTTAAGTTTGGAATGTTTGAGTCTTTAATATTTTTATTAAAGATATTAATTAAATCATCAATTTCCCCACCTTGAGCTAGAAAAGAACTTACTAATGACCCAGCTGAAGAACCAACATAAACAGATATTTCATTTTCTCCTGCAGTAGTATCTGGCTGATCTTCAGTTTTTTTTATTCCGCCCTTAAATGTAATTCCAAAATCTCTAAGAGCAGAAACTACCCCTATATGAAAAGCTGCAGCCTTAACAACTCCACCGCTAAAAACAATTGCGATTTTATTTTTATTTTTAACTCTGATTTTTTTCATTTTATCTTTATCTCGATTAATGCTGGTTATTAGACCATAAAAACTCAATATACGTATTATAATATTAGCTAAAAATATATATTTGCAAAGAAAAATCTATCAACAAAGTTGCTTTAAAAACTGCCTTAATCTGTAAGCTATCAATTTTCAGCCTCTAAAGTTTTATAAGCTATAAAGAAGGGCTTATAGATGTTTTTTTGCAACTGGATAATTTGAATATTTGACTATTTTGGGTTTGAAAAAAATCAATAAACCCGTTATCTTTTACTTGATGGATAAATGGATCGATCTCTCGGGATATTCTACAAAGTATGGTGTTTCCCAATCGACACTTAGAAGAAGAATTAGATCCAACAAAATACAACATAAACTTGAAAGAGGAAAGTACTACGTAATGGACAGTTCTGAGTCCATGGAAACTGCTCCATTGTTTTCAAGGGGAAATTCAATTATTACTCAAACGGCTCCTCCATCTACAATTGCTGAACTAGAATTTTTTAAAAATGAAGCAACCAAATTAAAAAAAGAAAACCAAAAATTAAATGCTCAAATTGCAGAACTTGAAACATTGGTAAAAGTATTAGAAAATAATTTTTAGTACACCATCATTATGACAGAACAAGAAAAAGATGAACTACAAGAAAAATTCAACCAAGTCTCAAAAACTTTCCCAAGCAACGAAACAGAGTTAATTAAGCTGGAAAAAAAATATCATGAAATTATAGCCACTGGCTACAGCTCTGGCGCTTACTTGAATTTAGCTAAGATTCAATTGGCACTAAATAAAAAAGGCCAAGCAATTCATACCGCTACACAAGCAACGCTTAAATCACCATTTGATAAAAAGGCACAGGAAAATCTCAAGCTTATTAAGTCTCAAGTTGAAAACGGCTTAGCTGCAAAAATAAACCATCCTAGCGAATTAGCCTTTAAAATTTATCCTGTCATAAAACCTATAGACTGCATTAGTATTAGCTCTATATTTTTATTACTTACTTTTTTGTTAATTTACCTAAAAAAAAGTAAGGCCATCTACTTTAGTTGCATATTTTTAAGCATCATATTTTTTTGCTCTAGCTTTTTTATTAGTAGTGCTAAAAAATTAATCACCACTACTACTCAAAGTAAACTATATTCTGATCCACTTGAATCATCTGAGGTTATTGAAAAACTAATTGATGGAACCAGACTTAGAATTATCAATGAAACAACTGAATTTATTCAAGTTGAAAGACCAGGAATTAAAGGTTGGCTGAAAAAAGAAAACAATATTATCTCGCTTATCGATCACCAAAAATAAGCGATCCAATTCTCACTACATCTGCGCCTTCTTCAATGGCTATTTTATAGTCTGAGCTCATTCCCATAGACAAAAGCCCTTTTGGAAATAAATTATTTCTAAGTGAATTCATTTCCACAAACTGACTCCGCACCACTAACTCACTTTCTTGACTTGCCATTGCCATAAAACCAACTAAGTTTTTTTCAAGCCCAAGTGATGAAATAAGCTCTATAAATCTTGGGACTTCTTTAACTCCCACTCCTCCCTTTGAAGGCTCTTTTGAGATATTAACTTGGAGAAAAAATTTTGCCAGCTGCTTGTCTGCTTTCAATTGCGAAATAATTCGCAGTTCTTTTTCTCTATATACACCGTGAACATAATCACAATTTTGAAAAATCAATGGAATTTTTCTTGATTGTAACCTTCCCAAAAAATGCCATTCAAGGCTTGATTTATCTAATGCATTTTTCTTAATAACTAATTCATCATAAAAATTTTCTCCCAAACAATTTGGAAAATATTCAAACTCTAAATACTTTTTAATTTTTTCTAATGACTGTTTTTTACTTACTGGAAGTACCTTAACATTTTTAGAGATCTTTTCTATGCTTTGAGTCCAACAAGAAAAAAATTCTTGCCATCTTTGCTTGTCTTTATCTAGCTGCATTTAGTTTTTTCACGTCTTTTAGTACTTCTAAAATAGGCAATCCTAGAATATTAGAATAAGAACCAACAATCTTTTCCACAAAACAAGCACCGCCGCCTTGAAGAGCATATCCCCCAGCCTTTCCAAAAGGCTCTTTTGAGGACACATAATCTTTTATTGTCTTTAGTGGTAACTTTTTAAAAATTACTTTTGAACTAATTGTTTTAGTTATTTTTTTGGATGATTTTTTTTTATTAACAAACCAAACTGAATAAATAGTTTTAACTAAATGAGCTTGTCCAGATAACCTTTTTAAGAACTGCAAGGCTTGCTGGTTGTTTTCGGGCTTACCCAATACCTGGCCTTGAAATTGGACAATAGTATCGGCAGCCAAAACGTAACCATTAAAAGCAGGCTTAATTTCTTGCTCACAAGAGCTGATTTTATAATTTATACAGGTTTTTAAGTATTTTTCAGGACTTTCGCCATTCCATTTTGGCTCGTCTCCTTTTAGAGATAAATATTTAATTTTATTGAAAAAAACACTGCATAACTCACCTCTTCTTGGTGATTGCGAACCTAAATATAGCTTGTCAAAAAGCATAACACATGATATAAAAGCATAGTCCATATGTTTTTACAAAGCCACATCCTATTTGTGACTTTTTTCAGACATAGAGCCACTAAAGGCCCTAGAGAAGCTTTCTTGATTATAAGAACGCTAAAAAGCTCTAAGGCAGACAAAAACAAGACCCGGAGGTTATATATTGTTTAAAATCGGAGACAATGCTGTTTATCCATCATATGGAGTAGGCGTAGTAAGAGGAATTCAAGAAAAATTAGTTAGCGGTAAAAAGAAGTATTTTTATATTCTTCAGCTTCATGAAAATGGCGGCACCGTTTATATTCCTACCGACAAAGTGAAAGACGTTGGATTAAGATCAATCATTCAAAATAAAGATGTTCCAAAAATTTATCGTATTTTAAAATCAAAAGAAGCAGTTTCTGATGATCAAACATGGAACCGTAGATACAGAGAATATAATGAAAAAATTAAAACCGGTAGCATTTATGAAATTGCTGAAGTTCTAAGAGATCTATACAGATTAAAAACAGACAAAGAATTAAGTTTTGGTGAAAGAAAAATGCTTGACCAAGCCAAGACTCTTTTAATTAAAGAACTTTCTCTTGCACAAAAAATTCAAGAAGAAATTGTTGAAAACGAATTAAAAGATATTTTTGACGACTCAACAATCCACTAATTTAAAACTTTCATATTTTTAACTCTTAATCTTTCTTGATCCCACATCTAGGTTGAGTATATTATTACTCCTATGAGCGCTGGACCTAAACTAAGATTTGCCCCTTCACCTACTGGAAAATTACATATTGGCAATGCACAAACAGCATTTGCTAATTGGCTATATGCTAAAAAGTTAAATGGAAAAATGATAATTAGAGTTGATGATACCGACCAAAAAAGAACAGTGGAAGGAGCATTAGAATCAGTACTAGCAGACCTTAAATGGCTAGGGATAGATCATAATGATGAACTCGTTTATCAATCTAACAGGTTTGATATTTATAAAAACATTGCAGACTCTTTAATTAAAAGCGGAAAACTTTATGAATGTTTTTGCACCTCTGCAGAGCTAGAAGAGCAAAGAGCTTTTCAAATGAAAATGGGAAAACCTCCCCGGTACCCTGGTACTTGGGCAAATGCTGAAAAAGAAAAAATTCAAGAATTAAAAGCAGCTGGAAAACCTTTTACTTGGAGATTAAGAATTCCTAAAGACAGAGGCACAGTATCTTGGATTGATTTAGTTAGAGGCAAACAATCTGTTAACTCCGCATTACTTGGAGACTTTATTGTTTTAAGAGAAGATGGTTCAGCAACATACAACTTTGCCTCGATAATCGACGATCTATTAATGAATATTGATGTTGTAATGAGGGGTGAGGATCACGCTTCAAACACTCCAAAACAAATTCTGCTTGCTGAGACAATTGCTCAGTTGCCAGAGTATAAAGAAGATTTCCAACATGCTTTAAAGAATTTGAACTTTGCTCATATTCCCATTGTTCTTGGAAAAGATAAATCAAAGTTAAGCAAAAGAAATGGCTCCAAAAATATTTCTCAATTTAGAGAAGAAGGATATCTTCCAGTTAGCATTAAAAACTCCCTTGCTCATTTAGTGTGGTCACCACCTGCGGGAAAAGAAATCACTAACATAGAACAATTACTGGAGATCTTTAATCCAAAAAAACTTTCTAAATCTCCAACTGTTTTTGATGAAACAAAACTCAACTGGATAAATTCAAAACATTTAAAATTAATTGAAGATTCAAAAGAAAAAATAAAATTAGCCAAAAATTTTCTTTCTATCGCTTCTGAAAATAAAGAACTTATAGAAAAAAGTATTTTACATTTATGGCCTGAACTTACAAAGCTTGATGAAATAAATGAAAAAATATCGCCTATTATAAACCCTGATCAATCTGTTATTCCTGTAGATGAAGATAAAAAAACTGCTACTTGCTGGCTGGAAAACTACCAAGAAGACTTTAATCTTTGGAAAAAAACCACTGCCTCTACCTGTAACGCTAAAGGAAAGGGTTTATATATGCCCCTGAGATTAGCTCTTAGTGGCGAAAAACACGGAATTGAGTTAATAGACCTTAGAAATTTACTTGGTGCAGCAGAAACTAAAAAGCGATTAAAAAACTATATTGATAGATAATTGGCAAATCCCTAAATCATGATTATTATTCTTTAGATAGAAGATTTTTAATAATAAAAATCTTTAAAGAAAAATGGTGGTCGTAGCTCAGTTGGTAGAGCTCCAGATTGTGATTCTGGCTGTCGCGGGTTCGACCCCCGTCGATCACCCCAATTTTAAGGAGGATATTTATCCATGAAAAATAACAAGTTTTTACTTTTGAATTTAACTATAGCCCTATGCTTTTGCATATCTTTGTCTGTAAGTGCAGACGACCACAAACGTTGGTCTCACGACAGTGAAGCTTCGCTGATCTTAACAGATGGAAATACTGAAACTACTGCTTTGAACTTCAACCAGAAAACAGTAAGACATTTCGCAAAAGACGAGCTTACTTTTTACGGACATTACACTCGTAATGAAGATAATAAAGTTGTTGGCGCTGGTGCAACTGCGAACAATTGGGATGTTGGCTTAAGGTTTGATCATTATTTAACTAACCAATTATCATTGTTCTTAAACCATCAATGGGAAGGTGATGACTTCACAAACATTGAACATAGAAACAATAACGACATTGGTGTTAAGTATGTTTTCTGGAAAGACGGAGAGCTTGACTACTTCCATTCAGAACTTGGTTACAGATACACTAAGGAAACATATCTTGATTTTACTTGGGCTGAAAAACATAACCTCAGAGCATATGCAGAAGCTTCAAAAACTATCAATGAAAACTTAAGTGCAAAACTTTGGGTTGAATATGTTCCAAACATTGATGATTTTGGCGACTACCTACTAAATGCTGAAGCTTCAATTGCTGCAAGTCTTAGTAGTGTATTCTCATTAAAAGTAGCTTACCTATGGAAGCATGACAGCACAATTGCTGCTCCTGTTTTAGAGAATAACGACTCTACTATCACAACTTCATTACTTGCTGAATATTAAGTTTAAATTTATTTAAGTTTAAACAAAAAAACCCACAATAGATTAATTTCTATTGTGGGTTTTTTTTATCTATTTATGTATAATAAAAATATACATATGAACTTTAAAAAAATAAATTACTCCATTTTTTTTTGCTTTCTGATTTTATTGTCTGGGTGCGAATTCATGGGAATATGCTTGGACAAAAAAAGATGCCAAGAAAACGACGCAATTTTTGCTAACGCCACTCAATGTGATGGACTAGACATTATAGGGGAATGGAACTTTGAAGAAGACGGGAATGAAGATTTAGATGATAAAATAACCTTCAACTCAGATTGTTCATACCGAAGAGGACTTTGTGATTTAGAAGGAACATTGTCTCTAACCACATACAGCGCAACAAGTATTCAAATAACCATTAAAGATTTTGATGAGACCAACGAAACAAATGATTGTGATCACTACGTAATTGGCGACTCAATTACATGCAACATTTCACTACAAAACGATAACGAAAAACTTACTGTCTCTTCTTGTGCTGGTGCTACTGGGGCAAACCCAAATAACAATGTAATTGAAGTCTCAAACGACTCTAATGAGTTCTATACAATAGATCAGTAGCTAGAACTTTATTTTATTTGATTTAATAGACAAAATATGTAAAAAATAGCTCTGTAATGAGTTTGTTAAAGCAACTTATGTGCACTCGTAGCTCAATTGGATAGAGCACTTGATTACGAATCAAGAGGTTACAGGTTCGACTCCTGTCGAGTGTGCCAATTAACAAAAATCTTGAAAAAAAAATAATGAATAAAATATCTTTAAACCGCGACTGGTTACCTTATATGGAAAAAGCATTTAAGATGGCAGAAGTAGCACTTGAAAACAATGAAGTTCCCGTTGGAGCAGTTATTGTAGATAAATCTGGAAATATAATTGCCCAAGGATATAATCAAAAAGAAGCATTAAACTCAGTAACTGCCCATGCAGAAATTATTGCTATAAACCAAGCAGCTCAAAAAATTAACAATTGGAGACTTACTGGATGCACTATGGTTGTTACTCTTGAGCCCTGCCTTATGTGTGCTACTGCAATTTCAATGGCCAGAATGGACCGAGTTGTTTTTGGAGCAAAAGACGAAAAAGCAGGGGGCAATGGATCGCTTTATTCAATCCATCAAGAAAAAAACTTGCTTCATCAATACCAAGTTGTATCAGGTGTCTTAAAAAATAAATGTTCTAAACTTTTAATTAGTTTTTTTAAATCAAAAAGATAAATTTAATATGCGCCCATATGTTCGTTCAATATTTCAACAGCATCGCTAAATGAGACCAAGTCATCAACTAAAGCATCAAGACCATTAATTATTGTAAAAAAAGCTATTTCCTTGACCTTTTCTTGTAATTTTTTTGAGTTCATTTTTTTGCTTTTTGCTTAGTTTATCAAAGCTAAAACCTATGCCTTCTCTTTCAAGAAGTGAGATTAATTCAAAAATATTTTTACTTGGAACAAAACTTATGGATTCACTTGAATTTTTACTAGGCGCTTTTATCTTCCAATATTCTGAGAGATCTTTTAGAATTGTTGAAAAGTTGTCCAAAACCAGCCTCCACTGGAGAAGGAGCAATATTATCTTTTTCAAGCTCCCAGTTGTTAGAAACTTTTTTATTTGTAATTAATAAGTCATTGCAAATGCTTGAAAAGGCAAAGCTTGAACCATTAATTAGCAATGTGAAAAGTATTATTTTACTAAAATTTGGGGTATGCATATTCCGCACTATAACACAGAGCGCATTGTTGACAAGAATATTCTCTCACCAGCAGCCAAAATACAAAATAACTAATAATTACAGATGCTTAGGGCTAAGAGGCAATTATTTTGGGAGGCAAAGCTTCTCCTTTTTTAAGTAAGGAACTAAAGCGCTTGGCACGGTGATGCTGCCATCATCATTTTGATAATTTTCAACAATGGCAATTAGAGTTCTGCCTACTGCTAGCCCTGAACCATTAAGTGTATGGACAAATTTATTTTTCTTATCTTTTGAATCTTTAAATCGAATGTTTGATCTTCTTGCTTGAAAATCTAAACAGTTAGAACAAGAAGAGATTTCTCTATAACAACCAAGCTCTTCATCTGTATATTTAGAACCAGGAAGCCAAGCCTCTATATCAAAAGTTTTTGTGGCGCAAAACCCAGTATCACCGCTACACAAAAGCATAACTCTATATGGGATCTGTAATTTTTGAAGAATATTTTCTGCATCTGAGAGCATGTTATCTAATTCAGTAAATGAATCTTCTGGTCTAGTAAATTTAAACAATTCAATTTTATGAAATTGATGCTGCCGGATCATACCCTTGGTATCTCGACCATAGCTACCAGCTTCGCTTCTAAAATTAATTGAGTGGCCACAGAAACTTATATTTAAATCTTTTTCTGGAATTATCTCTCCTGCATAAAAACTTGCAAGAGGAACTTCTGTAGTGGGAATTAAATATTTATTTTCATTTTCAATTTTATAAACATCTTCTTTAAACTTTGGAAACTGGCCACTACCATAAAGCACATGATCACATACTAAATGAGGAACACTTATTGGTTCATAGCCTCTGGAAACGTGTTCATCGATCATAAACTGAATTAAAGCCAATTCCAACCTTGCAAGGTCACCTCGTAAGAAAACAAATCTAGAACCACTAGTTCTTGAAGCTCGATCGAAATCTATTTGTCCAGTTTTATCGGCCCAAACATCATGAGATAAAGGAGTAAAAGAAAATTGTTTTTTATCTCCCCACTCTTTAACTAAAATATTTTCTGATTCAGATTTACCATTAGGAACAGAGTCATCTAAAAAATTTGGAATCACTGCCAGAATATCTTCTATTTTTTGCTCGATAACATTACATTCTTTATCTAGCACTTCAATTTCTGCGCCAATGCTTTTACTTTCAGTCATTAACTCAGTAGCTTGGCTTTTATCACCAGCCTTCATCTGCTCGGCAACTTTGGCTGAGATAGTATTTCTTGAACTTTTTAATTGATCTCTTTTGGTAATAAATTCTTTTCTCTGAGTGCTTAATATTGTAATACTCTCTAGAGTTTTTTCAATTTTATCAGCTGAAAAACTTCTTTTCACTAGAGATCCTTCTAGTTTCGAGTGGTCATGAATAATTTTTTTTAAATCAAGCATGTATAATAATATAATTGTTACAAAGATTCTTGGCTAATAATTTCTTATCTTAGCCAAGTTTTTTTTGATCTCCTCGGCATCAGGAGCAACAGGGTTAAGCTGCAAATATTTACTTAAATGTCGCTTGGCTAAAGAATACTGTTTTAGCCTTAAATACGACAATCCTAAAATCCTGTGGGCCTCAAAGTTTTCCCTATCATAAGAAAGAACCTTCTGAGCATTGGCAATTGCTTGCTCACTATTTTTTATGAAAAAATAGCACTGAGATATAATTAGTATTGCTGAAATACTGTCTTGGTAATTAGCCTTGTACTTATCAAAAAGCTTAATTACTTCTTCAGGCGCTCCCTTGGAAAGTAAGAATTGAGCCATTTCTACAAATGTACTTATTACACTTGGTCGGCGCCTGATTTCAAACTCATATGCTTGCACAGCCTTTAGTGTTTCACCTGCTTCTTTATAGCTTCTAGCAGCTCGCAAGTATGTTTCTGGGTATTCGGATTGTCTATTGGCAGCCATCATGAAATTATTTGCTGCTTGATTATAAGAACCTCTTTTATAAAAAATATTCCCAATTTTCATAAAAGGCTTTGCTTTATTTTTATTTAATTCTGCTGCTCTTTGGAAAAGTAATATAGCCTCGTTTTCTAATCCTTGGGCTAAAAACACATCGGCCAATGCTAACCTAATTGAATATGAATAAGGAAAATTTTTCTTGGCCTCAATTGCAAAGTCTTTTGCTTGAGAAGCCATGTCAGAATCTAAATATGCGTAAATTAATGAAACAGCATAATCAACTGAGCTTTTATTTCTTGCTTGAAGATCTTTAATTTCTTCTATGGCTAAATTTCTTCTATATCCAGATTTAGTTCTACAGTTAATCATTAATAACTGACTCCACTTTTTCATTTGACCGGAAGAATTAATTTTTGCCAGATTAGATTCTTGAATGCATTTTCGATAATCTTTTTTATCAAGAGCAACTAAAGCATAAAAATAGTGTCCCCAACTATCAGTTGGATTTTCAACCATATAATTATCAAAAGTAGAATATGAATTTTCGTATTCTCGTCCAAGCCCCAACAACAGCGCTTTATATTTTAACTTTTTCTTAAATGCTTTTTCATCTTTATCAAATCTATCTAAATAATTAAAAGCTTCGCTAAAATTAAATAAGCTTGAATATCCCCATACAAGACCTCCTAATGCTTGACTATTAGTAGGCTCTATTTGTAAGGCATTTTTATAATAAGATATTGCTTTATTAAATTCTTTTCTAAAAGAAAAATAGTCCCCAACTTCAATAAAATAATTAGGTTTTTTATCAACAAATGGAGCAACAACTTGCAAAACACCAAGATCTTTATTGCTTATATTTGCAGAATTAATTTTTGATAGTGAATCCTCAGCAATTTCAGAAAGCTTAAAATATTCCGCATTAATATTCCACCATGACCCCTTATACTTTGTTTGACCATCTAAACGGTTAGCAATGATGTTGCTATTATTTAAAGCTTTCTTTGAAATACTTTTTCTACCAAAGGTTTTAAGAAATCTAGAAAACTCTAACCATAAAACTTTTTGAACAGACAACGGCCAATAATTACTACTAGCTAACGCCAGAATAAAAAATTGATTTGCTAGCTGGACATTTTCGCCGCCTACTCTCCAATGCCATTCGGCTGCTGCCCACCAAATCAAGGGAGACTGGGCATTCACATCAATATAATTAGTTAGATTATTAATAAAATATTCTGGTTCTTTTTCAAAAAAACTCTCTATTAATCCAGAAGAAAAACGATATTCAGATGAAAGAACTTGGGAAGATATGCTTGAAAACAACAAATCTGATTTACCGCCATTTTGCCAAAAATCTAACCAATAACATATTTGAGCAAGCCATCTTGTTTCTTGAGTATCAAACTGAATAAAACTTTCTTGTGCCTTTTGCCAATCACCTTTAATAAATGAAGTTATTCCTAGATGATAAATATTTGATAGACCCCCTTCATTAACTGCTTGTTTAACTTTAGAAATACTTTGATTGATTATTTGATAATTTTTTAACTTGGATTTATCCATTAACCCCAAGCTTGAATCTATCCAATAAAAAATCCAAGGATTAACTTTATCTTTTTCTGCATTAATTTCTTCAAGCCAATACCAAAGACCAAAACCAGACTCTTCTTGCTCAACAAATTCAGAATCTAGTAATTTTTTTGAGAAAACCTGCTCGCTGTTAATCATTAATCCAACAACTTTATTGTTAACATAATTAATTTTATTACTTCTTTTTGATTGTGTATTTTGATTTTCACCCTCTGGTGGAGCCAGTAAAAATTGATATAAAATTAAACCCAAAGCCAATAAAGCTATAAATAATATTATCGGTCTTAAATTTAATTTTTTCTTTGGCTTTGATGGATGATCTTTTACATCTAGTGTTACATCACTTTTGTCTGAACTTAAAATTTTTGTATCTTTTTGGCTATAGGTTTGAGTCCCTGAATAATAATCATTTTTAAGATTACTGCTCTTATAAAACAAACTATTTATTCTATCCTCAAATAAATTGTGGCTTTTAATTTCAACCCAAGCATCTGATCCAAAGGGATAAATTTTCTCTACACCAATTATTTCTCCATTATCAATTTTTTTAAAAATTTCTTTTTTAGATAAAGGACCAATAACTTTACCGTTACTAAACTTCAACTTAAAGCTCTTAGATTTTGGACTTTTTATTTTTGCCAATAAATTTTTAAAAAAACTACCAAACATAACTACAATTATTAGTTTATCCTTTAACCCAGAGTATGTGTTAAAAATTATTTATATGCCAGTATTTTGACCCAAAAATCCTTGGCTATTTTTTAATTAAAAAAACTTTCGGATTTGATTAATAATTTATAGATTGCGGAAAAGCTTAACAAGCTAACAAATAGAATTATGGACCCTAAGACTGCAGAAATATAAGGGTAAGAAATCCCAGAATTGTTTTCGATTATATTTTTCTGGGAAGAACCTTCAAGCCAGATTTTTTTAATTAAATTTAAATAATAAACCATGCCTAGCAAAGATCCAACGGCAACTAAAACAACACTTGTTACACTTCCTGCTTTCCACAAATCTGCAATTAGTGAATACTTTGCAAAGAAGCCAAGTAAAGGCGGAAGTCCTGCAACTGATAACAATAAAATGGAAAAAAGAATAACTGTAGATTTACAATTGCTGTCTTTTAACGAGGGCAAATCGTCTATGGTAAGTTCAGTTTTTAAATTAAGTTTTTTAGTATAAAACTCAATAAAAGCCATTAAGGCCACAAAGCTTATTCCATATTGAAATAAATACACCAAAATAGATGAAGCTGTTTCATTGTAATGTGGAAGAGCCAATAATAAATATCCAACGTTAGCTACTCCAGAAAATGCCAATAATCTTTTTACAGACTGTTGAGAAAAAGCTGAAATATGGCCAATTAAAATTGAACCTAGCCCTAAACAAACAAACATGTCTGGAACAAAGGAATTATCTAAAGCACTAAGCTTGGAATAATAAAATATAGCTAAAATAGAACTTACTCCTGCTACCTTTGCAGAACTTGCCAGCCAAGCAGTGCTAGAAGATGGTGACCCTTGGTAAACATCAGGACTCCAAAGATGAAATGGAAAGCCAGAAATCTTAAAAAGCAATGCTGAGAAAATAAGAAAGAAAACACTTATGCTAACAATATCTGAACTGGTGATTAAAGTAGCTAGAGCGCTGTAATCAAAACTACCATACAAACCAAAAAGCAAAATTATCCCCAACAAGTAAAAAGAACTTGTTAAGGCGCCAAACAATAAATACTTAATTCCTGCTTCTAAAGATTTTATTCTATTGCTATCTAAGGAGGCGAGAAAATAAGCAGGGATAGAAAATGTTTCAATCGCTACAAAAAGGGAAATAAAATTATTACACATTGGCATTACAACCGCGCCAAGAGATGAAATTAAAAAGAAAACACTCCACTCAGGGGCTAGGTTTTTTCTAAAATACTCTCCAGCGAAAATTACACTAAGAATACACAAAAGAGATATTACAACCGAGCATAGTTGAAAATAATTGCTAGTAATCACTTCATTACTGTTAAAAACATTTGAAAGTTGAAAAAATATATAAAACAAATGAGCAGCAATAATTATAAATTTATTAAGGCCATTTTTCCATTTCATTCCACCAGCAATTACAGAAAGGAATATTCCTACAAATATTCCAATAAATGGCAGCAAAGAAGTTACAAAGCCTTGATCTATTAGGCTTTTATCTAAAAAAGAAGGTAACATATTCTACAATCCTCCATTTAATTTTGAAACTATTTCTTTAATTATTAAAGAAACAGAAGGCTTAGAAGAACTATTAATAATTGAAGGAAAAAACCCAAGAACTAACATTGGAACAATAAAAATCATTACTCCAACATATTCATTCCATTTAATATCAAATTTGGCATTTTCCACCAAGGGCGTTTGTACACCAAAAAACATTGTCCTTACCAGCTTAAGCATATAAATGGCACCTAATAGAATACCTAAACAAGAAACTATAGCTATTTTATAGTTCACTTCAAAAACAGAGTTTAAAATTACAAACTCACCAACAAAACCTGGCAAAGAAGGAAGTCCAATTGAAGCAAAAGTGGCAATGAAAAACAAAATTGTTAAAAATGGAAGCTTTGAACTTAATGCGCCATAATCCGCTAAATTCCTATTATGAGTTCGGTCATATATTATTCCAAATATTAAAAACAAAGCACCAGTACTTAAGGCGTGAGCAATGTTTTGAAACAACGCTCCTTCAAAGCCCTCAATAGACAATGCAAAAACTCCAAGAACCATAAATCCCAAATGAGAAACTGAAGAATAGGCAATAAGTCTTTTAATATCTTTTTGTACCCAGGCTGCTAAGGCACCAAAAATTACTCCAATAACTGCTAAAATTAATATTACATTTTGAGCAGCTAATGCGGCTCCAGGAAACAGTGGCAAAGTCCATCTAACAAGTCCATAAATACCAAGCTTTAATAAAACTGCAGCCAAAATTACTGACCCACCAGTTGGAGCTTCACTATGGGCATCTGGCAACCAAGTATGCAAAGGCCACAATGGAACCTTAACTGCAAAGGCAATTAGAAAAGCAATAAACATTAGCCCAGGAGTGCTTGACCACCCAGTAAAGCTTAATTGTAGATTTACTAAGTCATGCCATAGTAGAGAACCACTGCTGGTTTGAAAACTTAAACCAATTATTGCTGCAAGAAATAATATTGATCCTGCCATAGTCATTAAAAAAAACTTCATTGAAGCATATAATTTATTTTTACCGCCCCAAATACCAATTAAGAAATACATAGGAATTAACATAAATTCCCAAAAAACATAAAATTGTAATAGATCAGCAGAAAGAAGTGAGCCAATACAAGCAAAGTTTAACAAATTAAACAAACAATAATATCCATTGGTAATCTTAGATTTGTTTAAGGAATAAAAGCCAAGAGCAACAGAAACCAAAACCGTAATTGAGCATAAAACAAAACTTATTCCGTCAATTGCCAAAGAAAAATAACTAGATAAAACAGACAACCATCTCCATTCAAATACAATTGGGAAATTCCCTGGAACCCCATTTATTTGCTGATGATAAAAATTAAATATATATATAAGTAAACAAACCCAAATTAGTTGAGAACATAAATTAACCTTAGCCGCAAGTTTAGTGTTTTTTACAAAGTATAAGCAAATGGAAATCAGCAACGGAAAAAGTAAAAAAATCAACAAACTCATGAAGCAACCCACCAAAAATATAAAATAAAGATCCACAATGCAGAAATAAACAGCCAAGCATAACTTTGTATTGAACCACTATGGAAGGCGCCAGAGAGAGCGGACGCAGCTGACATGCATTTAGAAAAACCATGGAGTATTCCGTTAATAAAGACTCCATCAATTATTTTCTCAATAAAATTTGCAACATATTTTAAAGGTTTAACAAAAACTAAACTATATATTTCATCAACCAAGAATTTCTTTTCAGATAATTTCAAATGAAGACCCGAAGAAGAATTAATTTCTTTTATCAATTTAGTATCTTTATATTTTTTAAAAGAAAAATACCCAGCAAGTAAAGATCCGCCTGTGATTAACAGCATGCTAATTAACTCAAATGAAATTGAATGGGCCTTTGTAGGTTTAAATAATACATTATTTCCATACCAAGAGGATTCTAATATGTGAGATAAAAATTCAACATGGAAAAAAATATGAGGAGTCTCAATCCAGCCTACAAAAAGTGAAAGAAAACCTAAAACAAACAAAGGAACAACCATTAACATTGAACTTTCATGAGCTGATTTAGAATGCTTACTTCTATTTGGACCCCAAAAAGTTAAAGTATATGCTCGAAGCATATAAAACGCTGTTGCAAATGCAGCTAGTAAAAGGAAAATAAAACCAATAGTTCCGCCACCAAGGTCTAAACTATGAAGAAGAATAAATTCTTTTGAGAAAAAACCAGAAGTTAATGGAAAACCAATAATTGCTAATGTGCCAACTAAAAAGCATATATGAGTCCATTTCATTTTGTCTTTTAATCCGCCCATGTCATTCATATCCTGATGATGATGAACACCTGCTATTACAGAACCAGCCGCTAGGAACAACAGCGCTTTAAAACAAGCATGAGTTACCACATGAAATAAAGCAGCAACTGGACTGCCGGCTCCAAGGGCAGCAAACATAAAGCCAAGCTGGGAAACAGTAGAATAAGCTAAGACTTTTTTAAGATCTTTTTGAGTAAAAGCAATTAAAGCTCCAAGCCAAGCTGTTGAAACTCCAATCCAAAAAATAATATTTAAAACTTCAGGAGCAGCTGCAAAGGCAGGCCATAATCTAACGCCTACGAAAATTCCAGAGGTTACCATTGTTGCTGCATGGATTAATGCACTAACAGGTGTTGGGCCTGCCATGGCATCTGGCAACCAAACATAAAGCGGAAGCTGGGCAGACTTTCCAGTTGAAGCCCAAAATAAACCAAAAACTACTGCTGGCCAAAACCAAACCGGAAAACCAGATTTTGACGTAGCTAATATTATTTCGCTAATCTCAAGTGAACCAACAAACTTCATTAGTAAAAGTAAACTTATAACAAATCCTAAATCACCAATTCTATTAACAATAAATGCTTTTGTTCCAGCTAAAGTGTTTTTGGGATCCTTATGCCAATAACCAATTAATAAGTAAGAACAAAGCCCAACTCCTTCCCACCCAAGGAAAACTCCTAATAAGTTAGAAGATAAAACAAGGCAAAGCATTGCTACTAAAAACAAATTTAAATATGAAAAAAACCTATATACATTTTTTTCTTCTTTCATATAACCAATTGAGTAAACATGGATCAAGGTTCCAATAAAAGTAATAACCATTAACATCACTCCTGTAAGAGGAGTATATTCGAAAGCAAAATCTACATTGTATTTACCAAAATTTATCCAATTAAAGTAAACTTGCTTGGATGATTCCATTCCAAATTTTAGAACAAAGAATAAACTTGAAGCAAAAGCCAATCCTGAAGCAACGCTACCAATTAGGCCACTTATATTAATTTTTTTTGGTTTTAATATCAGGCCGTTAAGTAGAAAACCAATCAATGGAAATAAGACAATTAACCAAAGCATTTAAACTATCTCCCCAAATTAGTTAACTTATCAAGTTTAACTGAATTAATTTTTCTATAAATACATACAAACAAAGACAAGCCTATTGCTGCTTCTGCAGCCGCAACTAAAACAATAAATAAGTATAATGATCCTGCTTCAGGACTTGTTTGGATTCTCATTAATTGAACCAGTATTATATTAATACCATTTAAAATTATTTCTAAACACATCAGGGCGATTAATCCATTTTGCCTAAATAAAAACCCAGAAAGCCCTAAACAAAATAAAAACATTCCTAATAAAAAATTAAAATCTAATGAGCTCATTGTTTTTCCTCAACTGGATCACTGCTATCAAAAACTCTTCTGCCTAATACGACAACCCCAATAACGGCTGCCAATAATAAAAACCCAGCCATCTGAAACGAAACCATATGATCTGTTAATAAATTATAAGAGATTGACTCTCCTTGGATTAAATCTTTTGATAAATTTTTAGGAATAATCATTTTAGCTTTAAATTTTGGATAAACAAAAAATGCAAAAACTGAAAATAAGCTTATTGTAGTTAACACAGATTTAATTCCAGGAATCAAAATAGCTTCTTTTTCAAACTCAGTATCCTTATTCAAATCTAGCAACATTAATACAAATACAAATAAAACTGCAATTGCGCCAGCGTAAACCAGTATTTGAACTGCACCAATAAAGTATGAAGACTGAGCAATAAAATAAAAACCACTTAAAAACAAGGAAGCTAATAAATAAAGAGCGCTTAATATTGGTGACTTTGCACATATAACCAAGACCGAACTTAACAAAATAGCCAGGCCAATAATTATTGAAATAATTCCTATTTCCATTTTAAACACTTCCCCAATAAGCAAAATAGCTAACTAGCATTGTAAAAATTACATTCAATATAGCTAGTGGAAACAAGACCTTCCATCCCAGTTTCATAAGTTGATCATATCTAAACCTAGGCAAGGTCCACCTTACCCACACAAATACCCACATAAAAAAACCAATTTTCGCTAGCAAGCATTTAAACTGGCAAATCGAAGTAAGAATAGATGCCCAAGATAAAGAAAGACCAAAGTCTTGAAAAATAGATCTTAAAGTTTCGGTAGATAAAAAAGGAATATTGTACCCACCTAAAAATAATGTTGCTAAAAATGCAGAAGCAACAATCATTGCACAGTATTCGCCAAGAAAAAACAGTGCCCACTTTAAACCTGAATATTCAGAGTGATAACCAGCAACTAATTCGGTTTCTCCTTCAGGCAAATCAAAAGGTAATCTATTTGTTTCAGCAAAAGAACTAATCCATAAAATCAAAAAGGGTAAAGGAAGAGTAATAAATGCCCACCATGGCAAACCACTGCCAGATTGTTGCAACATTACTATTTTACTTAAGTCTAAACTTCCGTAAGTCATAACTACAGAGACAATACTAACCCCTATTGCAATTTCATAACTTATCATTTGAGAACTGGCTCTTAATGCTCCTAATAATGAAAACTTATTATTAGAAGACCAACCAGCACAAAGAATTGAAAAAACATGCAATGAACTAACTGCTAATAAAAACAATAGCCCAACATTCATTTGAATTGCTTGAACATTATATTCTATCCCTTCCCAATATATAGATTGAGCAAAAGGAATTGCCGCAAAAGCAATAAAAGGGGGAAATAAACCAATAACTGGCGCTAAGTTAAATAATTTTTTGTTCGAAGAATCTGGAACAATTTGTTCTTTAAATATTAATTTCAAGGCATCTGCCAATGGTTGCATAAAACCAAAGGGACCAACTCGATTGGGACCAACCCGTCTTTGCATAAAAGCACTTCCACGTCTTTCAACAATTAACATTAAAGGTACCGAAGATAACAAAACTAATGTTGCAACTAAAACTACAATTAAAGAAACTACTAATTGACTCATTAACCATTATCCTTTGATTGTTGAGCTTTTCGAATAGATGCAAGTAATCCACTTGGCTCACCTGAGACCCTAGGATTAGAAAAAATTACTTCTTCATCATTTTTTACCAAACAATAAAATTCTTCTTTAAACTTTGAGATTATAGAATTAACAGGCATTGCACATGCATCAGAGAGAACACAAATTGTTTTACCAGCCATATTATTACAAGCACTAACTACTTTATCAATATCAGACCTAACAGCTTTTCCGTTGTAAATATTATTTAATAGCTGATAGCTCCACTTAGTTCCTTCACGACATGGAACACATTGCCCACAACTTTCGTGAGCATAAAACCTAGCAGTCATCATGGCAATTTCTGGCATAGACCTACTATCATCCAAAACAATAATTGCTCCACTGCCTGCCATAGTTCCAGCTTTAGCTAAACTATCAAAATCATGAGCAACATCTAACTCATCAGATTTTAAAACAGGAGAAGACGAGCCTCCAGGAAAAACTGCTTTAATTCTTCTTCCTGATTTTGGACCTCCACAAATTTCATTTAATAATTTTTTTAAATTAAATCCAATTGGAACTTCATAATATCCAGGCTTTGAAATATCCCCTGAAACACATAATACATTTGTTCCAGCAGTTCTTTCGGTACCACCGCCAAGTTCAATAAACCATTTTGCTCCATTATTTAAAATTCCAGGAACATGCGCAAGGGTGGCAACATTATTAACAATAGTTGGTCCACCAAAGGCGCCCTTAATAGCTGGAAAAGGTGGCTTCAATCTAGGCTCGCCTCTTTCACCCTCAAGTGAAGAAATTAAACCAGTTTCTTCTCCACAGATATATGCACCGGCTCCAGGATGAACAGTAATATCTAAATTAAATTTTGAACCAAAAATATTTTTACCAAGATAACCTTTTTCATAGGCCTGGCTAATTGCTTCTTCTAAACGCTCAATTGCTAAAACTAATTCACCACGTACATAAATATATCCAGTTTCTGAACCAATTGCGATTGCTGAACAAATCATCCCCTCTATTAATCTATGAGGAAGATGCTCCATAATTTGTCGATCTTTAAAGGTTCCTGGCTCACCTTCATCTGCATTGCAAACAAGATAAGTTGGCTCTGGTGAATCCTTTGGTAAAAAACCCCACTTAACACCAGCTGGAAAACCCGCACCACCAAGACCACGAAGTCCACTTTCTTTTACAACATCTTTAATTTCTTGCGGCTGCATTTTCGCTGCTTTTTTTGCAGCAGCATATCCATTGATTTTACTTTCGTAAACATCAAGCTTCCAAGAATTACTTATGGTAATTCCTTCTAATAAAATTCTTTTTTCTAGAGGGTGTGGTTCAAAAATTTGCTGACTCATGCCACACTCCCTTCACTTAATCTAGTGTTGTAACATGGGGACACCCATTTATTACTTTTAAGTGAACTAATTATTTGATCCACTTTTTCTAAAGTTAATTGTTCGTGATATTCCCAATCATTAACTTGCATTACTGGAGCAGTGCCACAAGAGGCTAAACATTCAACTTGCTCAACTGAAAATAAACCATCTTTAGAAATTCCATCTTTGTTTAAATTTAAAGATTTTTTTAAATGGTCAATAATTTCTTGGCCACCACGAAGATGACAAGACAATGTTCTACAAACATGTAAAACAAATTTTCCCTTTGGTTTAAATCTAAACATGGTATAAAAAGATGCAACTTCCTTAACTTTAGCAGGTGAGATGTCTAATCTGGATGCCATATAAGATAAAGACTCAGGACTTAAGTATCCAATATCTTTTTGAATAAAATGAAGCATTGGAATTAAAGTGGCTTGTTTCTTTGGATATCTTTTCAGCAGCCATTGAAATTTTTCTTCAATTTTATCATTAAACTTATAGGTCATAAAATTAAATATCTCCTAGTTCTTTTTCAGAAACAACAGAATGCCCAAAAGGATCAAAAACTTCTTCACCTTGTGGATCTGAACTAAAATCTTGGCGATAATCCATTACAAAATCTTTTCGAAGGGGATGTCCTTTAAATGTTGGTGGCAATAAAAGTCTACGAAGATCCTTATGTTTATTAAAAATCACGCCATACATATCAAAAACTTCTCTTTCAAGCCAGTTTGCTCCAGACCAAAGCTTACAAACACTCTCAACTTTTAAATCTTGCGGATCTAAGGGAGATTGAACTCTACATCTCTTTTTTGTGTTCATATTAATTAATTCATAAACCACAAAAATATTTTTTGAAGATGCTGCATCATCGTACGCTGTTAAGTCTGCAAGATGATTAAATCCTAAATTATTTTTTAAACAACTTAGCAGCTCAATAATATTTTCTTTACTTACAGTTAATTCAGCATCTCCTGGAGATGATTCCTTTTCAGTGAAATCTACTGATGGTAAAGATTTTTTTATCTCAGCGGTTAAACTCATTATTCTAAGTCTCCCATTCTAAAACTTTAACTTTAAATTCATACCAAAGCCCAACTATAAAAAATAGCAAGAAAAACCCCATTGCCGCCAAAATTGGCCAGCCAATTAATATTAATTTTTTCCAGGCAAGCGCAACAGGTAATAAGAAAGCTGCCTCTAAATCGAACAATAAAAACAAAATTGCTACTAAATAATATTTAACACTTATTCGATCTCTAGCAGAACCAGTAATAGGCATTCCACACTCATAAGTGGCCATCTTAGATTTAAAATATCTTTTTGGTCCTAAATATTTTCCCAGCAATGAAGCAATAAAACCAATTAATGAAACAATAATAAACATTATTACTATCGGTAAAAAAGTTTCTTCACCCCCGGTCATATTATTAGAAACCTCCAAGAATTTGTGCGGATTTCTTTGCCCAAATTATAACTTTATCTAGACCAATACCCATTCCCCATAAAAGATTTGGGATAGCCAATAAAACTAAAACTACTTTTGATAAAGAGCAATTAAACACTGACTGAGTAAACACTCGAGATTTTTCGGAATCTTCAGATGCATTTGGAGAATTTAATATCATTGCTCTAACAATTTTCATGTAATAATACAGTGAAACCACAGAGTTTATTGAAGCAATAACAACTAAACTAAATAAATTATTTTTAATCGCTACCAAAAACAATTGGTACTTTCCAATAAAGCCCACAAAAGGTGGAAGACCAATTAAAGAACAGAGGAATATTGTCATTGTAATTGCATAAAAAGGATGTGACCTAATTAGACCATTAAATGAATTCACATGATCATTTTTATATGCTTGTTCTATTTTTGAAGTGACCCAAAACGCGCCAATATTCATTAAGCAATATATTATTAGATAAAAAATTACCGCATAAACACCACCGCTATTATCAATTGAAAAACCCATTAACATGTAACCAGCATGAGCAATAGCTGAATAAGCTAGAATTCTTTTTACGGATGTTTGAGCTAAGGCTGATAAATTTCCTATTGTCATGGTCATAATCGCAACAAAAATAATAACTGCTGAAAGACCACTTGAAGTGCCACCTGCTGCTTGAAAAAACTCGGTTGATAATCCCGAGTAGAGGAACCTGCCCATGAGAATCAACCCAGCTGCTTTTGGTGCAACAGAGAAAAGCGTTGTAACTGGAGTTGGAGCGCCCTCATAAACATCAGGTGTCCACATGTGAAATGGAAATGCAGAAATTTTATATGCAACTCCTGATAAAATCATTAAAATTGATACCCAAAAAATAATGTTAGTAGAAGCTATTTGATTGCTAACAAAAAAACTTTGTAATCCTGAAAAAGTTAAAGTGCCGGTGATACCAAACATTAGACTTATTCCATAAAGCATAATCCCACTAGCTAAGGCGCCATATACAACATATTTCAGTGAAGCCTCTGAGCTTTTTGAATCTTCTTTTTGAAAACCAGCCAAAGTAAAACTTAAAATACTTAAAGTTTCTAAGGCTAAATAAACCAATAAAAAATGAGTGGCTTGCCCCATAAATAACAAGGCGGAACCTAGCGCTAAAACAATCGACAAATAATCAGAATATCTATCTTCATAAATTTGTTTAGATTTATGAGAAAGCAAAACAACTAGCGCTAATGAAAAAATACTAAAGTAAGTAAGAAAAGATCCCATTGGATCAAAAACCATTAATGAACTAAAAATTGAAACGCTATCGGTACCGCTAAGCTTACAATTAAAACACGCTGCAATTGCTAAAAAAACAATCGCTGAAATAGTGTGAAGCTTTCTATTTTTTATCCACAATCCAACTATTAAAATGAACAATGCCCCAAATATTATTGTTAGATGAGGAGTTATAAAACCTAAAGATGCAGCATCAGCTGGATTAATAACTTCAACAATTAAATTTCTTGCTAAATCTGTTATTCCACCAGAGACTTCTCCAACAGCATTAATTGATTCTGTAACTTTGTCTGCCATAGTTTTACTGCAATACCTTTAATAAATTACCCAAAGAAGCTTTAATTATTCCTAAAAATGGACTTGGGTAAATACCAATCCACAAACATAAAATTCCCAGAGGAGCCAATATCAAAACCTCTCTTAATGAAATTTCTTTCATTTCTTTGGCTGGCACTACTTCTCCAGTGGAAAGTTTTTCTTTTGTAGTCCAAGGACCAAGAAAAACTCTTTGGACCATCCATAATAAATATGCAGCAGTTAACACAATTCCAAGTGCTGCAATTATTGTTTCTGTTTTATAAACTGGAAATGCTCCCATAAAAACCAAGGCTTCACTAATAAAACCATTTAATCCTGGAAGTCCTAATGAAGAAAACACTGCTACCATCCAAGCAGCGGTAATCCATGGAGCCTTTTGAGCAATACCACCAAAACCTAATTGGCCATTTGGAGTAACAATATATCTATGATGAAGTCTTTCGTAAATTACTCCAACCAACATAAACATCATTGCTGCTGAAATACCATGATTAAACATTTGCAGAACAGCACCATTTAAACCAGCCTCAGTAAAAACTGCCATCCCTAAAATGCAATAACCCATATGAGAAACAGAAGAATAGGCAACAAGTTTTTTAAGATCTGTTTGAGCCATGGCACATAAAGCACCATAGATTATATTGATAATTCCTAAAATCACCAAGGGATAAGACATAAGCTGAGTAGCTTCAGGTAAAATACTAAAATTAACTCTTAAAAGTCCATAGGTTCCCATCTTTAATAAAACACCAGCCAATATAACTGAAACAGCTGTTGGTGCCTGAACGTGTGCCCATGGTAACCAAGTATGAAAAGGAAAAAGTGGAACTTTAACCGCAAAGCCAATAAACAATAGCCACCAAACCGCTTGGTTAAATGGTAAATGATAACCAAATAAATTTACTGAGTATTGAGTCCAATCAATTTGACCTAGCTTCATTAAGTCAAAAGTTGGAATATCTCCACCCTTTGAACTGTAAAAATAAAGCGCTAACATTCCAACAAGCATCAGCACGGATCCTAGTAACGTGTACAAAAAGAATTTTATTGCTGCATATTCTTTTTTCTCTCCGCCCCAAATACCAATTAAAAAGTACATAGGCAGTAACATAACTTCCCAGAAAACATAAAATAAGAAAAAATCTAGGGCGCAAAAAACTCCCATCATTCCAACATGTAAAAGCAAGAACATACAAAAATAGCCTTTAACCATTTTCTTAACGTTCCAACTTACAAACATACAAATAAAGCTAAGCATTGATGTTAATAAAACTAGCAATACACTAATTCCATCAATCCCTAGATAATATTGAATATTAAAACTTTCAATCCAGCGGTAACGCTCAACAAATTGCATACTTACTAATGATGAATCATAAGAAGAAAGTAATACCGCAGATAAAATTAAAGGAATGGCTGTTACCCCAGCAGCTATCCATTTGACAATTGATTCCTTTCCTTTCGGAACCAATAATATCGCAAAAACTCCAATTAAAGGAGAGAAAATCATCCAACTAAGAATATTAGGCATAAAATTAAAGTGCTCCTTTGTTAAAAAATTTAACCATAAAGACAATTACTATAATCATTATTGCTACAGTAAGGTATCTTTGAATTTTTCCATTTTGAATTACTCTGAAAAATGAACCAAGACCACGAGGAACTCCTCCTGCTACTTGATCCACCAAGAATTTATCAACAATTATATCGTCGCATGATTTAGAAACTTCTTTTACAGCCATTGTTACTTTACCCCAACCATCAACTGCAATCTTATCTATAAAACTATTATCTACAGTTGTCGCAACTTCTGCAGTAGGCAAAAATATTTTTTTAATTAATACTTTAATGTAAAAGAAATCGAAGAAATATAAGTTATCAATCCATCTATGAAAAACTCTTGGGACTCTTTTCTCAAACTTATTAACATCTAACTTTTTAGATATAAAAAATAAATAACTAAACAAAATACCTAGACCAGCTAATAAAATAGATAGAAACACGGTAGGCATATGGGCAACATGTTCATAGTGGTGGAAGTGCTCCATAAATTCTTTTGCAGAATCATTTATTATTGGGGCGTGAATTAAATCTTTATACCAAGTAAAACCAGGGACAGGTTGAGAACCATAAAAGAACCACAATGAAAGCCCAGCCAAAACAAGCAGCGGAGTTGTCATGTTCCATCCACCCTCATGAGCATGGTCATAAGCATGTTCATCTTTTGGTTTTCCAAAAAAAGTTTTAAATATTAATCTAAACATATAAAATGCAGTTAACCCAGCGGTAGTAAATGCCGCGAAAACCAAATACCAATCACCTCCGTGGTGAAGGGAATTTCCCAAGGTTCCAGCTAAAATAGCGTCCTTTGAAACAAAGCCACTAAAAAGAGGAACTCCTGAGATTGCTAATGTAGCAATAAACATTGAAATAAATGTTTTAGGAAGTTTTTTCCTAAGGCCACCCATATTGTTCATGTCTTGCTCGTGGTGCATGGCATGGATTACCGAACCCGACCCCATAAACAAACAAGCTTTAAAAATTGCATGAGTTAACAAATGTAAAAAAGCTGCAGACCAAGCTCCAACTCCCACCGCTAAAACCATATAGCCAAGCTGGGAAAGAGTGGAATAAGCTAAAACTTTTTTAATATCGTTTTGTTTAATTGCTAAAATTGCTGCCAATAAAGCAGTAGTGGCTCCAACATAAGCAACAACCGCTAAAACATTTCCAGCTAATAAAAGCGGAAACATTCGTAATATTAAATAAACACCAGCCGCAACCATTGTTGCTGCATGGATTAATGCACTAACTGGAGTTGGACCTTCCATTGCATCTGGCAACCAAACCTGAAGTGGAAATTGAGCGGACTTTCCAACCGTTCCACAAAAAACTAAAAAGCCTATTAAAAAAGATGCCGAAACACCTAAAAGAACTCCATTAAAAGCTCCCATATCAATAGCTGCATAAATATCTTCAAACCTAAAACTACCAACAATCGTAAATATTGCTAACATTCCAATAAACAAAGCAGTATCACCAATTCTTGTAGTCATAAATGCTTTGATAGAAGCATTGGCGGCTGAAATTTTGTGACGATAAAACCCAATCAGCAAATACGAACAAAGCCCCATTAATTCCCAGCACATGAAAAGAGTTAATAAATTATCAGAAATAATTAAGCCAAGCATTGCTGCGGTAAAAAGAGAAAGATAGGAGAAGAAAGAAGCGTATCTATATCCATCTTCGGGAACACCTTTTGAATCTCGCATATAAGCAGTACTAAACAAATGAATTAAAGTAGCGCACAAAGTGACCATTAAGAGCATTGTTGCCGATACAGGATCTATCCTTATTCCAATATCTACAACGACTTTATTTGAAACCGAACTAAGATCAATCCATCTCCAATGTTTTGCAACTAACCAATGAGAATCGTAAGCAGAAAGCATGGAATAAAAAATTCTACAGGCAAACAGAAAAGAACCAAAAATCGCTCCAGTACTAAGCCAATCTCCCATGCGTGGAAGTCTTTTGCCACAAACACACTGGATAAAGTATGCACACAAAGGTAAAAGCACAATTATAATTGCATAAGTAATTTCTGGACCAGAAGTTAATGTATTTACTGAAGCAGCCATATTTTCAACTAACCCCTTAACTCACTTGCCATTTCAGCATTAATATTTCTTTTGTGTGAAAAAAGCCGAATAACAACTGCAAAAGCAACTGCTGCTTCAATGGCTGCAAGCACCACAATAAAAAGTGAGAATATATATCCATCAACCCATGGATGATCGATTGCTGTTTTTCTAAAACTTTGAAAAGCTACAAAATTTAATGCAGCTGAATTAAGAATTAATTCTACCCCCATAAGCAGAGCAATTAAATTTTTCCTGGAAAGCATGCAAATTATTCCGCAGACAAAAAATATCAACGATAAAAACAAGTAAGAATGAATTGATGATGAAAGACCGGCTAACATAATTTACTATTGCTCCCCGCTTCCTTTTCTGGCAATAACCACAGCGCCAACTAAACCAAACAAAAGAACAATAGCCACATATTCAAAAACCAATGAATATGGACCCATTAAAGAATAACCAACAAGGGCAGTAGTATGTTGTGAAGCAGGAGCATTTAACTCAACAATAGAAAAATCAAAATTGGATATGAAATACCAAAGTGGAATGAATAACAATACTCCCAAAATTGCTGGGACTATATATCTTGGTAAATTGTCTATTAATCTTTTTTGATTAAGGTCTGGAGTCATCATTATTGCAAAAATTATTACTACAATTGTAGCTCCCACATAAATTATCAATTGAACTGCTGCCATAAAGTCAGCGCCTAAAACGCCATAAACAATCGCAACAGATAATAAAGTAAATATTAACGAAACTGCTGCATGTAAAATATTTGGCAAAAAAGCAACCCCTATTGCAGACACAACTCCTAATAAAATAGCAATAAATAAAACAAAATCTGCGACTACCATAAACTATCCATTACCAAACAAAATCTGCACCAGACTTTGCCCTTTGAAATACCAAACCCAAAGTGCTGAACCAACTAAATTAAAAAAAGAAATTGGAATTAAATATTTCCAACACATACTCATTAACTGATCCAATCTTAATCTTGGAAGAGTCCAACGAATCCACATAACTACAAAAACCAAAGAAGCTGCTTTTGCAAGAAAAACCACAAAAGTAGAAATTGCCAATAAGAAATTAAAAAATATTCCTTTGTTAGCAAGCATCTGTTCTAAATTTAAAAAAGGTAAATGCCATCCGCCAAGAAACACGGCGGTAGCAACACAGGCAAACAATATAATATCTCCAAACTCAGCAAGGGCATATAAGCCAAAACGCATACCACTGAATTCTGTATTAAAGCCTGAAACTAATTCAGACTCTGCCTCAGGTAAATCAAAAGGAGTTCTATTACATTCCGCTAAGGCTGCAATGAAATAAATTAAAAAATTTATTGAAACAAAAGGGTTATGAAATACATTCCAAAATTGGCCGCCTGCAGATAAATTTGCTTGACCATCAATCATCGAAGTTAGACTTAAAGTTCCTGCAACAGTCACAACACTTAATAAAGAAATTCCCAATGGAATCTCGTAAGAAATAATCTGAGCCGCTGCCCTCATTCCGCCTAATAAAGACCATTTATTATCAGAAGACCATGCTCCCAAAAGAATCCCCAAGGAGACTAAAGATCCAACTGCCAGAACATACAAAAGACCAATGTTTAAATCTGCACCTACAATAAATTTAGAAAATGGAATTGCCGCAAAAGACCCAAACGCGCCGATAACAACTAAAACTGGAGCAATATTATAAATTGCCCTGTCAGCATTTTGAGGAGCGGTATCTTCCTTAAGAAGCATTTTTATTCCGTCGGCAAAAAACTGAAGTATTCCCAATGGACCAACTCGATTAGGACCAATTCTTTCTTGAAAATCTGCTGCCAGTTTTCTTTCAATATAAGTACAAATTCCACCAACTGGTGCAACAAATAAACCAAGAACTGCTCCTGCAGAAACTAAAGCAGCAACTACATGAGGTACATGAATCTGTGTAAATATCTCAGCCAAGCTCATGTGGGCACAACCTCTTTTTCTTCATTAGGTTTAAGTCGTGGATCTTCAAGTTTTCCACTAAACCAATCTAAATCACCTGTTTTCCATTCGTAAACAAGGCCCAAAAATAATATAAATAAAAATGTAAACGCGACAACAAATGCCCTCATGCCAATTCCAACTTGAACTGCTTCTTTAAACAGTGTCATAACTGGAAATAGTAATGCTACTTCAACATCAAAAACTAAGAAGGCAATAGCCACTAAATAAAAACGATGGTTGAACATTGCATAAGCAGAGCCCTGAGGCAGTTCTCCACACTCGTATGGAATGGATTTAGAAGAAAAAGGCCTAAAAGGACGAAATATTTTTGATACACTTAATGCGATAATAGGTATTAGCGCCGCAACAAAAATAAAAGCCAAGGCGTGTCCAAGCTCTGACATATTCACTATATAAATAACACGACATAGAAATCAAACAAACTATTTGTCAGAAACAATGCATTTTATATTTAACTCCAACAAAAAGGTGGAACCTTGTATCACTTACCTTTTCGTAAAAGTTTAAAGTTATCCCAAATTATCATTGGATATATATTCAATTGGCAAACCTAAGCTATCTATTATAAAAAGAATCTAAATTGGATAAAAAACTAAGCTCTGTAGGCATTATAGGTGCTGGCAAATTTGGCACTGCATTGGCACAAACACTAGCTAAAAATGACATACCTGCCACTCTTTGGCTTAGAGATCCTCAAAAAGCTAGAGAAATTAACAATAGATCTACAAGTTCTTATTATCCCAATAAAAACCTTCACTCAAAAATAACTGCCTCAACAAATATTGAAGAGATAATTAACTCCAACAAAACTATTATTTATTCTTGTTCAAGTTTTGTTTTCAGAAAAGTATTGAGTCCTTATAAAAAATTAATTCAAGCAAACAACAATTTTTTAATTAACACTGCAAAAGGGCTAGATTCACAAACCAACAAATTATTTTTTGAAACATCTATTGATCTTTTTGGAGAAAAATTTACCAATGACAATTATTTTTTACTTACCGGGCCAAGTTTTGCAAATGAATTATTTCTTGAGCAACCAACATGTATCACTTTATGTGGAAAAAACGAAAAAAATTGTGAAGTTCTCCAAAAACTCTTAGGTAACAAAAAGTTTAGGATATATATTAATGATGACTTTATTGCCTGCCAACTTGGAGGGTTAGTAAAAAACATTATTGCTATTGCTGTTGGGGTCTGTGATGGACAAGGCTATGGTAGTAATACCAAAACATCCATTATTAACTGGGGACACAATGAAATTACTAAAATTGGTATTGAAATGGGCGCGAAAGCTGAATCTTTTTTAGGGCTAGCTACTCTTGGTGACTTAATTTTAACCTGCACTAGCGAACAGTCGAGGAACTATAAATTTGGAAAGCTTATAGGCAAAGGCGCAAGCATACCAGAAGCATTAACAAAAATTAATTCCACAGTGGAAGGATATTATTCTGCAAAAGCTTTTTTTGAACTTACAAAAACATATAAAACTTTTTTGCCCATTACAAATTCTGTATACAGTCTTTTATACAAAGACAAATCACCAGCTACACTTTCTCAAGAGCTATTGAATCTTCCACTAAAAAAAGAATGCTAAAGTTAAATCATCCACATACAAGCGCTTTAGCTTGGACTTTAATTAACCAAGCAGAAAAAAATACTTGGCTACAAGTCCCATCAATTGATCTTGCAAACGAAATATATGAACAAGTTAAGGGACTAAATAAAAACATTAAAGTATTTATTTTACATCCACATACCTCAAACTTTATATATTTTAAGGAAACCCCCTCAAAAATTAAGCAATCAAGAATAAACTTTTTCTCAAATTTATTTAATATAAATAAAGATGAAAAATCTTTGTTTATATTTCCAATAATAAATCTAAATTATAAATCTCCTAGCAAGAAATACTGGATAAACAATAAAAAAACTCTTTCGATTGGGCAGAAAATTACAAAACATGAAGTACTTCAAAAACTTAATGATTTTGAATATCAGCCCTCTGATCAAGTTGAGTCTCCGTTTACCTTTTGTTCAAGAGCATCAATTTTAGACATCTATTCTCCTAATTACTCTAGACCAATTAGGATAACGATTTTAGACGAAAAAATTTCTACCATTTATTTTTATTCTGCAATCAATCAAAGGTCTGAGCAAAAAATAGAAACTGTAGAAATTCTTCCTTGTCTTGAATTCAACCTGAAAATTTCTGAGGAACAAAACACAAACATCAAAAAAAAACTATATTCTCTTGGGTTTGATTCACAAAAATCTAAAGTTTTAACTAATAAATTTTCCCAACAACTGCTTTTTAATGAACTCAATATTTGGGCACCAATGATTGGGCCAGACAATTTTAACTCCAGCCACACAGAACTTTACGAACATCTAAAAGAAAATAATTTCTCAATAATAAACTGCAACACTGAAAAATTTAAAACTGAATTATTAAATGAAAAACTAGATTTTAAGAAAAACATAAACCGATCAATTGATGAAGATTATTTACTACCAATTGAAGAATTTTTTCCAGAAATTCTAGCCCCTGAAAACTTCAAAATACCACCTACAGAAAATCAACTTAACATTAAACCTGATTTTAATTCAGAAAATAATTTTGTAGATCTAAGCCATAATTTTTTACAATTAAGAGAAGTATCAAAAACTAATAAAGCACCACTAGATGTTTTTGTTAACTTCTTTCAAAAAAAATTCTTGGAGAAAACCAAAATCGTGGTTTTCTCCAACAATAGCTTTGGCATGGATAGACTTAAATACTTATTTGAACACTTAGGAGTTAAATGTGAAAACATTGAGAATCCAAAAATTGCTAAAGATCAAACTTTAAACATTACAAAATCTTTTTTAAAGCATCCCTTTTTTGATAAATCTACAAATACTATCTTCATTCAAGACGAACATATATTTGGAAATAAAACTAAATTTAAAAAATCTACATACTCCAAAGCTTTCAAAGAAAAACTAACTAAAGACTTAAGTGATTTAACCCCAAATGATTTTGTTGTTCACTCTACACATGGGATTGGAACTTACAAAGGAACTAAATCTATAAAAATTAGTGGAAATATTACCGAGTTTCTTCAAATAGAATATCAAAAAGGTGACAAGTTACTTGTTCCAATTGACAAGCTTAATTTAGTCTCGAAATTTTCAGACCAAAAGAACAGTGTCCGTGTCGACACACTTGGCTCTAACACGTGGAAATCCAAAAAAGCTAAAGCAAAAAAAGAATTAAAAAGTATTGCTGGGGAATTGTTAAAAATTATTGCCGTTAGAAAAAACAGCGCTGGCCCAGAGATGAAAATAGATATGCCAGCATATAATTCTTTTTGCACTTTATTTCCATACGAAGAAACCGAAGACCAGCAAAATGCAATTAATGAAACAATCGCCGACTTAGAAAAACCACATCCAATGGACCGACTTATTTGTGGGGATGTAGGATTTGGTAAAACAGAAATTGCTTTAAGAGCTGCCTTTATTGCCTTAAATAACAATTACAAAGTAGCTTTTCTTTGCCCAACCACAATTTTATGTTCTCAACATGAAAAAAACATTAGAGAAAGATTTTCTAGATATAAAAATATTAAAATTGTTTCCCTCTCTAGATTTAATTCTAAAAAACAAATAACCGAGAATATCAAACACTTAACAATGCCTGGACCTGTACTTGTAATAGGTACACATCGACTTCTTAGCAATGATATTACTTTTAAAAACTTAGGACTTTTAATTGTTGATGAAGAGCAAAGATTTGGTGTTACTCACAAAGAAAAAATTAAAAAACTAAGAAACAACGTTCATGTTCTTACATTAACGGCTACTCCAATTCCAAGAACATTAAACATGGGGCTAACAGGCTTAAAAGATATCTCAATTATCACAACTCCACCTGAAGATAGAAAAAGCGTAAAAACATATGTTTCAAAGAAAACAAGCTCCATAATCGAAGATGCTTTAATTAAAGAAACCTCACGAGGAGGACAAATATTCTACCTTCATAATAAAATTAAAAATTTGCCCAAAATTAGAGAAGAAATTATATCAATTCTCCCTAAAATAAATATTCAAATTGCTCATGGGCAAATGAAAGAAGGAGAACTTGAAAACACAATGTTGAATTTTTATAATGGAAAAATTCAATTATTGCTTTGTACTACAATTATTGAATCAGGAATTGATATCGCCAATGCAAACACGTTAATTGTTGATGGCGCCGAAAATTTTGGCTTATCCCAACTTTATCAAATCAGAGGAAGAGTTGGCAGAAGCAGTAGGCAATCTTTTTGTTATTTTCTTACCTCGATTACTAAAAAAATTACCTCTGATGCAGCAAAAAGAATTGAAGTATTAGAGCAATACCAGGAACTTGGCTCTGGATTTCATATTGCCAGTCACGACCTTGACTTAAGGGGCACTGGAGATTTGTTAGGTAGGAAACAAAGTGGCCAGCTTCTTTATCTTGGATTTGACACCTATGTAACATTATTAAATGAAGCAATTGCAGAGGCTCAAGGAAAAGACCTACAAACAAGTATTGAACCCGAAATAAAACTACCTCTAACTACAATTCTAAACGAATCGTATATCCAAAATTCTGGAATGAGGCTTTATTTTTATAAAAAGCTAGCAACCTCTACCGAAGAATCTGAAATTGATGATATTGACATGGAATTACTAGAAAGATTTGGATCAGTTCCAATTGAAACAACAAATCTTTTAAATCTACACAAACTTAGATGCCAGTTATTAAGAATTAGAGCTCCTCATTTTAGCGCTAATAATCAAGGAATTTCTTTAACTTTAAATCCAGATACACCGCTTGATCTTGAAGTATTAATTAAGCAGATAAAAAAATATCCTCATCTATTTAAACTTACATCAAACAACAAAATTTATATGCCGTTTAATAAAACCGCCTCCCAAGAGAGCTTATTTAGCGAAATATTTCAAAAAACCACTATGCTTGAACAATGGTGTAACTAATATCACTGATATATGATTAAAAACATAAGCCTTACTCAACTAGACAGGTTAAGACTTGATATCAACCAAAGTAATGTTTAGAATCAAATTGCCAATGTATAAAATTATTTTACTTAATATCCTTACAATAAGTTTTTTTACTTACTCTTATAATGTTATTGACATGATTGCCTCGTCTGTAGACGAAAAAATTATTTTACTTTCTGACATTAAAAAATTTAAACAAGAAATAAAACAACATCCAATGCTAGCTCAAACTTATCAAATATCTAATCCAACAAGTTTATCGGACAAGCAAGCTCTTAACTCACTAATTGACGAAAAAATTATTGAAAAATTTCTCCAAGCCAAAGGGCAATCCGTAGGAACACAAGATATTGAAAACCACATAAGAAGCATTGCTGAAAAAAATAATATTTCCGTTGCTGAAGTTGAAGAGTCATTAAAAAGAGATGGAATACCAATTAACATTTATAAAAAAACTCTTAAATCTCAAATTTCTAGAAGAAAAGTTTTTCAATCAGAGCTTAGAGATTCACTACAAATAAATGACTCAGAAGCTAGAAAAAAATATTTTGATAGCGCCTCAACCGAGTTAGAACTTGTTTTAATTACATTTTCATCAAAAAGCAAAGCTAATGCTTTTTTATCAAGTACAAAATCTAAATCAACGAATGAAATTATTTCTGCACTGAAAAACCAAAGCGCTATTGACTTAGGCTGGACCAAGCATTCTGAGCTTCAAAGCAAAATAAAAACTCTTTTAAAAGATGCATACAGTGGAGCAACCTATGGAACTATTTATAACCAAGGCCAATGGCAAACATTTTTTGTTAAGGGACTAAGACAAGGATCCGAAGATGGATTTGAAGAGTTCAAACAAAACTATGCGTCTAAAAATCAAATGAAAAATATTAATAATAAATTTTCTAAGTGGCTTGAGGAAAAAAGAAAATCCTACCAAGTTAAACTTTATATCTAATAAGCCAACCTCTTTAAGCAAGAAGTTGGCTTATTTTGTATAATTAAACATCTAATTCAATTAGCTTTTTATTAAGCTTAACTTTATAATTAAAATAATTATGAAACACATTTTTAGAGAATATGACATTAGAGGAATTGCCGACAAAGACCTTACTAACGAGGTTGTTTTTACACTAGGAGCCACCCTAGGTGAAGAGATAATAACCAAAGGAGAAAACAAAGCTTTTATTGGCCAAGATGCAAGAGTATCATCACCAAGAATCTCTTCAATTTTAGCTCAAGGTTTAAAATCCAAAGGAGTTGAAACACAAATATTATCAATGTGCCCAACGCCACTTCTGTACTTCATGTGCCATAATTCTCCAGAAACTTTTAAAACTTCAAGTGGAATTATGATAACTGGCAGCCATAACCCTAGCGAATATAATGGCTTTAAAACCATAATCGCGAAAGAAACTGTTCATGGAGAATTTATTCAAAAAATCTACAAGGAAGTTATTAAAAATATTGAAAAAGCTCCTGCTGTTCTTGAAGTACAAAATCATGAATTATTTGATTATGAAGACTTATATTTAAAATTTTTAAAATCTAATATTAAACTTTCTAAAAAACTAAAAGTTGTTGTTGATGCTGGTAATGGCGCCGGATGCTTTTTAGGACCTAAAGCTTATAAAGCAATTGGCTGTGAAGTAATTGAGCTCTTCTGTACTCCAGACGGTTCTTTTCCAAATCATCACCCTGATCCAACTATTCCAAAAAACTTAATTGACCTTCAAAAAAAAGTATTAGAAACCAAGGCAGATCTTGGCATTGCTTATGATGGTGATGCAGACAGAATTGGTGCAGTTAGTGCAAAAGGAGAAATTCTTTATGGCGATCAATTATTATTATATTTAGCAAAAGGACTTTTAGCAGAAGAACCAGGAGCAACGATAATTTCTGAGGTAAAAAGTTCACAAATTTTATACGATAAATTAAAAGAATGGGGAGCCAAACCAATTATGTGGAAAACCGGGCACAGTCTTATAAAAGCACAAATGAAAGAAACAGATGCTTTGCTAGCTGGAGAAATGTCTGGTCATATGTTTTTTGCTCATAGATTTTTTGGCTTTGATGACGCTGTTTATTCCGGTGCAAGACTTATTGAATATCTTAGTAATGATCCTGGGAATTTGGATACATTTTTAGGCTCTCTACCAAAAACTATTAACACTCCAGAAATGAGAATTGATTGTGATGAAAGTATTAAATTTAATATAGTAAATAAATTTTCCGAAATTGCACAAAACAAATTTGGAGATTTAGTAAACTCAATTGATGGCTCTAGAATCAATATTCATAATGGATGGGGACTGGTAAGGGCATCAAACACTCAACCTGTTTTAGTTATGAGATTTGAATCAAACAGTGAAGAAAACTTAAAAAAAATAATGGATGATTTTTCTGTAATTCTAAATGAAGTTTCTCCAGATTTAAAAATACCAGATTTTGTTTGACTTTATAATTTGAAAACGTATTGTGTCTGATCTAATGAATTATAATATATATTCAGAGTTAAAGAACTATTCTACAATAATATGGGACTGGAACGGCACCCTTCTTAACGATGTCCAATGTGTTTTAAACGCTGAAGAAAAACAATTTCACAAATATAATATTACTCCGCCTGATCCAGAAACCAGAAAAAAAATATTTGGTCATCCTATTTCTGACTATTATAAAAAAGTTGGCTTTGATTTAGAAAAACACTCCTTTAAAGAGCTGTCTTTAGAATTTTTTCAGCTTTATACAAATGAAGCTATGGAAAATGATTATCTCTTCAAAGGAACAAGAGACTTTCTTAAAATGCTAATTGAAAATAAACACAATCTTTTTATTCTTTCTGCAGCACCTGAAAAACACTTAATTGAAATTACTGACAAATTAAAAGTAAGTAATTTTTTCACCGCAAGATATGGGCTCAACAACAACCAGGCAAAAACAAAAATACCAAGAGCCATAGAACTAGTTAACGATTACAAAATAGACCCAAATAAAACTATTTTTATTGGTGACACCGATCATGACTTTGAAACAGCAGAAGCTATAAAATGTGATTGCCTATTAATCTCCCAAGGCCACCAAAATTATGAGCGACTTAAAAAGCTACCAACCAAAGTATTGGAAACAAGATATTAATCATTAAATTTTTTAGCAAAATAACTGCTTAATTTAGCTAAGCCTAATTTGTAGTTTACTGATTTCCTGCTTGATTTATGTTGCAAAACTTGAATCAGTAACTTGGCCTCTTCTTTGTTTAATTCTTTAAGTCTTTTTGCTATTGATCTGCCATGAATAGGATAGTTTTTATGAGAATATTTGGCTGATTTAAAACTATCTAGTCTTCGAATAGAAAAAGCTCTATTTAAAGCCTCTAAAGACTCTAGCAAGGTAGAAAAATAAATTGGATTGTTTGCAATTTTCCATTTGGTTAAGATTTTCTCAAAAGTTACTTTAGGAAGTTTGACACTTAAAGCTTGAGAACAAATATTGGAATTTAAATTTAATGAAAAAGTAACAGAAATAGCTAAAATAATTACAGCTATTTTAGTCATAGGCGAAACCTACCACTAAAAACGCTATGCATCAACAATTATCACATGGCTTATCTTGGGAAACATTCAAAAAATGTACTTAAATTAAATTTTTTCTATATAAGCAATGAATAAGTTGGTTCTAACTAGCTAAATGCTATATAATATTTCCGCCTATGTCAGACCCAATTATAATTCGCGGAGCCAGAGAAAATAACCTTAAAAATGTATCACTTGATATTCCAAGTGAAAAATTGGTTGTTGTTACTGGACCTTCTGGTAGTGGGAAGTCTAGCCTGGCCTTTGACACTGTATATTCTGAAGGGCAAAGAAGATATGTTGAAAGCTTATCAAATTATGCCAGGCAATTTTTAGAACAATTACCTAAACCAGATGTAGATTTCATTGATGGTCTTTCTCCCGCCATAGCAATAGATCAAAAAACAATTAGTGCTCATCCACGCTCTACAGTAGGAACAGTTACATCAATTTATAATTTCATTAGACTTCTTTATGCACGAAAAGGTGAAATCATCGACAGAGATACAGGGGAAACTTTAAGCTCTCATTCTAATGAAGATATAATAGATCACATTTCTAGCTTCCCAAAAAATACTAAAATCAAACTTTATGCCTTTACTGTTCGAGGACAAAAAGGGGAGTTTTTAAGAGAGTTTGAAAAATGGAGAAGGCTTGGTTTTTCTAAAGTCATCATAGACAAAGAAGAAAGAAGTTTGTTTGATCCTATTTTAATATCAAGATACCAAAATCATGAAATTGACGTGTTAATTGATTCATTTTCTTTAACTGAAAAAAACAAAGACCAAGGAAAAATTCTTGAAGCTTTAAAGATTGCCGATGAAATTGCTCAAGGACATTTAAAGTTAAAGAATATTGATACTGGAGAAGAAAAGGTTTTTAGTAGAAAAATTGCAAACTCTACAACTGGAGAAAGCTTTCCTGATTTAGAGCCAAGGCTTTTTTCATTTAACTCCCCATATGGGATGTGTAAAGACTGCAAAGGCATTGGACTAGTTGAAAACAAGATAAAAACAAAAATTAAAAAAAGTGAATTAGACGACGAGCTTGATTTCTTCAAAGAAGAAAATGTTTTAGTCACCTGCCATAGCTGCAAAGGCGCAAGACTAAAAAAAGAATCTCTGCAAGTTTTTTTTAACGATAAAAACATTCATGAACTAACTGAAATGAGTTGTTTTGAGTTATTAAACTTTTTTACTAACGAGCTAACTGAGAAAAACAAGAAGCACCCAGTTGTTGATCGCTTATCTTTTGAAATAATTGCTAAGCTAAGATTTTTAATAAATGTTGGAGTTGGCTATTTATCTCTTGGCAGAAAAACATCAACCCTCTCTGGCGGTGAAGCACAAAGACTTAGGCTTGCAACCCAATTAGGATCTGAACTTAGCGGAGTACTATATGTGCTGGATGAACCAAGTATTGGACTTCATCCTTCAGACCATGAAAAACTTCTTGCCTCATTAAAAAGATTACGTGACCTTGGCAATTCAGTAATTGTTGTTGAGCATGATGAAGAAACTATTTTAGCGGCAGATTATTTAATTGATGTTGGCCCAGGCGCTGGGAAGCTTGGTGGAAATATAATTACCCATGGACTTCCAGATAAAGTTATTAAAAACAAAAAATCTATCACCGCAAATTATCTTAGCGGAAGAAGTGTTGTTTCAGAAAAAACCGTTCCCCGCAAAGGAAACGGTAAACACATTGAAATTAGTGGATGCACTGGAAATAATTTAAAAAATGTTGATGTAAAACTTCCACTAGGAAAATTTATTGTCTGCACTGGTGCAAGTGGTTCCGGCAAATCCTCATTATTTAGGGACACACTTGAGGTTGCAATCGCAAGTAAGTTATATCGATCACAAAAAAAACCTCTACCTTTTAAAAATATTTCCGGACTTGAACATATTGATAAACTTGTTCATGTAGACCAAAAAGCAATTGGGAGAAGCTCCAGATCAAATCCTGCAACCTACACTGGAGTTTTCTCACCAATTAGAAATTTATTTTCTAAAACAACCGAAGCTCAAATTAGAGGATATAATCCTGGAACTTTTTCTTTTAATGTTAAAGGTGGAAGATGCGATGATTGCGAAGGAGCAGGAAGAAAAAAACTAGAAATGCATTTTATGCCTAATGCTTTTATCACTTGTGAAACCTGTCAAAATAAAAGATATAGAAAAGAAGTTTTAGAAGCTATGTTCAAAGGTAAAAACATTGATGATGTTTTATCCATGAATATTGATGAATCTTTTAAGCTATTTGAAAATCAACCAACTATTGCTCCAAAATTAAAAGCGATGATTGATGTAGGGCTTGGTTATTTAACTCTTGGCCAGTCAGCAACTACTTTATCAGGCGGAGAGGCTCAAAGAATTAAATTAGCCAAAGAGCTTTGCAAAAGAAGCACAGGTAAAACAATTTACTTTTTAGATGAACCAACAACTGGCTTACATTTTAACGACATAAAAAAACTTGTTGAATTACTGCAAAGACTTTGTAACATGGGAAATACCATTGTTGTCATTGAACACAACATGGATATAATTTGCGCAGCCGATTGGCTAATTGACATTGGCCCAGGCGCTGGAAACAATGGTGGACAAATAGTCTTTGAAGGAACCCCTGAAGAAATCTCTAAATCTAAAAAAGTAAAATCTAAAACTGCACCCTATGTAAAAGAGTACTTCAAAAGAAGAAAGTGGCAATAAACCTTAATAATATCAAATGCATACACATAGGAGTTGACTTATTGCATTACTGCTATATAAATTGCATATGACTGCAGGAAATTTAAAAAAAATTAGTAATTATTTTTTGATAATATTTATCTCTTCATGGTCTTTATTTTCAAGTTCCACTATTTGTAACAACCTTTTAAACTCTAAAAGCTTTGCTAAAAAAATTCATGATCATGTTGAAGGCCAAGTTAAAATAAACCGAACATTATTTGATGAAAACCCAACAGTTTTAAAGAAGAACCACCCTACTGCTGTTGAAGTTAAAGATGCCAGAACCAGGTATACCGCCTTATCATTTATATTTGATAATTTAAGAAATGATATAAGCAGAGAATTTAAAACTGTTTTTCTGGGATTTGTTTTTATTTTTAATAATAAATTTATATTTGCAACAAAAGACACGTCCGCAACAGAAGATGTTAACACTGGAGATATTATAACTTTATTTAAATCTGCAATAAATGATTATGATGGCGTTTTTAATTACAACAAAATTGCCGAAGTTATAAATTTAATGTCTACAAGTGCAAACCAACTTATAGGTTTGCTTGCAAATTCTAAGACCCTTTTTAGATTAAGCATTGAATACTCAAGAGAAAATCTTGCTACTTTAGAAAAGCACAAAAAACATTTGGACCCAACAAAAAATCATACTCTTGAAAAACACCGCTTCAGTGAAAGTTTAGATAGCATGACTAGAAGAATTTTCTTTCTTAAAAGTAGATATTTAGAAAACATTGAAAAAGTTCTCTCAGAAATGTTAACTGCTCAAAGAATAACCGAAGCTAAAAAGGCCTTAAGTAAAAAAGAATTTCTGAAGCTTGAAGCAGAATTAGAACTTCTTGAACAAGCAGCACGCGATCTTAAAGAAGCCTTTAACAAAATAGACGCAAGTTATTTTGATGCCCAGACACCACCAGAAGCAAAACAACAACCTTCAATTGGTAGGGCCTCAGTTATTGAAAAAACGCCTGAAGAAGTTATTACTAATCTTAATCAAATAGCTGCTAGAAACACAGAAGACACTACTAGAGCTAGACACCTTACAGAAAGATTATATGGATTAACTATGCTAATTGGAGGAACTAGTAATGTATTTTTTAAAGGAAAAAAAATCACTCAAGACATTGGCCCAATAGAGAGAGTGTCTTTTAACAATACTGAAATTCCTTCTGAATTTAGACTTCCTTTTTTTCCAAACCACCAAACTTCAACTGAACTAGCCAAGCTTTCTAAGGATGGCTATATTAGTATTTTAATAAAAACTAAAAAAACAACAAAGGAAGCTATAAACGCTCTTCTGCTAACAAATGATTTTGATCTGGCAACTCATCCTGACAAGCCAGGAATTAGCCCTTTAATACATAACAATTATTTAAAAAAAGAAGCCGAAGCTTTTGAGATGTGGGTTAAATTTGCTCAAGCAAGGGCAACCTTACTTGCTTTTACATTATCAACTAAAAGAACTATTTTAGAATATAAATTATCTACACATTTAGATAATTCTCCGTTAGTAGTTCAAGCAAGAAAAACTTTAAAAGGAAAAAGCCTACAAGAGTTTAATCATGAACTACAAGAATTAAAAACATCATTGGCAGAGCTTGAAAATTTATCTAACCAAAATTAATTTTTACAATTTAGTTACAAATTATTTGTAAAAATTGTTATAACTTTTTAAACAAAAAAAAAGGTAAAAGCCAATACATGACTTTTACCCTTTTTTTATTTTTAACTAATAACTATATTAGTTAAATTTTATTTTTAGTATTTTAATTATTTACCAGCTAATACAGAAGCAACAACAAAGATTGCTAATAATACTAGAGATTCAATAAGCGCTAAACTTAAGATTAACGGTAAAAATAATTTACCAGCAGCTCCTGGGTTTCTAGCAGTTCCTTCAAGTGCAGCGACGGCAGCTCTACTTTGTGAGAAAGTTCCAACAGCAGCAGCAACAGCAGCAACAATGGCAGCAGCCCAATAAGCGTCACCTTGTGCTCCAGCGCTTGCAGCGCCTCCTTCAGCAAAAGCTGCAAGTGGTGCAAAAGCTCCTAATGCGATAATTGATTTTATAGTTTTATTCATAATAATCTCCTTTTAATGATCTTCATGAGCTGTGGCAAGCCCAATATATATTGCCGATAAAAGCGTAAATACAAACGCTTGAATTCCTGCAACTAATAATCCCAACACCACAATTGGAGTTGGTAATATTGCTAATAAAGTTTTTCCAACTACTGCTCCAAAAAAGCCAAAGCTTTGAGCTAGTGAATTAGAAAGAGTGTCCACCATTTGAAAAACAGTAGCGTAAATTTGATGATCTGCACTAATATTTGCCATCAACCTTATTCCCAAAGTTAAAGGGCGAACAGAATGGGAAATTATTTCGATTACAAACATTAGAGGAATTAAAGGAGCTAAAATTAACAACATGATTCCTTTTTGAGTTCCAACTAAGTGACCACAAAATTGGTCTAAGTAAGCAAAGCCATGCTCTTTAAAGCCTAAAAAATTATAATAAAGAAAAATCACTAACGCGATTGAAAGTGTTGAGTTAATATTATCTGTGGCCGAACCAAGTCCTGGAACTGCTCCTAATAAATTATTAAGAAAAACCCAAAAAAAAGTAAAAATTAACAAAGGCAAATGCTTCTGATAGCCATGGCCAATTATATCGCGAACTGTATCGTGAACAAATCCACCAATAGAATCAAAAACTGCACTTAAACCAAATTTTTCTGGGGGAATTAATGCTTCATCTTGAAGATTGTTTAGATCTAAATTATTAACTCTTTTTTTTAATTTATTTTGATAAAAATAAGTACCAAAGGCTAGTACACCTAAACCAACAGTAGCTGCTGCAAAATGCGGATTCGCATCTAAATAATTATTGTGGAGTACGTTCCACCACTTAAATCCGTGACCAGCTGCCATCATGAATCTTATAGTCTTGGCTGAAAATCAAAGCCAGGCAATAAATTTTTGCTATGGGTCAATGTCCATGTTTCTAACAAACAACAGCAATCCAAAAATTGCAATCATTAACCCAGCGGCGGCAAATAGACCGTGCTTTATGATAGTACTTGAAAAATACCAAGCTAAGCCAGCAGCAGCAAAAAACTGGCCAATCAACAAAATAAAAGCATAGACGGAATAACTAAATGTTTTTTCCTTAGGGATTTTATCGCTTTGAACCCAGAACAAAAATCTCATCCCATATGCAAGCCCCAATAAACTAACAGCCCCAATTAAAAACCCTGCTAAAAATGAATAAATCAAACTATATACTCCTTATTGCTTTTTGAGCAGATGTAAAAATTTCATCTTGATGCTTTAAATGTTTAATGGAAACAAAAAAGGCTTCATAAGGCGAAGGCGGCAACATATGACCATGAGTTAAAAAACTAGTAAAAAACTTATTAAACATTTCATGATCTACGTCCATGGCCTCAATAGAATTTTTTGGTAAATTCTCGCGAAAAAAAATACTAAACATAGATCCAACTTGATTTAAACAAACCATAATTCCTTTTTTTGTAAAATCTTCTTTTAACAAGTTAGCAAATTCCATGGTGAAATTTTGTAAATCATCATACGGATTAACTTCTTCTATTAAATTTAGCATCGCAACTCCGGCAGCCATGCCTATTGGATTTCCAGAAAGAGTTCCTGCTTGGTAAACCTCGCCAACAGGAGAGAGATGATTCATAATTTGATCATTTCCTAATAAAGCAGAAACTGGCATTCCTCCCCCTATAACCTTCCCAAGACAAGTTAGGTCCGGCTTTATGTCGTACATACCTTGAGCAGAAAATTTTGAGACCCTAAGGCCTGTCATTACTTCATCAAAAATAAGTAAACATTTATATTTTTTACATAATGAATTTAACAAATTCATAAATTCTTTTTCCGCAGGAATAACTCCCATGTTTCCCATTATAGGTTCTAAAATTACCGCTGCTGTGAGTTCTCCAAATTTTGAAAAGTAATTTTTTAAAGCTTCAGAACAATTAAACTTAATTGCTTTAGTTAACTTTGCATATTCATTTGGGACACCTTTTGAAGAAGGCTTAGTGTCCTCAGAAAGTGTTGCAACCCCTGATCCAGCAGAAACTAAAAGACCATCAACGTGGCCATGATAATGACCATCAAATTTTAAAATTAAATTTTTTCCAGTGTAACCTCTGGCCAATCTTATGGCCGTCATTGTTGCTTCTGTCCCAGAATTAAGCGCTCTAACTTTTGAATAGTAAGGAAACAGCTTTAATAATTTTTCTGCCCAAATCACCTCTAAAGGTGAAGTCATACCAAAACAAGAAGACTTATCTAATGATGATTTAATTGCTGAAATAATTTGATTGTTTGCATGGCCAAATAAATGTGGACCATAACTCATAACCCAATCAAAATAATTATTGCCATCTATGTCTGTAATAACAGCATCTTTTGCTTTTTCTATTATTATTGAAGGATGGGTAACTTTTTTAAAAGCTCGAACAGGTGAATTCACTCCGCCAACTAAATATTTTTTTGATTTATTATGAAGCTTTATTGATTTTTCAATATTCATTTTTTACATACTTCTTCTATTTTTTCTTTTCTGAACTCTTTCAATTTTTAATTTTAAAGTGTTTTTATTGGGATAATTATCAAGTCCTCTTTTGTATGCCTCAAGAGCAGAACCAAGATCATCTTGTATTTCATAAGATTCGCCTAATCCATAAAATGCTTGGGCAACCATAACTTCAAATCCTTGCCTATGACCAAAAATTTTTATAAACTGATCAAATAACTTTTTTGACTCTTCTCCGTCCCTTAAAGAAAGATTTGCTTGTCCTTCTTTTAAAATAATCTTGGCAGTATCTTTGTGTCCTGGGTAAAGTTTTCTGAACTCTTGATATCTTAAAATTTCTTCTTCAAACAAGTTATTAAAACGCAATACTTGAGCCCATTCAACAAGCACTTCTGGCCCATACTTTGAATTCTTTGCAAAATTATTAAAAACCTCCTTATACTCTCTTAAAGCTTCATCAGTTAGATTCAGTTTTTCATGATAAGCCTTCGCTATTGCCCAGCCCATTTTTAGTTTATCTTCCTCATCAGAGCTTTGCTCTTTTATTTTTTTATAATATTTTATAGCTTTAAGGTTATCTTTCAAAAGCTCATCATATATATAAGCAATTTGTCTTAATGATTTTCTTGATAATTCTTTATTTGAACTAAAGCTTATTACCTTTTCATATTCAATTATCGCTTTTTTATATTTTCCTTGCTTTAAATTAAGTTCAGCTAATTTCCAATAATTTTTACTTAAGTCAAAAGAACAAGAAGCAATATATAATAATAAAAAACCAAGAACAAAATTTTTAGTTTTTATCATCTTTATCTACTATCTCTTCGCTTGTGCCTTCTTCTTCATCTTTAGGGTCGGCAACAACCGCTATCGCTCTAACTTTTTCTTCGTTGTTTAACTTGATAACTCTAACACCTTGAGTACTTCTGCCGATGCATGAAATTTCGTCTGTTGCTAATCTAATTAATTTACCCTTGTCAGAAATAATTACTACATCATCACCAGAATAAACCTTTAATACATTACAAACTCTTCCTACTTTTTCAGTAACCTTTAAATTACGCACTCCAGAACCACCTCGCCCTTGTGATCTATATTCTTCAAGTTCTGTTCGCTTACCATAACCACCTTCACTAATTGTTAGCAAGGTTGCTTTTTTTTCAAAATCTTCAGAATCAAGAATATCCATCCCAACTACAATGTCATCACCTTTTAAAGAAAGGCCTTTAACACCTTTGGCGGTTCTTCCCATAGATCGAACATTTGATTCATCAAAAGTAATACTTTGGCCATTACAGGTAGCCATAAATATTTTGTTTTCACCGTCGGTTATAGCAACACCAATTAATTCATCTCCTTCTTCAAAAGAGATAGCAATAATTCCACCCTGTCTTACTTTAGAAAAACTCATTAAATCTGTTTTCTTAACTAAGCCTTTTTTGGTAGCAAAAAAGATATACTTGCCTTCTTCAAATTTATCTACAGGTAATATAGATAAAACTTTTTCATCTTCGCTTAGTTTTAAAAGCTGAATAATTGGTCTTCCTTTTGCGGTTCTCTTCATTTCAGGAACTCTATGAACTTTTAACCAATGAAGCCTTCCTTTATTTGTAAAGCAAAGCATGTAAGAAAGTGTGCTCACCACAAACATTTGTTTTGTGAAGTCTTCGCTTTCAGCGGTATTTGTTCCTAGAACGCCTTTTCCACCTCTTCCTTGTTTTTTATAAGTCTCAACATGGCACCTCTTGCAGTATCCTTGGTTTGAAATTGAAACAATCATAGGCTCGTCTTTTATAAAATCTTCAACTGCAAAGGTTTTATCTTGCTCTGTTGAAAGCTCTGTTTTTCTAGGAGAAGGAAAAACTTTTAATATTTCTTCCAATTCAGACTTAATAACTTTATATAATTCTTCATCACTAGATAAAATTTTCTTTAAATCTGCAATCTTTAATCTGATTTCTTCAAGTTCTTTTTTAATTTTTTCTGTCTCTAAAGCAGTAATTTTTTGAAGCTTCATGTCCAAAATTGCTTGAGCTTGAATTTTAGATAATTCAAAAGCTTTGCAGAGACTTACTCTTGCGGCATGAGCGTCGCTGGCTTTTTTAATTATTTCTACTACTTCATCAATATTATTTAAAGCGATATCAAGACCTAATAAAATATGTTCTCTTGCTTGAGCTTTGTTTAAATCAAAAACAGTTCTTCTAGTAACGATTTCTTTTCTATGATCAAGAAAGCTTCTTAGATATTTTTTAATTGTAAAAACAATTGGTCTACCATTTTCAATTGCCAGCATGTTGCAACCAAAGGAAGTCTTAAGCTGAGTTTTTGCATATAATGTATTTAAAATTACATCTGTACTTGAATCTTTCTTTAAATCAACAACTACTCTTATTCCTTTTTTATTAGATTCATCTCTAATATCACTAATGCCGTCAATTACTTTATCTTTTACTAAAGACGCAACAGCCGATATCCAGTTAGCTTTATTAACTTGGTATGGAAGCTCTGTTACAATTATTGATTGTCTATCTTTAGATCTTTCTTCGATTTCAACTCTACCTTTTATAGAGAAAGAACCTTTACCATTTTTATAGGCTAAATGGGCACCAGTAAGATTGGTAATAATTCCACGAGTAGGGAAATCAGGGCCAGGAACAATTTCTATTAAATCAGTAATACTAATTTCTGGGTCTTCAATCATTGCCAAACTTGCAGTGACAACTTCTGTTAAATTATGAGGAGGAATATTAGTAGACATACCCACTGCAATACCTGAAGATCCATTAACTAATAAATTTGGAAATGCTGATGGCAGAACCTTTGGTTCTTTTAATGAACCATCATAGTTTAATCCATAATCAACTGTTTCTTTTTCAATATCTTTAAGCAAATAACTACCAATTTTAGTCATTCTTGCTTCGGTATAACGATATGCTGCTGCATTATCGCCATCAATACTACCAAAGTTACCTTGCCCATCTACAAGAGTGTAATGTTGAGAAAAGTCTTGAGCCATTCTAACCATTGCCCCATAAACTGGACTATCTCCATGTGGATGGTACTTACCAATTACATCACCGACAATACGTGCTGATTTTACATATTTTTTGTCATGAAAGTTTCCTTGTTCATTCATAGACCATAAAATTCTACGATGAACTGGTTTTAAACCATCACGAATATCTGGCAGAGCTCGACCTACAATTACGCTCATTGCATATTCTAAATATGCACTTTTAATTTCCTCTTCAATGTTTACAACTTTGATGGATGAATCAATAACTTCTGGATCCATAATTTTATCCTTTAATTCTTTCTTTTATACTAAACATCTAGATTTCTAACTCTTAATGCATTTTCTTCAATAAATTTTCTTCTTGGCTCTACAACATCACCCATTAAGGTTGAAAAGATAAAATCTGCAGATGCTGCATCATCAATTGATACTTGGAGCAACGTTCTTTCTTCTGGATCCATAGTTGTTTCCCAAAGTTGATCTGGATTCATTTCACCTAAGCCCTTGTACCTTTGTATGTTTAACTTGTCCTTACCTTGGCCAAGAACTCTATCAACTAATTCTTGAGGATCAAAGAAAACCTCAGTTGTTTCATCATCCACTAAATAATTAAATGGGCGACCTCCAAGTTCTTTAACAAAGCTTGACAATCTTAAGCACTCATCCCAATCCGGATTTTCAATAACTTCTTTACCAAAAACTGTATTTATATTTGCACTATTTATTTTACTATTAAATATTATTTTAAAAAAGCCAGCATGTTCTTTGTCAGCAACTACTTCTGAAGTCACATTTGATTCATTATAATTTTCTTTAATTATTTTTATTGTTTTTGTAGCAAGGTCAGTTGCAGAAGCTTCGCTTTCAAAAAATTCTTCATCTGTTAATTGCTCAAGCAACAATGTTCTATAAATTCTTCCATCACTTTTTCTTGCCAGAGCTTGAAAAACATAATTAAACTTTTGCATTTGTTGCAAAAGTCTTTTTGAATCTTCAAAAGAATATTTTGTTTTAGTTTTTGAAACCAAAATTCCTTTTTCAAGGGCGTTACCAATTAAATAGTTTTGCATTTCCTTATCATCTTTTATATACATTGCTTTTTTACCTTTTTTAACTCGGTAAAGTGGAGGCTGAGCAATATACAAAGCTCCTCGGTTTATTAATTCTGGCATTTGCCTATAAAAGAAAGTTAACAACAGTGTACGAATATGAGAACCATCAACATCCGCATCTGTCATAATAACAATTTTATGGTATCTTAGCTTTTCTATATTAAAACCATTTTCGCCAACCCCAAGGCCTGTGCCAATTGCGGTAATCAATGATTTTATCTCGTCATGATTAAGCATTTTTTCAAGCCTGGCTCTTTCAACATTTAAGATCTTACCTTTTAAGGGCAACACAGCTTGAGTTTTTCTATTTCTTCCCTGTTTTGCAGATCCTCCAGCAGAGTCTCCTTCCACTAAAAACAACTCACATTTAGTTGGATCTTTTTCTTGGCAATCTGCCATCTTGCCTGGAAGACCAGAAAAATCTAATGCAGACTTTCTTCTAGTAAGCTCTCTGGCTTTTTTTGCTGCAAGCCTAGCTCTTGCTCCATCGATTGCTTTGCCAATTATTAACTTGGCAATTTTTGGATTATTTTCAAATAAATGATTTAATTTTTCAGAAGTACTACTTTCAACAATTCCTTTTATTTCAGAATTTCCTAGCTTAGTTTTTGTTTGTCCCTCAAATTGTGGCTCAGGTAGTTTAACAGAAATAACACAAGTTAATCCCTCCCTACAGTCTTCACCATCTAAAGAAACTTTTGAATCTTTTGATTTTAAATCTTTGGTTAAATTATAAACTTGAGCAAATTTATTGATTGTTCTTGTTAAAGAAGATTTAAAACCTTGAAGATGTGTTCCTCCTTCATGAGTGTTAATGTTATTGGCAAAAGTAAAAGTGTTTTCTTTATAACCATCATTCCATTGTAAGCAAACCTCTACCTCTGCATTGTCTTTTTCAGAATGAAAATATATAGGCGGCTGATGAACTGTTGTTTTTGATTTATTTAAAAACTCTACAAATGAAACAATTCCTTCTTCATAGAAAAATTCATTATTTTTATCTGTTCTCTCATCGGTAATAGTTATTTTTAGTTTTTTATTTAGAAAAGCTAATTCTCTTAGCCTGGAAGAAAGTGTTTCAAAATTATATTCAGTTGTTTCAAAAATTTCTGGATCAGGTTTAAAAGTTAAAGTTGTTCCTCTTTCGTTTGAATCACCTACTTCTCTTAATGGTGCATCAGAAGTTCCTCTTTTAAAAGACATTTGATGTACTCTGCCTTCTCTTCTAATTTTTATTTTTACCCACTCAGATAAAGCATTTACGCAACTAACCCCTACTCCGTGTAATCCACCAGAAACTTTATATGCTGAATTTTCAAATTTACCACCGGCATGAAGTTTAGTTAGAACTACTTCAGCAGCCGAGATTCCAAATGACTCATGGATTTCTGTAGGAATTCCCCTACCGTTATCAGAAACCGTTATTGAATTATCTACATGAATAATTACTTGAATTTCATTACAAAATCCGGCAAGTGCTTCATCGACAGAATTATCAACTACCTCTTGGACAAGATGATGTAAGCCCCTAAAACCAGTATCACCTATATACATTCCTGGTCTTTTTCTTACTGCTTCAAGACCTTCTAAAACTTTTATTTTAGATGCAGAATATTCATTTGAATTTTGTTTATTTTTTTCAATTTCAGTCATATTTTTAAATTTATTATGGTTTACTTCGATTAAAAAATAACTCTATTTTTTTCGAGTAAACTCACCCAGTTAATAAAGCAAAATAGTAGGTTTTTCACCACTAAAATCTTCGTAAATTTGGCCCTTTTTTAGATATATTTTAGAACTAAAATCTACGTTTAAATCTAGGCCTGAAGGCTCTTCTGTTGCGGTAAGAAATACCTGAGCTTTTTTTTCAATTAAATACCTTAAAAACTCATTTCTTCGGTTTTTATCAAGTTCACTAGAAAAATCATCTATTAAAAAAATTGGTGGCTCTTTTCTAAAGTTTTCTAGTAGCTTCAGATGTACCCATTTTAAAAGCATAGCAATTAACCTTGCTTGTCCCTGTGATGATCTTCTTCTCATATCTTGATTATCTAATTCTATAAAAAAATCATCTCGGTGTGGTCCAATATGACTCCACCCCGTAACAAAGTCAGAAGTTGAGTTTAATATTAACTGGTCAAAAAAATAATCAAAATCATCAAACAAGTCATTTTGCCACAAGTAAGGCTCTTTTGGTACATATCTAAAAAATGCCCGAGTATTCCAGTCGGAAATAAATTCTTTAAGCACATTATAAAAAGTTCGCTCAAAGTAAACTAATATTTCTTTTCTAATTTTCCATAATTGCAAAGACTGTTTAGCAAAAACTTCATTCCAAGTTAAAAATTCTGTATAAAAGCTGCTTTTTTTCAAAATATGAGTGTTAAATATCTGATTTTTTTTGATTTTTTTTAAAAAAGCGTTTCTATTTTTCAAGCAAAGGTTAAATCTGGCTAAAATTTCCTTATACCCTGGAGCTATATCTACAAAAATATTATCCATAAAGCTTCTTCTTAAATCCGGAGAACCCCTTACTAATTCATGATCATCTGGAGAAAAAGAGACAACAGAAAATTTATCACAAACATCTGATATTTTTATATTTTTTTGATTTGCCACCAACTTCCACTTATTGCTGCTGTGTATTAGTTTAATGTCATTTTTTATGCCTAAATCATGACTAACTTTTATTAAAACAAATGCAGAGTTTTCATTGTTTTTTAGCCAGTCAATTTTTTGAACGTATGGGCGAAAACTTGTTCCTTTAAGCGAACAATAAACAGCATCTAAAAGGTTAGTTTTACCTTGGCCATTATTGCCAAAAATACCGTTTATACCGTGCGAAGGTGACCAGCTAAGTTCAGGTATATTTTTAAAGTTATGAATATCTATTGAAGTGATTTTCATTACAACTGCTCAAAGTAACCAAATAAGATAAGTTTATGAATAACCTGAGGATAACTATTGAAAATAATCAAAATAAATTGAATTAATTAAATTCTCATTGGCATAACAACCGCAAGATAACCAGAATCGTCTTCAGAGGTTATTTTTACAGGTTGTAGCTTCTCGCCTACATGAAGGCATAATTCTTCACTGTTGAAGCTATTAACCGCGTCTAATAGAAATTTAACGTTGAAGCCTGTGGTTAATTCTTTTGAATTCTGAGATTTCACTAAAAGCTCATCCCTTGCTTCGCCAAGATCTGGATTGTTTGTAACTAAAATAATTTTATTATTTTTGAACTGAAAGCTTACAGCTCTTGCTCGATCTGAAACCAGTAAATTCATTTTCTTTAAACTTTTTATAAAACTTTTTCTGTTTACCCAATATTTTGTATCATGAGCATATGGAATTACAGGTTTGTAATTTGGGAAGTCTCCTTCAACTGGACGAACAAATAATTCAAAACTATCTACAAAAACTTTTAATAAATTTTCATCACAACTTATTTTAAAGTTTTCACTATCTGCACTTTCTAATAATTTTCTTAATTCATTGGATGCTTTTTTTGGAAGAATTAATCCTTTAGATGGAATCTTTAAAGAATTATTTTCTTCTTGTGGTAAATCATAAAGAGCAAGTCTTGAACCATCAGTAGCAACTCCTCTAAGGGATAAGTCATCAGCATCAGGGTTACTCTCTAAATAAATACCTGTAAGAAAATATCTAATCTCCTCTGTAGATACTGCGTACTCAGTTTGGTTAAGTAATGTAGCAAAACTTTTACAATTTAAAATGGCTTCAGATTCTTTTCCAGAAGTATTAACTTTAAATGTTGGAAATGAATCTGGAGAAAGTCCTAATAATTTAAAATTACTTTTTCCTGAAATAATTTCAATTCTATTATTTTCTAAAGATCTAAAATAAATTTCATTTGTATCATCACACTCACGAACAATTTCATACACACTTTTAGCTGGAACAGCTAATCTTCCATTTGTTATATTTTCACATTCACAAGTTGCACTAATAAAAATTTCCAAGTCAGTTGCAGATATTTTCAATAGTTTTCCAGATAATTCAAGCAATGCATAGTTAAGCGCAGGCATTGTTGTTCTTCTTTCAACTACCGTTAATGTTTTTTCAATACTTGTTAACAATGTTTGCTTGTCGATTTTAAATTCTAAGTGATTTAAAGAAGAAGATTCACTTATATTATTATTATTTGTTGTATTATTATATTGTACCATTGAATTTATTGAAAAACTAACCTTAAGATACTGATTTTGCAAGCCTTTTCTTGTGCATAACTTTGAGGATAACTATTGAAAATAAATTGGTGAAATTGTAATTCATAGTTTATTCAATAGTTATCCACAGGTTTCTCAATGGTTATCCACAGGTTATTCAATAATCAATTTAATCACTTACTGCACAAAGACTTCTGTTTTTATGGCTATTTTGAGTGACTTTATGGCTAGTTGAGTAATTTGATGAATAGATGTTGTTTTTAAATTTGTCCTCATTTTATTCTAACAATTTAATATTAGCCAAAGATTCTTAAAAGTTATTTATTTGTTTTCAAGATTTGCTTATGAAAAATATCGGTTTAATAATTCTTTTCTTATTTTCTTTAAATGTAAATTCTTTTTGTAACAAACTACTTAATTCTGGCTCCACAAATTCTTCATTTAATCTAAAATCAAAAACAATTAATAATACAACTTATAATAAATATTTAAATTCTATTGAATCTCCTTCTGCTGCTCTTTTTTTTACTTTACGTGAGTATAGGGAGCTTGTTTTATCTGAAACAAATAGATTGCCCAAAAAGGATTTACTTTTCCTTCACTTTTTTAATCAAGCAATTAGAAAAATTCCAGATGGAGTAAATTTAGCTTTATCTTATTCTGGAAGAAGTAAAAAAGGACAAGATATTTTTAAAGATTTATATTTTAGAGACAATGGAAAAAAAATATACATAAGAGCCATAGTTAGAGAGTTAGTTAATAACTTTTCTAAATATATCATGAATCTTTCTAGCTTTGAAAGAAAACAAGTAGAAGACGACGTGACCATAGAAATTGGCAAACAACTTGGCCTCGATGTAACCCCTAAAATTAAACCTGCAGTTAGTCCAAAAATTCGACAAATTTTAATTGATTAAAATATTTAATGATCAAGTAATTTGTTTTCAAGTTCGGTGATTTGAGATAGAAATTCATAATCTAACGATTCGCTAACACGTTTTTTCTTGGTGAACTTATTTTAATATATTATTTAAAAAATCAATAATTATGAATTTTTTATTAAAAAGTATTGGTTTTTGTTTATATTTACTTGTTTGTTTAAATGCAAACCCGTCTATTTGTAATAGTTTATTAATTTTAAAACCTAAAGAGATAAAGCAACAACCTGTTGACTTGGATAGTGTTGATGGAAAACAATTATTACTTGATCTTAGAGATCATGTTCTAATAGATTTACAAGCAGAACGGGCTAATTTAGTCAACCTTTTAGAGAGTTTAAGCTCTGACGATTTTGGCAAATCTCATGTATTAGAATCTTACTTTCATGCACCCAAGAAGCTTTTAAGTACAAAAAAATATAGAAATAATCCAATAAACAAAGAATTTATTTTAAGTGCCGAGGGTCATCAATCCTTGTTAGAAGCGAAGCAAGCACTTAAGAGGTATGTTTTTTTAGTAGCAAAAGCACAATATCTTGAAAACTATTTTCCAATAAGAGGTACATCCTTAGGTAAAGTTGTGTTTTCTCCTTCTGGTGGAAAAGAATTTTTGACTTTTAGTGCAATAAGATTTTACAGATGGTTTTTTTTTCAACGTTTTAAAAAGACAAAAGAATTTCAATATTTGGTTGAATTAGTTGAAGCAACAGAAGCTCCTTTTGCTGTTGAGTTAAATTTAATATTAAAGCCCAAAAGAACCTTTTTTCCTTCTAAAGCATCAAGAGAGTTTGCTGAATATCTTCAGGGTAACTATTAAAAAATACAACTAACTAAATTCTCTAATGATCAAGTAATTTGTTTTCAAGTTCGGTGATTTGTGATTTCAGATTAAAATCTGTTTTTAAATTTTTACTAATAAAGTTTTCACCGTGGATGATTGTGGTGTGATGTCTATTGCCAAGGTCTTGCCCAATAGCATTTGTGCTTAAGTGGGTGTGTTTTCTTGCTAGATACATAACAATTTGTCTGGCTCTGGCAAAATTTTCTTTTCTTGATGGTCCTTTTAAGTCGGCAACTTTAACGGAATAGTATTGAGCAACTGCTGCTATTATTTCTTCAATTTGCAGAATCTTTTGCTTATCTGAAATATAATTTTTTAAGACTTTTTTTACTAAGTCAGTAGATATTGGGACATTATAAATTGCTGCATGCCCAGCTATTTTTGTTAATGAGCCTTCAAGCTCTCGAATGTTTGCCTTAACGTAGCTGCCAATTAAATATGCTGATTCATCACTAAGATTTATTCCATCTGCATCGGCTTTTGCTTTTAAAATAGCAACTCTGGTTTCAAGTTCTGGTGGTTCAATATCTGCAACCATTCCCCACTCAAATCTTGAAATCAATCTATCACTTACATCTTTTATTTCTTTTGGAGGTCTATCGCTGGTTATTACAATTTGTTTACTGGCATCAAAAAGGTTATTAAAAATATGAAAAAACTCATCTTGAGTAGAGGTTGCTTTAGATAAAAATTGAATATCGTCTACCAACAAAACATCGCAATTGTTTAAAAATCTATCGTGTAGTTTGTGTCTTGTATCATGGCGAATTGCTTGAATTACAGCCTCGATAAACTTTTGGGCTGATATATATCCTATTTTTAAGTTGTAAGGAGGGCTTCCAAGTTTATAGCCAACAGCTTTTAATAAATGAGTTTTACCTAAGCCAGTTTTACCAGTAATAAATAATGGATTATAAACACAATGTTTTTCTGTTATTGCTAAAGATGATGCATGAGCGAATTGATTGCTTTTACCAACAACAAAGTGCTCAAAAGAGTACTTAGGGAGCAATATCTCGCCAAACTGAGTTTTAACCCCTTTAGCCTCTGGTGCTTCAAGTGAGACATGATTATTGGTTTTAGGAGATAATACATCTCCTCTAACGTCTCGCATAAATGAAAATTCTTCCCTAATCTCAGGCACTTAAAGTCTACTCTTTCTAACAAATATTATTGTTAAATATTGGAATAACTAATAAAAATAAGGTTAATATCTAAAAACCGTTTTAGCTAATCAAAGAATAATTAACTAAAATGTGTATTAATCAGCAACTTTCAAAAAATAAAAAACTAGCTTCGCTGAATCATTTCTTGATTAACCAACTAAAAGTGTGCAATAAAGTATTCTACTATGAAAAGGACATATCAACCTAAGCGTCGAAAAAGAGCAAAAACACATGGATTTAGAGCAAGAATGTCTACTCCAGGTGGAAGAAAAATTTTATCTGCAAGAAGACGTAAGGGAAGAAAAAAACTTACTGTTTGCATTGCTAGTAAGGTTAAAAGAGCTAAATAACATCAATATTTATATTGATTTAAAACTTTTTCGATGAGGAGGAAGAAGAAAATTAGAAACAAGCTCAAAGGAGTTTTGTTTGAGAAGAAAATAGTTTCCAAAAACTTTGTTTCAATCCCGATTAAAAAGAACGTTGAAAAAAGCAAAAACTATTCTGGGAAGAAAAATTTTATTGTAAGTATATCTAAAACCTGTGGAAATGCTTGTTTAAGAAATAAGCTTAAAAGACAAATTTACAATTTAATAGATATAAAAGACTACTCTTCCGAAAAAGGAAATTTACTATGGATAAGGTTAAAAAGAAAAACCAAACTGTTAAAGAATTCTTCAAACAAAGAATTCTTAATGGAAATAAGAAACTCAATCTTAAGAATAACTCAAAAAGATTAGTGCTTTTTACAATTAATTTTTTATTAATTTCATGTCTTTATAAAATTATACTTAAACCGTTCTTAAAGGCTGTATTTGGCAGTTCTTTTGTTAAGTGTCCATATCATCCTTGTTGCTCTGATTATGTTAAAATGGCGTTCAAAGAAAACACGTTTTTTTTAGCAGTATTTGTATCTTTAAAAAGAATTTTAAAATGTAATCCTTTTTATAAAATAAATAAAATTATAGATTACCCTCCAATGCCTAAAAAACTTAACTCTAAAATAAATATGAATATTGAAAAAGGAAGTATTTAAATGTTTAAAAAAAATAATAATACATTAATCATAGCCGCAATTATTGGGTTTATTTTTGCTTGGCAATTTTTCGTTATTGCTCCAAAGCAGAAAAAAACCAATCAAAATATTGAGTCTACTAACTCTATTCAAAACATAGAAAAAAATAGTAATACTATTGTAGGAGTTGATAAAAACGCATCAAGTAGCAAGCAAAATTTATCAAACAATAATGTATCCCCTGAAGCAAATCTTGTGGTTCAATCGCAACCGCAATCACAAAAACTTAAGAATTTTTACTTACGGGATAATAGATACTTTTCAGTTAATACGTTAGGCGGGATTAATAACTTCACATTACAGGACTATAAACCACGAACAAAATCAGAAAATCAGTACGTTTCTTTTTTAAACCCAGGACTTAGTTGGGTTTCTGACAATAGATTATTGCAGTCATGTTTAAATGGATTAACTGTTAAAGATCAAACAAAACAAAATATAAAATTTAGCAACAAAACCACAGCCGGCTCTTGCTCTGTTTTACTATCTCTAAAAGATGAAGATATTTTCTCATATAATTTAATTATTTCTGGATTTCAAAACCAAGCAGGTAACGTTTATTTAAGAGGAGAGGGCTTAGTAGATAAGTCTATTCCTGCAGACGAACAGTTTAGACTAGGATACAAAGTAGATGACTCTATTGATTGGATTTCAGATAAAAAGCTAAGCAAAAAATTAAGTATAACTGGAACTGTAAACTGGCTTAGCTGGGGAGATAAATATTTTACATTTATTGCAATTCCTCAGGGGAATTTAAATCCTTCAATCTCTCATGGTGGCTTTGTTACGGACTCTAACAAAACATTCTATTCTTTTAGGTATCCACTTAGCACGGCAGAGTTAAATGGAATACAAGAAGTCAGCACAAAAATTTATCTTGGAACTAGAAGTCCAGATATTTTAAAACTTAAACTTCCAGAAGCATCTGATGCTTATCATTTTGGTTTTTTATCTGTATTAGCAAAATGGATAATTTTTGTTTTAAATAAAATTAATTTACTAACTAATAATTATGGGTTGGCGATTATTGTTTTAACAATAATTATTAAACTTTTGTTTTGGCCACTTAATAAAAAAGTTTATGTTTCCGGATTAAGAATGAAGGCTGTTCAGCCTCAAATGAATAAAATTAAGGAAAAATACGGTAAAGATAAAGAAAAAGCTTTTGAAATGAATAAAGAAGTAATGGCTTTATATAAAAAACATAAAGTAAACCCAATGGGAAGTTGCTTGCCTTTGCTTTTACAAATGCCAGTGTTTTTTGCTTTATTTGGTGCACTAAGAAATTCTATTGAATTATACCAAGCACCTTTTATTGGTTGGTTGCAAGATTTATCATCTCCCGATCCTTACTTTATTCTGCCAGTATTATGGACAGTTTCATTAATGTTAACAATGGCACTTAATCCTCAAACACAACAAAAACAACCAGGAATGCCAGACATGAAGTGGATGTTTTATGGGATGAATATTTTATTTGGGTTTTTATCAAAAGACTGGCCATCCGGTCTTTTGATTTATTTAATAGTAACTAATGTGCTTAGTTTGATACAACAAACCACTTTAAGAAAAAGTGAAAGCCTTAAGCCAGTAATTCAAGAAGGAGTTTAAAAATGGTAAATATTATGAAATCGGCACTAAATTTATTTGGTCTTAGCAATAAGGAAGGAGGACGTGAATCAATTAAGAGTATGAATGATTTTCTCGAGGGACTTTCACATTGTCTTCCTTATGAAATTAATTTTTCAGAGCAAGAAGAAATTGAGGGAGAGCCACCGTTAAGATTTGAAGTTTCTGGAGCAGAAAGCTCAGATTTTCTTGGCGAAGACATTGAAGTTTTAGAGGCTTTGGGTCACCTTTCTATGAGAGTAAATAGAAAATTAAAAAAAGGTGAACAAAGTCCAGATGCTGAACCCCAAGAAAGAATAGATCTAAGAGTTTCTTTTGATTCAGACTCTCTAAGAGAGAATAGAGTTAATAGCTTAAAAGAAATTGCTAAAGAACTAAAACAGAAAGTAATAGATAATGATGGAAAGCATGCTTTCCAAAGTGCTTTAGGGCCTAGTGAAAGAAAAGTTATACATACATATATTAGTGAATTAGGAGAAGTTGTTTCAGAATCTATTGGAAATGGATATTTTAAGAGAATAAGAATAAAATTAGAAAATGATGTAAGAAAAAAATCTTTTAAAAGAGACAATAGCAATGCCAATAGCAACAGCAACTACAATAAAAATAGTAATGGTAATAATAAAAACTCTAATTACAATAAATCAAGAGGAAATGGTCCACGTAAAAAAAGTTTTAATAAAGACGATAACTTTGGCAATAAAGTTGAGTCTAAAAAAGCAGAAAAAGTTATTGATGAAAACATTGGAAATAAGCCTGGCTCAAGTGACAGTCAGCCATACAACTTTGATTAAACCTTTATACTAAATGAATGAAAATTCTTTATTAGAGCCAAATACTTATTTTTCTAGATTAAGTTGTCCAATAGTTGCACAAGCAACTGCTTCTGGCGGAGCTATTTCTGTAATAAGAGTTTCTGGCTCTAATTTAGAGTTCATAAAAGATTTTTTTAAAAACAAAGAATTGCCTCGTGCTGGCAGCTTTAGATATAGCCATTTTATAAATCCAGTATCAAAAAAAACAATAGACGATGTTTTGGTTTTAAATTTTAAATCTCCAAACTCTTTTACGGGTGAAGATGTGGTTGAGATTAATTGTCATGGCAGCAATAATGTTATTCAAGAAATTATTAGTAGGCTTATTGAATTTGGTGGATGTAAACTTGCTCTTCCTGGTGAATTTTCATTTCGTGCTTATTGTAATGAAAAAATATCTTTGCAAGATGCTGAGCTAGTAAATTTGCTGATTAAAAACTCAGGTTCCACTATCAAGCCTGAGGATTTTTTTTCTATTAGAACAAACTCTAAAAATAAAAAAAATGATTTAAATAAAAACTTACAATCTGTTCATCAACAATTAATTGATTTAAGGGCAAGGGTAGAGGCAACTATTGATTTTTCTGAATTCGAACAAGAACAGAGCGAAGAAGTTGAAGCAATTAAATTTTTGCTAAATAAAGCTATTTTTGAGTTAAGCAAATACTTAAATAAATTTAATTCATTAAGAAAAACATCATCAATTTCTAGATTTCTTATATTTGGCCCATCAAATGTAGGAAAAAGTACTTTACTAAATATTTTGTCTAACACAAAGATTGCTATTGAAAGTGATGAACTTGGTACAACAAGAGATCTAGTTAAGCATAAGATTATAACTACTCATGGGAATAAACTAGAAATAATTGATTCTGCAGGGATAAGACAAGACAAGGATATTAACTCTTCTTCAGAAAGAGAAGGAATGCTTAACGCATTAGCTGAATTACAATCTAATTTAGATGGCATTATTTTTGTTTATAATGGTTCAAAACTTATGGATAGCTTTACCACAAAGTTATTGGATGATGTAAATGCTCTAAAAATTCCTGTTTTAAAAATTGCTTCTCATTTAGACATGATAAAAGTAAATAATAGCGGTGAATATATTTTTGATTTTAGAAAACAAAGCGATGAAATCAAGAAATTTCTATATTTTAAGATTGAAGAGATAATAAAAAATAAGGAAGTCGAGATAGAGGATTTTTGCTTTAATAGTTTTGCTGCTCAAAATATTCAAAGTGCTCACAGTGGTCTTTTAGAATGTCTTTCTAAGGTTGATACTCATAGCCCTGAAATATTGTCTTTAATTATTTCCCAGTCTGAAGAGTCAATTTTTCATTCTTTAAATTCTAAGCCAGATGAAAGTTTCTTAGAATCAATATTTTCTCAATTCTGTATTGGCAAGTAATAATAGCGTCAAAATCTTCTAGCTTTTCTTGTGCGAAAAATAATTCATCCAGCTTGTTTAATACCGTGCACCGCGCATGGGTGTTTTGCTCCTTTATAACTTACTTAGATATTATTTTTAATAAATATTTTTATTTTTAAAAAAAGATTCGCAAGCTTCTATCTTTTAAATATTTAAAAAAATCTTTTATTGATGCTAAATTGTTGAGCGTTTTAATAAAAACATAAATCTTTAATTTTTATTTTAACAGGAAGTAGTGTTGGTTTTTAGTCTTTATTTATTAATCTTTAAGCGAAAGGTTTATTTTCCTTGTTGAAAAACTGATCAAAATATTCAATTTTTTTAGTTGTAAAATTTAAAGGTTATTTAAGTCAAAAAATAGTCAAAGTAATTAAATCCTCAAAGTTATCAACAACCGTTTTCTAAAAATCAATGAATTTTTAAATTCTATTTATTCAGCAAAAACAATACTTTAATGAAGTCTTTTGAAATTGAAACCACCAGTTATCAACAAGCGGTGAATAACTTTGAGGATAACTGTTTAAGTTGTTGATTAAGAGTTTTATACATTGTAAATGTATTTTTAGTGATAAATGAATTTGATGTTGTAATTGTTGGAGGAGGACATGCAGGAATAGAGGCTGCCAGGGCATTAAGTGCTTGTGGCTTTAACTCTGCTTTGGTTACCTTAGAAAAAAATAAAATTGGTTCTATGAGCTGTAATCCAGCAATTGGCGGTGTTGCTAAGGGGCATTTAGTTCATGAAATTGATGCTTTAGGTGGTTTAATGGGTGCTTGTGCAGACTATAATGCCATTCAAAGGCGCAGGTTAAATATGAAAAAAGGACCTGCTGTTAGAGCAACACGAGTACAGTGCGATAAAAAAGGATATTGTGAAACAATGGTAAGTTGGGTGAGTAACCTGCCTAATTTGACCATAATTGAGGATGAATGTACTGGGCTATTATTTGATAAAAATACTAGTGGAGACAATGTTGTTAAAGGAATTGAGCTTTCTAATTCAAAAAAGCTTTTCTCAAAAACTGTAGCGATAACTTCTGGTACTTTTTTAAAATCAGTAATGTATTGTGGGAAGGAAAGAGTTAAGGGTGGTAGGTTTGGAGATGGTTCAGCGGATAAAATTTCTGAATCACTTATTCAAATTGGTCATTCACTAGTTAGGCTAAAAACTGGAACACCTCCAAGGCTAGACACTGCTTCAATTAACTATTCAAAACTAGAGGCGCAAGGCAGCGATAGTGCGTGTCCTTTTTTTTCTTGGCGAACTATTGAAGGAAATATTGAAAATAAATTTGAGAATCATGATTGTTTTATTACTTATACCAATTCGCGAACTCATAATATTATAAGCGAAAACTTAGAGGAGTCCCCGCTGTTTTCAGGTGACATTTCTGGCATTGGTCCAAGATATTGTCCAAGTATTGAAGACAAGGTAAATAAGTTCCCCGATCGTTTAAGGCATCAAATATTTTTAGAGCCAGAGGGTGTGGATACAAATTTTATTTATCCAAATGGTCTAAGTACTTCTTTATCAAAGGAAATTCAGGAAAGTTACATGAGAACTATCCCTGGGTTAGAGCGCGTCATTTTATTAAGGCCTGGATACGCAGTCGAATATGACGCAGTGAATCCCAGGGACCTTCATTCATCATTAATGAGTAAGCACTGTGAAGGATTATTTTTTGCTGGTCAAATAAATAGAACTTCCGGATATGAAGAAGCAGCGGCTCAAGGTATTTGGGCAGGCATGAATATAGCTCAATACTTAAGGTCGGAAGATTTTATAACGCCTGATCGCTCAAGAAGCTATATTGAAGTATTAATAGATGACTTAGTAAACCTTGGTACAAATGAGCCTTATAGGTTATTTACTTCAAGGGCTGAATATAGGTTATTTTTAAGAGAAGACAATGCTTCAGAAAGATTGTTTGAGTTAGGTTTACAAATTGGAGTCTTATCAAAAAGCCAGATAGCCTTTAATGAGCAAGTTAGTCAAAAAGTCACTGAGTTAAAGAGTAGCTTAAAAGAAAAAAGAATAAAGGTAGGAAAAGATCGGTCAGAAAGACTAATTGACTATCTAAAAAGGCCTGAGAATAGTCTAGAACAAATTATTACAGATAACTTAGCTTCTATTGTTCCAAAAAAAGGTTCCTCAAATAAAGATTATTTTATTTTTAAAACCTGTATAGATAAGATAGAGGTAGAAACAAAGTATAAAGGTTATATTGATAGGCAAATTAGAGAGATTAATAAGTTTAATCAGATAAAGAAAGATTTTTATATAAATCTAGACTCTGTATTAGAAATACCTGCTTTGTCTAATGAGGAGAGGGAGAAAATAAAATTAAATAAGCCACAAAGCTTTTTCGATTTAAAAAGGATAAGCGGTATTACTCCTTCTTCAGTTATGGAAATTTTACGGCAAAGAAAAAAACCTCTAAGCAGGGCCAAAGTTTAAATGTTCCCCCAAAAATATAGTTGAGTGTTTCACGTGAAACAAAATTCAACAAGAATAAGAGATTTATATTGTAGTGAGGTAAGAGCTTGGAATAGAGTACATTCGTTAATTTCAACAAATAAAAGCCCAGCCGTGCTTTTTGAAGAATGTTTGCTTGCTTTTTCTTCTTTTTATAAAGATTCAAAAGATTTTAAATATACCCAGATTATAGATATTGGTTCTGGATCAGGGGTTTTAGGTTTTGCTTGGCTCTCTTTAGATCCTAGCCACAGGTGTATGTTTATTGAGCCAATATTAAAAAAATCATCTTTTATATTAAATTTATGTACTAAAATAGGAATTTCACCAAAAAGGTACTCAGTTATTAGTGAAAAAATTGAGAATATAAAAAATACTATCGATGATGAAAATATATTTTGTGCCTCTAGAGCCTTCTCTGGCTCTAAATCTCTTGAGGAAGCAGTAGGAGAGTCAGTTTTTTATGATTTGCCTCTTTATACCTTTCATAAAAATAAAGAAGAGGAATTTAGTTTTAAAAAAATTGAAATAAATAAACTAATTAAGTAGTATTTTTTTTAACACTATGAAAGTATATATTTTGACATACTTTTTGAATGTTGTTTTACTGAGGGGGAATAAGTTATGAAAGTAATTTCAATTATAAATCAAAAGGGTGGTGTTGGTAAAACAACAACTACTATTAACTTGGCTGCTTCATTGGCAATGTTGGGAAAAAAGGTTTTAGCTATAGATTTAGATCCTCAGGGAAACCTAAGTTCAGGCCTAAACATTTCTGATGCAGTGTGTCGGTCTCATAATGTTTATTTAGCTCTTGTAGAGGGCGTGAGTTTATCTAGTTTGTGTGTTGCTTCATCTAATGAGAATTTATATGTTGCTCCTTCAAACTCTCATTTAGCAGGTGCTGAGGTTGAGCTGGTAAGTGTGCAAGACAGAGCATACAGGTTAAGAGATTCAATGAAAGATTTAGAATCCGTGTTTGATTATGTTTTAATTGATTGTCCACCTTCTCTTGGCTTGTTGACCATTAATGCTTTAACTGCTTCAAATTCTTTTATGGTTCCTATGCAAAGTGAGTTCTTTTCTTTGCAAGGATTAACTCAGCTTTTGACCACAGTGGATGCAGTTAAATCTGCATTTAATAATGGGCTAGAGGAAGAAGGAATTGTTGTTACTATGTATGATTCTCGTTCAAATTTCGCCAAGCAAGTTTATCAAGAAATAAAAGAGTTCGCCGGCGATAGATTATTTAAAACAATAATCCCTAGAAGAATTAGGCTGGCAGAAAGTTCATCGCATGGATGTCCTGGAATTGACTATGACGCATCTTGCTTTGGAGCAAGGAGCTATGTGAATTTAGCTAAAGAACTGCTAATTAGGAATAAAGGACTGATATTTAAGGATAAAGAGCCAAATTTTTTACCTCCTGATCCTGTTGATAGAATTGGGTCTCCAATATTAATGAAGTCTTAGGAGAATATATGATTAATAAAGAAAGAAGTTTGTCTTCGTTATTGCGCAGAGCGCGTCAGGGGATTTAAGTATGGCAAGTGTTGAAAATAATAAGGAAAAAACAAAAAAGGCTAGTTCTACTCCTCCAAGAAGAGCTTTAGGGCGTGGACTATCAGCTTTATTCAATGAAAGTTCTTTACCGTCTCAAAATAGAGTTAGAAATACTAGTGATGACACTGTTGTTAGCAGAAATGTAGACCCAAATAGCAAACAGTTGCGCGAACTTTTTATTGAAAAAATTGTTCCAAATAGCGATCAACCAAGAAAACATTTCAATGAAGCAGCCCTTGATGAGCTTTCAAAAAGTATAATTTCGCAGGGAGTGATTCAACCAATTGTCGTAACACCTTTTTATGATGCAAAAACAAATATTCAAAAATTTAAAATCATTGCTGGTGAAAGAAGATGGAGAGCATCAAAGCTTGCTGGGTTAAAAAAGATCCCTGCAATAGTAAATCTGCCAAACTTTGAGACAAAAGATATAGACCTTAGTGCGGTAATTGAAAATATTCAGCGAGAAGACTTAAATCCAATAGAATTAGCTGAGGCTTGTCAGAAAATTCTCCAAAATACTCAAATTACTCAAACAGAGCTTTCAGCTAAGTTAGGCATATCTAGAGTTAGAGTTTCTAATACTTTAAGGCTTCTTGGTTTAACAAAATCAGCTAGAAGCCATTTGGTTGCTGGTAAAATTTCTGAAGGTCATGCAAGGTGCTTGTTGTCTGTTTCAGATTCTAAATCTCAAGATCAACTTTTAGCTGAAATAGTTCAAAATAATTTATCAGTTAGGCTTGCTGAAAAATTATCCAAGAAATTTTTATCTTCTTCTTTTAAAAAACCAAAAGAACAAAGTGCCACTAGCTCTAATTTGGATTCTCTGTCTAAAGAGCAGGTTGAAATAGATGATTTGGAAAGTAAATTTAGATCAATTTTTAACTCAAAAGTTAAAATTAAAGGTAGTTTAAACAAAGGCTCAATTGAAATTTCCTACTCGGGAAAAGATTCTTTTTCTAGAATTATTGATCAATTAAAAAGGTGTAAGTAATATATTATGTCGCAAAGTGGAGAAATTTCAGCATTTTTAGGGCCAGATACTCAGTTTGATGGAAAACTAGTTTTTGATGGAGTTGTAAGATTAGAAGGCGAATTTAAAGGACATGTTTATGGAAGAGACACTTTAATTATTGCTGAAGGTGCAAATGTAAACGCAATTATTGAGGCAGATACTATAGTTGTAGAGGGAATGCTTTCAGGTGAAATAGTTGCTCACTCAAAGATATTTGTTAAACAAGGTGGTCATGTAAAAGGATCAGTAAAATCTCCTTCAATAAAAATAGATGAGGGCGGTGTTGTTGAGGGAAGTACCAGGATGCTTGATGAAGAATTTATCTTTACTTCATAGTTTTTGGCGTACATTTGTTGGAATTGATTTTTAATTTTATCCATATTTTTTCCCTTTGCGTTAATTTATAATTCATAAAATTAAAACTAACCATTTCTATGGTTGACCCAGATGCCACAAAGGTGTTTTTTTACCAGTAATGGATATTATTTATAGTATCTTTAATCAGTTAGGCGTTAACAATACTTTTTTTGTTATGATGATTTTTTTCATCATTGCTTATACAGTTTGCTATTTTCTAGGATTTAAACACCTAGCAAAAATACTTTATGAGCGTGAAGTCCGGATTAATGGTAGAAATAAAAAAATTAAAGGTCTCACTGAAGAATATTCAAATATTTCTTCTGAGTGGAATGAAAAAGTGAATTCAGCAAATAAAGAAGCAAGTACAGAACTTGGGAACTTAAAGCTTGAGGCAATTAACGAACAAAAACAAATTTTAAATGAAGCAAGAGCAAAAGCTTCTGCAGAGATTAAACAAGCTAAAAAAATTGTCGATGAAAAAATTAAGAAAGAATACGAATTAATACAAAAAGATGTTCCTCAAATTGTTTCATTAATTGTTAGCAAGTTTACTAATTTTCAAAACTCAAAGTTAAACAAAAGCACTTCTGGCTCTAGTGTTAGAGGTCAGTTTTAGGATATTTTATGGCAAGTGGTGAATTAATTAGTACAGGACCAGGATTAAAAGAATTATTTTCTTTATTTAATCTACTTGTGGTTTTTGGAATAGTTTATGTGTTTGGAAGAAAAGCCATACAGCTAGCAATTTCTACCCGTTCTGAAACAATAAAAAAAGATTTAGTTTCTGCACGGCAGGAACTTGAAAAAATTCAATTAGAATTAGGTAAAACAAAAAAAGATTTAGAATCTTTTACTTCGCAAAAAACCCAGATTTTATCTGAAGCAAAACTACAGGCCGAAGAAATAAGGAAGACAATTTTAAATGAAGCAAGATTGTCTGCTGATCAAATTATTGATAATGCAAAAAAGTCTGTCGATAACCAAGTTACAAAAGCAGCTATAAGCTTAAGGGGCAAGGTTATAGATGAAGCTGTTGCTATTGCTAAAGGCGAATTATTGACCGGACATAAAGATAGTGTTCATTCGAACTTTATTTCAGAAATAAAAAATAGAGGAGTTTCAAATGGCGGTACGTAATAGATCTATTACTAAAAGATACTCAAAAGCTCTATGGTTACTTGCAAATGAATGTGACGTATTGGAAGGATGGCTTAACTTTTTAAAGCCATTTTCAAAATCAATTAATTCCAACAAAGAACTTTCAAAGCTTGTAAGTAGTCCAATTTTTTCAACTGACCAAAAATGGAGTGTTCTTAAAGAGTTTTTAAGCAAAAACGATATTGATAATAAACTTTATCTTTTTATTAAGAAGATATGTTTTACAAATCGTTTAACCTTGCTGGATGACATTATTCTAGAGAGCCAAGGTATTTTAGACGAAAGATCTGGATTTGTTCCAGCAATTATTGAGTCGGCTAAAGAACTGAGCTCAGATGAGTTGATATTAATAACTGAATCAATTGAAAATAAGGTTGGTAAAAAGCCCAAAGTTCAAGTGGTGATTAAGGAGAGCTTGCTTTGCGGAGTTAAAGTTCATGTTTTAGGAAAAACCTGGGATGCCTCATTGGCAACTGGGCTGGATAATTTAAAAAAACAGCTTTTAAATGAAAGTTTAAATTAATTTAGAAATTATTAGGAGAAGGAATAAGTATAATGCAGGAATTGCGGGCAGAAGAGATTAGTGAGCTAATAAGAAAGCATATTGACAATTTTGACAAGGTTACCGAAGTAAGTGAAACAGGAACTATTATCTCAGTTGGTGATGGGGTCGCACGAATATTTGGACTTCAAAATTGTATGGCTGGAGAGATGGTTGAGTTCTCTGGTGGTATCTACGGATTAGCTTTAAACCTTGAAGAAGACAATGTTGGTGTTGCCATTTTTGGTGATGATGCCGGTATTAATGAAGGTGACACTGTTAAGCGAACCGGGCGAATTTTAGAGGTGCCTGTTGGTGAATGCATGGCTGGTCGCGTTGTGAATGCGTTGGGACAACCTATAGATGGGCAAGGACCAATTAATTCTAATGAGTCTAGAGTGGTAGAAACCAAGGCTCCTGGAATTATTAAAAGACAGCCTGTTCATGAGCCTCTTCAAACTGGATTAAAAATTATTGATGCCTTGATACCCATTGGTAGAGGTCAAAGAGAATTGATTATTGGTGACCGTCAAACAGGTAAAACTGCTGTTGCGATTGATACGATTATAAATCAAAAGGGCAAGGGTGTTCATTGCATCTATGTGGCTATTGGTCAGAAGCAATCAACGGTTGCACTTGTTGTTGAGAAGTTACGTTCGCATGGTGCAATGGAGTATACAACTGTGGTTTCTGCCAGTGCTTCAGAGAAAGCGCCTCTCCAATTTATTGCTCCTTACACAGGTGTAACCATGGGAGAATACTTTAGAGACAATGGTCAACATGCTCTAATTGTATATGACGACTTGACCAAGCAGGCCCAAGCCTATCGTCAGCTATCATTATTATTAAGAAGACCACCTGGAAGAGAAGCTTTTCCTGGTGATGTATTTTATGTTCACTCCAGATTGCTTGAAAGAGCTGCAAAGGTTTCTGATGATGAAGGCGGTGGTTCATTAACTGCTCTTCCAATTATTGAAACTCAAGAAGGAGATGTATCTGCATATATTCCTACAAACGTAATCTCGATTACGGATGGTCAAATATTTTTAGAAACGGATTTATTCCATGCTGGTATTAGACCTGCGGTAAATGCTGGTCTTTCTGTTTCAAGGGTTGGTGGTAGTGCCCAGGTTAAAGCAATGAAAAAAGTTGCTGGTCCTTTGAGGCTAGAGCTTGCTCAGTTTAGAGAGCTAGAATCGTTTGCTCAATTTGGTTCTGACCTAGATGCTTCAACTCAAAAACAATTAAATAGAGGTATGCGTTTAAGGGAGATTTTAAAACAAGGGCAATATGTTCCTATGGATGTTGAGAAACAAGTTGCTATTATTTATGCAGTGACCAAGGGTTATCTTGATGACGTAGAAGTTGGTAATATTCTAGCGTTTGAATCACAATTTAGTGATTATTTAGACACAAAAGGTAAAGAGCTAATTGATTACTTGTCAGAAAAACCTACTATTGATGAGAAAAGTTCATCTTTGATAAATAATTTATTAGAGCAATTTAAAAAACAATTTACAGTTTAAGGAATTATAATTTTTAATGTGTAAATTTTCTAAAATCAAAGGTGTTTTTTAATGGCTTCTCTTAAAGACTTACGAAGAAGAATTTCAAGTGTAAAAAATACACAGCAAATTACCAAAGCTATGAAAATGGTTGCAGCTAGTAAACTTAATAGAGCTCAACAAAGAATTACATCGCTTAGGCCTTATACTGAAAAACTTCAAGGTTTATGTGACCAAGTAGTAGAGAACATTGCAGCTAGTGAACCAAACGAAAAAACATTAGTGAATAAGTTACAAAGTTATCATCCTTTATTACAAGCAAATAAGTCTAATAAAATAGCATTGATTGTAGTGAGTGCAGATAGAGGCTTGTGTGGTTCCTATAATACAAATGTGTGTAAGTTTTCTTATAATTATTATAAAGAATTAGTTGAAAATTCTGAGGTTGAAGTTGAGTTATTTTTTTATGGAAAAAAAGCTTATAATTTTTTTAAAAAAGAAGAGGTTGATGGCACCTTGATAACAGATTTTTGGACTGGTGAATTGACTACAGATAAATCTCAATCAGAAGCTCAAAAATTTATAACTGATTATATAGCAGGAAAATACAAAGAAATTAAATTTGTATATACACAGTTTAAATCTGCTTTAACTCAAAATGTTGTGGCAGAAAAACTTTTACCTCTTTCTTTAGATGTAGGTTCTGAAGAAAAAGAGATTAAACCATTGCCTACAAAAATTATTTTTGAACCAAACAAAATAGATATATTAAAAGATTTAATTGAACAAAGAATTAGACTTCAATTTTATAAAGTATTTGCTGATAGTTTTGCTAGTGAAATGGGATCAAAAATGACCTCAATGGATAATGCAACAAGAAATGCTGGAGAAATGATTTCTAAATTAACTTTGGTTATGAACAGAACAAGACAAGCGGCTATTACTAAAGAATTAATGGAAATAGTAGGCGGCGCTGAAGCAATAAAAGGATAATTATATATTTTTATAAGGAGTAATAAAAAATATGGCTACTGCACAAGAATTTAAAAATGGAAGAATAAAACAAGTTATGGGTCCTGTTGTAGACGTTGAGTTTTCAGCAGAAACACTTCCTCCAATTAATACCGCTTTGAAAACATCTAATACAGCTATATCAAAAGAGCCTTGGAACTTAGTTTTAGAAGTTGCACTTCACCTTGGTGAAAATACAGTCAGATGTGTTTCAATGGATTCAACTGATGGAGTTGTTAGAGGCCAAGATGTGAAAAATACATTAAAGCCAATTCAAGTGCCAGTTGGCAAGGGAACACTTGGAAGAATTATGAACGTTATTGGAGAGCCAATTGATAATGCTGGGCAAATAGAATGTGAAAAAACATATTCTATTCACAGAGCTCCTCCTACTTTTGAAGATCAAAGTGTTTCTGTTGAGCCGTTGTGGACTGGAATCAAAGTAATTGATTTACTTGCTCCTTATGCAAAAGGTGGAAAAATTGGTTTATTTGGTGGTGCCGGTGTTGGTAAAACTGTTTTAATTCAAGAATTAATTAGAAATATTGCCACTGAACATGGTGGTTACTCAGTATTTGCTGGAGTTGGTGAAAGAACAAGAGAAGGAAATGATCTGTGGAGAGAAATGTCAGAGTCTGGGGTTATTTCAAAAACCGCATTAGTTTTTGGCCAGATGAATGAACCTCCAGGAGCAAGATTAAGAGTTGCATTAACAGGACTATCAGTTGCTGAATATTTTAGAGATGAAGAAAATCAGGATGTATTATTCTTTGTAGATAATATTTTTAGATTTACTCAAGCTGGCTCAGAGGTGAGTTCTTCACTTGGTAGAATTCCATCTGCTGTTGGATATCAACCAACCCTTTCAACTGAAATGGGAGCAATGCAAGAAAGAATTACCTCAACTAATAAAGGTTCTATTACTTCAGTACAGGCTGTATATGTTCCTGCAGATGATTATACAGATCCTGCACCTGCAACAACTTTTGCTCACTTGGATGCCACAACAAATTTATCAAGACCAATTTCTGAATTAGGAATTTATCCTGCGGTTGATCCCTTGGCTTCTACATCTAGAACATTAAATCCAGATGTAATTGGTGAGGAACATTACAATACAGCAAGGGGAGTTCAAAAAATTCTTCAAAGGTATAAAGAATTACAAGACATCATTGCAATTCTTGGTATGGATGAATTAAGTGATGAAGATAAAACAACAGTTCTTCGAGCAAGAAGAGTTCAAAAGTTTTTATCACAACCTATGTTTGTTGCAGAACAGTTTACTGGCATGCCAGGAAAATATGTTGAAATTGAAGATTCTGTTAAATCCTTTAAAGATATAATTGAAGGAAAATATGATGATCTTCCAGAGCAGGCTTTTTATATGGTTGGAACAATTGAAGACGCTATTGAGAAAGCTAAAACATTATAAAATATGAAATTAAATATATTAACTCCTACTAAAAAATTGTTAATGAATGTTGAGGTAGAGGAATTGTTTGCTATTGGACCAAAAGGTGAACTTAATTTATTAAATAGTCATTCCCAATTTGTTTCTAAATTAGAAACAGGAATGGTTAAGTGGAAAGATTCATCAGGATCTTGGGATTCAGCAGCTATAAGTGTTGGCTACCTGGAGGTAGATAAAGACACAATTAGTATTTTGGCTGAAACTGGAGAGCTAAAGGCTCAAATTGATATTGAAAGAGCAAAAAACGCCGAGCAAAGATCTAGAAAACTTTTAGACGTTGGCGGATTAAATGATGATGACTTAAGAAAAAATGAGTTGAAATTACAACGAGCTTTAGCAAGACAAATGGCTACTAGGGTTTAGGTAAGTTTTTGGCCAAAGCTAAAGCAAAAAAAGTTTCATATTCTTGTTCAAATTGTAATACTTTATTTGCACAATGGTCAGGGCAATGTTCAAGCTGTAATGAGTGGAACACTGTTGAGGAATTAAAATCAACAACAACATTAGGAAAAATTAAAGCTAAAAGTTTAACAACCCAAGATTTAAGACTTTTTGAACTTCCTACTGATGGTGCCGAAAAAAATGAACCTGTTAACGTAAGAACTTTTGTTGGTCTTCCTCAAATAGATAGAGTTTTAGGTGGTGGGTTAGTAGATGGTTCTTTGCTGTTGTTTGGTGGTGATCCAGGAATTGGAAAGTCCACACTTTTACTACAGATTGCAATAAAGCTTAGCTATGAAGGCAAAAGAGTTTTGTATGTTAGTGGAGAGGAATCAAAAAAGCAGGTTCAAGAAAGACTAAAAAGACTAAATATTATTGGGTTAGATAATCAACGTCTTTTGTTTGTTTCAACAAATAATTTTGAAGAAGTTTTAGAGTTAACAGTAAAAAACAAAATTCAATTTTTAATATGTGATTCAATTCAAACAATCAAGAAACAAGATATTGAGGGGTCAGCCGGCTCAGTCTCTCAAGTTAAGGGATTGACCCATGATTTAATGGAGTTTTGTAAGGGAGCAAATGTTTGCGCTTTAATTATTGGCCACGTCACAAAAGATGGCCAAATAGCAGGGCCAAAACTTTTAGAGCACATGGTAGATGGAGTTTTTTATTTTGAGCATTCATTAAATAGTGGATATAAATTTTTAAGATCCAAGAAAAATCGCTTTGGCGCAACTAACGAATTAGCTGTATTGGAAATGACTAATCATGGCCTTCAAGAAGTTGAAAACCCAAGCGAGAGCTTTATAAAAGAGCGAGCATTAAATTCTCAAGGATGTGCAATAATTGCTCACATGCAGGGATCTCAAGTTTTCTTTACTGAATTTCAGGCATTAACTGAGAAGTGTTATCAGGGCTATCCACAAAGAACAGTTCAGGGAGTAGACAAGAATAGAATTTCGTTGCTTCTAGCAGTGATCTCTAGACATCTTGGCATCTCATTTTCTGAAATAGATGTATATTGCAAGGTTGCTGCTGGCACTAAGCTAGATGAACCTTCAGCTGACTTAGCTCTGCTTTTTTCCTTGGTTTCAGCATATAAAAGAAAATTAATTTCAAGTGATTTATTATTATTAGGAGAAGTAGGGCTTGCTGGAGAAGTAAGATCTGTTTCTCATATTCAAGCAAGACTAATTGAAGCCTCTCAGTTAGGAATTAAAAAAGCAATTATTCCAGAAGCTAACGTAAAAGACTTAAAGTTTTTTGATAAAAAAATTAATTTAGTTCCGGTGAAAAACATTATAGAGGTTCAACTAGAGTTGAGTTTGTAATGTATAAGTTTATTTTTGTTGCGTTAATTTCTTTACTTGTTGGTTATAAATCTAATGATCTTATTAATAAGAAAAATAATGTAGCAATAAAATATTTAGATAATGATCAAAGTATTAAAATTAAACAGCTTGAAAATAAAATTAAAAAATTAAAAAATAATTTAGATCAACAACATCAAGAAATTACTACAAAAAAAAAATATTTCTTCATCAAAAAGCCTTGCTAACAATGCCGCTGCTGAAGAAAAAATGCCTAACAATATTGAGACTAAAAGTGAAAATAAAATTGATAATTTTGATGATTCTTCCTATCAAGCTACAACAAAAAAGAAACTTTCTGCAGGTGAAAAATTAAAACAAAATCTCGAGAAAAGCTTAGATCTTGGAAATGAAAAATCTAAAATGCCCATGAAAACAATTGCCAATTTAAAGGGGTTTTTTTCTGGTGAGATTGTATACTTAGATAAGTCTAGAGAGCATGATTGGTGTAAGTTTCTATTTGATCCATCTTTTGATGATGGAAAACTTGGTTCAGAAACTAAATTTAGTGTCATGCTATATAAAGGAAAAAGTAATAGTCCCTATAATTTTTTAAGGGGAGAGGGGAGCTTACTAAGAGGGTTTTATTATAACCCAAAGAAGAAAGAAAAGATGTTTATTAGTTTAGGGCCAAGACTATATTCACAAATCAATCTAAAAAATAATAAACAAGAGTTGTATATGGATTTATTTAGTAAGAAAATTGATGGATCTTTTAATTTAATTGGCAAAGGTATATTGTTTAGGGAATGAGTAGTTATTTTTTAGCAATTGATCAAGGAACGACTTCTTCTAGAGCGATTATTTATAATCAAAAATTTGAGAAGGTATCTGTAGGACAAAAAGAATTTCCTCAATATTTCCCAAAACCAGGCTGGGTTGAGCATAGTTTAACTGAAATATGGGGCTCAGTAGAGCACTCCATAAAATCTGCCATTAAAAATTGTTCAGATAGGAAATTTTCTAAAGAAAAAATAAAATTTATTGGAATAACTAATCAAAGAGAAACTTTTTCAGTATGGGATTCAACAAAAAAAAATCAAAAGGAAAAAGCAATAGTTTGGCAATGTAATAGGTCTAGTGATCTTTGTGAGAAATTTAAAAAAAACACTAAAGCAAAGAAAATTGCAGTTTCTTCTGGATTACTTTTAGATCCTTATTTTTCGGGGACAAAATTACATTGGCTTTTAAATAAGGATAAAAGGTTTTCAAAAAACATTTCCACTAAATACAAGTTTGGCACCATAGACACTTATTTAATTTGGAAATTAACTAATCACAAATCACATTTTACAGATACTAGTAATGCCAGCCGAACTCTGTTGATGAATTTGAAAACCTTAAAATGGAATAAAGATGCCTTAAGTTTTTTTAAAATTCCTCAGTTTCTATTGCCTGAAATTAAAAATAGTAATGCAAATTTTGGCGTAACTCAGGGGCTAAAATATTTACCAGATGGTATCCCAATTACTGGAGTTCTTGGCGATCAGCAGGCAGCTCTTTTTGGCCAAGGAGCTTTTGAGGAAGGATCATCAAAATGTACCTTTGGCACGGGAGCTTTTTTATTGGTTAACTCTGGCTCAAAAGTACAAAGAATTAAAAATACTTTGTCCACTGTTGCTTGGACAATTAATAATAAAACCACGTATGCCAATGAAGGATCAGTTTTTATTGCTGGCGCTGCTTTTCAATGGCTTCGAGATAATTTAAAAATAATTAAAAAATCTTCAGAAATTGAGCAACTTGCAAAAAAATCAAAGTGCTCAGAAGGTGTTTTTTTTATTCCGGCTTTTTCTGGTCTTGGGTCTCCATATTGGAATTCAAAAGTTAATGCTACAATTGGCGGGCTAACAAGAGGATCTAATAATAGTCATATTGCTCATGCCTCATTAGAGGGAGTTGCTCATAGTATTTGTGATTTGTATGGATTATTAACAAAATCATTTAATAAAAAAACAGCAAAATTATTTGTTGATGGAGGTGCTTGTTTAAATGATTACTTAATGAGTATTCAATCAACTTTGCTTGATACTCAAGTGATTAGAAGAAAAGATGTAGAAAGCACTGCTAGAGGTGCAATTTATATGGCTGCAATAGGAAGTAATTATGTTAGAGATAAAAAGAAATTGCTTAAGTTCAATCCAATAAGTAAAAGATTTAATCCTTCAAAAAAACTTCAAGAAAATCTTTTATCTAGAAAAAATTGGAATTGGTTGGTTAAAACTTCTAGTAAAATATACAAATAACTTTTTTATGCTATAATTCACAGCCATATTGAATAAGCTTGTTGTGAAGTTCGCTATCGTATTTTTGAAGCTTTTGCCCACAGGCTGCTCCTGAGTTACAGCCACCAGGGGTTATAATTTTTGGTGTAATATCGCAAAACCATAGTTTAAACATCGATTGCCTCATAATACCAAATACCCAGCTAAAAATTCCAGCCATTAGAGCTGTCAAAAGCACGTATTCTATTATTGCTTGTCCATGTTTTTTCTTTAAAAAACGGTTCACATATTTAATATATCAGTTGATAATGAATACATGGTGAAAAAATTTTGGTTACTTTCTTTTTTATTGGTTGGATTTAGTTTTTCAGGTTCAGGTAAAAAATCGCATTCTAGTGTAAACAGCAGTTTTAATGCCTCAAAGTTTGAAGCTAAAAAATTTAAAGGCTGGGAAAATAGAGAGTATATTTTAAAAAACTTAAAAGATGGCAAAAAAAAAGTACTAGTTTTTTGGGCTACTTGGTGCGCTCCTTGCCAAAAAGAAATGCCAATGATGTTAAAAGAACTAAGTTGGTTTAAAAAAAATAATATTGATTTATATTTAATTAATGTAAACGAAGGTGATTATACCTTTGTTCAATCTAATGCCTTAAAGTGGATGAAAAAAAAGAATCTTATGGGGCTTAAAAATAATATATATTTTGATCCGCAAATGGATTTCTTTTCTGAGTTAGGTATGGGCGCTATCCCATTAAATGTTGTGTATCAAAGAAAGCCTAATGAAAGTCCGGGAAAAATTAAGTGGATTAATTCAGGTGAGATAAACTGGCATTCAAAGAAGCTAAAAAAAGAAATTCTAGCCTTGGATTAATTCCCCATTTATAAAGGTGAATTCTGGATTTTGATTAGAAATCATGATTTCTTGAAGAACTTTTTGCGGTTCTTTGCTATCACATTTCCATAAACATAAATTAGCTTTATAATTAACTTCAACTAAGCCAATTTCTTCGTCCATGTTAATTGCTTGTGCTGCATTAAATGTAGTTGCTGCAAGAATTTCAGCAGCTGACATTTTTAATTTACTAGCGGCCAATAGCTGGCTAAATCTTAGCGAAAAGTTTGGAGCTGTGCCTGGGTTGTAGTCTGTAGCAATAGAAACTATGGCATTATTATCGATTAGTTTTCTTGCGGGTGCATATTTTAAATTTAAGTAGAAGGAAGTTGCTGGTAGAATATTAGCGACAGTTACAGAATTTTGTAATTTTTCAATTGCTTGATCACTAATTTCTTCTAAGTGATCAATAGATGTTGCTTTAATATCAATAAATTCTTCAGAACTTTTTAGATTGTTTGAGATCTCATCACAATGAGTTTTAATTTTAAATCCTAATTTTTGTGCTTCTTTACTAAAGCGAATGCATTCAGAGGTAGAAAAAAATCCTTCTTCAGGAAAGCAGTCTACAAAATCAACTATGTTTAATTTTTTAACTTCTGGTAAAATCTTAATCATAGAATTTACAAAGTCTACTTCATTGGAATCTTCAGGGATTGCATGAAGAGCAAGAAAAGTAATTGATAAGTTAGAAAAATATTCTTGTTTTAATTTTTTGGCTATTTTTAACAATCTAAGTTCTTCTTTTGGACAAAGGCCATAGCCAGATTTTATTTCTAAGTGAGTGGTTCCTGTTTTGATTATTTCTTGAATTTTTGATTTACAGTCACTTATAAGCTCATCATCAGTAGCAAGTTTTGTTTGAGAGAAAGTATACTTGATTCCACCTCCGGATTTAGAAATTTCAACATAGCCTTTTCCCTGCCACTTTAGAAAGAACTCATTGGCTCTATTACCTTTAAAGGTTAAATGTGTATGGGAGTCTATAAACCCACTTGTGGCAAATAATCCTTCTCCTGTAAAGACTTTATAGTTAGGTTCAGCAGGAATTTGTTTATTAATGCTAATAATCTTTTCAGTAGATGGATCAATTAAAATATCAACTGGACCATTTGTATAATCACAATCTGCAAAGGCTGGCTTTCGTCCTTGATTTTTTTTAAATCCTTTTCCAGTGTAAATCCCTGCTAGATTTTTAATTAACAACATTTTAGCTCCAAGTTCTGTAAGTATTTTTTAGCTTTTTTAAAGTCTTCAAATAATGGTCTATCATCTTCGATATATGGAGAAATAACTTTGCCAAAATCCGCGTAAAAACTTTCTATTTTATTTGTACTTTTCATTGGTTTTAATAAGTAAAGAGCTTGAAAAAGAGCGCATGTTTCTATAGTTAAAACTTCATATGCAAGATCAATAATGCAGTGTAATTTATATCCAGCAATTGGTCCCATTGATACATGATCTTCTTTGTCGGCGCTTGTAGGAATAGTGTCTACTGATGCTGGAAAACATAAACTTTTACATTCGCTAACTAGTGCTGCGCTAGTAACATGAGCCATCATGTAGCCAGAGTTAAGTCCGCCATTTGGAGTAAGAAACATTGGCAGCTGAGAGCTATGCTCATTCATTAGCAAAGCTAATCTTCTTTCGCTAATTGTAGTTAATTGAGTAACTGCAGTAGCAAGTTGATCACATACTCTGGCTGAATAAAGAGCATGAAAATTTCCACAAGAAATTGCTTGCTCTGTATCTGCAAATATTAATGGGTTATCGGTAGAAGAATTTATTTCATTTTCGGCAAAAGCGTTACAGTTTTGTATTTCATCGTGTATGGCTCCATGAACTAAGGGAGCACATCTTAACGAATATGGGTCTTGTACCTTATCGCAGTTAAGATGAGAGTCTCTAATTTCACTTTTGCCACTTAAGTATTTAGATATTTCTTCAGCGCATGCTACCGCGCCTTTTTGATTTTTGGCGTTGATAGTTTTTGATGAAAAAATTGTATGGCTGGCTCTTAAGGATTCAATAGCTAGTGCGGTATTAAAATTTGCTAGCGCTAAGAGTTTTTTTGCTTTTGTTACCCCAAAACAAGCATAGGTATTAGTTAATTGTGTTCCATTTATAAGACAAAGGCCTTCTTTAGGGCCAAGAGTAAGTGTTTGTAGTTTAAATTTTTTAAGCACGTCAGTTGTTTTTGCCGTTGTAATTTTTCCTTGTTCAAAAAAACTACATTCTCCATAGCCAATTAAAGGCAGGGAGGCATGAGCAGCTGGAGCCAAATCTCCAGAAGCGCCAACACTTCCTTTAGAGGGAACAATTGCAAGAATTCCTTTGTGAAGAAATTCAATGATTTTACTAACAGTCTCAAGTTTAATTCCGCTGTTTCCTCGGCAAAATACATTTAGTCTTTGAAGCCACATTGAAAAAACAAATTCTCTGCTAAGTGGTTTGCCAACTCCGCAGGAATGAGAAAGAAGAATATTTTTTTGCAGTTGCTGTAAATTTTCCGCCTCTATTTTCACTTCAGCAAATTTTCCAAAACCTGTATTGATAGAATAAACTGTTTCTTTTCTGGCAATTATTTTATCTATTACTTTAGATGAATCAATTATTTTCTTTTGAGCTTGATCATCAATAATTATTTCAAAATTAAGTGCTGGGTTATTTATAAGTTGTGAAAAATTATAAAGATCATTTACATTTAAGCTTTGTCCGTCCAGAATAATTTTATTCATATTTTTTACTTTAAACTCCTGATTTGTGTTTGATAGCAATTGTTTTTAAATACATAAGATCCAGCAACAACAATATCTGCTCCAACCTTGGCAACTTCCTCTCCCCATTCCTTGTTTATCCCGCCATCTATTTCAATTAATGCAGTTGAGTTTTTTTGAGTAATAATATTTTTCAAAGAAATTATTTTGTCTATCGTTGTTGGAATAAATTTCTGGCCTCCAAAGCCAGGGTTAACACTCATTAAAACTACTAAATCTATATCATTTATATATTCAGTTAATACATCAACAGGAGTGTTTGGGTTAATAGCAATTCCCACAAGGCAGTTTAATTTTTTTATTTCTGTAATATGTTTTGTGATATTATCTTTGCATACTTCATAATGAAAACTAATAAATCTAGCTTTATATTCTGCTAATGATTTATAATAAAGCTCTGGATTACTAACCATTAAATGGCAATCTAAAGGAAGGCTTGATATTTCATGAAGCTTTGCAATTACCAAAGGTCCAAAGCTTAAATTAGGAACAAAGTGTCCATCCATCATATCTATATGAATGCCATCAGCGCCAGCCGTATTTATGGCAGTAATTTCTTTTTCTAGCTCATTAAAATTTGCAGATAGTATTGATGGGTATACCTTCATTGTTTAACTCTTTTCTTTTTTAATACTTGGTTGGTTACTATGATGAGATAATAAAAAATCATAAGCATTTAATTCTGCCTTACCAGTGGGTTTAATTATTAACAGCTCTATAGTTGTGTTTTCACCACAAGAAAGCAAACATTTTTTATCACTGGTAAGTAATATCTCTCCAGATGAGAGCGATGCACGTGTATCTGCAACTTTTGTTTGAATTAATTTAAATGAAATATTTTGGTCCAAAATAAAATCAACTTTGGGCCAGGCAATAAAAGCTCTTGTTTTATTGTGGGTTTTTATTGCATTCCAATCTTTTTTCCATATTGCTTCTTGTTTAGAAATTTTTGGCGCATGACTTATTTGTGATTCATCTTGTTTAGTAAAAAGAGGTTCTTTGTTATCTTTTATTTTTATAATAAATTCTTCTACTAAATCAAAACTAGCGGATGATAGTTTTTCGGCATAGCTAATACTATTATCTTGATCTAAAATTGGGATTTTAATTTCACTAATTATGTCACCAGCATCCATTTGAAGAATCATTTTTTGAAGACATATTCCACTTAAGTTTAATCCATCTTCAATCGCTCTTTGAATTGGAGCGGCTCCTCTATATTTTGGTAACAATGATCCATGCACATTAAAACAGCCAATTTTTGGAATATCTAAAATTGATTGGGGTAAAATATTTCCATAAGCAGTAACCATGAATAAATCAATTTGATCTTTAGCAAAAAAATCAAGCATATTTTCAAGCTCTATTGATTCTTTTTTTAGCGAACTTGGTGAGAAACAAGGGATGTTTTCCTTGATGGCAATTTTTTTAACTTCAGTTGGGAGTATTTTTTGTCCCCGCCCTCTTGGCTTATCTGGCTTTGTTATAATGGCAACGCAATTAGTATTTTTAATTACAGCTTGAAGAGAGGGAATTGAAAAATTAGGGCTTCCAAAAAAAACAGATTTCATTGGCTTTACTCGTTTTTAAGTTTTTCAAGTTTTGAATATTTTTTCCAAATCATGGTTTTTTTCATTAAACTTAAATGATCTGGAAACAGAATTCCATCTAGGTGATCTATTTCATGTTGGATTACAATGCTCTTTAGTCCAGATGTTTCAATTATTTTTTTTTCACCAGATATATTTTGATACTCAACTTTTAAGTTTGATGGCCTTACAATATTTGCGTTAACGCCAGGAATGCTTAGGCATCCTTCTTCGTATACTATTTCACCACTAGATTCTAATATTTTAGGATTAATAAACACTTCTGGGTTTGAAACAAATTCCATATCTTCATCTTCAGGTTCAATTTTTAAATTTCCTATATCAATAACTAGGATTCTTTTTAGTATTCCGATTTGAACTCCAGCAAGGCCAATTCCTTTAGAGTCATGCATGGTTTCAATCATATTTTTAGATAATGTTTTTAGCTCACTATCAAAAACTTCAATTGCTGTAGATTTTTCGCGTAACATTGGATTAGGGTGATAAACAAGATCTAAAACACTCATTTTTATTTAACCGTATAACCAGTTCTATTCCATCGAACATATGGATATTTTTCATAGTTTATTATTGACCAGAATATAGCCCTTGGAGCTCTCAGTACGCTAACAATCGGTGCAGCAGGAGATTTCATTAATGCTCTCTCAAGTTTATTAAGTTTTGTACCACCTTCATTAGGTGGAGTAATAGAAAACCAAATTGACAATGCTTTGCCCATTAATAATTTCCTAGGTACAAATCCCCACATTCTAGAGTCGCTAGAATTATCTCTATTGTCTCCCATAACAAAATACATATCATTTGGAACTTTAAATTCACAAATATGAGAAACCATATTTTTTCCAACCATTGAAAAAAAGTATGGATCTTTAACTAAAGTCCCAGGTGGAATACATTCTTTGTCAAATTGGGATTTAAAAGTTGTTTTGTTGTAATCAAAATTCTCAATCACTTGGATATTTTTTCTGGTCCAGTATTCATTTTCTCTATCAGGTAATTTTTCAGTGAAAAATTTGTAGCTACTGTTTTCAGGATAGCTTGGTAAATCTTTTTGGGTATATGTTTCTCTATATTCTCGAATGGCTTGAATTCCATTTATCGAGATAAGTCCATTTTTAACTTCAACTGTATCTCCAGGGTTGGCAACAAGTCTTTTAATAAAATATTTACCAGCAAATTCTTTTCCGCCTTCATAATTTGGGTAAGTAAAAACAACAATGTCTCCTCGTTTTGGGTCATTTACTTTAAATAATCTTTTTTTAATAAAGGGAATTTTTACATCATATGAGCTCATGGAAACAAAAAGATGGTCTCCTACCACCAAGGTTGGATACATGCTTTCACTGGGAATTTGAAATGGGGATATTAAAAAAGATCTAATAAAAATTATTAAGGCAATGGTCCAAAAAAGAGATAAATTTTCTTTTCTTTTTTGGGCAGGAGTTTTTATTGGTTTGTTTTTTTTATTAAAAAAAAGGAATTTTTTTTTATTTTTCATAATCGCTATTTCTATTCATAAAGCCTACTAATAATGAATACTTAGTGCAAGCAGGTATTTTCATGTAAATCAAAGTAATCATTATAAAATCGTTTAATTTTTGATAAATTAAAGCTAAGATAATATTTGAAAATGAGCATTTCTTTTAGATATCTTTTTATGGAGATAATTAAGGTCCTTTTTCCAATTTGGTTTGGCTTAAGTTTGTTTGTTTTCTTTTTTGATTGGATTTCAAATATATTTAAATGGAATAATCCAGCTCTTGAGTCTTCAATGATTTTGGCATTGAAATTACCGATGTTTGCAAACCTAATTTTTCCAGTTGCCAGCATTATTGCCATTATTACTGTTCTTGGGCGAATGAATAAAGATCGCGAGTTAGTTGCTATGTTTAGTGTTGGAATAACTAAGGCTAAAATATTTTTTACATGTTTAATGGCATTAATTATTTGTTGTATACCTTTTTTAATTCTTGGTCATTATTTAGCTCCCAGCTCAACAAAAGAATATTATAATTTATACGATACACAGGTTAAAAAAAAGCAATCACGCTTTGATAAAATAATCTTAGACAAAATATGGCACAAAAGAGGTAATTATCTTTATTACGTTAATAAATACAGCCCACGAAAAAAACAAATAAACAACTTAAGTATATTTTTGTTTGATGAAAAGTTTAATTTAAAAGAAGCGAATTTTTCAGAAATAGCAAAATGGCAAGATAGCTTTTGGCAAATGGATAATTCTAAATTAATAAACTTTAAAAGTAATTTAAAATTTACAGAATCAAAAATTCCTACCCAAAGAACAACTGTTGTTCAGAAACCAAATAATGTCGAAGAATCACAATGGATTCCAGAGGCATTGACTCAACCAGAGCTTAGAGAAAGAATATATCTAGAAAATAAACAAGGTAGTCTTACTCAGCGTTTACAGGTAAATTACCATAGCAGATGGAGTTTCTTGTTATTACCATTTGTATTTTTTTTATTAGCTTTTCCACGAGTTATTCGGTTCACAAGAGAATCTAATTTAGCTTTTGACATTACGGTGGTAGTTTTTGGGTCTCTTTTATATTGGGTTATTTATAATCTTTTCCTTGGCTTTGGCAACAAGGGTAGTTTAACTCCTGTTCTCGCAGCTTGGATCCCGAATATAATTTTTACTATTATTGGTTTGTATTTTTTTAAAACTTATAAATTAAAATAATTTAATTAGGTGCAAATAAAGTAGGCTGCGTAGTATTTTCTATATTTTGAGCAGGGCGTTCTATTTTAATTTCCATAGTGGATGGAGGGATATCAAGTGGTGAACCGCCAGTATTTAACGTGCTACCAATTACTCTTCCTTGTTTGTCAGTGTGTTTTCTGTAAAACTCTCTAATTGAAGCTACTTCAGGGTTAGCCCACTGATAGTCCTCTCCACCAAAGCTTTTTTGTTTAACTGTATCGCCATCTATTACTACTTTAGTAGTATTTCCTTTATAAAAGTCATTTGCGTTATATAACAAATTTTTAATGGTAACAAATGTTTTTTGATAAGGAGTGGTTTCAGTTTTTGAATCGGTATATTCATTAAAGTCTGAATTACTTTCTAAGCTTTGTTTACACTGGGTTATTGGTAAATCAATACATTGAAGGATAAGGTTACCAAAAAATTCCCGAACATCTTCAAATCCAGCCCCTGGATCTCCGCCAAGTTGAGCATAGTCTTTAATTTCAATTTCAGGAAATAAAACTAGCGGCTCCTCTGAGATTTCATTTTGTTTTTCATTGCTATATTGAATATGACAATATGAAAATTCATCAAGGCAGCCTAGAAGCTGACCAGAATATTTATTATTAAGATGATCAGTTATTATTTTTTGTTGGTTTTCTTTTTCTTGCTCATCTTCAATGTCTTTAGTTTTACTCTCAACTATAGAGTTTACTATGGCAGTAATAATTTCTTCCTTTGGTTTTTGTTGGGCACCTAGATTTTCTACAAGATTTGTATTGCAGTTTAATTGATTTATACTTTCTCTTTCAATATAGCTCTCCATTGATTCAACGCCTAGTTTTGTAGCAGTAGGACATATTGCTTGAGTGGCAACTTTTCTTAATCTTAGCGCAGCAGTTTGAAGTTTAATTTCTTCAATAGTTTCTTCAAGCAGTGCCCCGATTTCTTCTTTGGCAATGTCTAAGTTAAAATTTTTTTCCTCATTAGAGTTTGGATCTTGTGAAAATTCTTTTAATTCTGATAAATATGCTTCAGAATATTGTGTGCCAGCTTCTGTCATGCCTTGTTCAAATTCTTTTGAAGTTGATAATGCTAAATGTTTATTTTGAATGCTAAAGTCACCATGGGCAGCTCCGGCGATATCAAAGTTTTTAGAAAGTTGAAATCGTTTAACAAAATATTTGCAAGTTTGTTGATCTTTTTTATCGCTAAATTTTTTGTCACATTTTTCAAAAGCAGCTTTAAACGTTTGAGATGTTCTTTCTCCGTGAGTAAATTTTGTTTTACAAACAAAAAGATCAAAGAGTTTATCAGAATCTATTTTTTCAACGCATTCCTTTTGTAATTTTTCGGAAATCTTTTTGTCATGTTCATCTTTTTTTCTGCCCCCAGCACTTTCAGAAACATTACCTGATTTGCTACTGTTTTTTTCAACTGTTGAACCCATGCTAGGCGTTGTTTCATGGTCTGAGATTAAATCATAATTGCTATCGTGATTTTCCTTAAAGTTTATATTTCTGTTGCTGCCATCAGACAAACCCTTACTCTGTTCTCCACTGGTTTTTCTGCCGTAAAGAAGCTTTAAAAATTTATCTTTAAAATTAGTTTTTTTATACGGTTTATCATTTTCTTGGGCTTTAATTTTATTAATTATTTGTTGTTGCTGATTAACCAGGTCTAGCTCTTTATCTGTAATGGTACCAAATTCGCCACTTTTTTTAGATTCTTCTCGGGTACAATTTTTACATTCTGGTTCAAGCAGTCTTGCTTGGGAAAATGACAAATCTGTAGATAAAAAATTTAAGCATAAACATACAACAATGTATTTTAAATTTTTCACTATATTAACTCTTACCACTACTTATTATATAAGATGCAAGAAGTGTTCCATGCTAAGCTTTGGTAAATAGTTATTTTTACATGCTGTCGCTAAACGCCTATCTTTAAGTTTTTCGCTCGCTCATGTACCTGTTAACGTACACCACACTCGCTGCAAAACTCAAATATAAACATTTGGCGACAGCATGTTTTATTTTCAATTGCTGAGCATAATTAACAATTGTGTATATAATAAATACAAAAAAAACTTGTAAAAAAACCTGAACTTAACAAAATCTTAATATTTAATTATTTAAAAATGCCGATTAAAACATCTATGGGAAAATACTTAAAAAAAATAAAGCAACAATCATTTATTTTTTTAATTGTTTTTGTATATATATGCCCAAATTTAGCAGCAGATGATTGTCCATTTTTAGAAATGAATCCTGTTGAACAAGAAGCTGTTTTAAAAAAAGCATCTAGTGAATTAGGAGCACAAATCAAAGTAGCTAAAAAATTAGAAACAAGTTTTATAGAGGGCAAGTGGTCCAAGCAAGATTTAGATCAGTTGGCGAAGTTGCAGAAAGGTTTTTCTGTGTGTATGAAAACTGTTGGCAGAGCAAAGGATTGTTCTGCTGCTTTTAAAGCAGACTTGCAAGAAAGTGTAGCTAAGGGATTTTTTAAAGCCCTTTCTGAAGATGATTTAAAATCTTTTTTACTTTCAATCGCATTTTATGCATCTTTCGGTTTTTTGACAACAGTGGATACATTTGGCTTTCATCCAGTTATTATTGGTTCATATTTAGTAATGGGTTTGGTTAGTTCGTCAATTTTTGTTAATACTAGTTATAATTATTTTAAAAATATATGTTCTGGAAAGAAAAATTTATTAAAATTATTTGGCACAAAAGAAAACAAAAAACTTTTTTTTGATAACTTAGGAATTGCTATTCCAGAAAATCGCCAAGGAGTTTTTATGATGGCTCTTTTAGAACACAATTTTATTATGCCTGCTGAATTACTTGGTGATAAAAACCAAGTAAAATTATATATAGAAAAATATATTTCAGAGCTAGAAAGCGTTGTTTCTATTTATTCTGCAAATCATGCTGTAAGTGCCAATATTGCCCCTATTCAAGCTCATATAAAAAATCTTAAAAAAGCCAATAAGTTTTTCACCGATGCTGGCGCAATTAGAGCTATAGCCGCTCTTGCCAAAGTTAATGCTCAAGTTAATAATCAAGCAGAAGTGATTATTGAGCAATACCCACAAATAGCAAAAGAAGTTTCAATGATTCCTCGCGCTGAGAGGCTTTCCGAAGAAGGTTATTCTCCAGCTGATCAGAAAGTTAAAAAATTATTACAATCTAATAACCCTCGTATAAACAAATTATTAGAACACAATGATAGTTTATTATTAAATACTTTAAGCAAGGGGTTGCATCAGGTGGAAGGTGCAGAGCTTAGTTTGGAATTTTCAAAAGTTAGCGAAAACAGTGTTAGTGGACTTTCCTCAGTTTATATAAATTTAAAAGTTAGTTTGCCAGGGACCGATGAGAAATCTTTTCCATTCTTTTTTCAAGTAAGTTCAGATGATTGGGATAGTCTAAAAAATCCAAATTCTTTATTCCGAGTTCAAGAAGCATTTAATGGAGCAATTGATTCTCAAGCAAAAGAAATTTTTTATGGTTTAGGTTTAGAAGATTTTTTTAATAATTCACAAATGCTGGGATTAGCCACTGCTTTACAATCTGTTTGTGACCCAGGCCATACTACTAGAGGTGCAAGAAGAACCGCATTAGATGCTCAACTTGATGCTGCAGTTTCAGAGAGGCCTTCTAAGCCTACAGCTCATGATTCTCCAAGGTTAAGAGAATAAACTCTTGGTTCTTTATGATATCGAGTGGGTGGATTTATAAAGGCTTCCAAGAAATCTGCATCTCTGTAGGATTTTTAACTTAAAATACTGTATATTCTTGTACCCATAAGCCATTGATTTAAGTTTTTTGCTCGCTCATGTACCTGTTAACGTACACCACACTCGCTGCAAAACTCAAATATAAACATTTGGCGACAGCATGTTTTATTTTCAATTGCTGAGCATAATTAACAATTGTGTATATAATAAATACAAAAAAAACTTGTATGAAAAACTAAACTTAACAAAATCTTAATATTTAATTATTTAAAAATGCCGATTAAAACATCTATGGGAAAATACTTAAAAAAAATAAAGCAACAATCATTTATTTTATTAATTGTTTTTGTATATATATGCCCAAATTTAGTAGCTGATGAATGTCCATTTTTAGAAATGAATCCTGCTGACCAAAAAGCTGTTTTAAAAAACGCAGCTGGTGAATTAGGAGAAAAAATTAAAGCGGGTCAAAAAGCACAGGCTAGCTTTATAGAGGGCAAGTGGTCCAAGCAAGATTTAGATCAGTTAGCGAAGTTGCAGAAAAGTTTTTCTGTATGTATGCAAAGTGTTAGTAATACAAAGGATTGTTCTGCTGCTTTAAAAGCAGACTTGAAAGAAAGCGTTGCCGAGGGAATTTTTAAGATTATTTCAGATGATGATTCAGACTTAAATTTCATACTTTCAATATTAGTATTTCCAATTTTAACTTTTTTGGGAATAGTGGATACATCCGTCTTTCGTCCAATTATTATTGGTGGATCAGTATTAATGGGCTTGTTTGCTTTTTCATTCTTTGTAGGACATGCTTATGATTATTTTAAAAACATATGCTCTGGAAAGAAAAATTTATTAAAATTATTTGGCACAAAAGAGAACAAAAAACTATTTTTTGATAACTTAGGCATTACTATTCCAGAAAATCGTCAAGGAGTTTTTATGATGGCTCTTTTAGAACACAATTTTATTATGCCTGCTGAATTACTTGGTGATAAAAACCAAGTGAAATTATATATAGAAAAATATATTTCAGAGCTAGAAAGCGTTGTTTCTATTTATTCTGCAAATCCTGCTGTAAGTGCCAATGTTGTTCCTATTCAATCTCATATAAACAAACTTAAAAAAGCCAATAAGTTTTTCACCGATGCTGGCGCAATTAGAGCTATAGCTGCTCTTGCCGCAGTTAATGCTCAAGTTAATAATCAAGCAGAATTAATTTTTCAGCAATACCCAGAATTAGCAAAAGAAGTTTCAATGATTCCTCGAGCTGAGAAGATTACCGAAGAAGGCTATTCTCCAACTGATGAGAAAGTTAAAAAATTATTACAATCAAACCACCCTCGTATAAATAAATTATTAGAATCAAATGAAAATTTATTATTAAATACTTTAAGCAAGGGGTTGCATCAGGTGGAAGGTGCAGAGCTTAGTTTGGAATTTTCAAAAGTTAGCGAAAACAGTGTTAGTGGGCTTTCTTCAGTTTATATAAATTTAAAAGTTAGTTTACCAGGGGCTGCTGAGATATCTTTCCAATTACTTTTTCAAGTAAGTTCAGATGATTGGGATAATTTAAATAATCCAGATTCTTTATCCCGAGCTCAAGAAGCATTTAATGGAGCAATTGATTCTCAAGCAAAAGAAATTTTTTATGGTTTAGGTTTAGAAGATTTTTTTAATAATTCACAAATGCTGGGATTAGCCACTGCTTTACAATCTATTTGTGACCCAGGCCATACTACTAGAGGTGCAAGAAGAACCGCATTAGATGCTCAACTTGATGCTGCAGATTCAGAGAGGCCTTCTAAGCCTACAGCTCATGAACCTCCAAGGTTAAGAGAATAAGCCTTTAATTAGTTAGCTTTTTAAATGGTTGACGATACAATATATATGCTGTATGCTTAAATAAGTGCCAATATCTGGGAAAAAAGTCGTAAAAATTCTTTTTAAAAAAGGTTTTATTAAAGTTTCACAATCTGGCTCACATTTGAAACTAAGAAAAGGTACTTTAATTACAATTGTGCCTTTACACAAAAACAAAGATTTGCCTAAGGGTACTATAAAGTCAATTGAGAAACAGACTGGAGTAAAAATTTTATGATTAAATACCAAGCTAAAATACAAAAAGAAAAAAAATCTTATCTAGTAAGCTTTCCTGATTTACCAGGCTGCTTTTCATTTGGAGAATCTTTTGAGGAGGCTCTGGAGATGGCAAGAGAGGCTTTAACTCTTTATTTGGAAGAAGCAAAAGATCCAAAATGGGAAGTTCCAAAGCCTAAGAATCGAAAATCTAAAAATTATTATTGGATAACCCCAGATGAAAAAGTTGCTGTACCATTGATGATTAGAAAAGCTAGATTAGAAAAAAAATTATCCCAAAAAGACCTTGCTAAAAGAATGGGTCTTTCTTTTCAACAAATTCAAAAGCTTGAAACCCCTGGAAAAAGCAACCCCACAATTAAGACTTTAGTCAAAATATCAAAAGCACTTAACACCAGGCTTGAGCTTGATATAGCTGCTTAAAAAATATTATTTAATTAGCTTTCTCTATTGCAAGCCTGGTTTGATATTTTTGATCTAGCTTATTAGTTTTCCAGCCATTAAAGATCCAAGTGATGATTTTATCTAATTGAATTTTGTTTTCAGCCTTAATAATAATTTGGTATCTATACCTGTTTCTTAGCTTAAAGATGGCAGCAGGTGAAGGGCCTAGTAATTTGATTTTATCTTGCTGAATTTTAAAAATATTATCCATTACGCATTTTGCAGCAATTGCTACTTTGTTTTCAATTAAGCCATCAAATCTTAATATTCCCATAGTGCTTGTTGGTGGATAATGAAATAATTTTCTTTTACTTAATTCCTCATGGAAAACTTCGAGATAGTTATCCATAAATGACGATTCAGTATCTTTAATTTTATTAAATATTGAAAGCTCAGGCATAAATGTTTGAATTAAGACCTCTCCCTCTTTGTGGGACCTTCCTGAGCGACCTGCTACTTGAGTAAGAAGTTGGTAGCCTCTTTCGATACTTTTATAATTAGGAATGTTTAATCCAATATCAGCCCACAATACTATTACTAGTGTTAAGTCTGGAAAGTCATGGCCTTTGGCGAGCATCTGGGTGCCAACTAAAATATTTGATTCCTTATTTTTAAATTTATCTAATGCTTCTTTGATGGAATCTCTTTTGGTTGTTGAGTCTTGGTCTACTCTAATTATTTTTTCATTAGGGAAATAAAAACTTAGTAGCTCGGCAACTTTTTCGGTACCAATGCCAACTTCTTCAATATTTGAGTTTTCACAACTTGGACAGTCCGATTTTTTAAATGATTTAATTTTATATTCACAATAATGACAAGTTAGGGAATGCTTGTGAGGGGTTAAAAAAATCTCACAGTTGGGGCATTTAAATTGGTGGCCACAACTTTTACAAACAATTTGATTTGCCTGTCCACGTCTATTTAAGAAAATTAAAACTTGTTCCTGTCTTTGTAGGGTTTCAGTAATTTTGTAGACAACATTACTGTTTAAAAAAAAATTGTCTGTAGGAATTTCAAACTCTGGAGCTTGGTCAGCAACTGGGTCCCTGGTGAAATTTTTATTTCCAGATAATTTTTTTAAATTTATAATTACTATTTTTGGTAAATTAGAACTTGGAGTAGCTCTTTGGGTTAAATGCTGAATTTTATATTCTTTAGTAATTAGCGCATGATACAAGCTTTCAAAAGATGGGGTAGCGGATCCCATTAGTACAGGGATTTTTAATAATTTGGCATAATATATAGCTGATTCCCTTGCGTGATATTTTAATTTCTCATCTTGTTGATAAGATTGATCATGTTCTTCATCAATAATAATAGCGCCAATGTTTTTTAAGGGGGCAAAAAGAGCAGATCTTGGGCCAAGAGCAATTTTTCTTTTTCCTTGTTGGCATAATATCCAATTGGTTTTTTTTTCAGAGGTTTTCAAGTCACTATGGAAAACAGCTACAAGACCTGGGAATCGTTGCTCAAATCTTTCTTTAAGTTGAGGAGTTAATGAAATTTCAGGGACAAGAATAATTACATCTTTATTATCGTTTATTAATGCTTCAACATATTGAAGGTATACTTCAGTTTTACCGCTTCCAGTAATGCCCCAGGTTAAATTAGTGCATGGATCAAGATTAGATATTTCAGCTAAAACATTTTGTTGTTCTTTATTTAAAGTTAATTTTTCTTGTTTGTCTTTGTGGTCTTCTTTTTTAAGTAATATTTTTTCTATATTTGGTAGCAGATCTTTTTTTGATTTTTTTATAAAAGCAGGAATCGCTGCTTCAAAACATTGGCCAAGGGGGTAAAAATAATTTTTAGCCATCCATTTAATTAGTTCAATTTTTTCTTGGGAGAATATTGGATAAGGATACTGAAGTTTGATTATCTCTTTAAGCTTAAATTTTTCATCTCCAGAAGATCTAATATTAATTATTACTCCAAGGGCCTTTCTTCTGCCAAATGGGATGCTCACAACTGAGCCTACCTCCATTATTTGATTATCTGGAACTTTATAGCTGTATGTTTGATCTAAAGGCCAGTGAGGAAAAAAAACCGCTATGTCTGCAATATTTTTTTCATCACTCATGGTGATATGTTTATATCATTAACCAGAATGTTTAGGTTAGTTATTGTTTAAATATTCTTCCAGCCATGATCTTAGTGGTTTGTTTATATCAGGCCTTCTTAGCCCTTCCATAATATTAGCCTTTAAAAGATTTAGCTGATTGCCAGTGTCATAGCGTTTGCCATGCATTTTTTTTACAAAAAAATCAGACTCTAGTGCCAAAGAGGCCATAGCATCTGTTAATTGGATTTCATTACTTTTATCTTTTTTAGTATTTTCAATCTTACTAAATATTGATTTATTAAACACATATCTACCAGGTAAGATCCAATTAGATGGAGCGTCTTGAGGGCTTGGTTTTTCCACAAAAGATTCAACCAATGCATGTTCATTGTCATCTAAAGTTTTATCTTTAAATTTTACAACCCCATACTTTGATACTTCATTTTTTGGCACGGAAATACTTCCAACCACAGATGGATTATTGGAAGTGTTTTTTAATTCATCAAAAGCTTTAATACATTGACCAATTCCAGCTAAGCTGTTTTCAGGGGCAAAAAATAATTCATCGCCAAGAATAACTGAAAAGTCATTTTCGCCGATTACAGTTTTTGCAGACCATACTGCGTGTCCAAGCCCAAGAGGTTGTTTTTGTGGGGCATAAACAAAATCAATTTTTTTACTAAGTTCTACTACTTCATCAATTAAATGTAGTTTGTTTTTTTCAGCAAGCTTGTAGCTATAATAATTTTTTGGTTCAAAGTAATCTTGAATTGCTCCTTTGAGATTGGAATTTACGAAGACAATTACTTCGATACCGGCTTTTACAGCTTCTTCGACAATGTAGTGAAGAATTGGCTTATCAACAAGAGGTAACATCTCTTTAGGAATAGATTTAGTTATTGGCGAAAGTCTGGTTCCAAGACCAGCGACAGGAATTACTGCTTTGGTAATATTTTTCATGTATTACTTATATTAATATTTAATGATTAAAAAAAAAGCAACTAATTTAGACAAGATAGTCAAAATTAGTTGCTTTTTTTTAATTCAAATGTTCTTTTAACTAATAAGTTCCTGAGGTACCACTGGTATATTCTACAGCCGAACAGTCTTCTTTGATTTCAACTACTCCTAACCAGTGATCAGTTTTAATTCCAACTTCTTCTAAAGGCCAGTCCATAGTGATGTTTGCAGAAAATGAAAAATAAAATTTTTCATTTAGTGGGTCCAGCCCAGCTCGTACAACTTTTAGATCTGTAACCTTTTTAACAAAGGGCTTTTTCTCAAGTAAATTCTGCGTGTTTTTAAATGCTTTCGACCAGTCTTCGCATTCTGCAAAGGTTAAAGACGAAGCTAAAGTAATGATTAAAGCAATAAATAAATTTTTTAATTTCATGTTGGATTCCCTTTCTCTTTAAATTATTTTATATAAAATAAATAATATCTTATACAGATATAAAGGAGTCAGCACTCATTTGTCAAAAAACGGCTCGTGATTTGGTATTATAACTGTAACGCACATTTCGAACAATTTTCTGATCTCAAATAGGGAGAAAAGAAGATGTCAGAAGAAACAAGAAGAGGTCATAATATTAGTCGAGGCAGCTAACAAATGTTTAGATTTCAGGTTCACTCAATGGGTGATGCATGCTTTTCCCCTAGCTAATTCCAATTGCTTATATTTAACGATAATTGGAATTAGATTTTTCTCATTTGGGTTAATGATTAAAAAAAAGCAACTAATTTAGACAAGATAGTCAAAATTAGTTGCTATTTTATATTTGAAATTTATTTAATTTAAATTATTTAAATACATCCTGGAGTAATACAGCTATGAACAGGTGTTGAAGCAACTGGTCTATCGTTACCATAAGAGTAACTTGGTCCTGTTTTATAAATGTTATCGTAAACTGGTGTGCTGTTTCTTTGGTATTGATCTACATAAACACCAGGTAACATGCCTCTCATGTGAGTTCCTGCAATATTAACTATTTGTGCGTCTGAGCTTAAACCGCCGTAGCCATAACCATGCATGCCAATTCCATTTGCACCATAAAGACTGTTGCCGCCAAGTATTCCATTACCAAAAACGCTGCCGCCATATGATCCATTTCCACCATTAAAGCCATTGCCAATATTATATTGACCTCCAACTCCTATGTTTCCAGAGATATTTAAATAAGCTCCTGATCTTGGTTGAGTATTATAGCCTTGGTAGTATTGATTTCCGTATCCATTTCCATAAATATTTCCATATCCGTTACCATAAATATTTCCTTGCATATTATAGTTACCACCAAAATAAGGGTTAACTGATGGAATGTTCATTCCATAATTATATTGATTATTCATACAACAATTATTGCCAATAAAGGGTGGAATGAAATTTTGGTTATTATTCATATTTGGATACCAAACTGGTCCACTTGGTTGGCTTGGTATATTCACTGTTGGCACACTTGTTGGCGGTGTTGGTATATTAGGATTTACTGGTATTGGATGAGGAGTTCTCATTGGTGGTGTTGGAGGGGTAGGAGCAGGTGACGAAGTTTGCCCGCTTAGTCCAGCAATTGAAATGTTACAAACAAATACAGATAGTGTTAATAAGTTAGTTAGTTTTAAAAAGTTTTTCATAATATAATTTTCCTTAAGTTTTTTCTACTTTAATACTTGCAAGTTGCGTTCCAGGTTTATATGAATTGCGCAACCACTATAAGTCATTGTTTTATTTGAGTTTTTATATATTTAAATACCAATTGTAAATTAACAAAAGAAGTATAAATTATCTTAAATTTTACCAAGTAATAATGTTTATTCACTTATGTTAAGATATTTTTGAATGAAAAAACTTAATTATTTTTTATTATTTTTTATTTTCCAAGGAGAATTTTTACTTTCTAGTAACCATGCCCCATCTTTGACCACCTCATTTGGTCCTAGGGCCAGAGCTTTAGGCAACGCTCCTTCAAAAGATTTTGTATATGATGCCTTAATAACTAATCCTGCTTCTTTAGTTAATAGCAAGGAATATCAAGCAGAAGCAGTATACTCGATTGATAATTCATTAATGGGTGTTGCGGTAATAGACAATAAAGCTAAAAGCTTTGGTGGAGGGATGTATTATAGTCAGCAAAAATTATCAGACCTAAATAATAAACCTTTATTTATAGGAAACAACAAATATTTTATTCAAGAGTTTGGCCTATCTTTTTTTGATCATATAGGAAAAAATCTTGGGTTTTCAGTTCAAGGTACATTTAGAAATTATGATTTTGAAGATTTAAATATTAAACAAGAGAAAAAAATAAATGTTGGTGCTGGTATTTATTACCAACTTAATCAATTTGTTTCATTTTCAGTTTCAGGAAATAATTTATTAGGAAGCAAAGATGGCTTTGAAAGAGCAAATATTAATGGTGGTTTAACTTTAGCAAAAGAATCTCTTCAATTAAGTTTATATGGTTTTAAATATCTTGATAAGCAAAAGTCTAGTTATAAATTTGAGTTATTTAAGCCAGATGAAGACTTTAGTTATGGTGGAAGTCTTAGCTATTTATACAAGAAGTTGGCCAAAGTTTCAGTAGGATATTCATTTTTAAATTATTGGGGAGTGGAGCAGCTTTCTTCTGGCCTTAGTTTATTTTATGAAAACTTAATTCTTGGATATAGCTTTCAAATGAATTTGAAAGGTGATCAAGACAAATATCAATCTCATTCATTTTCTTTGGGAATTAATTTATAGTTTGTTTAGTTGAAACAGCATACTCACGCCAAGTTGGAACTCGTTGGTAAAATTTGTAAATGAGTTGTAAATGATTTTCTATTTGGCTTGGATTATGGACTTTAATATGTTTTTTACTTTTTAATAACCATCCTTTGTTAGTGGCCATTTCTAAAAATATTTTAATACTTTGTGTGTTTAATGATTCTTTTTGAGTTATTTCTCCTAGGTTAATTTTAAATCCTCCAGTAGTAATACATTTTTTAATCCACTGTTTTTGTTTAAATTGTGAGTTTTTAAAATTTAACAAGCAATGACAGCTTATCATCTGTGCTTCAAGAATATTTTTAATTCCAATGGAATAAAGGATTAAATGCTTGAACTTTTTATATTTTTCAATATTGGATTTCAATTCATTTTTGCTTGGAAAAAAATATTCATACTCAAGAATGCTTCGTAATTGATTGAGGTCACCTTCTTGATGGCAAATTGAAATCATTGCCGGTATAAATGCAACATGCATCATGGAGTTTTTTCTGTGATGAATTCGCATAATATTTTTATTATTAACTTTAAAATAAACTTCTTTCTTGTGTGTTTTATCTTTAATTATTATTTTTTCTTTAATCATTCGAGCACAAAATCGTGAAAATGGAAAGCTCTCAGGATTACTTAATTCGTTGTGAATTGGAAATCTTGTTTGCTTTAGATCATTTACTATGGAAAAAAACAATTTATTTAATTCATTTTTAGAAATAATTAAGTCTGGCTTGCTTAAAAAAATAAAACTAAAGATTCCAACTGGGGTTATTGATTTAACTTCATTTATTCTATGGCTTATCTCAAAAGCTAATTTATAAACACTTTTATTTTTTATTGTTATTTTTTGTTCTAAGTTTTTTGCTAAAGAGGGGATTGTTTTCTTATTCCATAATTGGAGGTGAATGGGTTCGCCAAATCGTGCATATACTCGGCCAAATTTTTTAAAAATATTTTTGAAAGACTGAAGTAAATTATTAAAGCTTTCTTTGGGTTTTTCACCGCCTTGAAGTTCAATTTTATGAGCTTCTCCTTCTGTTAGCTTGTCATAAGAAATAGAGACTGGAACCAAATGAATTGGCTTAGTACAAAGTTTTTGATTTGCTATCTCAGAAAGGATATGTAAAATTCCATATTTTGGGGTGGTAAGTTTGCCATTTCTAGATCTGGTTCCTTCAATAAAGAATTTTATGTTTAAATTTCTTTTTAGTAAATGAGCAAGATATCTTTTTAAAGTTTCTCGATAAATAACATTTCCCTTAAATGTTCTTCTAATAAAAATTCCGCCACAATGACGTATAATGTTTCCAGCTGGCCAAAAATTTAAGTTAATACCAGCAATTGTAAATGGAGTGGTTAGATGATTTTTGTACAATACATATGGTAGAACCAAGAAATCAATATAGCTTTCATGATTAGGTATGAAAACAATTGGTCCTTGCTTTTGAATTTCTCTTATCTGTTCAAAATCTTCTTCTTTTGTTTGAATCCCAGAATAAACAGTTTTAAATACCCAATTAAAAAATCCTTCCATAATTCTTATGTAGTAATAATTAGTAATTGCTGCTATTTCTCTGAGGTATTTTTTTGCTTGTTTTTTTGCAGTATCAACGCTTATTGAATTAGCAATGGAATATTCTTTTAAGTAGTTATTGAAACTTTGATCAATTAGTATTCGATCATGATCGATTCTTTGTTCGCTGATGCCAGGGCCTAAAATTATTCTTCTATATTTATTAGTATTAGTAATAATAGACATTCTGATTTTTTCAGAACTAATGTCTTTGGCTTTTATTACTTCCAATGCCTTTAATGAGCTTTTAGTATAACCTCTAAGAATTAATATTAATTTTCTAAAAGTGGTTGGTTGATACGGTGACCCGAAGATGATTTGCCAGGTAAAGTAGATAGGAAAAAATATTATAGAAAATATTTTTTTAAGTATTCCTGGCTTTTTGTAGTCTGTTCTATGAGTTCTTTTCCATACAAGAGCAATTGGTATAATGACAAATTCATTAGCGTTTTCTTTTAAATATTTTAATTCCTTATCGATGGCTCTTTTTTGGAATAAATTTGTTCTTTCTTTTGAATCAATAAATAATACAATTGGATTATTTTTTTTTACTTCATCTTTTAAGATTTCAAGTCTAGTGCTTTTTTTTATATTTTTTAGTTTTCTGCCGACACGTTGCAAAAGTTCCTTTGGTGATTCCAATAATACAGCCGGAATTCTAGTGGCATAATTTATTTTATAGTTAGGAGAAATTTGATTTACAAAGTGTTTAAGCAGCAAAAATTCAATTATTCCTCCATGATAAATTGCAAATGCAATAGGTTTTTTTTGTTCTGCTAATAATGCCTCTAATTCAGTACTAAACCTTTCTTGGTTCTCAAATCCATAAAAAATTGTAGCTAAAATTTTTTTAGGGATTAGGCTTAATATCACAGAGCTTATTATCTATTCCAAATGTTATGCTTACAAGATAAAAATTCGACTTGTTAAGTAAATAAGTATAGGTTTTAGATATATATGAGCAAATTAGTGTCTAATGTGTCAGGAACAGTGTTGGAAATATTAGTTAAAATTGGTGATAAAGTATCAATTGATCAAGATGTTGTTTGTGTTGAAAGCATGAAAATGGAAATGATGATTCCAGCCTCAAAGTCTGGCGAGATTGTTAATGTTTTAGTTAAGCAAGATGATTTTATTCAAGAAGGTCAAGAAATTTTTGAAGTGAAAGATTAAAGATTTTGTATAGCAAAGTTAAAATTTTTGAAGTGGGCCCTAGAGATGGGCTTCAAAGTGAAAAAAAAATAATACCTACCAACGAAAAGATTAAGCTTATTAGGTCGCTGGTAAGATCAGGGATTAGAGATATTGAAGTTGGTTCTTTTGTTCGTTCATCTTGGGTACCACAGCTTAGTGACACCTCTGAGGTAATAAAGCGGCTTGTAAAATATAAAGGCTTAGCAAATTTATGGGTTTTTGTTCCTAATATGATTGGCCTCCAAAAAGCAATTGATTCTGGTGCTTCTGGGGTTAGTTTTTTTTATTCTGTTAGTAATACATTTTGCAAAAAAAATATTAACTCTTCCAAGGAAGTGGTTAAAGACAACTTAAAGGAAATGATGGCTGTTGCTAAGAAAAATAAATTGCTAACTAGAATTTATTTATCTACCTCTTTTTATTGTCCCTATGAAGGAGAAATTAAATTAACCGACACAAAAAAGGAAATTAATTTTTTACTAAGCTTAAAGCCTTCAAAAGTAGTTGTTAGTGATACAACAGGCTCAGCTAATCCTTTGTTAGTAGCAAAGTTGCTTAAAACCTTTTATTCCAAAAAATTAACCAAGTACTTGGCTTTGCATTTTCACGACACTCAAGGAATGGCTCTTGCCAATGTAATTAAATCTTTAGACTTTGGCATTACAGAGTTTGACAGCTCAATAGCTGGTCTTGGAGGCTGTCCTTATGCTCCAAATGCCACTGGTAATCTTGCAACTGAAGATTTGGCAAATATGTTTTTATCCATGAATGGTTTAAAAAATATTTCAATGCCAGAGTTATTAAAAGCAGGTCATTTCTGTGAATCAATTTTTAAAAGAAAACTCCCGGCAAAAATGCTTAGAGTTTAAGTAAGGTATGTTATGAGTTTAATTTTAAGTAATGTTTCATCTGAGGGTCTTTTCACTATTACTTTAAATAGAAGTGAAGCTCTTAATGCCCTTAACAAAAAAATGATTAACCAGTTAACAGATCTATTGGCGGATAATTTTAACAATAAAAAGATTAATTGTTTGCTGTTAAATTCAAACGATAAAAAATCTTTTTGTGTTGGTGCAGATTTAAAAGAAAGAAAAGGCATGAGCAATGATGAAGTGATTGCTCAATTAGATATTCAAAATAAATTAATGATTGCTTTGCAAAACTTTCCTTGTCCTACAATTGCATACGTTAATGGTTATGCTCTTGGTGGAGGATGTGAATTAGCTTTGGCATGTGATCTTCGATATTCAGGTGAAAACGCCATGTTTGCTTTGCCAGAAGTCGGTTTAGGTATAATTCCAGGTGCTGGTGGAACTCAAAGACTTACAAAAATTGTTGGCCCTAGTGTAGCGAAAGAGATAATATTTTCAGGCAGCAAATTAAACGCCCAAAAAGCTTTTGATTTAAAGCTAATAAATAATATTTTAAGCATTGAAGATTTAGATAAAAAACTTGGTGAAATTTTAAGTAAAGCGCCATTGGCATTGCGATGTGCAAAACAAGCAATAGACCAAGGACTCAATCTTGATTTGGATTCCGGTTTTAAAGTTGAAAAAAAACAATACTTAAAATTGTTAGACACAAAGGATAGAGTTGAAGCATTAACTGCTTTTTCTGAAAAAAGAAAAGCAAATTTTATTGGAGAATAATATTTTGAATACAAAAGAATTAAATTTATTAATAGAGCAAGTAAAAAAAGGTGGTTCTGAAAAGTATCATCAGAAAAATACTCAAAAAGGAAAGCTTTTTTGTCGAGAAAGAATTGAACTGTTAATCGATAAAAATTCTTTTGTTGAAGATGGATTAATGGCTAATTGTCTTGAAGAAAGTCTTCCAGCTGATGGCGTGGTTACTGGTTTTGGAAAAATTGCTGGAAGAAAAATTGCTATTATTGCTAACGACTCAACAGTTAAGGCTGGCTCCTGGGGATGGAGAACTGTTGAAAAAATGATTAGATTAGTTGAGCAAGCAGCAAAAATAAAAGTTCCAATTTTTTATTTAGTAGATAGCGCAGGAGCAAGAATTACAGATCAATTAGAAATGTTTCCAGGCAGAAGAGGCGCTGGCAAAATATTTAATCTACAATGTAAGTTATCAGGAGTTGTTCCTCAAATTTGTGTATTGTTTGGTCCCTCTGCAGCTGGTGGTGCATATATTCCAGCATTTTGCGATTGTCTGATTATGGTTAAAGAAAACTCTTCTATGTATTTAGGATCTCCAAGGATGGCAGAAATGGTAATTGGCGAAAAAGTTACTCTTGATGAAATGGGCGGGGCAGAAATGCATTGCCGAGTTAGTGGAGTAGGTGATGTACTTGCTGAAGATGAGAAAGAGGCCGTTGAATTAGCAAAAAAATATATTAGCTATTTTCCAAATTCTTTTAATAACGATGTTCCAGAAGAAAAATCAGTTAATCCAAAAAATAAATTAAATTTGGACGAAATTTTACCTGCCTCTCAAAATAGATCTTATGACATGAATAAAGTAATTGATGGAATTGTTGATAATGATTCATTTTATTCTATGAAACAATATTTTGCTGCAGAAATGATAACAGGAATGGCAAGAATTGATGGTAAGGTTGTTGGAATTATTGCAAATCAACCAAAAATTAAAGGCGGAGTGTTGTATGTAGACACTGCAGATAAAGCTGCAAGATTTATAAATTTAATGAATGCTTATAACATACCTTTATTGTTTTTGGCAGATGTCCCAGGCTTTATGATTGGTACAAAAGTAGAAAGGGCTGGAATAATACGTCATGGAGCAAAATTTGTGTACTCAATGAGCAATGCCACTGTTCCTAAAATTTGTGTTGTTATAAGAAAGGCTTATGGTGCAGGTTTGTATGCAATGTGTGGTCCTGCTTTTGATCCTGATTGCACTATAGCTTTAAATAGTTCTAAGATTGCCGTGATGGGGCCTGATCCTGCGGTGAATGCTGTATATTTTAATAAGATCGCTGCTTTTGAAAATGAAGAGGAAAAAGCTAAGTTTATCTCTGAGAAAAAAGCTGAATATGAAAAAGATATAAATATAAAAAGATTAGCTTCAGAATTAGTTATTGATGTTTTAACCACCGGAGATAGATTAAGACAAGAGTTATCCATAAGATTTGATATGTATAGTTCAAAAGACGTTGCTTATTTCCCAAGAAAAACTGGCATAAATCCAGTTTAATGATTAATAAAACTTTAAAGCAATCATTTCATAAGCAATTTTAGCTGCTATAAATTCAGTTAGTTTGTTTCCCGGGATAGGCATAACCTCAACTATATCAGCACCAACCACATTTTTATTTTTAAACACAAAGGTCAGTATCTCTATTAATCTTGTGTAGCTTAATCCTTCTGGTTCAGGCGTGCCAGTGCCAGGCGCTATGCTTGGATCCAAAGAATCAATGTCTATAGTAATGTAAATATTTTTACTAAGAGAGTTGGTGATTTTGCTTAAATCAAATTTAGGATTATTTATTTCATTATTATGAATTACATTTAATTTATTTTTTTCAATTAATTTATTTTCTTCTAAAGAATAATTTCTAATACCCACTTGAGAAAAAGATATTCCTTGATCAAATATTCTTTTCATTACACATGCATGAGATAGTTTGGTTCCATCATATTGTTCTCTTAAATCAGCATGAGCATCTATCTGAATAACCGAAATATCAGCAAATTGTTTTTTAAAAGCTTTAATTATTGGATAGCTAATTGAGTGCTCTCCGCCTAAAAAAATTGGCCATAATTTTTCCTGTAAAACTTTATTTGTATAATTAAATATTTTTTCTTGGGAATCTTCAAGGCTTTCTTGTTCGTTGAATTTTATGGGATCAAATGTTTTAATCCCAATTTCAATTGGAGAAATTTTTCTTTTGTGGTCAAATATTTCCAATTCATGACTTGCTTCTAATATAGAGTTCGGGCCATTTTTTGTTCCTTTTTGAAAACTAGTTGTTTTTTCAAAAGGAATTGGAACAATAGCGGCCTTGTAGGAGTCAGTTTTAAATTCTTCAAGAAAGTTCATTTCAATTACATAACTTATTGTTCAAGGTTCTAAAACCATATTTATAGACAAAGATGTTTTTTAGGCTAAACACCTGATTTAATAGTATGAAATCAGCACTTGATTCTTGACGCATCTAGTAATAAATGGTATGTTTCAATCCTGATGAATAATGAAATAAGCAGGCTTCGAGCATTATTACTGGTTATTTTAATTTATTGTTGTTTATTTATATATTTCTCAAATGAAAAGTTTATAGATATTTCAGTAGGTCCAGTTCAGCCAATTCTGCTGAGATAATTATTTTTTAACGTAATCAATAAATTCAAAAGGTATTTCATCTTGAATTTTTTCCCTAGAAGCAACTACAAAGTTATTTAAAAGTTCGCTGTTAAAAAATGCATCACCATTGTAGTTCTTATCAATTAAAGTAAAATAAATTTTTTCTACTTCAGGTTCAAATATTTTAAAAATTTCACTTCCACCAATTACAAAATTTTCTGCAGCATTATTTTTTTTAAGATAGTCTTTAAGTGTTTCAATTTGGTTAAAAATAGTTATTCCATCTGATTTCCAATTTGTATTTCTTGTAAGCACAATATTTTCTCTATTGGGCAGTGGCCTACCAATACTTTCAAAGGTTTTTCTACCCATTATAATAGAATTACCAGAGGTTATTTTTTTAAATCTTTTTAAGTCCTGAGGTATGTTCCATGGCAATTTATTATTTATTCCAATTACATTATTTTTGCTGGCGGCAACAACAAATGAAATCATATTGCTATTGGGGCCTTAATTGTAGGATGGGGATCATAGTTATTAAATTCAATATCTGAAAATTTAAAATCAAAAAGATTATTTATCTTAGGATTTAACTTAATTGTAGGAAGGGTTTTGGGTGTTCTAGTTAACAAAAGTTTTGCTTGTTCAATATGATTTAAGTATAAATGTGCATCTCCTAAAGTATGCACAAAGTCTCCTACTTTTAAGTTACAAACTTGGGCAATCATGTGGACAAGTATTGAATAACTTGCAATATTAAATGGAACTCCTAGAAAAACATCTGCACTTCGTTGGTAAAGCTGACAAGATAATTCATTGTTTGCCACATAAAATTGAAAAAATGCATGGCAAGGCGGAAGCTTCATGTTTTCTAATTCACCAACATTCCAGGCACTAACAATGTGCCGTCTAGAATGAGGGTTGTTTTTTAAACCTTCGATTAAGTTTGAAATTTGATCAATGGTTTTACCACTTGAATTTTTCCATGACCTCCATTGGGCTCCATATACAGGACCAAGATTTCCTTTTTTATCCGCCCACTCATTCCAAATTTTTACACCATTTTCAGTAAGATAATTTATATTTGTATCGCCACTTAAAAACCAAAGCAATTCATATATTACCGACTTTAAGTGTATTTTTTTTGTAGTTACCAATGGAAATGAGTCTCTAAGGTTAAACCTCATTTGATGACCAAAAAGACTTAAAGTTCCAGTATTAGTTCGGTCTTTTTTTTCAATGCCATTAAGTAGAATTTCTTCAATTAAATTCTGATAGATTTTCATTAATTTCTAATTTAATTCAATTAGAGCTTTGACTGTTAACGTTATTTAAGCTTATTGAAAACTCTTTTTGCTGGATAAAGACATCCAAATTATGCCGCTTTTTTTATATTAACCTTGAATGGAACGTCTAAAGCACTAAGTGCATCTTGTAAGCATAGCTGTAGTAAAATTGCTTCATCTACTCCAATTTTTTGTGCAATTTTAATAGCTCTTTTGGGGCTTAAAATTTTTCTGCCTTTTTCAATATCACAAAGGTTTGATTTTGAAATACCAATTTTTTTAGCAAAAGTAGTTTGGGTAATTTCGTCTGCCTCTCGAAAGGCTTTGATAAATAAGCCAGCGGTCATTTCACCAAATTTTTTACGTAATGAATTAGAATTATACTTTTTTTTAGTACTCATGTTTATTTACCTCAATAACTTCAACTATTTCTAGTTTTTTATTTTTTTCAATATAAATTGCTCTATAAGATCTATTAAGTTTAATTGACCTTTGGCCAGCTCTTTTCCCCTTAAGTGGCTCATCATGAAATCCTGGGTTTTTTCTCACTTCTAATAATCCTCTTAGTTCTACAGCATAAATCCAGGCATAAAATTTTAGCAAAATATTTTTTGGGAGCTTTTTAAGCTTCTTCTCCAATTTTAATTCCCAATAAACACTGGCCATCTTTTTAAATTATAGTACTCCTTTCAGAAGTACTTGTCAACTAGTACATAACAAGTTTTGACAAAAATATTGATGAAATATCCGGGTCAAATAAATAAAAAAAAATTACAACTATTTTATTTCAATAATCCAAGTCTTAAAATCTTTTTTAAGTAGATATATTCCAGGCTCAGTAGGCAATGGAGTTTTTTGTTCAAGAATATCATTAAATAATATTTCTCTAAATTGATCTCCTCGATGTCTTTTTTCTCCCCACGAAACACACCAAGCGTATTTTTTACTAAGTTTGAGCATTTCTAGATCGCCAATTGAATCACCTGCTACAAAATATGGTGATTTGGTAATATTTTCTATTATTAGAGTTTCCTTAACTTTTTGCCAAACAACTCCTGGTTTAGCTTTTACTTCTTTAGTTAAAACACCATTTGAATCTTCAATTTCAGTAGCAAATATTTTCTGAGTAGGAATTTCATATTTATCAGCAATTGCTTTAACACATCTTTTTGGCGAGCCACTTATGATCCATGCATTTGGTTTTACATTATTAATCAAGAATTTCATATTTTCAGAATAGTTAATTGTTTCATTGGAAACTCCAAGCTCTAAAGCCTGCTGAGCAATTAAAGACATTTGTTCTGGTTTTAAGTTGAAAAAAGAAGTCATTTCCCACATGAAAAAATCAAAATCTTTTCTTCTTTCAATCATAGTTTTTTTTAACATTTTAAAATCTTTATAAGTAAAATTTTCTAGATCAAAATTATTTAATTCTTCAGGAGTAACGCTAGGATCAATTAAACCGTCTTTAATAATTTTCCAAGTAGTGTGTGTTGCAATGTCTGAATCAATAAGGGTTCCATCGCAGTCAAAAATCCACTGATCTTGAGGACCATAGGACTCAGTTAACTCTTTTAAAAAGGTATCTATATTTTTTACTTTTGTAAGCATGAATATTTAATCATAGCTTTATTAATTTTTTAAAACAATGTTTTCCTAAAATGAGAGGTGTAATCAAGTAATTGTTGGTAACCGGACTTTAATTGGTATAAATTACCAATTAAATGTTAAACATAGAATATTATCCTGTTGGTGCTTATCAATCTAATGTATTTTTTGTATATGATGATCAGTCTAAAGAAGCAGTTGTAGTTGACCCTGGTTCTGAGGGTGAAAAAATCATTTCCACAATTACGGAGCTAGGTCTTAAGGTTAATGCCATTTTATTAACTCATGCTCATATTGACCATGTTTTAGCACTGCCAGAAATTTATAGTTTTTTAAATTTAAAAAGAGAAACTAATATTAAAATTTTTCTTCATCCAAATGAGTTACCACTATATCAAAATATAAAAAAACAATGTGAAATGATGGGAATAGCCCCTGTTGATTTACCTTCTGAAACATTTTCTTATAAAAAACTAGATTTAGATAAAAATCTTTTTGACTTTAAACCATTGCTTGTTCCTGGACATTCTCCTGGTTCAATTGCTTTATATTTTAATAAACCAGGCAAGCTTGGTAGTGGAAATTTTTATAATAACTCTGGATTTGATATTGTAGAAAATTTTTGCATAGTTGGAGATACTTTGTTTAAGGGGTCTATTGGCAGAACTGACTTATGGCAAGGAGACTATGACCAACTAATTTCTAAAATCAAATCTGAGCTGTTCACTCTTGACCACAAGACTATTATTTATCCTGGTCATGGTGGGTTTTCTACAATTGGACTTGAGAAGCAAAGCAACCCTTTTTTTCAATCTTAAAATCAATTATTTGCATTTCTTTATATTTTTCTTGTTTAACAAATTCTTTTTTCTGATCCTTAGTTTTAAAATACACAAGTAAACATCCACCACCACCGGCACCACATCCTTTAAAGGCAACTGCGCCATAAGCACTTGCCCATTTAATAGCACTTGTATAGTCTCTGCAGTTGAATTTACTAGAAAGTTTTTTTCTGTTACTCCACTCTCTTGTAAGCAATTTTGGTAATTGATTTATTTTCTTACTATTAATACTCGCTAATAACTCATTACTAATATGTTTAATTTCATTTAAAGAGTTAACAACTTTTTTATTACCACTAATAAATTTTTTATAAACATCCCAATTATTTATTCCTGAATGATGAGGAACTCCTGTATATATTAAGGCCATTTTTTCAATTGCGGGGTTGATTTTTTTTAGTTCAATTTTCTTTATATTAATCTCATTTAGTTTTAGGCTTATTTCCAGAGCTCCTCCATAAATAGCTGGCAAATAATCTTGGAGGCCGCCGGGCTTCTCAAGCTCTTGAGTTTCTAGGGAATTTAAAACTTTATGAAGTGTTTGTTTGCTAAGGTAATTTTTTTTATTGAATAGACAATCCATCATTGCCATGGCGATTGCCACCATTAATGTTGATGATCCCCCTAAGCCTGATCCTTTAGGAATCTCAGACATAGTTGTCAGTGTGAAGTTTCCTGTGGGATAGAGGTTGTGTTGGTCATTTAAAAAATGATCAGCAACTCTAGCCACAAGTCGTAATGGTGCTTTTGTTGTAGGTAGTTTTAGATAGCTTTCAAGTTCTTTTTTACTTTTAAAAGTTTTACTACTTTTGAAGTTTTTACTTTTAATTTGTAGTTTGAAATCTTTAGACTTTTTAGCTTCAAATTGGCAGTGGGCATATTTATTAATAGCAAAGTTGCAAACTTTACTACCATCAAGCATTAGAAAAAGTGGCCAAAGGTCAGTGGTTCCTCCGCTTAAATCGATTCGACATGCGGCGCTTCTAGTAGACTTCACATATACCAGTTTAATTGATTAGATAGAAATATGGCAGTGCTTTCGCCAATTAAAACCACAATGCAGTTTGCATATAAAATTCCAGTAGCAGATTGGGTAGATCTAATTTGAACAGTTTTATAAGACAAATATAATAAAATTCCAGTTGTTATAATTCCCCATAAAACTCTGGAAAGAAGTAAAATTATTCCAAATAATCCAAGCCCAAGCCAAATGTTGCCACTGATGCTAAAAAAATATTGTGAATTAAGAGTTAACTGGTTTTGAGAGTCATGTTTTAAAAGTTGAATTATAATTCCAATAATTAACACCGTAGTTTTTAGCATCCATCCAATAAAGACGCCTTTGTGAATTCTCTTCAGCTCATTTATGTGCAAGTTGGCGACATTTAAATACCAGTGGCCAAGAAACATGGCTGAAAAAATTCCACTTAAAAGTAAGCTAGAAGATATAAAAGTTAAATTGTAGCTAACACTATTGGTAATTAAATAGTAAAAAGTAGCTGAGACATAAATTATTAAGCTAATAGCTCTGCTTGCCTTTATTTTAGTTATTACATATAAAAAATTGGCCAGAAGAATAGAGCTACATAAAATTAATTTTTTATTAGTAAGCATCTCTGGCCAAGAAATATTGTTTATATTTAGCTGGGTGTAGCAAAAAAATAGAAAGATTATTCCATAAAAAGAATGTAAATAGAGGGAATATTTGATGAATTTCTCTGAAGCCTCTACTCTTTTGACCCAACACATCCAAAAAAAAGATCCCCAAATAAGTCTTAAACTAAGTTCCATAAGAAGATCAGACATATCGTCACATATAAGTCTAAATGGTATAAAATATCAAGATATGTCTTTTACTGATTGGCGACTATACTTTACCTTGATTGTGATTCTTGTTTCTAGCTTCATTGCTTTAAAAGCATTTTGGAGGCTTTTAAGAATATTAAAAATTGGCAAGCCTAATCCTAATAATCCATCTTTGATTAATAAAACTAAAAGTTTATTAATTAACGGCTTTGGTCAAAAGAAACTCTTTAAAGAATTTGGTCCAGGATTACAGCATTTTATAATTTTTTGGGGATTTTTAATAATAACCATTGAAACATTGGAGATGATTTTGGAAGGTTTGTTTTCACCTTTTAGTTTTCACTTTATGGGGAAATATTATGATTGGTTAGTTTACGCACAAGATATACTTCACTTGTTAATTTTAGCAGCAGTTGTTTATGGATTTTATAGAAGGCTAGTTAAAAAGCCAAAAAGATTAGAAATGGAAGCATCTCATAGTTCAGACGCTTTGCTAATATTAACTTTAACTGGGGTATTAATGATTGCTAATATATTTTCTTTTGCAGGTTATATAATTGCAGACTTTCATCTTGGCATGCCTGCCTTTAGGCCAGTATCTAATTTTTTTGCTCAAGCACTTTCTTTTTTAACTCCCTCACAAGGATTAATTCTTGGCCATATTGGGTGGGCAATACATATGGTTACTGTGTTTTTTTTCTTGGCTTATATTCCAAGATCAAAACACTTACATGTAGTTTCTGCTGGTCCAAATTTATTTTTTACTAAAGATACAGAGCCAGGAAGTTTATCAAAAATAAATTTTGAAGATGAATCCATAGAGTCATTCGGATTTTCAAAAGTTACCGATCTTTCATGGAAAGATATTCTTGATTTATATAGTTGTACTGAGTGTGGCAGATGCAATGATTTTTGTCCTACTGCAACTACCGATAAACCATTAAGACCAAGAGAATTAATTGTTGATTTAAAAGAGCAATTGTTTGCCCATGGAGATAAAATCTTACAAGATCCCTCCTATGTTCCAACAAATTTAGTTGGAGATGGAGCAATTGATCCAGAGGCTATTTGGGCGTGTACCACTTGCCGAGCATGTGTTGAAGCTTGCCCGGTTAATATTGAACATATCGATAAAATTATTGAATCTAGAAGAAACTTAGTAATGATGGAGGGGTCTATGCCTGAAGAATTACAAACTACAATGCGTAACTGGGAAGTGCAAAGTAACCCTTGGGGTTTTGCCCAAGACGATAGAGATAAATGGTGTGCAGAACTTAATGTGCCAAGAATGAGTGACCATCCAGAGGCCGAGTATTTATTTTATATCGGTTGTGCAGGAAGTTTTAACGACAGGAATAAAGAAATTTCAACTTCAATGGTAAAGATTTTACAAAAAGCTAAAATAGATTTTGCAATTCTTGGCAAAGAAGAACTATGTAATGGTGAAACAGCAAGAAGAGCCGGCAATGAATATCTTGCTCAAACTATGATTCAAGCTAATATAGAAGTTCTCAATAAATACGGTGTTAGAAAGATTATTACAATTTGTCCACACTGTTACAACACTACAAAAAATGAGTATCCAGAATTTGGTTTTGAAGCTCAAGAAGTAGTTCATCACACGGATTTCATAGCTAGATTAATTGCTGATGGAAAAATAAATCCACAACAAACTTATCTTCAAGACGACAACGGGAATCCAGAAGATAAAATAAAAATCACTTATCATGATTCTTGTTATCTTGGCAGATACAATAATATATATGGACAACCAAGAGATGTGTTAAAAGCATTACCCAATGTTGAGTTGGTAGAGATGGATCGAAATAAAGAAAATGGTCTTTGCTGTGGCGCTGGGGGTGCAAGAATGTGGATGGAAGAAACAATAGGTAAACAAATTAATGTTGAAAGAGCAGAAGAAGCAATTGAAACTTCTGCAGACATTGTTGCTTCAGCTTGTCCATTTTGTCAGGTGATGATGGATGATGGTGTTAAAGCTTGTTCCGATAAAGAAGTGAAAAAAGTTAAGCCTCCAAAAGTTTTAGATATAGCTGAGCTGGTGGCTGCAACTCTGTAAGCATATAAGATACGTTATAGATTAAATATTAAACCATAACTATACGTTTTAATTATCTTAATTTTGAAGTTGGAGCTCTAGATTTTCTGTATTATATTACTAGGGGAAAGAAAGAAGAAATTCATGTATTTAAAAACACCCAAAATAATCATACAATTTTTTATCTTTATTTTTTCATTTTTGTTTCTAAATTCTTTGGCTATTGCTGGAGAACTTAAAAGTCATTTGGACAAGAATTCTGCTTTAAAGATAACTCAAGTTTTTTCATCTCTTAACGATTCTGGTCAGTATTTATACATAGATAATAATTTAGATATCAAGAAGACTGAAGTTTTCAAATTAAGCATAACTGGGAAATTTAAAGATAGCTTAGTTCTTTTAAAAGCTGAAGAATTATTGAAAAAAATTGTAACACTAGATCAAAATGCAGAAATTAAAATTCCACCAAAGCTTCAGCTAGACTCTAAAATCTTGGGAGAATATTTGATGAATTTGGAAGTTTTTGTTACTCCTTTGGCTTTACAAGAGGTATTAAAGCTTGTTGCAAGTAGGGATATTGAAAATCTTAAGGTTAATTTAGATGGTACTATAAATAGCGAAAACAAAAGCAAAAACCTTGCTTTAAAACTTTTTACTTCATTAAAGTCTCATGTCTATGATTTTTATTTAGAAGGTTGGACTTGGGATGTGCAAAAGGATAACCAGAAGTTTCTTTATGAGGAAGTTTCTAAAGTGTTCGATAAAAATAAAGAAACTATAAGTATTTATTTAAATGGAGGTGTTAAATTTTCAGATGAAAAGTGGGTTGCTCTAAAAAATATAATCTCTTCTGGATTTGTGGCTTTTGGTTTTAACAGAAGAAGTATTACAGAAAAAAAAGCACAGGAGCTTTTTTACCGAATTCTTAAAATGAATTTGATTAATTTTAAGTTAAAGTCTAACCGTTTATTAAGTGTTAAAAAACACCTTGGGTGTGACAAAGATGAAGTATTACTTATTTTGCAAGAAACTCCGCTAATTTCTTCATCTACTAATAAATTTTGTGCAGCAAAAAATACCAATGGAATACATCAATTTGGTAATGCTTACTATAGTACACCTGAGTTTTATTTTCTTGATGTAGCTTGGCAGATGAAACATTTTCTTACAGAAGATGGTAAATCAGTTAGTTATCAGAAGACAGAAGATTCTCCTGAACATGCCCCGCAATATGAGCTTGTTATAGGTAAATAGTTTTTTAGGAATTATCTTTTTCAAGGCCTTTTAAAATAGCTTTGCCCTCTGGAGTATTTGGATCAATTGAGCTTTTTAGAGCTTCGATTTTTTTATTTATTTCAGTAGATTCAATTTTTAAATAAGCATTGTTAGCAGTGTTGATAAATTGTGTAAGTTCTTCGCTGCTTTTTAATCCAAATTCTCTTATGTTTTTAAGAGAAAATATTTCATTGAAAATATTTTGAACTGATTTGTCACTTTTATTAGCCAAAGCGATTGCAATATTCCATTTTACGCTCCTATTGGGATCATTGACTGCTTGTTTTTTTAGATCATCACTAAGATTGTTTTTGCTTATTAAAAAAGCATATCCAAGTCTTCTTAGTTCAGAGTCTTCATCCTTTACCCATGATGCAGATAGATTTAATATTTCTTTTAGGTCTGATTCGGGTGCGTTTTTAAGTAAAGCCCATGCTGAATAAAATTTAAGTTCTTTGTCAGTAGTATTTTTGTTCAAATCTAACAAATGTTTGTTAGATGCAGGGTTTTTTAGCTCAGCTAAAGTAAGAGCAATATATTTTTTAAGTCTTGTATCACTTTTTTCATCAATTAAAATATTACTTAGCAAAGCAGAAGCTTTATTTTTTTCATCTGTTGTTAATGTCTTAATATTTTTAAAAATATATTGGGTTAACTCATATGCAGCTTTCCATCTACTATTGTCTGACTTAGATTTTTGGAGAGTAACAATTTTCTCAGTAAAAGTAGCTTTAGGTTTTTTGGCAATAAAGTTTTTTGTTAATTTATAGCTGGTCCAAAGCAAAAATAAAAAACATGGAATAATAAAAAACCACAACATATGTGAACTTGCTTGTTTGCCTGCTGGTTTGTTTTTCATTGATGACACTTTAAGTTGATTCTCAGCGTTTAATCAATATTTATCTTTAATTTGCTGCTTTATTAATTTTAAGTAAATATTTCTTTATTTTTACAGACAGCTTTGTATATAAAACAGCAAGCAAATTATAATGTTTATCCCCTCAAAGTATCTGAAATCATACAACATTTAGTCAGGGTCAAAATAATGTCTATATGTTGTTTAAAGTTAATTTTTTGTGTAGATAAGCTTGGAAAATTAACTACTTAGATTAGCTATTATCTAGATATTTATGGCATAGATATTGCATCTTTAATAAAGAATGCAGTTTTTTTTATAAATCCTTAAATTTTAAAAAAAACAAATATTTATGCATTTGGAGGTACGTTTGTGGACATAAAATTAAAAGTAATATTATTTGTTTTAATGTCTTTTGGTTTTGTGGATGCACAAACCAAAAGATTTATAATTAAAACAAAATCAGTAGGCGGATTTTCTTCTGGCCTATCAATAACTGGTAAGAAAATCAATTTACAAGCTTTAAGTTTAGAGGTAGATCGTGAGATTGATTCAGTTAAAAAGAATATTATTGCTGAGGATTTAGGAATGCTTTTGCTTGAAGGGGATGAAGAAGAAATAAAGTTAATGCTTAAGAATCACCCTCTTGTTAGTAATTTTGAGCAAGATATAAAATGGACTATTCAAGAAACAGATGATTGTGATGAAGGCTCAAATGACCCATCAAGTGATGATTGTTCACCATGGGTTGAAGACGTTTTAGGGCTTACAGATATTAATAATTCAGCAATTATTGATTCACCATCTTCTTCTTCAGATATAGTAGTTGCAGTAATTGATACTGGAAGTAAGATTACCCATCCTTATCTTCAGTCCGCATTATATTTAAATAATCTTGAAGCTTCAGGCTCACCAGGAGTTGATGATGATGGAAATGGTTATGTAGATGATGTACACGGGTATAATTTTGCTGAAAATAATTCTAATGTTAGAGAGTACGATACAGATCATGGATCACATGTTTCAGGTATTGTTAAAACAGTAAGAGATAAAGCGATAAGGGCTGGTTATGATTCAGCTAGAAAAATAAAAATTCTTCCTATAAAATTTATTAGTGGTTCTGAGGGTTCAACTTTTGGTGCGGTATCGGCAATCCAATATGCAATTAGTCGTGGTGCTGAAATATTAAATGTTAGTTGGGGCTCAAGAGGTTTTTCTGCTTATTCAAAAATTTTATATGATGCTTTAGCAGTTGCAAACAATAGCGACATTTTTATAAGTGCTGCATCAGGAAATAGCGATTGTGTTTTTACAAATAATAATGATAACGATCCATTTTTTCCTTCTCAATTTAAACTTCCTTCGCTTATGAGTGTTGGCTCAGCAACTGCATTATACCGATATGGAGTATATCCAAGGTCTATTGATTCAATAGCGCCTTCGTGTTTTTCCAACTATGGTACTGAGTCTGTTGATATATATTCTGTAGGCAGTTATCAATCACCGGAGGGAAATCTTTCCGGAATTTGGAGCTTAGCTGGTAATGAAAGCAATTCTGATTTATTGACTACAAAAAAAGGAACCTCTATGGCAGCTCCAGTTGTTTCAGGTATTGCGGCAGTTGTGAAATCTATTAATCCATTGTTGTCTGCAGCTGATGTTAAGAAATTAATTATTCAAACTGGTGTTCAATCTTCTTCTTATAACAATGTTGCTAGCTCAAAAATAAGTTTTGGGTTAAGTGCTTTTGAGGCAGCATCATCATTTTCTCCACAAGGAGTACAAATAGTAAATACTAATGTTGATTGTTTAAAAGCATTTGATGGTTTTGTTTGTGATAGTTCTGGAACAAGTAGCGCCTCAGACGGTTCAAATTTATCAGGCACTAGTGGTGGTGGTTGTGGAACTATTGGACCAGTAGATGGAGAAGGTCCACTTTCAGGAAATTCTGTATTACTTTTTACTATGATTTATTTCTTATTCAGATTATTTAGAAATAGGTTTAAATTAAATATAAATAGAAGCTTAAGTGTCTAATATGTTTGAGCTAAAGTTCCTTTTTTAAAAAAATAACATACCAATATTCAAACTCTTTACTGGTTAAAAAACAAATATAAGTTTATAACCTAGTATTAGGTGTTAGAGACTTTTTTAGAATTTTTTAATAGCGGTGGATGGTCTATTTGGGGTCCATTTCTGCTGCTGGTAATATGCGGCTTTGGATTACCTTTGCCTGAAGATATTTCGCTAGTAGCTGCTGGAATTCTAGCCTCTCAATTTAATCACAATTTATATGGGGTAATAATCTTAATGTACATTGGTGTCTTAATTGGAGACTCCACAATATACTTTTTAGGGAAATATTATGGTCCTCAGTTTCAAAACAGCAAATTAGGTAGAAAAATCGTAACTGAAAATAATTTAAAAAAGATTAATATTCTTTTTGAGAAGTATGGAGGTTTTGTAATTTTCATTGGTAGATTTTTACCTGGAATACGGACTCCAATGTTTTTTACAACTGGTTCAATTAGATACCCTTTTTTAAGATTTGTTTGTTTGGACTTTGCAGCTGCAAGTTTCAGCGTTGCTTTTTGGGTTTGGTTAGGCTTTTGGGGTTCTAATAAGTATGGCCATGAATTTTCTCAGTTAAAAACTAAAATGGGACAAACCCAGTTTGTTGTTTTGTTAGTTGCGGTAATATCAATAGTTTTTTTATTTTATAAATTTAAAGCTGATTTTAAATTAGAAAAAAACAAATAATACAATGAAAATATTTTTTGGTTTTTTATATTTTTTAAGTTCAGCTATTTTCTCTAATAGCCTAAATATTTTGCTCACAGAGAGTATTTATTCTAATAATAATCTTAAGAATATTATTACTAAAGAAATTAAGTTATCGTGTAAAAGTTGTAAGATTGTATATTTTAAGACGCCGCCTCATCAGTCTCAAATTAAATATATTTTAAGCCATAAAAATAAGCATGATGTATTCATTGGAGCTAATGAGTTTGAGTTAAATACACTTTTAATAGAAAAGCCTAATGTTTCTTTTGAGCTTTTTGATTATTCTCCATATGTTATCTTGGCCAGCTCAGATGCTTTTCCAGGTTTTGATTTTTCAAAAACATATAATTGGAGTGAAGTTGCGGGTACTTTAAAAAAGAAGTTATTAATTTCAAATTTAAAACTAAGTTCAACTGGAAATGGATTTTTACATCTTGCACATATTAATAACGATATGAAAAAATCCCTCAAAGAAATGATTTCTCAAGAGTTTCCATCTTGGTCATCAATGTACAGCTTTTTTTCAAGAAAAAAACAAGGCTTTGTATGGACTTATTTAACTTCGATGATTTATCACAGATGTAAAGAGAAAAATAACTTGATAAAGTCTATTAAAGTTAAAGGTGGGTACCCGGTGCACAGAGAGTATATTGTTTTTTTAAATAGTAAAAAAAGACAACTATATAAAAATATTAATTCAGCTGGCTTACAAAAAGTCTTATTAGCCGAAAATTGGATGTTGCCAGCTTTAAGGGGACCGGGACTTAGCTCTTGTGCAGAAAAAATAATTCTTGAAAATAATTATACCAATAAAATATCTAAAAAATCTCATCAATACTCTTTAAAAGATTTGGTCGACTGGAAGGATAAATGGGTTTTTTGAATAAAATTAGTAAGTATAAACCTAGTTCACTTTTATCATTTAAATTTCTTTCTTCTTTTTTACTTTTTATAATATTATGTTTATATATATTTCCCTTTGGTAGATATTTTTTTTTAAGTATTAAAAGTTTATTTGTTGCAGATGAAATAAGTATATATTTTTTAAAGTCTATATTTGTTTCATCTTTTTCAAGCATACTACAGGCACTTGTTTCTTCTTTTTTTACACTGGTTTTGTCAATTGTTTTTAGCTTTTTCTTGTTTAAAAATATAAATTCATCCGTAGCTAGCTGGGTTGAAAATTTAGGATTATGGCTTTTTGCAGTACCTTCTGTGTATGTTTCAGTTTTAATTTTTATAATAAAATTTAATATAAGCTTTAGTTTGCCTAGTTTAATATGGATAGTTCTGGTTCATATATTTGTAAACGTACTTTTTTTTACATTTTTATTAGTCAACAAGATATCAAGTGTTAAAAAATCATTGTTATATCAAAATTATTTTATTTTAATAATTAATTATAAAAGTAAAATAATAGCAAGAACAGCATTTTGGTTTCACAGTTTAAAAAAAGATTTAATTACTTATTTAGGAATAATTTTTATCTGGAGTTTTAATTCATTTGCTCCAATATTAATGTTTGCAAGTGATCCTTGGTTTATAACTCCGGAAGTTTTATTCTTTACTGAAATCAACAATTTTGGTGAAGAATATAGATCAGGATTGATATTTTTAATAAATATTATATTTACAATTTTTTTTTGGAGATACTTTAACTTTTCATCTTTCAATAGTTTTTTATCTTCAAATAAAAAAATTAGTCTTTCATATAAAAATAGAATATTATCGCTGTTTTTATTAATAAGTTTTTTAGTATTTGTCTTTTTAAAATATTCTGGATTAGGCGGTTACTTATTAAACACTTTAATTTTATGTACAGCAACCTTCGTTTTGTTTGCTATTATTTTCATCTGTCTTACTGAATGTAGCTTTATTATAAGAAAAATATTTTCTTCTATTATCTTCTTTTCCGCTTTTGTTATAGCTAGTACTGGATATTTAGCTTTTTCATCCATAGTAAATCACAGTGTTTTTTATCAGTATCTAATTAGTGGCTTTTATATTGTTATGGCTTGGGTCCCCTTCTTGTCAATATTGGTGAATAAGCAATCAAAGCATATAAATAAAAATATTTTAATAAAAATCAAAACACAGAACTTTACTTTTCTTCGTAAATGGTTGATTTTATTTAATATGTATTACAGGGAATTATTTACAAAATTCTCGTTTATTGTACTTGTTTCTTCATTTGGGTCTTTAAGTATTCCACTATTGTTTATTAAAGATAAAGTATTGTTATCTGTTTTTTCAGAGTCCTTAAAAAACAATTATGACTTTTCTTATTCTTATATAATTTGTATTCTATCTTTTGCCTTTGTATTTATCTTTTTTATGCTAGAAAATATATATCTAAAAAAAGTGAGAGATGTACATAATGTTTAATTTATCTTTTAATAATTATACTTTTCTAGTGGAAGATGAAGATGTATCAATCACTGGCGAGATTAATTCTTCTGGCGTTTTACTTATAAATGGAGATTCAGGCGTAGGTAAAACAACATTGATAAAGTCATTAATCACTAATAATGGAGTTGATAAAAAAAGCTTAATGAGAAACGGACAAAATTTTTTTTCTACACCTATTGCCAAAAGAGAGCTTGGAATTATGTTTCAACATACTTCTTTGTTTCCAGATCTTAGTGTTTATGAAAATGTTTTTTTGCCTCTAAAGTATAGTTTGAAATTTTCAACTTTAAGTAAAGGACAAAAATCTCACAAAGTAAAATCTATTTTACAAAGTCTTAAAATGGATTCTTATTATGATAGAATGCCCTCTGAGCTTTCTGGTGGACAACAAAGAAAAATAGCATTTGCGCAAGCTATAGTTTCTAGTCCTAAGATTATTCTTATGGACGAACCCTATAAAGAGCTAGATGACAATAGCGTTAATTTAATAAACGCTTCAATTTGGAATTATCTTAATGATAATGACTGTATATTTATTATTTGCTCTCATTTATTAAAAAATAATATATTTATTAACACTAAAATGTTAACCTTGGTCCGTGGAAAAAACATTTTTTAAGATTGTCTTTGTTTCTTTATTATTATTTTCTTGCACTAACAAGAAATTCAATAAGCCTATAGAAAATATCCCACAACCAGGCCAAAAAAATGTTTTAAATGTTTATTGGTTAAGCTCTCAAGATTCTAACATATTACCGCCAGAAAACATTTCAGAAAAAAAATTTAAAGTTAATTTTAACACCTTACAAGTTACTGAGTCTAGTGATATAGAAAAAAGCCTGATTAATTTGTCTTCAATGGGTATTAATTTTTTAATCACTGATTCACTTAAAGTATTCAAAGTGTTTAACAATAACAAGCCTTGGAAAATTGTTTTAAAAAATAAATTGATCCTTGTGGGGAAAAAATTCATGTCAATAAAAGACCATCAGGTTCTAGCTTTTAATAATTTATTTTATAGTGACTTTGTTGAAGTTTTATCTTCCGAGTTTCCTAAAATTCATATTAGTTTGTATTCCAGTAAGGTATGCTATTTGAAAAACTATATAAATTGTTTAGTATTTTTTCCTGATTGGCAAAAAATACTTCAAAGAAATACATTGAAGCAAGAGCTCGATTTTTCCACTGGAAATATAAGTTATAAGTTTATTTCTTTTGATGCAGGTTTGAAAAATAAAGTAGAAACTAAGATGTCAGAATTAATACAGTCCAAATTTTTATAAGTTTGAGATATAGTTAACTCAGATGGGGAATTTAGTAGTTTTTATTCATGGGTTTTTAGGTTCGTCCTATAATTGGGGACCTGTTGTAAATACATTAAAAAAATACAATGATTTAAATAATTTTGATTATTTTGCAGTAAATTTGTTGGGTCATAGTCGAATTAGACCAATAAAAAATAATATTTATAATCATAAAATATTAGTTAATGATTTAGTTAAACAATGGCCAGTAGTTGATTCTTATAAAAAAGTATTTGTTGTTGCTCATTCTTTTGGTGTAAGGCCAGCTTTATACCTATCAAATTTGCAAAATACATTAAATACAAGGTTTTTTGATACGTTAATTTTAGAAGATACCTTGCCTAAAATAAGCAAATATTCCTTGGAGTTTTTAAAAAAGGTATTAGTTTCTGGTCCAAATAATTTTGACTCTAGGGCCGCTGCAAAAGATTATTTCACTTTGAATTACAATGATCCAGTTATGGCTAATTTTTTATTGAGCCATATTCGAGAAGATAAAAGTGTTTACGAGTGGGATGTAAATCGTGATTTATTATTAAATTTACTAGATGAAGATGTTGATGATGAATTAATAAAACATTGGATTGCGTATGAAAAGCCCATTTATTTAATTCATGGTTTGAATTCAAAAATAGTAAACAAGCAATCAATAGATAACCATGTTGCGCTAAGGAAATATCCAACAAATGTAAAATCTATCCCTAATGCAGGACACTGGGTTCATTCAGAAAAAAGAGCTGAATTTTGTGACTTCTTAAGTGAAATATTGATTTGAGATGTCTTAATAATTTAATTTAAATAAAGCTTAATATAAAAAGTACTTTTTATATTCCTGGTTCCACTCATTTAAATTATTATCAATTATTTCTTTTAGTTGTAAAATATTTTGTTGAGAATTATCATCTATCCATTCTCGATAGATTTTTGATCCAGCAATTAAATCAATTGGCATTTTTTTATATTCATATTCATAAGGAGGTTTTCTCCATAGATCAAATTCTGGATAAACTAGTTTTATAGATTTAAAGAAGAGTGAAAGCAGTAGTATTGGTCTAAATTTATTTGGATTATAAATTTTGTCTTCAACAATAATTTGGATTCCGCTACATAGTTGATTTTTAAATTTATGATAAGTTGGCTCGAAAAAACATTTTCTAATTTTAAATCCTTCTAATTCAGATAGTCCGCTTTTTTCCATTTGTTTTAATACTCTTTTTATATCTAAGTCAGGATGACCAAACATTTGTAATGGCATTGTTGTACCTCTTCCTTCTGACAAAGTGGTACCTTCTAGTAGAACAGTGCCTGGATAACATCTAGCAATATCAACAGTTGGTATATTTGGGCTTGGAGGAATCCAATATAGGTGATTTTTTGGCCATGGAGTTTTATCTAAGAGTTGTTTATAATTACTCATCTTAATTATTTCTAAATCAATATTTAAATTAAATTTCTTCTTGAAATATTTAGCCATTTCTCCAATGGTTAAACCATGCTGAAGTGGTATTGGCGCACACCCAACAAAACTATTTAATGTGTCATCAAGTAAAAATCCATCCGCGCGCCTGCCAATTGGATTAGGTCTGTCTAAGACAATTAATTTTTTTGAGGTATTTTCCAGAGACTGCATCAAATATAATAAAGTTGTGTTGTATGTATAAACTCTTACTCCAACTTCTTGGAGGTCAAAAATAAATATATCAGAATATTCAATTATTTCTTTTCTTGGCTTTAATTTGTCTTTAGCGTACATGCTGAATATTTTGATATTTTTTTCAACATCAATTTCATCTTCAGATTCAATCATATTGTCTTGTTTGTCCCCTATAAAGCCATGTTGCGGACCAATGATTGAATTTATATTTACGTTTTTTTGAATTAATAGATTTTCTATTGTATTTAGATTTTTATCTACAGAGGCGGGGTGTGCAACAATAGCACATTTTTTTTGGTTTAAAATATCGAGGTTTTCAAGAAAGCATTCAATTCCAAGTTTCATAGTTTTTATTTTATACTTTTAAAATAGAAATTTCATATTTTATCAGTATTTATTCAACAGTTTTTAGATGTGGAAATAGTTTTTGTTATTATGCTATGTTATGGATATATGGATACGGTAATATTAAAATTTGGAGGGAGTTGTTTAGATTCCTTTGTAAAGTTTGATCATTGTTGTGAAATTATAAAAAAATATTCTATTAAAAATAAAGTCATTGTTGTTGTAAGTGCTATGGGTAGCTCTACTGATGAGCTTCTTTTAATGGCTAAGAAAGTAGTCAAAACACCCTCTAGGCCGATATATGCCAGAGAATTAGACCTGTTAATTAGTGTTGGTGAAAGAATTAGCATGACTTTGTTGTCTATGAGTTTAATAAAGAATAAAGTTCCTGCCGCTTCTTTGACTGGTTCTCAGGCTGGCATAATTACCAAAAGAATTAATGGCGTGTCTACTCCCTTTAAGCTTAATAAAAATCGAATTACTGATGCTTTAGATAAAAATATGGTTGTTGTAATTGCTGGATTCCAAGGAGTCAGTGAAGATAAAGAAGTAACAACTTTGGGTAGAGGTGGGAGTGATCTGTCCGCGTTTTTTTTAGCCGACAAATTAAAGGCAAAAAAATGTATACTTTTTTCTAATACTGAAGGACTCCAAAGTGGAGATCCAAATATTATAAAATTAACCCAAAAAATTGAAAAAATTGGCTTTAAAGATTTAAAAATAATTAAAAAATTAAATATTAAATTAATTGACTCTAGAGCGATAGTTTATGTGCAGAAAAATCAAATAGATTTTTATTTAGGTAATTTTAGGTCTGGGGAAGTTGTTACTAAATATGCTCATGATTATGATCCAAGTCATAGAGTTTTGTTTAATTATATTCCAGGCTTAAACAAAAATAATAAAGAAAATAGTGACTTTGAGATAAATATTGCTACAGATTTTTTTTATGGAAGAATCGGTAGAGTAGCAAATACTCTTGGAGAAAATAGTGTTGTTGGAATTTATATTAATGGAAATAAAATTGAAAAATCACCTGAATTGTTAAAGAATGCAGAAATGTATAATTTTGACCAAGTCCATAAAATAAATTGGTTGGTTTTTTCTAAAGCGATTAGTTTTGATAGATTAAATATTATTTATACTTTGATCTCAAATCACTAATTATTTTCTGAACTACCTTAGGATGAGGATGCTTTAAAAGTTTGCCATTAATGTAAACTGTTGGAGTAGATTGCACATTAAGTCTGATGCCATTTTCTACACTTTTTAAAATTTGATTATGGGTTTTTTCATCATTAACACAATTTTTTAACTCCTCTATTGTTATTGTTGAGTTAGCTAATACAATGTCTTGTATTGCTTTATTAGTAGCTATTTTTTTTTGGTTATAAAAAAGTTCTGATTTCACTTTAGCAAATTCATCCCATCCATTTATATTATATACACATTGACTTGCCTTGCTCATATAACAAGAGAAAATATGAAAGTTATTTTTAATTTTAGGATTGCAATTTGAGTCTAATGGAAAATGGTTAAATACTAGCTTAACATCTTTTTGAGAGGCAAAAGGAGTTAAGTTTTTGCTTGTTCTTGCACAAAAAGGGCATTGAAAATCACTAAATTCTGAAATAATTATTTTAGCATTATTTTTTTCTGGATCAGTAACCCCGTTTTCTTCTTTAAGATCTATAGGCTGCTCGTTATTAAAGTCGCTAATTGCAATGCCAAGGTTATCTGTTATGTGTTTGTCAGTTTTATTATTATTTAAAACTATTACAGTTGTTAGCATTGCAACTAGTGCCGAGCTAAGCGCAAAGATCCATGTAGTTTTTTCTGTAGGATTAATTTTTTTTAGGCTTGATATTTTAAAGTTTAATATAAATAAAATTACTACGACAATGTGTGACAATAGGCAAGCAAGGCAAAGACCATTTATTACAAAAAACATTAGGTATAATTTGTGAATTACATTTAATATTCCTAATAAAAGAGCTGCATTTATAGAAAATTTTAAAAAACTTTGCCCAGTAGATTTTTTGGAAAAAATAATATAGGTAAAATATATAATTAAAAAAGTAAAAAAGAAGATTCCTAGCGATGAAGTTGGAATTCCAAATATTTGCGAATATGGAGAAAGTGCAACTTTGTCGCAATTTATAAAGCTATTTATATTACATGAAGATAGTTTGTCCTCTGTGCTGTTTAGTAGCTTGGTTCTATGAATTAAAGCATATACTGCAGAGAAAAGGCCAAGAAATGATAGGCTTAAAGAAGCAATTATTTTTTTTGATTTATTTTCCATAATTCAGGTATAATTAAACTATATGCTTTAGGGCAGAGCAACTATATGAATAAAAATTTAATTCATTTAAAATCTAAGCTAATAAGGCTGTTTAGTACTTCAGTTTTTTTAATTGTTTTGTTTTATCTAGGTTCATTGTTTTTAAAGATTAAAGATTTGAATGTGGTTTTTTCTAAATCTTCAACATTTAACTCAAAAATCCAAGAGTCTTTTTCAGGGCTTTATGGCGAGCCTCTTTTTTTTAATTCAAACTTGAATAGATCTGCTTTTGAAAATATTAAAAAGAAATACCCAATGATTTCCTCAATTGAAGCAAACAAAAAATGGCCATTTTCAATAACTATAAAAATAAATATACATGAAATTAGTTTTATAAGATTTTATAAAGATAACATTTATGGTTACTCAAAAGATGGAGTTTTTGTAGGCAAAGCTTTTCATGTATTAAAAAAGCCAGTTTTAGAGCTTAAAAGAGAGGAGCTTTTACTTTCATTTACTGAAAAAAAAATATTAGCAAAAATAAGTAGTTCAAATTTAATTGATTACTTTAAAATAAATGCTGTTAAAATTTCAGATGATGTATTTTTAAAGAGCATAGTTAATAATTTGACGATTAAGGCAGTAAGAGATAACTTCAATAATTCTATTAACTTAATTAAAGAATCTGTCGGACAAATATCTCCAAAGCTTAGAAAAAAGCTTAATATTATAGATGCAAGATATAACCACAAAATTGTAATATCTTAGAAGTTTTTTACTGATTTTATAAGCATTTGATTGCTTGATATTTAGCTATGTCATTATTTAAGCATTTAAAATAAATAGGTTTTTTAGTTTAATAGTTAGTAGGGGTATTAGTAAATGGCAAAAAGTAATGATTTTATAGTTGCAGTAGATATTGGTACAAGTTCAATTAAAACTTTAGTGGCTAATATTAATGAGTCAGAGTCAAAGAATAAGTTTAGATTTGAATCTTTAAAAGTTATTGCATTTAGTTCAATTCCATTTTCTGGAGTTCAAAAAGGGATGATTGTAAATATTGAAGAAACGATCTCGGCAATTAAAAAATCTATTTTTGAATGTGAAAATATGGCAGGAATAAAACTTACTAAAGCTGTAGTAAATATTAGTGCTAATTACTCATCTTGTTTGAACTCTTCTGGAGTTGTAGGGGTAAAAACTAAAGAAATTTCTAAAGGCGATATTGAAAGAGTTTTAACTGCAGCAAAGGCAGTGGCAATTTCTGCTGATCAACACCCTTTACACTTGATCCCTCAAGAATACAAAGTTGATGAGCATGACCAAATAAAAGATCCATTGGGAATGATGGGCGTAAGATTAGAGGCTAAAGTACATATGATAACTGCTTCAAAGTCTGTTATTCAAAATGTAATTAGTTGTTGTAACAAGTCTAAGTTATTGGTTAAAGATTTATGTTTATCTCCAGTAGCGGTTTCAGAGTCTGTTTTGTCACAAGATGAAAAAGATCTAGGAGTCGCAGTTGTAGATATAGGAGCAGGAACCTCAGATATTGCTGTTTTCTATAGAGGTTCTATTGTTTATACAAGTAGCATTGAATTTGGTGGAAATTCTATAACTCAAGATTTATCAATTGGATTAAGGACTCCAGTTGCTGAAGCAGAAAAGATAAAATTAGAGTATGGTTCTGCAACTCTAGATAAAGAAACAAGCAATAATAAAGTTTTGGCTTCAAGTGTTGGTGGAAGACCGCCACATGAAGTAGATCTTCATTTAATTCATGAAATAATTGAGTGCAGGGCCGAGGAAATATTAAATTTAATAAGAAAGCAAGTTGTTAACAGTGGTTGTGGAGATATAATTGCCGGAGGAGTAGTTTTAACTGGCGGATGTACACAGTTAAAAAACTTTAACGTATTGGCAAATAAAGTTTTTAATATTCCGGTTAAAGTTGCTTATCCAACTACTTTGGTTGGTATCGATGAGCAGTGGTTTAATCCAGAGCTATCTACTGTAGTAGGAATGATAATCTGGGATGCAAAAAGAAAATTTAAAAACAATTCAAGAAATTTATCTAGATTTAAAAACATTGTTCACTCTGGACATAAAATTAAATCATGGATTGAAGAGTTACTATAAAGATAAGGATTACCTATATTATGTTTGAACCAATAAATAATGAAAATAACACATCTAATAATTCTTCCGCGGCAGTAATAAAAGTTGTCGGAGTAGGTGGTGGTGGTTGTAATGCAATAAATTCAATGATCAAGGCAGGATTAACAGGTGTAGAGTTTATTGCCGCAAATACTGATCTACAAGCATTAAATGCTAGTTTAGCGGATGTTAAAATTCAACTAGGAAAAAGCCTTACTAGGGGATTAGGTGCTGGAGCAAATCCAGAAGTAGGAAAAGCTTCCGCAGAAGAAAGTATTGATGAAATTAAAAATATTCTTACTGGGAGTGACATGGTTTTTATTACTGCTGGTTTAGGTGGAGGCACTGGAACAGGGGCATCACCAGTTATTGCGAAAATTGCCAAAGATCTTGGAATTTTAGTAGTTGCTGTTGTCACAAAGCCATTTTTATTTGAAGCTCCAAAAAGAATGAAGTCTGCATTATTGGGACATGAAAATTTAAGAAAATATGTTGATACAATAATAACAATTCCTAATCAAAGACTTATAGCTGTTTCTGGTTCAAATACAACTGTTCTTGAAGCTTTTTCAATGGCAAATAATGTTTTGTTATATGCGGTTCAAGGAATAAGTGATTTAATTAATGTACCTGGGCATATTAACTTAGACTTTGCAGATGTTAAAACTGTTATACAAGACAAAGGAATGGCATTGATGGGAACAGGCGTTGCCAAAGGTGAAAGTAGAGCGGCGGAAGCGGCAAAAATTGCCGTATCAAGTCCTTTGCTTGAAGATGTGTCAATTAGTGGTGCAACTGGGGTAATTATAAATATAACTGGGCCAGAGAACTTAACTCTTCATGAGATATCAGAGGCTGTAACATTAATTACCGAAGAAGCTGATGATAATGCAGAGGTTATATTTGGCAGTGTTTTCAATAAAGACGATGACTCAGTTAAAGTTACTGTTGTAGCTACTGGTTTTCCAAATAACAAAAAAATATCTCAAAAAGTTAAAGTAAGAAAAAATGTCGAAAACACTGAAAGTTTAGCGAGCGAACAGAATGGAGGGTCACAAAATATTTATAGTGATCGTCAAAACGATACTTCGCATGCTGATGAAAGTTTAGAAGTACCAGCTTTTATGAGAAAAATATTAAGGTAATTTAATTTTATTAAAATGTATCGATATATTGTTTTTTAAGATTATTATTTGGTTTTTTTGTTTTCAAAATATTGAATCTAGTGCCAAATATCAAATCACAAAGACAAGACATTGAAACTTACGACAATTGAAATTCGCTATAAATTTTAATTTTTAACTAAATTGTAAAAACCTAATAATATTAACTACATTAAAGTCATAGATCTATCTGGCATTAATATTGCAATATTAAGGTGTGTCGGTAGATTATAAAAATTTTTTAGATTTATCATCTTTAGGAGATGACAAGCAAAATGGTTGTCTATCTATTCAAAGAATAAACATTAAAAGTGATAGAACTATCCCCACTTATCTTAGAAAAGAAATTAAAAACTTAAATGACAACAGAGCTTGTGATTTATTTGATTATAAAGTCTTTGTTTCGTTTTTAAGACACCATGAATTTTCAAAGGAAATAATAGATGGGTTTATATCTCTGGAAAATCAACATTTAAATCAATTAGATAATATACTTCCACTGATTTTTAAATCACTTTTCAAAGGTTTTAGGGTTTCTAATTTCAATATGAAAAATATGTATGAGTTTAATTATCCAAGGTTTATTTTATTCCTTCATGATAAATCTATTTGCAGTGAATATACGCTTAATTTTGTTAATTTATTAAGGGAAGAAGAATATCAACATTATAATATCGTTGAAAAAAATGAGAAAAATTGTCAGGACATTGTCAAAAAACCAAATAATAACTTGAATAAAATAAAATTAAAAAACTGGTTTGATTTAGCAAGTTTTAAAGAGGCCAAGTATAGTAAAGATGTATTTCTGTTGAATATTAATTATAACATTAGCTTTAAAAAAGAAATTGAATTTTTGAATAATAATTTTCTACTAGACAAAGTTATTTTATTAGACTGTTCCAAGATTGATTTAAACAAGAGTGAATGTCTTGAATGTTTGGATAAAGATAAAGTTAGTTTTGCTCTAACAAACCTTAATTTTAAATTTAAATTAGGAAGTCTTTTTAATGAACTCAAAAAATTTAACTATCCAGTATCATTTATCTCTGAAGACCGTGTTACTCCAGGAGTGTTTCCAGAGAAACAAATTTTAACAAAATATTTTACTGGTTTATTTAAAAATTATTATTTTTTATCCAAGGGGGTATATTAATGAAGGATCTATTTTTAACCAATGCAACAAATATGTCATTTGAAGCATTTCATTTTTTCTTAATTCATTTAGATGATCACAGTTCAGATATGTGCATTATTACAGACGATAAAAAAGAGTATCTACGATTTTTAAGAATGTCTTTTTTAAAGCAAGATAAGTCCACAAGTTATGATGTTTATTATATAGAGAATAATGATTTACTGTTGAAAGGTTCGGAAGAAGTATTTGCAGTCACTTCACTTTATAAATATGTAGTTATTAGATCTAAAAATATAAACTGTAAATTATTTTTCAAAGCTGAACTTGGTTGTCGAAAGCCAATTGAACTTGAGAAAATTAATTTTAGTTATAGTTATGAAAATTGTTTAGATAATAGAGATTTTGTATAGGAGATATTATGAAAGACATTGAAGCAAAAATAAGAAAAATAAAAAAATTGAAAAAACCTATCACAAATAAGCAAAGAGAAGAAATAATTGCTGATTACAAACACGTTGTTGTAATAATAGCTAGAAAAACATCAATGAGATTACCAGCAAATGTTGAGATAGATGATTTAATAAGCGCAGGAATAATTGGACTTATGGATGCAGTAGATAAGTTTGATATACAAAGAGAAAATAAGTTTAAGACATATGCAGAATTTAGAATTAGAGGTGCTATGATGGATGAATTGAGGTCTCAAGATTGGGTGCCAAGATCAATGCGTGAAAAGGCAAAAACTATCGAAAAAACTTATTCTAAAATTGAACAACAGCTTGGTAGGTCGGCCACAGATATTGAGGCTGCTTATAATATGGGAGTAGAGTTAAATATTTTACAAAAATCTGTTCAAAGATGTAGATCAGTTTCATTGGTATCAATTGATGAAGCAGGTAGATTTTCAAATGGAGATAAAAAGAGTTTACTTAATATTTTAGCAGCTCAAGATGGTTATAGTCCTTCATTTGAGATGAATAAAGGTCAAGTTAAAACAGAATTAACAAAAGCAATTAATTCATTGCCAGAAAAACAAAAGTTAGTTCTATCTTTATATTATTATGAGGATATGAATTTAAAGGAAATTGGTGAGATTCTAGATGTAACAGAGTCAAGAGTCTCTCAATTACACACACAGGGCGTTTATAAGTTGAGGCAAAAACTCAATAAACAAAAGTACTTTTATCTTGGTTAAATGGCACTTTTGTTTTGCATTGTGCAATTTAAGACTTACTAATTTGTATATATAGGTTGAGCCTAGTAGAAAAAGCTATGTGAGACATCCTGTAGTAGTAGGTTTACAATTTGGCGATGAGGGCAAGGGAAAAGTAACAGATTTTTTAGCTGCTCAAGCTGACTGGGTTATTAGATTTAATGGCGGTGCCAATGCTGGTCATACTTTGCATTATCAAGGTAAAAAAGTAGTTACTCATTGCATACCATCGGGAATTTTATATCCAGATTGTAAAAATTATATTGGTAATGGCTGTGTGTTAAATGTTGATTCATTAGTGAAAGAAAAAAAATTGATTGAAGAAGCAGGTTTTTCTTGTGACGATAGTAAATTAAAAATAGATTACCGGGTTCATTTAACCTTACCGGTTCAACTAGCTATTGAAGCAGAAAGAGAAAACGGCAAAAACAAACTTGGCTCTACTATGAGAGGTATTGGTGATACTTATGCTTCTAAGTCTAGAAGAATTGGAATTCGAGTAGGAGATTTATTCTCAGATAATTTAGAAGAAAAGATTAAAGATCTCTGTAATTTTTTAAATCCAATTGTTTTAAATGAGCAATCAAGTTTTCAGTTGAACTTAAAAGCTGCACTAGAAGCTAAAAAAACAATATCAAGCCATGTAGTTTTCGAGCCTAGCTTTTTCTATAATGAATCAAAGAAAAAAAAATGCTTATTAGAAGGAGCACAAGCAGTTTTGTTAGATATAGACCATGGTTTTTATCCTTTTGTTACTTCTTCAAATACGGTGGCTGGAGCCGCTGCAACAGGTGGGCCATTTCCAGTTTCAAGATTAGGAACTGTTTATGGTGTATCTAAAGCATATTTAACTAGAGTTGGAGAAGGCCCTTTTGATTCCGAGATAACAGATGAATTTGCTGAAGTTTTACGAAAAAAAGGCGGAGAGTATGGTGCCACAACAGCTAGGCCAAGAAAAGTTGGTTGGTTAAATTTGGATGAGCTGAAAATTGCTTGTGAAATAACTGATTGTCATAAAATTGTATTAACTAAGGCAGATATTCTTTGTGAAGAAAAAGTTAAAATTTATTTAAATGGCAAACTTCATGATATGAAATCTTGGGATAAACTTGTTGATAAAAATGGTAATATTGATTCAAATTTTCAGGATTACATTTCTTTTATAGAAAAAAATACTGGAATCACCATTGGAGCTTTTGGAACAGGTCCTTCTAGAGATGATATTGTTTGGATTAATAAGCCAAATGACTTTTGGGATTAGATCTTTCTTACTAGCGGCTTGTAGTTTTCTTGATTAAAAATTTTTGCTTTGGAATTGATTTACTTCATAAAGAATTTTGTCTTTATCTAAAGTTTTATATTCATTATCTTTAAATAATATTTTACCATTACACATTACAAAATCAATTTCATAACCTGAGCTAGCATATACAATTTGTGAAACAGGATTGTGCATAGGGTTTAACTGCGGATTATCAACAAAATTAAATGCGATAATATCTGCTGCTTTACCTACTTCAATACTGCCAATCTTGTCTTGTAGGCCAATAGCATTAGCTCCACCAATTGTTCCCATAATTAACAAGTCCTCGGCAGTGATTGCAGATGTGTCTTTGCATGCCATTTTTTGTAGCAAAGCACCAGTACACATTTCTTGTACTAAATTTAAGTCATTATTTGATGCAGAGCCATCAGTTGCAATGCCGATTTTTATATCTAGCTCTTTAAGTTTTTTTATTGGACTTATTCCTGATCCTAATTTTAAATTTGAATCAGGATTATATATTGCTCTACAATCATATTCTTTCATTATAGCCATATCTTTATCATCAATTATTACACAATGTGCACAAATTGGGTTTACTTTATCTAGTACTTTTATATTTCTAAGTCTTTGAAAAGGTTTTACCTTATATTCTTTTAATGATTCATTTATCTCATGTTCGGTTTCACACATATGAATCATAAAAGGTATATTATTTTCAGCAGCAAAGATTGCAGCTTTTTCTAAGCTTTCATTGGAATTGGTATATGGAGCATGTGGAGCAATTGCTGTTGTAATTAAATCTGAGTCTTTAAATTCGGCAATCATATCATTTAAAATGTTATAGCTAGAGTTATCAATTTTTGGGTTGTCTGGAGTAGGAAAAGTTAAAATATTTTCACCAAACAGTCCTCTTACATTTGCATTCTTAGCAGCATTTGCAATAGTATCTTCGTAGTAATACATATCTGTTACACAAGTAGTTCCAGTTCTAACCATTTCTAAAAGAGCTAAGTTTGTTCCTAGCTTACAAAAGCTTGGGTTTACTAATTTAGCTTCAAGAGGAAATATTACGTTATGTAGCCAGTCCTGAAGTTTTTGATCATCTCCAAGCCCTTTGAGTAGAGTCATGGGTAAATGAGCGTGAGTGTTAACAAGTCCTGGGCAAACAATATGTTTATCTAAAATTATACAATTATTTATTTTCTTTTTTTGAATGTCATAATCATTTGTAATTTTGCTTATTAAATTATCAGTAACTTCAATTAAGACGTTTTTTTTTACAGAAATTTTTTCCAGGGAGATATCAAGAAATATTTTACAGAATATATTTTGAATCATATTAAATCACCAATGTAGTCTACAATGGTTTTTATCATTTGTCCTCCTGATTTGTTAGCAACATCAGTTACTTCTGAATGTGATAGAGGTAAAGCAGTAATACCACTGGCAAAATTTGTAAGCAAAGAAAATCCATGAATTTTTGCTCCTGCATGTTTAAGGCCTATAGCCTCCCAAACAGTTGACATACCCACAGCATCTAAGCCAAGTTTTTGGTAAATATTTATTTCAGCCGGAGTTTCATAAGATGGTCCACTTAGTCCAGTGTATACTCCAGAATATAAATCTAAACTATTTTTACTAAAAAGATTTTGGAGCTTTTCATATTCTGATGACAAATACACATTTGACATATCTGGAAACCTGGGTCCTATTTCATGTTCTAAATAGATTGTATTTTCACCCTTTAATGGGTTTTCACCTGTAAAATTAACATGGTCTGTTATCATCATTATGCTACCAGGTTTCCATTTTTTTCTTAAAGACCCAGCAGCATTGGTGATGGTAAAATTATCGCAGCCAATTAATTTATATAACAATTGTGGCCAGTAAACTTGTTTAGGGGTAAATCCTTCGTATCCGTGTACTCGTCCACATTGCAAAACTATAGTTTTTTCTTTTTCTTTATGGTTAAAAAATAAAAAACTATTATTATGCCCACTCACTTTAGACACAGGAAAATCATTTAATTCTGAAAATTTCAATTCTCCAACTTGATCCCATTGATTATCGATGTTTCCATTTATGTGATTAGATATTCCAGAGCCAAGTGTTATATGGTGGCTTGGTACCATTAAATCGTTTTTTTTTAAATAATTATTTAGTTCTTTTATATTTTGTGTATTCATAGTTCCTCAATAATATAGCTGTTAACTTGGTTTACTTTTGTATCACTAAATTCAAAAGCTTTAAATAGTTCTAGTTTTTTTGATTCAAAGTTAATATCTTGATTATAGAATATTTCCATAATTGGTTCATTTTTTTCACAGTGACAGCCAGTTTTTTTAAGTAATCTAAAACCTGTTAAAGGAGATATCTTATCTTCAATGTTTTTTCTAAGCATTTTTATATCATAGCCAATATTTGATAAAGCCAAGCTATTTATATTTTTTAAATAACCATTTTGTGGAGAGCAAAGAACAAATATATTTGTTCTTTTAGCTTGTTTGAACTTAGTTAAGCAACCACTTTGAAGAGCAACCATTTTCTCAAATTTTTCCATTGCTTGGCCATTTTCAATGTTTTTAAAACATTTAACTGTGATTTCTTTTTCAGTAAGATCATTAAATACACTAGCCATTTTTACGGTCAATTTTATTGTTAAGTCTAGCAGTGGTTTTAGTAATCGTTTTTCATTTGAAGATATATAATTATTAGATAAAATCTTAATACATTCATTGATTTCTAACCAGTTGCCAATGTTTAACCCAAGAGGTTCATTCATTTCTGAAATAACAGCGCTCGCATTAAGTCCAATTGTATTTGATAAACCACATAAGTTTTTTGCCAATTGTTTAGCGCTTTTTTTATCTTTCATAAAAGCCCCAATGCCAGCTTTAACATCATAAACAATTCTTTCTACGCCTTCTGCAGATTTTTTACTTACAATTGATGAAACTATTAAAGGTATGCTACTAACAGTAGATGTTACATCTCTTAATGAGTAAAGCTTTTTATCAGCAGGACAAATATCTTTTGATTGCCCCATCATGCAAATATTATTTTCAAGTAAACATTGAATTATTTTTGATTCAGTAGGGAAAATATTAAAGCCAGGAATGCTTTCTAATTTATCCAAGGTTCCGCCAGTGTGTCCTAATCCTCTTCCTGACATCATTGGAACTGTTAACCCAATAGAAGCTGCAAGTGGAGCCAGAATTATTGATACTTTATCGCCAACTCCACCAGTAGAATGTTTGTCGGCAAAGCAATGGTTTTGAAATTTGGAATTTAATTTTTTCCAATTATACTTTTTTCCTGAATTTCTCATAGCTAATGTTAAAAAACTAGTTTCTAGATTGTTTAGCGGATTAAGATAAGATGCCATCAAAAAAGCAGCAGCTTGGTAGTCTGGAATAGTATTTTTTGTGTATTCAGAAATAAAATAGTTTATCTCTGATTCAGTTAATTCAAGATTATCTCTTTTTTTTTCGATTATGCTGACTATGTTCATTTAATGATTAGATTTTAAGATAATATATTTGAAATATTTTTTATAGAGTCAATGTTAGTATTTTTTTTATCTATGTTAAATGCCTCTAGAGTAAGTGCGCAAAGGTGTTGAAAGCCTAAAAGAGTTTTTAATTGTTTAGGCTGAAATTTTTTATTAGGGCTATATGCTAATAAAGGAACAAATTCTCGAGTATGATTTGACCCACTAAAGGTTGGATCATTGCCATGGTCTGCTGTAATAATTAATAAATCATCATTACCCAAATTATTTATTATCTCTCCAAATTTAAAATCGAATTCAATTAATGAGTTTCCATATCCTAGTGGGTCTCTTCTGTGTCCGTATAGTTGGTCAAAATCAATCAAATTAACAAAAATAAAACTTTTTAAATCATTTTTCTGATTAATTATATTAAGCAACTCTTGGCACCCATGATTATTACTATTGGTTCTTATTTGAGTATCTATGTCTTGATGGGCGAAAATATCAGAAATTTTACCTATTCCGGTTGTTGAAATATTTTCGCTTTTTAAAGCGCTTAGTAAATTAGGTTTAGGTGGTTTTAATGAAAAGTCTTTTCTATTTTTAGTTCTTATAAATTGATTGTTTTCTTTGACAAAAGGTCGAGCAATTACTCTGCCAAGGTTTAAAGGAGCAGTAATTTTTCTGGCAATTTCACAAATTTGGTAAAGCTTAGGTAAGCTAATAACTTCTTCGTTGGCGGCGATTTGGAGTACGCTATCAACAGAAGTATACACAATGGGCTTTTTGGTTAATGAATGTTCTGCTCCTAAATCATTAATAATTTTGGTTCCAGACGCTGAATAATTTCCAATGAATCCTTCTATTTCTGACTCAATAGCTATTTTTGCAAGTAGTTGCTTATCAAAGCCGTTTGGAAAAGTTATCTGAGGTTTTTCATTAATTATTCCAGCAATTTCCCAGTGTCCAGTTGTTGTATCTTTGCCGGAAGATATTTCTTGTAGCTTCCCAGTTATGGAATATTCAGGTAATGCTAGGGGATCAAAAGTTTTTAAAAAATCATATTTAATTAAATTTGGAATATTTAATGGCAATTTTTTTTCACGAAAATATTTTTGGATATTTTGAAATGTTGCTGAGTTACAGTCATTATACTTTTTAGCATCTGGTGATGCTCCTACTCCAAGAGAGTCTAAAACAATTAAAATTACTCTTTTATATTCATTCATTTTAGAATGTTATTATTCTTTGTTCAGATTTTGAATCTCTTGCAGTAAATACTTCCATGTGATCATCAAAAATAGCAATAGTGTGTTCCCATTGCGCAGAAAGTTTTTTATCTTTAGTTATAACTGTCCATCCATCGTCTAGAGTTTCTAAAGCGTTGGTGCCGATGTTAATCATCGGTTCTATTGTAAATGCCATCCCTGGAGCAATTTTTTTTCCGGAGCCTTTTTCGCATTTGTGAAGAATAAATGGATCTTCATGAATATTCTCTCCTATTCCATGTCCGGTATATTCCATAACAATAGAATAGCCCTTTGGCTCAACAAAATTTGAGATTGCATAACCTATATCTCCAGTATAGCCACCAAGCTTTATTGAGTGTATTCCGGTCCATAAAGCTTCGTATGTTATTTTTAATAGCTCCCTTGCTTTACGAGAAATTTTTCCAACTGCAAAGGTTTCTGATGTATCTCCATGGAATCCATTAAAATATGTTGAGACATCTATATTTAAAATATCTCCCTCTTCTAATATATCTTTTTCACTAGGTACACCATGACAAACTACGTGATTTCTTGAAGTACAAACACTCTTTGGGAAGCCTTTAGTTAATGGGCTAGCTCCTGCTTTTTTATTTTTGATAAAATCACTACAAATTTTATCTATTTCTTCTGTTGATATTCCTGGTTTTACAAAATTTGAAATATGATCTAATACGCTTGCAGTAATGGCACAACTTTCTCTCATTTTATCAAAGTCTTGATTGTTTTTATATTTGATTGCCACAGGCAATATCTTACCTCAATTTTAATTTTAAGAAAAACTAAAAATTTCAGAACCTATTAAAAATTACATTTCCTCTCTAAAGAATGTATCTGTGTTTAAGCTGTCATCTGTTTCTATATTTTCAATTTTGTTTTCATAAGGGTTGCCAGTTATAATTTTTGGCCTATTTACACTGGAAACACTATATTGGCCAGAGCTGGAAATAATTTTACTAGGAGCAGTTCCTGATATAAATTTTTCTACAACTGTTTTTGTAGTATTTGCGGTTGGAACACCTCCGGTGGCGTAATCAATTGTAACTTGAACAATATTTTTTGGCATAGTAAATTTATCTCCGAGCATTTTTTTTGGAAGTTTTTGCATATATTTTTTCCATATAGGAGCCGCGGCCTTTCCACCTGCTTCATTAGGGCCAATTGGAGTATTTTCATCAAAACCAACCCATACCCCAGTCATAATTTTAGGTGTATATCCAACATATAGGGAATCAATAAAATCATTAGTGGTACCAGTTTTGCCTGCAGAGACGTTTTTAAATCCTCGCATTGCTTTAGCAGCAGTGCCATATTCAACAACAGATTTAAGCATGTCAGTTATCAGATAAGCATTTCCTTCAGACATAGCAGTTTTGTTTTTTAATTCCTTGAATTCTGTATCTTCATTTATGGAATAAAGTATTTCATTATTTCTATCAACAATTTTTTTAATCATAAATGTAGGAGTTATTTTTCCTCTATTTGCAAAAGGACTCCAAGATTGAGCCAATTCTCTTAGGGTAAGAACTGAGGTGCCAAGTGCAAGAGATAAATCAGCATTTAAATCTCTTTTAATCCCAAATTTTTTAATTTTATTTACAGTTTTCTCTATACCAACATGTTGGAGAATTTTGATAGTTGGTACATTCCTAGAGTATACAATAGCTTCTCTCATTTTAGTGTCGCCATAAAATTTAGAACCATAGTTATCTGGTCTCCAAACGTTTAATAATCCTTTTTTTTCATCTGGAGTTTTATAAACCATTGGAGAATCAACAATAATTGTAGATGGAGTAAGTCCAGACTCTAGTGCAGCAGCATAAATAAAAGGCTTAAATGCAGAGCCCGATTGTCTTAAAGCCTGGGTTGCTCTGTTAAATTCAGATTTTTCAAAATCATAGCCACCAACAATAGCTAAAATTTCACCTGTTTTAATTTCATAGCTAAATAAAGCCCCTTGAACTAAAGCAGATTGATTCAAGGAAAACTTTGGTCTTTTGCCAATTAAAGTTGGTGTTACCTCTATTACATCACCAATTTTTAGATCGTAAAAAGGCTTTCTTAGTTTTTTATCTTTATATATTTCTGCAGAGTTAGCATCCTTTGCCCATTTATAATCTTTTGGTGATATATATCCTTTAACATTTCCAACTCCTACAACTAGCTCTTTAGTTTTCGAATTTTTCTTTATTAATATCGCTTGGTAGATTTTTGATTTATTTAAAGGAGTGTCAGAAGAAATTGCTAATTCGTCTAAAGTTAATTCACCATTTGGGTTAAGAATTTTATAATTAAATTCTTCTTGAACTAATTTTTTGTGTTGTTCTGATAAAAATAAAGCAATTTCTTCATTATCTTTTAATTTTTTTGTTATTTTTCTAAGTCCAGCTCTTTTGTCTACGTCATTTAATCCGCTAATTATTGCTTTTTCGGCAGCTAATTGTAGCTTTTTATCCATAGTGGTATAAATTTTTAAACCACCTTTGTAAAATTGTTGATCGCCATATTTTTTTTGAACTTTCTTTCTGACTTCCTCAACAAAATATTTTCCAGAATACACCGATTCTAATTTTCTATTGAAGACTTTTACTTTTCTATCTTTTTCAGCAGCTTCTTTTTCCGAGTTAATAAATCCAGCTTCTCTCATTCTTCGGATAACGTAAAGTTGTCGATTTTTGGCAATTTTAGGCGAGTTAATTGGGTTGTGCTTTGGAGCCTTTGGAAGCCCCGCAAGGATGCTTGCTTCAGCTATATTTAATTCTTTAGCACTTTTATTGAAGTAACCTAAAGATGCAGCTTCAACTCCATAGAATCCACCACCTAAATAGATATGGTTAAGATATAAAGTCAGAATTTCTTTTTTAGAAAGTTTCTTTTCAATTCTTTTTGCTAATATTACTTCTCTTAATTTTCGAATATATGATTTTTCGGGAGTCAATAAAATAGACTTAATTACTTGTTGAGTAATTGTGCTTCCACCCTGAACAGTTTTTCCAGCTAGAAAGTTTTTAATAGCTGCTCTAAAAATAGTAGTTAAATTTATACCTGAATGATCATAAAATGCTTCGTCTTCAGCAGCAATAAAAGCTTGTTTAATTACATCAGGAATTTCCTCAAAGTTTAAAGGCCTTCTTTTTTCAATTGAAAATTCTGCAACGATCTCATCATTTTTATCAAATACAGTTGTTATAAGTCTAGGTTCGTATTTTGTTATCCCATCAAGATTAGGGAGGTCTTTGCTATATTTATTGTAAAAGTAAGCTCCGTATAAAGTTGCAGAGATAATTCCAATTAAGCAGACAAATAAAAATATAAAAAATAATTTCTTTAGGTTCATCAGAGAATAGATTATCGAAAATTATTATAAAACACAAAGCAAAGTTGTCTACTGATCAAAATATTATTGAAAAAACTGTTCTATATTTGTTCTTATGTCATAATTTGAGTGTAAAAATATGCTAAGCAAGGCATTTTATCATTTAGACACTAAGTCATTATTATAATTTTGAATTTTTTATCAAAATTCTTAAAGATTTATTTAAGTAGCATATTAGCATTGAAGTAATTTGGGTGATTTAGTTCCATTGAATATTCAGAATCTTGTAAGATAAAGTCAGATAAATCTTTGCTTGATATAGCTAGTATCTCATTTTGTTTTTTTAAAACATAAAGTTCATTATTTACTTCTTCAACTTTAGATAAACTATATATATTTGTTAAAATATCTTTATCAATACTCAATTTAATATCTTTTAAATCTTTAGGAGATTTACGGTGAATTTTAATTAAAATTGTTTTTAATACATTACTAATCTGACTATTACCTTCAAAGTTAAATTTGGATTCTTTTAATAGATCATAAATTTCTTTAGATATTTTTTTTTCGTTTCTTAGCCTTTGTATATATAAGTCTTTTCTTTTTAATATTTTAGGGAGGTACTTTGGGTTTTCTATCAAATTATATCTGCCTGGTGATGGAATAAGCATTGTTAAATATAGACTTTCTATTTCATTAAGCTCAATTGGTTTTTTATTAAAGTAAAAATAAGCAGCAGAGCTTATTCCCACTGTTCCATTTCCAAGAGGCAATAAGTTTAAATAAAGTTCTAAAATTTGATTTTTAGAAAGCGATGTTTCAAGTTTTTTTGTCCAAGGTATTTCATATAATTTTCGAACAATAGTGCGTTTTGAATCTAAAATTAAATTTTTGACAACCTGTTGTGATATTGTGCTTGCTCCCCTTCTTACTTCACCTTTTTTTATGTTCAAAATCAAAGCAGATTTTAGCTCTTTCCAGTCTATTCCTGTATGAGAATAAAATTTATCGTCTTCAAAAGTAAGGACATATTTTTTAAAATGTGGTGAAATATTTTCTAATGAGACATATTTGTTATTTTTACTTGATGGATAGATCCAGAGTAACTTACCGTTTCTGTCAAAAAAACGTCTTTTTATTTTTGAAGATTTTGATAATTTCTTTTTTAAATCTTGAAATTTAATTTTTTCAGTTCCCGGGAGATCATATGAATTTCCTTTTACTAGATATCCACCAACAATTAATATTGTTGAAAATATTAATAATATGAATACCTTAATTTTATTACGCGCAGCACTATTATTTGTTTTACTTTCATTCATCTTCTTAGCCATATTTGCTATCTATCGGTTTTTAATTAAAATAAAGTTATGACAAAAAGTGAACTTATTGAAGAATTAACACAAAAAACAAACATTACTAAAAAAAGAATAGAAACAGTAATCAATTGTGTTTTCGATAAAATGACTCAAACGCTTGTAAATGGCGACCGTATTGAGATTCGTGGGTTTGGTTCATGGCATGTTAAAGAATACAAAACTTATGTTGGAAGAAATCCTAAAACCGGAGACTCGGTTACTGTTCCCGAAAAGAAACTTCCATTTTTTAAAGTTGGTAAAGAATTAAAAAAGAATATTGATGATAGTAAGAGTATCTCTATAAAAGAAGATTAATAAAATAAATTTAACTATTTATTATAGTTTTTAGTGTCTTAAGTTACTGGTCTTTAATTCTATTTGGTTTGATTCAGGATTAATGCACCATTTTTCATTTTTAACTGAATTTAATAGATTTTTATATTTTACAATAAAATTTGCACAATTTCTTAATTTTTTATTAGGTTTTTTTATCCATATATCTGAAATAAAGCTTATTTCTTCTATAGTTTTTTTATCTTCTATCAATTGGGTTTCAATAGTACTTTTAAGTGAGTTTAAATTGTACTCAGTTTTTTCCAAGCTATAGTCATAATAAAGTTCGCCAGATATTTTAGTGAATTTATCAGCATCTTTTTTAAAAGTTACTATTGAATCTTGAACTGGTATTTTATTTATTTGAATTGTAGCTTGAATTGCATTTTTAGTTTCTTTTAAAGTTTTAAAAGAGTAATCACCAATTAATTTTTTATCAAGTGTCATGTTAATTTTTTCAAATCCAAAGTCTTTAATATTAATTATATTATCTGTAAGTTTTATATTTAAATCTTTTGGTTGCTCGTTATCTTTATTAGTAGTGGACTTAATATTTTCTTTAATTACTATGTTTTCTTCAGAAACAGTATCACTTTTTTTAGTATTGTTTGTTTGAACAGGGTGTTTTTTACTATAATTTAAATAAAGATAAACTCCAGCTAAAAACACTAAAAGGTATGTAAAAAGTTTTTTAATCATATATTTATAATACTAATTTTAATATACAAAAAAGTAAAAACTATATTGAATTTTATGGATTAAGTCTTCTTAGCCTTTTGAAGGCATTTGCATAGTATTTGCGTGCAGTAGGATGATCAACATTTGCAAGTAGCTCTAGTGTCTCTAAAAATGCTTGAGTTGCTTGTTCTATTCTACCAATAGATTCGTCTAAGATTGCAGATCTATAAGATTTTTTAGCCTGATCAATTATTTTGTTAAATAAATTGTCTCTAACATAAATAGCGTCCTCGTAGTAAGGATTATCTTTAATAATTGTGTCTAATATCTGTTTTGCATTATTGAGTTTGCCATTTTTATAAAATTGTCTGGCATCTTCTAACTGATCTGAATATTTAAGATTTAACTGCTCTATTGAATTTTGCTTTCCAAGCTTTATGTTTGAATACAAAGAATTAACCTTTGAATTTATAGAATCTTGAGTGCTAGCTGGAAATCTAGAGTTACTAAAGCCATCAGTGTTAAGGCTGCTCAGCTTTTGTTCTATTTCTTTATAACCATTAATTGCAGAAATAAAATCTCCTTCATTAAACTTTTTCTTAAAAAAATCATATTGTATTTCTAATGCATTAATTTTATCTTTGGTTTTTTCTACAAGTATCTCATCTTTAGTTTTTTCTTTTGGCTTTTCTTCTTCTTTTTCTTCTTTATTTTTATTTAGCTGAGCAAGTTTTTCTTTGTTCTCTATAAAGTCATTAGGGTTAACTTTATTAATTGCCATATTTATTCCTTCGTTGGCTTCGATATTTTGCGGATCAAGATTTAAAGCTTTTGAGTACCAATCAGCAGCTGTATCCCAGTTTTCTGCAAGTAATTCTTTTTTTGCGTTTCTTAGAAAAATTTCAATATTAGCGGTTGCTTCTTGTTCTATTTCATTTTTTGTTTTTTCGTCTGATTGAATTGCACCAAGCTCATTTTCATTTATTTTGAACTGAATATCTGCAGCTAATTGTTTAATTCCTTTGTAATCGTCTAGCTCATTTTCTTGAAGTAGGTTTATTAAATCACCTGCGTTTTTTAATGCCATTTCAAGATTATTTTTTTCTAGATTGGTGTTGGTTTCAACATAAAACTTTTCGAGTTTAGTATTTATTTCTGCATTTGATTTTTTTGAAATCTGAATTTTTTCAGAGCTTTTCTTTGTGGTGGATATTTTTTTCTTGTTAGATGAATCTGAGTTTAAAAAGAAATAACCACCTATTAAAAATAATATTCCATACATAGCAATTCTTTTAAGATTTTTTTTATCAATATTTTTGAGGTTAAATTTTTTAAAATTGAATTTTTTATTTGTCGTTTTTTCTTCTTCTGCTTCTTCATCATATATGGGAGGAGCTTGTTGTTTGAAGTCATTGTATAGGTTGTGGTCATCGCTTGCGCTTTCATCATCCAGTGTGGCTAAATTAAAAGTTTTAGTTTTTTTAATATTCGCACTTTCATCTGGCTGATCTTTATCGTTAAAGACGTTGGTGAAATTAGTATTTGATTCTGAACTGTCAGTTTGAAACTCTAAGAATAAACTTCCACACTTTATGAGGTCTGAATCTCTTAATTCTTTAGTTTCATTAATTATTGAGTCATTAATTAAAACTTCTTCACTATTATCAATTAGTTCTAAATAAAACTTATTTGATTCTCTAAAAATTTTAAAGGCAAAGTCGGGAATTTTTGTGTCCTCAAAATTTATATTGCATGAGCTATCTTTTCCTATTGTCCAGGAAGAATCTTTGGTTTCTAAATCAATGCTGTTAAATTTAGAGCTTCCTTTGATTATTATAAGTTTTCCTAGGCTTGGCTCGTTGCCATTAGTTATCTGAGTTTTTGCTTCAGTGCCAAGGTCAAGTGGTGCGAAAGATTTATCTAGTTCGTCTTCTGTGTATTCTAAATTACTTGATGGATTTGTCACTGGCTCTATTAATTTTGATTTCATAAAGCTTTCAGTTAGCGGCTTTTCTGAAATAAATTCATTCGCTGTTTTATAATCTATTAAAGCCGAGCTATTATTTGAGAATTTTTTAAAATCCTCAGTAAATTGATTTTCGTTGATATTTATTTCAGAGTCTAATTTATTATCTATTTGGCTGTTAATTACATCATCATTATTAGTCTCTATTGGTAAAATTTTTGCTACAGGGACATTTTTTAGTTGTACAATGGATTTTTTCTCTATTGATGCAGATAATTCATATCCATTAAATTTAATTATGTCATTCTCTTCTACATTTGCTTGCTCAATTAATTTTTTGTTTTTAAAAAGATCCGAGAATAATGATTTATTTTGTAAGTAGAGATTATTTCCACTTGAATGTAATAATATATGTTCTTTTGATATAGATTCGTCTTTTATTATTAAGTCACATTTACTGTCACTGCCAATTATTATTTTGTCTTTGTCGAAGTTAAATTCTTTTATGGCACCATCTGGGTAAGTTAAATTGATTTTAATCATTTAATCACATCCTCCTCGCCAAGAATTTTTCTGGATTCAAAAATTAATGATATAGATTTTTCACATAATTTAGTTCTAGAGGTTTGTTCGCAGGGTAAATGTATCAGTGTTTCTTCTTGGGTTGCGCTTTTGAATCCATTTTCAGACGTTGAAGCAGATTTTCTGTTGATTGATTCTATAAAGCCAGTAACTTCATCGCTCAGTATTGATAAGATTCTTATTGATTGAGCTTTTGATCTTCTGTATTGCATTTTCTCAAAACTAAGCTGAGCATCTTTTTCAAGGTTAGCTAATAAATTTTGTATTTTTTCTAAAGTAAAAGACTCATAATTTTTGGCTTTTTTATTTAGGTTGTCGTAGGCATAAGAGATTCTAAAACCATGTAAAGCTCTAACAAAGTTGCCATTAGAATAATCTCTCATTGCTTCTTTAAATTTTGCGATACTAATTATTTCATCCCTAATCTTTGGTGTATATGAATCTTTTTTAAAAGCATTGCTTGGCAGGGGTTTTTCGTTAAGGCTGTTTTTTTTCTTTTTTTTAGTATTTGCTGATTTGTTTATTTCGGCAGTTTTATTTTTGGGGCTAAAATATAAGTATGCACCACCAATGGCTAATAGTAGAATAAGTACTCTCAATATGTTTGATTTTTTTTTAACTTCACCAACTAAAGTATTTACTTTAAAATCTTCATTAAAATTGGTGTTGAAATCATTTTTAAAGTCATTACTCAATATTGTATAAAGATGAGAGCCTATTCCAATTTTGTCATTATGTTTTAGTGCTAATTTTGATCTACTAAGTTTTCCATTTAAACTGAATCCGTTTTGAGATTGCAGGTCTAAAACAAAAAGCTCACCTAAGTTGTTTAATTCAAACTTTAAATGATTTCGGGATAAAGCAACATCCTCAACAAAAATATCATTTTCTTTAGATCTCCCAAATGTTGTAATTTGCTTTTCTATTTTAAATTGAGTTCCATTTGGAGCAACTAATAAATACATTTAAACAGCCTCCTCCATTTGTTTTTCTAAAACTATTACATAAATAGAATCTAAGATCGATATATTTAGAATATACGAATTTTGTCCAAGGATCATGTTTTTTTCAATATGTTTGATCCCATTTTTAGCTTTTGAGATTGCTTGGTTGATTTTTTCCTCAATGCTCATGTCTCTTATAAATTCTGATATAGATTTATTTTTATGTGATTTAAGATTAATCTCAAATAATTGTTGCGCCAAATTATTGGCATGAATGAGTTCACCCTTTTTGTTTAACAACATTCCTGGGTTTGTAGTTTCTTCAATTGATTGCACAAGCTTATTTATACTGGTTAAAGAATTATTAAAAGCTTTGCTAATTAAAAAATTTACTTGCTCCTTAAGCGAAGTGTATTCTTTGCAATTAAAGTTATGAGATATCTCTGTAGACTCACCAGCTAAAGTTTTTTCTATTTGGGAAACCATCTTATTAACTGGTCCAAATATCCATCTATACGAAAATATAATAAATATTATTCCAGCTAAAAACACAAAAAATAAAGAGTTCATTATTTGATCTAAAGATTTCACCAATGTTAAGTGCTGATTTTTTTGATCCATTGAAACAAAAACCAAGGCTTTAGTAGTGTTTGTTCCGTTTTTTGAGATTTTTAAAGGATAGGAGATGTAGCCCTTTTTTTCTGAAAAAAATACAGCTGGCTTGCTTTTTTCTAACGCAAAAATAGCATATTTATTTTTAGTTTTTTCTCCTAAGCGTGATCTAGGAGCAATAATAGATTTATCACTAGGGTTAATTATAATTGCATCTACTAGCCCCTTTGTTTGACCTGGGTACGAATCAATTTCGGTTATTAGTGAACCATAGTCATTTTCAAGAATTGCAGTTTGATTTAGTCTTACTATTTGTCTGGCATATAGTTTTCCTAGTTCAATAGAATTGGTGTTTATTTTCTTATTGGCTAAATTAATCATCGGAATAGCAACAAAAATTCCTAGAATTAAAGACCAAAAAAGAAAAAAACTTATTAATAATATTCTTAGGTTTATTCCACTACTAATTTTGTCAGCTATTGGATATAATTTATTAGGTAAAAAATCTAAATTTACAGCCTTGTTTTTTTTTTTAATTTCAATTTTTCTTTTGTCTTGTTTGAAATTTAGCCTCGGTATTTTAGATATATTGTTTCCTAAGACATTTTCATTTTTTGCTTTTAAAACTTTTATCAAAAAGGAATCAATTTTCACAATATCGTTAGCTAACAAATTTTTAGTTTCAATCTTTTCTTTGTTAACTGAAAGGCCATTGGCAGAGCTAAGGTCTTCTATATAAATACTGTTTTTAGTTACTATTAATTTTGCATGATTTTTAGATACATTTATAGAAGATAATACGATGTCAGATTTTGATGATCTGCCAATAATGTATTCACCATTTTCTAACTCAATTTGTTTGTTGAGCTTTTTGTCTTTGGAATTTATTATGGCTAGTTTAATCATATTTAATCTCAAGTTGGTCGCCGATAGCCCAGTTGTTTTTTTTACAAAAATTATGTTGTAATTCAATCAATGTAAGCATTGGGGAGTGAAGTTTTGAAATTCTCCATGGTTTAAGTTGTTGAATATACATTATTTTTATTTCTTCATTTATAAAGACTAAGTCTATTGGGAATTTCATAAACATTGAGTGAGCAGATCCACAATTTTTAAAGACCATTGCCTCACTTGATGTCAGACTTTTATAGGGAATTAGTCCAAATACTTTAGATTTTAGACTATTGGCATAAAACACATTAGTTAATTTTTCAGAATTAGGCTTAGAAATGTTATTTATGTTTAAAATTTTCATTCAACTATCCACCAATCATTTTAATAACCATTGGTCCAAAAATAATTAACATTACAGCAGGCATAATAAAAAGCACTAACGGAATTAGAATTTTTTGACTTGCTTCTGCACCCATTTTTTCTGCTTTATTGATTCTTATATTTCTCATAGAATCAGATTGAGCTCTAAGCACTGTTCCAATACTAGCCCCCATTTTGTCAGATGAAGTTAAAATTGAAACTAAACTTGTAGTTTCTGAAATATCAATTCTATTTGCAAAGTCCTTTAAAGATTCAGACCTAGTTTTTCCTAATTGAACGTCTTTTAAAAATTCTGAAAGCTCTTCAACCATTGGTGATGGTTTAGATCTTTCTACTATTTTACCAATAGAACCTAAAAAATCTAAGCCAGCTTCGGTACAAAGTGTTAATAAATCAATTACATTAGGAAGCGCTAGCCTTATTGATTGTTGTCTAGCTTTTTTTAATCCACTTATATGGATATTTGGGTAGAAAAATGCCGTTGCAATCATTCCCAATAGTATTAACGGAGAAGGAGGTTCTTCTTTGAATGCCAAAATTAAACCGCAAGCTATAAAAATAAATACTGTTATCCATAATTTTGCAGCGACAAATTCGCTGGCTGAAAAACTTTTGCTTACCCCGGCTCTAATTAATTCACTTTTCCACTTGGCAATTCTTTTTGGTCCCCAAAGGCTAACAGCAAGATCTAATTTTGGGCCCTTTAGAAGGGGTTGTGCAACTTTTATATAGATTGGAAGATTTAATTTTTTTTCTGACTCATCCCAGCTAACAAGTCTATCTTCAGCTGCAGATTGAGTACTAGATGTTTGAATTTTATATGTAGCTAAAAAAACAGCTGCACCAAACAAAAAAATTGAAAAAATTATTAATGAAGACATATTATAAACCTGTAAGTTTTATCGGTATAAAATTAAAAAAATTAAACAATAAAGACTGCTTATCTTCTATTATCTCAAGTTTTAATTTTATATTTTGTTAAGATTTAGTTAATATAATTTTTTTTGTAGTTAATTTGTTAGCTCTCAAATTTTGCCTAGGTTTTTCATCTTTTGGTCTAATTTAATAATAATTTTGAAATATCCCTATGAAAATCTAGGTTAAGTTGTAGGTAAGTATAAATTAGAGTAACTTTAGTTTCTAATTATGTCTTTAAATCCTCAGCAAATAGAAGGTGTTATTAATACAGATGGTGCCACGCTTATTTTGGCAGGTGCTGGGTCTGGAAAAACTAGAGTTTTAACCCATAGAGTCGCCCATATGGTTGAAAGTGGCAAAGCTTTTCCTGGTGAAATTTTGGCTCTTACATTTACTAATAAAGCAGCCAAAGAGATGCAGCTTAGAGTAAGCTCATTGCTTAGTGAAAAATCTATTCCTTCTTATGATTTGTTAATAACTACATTTCATTCATTTGGTGTTCGTATACTTAGAGAATTTGCCACAGAAGTTGGCTTAGATGATAGATTTATAATTTTTGATAGCTCAGATCAAGCTTCATTGGTTAAAGAATGCATGAGAGAGTTGGATATTGATCCTAAAAGAGTTCCTCCTAAACTAATCGTTTCACAAATTAGCCAGCTAAAAAACAATGAAAGTTTTTTTGAGGTTTTAAAAGGGAACTCAACTGGTTTTAACCAAGAATATTTTGAATTAATAAAACTTTATCATCAAAAAATAACTAACCATAATGCAGTTGACTTTGGTGATTTGTTATTTAAAACATATTTACTTTTAAAAGAGAACGAAGAGATATGTAAAACGCTACAAAATAGATGGAAGTATGTATTGGTTGATGAATATCAAGATACCAATAGAATTCAATTTTTAATTTTAGAAAAGCTTTGCCAATCTAATAGAAATTTATGTGTTGTTGGCGACGAAGACCAAAGTATTTATAAATGGAGAGGAGCAGACATAAAAAATATTTTGGATTTTGAAGAGGTTTTTCCAGAGGCGAAGGTGATTCGTCTTGAGCAAAATTATCGCTCAACTTCTAATATTATTCATTGTGCTTCTAAAGTTATTGCCAACAATAAGGATCGATATGAAAAAAAATTATTCACCGAAAATATATCTGGCGATCCTGTAGCCGTTTTTCATTTTGATACTGACAGTGATGAGGCTTCCGGTGTTGTTAGAAAAATAAAATCTTTAACCATGAAAGATTATGATTTTAATGATGTAGCAATTTTGTATAGAACTCATGCCCAATCAAGAATAATTGAAGACGCATTAAGGTCTTATAATGTGCCATACTCTATTTTTGGCTCTTTAAAATTTTATGAGAGATCAGAAATTAAAGACTCTTTGTGTTACCTAAGGTTGGTGTTGAATTCAACAGATGACTTAGCTTTTTTAAGAGTGATAAATCAACCAACAAGAGGAATTGGAAAAAAGACAATAGAAACAATCAGACAATTCGCTATTAGTAACAAACTTCCTCTGCTAGAGGCTTCATTTCAGTTAGCAAGTACTGGCACACTAAGGGCTAAAGCAAAATCTTCTATTTTAAAGTTTTATGAAATAATTGATTACGCAAAAAAAATGATGAATCAATCAAATTCTTCTGTCGTAGATCAATTTCAATATATTATGGAAAAATCTGGATACACAGAATATCTGATAACAGAAAATACATTTGAATCTAAAGCAAGAGTCGATAACTTGAGAGAATTTGAAAACGCTCTAACTGAATTTCATAAAAACACTAAAGATCCTTCGTTGAAAAATTTTCTAGAAAAAGTTGCCTTAATAAACGATCATGAAGATAAACAAGAAAACTCTTCAAGTATTAAGCTGATGACATTGCATGCATGCAAAGGATTAGAATTCCCTGTGGTGTTTATGGTCGGGATGGAAGATGATCTTTTTCCAAGCAATAGAGAAGATGACCAAATGAGTTCGACGGAAAGGTTAGAGGAAGAGCGTCGTCTTTGTTATGTTGGTATGACAAGAGCCCAAAAAAAATTATTTTTAAGCTTTTGTTGCTTAAGGCGTATATATGGCAGGAGTCAAAGAGCAATTCCATCTCCTTTCTTACTTGAACTTCCATTGGATTGTATTGATATTTTAGATAAGAGAGCAGTTTATAAAGAGTTTCCATCATTGATGCATTTTAATTCGGGTCATGGTGTTCCAATGCAGGCAGGAAATAATCTTCACCAAGAATCTAGTTTTAACGATGATTTCTATCAAGATAGTGGTGATGAGTTTGGCGGTGCTTATGATGATTCATCAATAGATAATGATGATAGTGGTTTTAAAGCTGGTCAGAGAGTAACTCATCCTGAATACGGCGCTGGTATAATATTATCTTTGTCTGGAATTGGCGATAGCTCAAAGGTGTTAGTTAAGTTTAACCACGGAAAGCCAAGGAAGTTTGCAATAAAATTCGCACCCCTTAGAGCTCTCTAAAAGGAATTTTTTCAAACTATTACATTTAAAAAATACTTATTCTTGGTTACTTTATAAGGTTTATTTACCTTGAATTAAATTCAATATCTTATTAAAAGTTATTTATGCTTGAGATTACAGATAAAGTTATAGAAGATGTTGCCAAACTTTCAAGATTAAAAATTAACAAAAAAGATATGACTGCAATAAAGGAAAAGTTTTCTGCAGTTTTAAAGAATTTTGATCAATTAAAAAATGTTAACACAGAAAATGTTGAACCTTTAATTCATTTTAAAGAAAAAATTATACCAAGATCAGACAAGGTTTCTAAAACTATTTGCAGAGATCAGGTTTTATCTTCTTCCAAAGATCATTTTGAAGGATGTTTTAGAATCCAAAAAGTTGTGGATAGTGGAGAGTAATAAAATGAGTGATATCAATAAACTACTTAACGGTTCATTCAAAAATATTAGAGATGCAATAGATTCAAAGCAAGTTAGCTCACTTGAGTTAACTCAGGCAAGTTTAAATAAGACTAATAAACTCAACCAAGAATTAAATGCTTTTATAAATATTTGTCCAGATTTAGCAACTGCTTCAGCTAAAAAATATGATTCGGTAGGAGTTGCCTCAACTCCTCTTTCTGGAATTCCTACTGGAGTAAAAGATTTAATTTGTCTTAAAGATTATCCAACAACAGCTGGTTCAAAAATGTTAAAAGATTTTGTTTCTCCCTATGATGCCACCGTTGTTACAAAATTAAAAAATGCAAATGTGCCTTTAATTGGAAAAACAAATCTTGATGAATTCGCTATGGGTTCATCAAATGAAAGTTCTTTTTTTGGACCTTGTAAAAATCCTTGGGATGTAGGCAGAGTATGTGGAGGTTCTTCTGGAGGTTCTGCATGTGCAGTTAGTTCTAGAATGGTTCCTATTGCTCTTGGCACTGACACCGGAGGTTCAATTAGACAGCCAGCTGCTTACTGTGGAATTACCGGACTTAAGCCAACATATGGGCGAGTTTCTAGATATGGTGCTATTGCTTTTGCTAGTAGCCTTGATCAAATAGGTAGCATGGGTGTTGATGCTTTGTCTTGCGCTGCTTTGCTGGAAACAATTTGTGGTGAAGATGTTTACGACTCAACTACAGAAGAAAATAGTGATACTAGTTTTTATAAAAATACAATAGCTTTTGTTGATAGCGAAAAAATTAAAGGAATGACAATTGGTGTGCCTGAAGTTTTTTTTAATGAGGGATTAGATGAGCAAGTAAAAAACTCTGTAATGGCGGCGGTAGAATTTTATAAAAACCTTGGGGCAAAAATAATTAGTGTAGATTTGCCACATATGAAATATTCATTGGCTACATATTATATAATTTGCACCTCTGAGTGTTCAAGCAATTTGGCTAGATATGATGGTGTTAGGTATGGACATAGGACAGATAAGGCTGAAGGCTTAAGTTTAGATGAATTTTATTCACTAAATAGAGGCGAAGGTTTTGGATATGAAGTTAAGTTAAGAATTTTAATGGGAACTTTTGCTTTATCGTCTGGGTACTATGATGCTTATTATAAAAAAGCTTCTCAAGTTAGAGCTTTAATAAAGAATGACTTTGATAATGCTTTTAAAAACTGTGATTTTATAATTGGCCCTACGGCCCCATCAACTGCATTTAAGTTTGGAGAAAAAAACAATGATCCTATGTCAATGTATTTATCTGATGTATATACTATGGCTGTAAATTTAGCCGGTCTGCCAGGTATCAGTTTTCCAGTTGGCTTTGATAAAAATAATTTGCCAATTGGTGCCCAATTAATTGGTAATAGGTGGTCAGAAAACCAATTATTGGGGGCGGCGTATTGTTATGAAAAATTAAATTCAGGCTTGGACCTTGTTCCAGGAATTAGTAAGGAAGTTTGATATGAGTGGATTTGAAACAGTAATAGGATTAGAAGTTCACGCTCAGCTTTTAACGAACACAAAAGCTTTTTGTTTATCTGATAATAATTTTGGAGATGAGCCAAATTCAAATATAGGTCCCGTATCTATTGGTTTGCCTGGAGCTTTACCTGTTCTAAATGATAAAGCTATTGAGTTAGCAATTAGAGCTGGAGTTGCTTTAGATTGTGAAATAAACCCATGTAGTATTTTTTCAAGAAAAAATTATTTTTATCCAGACTTGCCAAAAGGTTATCAGATTTCTCAATTTGATAAACCAATTTGTACAGGTGGAAAAATTGTAATTGAATTAAACGAAAATGAAACAAAGACTATTAATCTTGAAAGAATTCACATGGAAGAAGATGCGGGAAAATCTATTCACCTTCCAAGTGCCTCATTGATAAATTTAAATAGATCAGGAGTACCGTTAATTGAGATCGTAACCAAGCCTGATTTGCGTTCAGCAAATGAAGCTAGTTCTTACTTGCGAAAACTCCATGCAATATTAATGTTTGCTGAGGTTTGTGATGGAAATTTAGAACAGGGGAATTTTAGATGTGATGTTAATGTTTCTGTCAGGCCAATTGGTCAAAAAGAATTAGGAACTCGAGCAGAGATAAAAAATATAAACTCATTTAGATTCGTAGAAAAAGCTATTGAATTTGAAGTTGCAAGGCAAGTTGCGGTAGTGCAATCTGGCCAAAAAGTAATACAAGAGACTCGAGGATGGGACTCTGGCGCTAATAAAACTTTTTCTATGAGAACTAAGGAAAACGCTAATGACTATAGATATTTTCCCGAGCCAGATATGCCACCCTTAATTGTAACAGAAGAATTTATAAATCAAATAAGAAGTAATATGCCAGAGCTTCCAAATCAAATGGAAAAACGATTTCAAGATTCTTACAATTTAAGTTTGCTAGATGCTAAAGAATTAAGTACCACAAAAAAGCTCTCTGATTATTTTGAAGAAGTTTGTAAACATAAAGTTTCTCCAAAGTTGGCTTCAAATTGGATTTTGTCTGAGCTGCTTAGAGTTCTTAAGGAAAAAGATTTACAAATTAATGAATCCCCTATTGAGCCAGAAAGATTAGCTAAAATGATAGCTTTAATTGAAAAAGGAGATATTTCAGGTAAAATTGCTAAGAGTGTTTTTGCAGAGATGTTAGAGAGTTCAAAGCTTCCCGGGGAAATTGTTACAGAAAAAGGTCTTGTACAAATTAATGATGAAAAAACTATTAATAATTGGATACAGGAAGTGATTGAGACAAGTCCTGAACAAGTAAAATCATATAAAGAAGGCAAAACAAAACTTTTTGGTTTTTTTGTTGGTCAGGTTATGAAGAAGTCAGCTGGCAAGGCAAATCCTGAGATTTTAAATAAATTAATTAAAGTAAAACTCAGTTAATATTCTGGTTATATTTTTCGACATCGACTTATAGTATTTTAAAATCGTTGCCTAGAAAATATTATCTATGTAATATAAAAATGTGTTTACATATAATAAAGTTTTTTCAAAATTAGAAAAAAAATGGCAAAATTTTTGGGAGGAAAATAAGCTTTTTAAAGCTGCAAATCCTGGAGAACCTGGTAGTGAGAAACCAAAATACTACTGTTTAGACATGTTTCCTTATCCTTCTGGTGCAGGACTTCATGTTGGCCATCCAGAAGGATACACAGCAACAGATATTGTTTGTCGTTATAAAAGAATGAAAGGCTATAATGTTTTACACACTATGGGTTGGGATGCTTTTGGCCTGCCAGCTGAGCAATATGCAATAAAAACTGGTGTTTCACCAAAAGAAAGTATTAAGGTAAATAGTGCTAATTTTAAAAAACAATTAAAAGCCATTGGTTTGTCCTTTGATTGGGAAAGAGAAATTTCTACCTGTGATCCCAGTTTTTATAAGTGGACACAATTTATTTTTTTAAAACTTTACTCTAAAGGACTGGCCTATCAAAAAAAAGGTTTAGTAAACTGGTGTCCAGAACTTAGAACTGTATTAGCTAATGATGAAGTTATTGACGGAAAGTCTGAAAGAGGAGGCCACCTTGTTGAGCGAAAACTTATGAGGCAATGGTATTTAAAGATTACAGATTACGCTGATGATTTATTAAATGGCTTAACAAATCTTGATTGGCCAAAATCAACAAAAGAACATCAAAAAAATTGGATTGGAAGATCTATTGGCGCCAACATAAATTTTTTAATAAGTAATTCAGATAAAAAAATTACGACTTTTACCACCAGAGCAGATACTTTAATGGGGGTTACTTTTATAGTGTTGGCTCCAGAGCACCCATTGGTTGATGAAGTACTTGTAGATGAATACAGATCATCAGTTGAGCAATATCGTTTGTTGTCATCTAAAAAAAGTGATTTGCAAAGAACCGATTTAAATAAAGATAAAAGCGGGGTTTTTACAGGTGGATATGCAATTCATCCACTAACAAAAAAAGAAATTCCAATTTGGGTAGCAGATTATGTTTTATATAGCTACGGAACTGGAGCAATCATGGCTGTTCCTGGTCATGATGAAAGAGATTTAGAATTTGCTAATAAATATTCTTTAGCTGTTTTAAATGTTTTAGATGATAAAAATAATGTAATAAATTCTAGTTGGGATGATGATTCAATAGATGGATTGTCTTCTTCATTAGCCACTAAAAAAGTAATTGAAACTCTAAGTGTAAATGGCTCGGCTGAGAAAAAAATTCAATATAAATTAAGAGACTGGACTTTTTCTAGGCAAAGATACTGGGGGGAGCCAATCCCAATAAGAATGAATTCTGAAGGGGTGGAAACACCTCTAATGGAAGATGAACTTCCTTTGGTTCTTCCTGATATTAATAATTATCAACCAAGTGATTCTGGTCTTTCTCCCTTGGCTAGGGTTAAAGAGTGGGTTTCAGATCATCCAAATGGAATATTGGAAACTCATACTATGCCTGGTTCTGCTGGCTCTTCTTGGTACTGGTTAAGATATATGGATCCTAGCAATGAAAGTGAACCATTTTCCTCTGCTTCTGAAAAATACTGGGGACAAGTTGACCTATATATTGGAGGAAGTGAGCATTCAGTTGGTCATTTATTATACTCAAGATTTTGGAATCGTTTCTTATATAAGCTTGGAATGGTCTCGCATGAAGAACCTTTTAAAAAGGTAGTCCATCAAGGAATGATATTAGGTGAAGATGGCGAGAAAATGAGTAAAAGTAGAGGAAATGTTATTAATCCAGATGATATTATCTATGAATTTGGAGCAGATACACTAAGGCTATATGAAATGTTCATGGGTCCGCTTGAGAAAACTAAACCTTGGAAAACATCAGGAATCAATGGAGTAAATAGTTTCTTAAATAAAGTTTGGAGTCTTTTAATAGATTTTGAAAGTGGGATTATCAAAAGTAATGTTTTAAAGGATTTTCCAGAAAAATCTTGGGATGATAAATTTGTTACCACTTATAATAACAGTATAAAAATAATAACTAATGATATTGAAAATTTAAAGTTTAATACTGCAATTTCTCAGTTAATGATTTTAAGAAATGAAGCGCAAAAATTTTATAATAATCACCAGTATCTTCCAAGAAGTTTTACCAAAAATTTTATAAAATTATTGTTCCCTTTTTCTCCTCATATTTGTGAAGAAATATGGTCTATGGCTAAATTTAATGATCTTTTAAGTTATTCTTCTTGGCCATCTTTTGATGACTCTAAAACTAAGTCCTCTAATTTTGAATTACCAATTCAAGTAAATGGAAAGCTAAGAGATAAGATAACTATAGAAAATTCTCTTACTGAAGAGGAAATTAAAAAATTAGTATTAAAGAGTGAAAAATTAAAAAAATGGCTAAGTGACAAGGAACTTAAAAAATTCATATACGTAAAAAATAGACTTGTAAATATTGTTGTAGTTTAATCTCTCTTGATGACTACTATTTTTTCTAAAATAATTTCTAAGGATATTCCTGCTGATATAATTTATGAAGACGAGGTTTGTTTATGCTTTAAAGATATTAATCCTAAAGCGCCGATTCATTACTTATTAATCCCAAAAGTTACTATAAAGTCTATCCAAGAAATTTCAGCTAATAATAGTGATATTGTAAAGCATATGTTTGAAATCTTGCCAATAATAGCTAAGAAATTAGCGGTGGCTGATAAAGGTTATAGAATTATAAGTAATTGTCGTGAATATGGTGGTCAAACAGTAGATCATCTTCACTTTCATATTTTAGGAGGAAAACAGCTAGGTTGGTCCCCAGCTTAGATCAGTGTAATGAGAAAATTTTTAATTAGTATAGCGGTTTTATTTTTAATAGTAATAGTTAGTATTTATGCCTTTTTAGGGTTTTCTAAACAAGATATCCAGAAATCGTTAGTAGCCAAACTAAACTCAAGTATTAATGGTAAAATAAGTTTTTCTGAAGCAAGTCTTAAGGTTTTTCCTACTTTAAAGCTAGTCTTAAATGATGCAAAAATTGTTCATGAAAACAATGTAGAGTTTTTAAAAGCAAAAAAACTCTCTCTGGTTTTACCAGTAAAATCACTTATTAGTAGTCCAAAGATTAATTTGGTTTTTACTAAGTTAAATCTTAACTATGTAGACTCTGGAAAAGACAACTCTGTTAATAGAATTTTTAAAAATAGTGATAAAGAAGTAGAGATTAAGAAAAAAGACTCATCTAAGAAAAACTTTGTTTCAAGGTATTTTGAGAAAAAAACAAACAATTCACAAATAAGCTTACTTGTTGAGGACTCAAATATTAATTACCAGAATCCAGCGGCCAGTTACTATTTTCAAAATGTTAATTTAAAAGTTTCTAATTTATTATTTAACTATAAATCGTCAGTTGAATTTAAAGGTATTTTTAATAAAAATAATTTTAATTTTTCAACGGTTGTATACCCAGTCTCTGATAGTGATAAGCTCATAAAATCTTTGAACTTTTCTTTTCCTGGAGTTAAAGGTTTGCTTACGGGAGAACTTAGTTTAGGCAAAGTGATATCAGGAAATCCTAAAATCAATATTGAATACTTAAACATTGATCAATTAACTAATTCTTTAGCTAGTAAAGCAAAAAAAAATAATGAAAATACATCAGAAACTTCAGAAGTAGTTAAGAACTCAAATTTATATTCACTGTTTTCAAAGTTGGATTTAGCAGTTAAATCTTTTGCAAGTTCATCTTTGGCAAAAAAATTAAATATTAATATTGATTTGTCAGTTAAGAAAATTGAAGTTATGGGCGCTCCCTTTTCAAGTTTTTTAGCTAAAGTAATAGTCAATAAAAGTAAGGCTGAAATTTCTAAGCTTAAGTTGAATTTTTTTGAAGGGGAAATCAACGGAGGATTCTCTCAAGGATTATCACCAAGAAATCTTAGCTTTTCTTCAAATGTTAATGCAAAAAATTTTAATATAGAAAAATTTAATTCATATTTCTTTAAAAAATATGAAAAAATAATTTCTGGCTTAGCCAATGGATCAATGTCATTTGCTGTGCCTAGTTTTTCTAAAAGAAACATTAACTCTGGTTTAAACGGTTTTTTAAAATTCAAATTAGAAAAGGGAAAGCTTAATTTAAAGTTTGCTGAAGACTTGTCGAAAAATATTTTAAAGATTAAGCCATTATTAGGACTCGCTAAGCTTAAAGATAAAAATATTGATATTGATAAACTATATAATAAGTTAGAAAGCAATCGAGACTTTAGTGGAGAGTTTAAAGAATTTGTTTTAGATTCAAAGTTTGTATCTAATGGTTTAAAAATTAATAATTTAGTGACAGTTTATAAATTGAATTCTGGTAAAGATATTTTCAAGCGATTACAATCTACAGGCAATATTTATTTTGATAACACATTAAAATTGAATTCTAATTTATTTGTAGAAGATGAAAAATTTAAAAATTATAATTTTATGGGAAATTATAATGCAGAAACAAAAGAAATGAAGATCCCATTTATTATTAGTGGTAATATAAGTAATCCTAGATTTGATTTCTCTTCTACTATTAAATCTTACAAGCAAGCAGCAGTTAAAACACAGACTGAGAAATTAAAAAACAAAGCTAAAGCCAAAATTAAGGAAAAAATTCTTGAAAAAACCGGAGGCAAGGCTAAAGAGTTTTTAGATAAGATTAAGCTCCCATTTTAGGGTATGTATGGATTAATAGTTAGCTTTTATTAGAAAATTATCAATAGCGAACTATAAAGGGGTTTACCTAGGGTGATTAAGAGAGCTTCGAAGTTTTTTACCTTCAATTACTGTTGGCGTAGAGCAGTCTGCATTTTGTGAAGATGTTTTTACTGCTTCACAAAATGCTTTACTACTAAGAAGTTTACTTTGCATTGCTTTAATGGACCCACCTAATGCAGTTTGCTCAATTTTATCAGCAAGTTGTTTTGTTAATATAGATAATTCTGCTTCTGAAATTTGTAAATCAGTAAGTGGTAGAAGTAAATTTTGTCTAGCTTGAATAACTTTAAGTGCCTCGTCAACTTTCAATTCTTTTGCATTTTCAAAGTCAACAGTTAACCTTTTATATGCAGTAGTAAATTTTGTTAAATTCTTACTATGAATCCCTCTTAAATCGCTTAAAAGAGCAAAATACTCAAAATTAGTTAGATGTTTTTTTTTACCTATAACTGATTTGTCTTTCTTAAATAAATCTATTTCCTTTATTTGTCTGTTAACTGCTTTTATAGATTCAGCTTCTTTAGCTATTTCTTTTTCAAGAGCAGCTAAATTTTTATAAGTTGTTTGTAGATCTTGGGCAAAAGAAGGTGCAATAAATAAGATCATAAAGTATATTAAGATTTGTTTAAAAATTATATTTTTTTTCATTTATTCAGAATAACTTAAAACATTAATTATTTACACCAAAAGTATTTGACACTTTTTGGATTAGAAAAGTATTAATAATCTATTAGAAAATTGTTTGGTTAAGAAATTGTAAATTTTAAGTATACATAGTTAACAATTTTTGTCATTACGGCTAGAAAATCTAAATATTAAGTAATATATTCAATTACTTAGCTAGTTCGTTATTTGGCTCAATTAATGCATTTCTAATAGTATGAAAAGCATTGGTTTTTATATTATAGGTATCTTTTTTCTTTCTTCTTGTGGTTTACAGGTGATTGATTCGCAATCAAGTGGGGCTTTAGATTCTAGCTGTGATACTTGTGGATATTATTTAAATAGCAATAAGGAATTAGTTTCTTGGCCAAAAAATAAGCCTTTGGTTTTTGTTTTTGATTCTAAATTTCCTGCTTCAATGAAGGAAACAGTTATTAGAGCTGCTAAATCTTACTCAAATATTCTATCTTTCAATCCAATAGTGATTGATGAGACTAAGGTTTATAATGGTTCAGAAATTGTTCCTAATTCTAAATCTGGAGTTTCTAGCCAGGTAAGTGATAATATAAATGTTATTTACTATATAGAAAATTCTAGTGTGATTGACCTTGTAAATAAAAATGCTTTAGCAATTACCTTAATTAAGTCTACAAGCAATATTATTTTAGAAGCAGATATTATGATTAATAAAAAAATGTTTTCAAGCTTTAAGACAACTTCTGAATATAGTGTTGATAAATTATTTTTAACTATGGTTCATGAATTTGGTCATGCACTTGGAAGAGTGCACACAAAAGAGGGAATTATGAAGTCAACATTAGATTTTAATTTAACCAAAGAAAATGTTTTTGGTGATATTGATGAAGTTATCTTAGATAAAAAATTCTATGTTATTTAATTATTCTTTAAGTGGGATTTATATAATCTTTTAAATGATTTTCAATTACGAATTTTTGCTTGTCATTTAAATCTACAAATTCAATTCCTATGCCTTTTGGGTGATCCTTAATGGGTCCAGGGTTAGTCCAGATTATTCTTCCAGACACATCAAAGTAAGAATCTTGATTTTTAAAGATTATTCTTAAGTGTATTTTTTCGTTTTCAGCGCCGCGGTAATTTGTTGCTAAGAACATCCCATCAGGGGATATATTGGCTGAATATTCCACGACAGGGCTCTCGAGCCCTTTTACAAGCATTTCAACCTTGATTTTCGTACTAATTCTAAAGCTCTTTCGTTTATTCTTGGATGTGTTTAAGCCATGAATTTTTTTTGCATTCGAGCTGCTCATTTATTTAGTTTAAATTTGTTTTAAATATTAGTAAAGTCATCTGGATGGCAAAAAATAAATCAAAAAAATCAGCAAGAAAAAAAGCAAGCTTAATGCAGAAGTTTAAGAAAGCTAGGCGTGCAGCTTCTGGTTCCAAGAAAAGAAAATATAATTAACTCAAGTATTTCTGAATAATAAATTCTGGTTTATCAGATATTATTGCTTATTAAACCTAAGGTTCTTTCTCTGCTTCAATAATTCCATTAATTGGAACTATTGTTAGTTCGCCAAAAATATGACACTGACATCCTAATCTTTCGTTGGTTATATGAAAAACATTGCCAAGCAAGCTTTTTTCTTCTGCCTCCATTTTACTGATTGAATCTGAGCCCCCTTTTACTATTTTAATTTTACAGTCACAGCATGATGGTTTGCTACCACAAGTGGTTTTTAATGATAATTTTCTTCTGTTTAAGGCTTGGGTAAGTTTTTCACCTTCTTGTGCCTCTATTTCAATTGTTTTTTTTCCTGGTAGTTGAATTTTGAGCTTAAAGATTTTGTTCGTCATAATGATATATTATAGGTGAAAAATTAAGAGTTTAATTTAAAATTTAGAGTGAATTGATAATATTTTGTCAGATTATTTCTTTAATAAATATATAATTAAACTATGAATATTAAATATTTACTCGTACTTTGCTTTTTAATTTTTGGTTGTATAAATAAAAATTCTAAAGTTTCAATTAAAGAAGATGTATTTCAAAATTACTTAAATAAATCATTTGTAGAGATTGCAAAAGAAGAAAATCTTGATAGTTCTTCTGTCTATTTTTTTTCTAATGTTAGCGGAGAAGTTAATCCATGTGGATGCAGCTTTAACCCGAAGGGAGGGTTAGATAGAAGGTTGAATTTTATAAATTCAATTAAAGACAAAGAGAATGTTTTAATTGTTGACGCAGGAAACGCCTTATTTCCTTCTGAGATTATAAAAGATGAGAATAAGAAATTATTGTTACAAAATGCAAAGGTAATTGCCAGCTCTCATTCCAAAATGGGAGTTCAATTTAGTAATGTTGGATATCTTGATTTAGCTTATGGGTATAATTTTTTAAAAGATTTAGAAAAAGAGAATAAATATAAATATATTAGTTCTAATATTTTTAATGGCTCAGAACTTGCTTTTGAAGAATCAGTAAAAATAACAATTAACAAAATTAATTATTTAATACTTGGTTTATCTACAGGACAAGTTAAAGGTAAAAAAGGAAAGTTGAATTTTAAAGATCCAATTTTAGTTGCTCGTAGTTTAATTTCCAAGGCCAATAAAAATCAAAATATTATTATTTTAAGTGATATGAGTAGAGAAATGGATATTAAACTAGCTAACTCTATTAATAGGCCAATGTTTATTTTTAATGGTAGAGAAAATGCTGCTCTAGAAAGTCCATTTCATGTACAATCTTCATTGTTAATGCAGGCGGGCTTCCAAGGGCAACAATGGGGTGTTATGAATTTTACATTTAAAGATAAAACATTAAAGTGGTTAAACTTGTCAAAGGTTAATGAGTATAATAGAAAATTGAAAAATTTGAACTCTGAGAAAAAAATGCTTGAAAACTCTAGTTATTCTCAAGAACAAAAAACATCAAGAATTAAAGAAATTGATGATTCATTAATTGAGCTTAGAAAATATGTCCCCACTAATAAATCAACAACCAGTTATCTTACTTACAAGTTGATTGATATGAATTATATGTATGATGGTGAAAATGAGTTAACAAAATATGTTACAAAAAATTAATTTCGGTTATGTCAGTAATGTTATAAAAATTAGTGAAAATATTTATTTGCTCTATTGATTTATGTTCACTTAAAAATAAATTTATTTTAGATTTACCGACAATATTTTCAAAAGTGGAGCTATTTATAAGGGATTTTCCAGATGAAATAATTTTTACTTGAGGATAGCTATCATTGATGGTGTTTATAATATATGGGTAATGAGTGCATCCAAGGATAAGTATGCTTTTTTTATCTGTTTTCAGGGGCTTAAGATAAAAATTAATTATTTCTTTAGATAGTTTTGTGTCTAGAATTCCTTCTTCTACCATTGGAGCAATTAATGGGCATGGTACATTTATAAATCTTAATTTGTTTTGTGAAGAAACTGATTTTTGATAAAAATTAAGGTCTATTGTAGCTTTAGTTGCCAGTAAGTAAAAATTTAAGCCAGAGTCTTTAGTGTATATTTTCTCGCAATAATTTACAGTAGGCGTTACAACATCAATCACATTATTATTAAAGCTACTAAGGTCCAGAGTATGAATGAATTCTTTTAAAGAGCTTATTGTGTTGCAAGCAATTATTAGCCCAGCATAATCATTTTTATTAATAAAAAACTTTAAAGCATTTTTAGTTATAGTTTTTAGCTGGCTAACAGATTTATTTCCATAGGGATGATTGGCAATATCTGCATAGTAATCATAACTGTGAGAATTAGTTTTAATGAGCTCCTGAATTACAGAAAGTCCCCCGATTCCAGAGTCAATTACTGCATATTTTTTCATCATTCACTTTGTCCTGCTTTGTGAGTTATTGGCATCAGCCAACCTTGGCCAAAGCTTCGATTATTTATTTTAATTATTGGTGGAGATTGTCTTCTTTTGAATTCAGAATTAAAAAACTGTTCAACTAAATGATTATAGTTAATATTATAATTATTTAAAAACTTTATATACTTGTCTTTTTTTGATAAAAATTGATCTTTTAAAATATGTCTTTCTAAAATAGTGTCTAAAATTTCATAATTTGGAAGAGAATCTTCGTCTTTTTGATTATTCTTAAGTTCTGCACTTGGAGCTCTTTGCATTAATGAATTAGGAAATATATTTTCAATATTGTTGTTAATATAATGTGATAAGCCAAATACTTTTGTCTTAGTTAAATCACCAATTGGCAATAAGCATCCAATGATGTCACCATACAAAGTTGCATAACCAAGCGATAGCTCACTTTTATTTCCGGTGCCTATTACCAAAGAATTTTGTTCGTTGGCATAACTCATCAATATAAGGCCTCGAACTCTAGATTGTATATTTTGCAAGGTAATATCTTTTGAGAAGTTATCAATAGATTCTATAGCTTTTACAGCAAGGTCAATATTTTTTTCAATTAATTTAACTTGTAATTTAGTTATTAAGTTTCTAATAATTTCTAAAGAAATATTACTAGTGTATTTAGATGGCATTGAAATAGCAGTGACATTTTCTCTACCAATTGCTTTAGAAGATAAATATAGTATTAAAGCAGAGTCTATACCTCCAGAAAGTCCAATAATTGCTTTTTCAAAGCCATTTTTTTTAAAGTAATCTCTAATTCCAAGAATGATGTTATTGTGGATGTCCTGCCAGTAGTTAGAAAAGATTTTAATCTTTTCATGCTTTTGGTCTGTAATTGTTTGGCTATAAGTTAAAAAATGTTTAATTTTTCCATCTGGTGAAATTAACATTGATGCTCCATCAAAAACTATTTCATCATTAGCTCCAGTTTGATTTACATAAGCAATATTAATATTATTTTCAATAGCAATTTTAGAAAACAAATCAATTCTTTTTTTTATCTTTGTTGTTGTAAAGGGGGATGCAGAAATATTGATTAGATAATCAATATTTTTATAGTTTAATGAGTTTAGATATTTTCTTTCATCTTTAGAGTTATGTGCTGAAACTATATCCCAAGAGTCTTCGCAAATATTTATAGAAATTTTATTATCTTTAAATGTGAAAAAATGTTTAGTGTTTTGTTTGCTCGTAAAGAATCTCTGTTCTTCAAAAATATCATAATTAGGTAATTTTTGTTTTATATGAGTATGAATTACTTTGCCATTAGATATAAAAGAAGCGCAGTTATAATATAATAAGCCAACATTAGACTTTTGCCTGTGACCAAGGATAATTGAGGTTTTTAATTCTTTAGTAAAGGTTATAATTTTTTCTAGTTCTTTTTGTTCTTGAATATAAAGTTCTTCAATAGAATTAAGATCTCTTAGAGGATAGCCAGATATACTAAGTTCGGGAAAAATAATAATGTCAAATTGATGACCATGTTTTTTCATTATAGAAAAAATTTTAAAACAATTTTGTTTAAAATCACCAACAGTGGGGTTAATTTGCCCAAGCCCTATCTCTAGAGGCTTTTTATTTAATTCCATCTTATAAATTTTTATAAAGTATTATTAGCATCCAGTATACATAAATTATATGTCTCTTTTAAATTTTGGATTTATTATATACTATTAAATAGTAGGGATAATTATGGATAAAGCTGAGAAATTGAAAAATAAATCCTCAGAAGGGATGTCATTGAAAAAATTAAAGAATTTTTGGAAAAGTAAAAGCTCAATTAGCCAAGAGATTGAATCTAAAAAAGTTAAGCTACCTCCTGTGCCTAGCACTCAGAAAATCATAAGTAGTTCTACTTTTGCTAATACTGAAAAAAATGAATCTTCAAAAAAAGGAATATATGAATTAGATGTTGATAAGTTAGATAGTAGCTTAACAAAAATACCTGTTAACTTAATTAATTTTTTTAAAGGCTCTGTTGATATTAATTTTAGTGATACATACATTGATAAGTTTTATAAAGATTTAAAAAGTAGTAAATATCAACCTGTTGTTGTAGCAAAAGTAAATGATGGCTACGCGCTTATTTCTGGAGAGAAATATTTTCTTGCTGCTAAAAAATATAATTTACAATATTTAAATTGTATAATTAAAAATTCTTCAATTAGCGAAGCTAAGCTTCAAGCTATAGTTGAAAATAAGCACAGAAAAAATTTGTTACCTATTGAGGAAGCTGAGCTATTAAAGAATATTATGGACTCCGATAAGTCTTTGTCTCTTGAAAAAATATCAAAAAAAATTGGATCTCATAAATCGACTGTCAGTGAAAAAATTAAGCTTACCAATGCCCCAATAGAGATTAAGCAGGCTTTATTTCTTTTAGAAAATTCTTATATTACTCACAGGCATTGGAGAGTGCTTTCACGAATAAAAAATATAGAAAAATTAAAAGAAATTTTTAATTTAGCGATCACAAAAAGATATTCAGTTGCAGTTCTAGAAAGAACTCTACAGTCTTATGGTGTAAAAAAGGTTAATAGTAAAAGTATAAATTGTAATCAAGATTGGATTGGTTGTAGTAATGGTATTTATAGCTTTAAGTCTGTTAGTTTTGACCCTAAAAATCTAACGCCAGAATCTAAGAAACATTGTTTAGAAATAATTTTGCAGCTTAAAAAAGATTTAACCATGACCTGACATAAGCACAGGCTCATTTGATCTATCTATTTTTTTATTTTTCCCTAGTTCTTTAATCTCTTCAAAAAAACTAAAAGTTAGTTTTAATACTTCCTTAAAATCTTCTGTATTAAAAATAAATTTTCTAAACTTATTTGATTGAGGATAGCCAGCAGAATACCATGATAAAAATTTCTTAAAACAAAATTGCGCTCTTACTTCCGGGTAAAAATCATAAAGTAATTCTAGGTGTCTATTAATTAATTGTTCTAGATCTTTCTCTTCTGATATAAAAGTATGTTCAGAAAAAATTTCTAATGGCCTTGGTTGTGCTCCTTTGATTCCCTTTTTAAAATAATTTGTATTATCTGGAAGCTTTTTAAAGTCCTTTATTTCCAAGTCTTCAATCTGATAATTTTTACATTCATTCCAAAGCTTAAAAGCATCTCCAAATATCCATGGGTTTTTAAGAGCTGCTCTACCAATCATGACTCCTTTTACTGGGCCTGAGTTTAAGTAATTTACTGCTTCATTGTGATTCGTTATGTCTCCATTACCAATTATTGGAATCTTAACCTGCTCAGCAATTTCATAAATAAAATCCCAGTTGGCAGTTCCAGAATATCCTTGTGCTCTTGTTCTTCCGTGAATTGCAACCCAAGAAATACCTTCATTTTCAGCTATTTTACAAATTTCTAGTGCATTTTTACTTTGTTCATCCCAACCAGTTCTTATTTTAATAGTTAGTGGGATCTCAATTGCGTCTTTTACTGTTTTTAGCATTTTTGCTAACTCTACTGGGTAACATAGCCAAGCAGAGCCACCGCCCTTTTTAGTTACTTTGGGTACTGGGCAACCAAGATTTATATCTATAAAATCAACACCAACATCTTGGACAATTTTAGCAGCTTCAGCGATTATGTCTTTGTCATGGCCAAAAAGCTGAATAGCCATAGGTTTTTCTTTTTCTGAAATCGAAAGGTATTTTTTAAATTTTGGCCCACCTCTAAGTAAGCCATGGGCAGATATAAACTCACTAATAACAATCCCGGCTCCCATTTCTTTACAAAGCATTCTAAATGGTAAGTCACAAATGCCAGCCATAGGCGCAAGAATAAATGGGTTTTTTTCAAGCCAGCTATCTGTAATAGTCACTGGTTCTTTTTAAAATATTAGAATTAAAATACCAAGAGAAAAATGACTCGAATTTGTCAAAACTATGAATATTTTTGAATGAAAGTTTTAGATTATATTCTTAGATGTTATCAGTAATGTTACAGCTACACTTAGACAGCTTGTTAGTATTAAAGCAGTAAGCAGAAATTTAATACTATATTTAGATTTTTTAGTATTTTTAGAGTTTTTAATAATAATATGCTCATTTTTATTATTGAGAGTACTAACAGGTGGAACAGGCTCTGGTTTTTTGTTTATAGATTTTCGAAAAGGAATATCAATTTTAGGATATTTGTGAATTGAGAATACACTTGGAAGTATTATTTCATCAAATTCCTTTATACTGAAGACGGGTCTCCATTCATTAAATCCATGCCTAAAGCAAAAATCATTTGAAAAAATTTTTTTGTAAGTAATTTTTTCTATTATTTCTTTTGTCGAAAAAGGCCCGCTAAGAGTATTTTCTTTACAAACAAACCACCAATTGTTTTTTGAGCCATTTTTTAACTTAGTGTCCTGTTTTATTCCTTCTTTTAGAAGGACAAGATTGTTCTTTTTCATGATTAAATAGATCGTAAATAGTTTTGTACTTATTTAGTTAATTTTTTGTTAAAAAATAAATTCTTATACCTATATTCATAGAAGAATATTGATATTCTAATATTATGAGAGGCGATAAATATTTAATTTATATAATATTTTTTGCCTTGTCTTTTATCAACCTTCTGTTGTTAGTAGATAAGGCTCAGAATAATTTAGTTGCTAAATTTAATTATTTTGTTGATTCTTTACAGCTAGATGAATCCACAGCTCTAAAAGTTAAAGCCAGTAAATGCTTTTTAAAAGGCTTTAAATGCACAGTACAAGTAACAGATTTTTATTGGCAAAAAAACACTGTTGGAGGTGGTCATATTAAAGAGGCTGAGTTTTCCATAAATATTTTTAGTTTATTTTTTAAATCAGCTAATAACAAAGTGAGTATTGTTATTACTAATGGCTATTCTTATATAGAAAACTATTCATCTGAGTTTCAAGCAGAAAATATAAAATGGATTAGTCTAAAAAATCATCAAGTAATTTTTGGCAAAAAAGAAAAAAAAATTGTTTTATTTGAGGACTCTAAAATTGAGCTTAAAGCTAGAGAGTTTAAAATATCTGACATGAGCAAAGTAGAGCATTCAAAATTAAGTAGGCAATCATCAACTAATGAACTAAAAATTGATCTAAATAATTCTGTCATTGATGGTTTAAAAAAGCAAAAAATTAAAAACAATAAGAAATCAAACTCATCAATAATTGTTACGGCAAATGCAGAAAGTAAAAAGAAGGTTCAAAATATTAATGGAGATAAAGTATTTAATAATGTAAATTATCAACCAAATTCAAATTCCAAAGTTAATGTTAATGGTTCTATTTTAAAAAATAAAATTAATTTAAGTATCAATTTAGACAAATTATCCACTAAAGATATTGGCAAATTACTGGGCATTGATTTGTATCCGGCAAAATATGATTTAAAAAACTTAGGTAAAATACTATCATCTTTAGAGTCTGATTTTAATAATTATTTTAATAAAGGATTGTTTAGTGGAAAAACATCTTTAGCTGCAAAAAATATTAATTTCTATCCAATAGGGCTTGTTGATGGAGATATTAATTTGTCTTTTAGAAGCAAAGAAATTATTATTGATAAGTTAGTTTTAAAAAAAGATAATAATGTTTTTTTGGATTTAAGTGGTAGGTATAACTTTAGAAAAAATTCTGTTACTGGATATCTTAGTTATAAGTTAGAATCTATTGATGGTTTGATCTTAAATATGTTGAAGAATAAATTTATTAATTTTAAATCAAAGGGCACTTTAAATGTTTCTTCTTTTTCATTTTGGGATAACAAGATTATAAACGGAAATATCGAAGTAGAATCTTACCCTTTATATTCAAGTAAAAATTTATTTCAATTTCAAAACAATTTATTAGACAAAAGGTGTTTAGAGTCTAATAATAAAAAAATAGTTTCATATTCAAATTATGATATTAAAAATGGAGAAATTTTTCTATCTAAGTTAAGAAATAACTCAAAATATTTAAGATATTATAAGAATTACTCACTGAATATTGAATCTAGATTAGTTAATAAAAAATGCTTAAAAAAGAAATATTCAAAATGCCTAGCCAAATCTAGGAATTGGTTAGCTACTTCAAGTATTAAAAACTGTAATAATATGCGTGAAATTCAGGCAAAAGGCTTAAGCAAAAAGAAATATGACTTAGAGAAATTTTATAATAGATTATAGTTTTATGCCTTTGCTTGCAGGGCCCGAAATAACGCACTAAGTCCAATAGATATCTGTTGATTGATTAGAAAAGTGTTTTATATTTTTTTATTATGTCTAGAGTTTGTTCAATTACAGGTAAGAGGCCGTTAAAGGGTCATAAAGTTTCTCATTCAAATAGAAAAACAAATACTAGGCAGCTGCCGAATCTAAAAAAGAAAAGATTTTTCAACGAAGAAACGGGTGCATGGGTTACTTTAAAAGTTAGTACATCTGCAATTCGCACGATTAATAAAAAAGGACTTGCTAAGGTTCTAAAATCATTGAAATAATTATATATACATATCAAATTTTTTTTAGTTAATATTTTGTAAATTTCATCTTATTTTTTTATTTATTCTTTTTTGTACCGATAGGTATATAGAGTGAAAAAAGATATTATGAATAAATTTACACAGAACTCTTTAGTTTATGATGAGGCAGTGCTTTGGCAGGACTTCATAGAGTTCATGAATAAAGAATCAAGAAGTTTATATTTTTATAAACAAGATAGAGAAAAAATGAATTCTCTTTATTTTTCTAATAGTAGCGTTATCACTAATGATTTTATAATAGTGTTTAACTGTTTTGTTAATTCAAAACTTGAACTTTGTAATGAGTATATTAATTCAAAAAGTAAAATTAAAATAGGGACAATGTTTTTATTGTTGTTCAGATATTTTAGATGTTGGGTTGAGACACCTGATGATCATTTACTTCTGGGTGAAACTGAAAATAATTTTTGGACCATAGGGCATTGTTAATATGAGAAAAGGATTAATTTCTCAGTCTGTTTTTGAAGATGCTTTAAAGGAATTTTTAAAGCCAATAAGTTCTTTGTTAGAGGATGCTTCTATCTCAGAGGTAATGATAAATGGACATGAAGAGATATTTATTGAAAAATCAGGAAATATTTTAAAAACTAAGTGTAAGTTTGAATCTGAAGAATCATTATTGGCAGCTATAAGAAATATTTCCCAATTTGTTGGTAATCCTATAAGTGACCAAGATCCTATATTAGATGCTAGGTTGCCGGATGGTTCTCGTATATGTGCAGTGATTCCTCCTTGTGCTAAAAATGGTCCTACTATGGCGATCAGAAAATTTTCTAAGGAAAAATTAGGCTTAAAAGATTTAATAAATTTTGAATCTATGAGTTTAGAGATGGCAAAGTTTTTAGATTTATGTGTGAAACTAAAAAAGAATATATTAGTAAGTGGTGGTACTGGATCTGGTAAAACAACTTTAGTTAATATTTTATCTGGACGTATACCAGGAAACCAAAGAGTTTTAATTATTGAAGATACCGCTGAGTTACAAGTAAAAAGTAATCATGTTGTAAGGTTTGAAACAAAGTCCGCAGACTATGAAGGCAAAGGTGCCGTTACTATTCGAGACCTAGTTAAAGCTTCTCTAAGGTTAAGGCCTGATAGAATAATAGTAGGTGAGGTTCGTGGCGCTGAAGCTTTAGAATTAGTTCAAGCTATGAATACAGGTCATGATGGTTCAATGGGTACATTGCATGCTAATAATCCAACTCAAGGATTAAATAGGCTTGAAACGCTTTGTATGATTGCCGATGTTGGTGTTCCAGCAAAAGTAATAAAGTCGCAAGTAGTAGATGCTGTTCATGTAGTGATCCAGGCCTCACGTTTAAGAGATGGTTCAAGAAGAATTACACATATATCTGAATGTATTGGTGTTAATGATAAAGAAGAATACATAACCAATGACATTTTCAAATTTCATCAAACCGGTGCAACTGATGAAGGAAAAATATTAGGAGAATTTATTGTAAATTCTAAACCAACATTTATGGATGAAATTAAAAATTCTGGATATAAATTTGATTTATCTGTTTTTGAAAAAAAAGCTGATGTTAAAAAAGTTGCCTAATGTAATCTTTGACTAATAAAACAAAGCAATTTAATGTTTTTTATGATGAGTACAATTAAGAAAATTATTGCAAGAGAAGTTTTAGATTCACGTGGTTTTCCTACTGTAGAAGCAGAGCTTCTTTTAGAAAATGGAAATTTATATAGATCAATAGTTCCATCTGGATCCTCAACTGGTTCGCATGAAGCTTTAGAGCTAAGAGACAATAATAAATCTAGATATCATGGCAAAGGAGTTTTGGCATCAGTAGATAATGTTAATAATAAAATTGCCCCTGTCTTCACTGGTAAAAAACTAACTAATTATTTAGATTTAGATAAAGAATTAATTAGTCTTGATAGCGACCCTCTTAAAAAGAATTTGGGAGCAAATTCTATTCTTGCTGTTTCTCTGGTTTTAGCAAGGGCCTTTTCTGGAGAACAAGGGATTACATTAAGCGAATGGATAAATAAAATTATTGTTGGTTATGACTGGAGTCCTAAAATGTCAATGCCGGTTCCATTAATGAATGTTATTAATGGTGGCGCGCATGCAAATAACGGATTAGATATTCAAGAGTTTATGATTGTTCCTCATGGGTTTTCAACTTTTTCAGAATCATTGAGAGCTGGAAGTGAAATATTTCATTTTTTAAAAAAGCAACTTGATTCAGACGGTCACTCCATTGCTGTTGGTGATGAAGGTGGTTTTGCTCCATCGCTTGAAAATAACCAGCAAGCAATTGAATATATTTTAAGAGCTATAGAAAAATCTGGCTATAAAATTGGAGAACAAATTTCACTTGCTCTTGATGTTGCGGCAACTGAATTTTACGATGATAAAAATAAATTATATAAATTTAAAGATCCTTTGTGGGGAGAAATAATTGGCAGCGATTTAATTAATAAATACGATGAATGGGTAAAAAAATATCCATTAATTTCGATAGAAGATGCTGCTTCTGAAGATGATTGGTTAACTTGGCATCAGCTGACTGAAAAGTTAGGTAGTAAGGTACAAATAGTGGGAGATGATTTGTTTGTTACTCAAAAAATTAGATTAATTGAAGGATTAGAAAAAAAAGCAGCTAATGCTTTATTAGTAAAATTTAATCAAGTTGGTTCTTTATCAGAAACTTTTGAGACAATGGCTCTGACAGTAGAGAATAATTTTAATTTAGTTGTTTCCCATAGAAGTGGTGAGTCTGAAGATACTTTTATATCTCATCTGGCTGTAGGCTCAGGGGCAGGTCAAATAAAAACTGGTTCATTAAGCAGAACTGATAGAATTGCTAAATATAATGAGCTTTTAAGAATTGAGGAAAAATTAAATCTTCCTCTTGCAAAAATCCAGTTTGAATAATTAATAATTAGAAATTTTATAAGTTAACTAATTCATTCTTAGAGAAACAATTAATTAAATAACTCAGTGCATAAAAAAGTGTTTTTTTCTTTCTAGAGAGCAAAACAACAACTAAATAGTTAGGTACAAATATATTAATTAAGATATTTTAAGAAAGGTTTTTTAATGAATTTATACAGATCATCCATTTTATTTTTTAGTCTAGTTTTACTAACTATTACCTCAAGCTTTACAAAAGCTGAGAAAAGTACTTTTCCTCAGTATTATATTTACGAGTCTATTATAGATAGTGCCAACACTACATTTACTCATAAATTATATCAAAACGTTTCAATGTCTTTGCCTAAAGATTACGTATTAACTTTTGAAATGAAAAACATACTTAAAAGTCCAATTGGTTCAGGTGATATGAAGCTTTATAATGATTATGTAAGAATTGTTTTAAAAGATCCTACTCCTTGGTATTCAAATGATGGTTGGGTTTTAGGTGCAGATTATCGATATAGGCTTCCTACTAACTTAGGAATGCAAAATGATCGATCCCTTGGAAGATTAAGATTAAAAGGTTACTTGAAAAAATCTTGGGGTGATTCTACAAAATTAGCATTTAAATTTGGTTTTAACCCTACCTACCATGTTCAAAGATATGCTGTTGATTCTTCAAGTAAAGCTAATGTTATGTTTAACTTTAATCATGATTTAAATTTAAATTTAAGCTTTGCAAATTCTCCATTTGATGTTGATTTACTTGTTGAGAATGATGCTAATTTACTTCATAGAAGTCCTGCCTATGATCATAATTGGGTTAACTTTGGATTATTTGTGTCTTTTGAAGTTGGCTATAGCTTGCAAGATTTTGGTGGCCTAAGAGTCGCTCTTGGTTACACTAACTATGAAAACTACGGTACGGATAGAGTGACTGGAACCAAGCCAAATTTTAGACCTTTTGATGGCAAAAATGAATATCTGATAAAGCTTCAAAGAGCATTTTAAATTAAACTAATAATTTAGATTATTTAAGGTTGTTGTTTAGTTTTGAGCTGAACAACAACCTTTTTTTGTCAAAATATAATTGAAAACACAGTTCTTAAAAAAAACATGTGTATAAAAAAACATATGGTAAAATAATTTTTAATGAATAGAAATTATAATTCAAATTTTCAATCTGCGTTTTCACACAATAAAATTCCAAAAATTACTAAAGCATTATTAACCACTATAACGATATGTTTTGTAATTCAGTTAACGCTCTCGAGGTTTGTAGGAATTGATGTAGTAAGAATTTTTGGATTTTCTCCTGTTGGTTTTTTACAAGGAAAAATTTGGCAAGTAGTAACATATTCTTTTTTACATGGTGGTTTATTTCACTTTTTAGTAAATTCATTTATGCTTTATATGTTTGGTCCACACTTAGAGAGAGCGTGGGGTCCTAAGAAATTTTTAATTTTTTATCTACTGTGTGCAATTGGCAGTGTTCTATTTCATACCTTAATTTGGTCTTTAGGACTTGGAATGCCTGTTTTGCAGGGTGGTTTGACTCCAGTAATCGGTGCAAGTGGAGCCCTGTATGGCTTGTTAATTGGCTTTGGAAGATTATTTAAAGAGATAAGAGTTTTGGCGTTTTTTATCGTACCCATGAAAATGAAAAATTTAGTATATGTAGTAATTTTTATTGAAATGGTTTCAGCAGTTTTCTTTTCTGACCGAGGCATTGCTCATGTTGCTCACCTTGGAGGTATGGCAATGGGTTATTTACTACTTAAATATTATGGTGATTTCTTAGATGGTTTTATTCCTTGGAGTTTTTCTAAAAAAAAATTAACAAGGCAACAAGTTAAGGAGAAACTTAAAGTAGTAATTAATAACGATAAAAAATCAAAGGATGATATTTATTGGAATTAACTTACATCTTAATTTTTTTATTGAGAGTAGTAATAGATTAGTCTTGAAATTATAAACTGTTGTTGTGAGTTTAGTTCTTTAAATTTAACTCCAAAAAAATTATGGTTTTCCCATTTAATTTTAGCTATCAAGTTTAGGTTTTTTGTGAGAGGAACAGGAGACCAAATTATTTTAATTTCTTTTTTTTTAATAAGTGAATTAATGCATTTTATCTTCATTCCAGTTAAAGAGAAGTCTATAATTAGGCCCAGTAAGTCCTTATTTTGAATTATTAATTTGCAAGGCTTGTTAATAACAAATCTCTTATGTTTTCTAAATTTATTAATAGTCATTACAATATTTAATTTTCTCGTTAAGGTTAGATAGAAATATTTTTTTTAAAATGTTTCTATCATTTTTTGTGAAGTTGTTTGTTTTAAAGAAATCCAATTTATATATTATTTTTTGAGCATAATTTTTAGCTATATTATACATCTTTTGCTGGTAATGTTTTTCGTAAAGTTTTCTTTTTAATTTATCTGTAGAAAGAATTATGTGTTCCAATATTACAATGTCAATCTCGCTTTGTAATTCTAGTTCTAATGGTTTTAAGTTTTGTTTTTTTTTATGTTTATAGTTAAAGTAAACAAAGTGAGAGATTTCTTCAAAAACTATAGAAATTGCTTTATGAGTTGTTAAGTCAAGGATGTCTCTTTGGAATATTATTGCTAAATCAATATTTTCTGATTTATTTTTTATATATTTTTCTTGATTAATCATAGTCAGTGCTAGCTTGTTGAAGCTGTTTTTTGTTTTAATAAATTTATTTACATCAGGGCCAACTGGGATTTTATAAAATTTTTCTAACTTCCCTTGAATGAAGCTTAAGTTATTTTTCTTCAAAAAGCTTTGGCTCCATTCCACTTTCTAGGAGTATTCTTTTTATTACATTAGAATTAGTTCTTTTCCATTTTTTGTAAAGGCACAAAATATTTGAGGACTCATTTTTTTGTTTGCCTAATGAAATTTCTTCTAGAACTTTAGAGATGGTTTTAAAGTTTTTTGCAAGCTCAAAGAAAATATTTAGTTCTGTTTCTTCTTTTAAGATATTTTTATTGATTCTTCCAGCGTTAGAATAAGCAGATTCTCCAATTGCAACATAATAATCTCGATCAACCAGATTCTTAGTTACTTTTTCTTCAAAAAAACTAATGGTAAATAAGGCTGTGTCTCCGAGTTTTTGATAATTTAGCAAAGAATCAAATTTATCTTTTGAGTTATAACATTCTGTCATAATTTGAGAAAGTCTGGGAAATTCAAAGCTGCCGTTATTTGATATAAAAAAATTGGCTGGAGATATAAAGTTTTCAAGTGTTTTTGTTAAATAATTAGTTAGAATTTTATTTTCATTTAAATTATATCTTTTACAGATAATATTTATTTCTTCTTTGAAATAATCTTTAAATTTTAAATTCTTATCAAATGCCATGTTTTACTTTTCTAATAGCTATATCGGTTAAATAGAAAAAAAAATTAGCTTTGGTATTTATATAGATAAGTCATTTTTTTGACGAGGAAATGCTATTTCTTGAGTGATTTTATTTAATGATGAGGTAATTAAGTCTATCTCTTTACTGCTTAAAAAGGGATTAAGAGGAATTGAAAATATTTCTTTACAAAGCTGCTCGGAGTTTTTGCAAGTATTTGCTTTGTCTGCATTCATAAATGATTGGCTATATAATGGCTTTGGGTAATGTATTGCAGTAGGTATTTTGTTCTTATTTAACTGGTTAATTATTGTGTCTCTATTTTTTGATTTAAGACAAAACTGTGCCCATGTTGAATAATGGTTAAAGTTATTATTTTTATTTACAAATTTTATATTTTGAATATTGTTTAAATAATATTTAGCTATTTCATTTCTTTTTCTTAAATGTAATTCATAGTAATTCAAGTTTTCTAAAATACTTGCCGCCTGAAATGAATTAATTTTTCCATTCAGGCCTAAGTAAGTATGATTATATTTACTGGTTTGCCCATGATTTAATATAGCTTTTATTTTTGTTGCAAGTATTTCAGATTGGGTAAATATACAACCTCCATTTCCAAGAGAAAATATAGGTTTACTTGGGTAGAAGCTAGTGGTGGAAATGTCAGCAACTGAGCATGATTTAATATTATTAATGCTACTACCAAGGCTTTGGGCTGCATCTTCAATTAGGAAAATATCGGGAAACAAATTTTTAATTTCTTTTATTTTTGCCATATTGCCAAAAAGACTCATAACAATAACTGCTTTAGTATTTTTAGTAACTTTCAAATTAAGATCATTAATACAAATGTTTCCATCATTGATACCAACATCCACAAAAATAACTTTAGTGTTGAGAATCTTGCAAGCCTCAAGAGGGGCAATAAATCCAAAAGCTGGAATTATCACTTCATCTCCGGGTTTAATGTCTAAAGCTAATAATGAAGCAATTAAGGCATTTGTACCATTGGCGCAGCAAAATGCGTATTTGGAGTCAGTTATGCTACATAATCTATCTTCCAAAATTCTTGCTTCTGGGCCATCAATAAAAGCTTGGTGCTTAAAAATTTTATTAAATCTAGCGTTTAAATTACTTTGTGTTTTATGAACGTATGTACTTAGGTCTAGAAATTTCATTATTTTTCTTCTGCAATGCTAAATTTTATTATAGAGTAAGATATATGAAAGCACTTGTCACTGGTGGAGCTGGTTTTATTGGATCTCATATTGTCGATAGATTAGTTTCTAATAATATAAACGTTGTTGTTTTAGATAATTTTAGTTCAGGTTCAATCAAAAATCTTAAGCCAGCTTTTGAAATTGCCAAAAAAAATAATATTACCATCGAGATAATTGAAGAAAATATTGAAAATACATCTATTTGGAGCAATATACCAAAAACTGACGGGTTTTTTCATTTGGCAGCTCAAACTTCTGTAACTAGATCAGCAAATTTTCCTAAAGAAGATTTTAGTATAAATGTGAATCCTATACTTTTTATCTTAGATTATATAAAACAAAGCCAGGTAAAATATTTTTTATATGCAAATACCGCAGGAGCCTTGTATGGAAATGCTCAGGAAATCCCTACTTCCGAGAATCATCCATTGCATCCAGAATCGCCTTATGGGGCGACCAAAAGCTTTTTAGAGACTTATCTTAGGGCTACGGTTTTTTCTCAGAAAGCAGATGGTATATTTTCAAGTGATGTTTCTAAGGATAATTATTTTTCATGGGCATCGCTCCGGTTGGCCAATGTTTATGGTCCAAGGCAAATATCTAAAGGCGAAGCAGGAGTTGTGCCAATCTTCCTAGAAAAATTTTTAAAAGGCCAAAATGTAACAATTTTTGGTGATGGTAACAAGACTAGAGATTATATTTTTGTAAAAGATGTTGCGGATGCATTTTATGCCGCCTTTGAAAAAATGCAAAGCCAGTGCATAGACAGTGCTTTTAATTTAGGAACGGGAGTCGAAACCAAGGACATTGATCTTTTTAATCTTCTATATAAAGCTGCCCTTGAAAGTGGAAGATATCCGGAAGTAGTAGGTTCGAAAACTCCAAAATTTGCTGAGGTTAGATCTGGTGAAGTACTAAGGGCTGCAATTGATTGTTCAAAGCTGGGTCAGCTAATTCCCTTAACGCCTTTTGGCTTGTTAGAGGGGCTAGAAAACACTGTAAAAAGCTTTCTAGTTGATTTTAACAGTGAAGATTTAGCTGATATTACTCCTAATATACTTATGTAAGAAATAGATAAATAATTTTTTTATCTATGGGTAATCTATATAAATAAAATCAGTATTGCAGTAATCATCTACATTTAGTTCATCAAAAATTTCAATTTTAAATGAATTATAATTAACCTCGTCGTCTGCTATTATTGAGTTTTCACTTGCACAAGAAAAAGTTTGTAGATTTGTTGTTATAGTAACAGTTATACTTTCATTGCTAGCGTTTATAGGTGTAGGTTGCTGGTTGTCTAAGTTTGGGACTATAACTTTATTAAAGTCTATTGAATTTATTAAATTGATGCAGTTTTCAATTCTTTGGGATAGAGAGGGAAGTTTTTGTAATTCGAGCTGATCACTTTCTATTTCAGTGATTATACCAGTTGGAAGCATGTTCTCGTCAAACTCACCATTTTTTTTACAATGTTTATAAATAATGTTTTCTTTTTCAAAAAAATAATATTCATATACTGAGTGATCCATTGATACAAAGTTTTGATTTTTAACTTGAGTAAGTAATATTATTCTGTCTATTTCAGAAATATTTTCTTTGTATTGAGTGAGCTGATTGATTAATTGTTGCTTATATAAAATAGAAGATGTGCTTTTAATTTTTGTGTCACAGCTAGCAAGAGATAAGAAAAAAACTAAAATAAATAAAGAGGATTTTGTAACCATATATTTCATTATTATTCATTGAGCTCTCAAGCGGTCTTAAGGTTGTTGTATTTAACACTATATTAACAAAAAAAGCTTAATATAGGATTTTTAACTAAGGATAAAGGCTATGCTGGCAGATAATATTTTACTATTGATAAATTTTAATAATAAATATAAATTAAAACAACTAAGTCTTCCATGCATAATTATTTAATTGTTATATGGAAGTCATCTGGTGGGTGATTTTATATGAGTTTATTTAGTGATTTTTATTCAGGAAAACAAGTATTTGTGACCGGGGCAGATGGTTTTATCGGTTCACATTTAGTTGAAGCTTTGGTTAGTAATGGAGCAGAAGTGAAGGCTCTTTCTCAGTATAATAGTTTTGGTACTTGTGGATGGCTAGATAGTTTAAGTCCAAAAATATTAGACAATGTTAAAATATGCTCTGGAGATATAAGGGATAAGGGCTTTATAAAAAATTTAGTTGAGTCTTGTGAGGTTGGATTTCATTTGGCTGCATTGATTGGTATACCTTATTCTTACACTGCTCCTAGATCTTATGTAGATACTAATATCATAGGAACATTGAATGTCTTAGATGTATCAAGAGAGCTTTCTAATTTAGAGACACTTGTAGTAACTTCTACAAGTGAAGTTTATGGAACGGCTTTGAAAGTTCCTATTTCAGAGGATCATCCAATGCAAGGTCAATCTCCCTACTCTGCAACAAAAATAGCTGCAGACCATTTGGCTGAAAGTTACTATAAAAGTTTTAATCTTCCCGTCTCAATTATTCGGCCCTTTAATACTTTTGGTCCAAGGCAGTCTATGAGGGCGTTTATTCCTACATTAATAACTCAAGCACTTAGTAATAAATCTATAAAGCTTGGTAATTTAGAGCCAACTAGGGATTTTAATTTTGTATTAGATACTGTTAAGGGTTTTCTGTTATTAGGCAAGAACAAGGCGTCTATCGGTGAGGTTATAAATATTGGATCCGGGAAGGAAATTTCTCTTAAGGAAGTAATAAAAGTGGTGGAAGATAAAGTTGGTCTAAAATTAGATATTGAATTTGATGAATCTAGAGTTAGGCCAGAAAGTAGTGAGGTCTACAGATTGTGGGCTGATATTTCTAAATCTAAAAGTATCATTGATTATTCACCGGATTATACTTTTGAGAAAGGGATAGAAGAAACAATTAGTTGGATTAAGCTAAATAACACCAGCTTGTCTTCTAGTAAGTACTTTGTTTAGAGTTTATCTAAGTATTTGTAAGCTAACCTTTTAATTTTGCTGGTGTGCCCACATAAACTCCAGGCTCTTTAGCGTCTTTAGTAAGTAGTGAATTTGCACCTAAAATTACATTCGAACAAATAGCAATTCCTTGAAGTATAGTTGCGCCTGTCCCAATCAAACAATTATCTCCTATTTTGGTATTGCCAGAGATATTTACTCCAGGATTAATAACATTGTTTTTTCCAAATTTGCAATCATGGCCAATTGTTACATTTAAATTAAAATAATTATTTTTTCCAAAGTCAATATTTGTAGTGCCTCTGACCCCGGCTGTTATAGAATTTCCTTGGCCAATTTTACAAGATTCTGGATGAAAAGTTGATTGCGTGTGGATCAAATTTGTATAAATTAAATTTTGGTTTTTACTATAAATTTTATCAATGATTTTAGGGTTGCCAATACCAAAAATAAATTCAGAATTTTCTTTTAATGATTCAATATTTTGTTCAAGGAGAATTGGTAGGTCAATATTGTTAATGCTAATACTTCCACTTTCTTGAGCAATAAAGCCTTGGAATTCAAATTGTTCAATTAAATTAGAACATAAAAAATGACAGTAAAGTTCTCTTGCTAGTTCTCCACAGCCAATTATATATAGGTTTTTCATCTTAAATCCTTTCGTCTATTTTGAAATTTTTAACATAGTCTTTTGTGGCTCGTCTACCTATTACTTTATAGAACTTAGATGCACAAATTCCTTGGTTTGGTCTTTTTGTTGTAATATTTTCTTCTGTGAAAATATCATTTTTTTTTATGTTAACTTTGGCTACGATAGATTTTCTAGCAATTGTATAATTTTTTTCCTCGCATTCTTGTACTTTTTTTAGATTAGATCCAATAAGTTGTGGAACTTTCTTGATTGAGGATATTAGTTCCTTAAGTTCATTCGGTTCAAGGCTTGCCTTGTGGTCTGGGCCAACCATGTTTTTGTCCAGAGTAAAATGTTTTTCTATTACTTTAGCTCCAAGTGTAGCAGCCATTATACTTGATTGGTGTCCAAGTGTATGATCAGAATAACCCACATTACAATCAAAAAAACTTTTGAATTCATTTAACACTGCTAGATTACAATTTTCCTCATTTGCAGGGTATTCAGTTGTACATTGTAAAATTGTTATATCTTCTTTAGAGATTTTTTTTGTAATTAAAAAATCATATGTTTTTTTAATATCAGACAATGAACTCATTCCCGTGGAGAGTAAAAAAGGTTTTGGGCTTTTAATCATTTCAGAAATATTTAAATAATTAGTTAGTTCTCCAGACGCTATCTTCCAGAAATCTAAGTTAAGTTTAGAGAGAAACTGTATCGACTCTATGTCAAATCCAGTTGAAAGGAATTTTATATTTTGGCTTTTGCACTCCTCATAAAGTGAAAAAGTTTCTTTAAAAGATAGTTCAAGTTTTTTAACCATTTCTAGCTGGCTCTCTTTTGAATCTTTTGTATTCTTTATCTGATAGTTTGCTTTCGGTGCGGATTCAGTTATAGATTCTTCAGATTTAAATGTTTGAAACTTAATGTAGTCAGCCTTACAGTCTTTTGCTATTGAGATTAACTCTTTTGCTGTTTCTAAACTTCCATTGTGATTAACGCCAGCTTCTGCAATAAATATAATGTTGTTGTTATTTTTCATTTAATTTTAAAAATTTTACAATAGCACTTTCTGCTAATTGATAACAATTTTTTTTAAAGTAGAGGCTGTTTTTATCTTTTATAGCTTGATTATTTAAAATATTGTTAATTTTTTTTAAAATTTTCTCGATATTAAAGTCTACATTGTGTACATTTAATGAATGTGGCCTTCCTTTTTGTCTGTTTCCAATATTTAAGACTGGGGTATTAAATAACTCAGCCTCTACAATGCCGCTAGAGCTGTTACCGAGGACCATTTGTGAGCTTTTGAGAGCACTAGGGTAGTAGTTTCCTAGGGTGTTTATAAATATGCAGTTTTGTTTTTTGGAAAGCTCTAATAATTTTGAGTTAATTGAATCTCCGTGCTTATCCTCATTACTTTTGGTAAATAAAAAATTAAGATTAGAATTAGAGCATACAATCTCTTCAATGATTGATAGTTGATTGTATATTTGCTTTTCGCTATCAATGTCAGGATGAAATGTTGCAAGTATAAAGTCTTTAAATTTAGATTTTTTAAATTCTTCTAGATTTGTAATATCGTATTCTTTAGCGTTTTCTAGTAAATTATTTATTGAAGGAGAGCCAATATTGTAGGCGAAGTAGGGGGTTTTACCTTTGATTTCTGAAATTCTTTTTAAAAAAATGTCATTTGTAACAAAGTGTAAATCTGAAATTGCTGTTAAGGCATCTCGGTTTTTTTGGTCGTAGCTTCCCATTGTATACTCTCCACCACAAAAATGAGCAATAGGTTTATTTGAATATATATATGGGTAAACAGCAGTTAGCATTTCATATCTATCTCCGAGGCATAGTATTAAATCAAAGTCATCTTTATTAATTTCATTAAGAGAATTTGTAAGTGTCGAGATAATTTTTGAGTGGATACATTTTTTAGCTTTTTCTACCAGGATTGGAGTATGAGTAAATATATTTGAAAAACAAAAATTGAGTTTAGCTATATTGTGCAGATTATTTTTTTCTTCATTTGAGTCAAATGTTGTAAAATTTATTTGATATTTTTTTTTCTGAGCTAAGTGTTGAACTAATTTTTTATAGATAAAAAAATCAGCTCTTGATGTAGAAATGAAGTTTAATTTATACATTTTTAATAAATTGAATAATTGCTTTTGTTACAGTAATTAGTTCATCGCTAGTAATATTAGTAGATGAAGGAAGGACTAATGTTGTAGATGATAATAATTTAGAATTTCTAATATCGCTACAAATTGAATCTTTATAAGGTGTTTGTTTATTTAATGGTTGCCAAAAATTTCTACTCATAATTCCTTTTTCATTTAAGTGAGTAATCAAGGGTAAAAGAAGTTTGTCATTGGATATTGTAAATGTAGCTAGCCATGGTATTGAGTCTAGATTATTTATTAATCCAGGTAGTGGCAGAAGAATTTTATCGTAAGGTTTTAAGCTTGCAATATAAAAATTAAAGATCTCATGTTTTTTATTAACAAAGTTATCAAACTGTTCTAGCTGAGCTAATCCTACAGCAGCTTGTAGGTTTGTTAGTCTATAATTAAATCCAACTTGGTCAAAACAATAGTCCTTTCCAACTCTTGCCGTAGTAGATACATGTCTAAGTTTGTTGGCAAAATCTTTATTATTCGTAATAATTGCACCACCGCCTCCACAGGTGAAAGTTTTGTTTCCATTGAACGAAAATATTGAAGCTTCAAAAAATTCAAAATAATTTATACTTTTTGTAGTGATTCCTAGGGAGCAAGCCGAGTCAGCAATTAATTTAATACCCCAGTTACTAGTTAGATCTTTGAGCTTTTTAATGTTAGGAATAGAGCCAACAGTGAATACCACAATTAAAGCCTTAATTTGTTTTTTTGTGTTTTTATGAATACATTTGTTTTTTATTAAGTTACAATTATTTGATAAAAAAATTTCTAGTTTTTCTGCAGACACACAAGATGTTGAAGTATCAATATCAATAAATATTGGTTCTGCTTTACAATGTTTTATTGCGTTTGCACTGGCAATGAAGCTATAGCTAGGACATAATACTAAATCATTTGATTCTATATTTAAGCAATGTAATGTCAAGTGTAGAGCACTAGTTCCTGAAGAGGTGGCAATACAATGTTTTGATGAAGTTATATTTTTAATTTTATCTTCAAACTGGGTAACATATGTTCCAACCGTAGAAACAAAATTTGTTCTAATGCAATTTTGTAAGTATTTTTCTTCATTCCCAGTTAGATTAGGGACGCATAAAGGGATCATGATTAGTTAGGTCCAATCATTTCTTACTTTATCTAAATCAGCCAATTGACCAATGTCTACCCAGTATTCATGTAGAGGGTAGATTCCAATTTTAAAGTTTTTACTTTTGGCAATATCAATAAATGTATTCATGTCAAAATATTCATCTTTGGGTATTAATGGCAATAGTTTTTTATTAATACAATAAACTCCAGCATTAATTAAAAAAGAAATTACAGGTTTTTCATCTATGGATTTAAAAATTAAATCATCAGAGTTAATTACCCCATAAGGTACTTTCATGTTGTGCTTTCTAGCACAAATTGTTAAATCAAAATTATTTTCAGAATGATAAGAAGTAAGTTTTAGAAAATTAATTTCTGAAGCAATATCACCATTTAAAAGTAAAAAATTTTCACTTATTTTATTAGGTGCTAATAGACCTAGGGGGCCAGCTGTACCAAGTCTTTGGTTTTCCTCTAGGTACTCAATATTTATGTTGTGATTTTTACCATCTTGAAAAAATTCAATTATTTTTTCGCTTAAGTAATGAACAGATATGTAAAAATTCTTTGCATGGAATGATTTTAGTTGTAAAATAAGATGCTCTAAAAGTGGTCTTGCTCCGATTTTAAGCATAGGCTTAGGGCAGTTTTCTGTAAGTGGGTGAAGTCTACTTCCCAAGCCACCGGCCTGAATTACTATTGTAGTGTTTTCTAAGCTGTCAAAAGGTTTAAGTTGTAGAAATGAGGTGATTTTTTTATTTTTAATTATAGGTACATCAAATATGTTATTTGAAATTAAATAATTACAATCAATTGTTTTTACTTCAGACTCACAAATTGAAAAAGAAGTCTTGTTTACAATATTAATTACAGGTTGATTTAAGTCTACTTTATTTATTAGGGCTCTTCTTATGTCGCCATCAGTTATGCAGCCAATATAATTGTCGTTATTGTTTGTGATAAAAACAGTTCTCGTATTAGGTTGTGTTAATTTTTTAATAGCACAATTAATTGTATTTTTTTGGTATAAAATACAATCATTTAGCTTTGAAATTACTTTCATGAGATATTGTTTACCATAATAATTTTTAACTTATTTAGCAAAGGGTTTTTCAACTTAAGCTCAAAAAATATTGTTAAAATTCAAGTACTTATATGGGAAGCACTGATTTAGGAGGCTAGTTTTAGGTATTTGCTACTAAGAATCACTTAAATAACAGTTTTTCAATGTTGATTTCAATAGTGCTAATGGGGTTCAATTTTCTAGAGTTAGCTTGAAAAGGTGGATTTTTAACTAAGTTAAATAAAGAATTTATACTACAAAATTTATGGCCTACGCCCAGCTGTTCAAAATCAATTTTTCCAATATCATCGACGTCTTTATCAATTCTCTGAAAAACAAATTTGCTTAAAATTTTTGCTTGTTGGCCTACTGAGCTTACAAGCATGATAGCTGCATCTATATTCTTTAATAGGCTTATTAGCTCAGTTTCAGAATTTTTTTCAAATTTAGAATTGTAAATAAATTTTGGGTCTGAAGGATGTCTTCTGATTGAAAAATTAATATCTTCAAAAAAAGATGAGGTTTTGATGTTTTCAATAAATCTTAAATCAGAATCATAGGCCTTAATAGAGCTTGGTGGGGATAAGAAATAGCAGATTTTTTTTATATCTTTAGGGAAAGTATTGTTGTTGTTTGAATAGAGATTTTGATAACCCGGGTTCCCAGAAAAAATTACTTTGTTTTTATAGTTTTTTTGTTTTAGGTAATCATATGAATATTGATTTGCAGTAAAAACAAGGTCTGCTAAATTGTGCGTTGTTATTCTATTCATAGCTTTAATATCAAAAAAATCTAAAATACATATTGATTTAATATTGTTTAACTTTGCTGCTTTTAAAAGGGCTGTTTCAGTTCTTGGGCTATTGGTGGTTACAAGCAAGTCAATTTTAAAATGGTTTAATATTTTTGAACTTAAGCTAATAGGTTCAAAACATTTCCTGTTATAAAGTTTGAATAACCTTATTGCTTTACTTTCCCCATGAAAATTTATTAAGGAATTAATGTTATGAGCGTAATAAGCAGCTGTTTCCTCGTTACTAATTAGTGGGTGAAGAGACTTTTGAGGTATAAATAATTTATATTTTTTATAAAAATTTTTATCAATAGAAAATATATTATTTAGAGTTGAGTAAGAAAGAAAGTCGATGTTGTGTTTTTTTAAAGATGAGAGAGCAGTAGTTAATGCAAAGTACTGTAAATTATATTTTTTTAAATTAAGTAAATGTTTATATAAAGGTAAAAGTGTTTCAACGTGTCCGCCTCCATAGCTGGAAAATAATATATTTTGTTTTTCAATATTCATTTTTAAGAATTGAAGAGATTATATAAGCAAAACATACGTTAATAAATCCTTGATAATAAATTAAATGATGATCAGAAAATTGAGTTATAAAGAAAATTAACAATAAAGTTTTGAATTGTAAGTTTTTTTTATTGCTTGGTGTTAATAATAGTAAAAGTTGAGAAATTATAAACAAAAATATGCCAATTATACCAGTTTCAACTAAGAAGCCAAAAAATATATTATGAGGACTCATTGGAAGTTTATGAGTGAAATCACTAAAGTTATTTATAAGATTGCCAAAGTGACCAAGCCCTGTTCCGAAGTAGAATGTTCGATTTATAGACTCTAGAGCTGCTTTCCATATTAAATTTCTTCCATTTAATATTTCAATAAAATTAAATTCTAAAAAAAATAAAGGTGAGCAAAAAATACAAATAAAAAGTATAGGGTATTTTAGTTTAAAAGCTGGAAACTTATTTACTGAAAAATTAAGAACAAGCCCACCTAGTAAGGATACAAGTGCCATTCTAGATCCAGTCGAATATACAAGTAAAACCACTAAAGAAAATAGTATTATTTTATGAGTGGTTTTTTTAGAGTTTTGCAGAATTATAAAAAATAAAATGATTGAGATAGCGCCAAGATGGTTTGGGTTGGAGAAAAAAGAGCTGAAATTATTGTTTATTACCCTATAATTAGCTCTTAGGAGAAAGAAGGAAGGAAAGATTAGTTCAATAATTAAGCCAATAAATATAAGAATGAAACATGATGTAAAAACTTTGCTGAGTTTTTTATCATGCTTAATAGGTAATAATAAAAAAAATACAACCCAAGAAAATGTAGCAAGTGGGTTTAAAGAAAAAACCAATGCCTTTATACTTGGGTTTATTAGTGATATTAGTATGCAGTATATACTAAAAGTTAAATATGTAATAAGAAAAGATAGTCTAAATGGAGTGAGTACTGGGTTTTGTATTAATTTTTTGTGAAATAAGGCAGTTAATAATATCGGTGCCACCATAAAAATAATTTTGTCCACTATTGATGATCCAAGCAATTTAATAGGAATATAAATAATTAATAAAAAAAATGTGAAATAAAGAGCTTTAGCTATATTAAAGTTCATTTTTATTTTTATTGAATCTGATTAACCTATTAATAAATAAAAAAATTATAAACAATATTGTTAATATTGTTGAAACTATCAATGATCTTAATATTGATAAGTTTTTAAATTCATAAAGAGTTGTCAAATTGTCATCAATTTTATAAGTAAGCAATTTGTGATCATCAATAAATCTAGTGAGATTTTTGTTTTCTATTATTTGTTGCTTAGTTATCAGAGTTTTTTGAGTAAGTAGTCTTTTTATATCAGGAGTTATGTTTAGTATTTGCTTTTTTTCAAGTTTGTCAATAAGTGTGTTAATAGATAAATGATTTGATGGTGATGCAATTCTAAAGAGGTTGTAAGTTTCTAAAATTCTTCCCATTGATATTCTATAATGAATATCTTCAAGTAATGGGCTTATTATTATTTCGTCAACATCTTTAACAAAAGATTTCAATTGATTCTTATTAAGTTTTAAATAATATGGATTAAAAATAATTTTTAATCCGTAAGTTGTAGAGTAGGTTTGAATCGTGGGGTAGGCATTAAATGCTATTGTTTTTTTTAATAGTATTTTATCTTTTACTTTAGAGGAGTTTAAAAGGGTGGTTAATTTTTTAATTGCAAAGCTTGGCTGGTTTAAATTTTTATCATTGAATAAGTAATTTGAAGAAAAAATTTTATCTTTAGCTATTAGAAATTCAGGGTATCTCCAACTTGGAATAACATAAGTTAAAGAAATATATCCTTTAATATTTGAACTAGGAAAAAATTTAGATAGATAATAAGTTGTAGCAGCTGTTATTAAAAAAAATAATATTAGAATACTAATTTTCTTGAAAATATAATTAATAAAACTACTTAACACTATAAAAATATCTATCTATATCTAATTGAAGTCAAACAAAGAGCATGGCTGCGCCGCGGCTATGCATAGGTTGCAACAATAAAAACTAAAATAGAAAGAAATATATTTAAAAACATTAAAAAATTAGAGGTTATAGATTTAGCTAGAATAGCTAATGATATGTTTAATACCAAATAAAATGATGTGTATCTAACAAATATGTTTAAATTTAATATATTTAAGTATTCAAAAATAAAAAAAACCAAGGTTGAAATTATTAGGCATATTGAAACACTGGAAATATTTTTTTTTTGAAATAGCTTACTTAGCAGTAATAAAAAACTAGATTTTAATAGTAATATTGGTAACAGTAAGGAAAGGGTGTTTAAAATTTCTTCTATTCCTGAAATAGACCATAAAGATTTTACAGCGAATTCAGGAGCGTGGCTTAAATGTTTAACTCCAAAAATTAATGTAACTGCAAATATAGAGCTTACTGTTAATGTAATAAATAATAATTTATTAAATATTTTTTTTGTTTGGTTGTCTGGTGAAATATAGCGTAAAACGAATACTGTAACGGGTCCTATTGCGAGGCTTATAGGTAGTTCAATAAATTTTAAGCAATAAGAGAATGACGCTGCTTGACCAGCCTTTTGAGTCGGTAAATAAAATCTCATATAAAGATTTATCAAATGTGGAGTAGCCGTTGCAAAAATAATTAAAAAATATTTATTTACTAGTTTTTTATCAGGCATTTTAAAGTTTAAAGAATATTTTTTCTTCCATGGAAAATATTGAATGATTGCTCTACAGGTAAATGATGATACAAGTAATAAAGAAGTAAAAACTTCATTAGGGTAAATAATAAAAATTATTAGGGCGCTAATAAGAAATAGGTTTAATATAAAATTTCCTATTCCAGCTATAAAAAATTTCTCTTCAAATAAGAGTAGGGATCTATAGAACCCAGTCAAAAGAGCTATAAAGGTAGAAAAGCATAAGCATAGAACAGATAAAGTTGTAAATTTTAGTGGGAATGCTGATTGAAGCGTATTAAAAGTATAATAAAGTGTAGCAATAGCGATCACAATAGTAAAAACAAAATTCAGAAAGTTATACTTTGAAATTAGGTGTAATTGCTCAATATTATTAGATTTTTTCAAAGCAGGGATCAATAAATAATCAGATGTACCAGAGTTGAATACCGAATTTGCTGTGTCTGGAATAGAAAATAAAGTAGTGAAATAGTCAGCTGTGGAATTAGCTCCAAAGAAATAAAAACATATGGCTTCTCTTATAATTCCTGTTATTCTACCTAGCCCTAATGAAAGGCTAAGGTTAAAGGTCTTTATAAATTGTTTCATTTGTAAAATTAGTAGTTATAGATATAATATTAAACCTAGACCAGGTATATTCTTATTTGAAAAATTAGAGTTAAGTTAAAATTTATGTATATGATATTTAAAGAAATAATTGATGTTTTATTAAGTATTATTATTGTGCTTTTTATGCTCCCATTATTTTTAATAGTAAGTATTTTAATTATTTTAGATTCGAAAGGGCCTGTCTTGTTTGTGCAGCAAAGAGTTGGTAAAAATTTAAAGATTTTTAAGATATATAAATTTAGAACTATGCATGTTTACAATAGAGCAGGCTCAAGTTTTAGGACTGAAAAAAATGATTCTAGAATTACAAAAGTTGGCAAGATACTTAGAAAATTAAGTATAGACGAGCTTCCCCAGTTGATTAATGTCTTAAAAGGGGAAATGTCTTTAATTGGGCCAAGGCCAGAGGTTCCTGAACAAGAAAATGATTATATTGATAAAGTAAAGTATTTTTTTCGACATAAATTTAAGCCTGGAATCTCTGGATACGCTCAAGTTAAATTTAGATCTAATGCTAATTTTCATCAGAGGTTAGCTGCTGATATCTTTTATATAAATAATTTATCTTTTTATTTAGATCTTAAAATTTTAATTGCTACTTTTTCTGTTGTGTTTTTAAGGAAAGGCGTTGTGTGAATTAAGTGATGAGAATTATTAACACTTTGTTTTCATATTTTAGGCCGTCAGTTTTTATAGATATTGTATTTATATTATTTTCTTGGTTTTTATCTTACTATTTAAGATACAATTTTAATTTAAACAATGTAGTGTTAGAGTCTATTTATGAGACTTGGTATTACTCATTTAGTTGTTTTTTAATCTTATATTTTCTATTGAGTAGTTCTAGGTCGGTTTGGAAGCACTTTAACTTACATGATTTAAAAAGAATTGTTGTTTCATCTACAGTAAGTACAATTGTTTGTATTTCTATTTTAGTTTTATTGAAAAAAATATATTTTGTTCCAAGGTCAGTTTGGATTTTAAACTGGATGATTTTAAATACATTTTTAATTGGTTCCAGGTGTTTAGTTGCATTTCTTTTTTCTCGTTCAAGCTGGAGCTTTTTTGAGCCATCGAAAAAAAAAGATATTTTAATTATTGGCGCAGGCAAAGCTGGGCAATTACTTGCAGTAGATTTTGATAAAAAAGAAGAATGGAATGTAATAGGTTTTGTGGATGATAATAAAAATTTAGTTAACTCTTATATCTATGGTAAAAAAATTTTTGGACTTACAACTGATTTGTCTAAAATAATTAAAAAGTTTCCTAATTTAAAAGACATAGTTTTAGCAATTCCTTCATTAAGTGTTAGAAGAAGAATAGAATTGGCTAATAAAGTTAAATCATTGTATAATGTGAATTTATTTATCATGCCTTCAATCGGTGAGGCAATAAAGAGAAACGAAAATTTTTCTCATATTAAAAAAATTGAAGCGAATGATCTACTTTGTAGGCCGTCAAGGGAAGTTGTTTTAAATTCAAGCGCAGTTAAAAAATTTGATGGTACTACATGTTTGATTACAGGTGCAGGTGGTTCAATTGGTTCTGAATTAGTAAGACAATTAACTGGATTTGAAATAAAGAAAATTATTTTATTTGAGAGAAATGAATTTGCAGCTTTTAAACTTTTACAAGAGTTGAATACGATGAAAATCTCTTGTGTTGTGGAAACAGTAATTGGAGACATTAATGATAAATTCTTGTTAGATAAAACAATTCGTACACATTCTCCTGAATTTGTTTTTCATGCAGCTGCTTATAAACATGTGCCCTTGATGGAGGGCAGTAATGGTAGGCAAGCAATTGTGAATAATTGCTTGGGAACTGAGACACTGCTTAAGGTTTGTGACCAATATAATGTGAAAAAATTTGTATTTGTTTCTACTGATAAAGCTGTAAACCCTTCTAATAATATGGGGGCTAGTAAAAGAGTTGCTGAAAAAATCTGCTTAAACTATAAAACAAACTCTAATATTAATATTTCAATTGTTAGATTTGGAAATGTCTTGGATAGTCATGGCAGTGTAGTTCCAATTTTTAGGGATCAAATAAATCGTGGCGGCCCAGTAACTGTAACCGATAAAAAAATAGAAAGGTTTTTTATGTTAATTCCAGAGGCATGCCAGTTGATTTTAGAATCTTCATTGAGAGAGGAAGAGAGGAGTCTTTTTGTATTAGATATGGGAGATCCAATTTTAATTGATCAACTTGCTCGTTCAATGATTAAGTTGTCTGGTTATGAGATAAGTGATATAAATATAAAATACACAGGTTTACGACCTGGAGAAAAATTATATGAAGAATTATTTTATGATTTTGAAAAAACATGTTTAGTTAAAGAGGATGGTCTTTTTAAGGTAAGTTTAGAAAACAGGTCTGATCAATGGTGGAGTGAGTGGTTAGATGCTAAGGGGGAACTTCTTTCAAATGATTTTAATCCAAAAGAGTTGTTGTCTTCACTTATTTGATTTGTTTATTAACTTGATTTATTAGTTCTTGCTTAGAATTTTTAAATATATTTTTATCAGATTCATTTTTTAGGCTTTTAAAGAATGAATTAACTTCATTAAAATTTTTTTTAATTTCATTAGAGTTAATATTTTTAAAAAATGATCTTGATAAGATTACAGCATTTGATTTAAGTCTTATATATTCAGTGGCAATTAATTTAGGATCTATAAGTTGATTTGTATTTAAGTTTCCAATTCCTCCAATACCGTAGGGTAAATTATTTTTACTTGTTAAAGCACAAAGCCAATCAAGGATGCCACTTGTTAGAATTTCAAATAGAAAGTTTAGATTTAGAGATATAGACAGGTCATTTAAGCCAAAATGAACTTCACCTTGCATTTTATTTATTATTCTTTCCGCCCTTCCAATTGCTTCTCCACTTTCAAATAAGTAAATTTTATGGATTGAGTTTGGGCATAAATCATTAAATGTTTCTATATCTTTAGGTGTTGTAAAAAAAGGAAGCATTATAAAACTGATTTTTGAAAAATCAAGTGTTTTGAGGTTTTCAATTCCTCCTTCGTATAAACTATTTACTCTTACACCTAAGTATTTTCTTTCTATAACTTTACTCAATTTTATAATATCGCTCATCGAATGATGACTTTGTATAGCGTTTTTACCTTTTTGTCTTTGAGTTTTCTTGTTGTTGTTTTCTAAGTCAATCATGATTCTATTAATGCCAGCATCAACAGAGGCAATTGCATTTTCGACACAGTTTGTTATGCAATAATAGTTCATGTTTATATATATAAATAAATAAATAATTGAATTGCAAAACTAGATTGATGTTTTGTATTCTACGACTATGTGTGGCGTTGTTGGTTCCTTTGATTTTAGTGAAAATAATTTTGCTTCATCTTTTGAAAATATAGATAATTGTTTAAAGGGTATTAGTCATCGAGGTCCTGATAACTGCAATTATTTTAAGTGGAAGAATGGTTTTATTGGAAATACAAGACTTTCAATTATTGATTTAGATGGAGGCAACCAACCATTTCTAAGTTTAGATAAATCTGTTGCGTTAGTTCAAAATGGTGAAATTTATAATTATAAAGAATTACAAATTGAATTAAAAAAAATAGGATATGTGTTTAAGTCCGATTCTGACTCAGAAGTATTGCTTGCAGCTTATCTAATTTGGGGCGAAGATTTTGTGCAAAAATTAAATGGAATGTTTGCAATATCAATTTATGACAAACGTACCGACAAGTTATTACTTTACCGAGATAGGGTAGGGATTAAGCCCCTTTTTTATTATTTTGAAAATCAACGTTTTTTATTTGGCTCGGAAATAAAGTCTTTTTTATCTGGAGTTTGGAATAGGGAAATAAACTTAGGCGCAGTTTATGATTATTTAAAATTAAACTATGTTCCTCCTTGCAATACTATTTTTAAAGACATTTTTCATGTTCCTCCTGGAGGTAAAATAATTATATCTAATGGTAAGTTAGTTAAAAGTAGTTGGTGGAATATGCCAAGTAAGGTTGGTTTTAATAAAAATATTAATAACATAGAAGAAGAACTTTACTTTCAATTTGACCTTGCCGTGAAACGAAGGCTTGTTTCAGATGCGCCATTTGGGGCGTTTCTTTCTGGAGGAATAGACTCAAGTTCAGTTGTGTATAGCATGTCTAAACATTTGAATAGAGAGTTTGAAACATTTACAATTGGTTTTGATGATCCAAATTACGATGAGTCAATATATGCAAAAGAAACTTCTAAAATTTTTTGTACAAATCATAATGTTGAAATTTTAGACGAAAGTAGTGTAAGTCTTTGGAATAAATTTATTTATCATTGTGATCAACCACATGGTGATGTTTCTTTTATTCCAACCATGCTTTTGTCTAATTTAGCTAGTAAAAAAGTAAAAATGGTTTTGACTGGTGATGGAGGAGACGAATTATTTGCTGGATATAATAAGTATTTGCCTTATGAATCAAGTTGCTTGGGTGATAGATGTTTGGAGACTTATATTGAGAATACTTCTTTGATGAAGAAGGAATTAATGGGGTTTTTGTTGAAAGATGAATTTGCAAAGAAATCAAGAGAACTTTCTAATATATGTAAAATGAAAAAGAAGGTGGAGACTTTTTCATTTTCTGATGATCTTAATAAAGTTTTACTTTTTGATTTTTTAAATTTATTACCAGGGAATAATTTAGTTAAGCCAGATCGCATGGGAATGGCGCATTCATTAGAGGCTAGAACGCCTTATCTTGATCATAATTTAGTTGAGTTAGCTTTTTCTTTACCAGGAAATATCAAGATTTTTAATCAAACTACAAAGCATATTCTAAAAAATACCTTGAGAGATAAACTTGGTAAAAAGATAGTAAATCGAAAAAAACAAATGTTTACAGTGCCAATTGGTGATTGGTTTAAGGAGTCATTAAAAGATTATCTGTCTGTAAATTTGTTGTCTGAAAATTCATTTTCGAGAGAAATATGTAGATTAGAATCTTTAGATTCTTTAATTAAACTACATCATTCAGGTGAGAAAAATTATACTAGAGAATTACGTGCTCTTGTTTCATTGAATAAATGGCATGATATCTTTATAAAAGATTTAAATTTAGATTCTATAATTTAGAAAGAAAATATTGTGAGAAAAATTTCAGATGGTTGTAGTATTACATTAGACTTTGTCAGAGCAATTTCCTCTCAATTAGTTGTTATTGGTCATGGTATTTCCTTTTGTGCTTTGTCAACTTTTTTTCGTCCGCCAAATTCCCCTTGGATGCAAAATATTGCTGTGGTTATTTTTTTTATATTGTCTGGATTCTTAATTACTTATTCACTTTTTTCAAAAATTTCAAAATCAGAGTATTTTTTTGGAAAGTATTTTGTAGATCGTTTTTCAAGAATCTACGCTGCTTTTATACCTGCTCTAATTTTTGTTGCCCTTTTAGACTATATAAGTATCAAGGTTGGTAGCGAGGGTTATAGGTATTTTTCTGCATTTAATATTAAAACTTTCATTGGAAACATCTTGTTGTTAAATGATTTCCCAAATTTTAAAATTGTTACAAGCTTTGGGTCTGGAAGACCATTTTGGACTCTAGCTGTCGAATGGTGGATTTATATGTTTGTAGGTTATCTTTTCTTTTTATTCAAAAGAAAAAGAATCTCACTTTTTAATATTTTGTTTTTATGTTTTTTATCTATTATTCCAATATACAATATTGTTGGAGGTCGAGGCAATGGTCTCACTTTATATTGGCTTTTTGGCTCCTTAGTTTTATTTGTTTGGAATAGCAACATTGTGAAAACTATTTCTAGGAAATATATATTTGGATTCGCCTCATTTTTTTCTATTTTGTCTGTTCTTAGGGTTTATAAGACTAAAATTGAATATGATCCAAGTTTTGCATTTCTGTTGGCTTTTGGACTTCTGTTTTTTGCAGAATTTTTTGATAAAACAAAATTTAATGAGTTTGTAAAAAGGTCAATTAGGTTTGTTGCAAATTATTCATATACTCTATACCTTATCCATTATTCTGTATATGATTTTTTAATTACTCATTATGGAAAAGGTCTAAGAATTTTCTTAATTGGTTTTTTTGTATCTAACTTTATTTCTTATTTTTTTGGAATTTTATTCGAAGTTAAGCTAACAAAAAAAGTAAAGAAAACTTTATACGTGCTAATGGATTATAAATACTAGCTTGAAATTTTTTAATTATTTTCTTGCAACAAAAAAGACACTAGTTTGAAATCAAGTGGAGAATCAATGTCGATAGATCTTTCTTCTGGCATAACATATAAGCCAGTTTTTTCTTGAAACACAGACTCATTATTTAAGATACTATTACGGTTCCAAACATATATAGAGGCATTCATGTCAAAACATTTTGGTGAATCTTGGCGTCTACTTATAGTTTCTGTTGGATTTTTTTTAGAAACATTCCAGAATCCATTAAAATCTTTCTCTACTATGTTAAAATACGGTGATCTTCTCGATGGAGTTGCAGTTATAATGTTAGAATGATTATTTTTTATTAATAAATCAATACAGTTTAGAATATCTTCAGTTTTTCGAAGAGGTGAAGTTGCGTCTAAATCAACTAAAACATCGAATTTTTTTTTAAAATATTTTTCAGAAGATATAAATGCATGTTTTATTACTGGTAGTTTGGGAGTTGAATCTAGTGATAGGTTTTCAGGTCTTTGAAAAAAAACCTTGGCACCAAATTTCTTAGAAGCATTCATTATTTCATCGCAATCAGTGCTTACAACAACTTCTTCAAAAGCTTGGCTTTTAATGGCGGATTCAATTGAGTATGCAATTAAAGGTTTACGATTAATTAAAGAAATATTTTTTTTATTAACCCCTTTGGATCCACCCCTAGCGCATATTGTACATAAAATATTTTTATCCTTATACATATCCAACACCTTTTTCATTTATCATATCTATTACTTTTAAAGTATTAATTCCTTCTTTTAAAGTACAGAAATTAGAAAAATTGTTATTTAATAATTCTGAATGCATTATTTTATATGAATCTTTTGGATGCCTTTCAAATTTAATAATTTTAGGATCACTATTATAGTAATGAATTAAGAGCTCTGATTTAATAAAGTCTAATAAATAATATCCTTTGTTTGTATGAATGCAAAAGCTTCTTACTGTATGAGAGCTTATGTAGTTTAAGTTAATATTTATCGGGATATTTTGAATGCACCGTAAAACTCCAACTACTAAGTCTTCTGTATTAATTTTTAAACTTGAAACTTTTCCAACATATCCCAAATATGATTTAATTGGCCCAAAAAACCATTGTATATAATCAAGTTCATGGCTTAAATCAAGTAGTACTCCGCCACCTTTTTCTTTAGATGCACTATAGGTTAATGCGTAGTTTCTATCTTCTCTCCATTTTGGCAAGTACTGTCCAACTTCACAGGAGGCAAAGTATATCTCTTCTTTATCAATATAAGATTTTAGTTTAACAAGACCATCATAAAATCTTAAATTATATCCAACAAATATCTTGTTTTTTTTTGAAGGATTAAAGCTCAAGTAATTTTTTAAAAATAATGGTTTTTCACATAGAATAGTTTTGTTTGACACAGTTTTGTCTAAAAAATGAAGTTGTTCCAGGTGAAGTTCTGAAGATGAAGCAATAACAAAATAATCATAGGAGTTAATATCATGGACTAGATTTATGTCAGTGAAAGTTTTAAATTCTTGAATACTTTGTTTAGTTACTAAGTTGATTTTAAGATTTAATTCATCTAATGCTTGTGTGTGTTTTTTCCCTATAGATCCATAACCGATAATTAAAGCTTTTTTCATATTGTTTTATCAATTAAGTTTATAGAGTTTAATATATCTAAGTCTTTTTTATATGAGTATTTAAAAGAGTGGTTTAAATCAGAAATTCCTTTTAAAAAATCTTTTATTTCATTTTCATATGGATTCTCTATAATTGTAGATGAGTATTTTGAGTCAGAATCAACTACGTCATATAAATTTATCTCTTTTTGGTTAAAATCAGGAGGTTGGTGAACAATTAAGCCATTAGGAGTTCCGTCCCATTGTATTAGTTTATTGTCACATGTTAGTAAGAGCTTTCTTGTAGGTTTGCGGCTTATTATATCAAATAATAACGTTCCATGATTCCCATTTTCATGTACAACCATTATGCTTACGGAGTCTGGGAAATTTATCTTTAAGTCACTATGCTTAGTGGCATGTGAGTTAATTTTTAGAAATTTACCAAATACTTTTTCTATCCATGGAAATTCAATGGCCATAATTTCTCGTAATCCATTTGTTTTAATATTAGATACAAAATAGTCACTAATGTCTTCCCATGGATGCCAGTCTGGAAGATATTGGCCAACATGGTATTGATAGGACCAGTTTCTAGAAGAAGACTCTACTTGTTGATCTATGAAATTAATTTCATTTCTATATAACTGAGTAGATGATAAAAAGTGTCTGGTTTTTAATTTTTTTTCAACCTTTATAAAATCTTCATAACCATCATTTACAAGATTTATTTCAGAGAAAGTATTTATTTTTTTTTCAATAAAAAATTTTAATAATGATTTGTGGCTTAAGGGTGATGTACAAATAAAGGCACTAGATATAGGATGGTTTTTTATAGCAATTTCTATATCAGAATAGCAATTTATTTTAAGTAGGCTTTTTACACTTTCACATCGTTGTTTGTTTTTATCTAGACCAATAATTTCTAATTCTGGAGCAATTTTATTTAAAAGTTTAATTCTTCTTTTACCCATTGAGCCTAAGCCACAAATTAAAAAAGATTTCTTCATTGCTTTTAAAATTAGCATTTTTAAAAAATTACATCAAATTATAAAAATTATATTCTAAATACTAAATCTTTTTTAAAGTAACATTCCTGCAGCAGCAGTTGATTTAGTAATAGGATCAACCAAAATAAAGGAACCAGTAAGTCGATTTTTTTGGTATGGATCATAATTTAGCGCGGTCTTAGCTCTAAAGCTTATTTTAGCTATATCATTGAGTTGCACGTTTTTTATATCTTGATTTCTAGAAAGTGTTTCTACATCAAAGATATAATTAATATTTTTGATTATGCATTGTGTGTGGTGGGAGCCATGAATAAGATGAAATTTCTTAGAAGTATCTAGCTTTTCATGATCCATCCAACATAAATATGCCTGTAAATTTTGAGACTGCATAGGGATATTTTCAGGCCTGCAAAGAACATCTCCTCTTGAGATATCAATTTCATCCGCAAGTTCAATGCTTATAGATTCACCTATTGAAGCTTCTTCAATTTCATTGAAGCCTTTATATATAGCCTTAATTTTCGCTTTAAATCCAGAAGGCATAGCTACAATTTCTTCGTTCTTCTTTACCTTGCCACTAAAAATCGTGCCTGCATAAAGCCTTGTGTAATCAGCACTTCCCATTGGTTTTTTAATAGTGGTTTGCACAGGGAACCTAAAGTCAATGAAATTTTCAGCGCTGGCAATAAATAAGGAATCGAGGTATTCCATAAGGCTAGGGCCTTCATACCAGTTCATGTTTTTACTCTTGTTTACAATGTTGTCTCCATTTAAAGCGCTTACAGGTATAAGATCAATACTTTTGATTTCAAGTTTTTTTGAAAATTCAGAAAATTGTTTTCTAACTTTTAAAAATTCTGTTTCTGAAAAATTAGCCAAATCCATTTTATTTACACAGATTACTAGTCGTGGAAGAGACATTAAGGATGCAAGCAAGCAATGTCTTTTACTTTGTTCAAGCAATCCTTTTGTAACATCCACCATTAATACACCAAGGTCTACATTTGAAATTCCAGTTATGGTGTTTCTTGTGTATTGTTTGTGTCCAGGTGTATCGGCTAATATATATTTTCTTTTTGTAGAAGAAAAATATCTATAGGCAACATCAATTGTTATGCCTTGAGATCTTTCATCACTTAGTCCATCTGTCAAAAGGGCAAGATTTAGATCAGTACCTTCTCTTTTAGAGGTTTTAATTACAGATTTTAATTGATCCTCTGGTATAACATTCATGTCATACAAAAGTCTTCCAATTAGTGTACTTTTTCCATCGTCGACACTTCCAATTGTTGCAAATTTTATAATATCCATATTAATTAAAAGTACCCGTCTTTCTTTCTGTCTTCCATTGCGCTTTCACTTACCTCGTCGTCAAGACGAGCGCCTCTTTCAGTGGTTCTTAATGTATTTATTTCTTTTATAATTTCGTCAACATTACTTGCAGTAGATTTAAAAGCAGCAGTACATGTCATATCTCCAACAGTTCTAAACCTTACAGTATCAGTGATTTCTTTTTCACCATCTTCAATTTGAACAAAAGGACTTATTGCCATTATTCTTCCATCTTTTAATTGAATACATTTTCTTTCGTGAGCAAAGTAAATTTCTGGCACATTAATATTTTCTCTTTTTATATATTCCCATACATCAGATTCAGTCCAATTAGAAAGAGGAAAGACTCTAAGGTTTTCGCCTTGGTTCATGTAAGTATTATAAAGCATCCAAAGCTCAGGCCTTTGGCTTTTAGGATTCCATCCACCAAAATCATCACGTAAAGAAAAAAATCGTTCTTTAGCTCGGGCCTTTTCTTCGTCTCTTCTTGCTCCACCAAAAATAATATCAAACTTATGTTCCTTAATAGTTTCCAATAGCGGCATGGTTTGCAATAAATTTCTAGATGCCTTAGCACCTGTAGTATCTTTTAAAAGACCTTTTTTTATATAATCTTCAACGCTTGCAACAAGTAGTTTTAAATCATTTTTTTTTATAAACTTATCTCTAAAGTTAATGGCTTCGGCAAAGTTGTGTCCTGTATCTACATGGAGGAATGGGCAAGTTAGTTTACTTGGAGCCATTGCCTTAAGTGCAAGGTGTGAAACACAAATTGAGTCTTTGCCGCCTGAAAATAAAACCACTGGGTTTTTGGCATTACTAAGAGCTTCTCTAATTACATAAATTGCTTCTGATTCTAATTGGTCTAAATGAGTCACTATAAATTAATAATATAGTGTTAAAAAAAAATAACAATTTCAAATAATTGTCTCTTTTTTTAAAACAGTCAATTGTTTGAAATTAATGATCTTTAAATGTCTTATTTTCTGTTTAGTTTTTAGGCGCCTGCTTCAATAATAATATGTGGTTTTTCATATAAATATTTTTTAGCCACATACTTTATTTTTTCTTCACTTATTCCTTTTAAGCGATTTGGAAAATTATAATTATGGTTAAAGTCTAAGTCATATAAGTAATTAAGTCCCATTGAGATATTTTGAGGAGATATTTTTTGCTGAGAGATTATATGGCTACCAAGATAGTGATCTTTGGTCTTGTGCCATTCCTTTTTAGAAGGAGGTTTTTTACTGATTTTATCAATTTCATTTAATATACCATTTATAGCTGTAGAAATTTTTTCTTTTGATGTCCCAATGTAAAAGCTAAAATATCCTCCGTCAATACCATGATTCTGAGATGAATACACAGAATAACACAGAGATTTTTTGTCTCTTAAATTTAAAAATAATCTTCCGCCTTGGCCATTAAAAATTGCTTGAAGTGCAAGTAGGTTATCGTTGTCAGGGTGGTTAATTTTTGTAGTAGGAAAAACCATTAATAAATGTGTTTGCTCTTTGTCGTCAAGAATTTTTTTCTTATGGATTATTTTATTAAGTTTTTTATATTTTTTTACAGTTAATAATTTATTATTTATTTTTTTTGATGTTGAAATTTTATTTTCAAATGTTGAAATAAGTTCGCTGATTAGTTTAGGCCCTGTGTAAACAAAGATTTGTTTTTGGTTCAATTGTTTGTTGTGATAGTTGTTAATATCAATATTACTAATTTTTTTCAGGTTTTTAACTTTTTGAGAATACGAAAAACCATATGGGTGTGTTCCGTAAAGATGTTTGTTTAAAATTTCATTTATGTGAAAGCCAGGTTTATTTTGCATGCTTTGAAAATCAATTTTAATATGTTTTTTTTCATGATTCACTTCCTTAGTGGTAAAAATTTGTTTCTGTGAACAGAAACAAAAATAATCTAAAAGGATATTGAAATCTTTATCTAATCCTTCAAGCTCATTACCCCAAGAGTTATTACCATGAAAAGATGAATAACTTGCAGATGTAGAATCAAAAAGATTATTAAGTTTATCTCTAGATAGTTTCTCTCCTAAAAAATTATAAGCCTCATTACCAATAGATCTTGTCCATAAACTCCCTATTCCAGTATTTGTTTTTGTTTCTAGCCTTGCTCCTCCAAGTCCTAATTGGCAAAAATGAAAAAACGGCAATTTTGGAGTGTGCTGATAAATTATCTTGGTATTTTTGAAATCAAAAATTTTAAAAGGATTTTCAACTTTGTTTTTGGTTTTTTTTGTTATAAATTTTTTAATTTTAAAATTTGGGATTGTAAAATTAGGCTTAACCGACTTACTTGGTAGTAACCAGCAAGACTTAAGTTTTTTAGGTGTTAGGTATTTTGAAACAATATTTAACACCTGATCTTGGTTTAATGTTTTTATATTTTCGTAATATTCTAAGTCCTTATTTAGTGAAAGATTTTGAACCCAGTAATAGCCAATATGATCAGCTAGTCCATCTACTGTTTCAATGGCATATGATTTTTGGGCTATAATATTATTTTTAGCTTTGGTTAAACTTTCAATTGAGATATTTTTAGTTAAATTGTTACAAATTGTATTTACTATTTTTTGGGCAAATTTTTCATGTCCTTTTGGAATTAAACATCCAATATCAAATGATCCACCATCTAAGCTGTTCCATTGACTAGCAGAAATTTGCCTTACTAATTGTCTTTCTAAAACTAAATCTTTATAAAGGATTGAGCTTTGACCGTGGCCAATAATGGTACAAAAAATATCAAGAGCAGCCATTTCTTTTATATCTTTTGATTGTACGCTGGGCCAACATAATCTTAAAATATGGTGAGGGGTGCTTCCCTCTACAAAATTTATTTGTTCAGTTTTTTGATTTTTGACTAATGTTCTTTTTCTAATAAAATCTTTTGTAGATAGCTGTTTAAAATATTTATCACATAATTTAATTGAGTTATTGAAATTGATGTTACCCGTGATAATTATTGCAATTTTTTTACTATTGTAAAATTTTTTATAATATTTTAAAACTTCCGCTCTTGTTATTTTTTTTATAACGTCAGGACTACCAATAATAGATTTTCCATATGTATGTGATCCAAAAATTTGCTTTCTAGATTTCTCCCATGCTTTTACAGCGGGCATGTCTTTTCTCATCTTCATTTCTTCAATAATTACTTCTTTTTCTTTTTCAAGCTCTTGTTCGTCTACTTGAGAATTTTGAATACAATCACTAAGTATTTCAATCCCTTTTTCAGCTTTGCTGCTAGGGAGAGTTATATGCATTACTGTATAATCATAAGTAGTATATGCATTAACTTCGCCTCCAAGGGATTCAATGTCTTTGGCTACTTGTCCAACTTTTCTTTTTTTAGTACCTTTAAACAGCAAATGCTCAAATAAATGAGCAATCCCAGATATTTTTTCATTCTCATCTGCAGAACCAAACTTAATCCATGCTTGAAGGCTTACAACGGGCTGTTTGTTATCTTCAGTGTGAATTACAGTTAAGCCATTTTTTAGAATTTTTTTATTATACACAAATTTAGTTTAAGCTTAATTTTGTCCTTCTTCAATTATAAGGCAGGTGTTAATATGACTTTGTTTTGGCTTATGGTCTTTATATTCATTATCCCTTTTGTATTCATAAATGTGGGTATTGTGATTTTAATTCTTGGAAGTCTAAAAGTGACCAAGAACCATTATCTTGGTTTTTAGGAATAAAAAAGCAAATCGATTTTTGGAGCACTTATGCACAAACTCAAGAAATCATTTTTGATACAATTTTTATTGGTGGCGGAACTCCATCACTAATGCCAGAAGATTTGTTTAAGGAATTATCTGCTTATTTATTTGAAAAATTAAAATTTAAAGAAAATTTTGAATTCACAATTGAGTGTAACCCTGAAACAATTAATACAAAAAATATTCTTCAAGTATTCCGGTCATGTGGCGTAAATAGACTGTCAATTGGGATACAAAGTTTTGATAATACAAAACTAGTAAAACTTGAGAGGCATGCAGATAAAAATCAAAATATAAAAGCCTTAGATTTAGTTTCTAGTTTTGGTTATTTTAATTGGTCGGCAGACTTAATGTTTGGTCTTCCTAAGCAAGATAAATCACAACTTGTTGATGATTTAGATGAGTTATTGAAATTTAAACCAAATCATATTTCTATTTACGAATTAACTCTTTCAACTCAAAGATCATTAAATTGGAGTAAGCCAAATGATGATACAATTTTACAATTTTACTCATTAATCGAAAATTATTTACTTTCAAATGGTTTAAATAGATATGAAATTTCTAATTTTTCAAAACCTGGTTTTGAGTGCCAACATAACTTAAAATACTGGAATTTAGACCCTTACCTATCTTTAGGTCCTGGTGGATATGGATTGATTTATAATAATTGCGATTTTGGTTTCCATCAAAAAAACCCTAGTTCCTTAAAAAAATGGATTGTGGAGTGTGGGAATTCAAATTCTGAGCTAGGTAGTTTTTTGGAGCAAAGAACCCAGTTAGAACATATAAAGGAAAAGCTAATGGTTAATTTAAGGTTAAACAAAGGATTAGAAGTTGAGTTTTATTTGAAATACAAAAGCTTAATAGATCCTATTTTTGATTCCTTTAAAGATATGGAAATACTTGTATTTACAGGTAAAACTTGGCGTATGAATAGACATGGCTGGCTAACGATTAATGCTACGTTGCAAGAAATGTTTTATTTATTAGAGAAAAAATATCCATCTTACAATTTAGGTGGGTTGACTATTAAAAATATGAACCCAAATTAAAAATATGATGAATGAAAAAAATCAGGACTTAAAGTCAGAAGAGAATCTAAAGGAGTCGTCTAAAGTTGAAGGCAATGAGAATTATTCTGCTAATGACGAAACTGTTGAAGATATCAAAATTGATTGGGAAAAAGAGACTTTGTATCTAAGAGCTGAGGTACAAAATTTACACAAGCGATTTACAAAAGAAAAAGCAGATTTAATTCGTTACTCTAATGAGAATTTATTTAGAAATATTTTGCCTATTGTAGATAATTTTGAATTGGCAATAAAAGCGATAAAAGATGCTCAACCTAATTTAGATGATGTTGTAAAAAATAATTCTGTTTATAAGAATATGAAAACGGGTGTTGAAATGACCCTTACTCATTTTCAACAAACTTTAGAGCAAATGGGCGTTAAAAGTTTAACTGTGGAAAACCAAGAGTTTAATCCAAATGAACATGAAGCAATTGGCGATGATCCAGAAAGTGATTTACCAGATAATCATGTTTCGCAAATAGTCCAAAAAGGTTATAAGATTTATGATCGTATACTGAGGCCAGCAAAGGTTTTGGTTTCAAAATCAAATAACAAGAAAAATTCAAAAGATGATTCTAAGAAAGATTCATCAAAATTAAATTAATATTTTAAATTAAAAAGGAGAATAATATTATGTCAAAAATAATCGGTATAGACTTAGGAACTACAAATTCATGTGTAGCTGTTCTTGAAGGAGGACAGGCGAATGTAATCACAAATAGTGAAGGAGCTAGAACAACTCCATCTGTAGTTGCCTTTAATAAACAAGGTGAAAAATTAACAGGAGCAATTGCAAAAAACCAAGGGGTTACAAATCCAGAAAATACTTTTTTTGCAATTAAAAGATTAATTGGGCTTAAATTTGCTGATCCAACAATTAAAAGAATTCAAAAAATGGTTCCATATAAAATTGTTGCATCTGATAATGGAGATGCATGGGTGGAATATGATGGGAAAAAACATTCACCACAAGAAATTTCTGCTTTTATTTTAATGAAAATGAAAAAAACCGCAGAAGATTATCTAGGCTCTTCAGTTTCAGAAGCTGTAATAACAGTTCCTGCTTATTTTAACGATGCTCAAAGACAAGCAACAAAAGACGCAGGCAAAATAGCTGGTCTTGAAGTAAAAAGAATAATAAATGAACCTACTGCAGCAGCGCTTGCTTATGGTATGGACAAGAAAAAAGATTGTAAGATTGCTGTTTTTGATCTTGGAGGAGGAACCTTTGATGTATCCATACTTGAATTAGGTGATGGTGTCTTTGAAGTAAAAGCAACTAATGGTGATACTCATCTTGGCGGCGAAGATTTTGATTTAAAGATTGTAGAATGGATGGCAAGTGAGTTTCAAAAATCAGATGGAATTGATTTAAGAAAAGATAAGTCTTCCTTGCAAAGACTAAAGCAAGAAGCAGAGAAAGCAAAACATCAGTTGTCAGAAGTAGTTGAGTCTAATATCAACCTTCCTTTTATAACTGCGGATGCTAATGGACCGAAACATTTACAGATGACTCTTACAAGATCTAAGTTTGAAGGTTTAGTTGCAGATTTAATAGATAGATTGAATGCTCCTTGTGATACTTGTTTGAATGATTCAGGGGTTTCAAAGAGTGATATCAGTGATGTTATTTTAGTTGGTGGTATGACCAGAATGCCAAAAGTTCAAGAAAAAGTTAAAGAAATTTTTAACAAAGAACCAAGTAAAAATGTAAATGCTGATGAAGTTGTGGCTATGGGCGCGGCAATTCAAGGTGGTGTTCTTCAAGGTGACGTTAAAGATGTATTACTTTTAGATGTAACTCCATTAAGTTTAGGAATTGAAACCCTTGGAGGCGTTTTTACTAAAATTATTGATAAAAACACAACTATACCAGCTAAAGAAAGCCAAGTTTTTTCAACAGCAGCAGATAATCAAACTGCAGTAAGTGTACACATTCTTCAGGGAGAGAGAAAAGTTGCATCAGGAAATAAGACTCTAGCAAGGTTTGATTTAGCTGACATACCTCCCGCTCCTAGAGGAGTTCCACAAGTAGAAGTGACTTTTGATATTGATGCAAATGGAATCGTAAACGTAAGTGCAAAAGATAAAGGAACTGGAAAAGAACAATCAATAAAAATTACTTCAAGTTCAGGACTTTCTGATGAAGAAATAGAAAAAATGGTTAAAGATGCTGAGTTAAATGCAGAGTCTGATAAGCAAAAATCAGAACTAGTAAATGCAAAAAATCAATTGGATTCACTTGTTTATTCAACAGAGAAATCATTAAAAGATTTAGGTGATGATGTAGATGGTGAACTAAAAAATGATGTTGATTCTGCAATTAAAGAAGCCAAAGAAACTTTGGCCAAAGAAGATTTAGAAGCCTATAAATCAGCAACTGAGAGATTAAATCAGGCTAATGCTAAACTAGCAGAGAAGTTATATGCTAAAAATGCTAAGCAAGAAGCTCCTGAGCAGCCGAATCCTGAACAAGCTAATCAAGATTCATCTGGGAAAACAAATGATGGCAAAACAGTTGATGCAGACTTTAAAGAGGTTTAATTTTACGACTGTTAAACATTAAGGAGTAATTTTAAATGAGCGATCAAAAGAGAGACTATTATGAAATTCTGGGCGTTGATCGCTCTTCATCTACAGAGGAAATAAAAAAAGCATTTAGAAAAAAAGCAATAAAATTTCATCCAGACAAAAATCCTGGAAACAAGCAAGCTGAAAGTAGTTTTAAAGAAGCAAGTGAGGCCTATAAAGTTTTAAGTGATCCACAAAAAAAACAAGCCTATGATCAATTTGGTCATGCTGGAGTGAGTGGCCAAGGTGGATTTTCTGGAGACGGAGCTGGCTTTGGAGATATCAACGATATTTTTGGGGATATCTTTGGTGATTTTTTTGGTGGCGGCTCTGCTAGAGGGCGAGGTGGAAGATCTAGGGCTCAAAGAGGTTCTGATTTAGAATATAATTTAGAAATATCTTTTGAAGAAGCTGCCTTTGGCGGTGAAAAAAATATAGAGTTTAATAAAGAGGACGCTTGCACAACTTGTTCTGGCAGCGGTGCTAAAAAAGGTACATCTTCTTCAACATGTACAACTTGTAGTGGGTCTGGTCAGGTTAATTACCAACAAGGATTTTTTACTCTCTCTAGATCATGCTCTGCTTGTTATGGAAAAGGATCGATTATAAAAGAAAAGTGTTCCAGCTGCTCTGGTCGTGGAACTAACAGAAAAAAATCAAAAATCTCGGTCAAAATTCCTCCTGGAATAGATAACGGTCAAAGGCTTAAGCTAAATGGTAAAGGTGAAGCTGGTAGAAATGGCGGGCCTTCAGGAGATCTTTTTGTATTAATAATGATTAAAAAGCATGAGTTTTTCACTAGAGAAAACTTTGATGTTTACTGTGAAATGCCAATTTCTATATCTCAAGCCTCTCTTGGCACCGAGGTTCAGGTTCCTACTTTAGAGGGAAAAGTAAATATGAAGATTCCTTCTGGTACACAAAATGGCCATAGGTTTAGATTGCCTCACAAGGGAGTAGCTCACTTAAACTCGGGGAGAAGAGGGCATCAGTTTGTTACAATCAACGTAGAAATTCCTTCAAAATTAACAAGTCGACAAAGGGAGTTATTAGAGGAGTTTGCTTCTCTTAGTAAAGAATCTTACCCTAAGAATTCTTCATTTATTGATAAAATGAAAGAGTGGTTTTAAATCCTAAATATTTTTTCGAAAATTTAAGATAATTTTGATACAAATTATTTTTTTAAGGTTAAAGTTATAGGATATATGAGAATATTTTCCTTTGTAATTATTTTTCTATTATCCTCTTGTCAGACCAATAAACCGTTAAGAAATGGCTCACAATCAATTAATAATCCAACGGGCTTTGGTGCAATACTTGATTCAACTAATCTACCTCCTGTAAGATATAGATTTTTTAAAGACGATGCAAATGCACGAGATTTGTTTTTAAGTGCAGAAAGAGAATTTTCTAGAGATATTAACAAATCAATAAAATTATATAATTCTTATTTAGATAGTTATCCAAATGGAGAATATGCAGACAAAGTTTTATTTAAGTTAGGTAAATATTTCAGTAATAAAAATAATTATCAACAAGCTTTAAACAGTTTTTCTAGATTAGCTTTACTGGACCCGCCCTCTAAATACCGAGGCTTAGCATATTATAATAAAGCTAAAGTATATTCTTTTCTTGGTAAAAATAAAAAAGCTGTTAAATCTCTTTCTAAAGTAAGAATAGATGAAATTAATCTAGAGGATAAAAAAGAATTTTTCACTTTTTGGGCAGCAACTGCTATTAAAAGTGGTGCCTACTTACAATCTGTTTTAGCAAATTTAAAAACTTTATCTTTATCTCCTTCTCAAGTACATAGTGATAAAATATATTCTCAAGTTAAATCAATAGTGGCATCTAGGCTTTCTTTAGAGGAATTAAAATTTTTAGAAAGAGAGTACTCTAGTTCATTCCCAATACATGAAGTAAGGTTAAAAATTGCCAGTGTATTTTTAAATAATGGCGATTCACAAAGAGCAAGAAGTTTAATTTTAAAAACTATAAATTTAAGTCCACCAAATTCTGAAGTTGCTATTAGAGCCCAAAGTCTACTTACAAATATTGGGAGTATTTCTAGGAATATTTCTTCTAGAAAAATAGGAATTATTCTTCCTTTGTCTGGAAGCAGGGCCAAATTTGGTGAAGCTTATCTCCAAGGAATCAATCTTGGACTGAAGTCTTTAGTAGATAGTTCAATGGTGGAATTAATCATTACTGATAGTGGTGCAGATAAAACAATGGCCTTAAATTCATTTAATGAATTGGTGAAAACTCATGGAGTTCTGGCAATAATTGGTGGTTTGTCTGGAAAAGTATCAGAAGTTGTTGCCCAGAACTCTAGTAGATATCAAATTCCATTTATTTCATTGTCTAGTAGGTTAGGAATACTTAATTATGGAAATCAAATATTTCAATTTGCTTTAACTCCTGAGCTAGAAGTTGAGGCAATTATTAAAGATGCAATTAATCAAAAGTCTATTAGTAATTTTGCAATTTTGTATCCTGCGGATTCTTTTGGGGACAGGTATGCACAAGCATTTATGTTTTATGCCAAAAAATATAATATAGAAGTTACTGCAGCTGAAAGTTATGTCCCTAGTACCACAGACTTTAAAGAGTCTATTAATAATTTGATTGGAATAAATACAAACAGTAGATATACTCCAGAATTTAAAAGTCTAGTTAGGTCCAAAGAAGCTAAGCTTGGTAGGAAATTAACTAATTCTGAATTACGGAGAGTTGTAGTTAAACCAGATGTAAATTTTGAAGCATTGTTTATTCCTGATACTTATAAAAGCGTAGGTCAGATTATACCTGCCCTTAAATATTCTAATATTGATGGAGTTCAGTTTTACGGCCCTGCAACTTGGAATAATCCTAGGCTTTTAAAAAGAGCCGGTCAGTATTTAACTAATTCAAGATTTGTCGATGTTTATTCTTTTGGAGGAGAAAATGGACCAATGTTTGATGAGTTTTTAAACCTACATCGTGGATTAACAAATTCAAGTCCTAATAAACTTACAGTATTGGGATATGATCTTGGTTTATCAATTGCCAATTTGTATAATAATAATTCAATAAATTCCAAAGATGATTTTTTTAAAAGTTTATCAAGTTTAAATAATCTTCCAGGAGCTCTTGGTATTTACAATTGGTCAACGTCAAAAAATCCAATCAAATCTATTCAGCTTTTTGAGATTTCAAGAGGTGTTAGTAGTCAAATTGGAAGTGTATTATTAAATTAACAAATAATTAATTTATTGTTGTAAAGAAAAATTAAAGATTAATTTTTGTAACAGAATACTGACTTTTGTCTCTAGCTTATAAAATTTCTACTTATTAATTAAAATTTGCCAGATTTTATTGCATATTTTGAAAATCTTTTTATTTAAATACTTAAGTAAAAATAACTATTGTCCGATTAATAATCTAGTTAGAGCTTTTAGATAATTTATTATACATAATCTTTTAACTTTGGCTAAATACTTAGGAGGTATTTGTTGTGAATAATAAAGAGTTAGAAGAAGTTAAAATACCGAGTTCTATACCATTGTTGCCGGTTAGAGATGTTGTAGTTTATCCTTTTATGATTTTACCATTATATGTTGGTAGAGATAAGTCTATTAAAGCAGTGAATGAAGCATTGTCTCAGGACAGATTAATTTTACTTTCTTCCCAGAAGAAAATTGAAGATGATAATCCAAGTCCTGAAAACATACATGAAGTAGGTACTGTTGCGATGATTATGCGAATGAGAAGACTGCCTGATGGTAGGATTAAAATTCTTGCTCAAGGAATCTCAAAAGCAAAAATAAATAAATTCCAATCTGAAGATCCATTTTATAAAGTTGTAATATCAAAAATTGAAGAACAAACAAAAATTCCTTCAACCCCTGAAGAAGAAGCACTTGTATTAGAAGTTAAACAAAGCCTAGAGCAAGTGATTGCATTTGGAAAAGTTTTATCACCAGATATATTAATGGTTGTTGATGAAATTACAGATCTTGGTAGGTTATCAGATTTAATTTCTTCAAATCTAGGCCTAAAGGTTAAAGAGTCCCAAGAAATTTTGGAAACATTTGATCCTTTTCTTAGATTAGAAAAAGTAAAAGAAATTCTGAATAAAGAAGTTGAAATTTTAAAAATGCAACATAACATTAGAAATTCTTCAAATGATAATAATTTTGAATCGAGAAAACAGTTTATTCAAGATCAAATTAAAAATATGAGAGGCGAAAATAATCAGCCAAATGGAGAAGATCCTAAAGCTGAAGAAATCGCAGAATTAAGAACAAGAATTGAAGCAGCTAATATGGCCACGCACGCTTTTAAAGAAGCAACAAAACAAGTAAATCGATTAGAGAAAATGCATCCAGATGCTAGTGAAGCATCAATCATAAGATCGTATTTAGATTGGCTTTGTGAAATACCATGGAGTGTTTCAAGCACTGATATGCTTGACGTTACAAAAGCTAAAGAAATTTTAGATGAAGATCATTTTGGATTAGATAAAGTTAAAGATAGAATATTAGAGTTTCTTGCAGTTAGAAAATTAAAAAGTGATAACAAGGGTCCAATCCTGTGTCTCGCCGGGCCTCCAGGAGTTGGTAAAACTTCATTAGGAAAATCTGTTGCTAGAGCAATGGGTAGGGAGTTTGTAAGAATTAGTCTTGGTGGTGTTCATGATGAAGCAGAGATACGTGGACATAGAAGAACTTATGTTGGTTCAATGCCTGGAAGAATAATTCAATCACTTAAACAAGCAGGTAAAAATAATCCAATTTTAATGTTAGATGAAATAGATAAATTAGGAAATGATTACAAAGGTGATCCTTCTAGTGCATTATTAGAAGTGTTAGATCCAGAGCAAAATAATACTTTTAGAGACCATTATTTAAACTTAGACTTTGATCTTTCAAATGTCCTATTTATTTGTACTGCAAATGTAATTAATAATATTCCACAAGCATTAAAAGATAGAATGGAAGTAATAAATATTTCTGGATACACTCAAGAAGAAAAAATTGAAATAACTAATAAATATATAATTAAAAAACAAGTGGCCGAAAATGGTTTATCAAAATCTATGATTCATTTTTCTCCAAGTGGGATAGCAAAAATAATTAAACAGTATACTAGAGAAGCCGGATTAAGAAATCTTGAAAGATTAATTGGAAGCTGTTGTCGTAAGGTAGCAAAGGATGTTGCCTGTTGGGATGGAAAATTAGAGTTTCCGATGGTTAAGGTTGATTCTGAAATAGTAGAAAAATTTCTTGGACCTCCAATGTATCTTTCAGACAAGTCTAAGACTAATAATGAAATTGGTTGTGTTACCGGGTTAGCGTGGACTCAGTATGGTGGTGAAACATTAGAGGTTGAAGTTACAACAATGCCGGGCAAGGGAAGAATAGAGCTTACTGGATCTATGGGTGACGTAATGAAGGAAAGTGCCAAGACTTCAATTTCTTGGATTAGATCAAAATCAAACGAATTAGGTATAGCGCCTGATTATTTTGAAAAACATGATTTACATGTTCATTTTCCTAACGGAGGAATTCCTAAAGATGGACCAAGTGCTGGTATAACGATGACAACTGCTATAGTCTCTTATTTAACTAACATACCTGTTAAAAAAGAAGTTGCAATGACTGGAGAGATTAGCCTTCATGGAAAAGTTCTTCCAATTGGTGGTTTAAAAGATAAAATTTTAGCAGCTCTTAGGTTTGGAATAAAAACAGTTTTAATCCCAGAGCCGAATAAAAAAGATCTTGTTGAAGTGCCAGAGAATTTTAGAAAGCAATTAAAAATTGTTAGTGTTTCTCATGTAAGTGAAGTATTAGAGTTAGCATTGGAAAAATCTCTAATTGAAAAAAAAGAAAAGTCAGACTTAAAAAATGTGAGAAAAATAGCAGTTTAATTTTTGCTATTTTTTAAATCTAGATACTCACAAATGTTGTGTAGAATCCACTCATGACACTCTTGTATTCTAGGGGTAGAGTCGCTGTTGTCGACAATTAGTGCCATATCATAGCATTTTTGTTTTTTTATAACGCCGCCATTTTTTCCAAGTAAGGCTAGTGCTGTAATATTGTGTTTTTTAGATTCAACTAGCGCTTTGATTATATTTTTAGAGTTACCACTTGTGCTTATGCCAATAAAAACATCTCCTGGGTTACCAAGAGCTTGAATTTGCCTTGAAAATATTTCCTCAAAGCTATAGTCATTTCCAATACAAGTAAGTAGTTCTGCAGAGCTATTTAAAGAGATACAAGCTTTTCCAGGTCTTTCAATTAAAAATCTATTTACAAGCTCTAGACAAAAATGTGTAGCATCACAGGCAGAACCTCCATTGCCTGCAATGAGAACCTTGTTACCTCTTTGTAAACAAATGTAAACAGTCTCAGCAAATTTAAAAAATTCTGCTTTTTGTTGGGCCCAAAATCCTTGTTTACATTTTATACTCTGATATAAATTATCGTCAATTTTTGATTCTATGCTTGTTTCATTCATACGTATTTATATATAATTTATAGTCATGTTACGTGCTGGAAGCCAAGTTAAAACTTTAGGTTTTTTACTTGGTAAGGTACTGTATAAAGAATCTGATTATATTGTAGATATATTTACTGCTGATTTAGGTAGAATTAAGGGTATCGCAAAAAGTGCTGCTCGATCAAAAAAAAGATTTGCTGGGGGATTAGAATCTATAAGTTTAATAGAATTTGTATTACAAGCACCAAGAGATGCAGATAAATTTAACGAACCGTTATGGAGAATTCAAAGCACCCAAATAAATAACCCATATTTAAACATAAATAAAAATTTTGATTCTTTAAATACTGCTTTTTTTATTACCAGAATGTTAAAAGACTTAACTCCTGTAGGAACTTCCTCTAGTACTTCAGATTCTGAGATTGCGTTGTTGTTTATTGGTATGAATCAGGTTTTTACTTCCTTGTGTGATGAGCAGTTAGAATTAAAGCAAAACTGGATAAAATTTATATTTTGGTCTTTTTTTTCAAAATCTTTTGGTTTCGGCTCATTGTCTGGGGCGTTGAAGAATAGATTACTAAGTCTTCCAGAGGAGGATTTTGATCTGTGGAAGCAATGTTTAGATCCAAATAATTTACAATTAATTAGATTGATTTCAAGTATTGATAATGAAAATTATTCCATATTAGAGTATTCTGATTTAGTAAGAATCTATAGTTTATGGCTCAAAAACTCAAACATACATTGGAACTATTTTGTAAAAGAATTTTTAAAATTAAATTAATATATTTTTTATTGTTAGTTATAATTTTTCAGTCATGCAAAAAAGAAAATAAAATAATTTCTAATGATAATATTTTATCAAATTTTAATTCTCCTCAACATTTAGAAAGTTATAAATACAATGTATGTGGTAAGGAATTTATGCTTGAAGAGGCAATTACCGATGTTCAAAGAGCCAAAGGACTTATGTTTAGAGAGCCTTTGGCTAATGGTAAAGGAATGATTTTTCTTTTTAATAGTTCTAGTATTTTGAGTTTTTGGATGAAAAATGTATCTTTTGATATAGATATATTATATTTTGATGAAAATAAAAAATTAATTAATTTTCACACAATGAAAGGTACTTCAGTTTTACAAAGCACTAAAAGTTTGCCAAGTTATAAGTCGTCAAAAAAAGCAAAATATGCAATTGAAATCAGTCCTCATATCGCAAAATTATTTGTTGAAAAAAAATGTAGTTTTAAAAAAATATAAGTGAAATTATAGCTCAAATATTTTTACTTCGTTAAAATTGGTATTTTTAGCTTTTGATTTAGATATTTTTTTTACACTTTTAATAGCAAATCCGCTAATTATAGCGCCTGCTATTACTGTTAATGCAGTTTTTTTCCAATTGTTTGGTTTTTTTTGATTCTTCTTATATTTTGAAAGATTACTTTGTTCATTCAAAATTTCATTGTTTAAATTTGGTGGAAAGCTAATGTTTTTATTTTCTAAAAGTTCAGTAAAGGAAATGTAAAGTTTTCCCGACCATAGTCGATTTTGTGCTTGGAGAATTACTTCATTATCTAAATATCTATATACCCCTTTGTAGTTACAATTGGTATTTTTATTGTCAAAAACAAGGTCAATATCTGTATTGTTTTGAGTCCACTGTGTTGAGATTCTTTTTTTTATCAAATTAGTAATGTTTGATGGCGGAGGGGTGATAAGTGAGTTTATAACTGGTAGAAAAAGTATACATAGTTTGTTCATTACTGGTTTTCCTTATTATTGTTTATAGTGTTTCCATAAATAAAGCTTGGTTGTAGTTTTGGCTTAATTATTTTTTTATTCATTTTAGTTTGATTGATATATTTTACATCTGACCATAAAAGTGGATTATTTGTAGATAGATTTTTATTTGCAATTAATTTTCCAGTTAATGATAAGAGCTCTTCTTTGGTAATTGCTTTAAATTTTTGTGATTTTGTTAATGATTTTTCATAAATAGAAACTTCTCTTAATATATCTGTAGGTAGTTTATTTCCTTTTGCAATGGCTATCATTGGCATTAAAACAGATATTGTTCTTTTTTTTGATAAGGTGGTTTTTTTACTTCCTCCTAAAGAGCTAAGAATCACAATTAATATTAAAATAAAAACTACAATCACAGTTTGGAATTTGTTAATAAAATTTATAACTTTTTGTTTTTTGGTTATATTTTCAGTTTTTTTTTCTTCAAAAACTACTTCTTCTTCCCACGGGAAATTCACATCTTTTGCCATAATTTTTTATCCTTTATACCTATTAATAATTTTTTCTCTTTTAGTTTTTTGATTAAAAAAAATTTTGTTAAAAGAGATATCTAAAAAATCTAATGAGCTTAAGCCTGAAAAAAAGATCAATAAGCAAAAAATTATTTCAATTAAAAACATTTACAGCCCTTACTCTCTCGTCATAAAACTCCCAAGAATATTTGTTAAATACATTCTTGTTTATCTTAAATCCTCCGGGAGGACTTTTAAGTTTGTCACTTGAAAAGTTAATAGTTTTGGCTTGCAAAATAAGCTCTTCTGGCCAAACTATAGGATAATCAAAGCCAATAGCTTTACATGTAATCGTTGCAGGATTTTTAGAAAATTCGTGAGTTTTATAGTTAATTTTGTACAGTTTAAACTTTAAACTTTGAATTCTAAATTTTAACAAATTAAGTTGCATTTTTCTTGTTATAGAAATTCCCTTGGCGGCTTTTTTAGCAATTGGACACGTTATTATTTTTAGGCAAATGGCACATGCAGCAGCAATGCCAAGGTTCATTAATTGTATTCTGTTTAGTGAATTAGTGATTTTAGTTGCATTTTTATTTATTTGTTTATCCAGTTTTGAAGCCTTTTCAAGGTAGTTATTAATTTTTGTAGAAAATTGTACAATAGATAATGAGTTATCATTGTCGTTTATTGGGACAAAAAGCAAAAATAATATATTACAAAATAAAAAAATACTAATCATTTCATTTATCTCTATTTTCTAATCCAGGATCCATTAATTAAATCAATTGTAGTGTTTATTTTTAATAAATCTCTTCCTAAAAAAGCAGGTATCAAAGATTCTGGAAGATTTATTTCACTTATAACTTCGTTTTCGGTGCAGAAAACTTGTGAATGAATTCCAATATCCTTGAAGTTTTTGCTTAATTTACATGTATTTAAATCGTTTTTATATAAATGCGCTCTAGCAAGTGTATATGTTTCTGCATCAACCCAAGTATTTAGAGAAGAATAAAGTATAAAAAAAATAAATCCAATGATTATTAAAAAAGAACAAAGAAATGAAATGATACCTTCTAGCAAAATTTGTCCTGAATTATTTTTAATCAGCATTTTCTTGAGCAGCACCATCAAAATCTCCTAAATCTCTAATTTGAAAATGTTTTTCTTCAACTTTATTGGCTTTAATTTCTCTTTTTTTTCCGCCAATTGCGGCAGCAATAGTTCCTAATCTTTTTTGAATATTAGATCCTAGAACTTGTACTATTCCTATAGATGCTATAGCAATTAATGCTACTAGAATTAAGTATTCGCTTATTGCTTGGGCTTTTTTATTTTTTAAAATCATTTTTTTTCTCCTTAAATTTATTAATTAATTGTTGAAATATTGTTTGGTAAATCTTTTCTGCTTATAACTTTTCCAGATCTAATTGATCCATAAATTAATGCATGCTCTAGTTCTCTAATGTTTCCAGGCCAGTTGTAATTTAATAAAGCTTCAAATGCTTCAGAAGATACAGATTCTGCAAAGCAATTAAATTTCGATTTTCTTATTTTATAAAGTAAAACTTTAATTATGATTGGTAATGAGGATTTAAATTCCCTTAAAGGGGGTAGGTTAATTGGAGATATAGTTAATCTGTAGTATAAATCTTTTCTAAATTTATTATTGGCAACTAATACTTCTAAAGGGATATTTGAAGCAAAAATTAAAGAACAATTAACTTTAATTTTTTGAGTCCCTCCAACTTTATAAAATTCTTTTTCTTGAATTATCCTTAATAATTTTGCTTGAGTACTTAAACTTAAACATTGGATGTCATCAAAAAAAAGTACTCCGTTGTCCGCTCTTTCAAAAATACCTTTATATGGCTTAATAGCGCCAGTAAAAGCACCTCGTTCATGGCCAAATAACTCTGAATCTACTAAATCATTATTTAGTATTGCAGAGTTTATGGTTATAAGGTTTAGTTTATTTAATTTTAATTTTTTATTTCTACAGGTAAAAATGCTATTGGCAATTAGTTCTTTACCCGTTCCAGTTTCTCCTATTATTAATGCATCAATATCATTGCTTACAATTCTATTAATATCATTAACAAACGATTTAAAGTAACTGTTAGAAAGCCATGGCCAAAGAAATGATTCCATCTTTGCAGACTTTCCATTAATCATTCTTTTAGAAAATTGAGGGTTAATTTTTTCCAAATTTTCATATAAACTATTCTCGTTTTTTAGGGTGTCTTGATTTTTAAGGTTTATAGTTTTCATAATTACTTTTTTTTTCCTGTTAATTCCTGTTAGTTAATAAGCAAAATTTGTGCCACCACAGTTATCTTGCTAAGTAATTGAAAACATTGATTACTTAGTTTGTTATTAAATTGAAAAAAATCCGTATTTCCGGAATATGGGAAATAATGCGTAGCGCATGCAAGACTGTTTTGTAAATCTCACTAAGAGATTGTCCATCATCACGTATATGTTTTTTGTAGCTTTAAAACTTTGATTGTAGATAGAATCTTTGTGTATTAAATACTAATCTTAGTTTTGTGAGTAATTCTAAAAAAATATCTACGACAGTATATTTAACTAAAGAACAACTACTTGCATTAAAGGAATTAAGTCATAGAACGAGGGTTCCTATTGCCGAATATATTAGATTAGGTATTAATAAAATTTTAAAAGAGAATAAAAATATTTTACCAGGTCAAATATCTTTATTTGATTCAAAAGGATGATTGTTTGAAAAAAGATCGTAAACTCATAAGAAATTTTTCTATTATTGCCCATATTGATCATGGGAAGTCTACAATTGCAGATAGGTTGATTGAATACACTGGAGCATTAACAAAGCGTGAAATGCAGGATCAAATTTTAGATTCACTTGAGATAGAAAAAGAACGTGGAATTACAATTAAAGCCCAAACTGTACGATTAGATTATAAATCTGATGATGGTAATGTCTATACTTTAAACTTAATTGATACTCCTGGGCACGTAGATTTTACTTATGAAGTATCTAGATCTTTGGCGGCTTGCGAAGGCGCATTATTAATTGTTGATGCTGCTCAAGGGGTAGAAGCTCAAAGTTTGGCAAATGTTTACTTGGCTTTAGATAATAATTTAGAAATTCTTCCTGTCATAAATAAGATTGATTTGCCTGCAGCTGATGTTGATAAAGTTAAAAATGATATTGAAGAAATAATTGGTTTGCCAGCGGATGAAGCGATTCCATGTTCTGCTAAAGAAGGCATAGGAATAAAAGAAATTTTAGATGAAATTGTAAAAAAAGTTCCATCTCCAGATGACTTATCTGATAATCCATTAAAGGCGCTTATTATGGATAGTTGGTATGATAATTATCTAGGAGTTGTTTCCCTTGTAAGAGTTGTAGATGGAGAGCTTCGAGTTGGTGATAAAGTTCAAATGATGCATATGAATGCAGAATGTGGAGCAGACGTTGATAAGAAAAATTATTTAATTTCAAAACTTGGTTATTTTTCTCCTAAACCTATTGATTTAAAAGTAGCTTATTCAGGGGATGTAGTTTTTATTGTTTGTGGAATCAAGACAGTTAGAGAAACTAGAATGGGAGACACGTTAACCCATTGGCATAGTCAAAATAAAGATGATCGAGTTGTTGAGGTTGCTAAAGTTCCACTTGATGGTTTTAAAGAAGTTAATCCAGTAGTTTTTTCAGGAATTTTTCCAATGGACTCCAAAGATTATGAAAATTTAAAAGAAGCTTTAGAAAAATTATCTTTGAATGATTCAGCTTTATGTTATGAGCCAGAAAGTTCTGTTGCACTAGGGACAGGGTTTAGATGTGGCTATTTAGGTTTACTTCATATGGAGATAACTCAAGAAAGACTGGAAAGGGAACATGGTCTTTCGATTATAACAACTGCACCTAGTGTAACTTATAAAGTTTATACAAAGGGAGACAATGAATTTACCTGGGTGGATAACCCTTCTAAAATGCCAGAAATAGTTAAGATTGAAACTATTGAAGAACCATTTATAATGGGAGTTATTCACACACCTGCAAATTATATGGGATCTGTGATTAAGCTTTGCGAGGCTAGGCGAGGAAGGCAAGAAAAAATTGATTACATTACTACAGATAGAGTTGCAATATATTATCAAATGCCTTTATCAGAAATGATGTTTGAGTTTTATGACAAGCTTAAGTCTTCTACCAAGGGATATGCCAGTTTTGAATATGAGCTAATAGGTTATGAGGCCAGCACTTTAGTTAAGCTAGATGTTTTAATAAATGGTGATATTGTTGATGCGCTTTCTATTATAGTTCATAAAGATCAAGCATATTATCGAGGAGCTGAACTTGTTAAAAAGCTTAAAGAAGTTATTACCAGACAGCAGTTTCAAGTGGCTATTCAGGCTGCAATTGGAAGTAAAATTATTTCTCGAGAAACTGTTAAAGCTTTAAGAAAAAATGTAACTGCAAAATGTTACGGCGGTGATATTAGTAGAAAAAGAAAGCTTTTAGAAAAACAAAAAGAAGGAAAGAAAAGAATGAAGCAAATAGGATCCGTTGAGGTTTCCCAAGAGGCTTTTTTAGCTGTTCTGAAAATAGATTAATGAGTTTTATGTATTTAAATACTGTTGAAGATTTATCTAATGATGAAATTTACTCTATTGTTGAAAAATGTTCTAATAACTATCAAAGTTTTGAAAATTTAACCTTTAAAAATAAGCTCAATAAAAAAGTTGCTTTAGTTTTTATGGAGCCATCGTCAAGAACTAAGTTAAGTTTTATCTCTGCTTGTCAGAAAATTAATAGAAAGTACTTAGAGCTAGAAAGAGAAAGTAGTTCCCTTGCCAAGGGAGAAAGCCTGTTTGATACAGTTTTTTTATTAAAACAATATGATGTTGGAACATTGGTTCTTCGCTCCAGTAAACAGTTTCTCTCCAAGGAAGAAGCAACAGATATTGGCATTAATTATATAAATGCAGGTCTTGGAATAAACTCTCACCCAACGCAGGTGTTGCTAGATTTATCTCTTCTTTGTTTAAAATATAAAGGAATTGAAAACTTAAAAAACAAGAATATCTTGGTTTATGGAGACATAAAACATTCTCGTGTTGCTATGTCATGGTTTAGAGTTACTAAAAAGCTAGATTTAAATATTGCTTTCTCTGGCCCAAGTGATTTTAAACCAGAATGGGTAGATGACGCTCTTTGGGTTGAGGAATGTAATTTTAAAGACTTTGATATTGTTTACAGTCTGAGAATTCAACAAGAAAGATTTTCTAGCAACAGCTCTAATGATCAAGAATATATACAAAAATATCAAGTTTCTTCATCTAAACTTTCATCCTCTCAATTTTTAATGCATCCTGGCCCTGTTGTTTGGGGGTTAGAATTATGTGAGGATTTGAAAAATTATAGTAACTCATTAATATTAGAGCAAATTAAAATGGGATATGTATTAAGGACATTTTTACTGGCAAACTATTAAGAATAATTTGCTGCTTTATTTTTTTTTAACGAAGCATCACACTTATACTAGTAACATTTATGTTTTCAGTTTAATCTAGTTATTAATGAAGAAACTTTCTCCTGAAAAAGTTACTATTTTTTTAAGAGATGGATTTCAGGCTGAGGGTGTAGGTTTTGGTGATTTTTCTAAGCCGATATTAGGCGAATTTGTTTTTTGTACTTCCATGTCTGGTATTGAAGAAAGTTTAACTGATCCTAGCTATTGTCAACAAATATTAGTTTCTACTTCTTCGCATGTTGGAAACACTGGAATTAATTTTGATGACATGGAAAGTTCTAAGATTTGGGCTGAAGGATTAATTTGTAGAAACTTAACTTTAAATCCAAGTAATTGGAGATCAAAAAAATCATTAGTAAAATGGGTAGTTGAAGAAAATAAATTTTTAATCTCTAAAATAAATACAAGAGGGCTTACATTGTTTTTAAGGGATAAAGGTAGTCAGCTTGGAGTTGTAGTTTCTTCTAAAAGTGCTCAAAATATTAATTATCAAGAATTAATAAATTCTAATAAAGACTTTATGTCTGGGTCTAAGTTAGTAAACTCAGTTTCAGCAAAAGATAGAGATTTTAAATTTAATAAAAATGAATACTGGCCGATTAAAAATAATATAAAAAAATCAGCCAAACCTTTAACTGTTGCGGTTTGGGATTTTGGAGTAAAAAGAAATACAATTAGACTTTTAAACTCTCTTGGATGCAAGGTGAGATTTTTCCCTGCAAATTCTAAAAGTGAAGATTTACTAACAAAAGATATTGATTTTATTTTGTTAAGCAATGGCCCTGGAGACCCTGCTTCATGTGGCTTTATATATGAAGAATTAAAAAAAATATTAGGTAAAAAACCAATATTTAGTATTTGCCTTGGTCATCAATTAATTGCTCATTCATTTGGTATTAGTACATTTAAAATGGAGTATGGCCATAGAGGGATTCATCATCCAGTTAAACAGTTAAATCACAATGAGCAAGTTGAAAAAGTTTGGATTACTAGTCAAAATCATGGATATGCAGTTGCAGAAGAAAAAATTCCATTTAACGGATTTGTTTCTTTTAGGCATGCTGATGATGATTCCATTGAAGGGATAAGTGTTCCAGAATTAAAACTAAGAACTGTTCAGTTTCATCCTGAGGTTGCTCCAGGGCCATTTGATAGTGCAAGTTTAATAAATAATTTTATAGAAGAGGTAGTAGTTAGTTAATGGTTCAAAATTTTATCGATGAAGTAATTAATGATTTCAGTAAAAAAAAAGATGGAAGTCTTTTAATTTTAGCTAAGCAAAATTTTTTTCCAGAAATTGGTTGGTTGTCAGAGGAAAATCCTTATTACGTTCAACTTTTATTGTATTTTCATCAATGGTGCTTGCTTGAGTATAAAGATAAAAGCATTTTGAATGAGTTTTTAGATTCAAGAAAAGATAATTTATCAATTGATACTAAAAGGATTTATACACAAATTAAAAATTATGACTTTTCAATATATGAAGTAACAAAAATTAAAAGAGAAAATATTTTCTTAAAAGATTTAATTTCTAATAAAAAATTTCCAGTATATTTTTCAAGCACAATAGAGATGTTCAGAGTTGGTGATATAATTCAAGCAAGAATTTTTCCTTATTATGATTTTTATGTTTTAACTGAAGGCTTCTTGCTTCATCCAAGTTTTATGAAGAAGGAATTTGTTAAGTTTTTTAAAAAAAATAAACGAAGCTCTGATTTCACTAATTCAATGAAATTAAAATGCTTAGAGGAAATAACTCGAGTTTGGCTTAAATCTAAAAGATACAACCATGTTGACCCTGTAAAAATATATAAAGACTTACACCTATATGAAGCGCGCTAATGTAAAAAATGTTTTAGTTATAGGTAGTGGCCCAATAGTTATTGGCCAAGCTTGTGAGTTTGATTATTCTGGTACTCAAGCATGTAAAGCCTTAAAAGAAGAGGGGATTAGGGTAGTATTAATTAATTCAAATCCTGCTACAATTATGACAGATCCTTCAATAGCTGATCGAACTTATATTGAAACAATTAATGCTCAGACAATACAAAGAATACTACAAATAGAAAAATGCGATTCTATTTTACCTACTATGGGCGGCCAAACTGGAATAAATGTAGTCTTAGCTTTGTCAAAAATTTCTCATGCTCTTGATGGAATAGAATTAATCGGTGCAAATTTAACCTCAATTAATTTAGCAGAAGATCGTTTAAAGTTTGGAAGTTTAGTTACCGAGCTTGGTATGGATAAATGTAAATCTAAGTTGATTACTACTGTCGAAGAAGTAAAGGATTTTGCTAAAGAAGTGGGCTATCCATTTTTGCTAAGGCCAAGTTATACTTTAGGTGGAACAGGACAGAGTTTTGTTTATTCTCCGAAAGAATTAGAAGAAAAATCTTTAACAGCAATAAAGGAAAGCCCTATTGGAGAAGTTTTATTAGATGAAAGCATAATTGGTTGGAAGGAGTATGAGTTAGAGGTTGTTCGCGATAGTCAAGATAATGCAATTGTAATTTGTTCTATAGAAAACGTCGATCCAATGGGTGTGCACACTGGTGATTCAATTACAGTTGCACCTCAGCAAACTTTAACAGATAGAGAATATCAAGATATGAGATCTGATGCTTTAAAAATTGTTAGAGCTGTTGGTGTTGAAACTGGTGGATGTAATGTCCAGTTTGCGGTTAACCCAACTAATGGACGCCGAGTAGTAATTGAAATGAACCCTAGGGTTTCAAGGTCATCTGCTTTAGCTTCAAAAGTCACTGGTTACCCAATAGCCTATATTTCTACAAAATTAGCTCTAGGATATTACATTCATGAGATAAAAAATATGATAACAGGCACTACTCAAGCATGTTTTGAACCACCTATTGATTACGTCGCAGTTAAAATACCCCGTTGGAATTTTGAAAAATTTTCTGGAGTGGTTGATCAATTGTTGCCCAAAATGCAAAGTGTTGGTGAAACATTGGCACTTGGAGGATCTTTTGGTGAAGCCTTTCATAAATCCTTGCTTAGCCTAGAGAAGAAATGGCCAATGCTTCCACAAAATTTTAATTTAAAAATAGCTAATTCAAATAGACCTTTTCATATATGGGATGCATTAGCATCAGGAATTTCAGTTGAAAAAATTGCTGCTGATTGTGGTTGGGATATTTGGTTTTTAAATGAAATAAAAAATTATCAATTAGAAAATAAGCTGACTGTGACTGCAACAAACTTTCCAAATCAAAGTCCAAGATATGAAGTTGTGGACACCTGTGCAGGAGAAAACAAAGTAAAAACTTCTTATTGTTATTCTACTAGAGAAAATTTTTCAGGAGAATACGTTAGTGAGTCAGCTAATCAAGAAAAAAAATACAAAGGTAAAGTTGTAATTCTTGGGTCTGGTCCAAATAGAATTGGACAAGGTGTTGAATTTGACTACTGTTGTGTTCATTCTTCCTTGGCTTTGCAAAGACTTGGCTATCAAACAATAATGGTAAATTGTAATCCAGAAACTGTAAGCACAGATCCCAGTGTAAGTGACAAGCTTTATTTAGAACCAATAACTTCTGAAAGTATTAAAGCTATTTTAGAACAAGAATTTAAAAAAAGTGATTTGTTAAATTGTTATGTTTTATTGCAGATGGGTGGTCAAACACCTTTAAAACTCTCAGGAAAAATATCTCAGTGGGGATATAAAACTTTAGGAATGAGTAAAGATGTAATTGATCTTTGTGAAGATAGAGAAAAGTTTTCTATTTTTTTAGATTCAATTAATATTAAGTATCCTTCTTCAATATTGGTTGCTGATAAGCAAGAATTAGAAAAAAAAATAAATAATATTGAACTTCCAGTATTGGTTAGGCCTTCTTATGTTTTAGGTGGAAGAGCAATGAAAATTGTCGCCGATAAAAAAGAATTACGTGAAGCATTTTCTTATGCCTTTGAGGTCAGTGAAAATCATCCAGTATATATAGATAGGTTTCATTCTTCTGGGATTGAGTATGATGTTGATGGGATCTCTGACGGAAAAAAAGCTTGGATTGCCGGAGTTATGGAGCATGTTGAGCAAGCAGGAATTCATAGTGGAGATTCTTCTTGTGTAATTCCTCCCTTTAGATTGCCAGTAAAGATGATAGAAAAAATGGCAGAAATAGCAAAAAAAATTGTAGTAAATGCAGGGGTAGTTGGTTTTTTTAATATACAAATGTTAGTAGAAGATGGTGTTATTTATATAATTGAAGCCAATCCTAGAGCATCAAGAACTGTTCCTTTTTTAGCTAAAGCTACTGGTTACCCATTGGTTGAATGGGCGATTAGAGCATCACTTGGAGAAAGTATTCATGAAATTGTTAAGGAAAAAAATATTCCAGGAGATTATAGATTGCCTAGTCATGGATACGCAGTAAAGGCTCCAGTATTACCATTTGATAAGTTTCCTCAAGTAGATCCAGTTCTATCTCCTGAAATGAAAAGTACAGGTGAAGTTATGGGAATTGATAAAAATGTTGGCGCAGCTTTTGCAAAGGCATTGCTGGCAAGTTCTCATAAATTACCAGTTGGTGGTTCGATTTTAATTAGCGTTAAGGATGATGACAAACCTAAAATTCTAAGCTCTGCGAGAATTTTTAAATTGCTTGGTTTTGAGTTGTTTGCCACAAGTGGAACTTATGAGTATTTACACAGAGCTGGAGTAGGGGTTAAATCTGTGGCTAAAATTGGAGATGTAAAAAATGAAAATGTTATCTCTTTGATTCAAAATAAAACAGTGTCAATGGTAATTAATACTGTTTCTGGAGTGCAATCTATTGGAGATGGAAAATTAATTAGAAAAGCAGCTATAAAATTTAAAATTCCATTAGTTACCACAATCTCTGGTGCTGAAATTGCTTCTTTAGCGATACAGGAACTAAAAGAAAAGGGCCTTTCGCCTGTAGCTTTACAAGATTTTGTATAGTTTTTTAAATTGAATCGTTGACCTATAATTTATCATTTTTTAGACTATTAATATGTCAGACAGAGTTCCAATTACCGTAACAGGGAAGAAAAATTTAGAAATAGAACTAAAGAAATTAAAAACTGAAGACAGGCCTGCAGTTATCAAACAAATTGCTGTTGCAAGAGAGCATGGCGATCTTAAAGAAAATGCTGAATATCACGCTGCAAGAGATAAGCAAAGTTTTGTTGAGGGAAGAATACAGGAAGTTGAAGATAGACTGGCAAGAGCAGAAGTAATTGATCCTAGCAAGATAGTGTCAGATAAAGTTATGTTTGGTGCTTATGTTGTTTTAATTAACGAAGAAGGTGAAGAGAAAAGCTATCAGATTGTTGGCGAGCCAGAAGCAGATTTATCAAAAAACAGGATTTCAATTTCTTCCCCAATTGCTAGATCATTAATGGGAAAAAAAGCTGGTGACGAAGTTACGGTTAAAAACTTGAAGAAAAATATAATTTACGAATTAGAATCTATAGAATATAAGTAGTTTGAACAGCCTGCTAATAAATAATTTAAAGAAAATTTCTTTAACAGATTTACAGTCGATAAATGAAATTTTAAATATTTCGAAATTAAAAGGGGTAGGAAAAAAAACATGTGAAAAATTTGAGTCAGTGGGTATTTATAATTGTTTAGATCTTTTATTAAATTTTCCCTCAAAGTATTTAGACAGGAGAAAGTTCTTAAACTTTCTTGAATTGTCAAAGGCTGCCCAGACTCAAGAAGAAATTTTAAGTAAAGGAGAGGTTGAGTCTAGTTATTTTTTACCTAGTAAAATTAAGGGTAGGAAGCTTTTTCAAGCAAAAATAAATATAGATGGTAACTTTGTATATTTAACTTGGTTTAATTTTGGAGCATATTTAAAACCTCTCTTAACTAGTGGTTCACAAATAAAGTTTAGTGGTAAAGTTATTAATTCACGAGGTAAAATTTCTGTTTTTCAGCCATCATTAATATCGGAAAAAGATCTACAAAATAAAATTGAGTTTGGCTGTATTGTTTCGGAATATATTGGAGTGAAAAATATTTCTTCAAAAATTATAAGAAAGTTAAACTATCAAATTTTAAATAATCAAAATATTTTGCAATCTATAGATGAGAGGTTTGGATTTATCTTGGATGAGGAGAGTTCATTGTCTGCTGCCTTTAAACAGATACATTTTGCAAAAAATTTTTATGAAAAAAATAGTGAAGTTTTTAAAAATAATAAATATAGAAAAAGAATTGCATTAGAGGAATTATTTTATTTGAATGTTAAACTATTATTTAAAAATAGAGAGTTATTAAATAATAGTGATGATAATGTTAAAGAAAAATTTTCAGTTAAATTAGATTTAAACTTTTATAATAAAATACTTGGTTCATTGCCTTTTACTTTAACTAAAGGTCAAGCCTCTGCTATTGAAGATGTAATTAATGGGTTAGAAGAAACTTTACCCTTTAAGAAGCTTCTTATTGGAGATGTTGGTGTTGGAAAGACATTAGTGGCTTTTTTATCAAGTCTTTTAATAGTGGATCAAGGATTCAAAAGTATATTTATGATTCCTACAGAGGTATTAGCCAAACAGCACTACAATAGTTTTTTAGAATTGTTTCCAAAATATAAAGATAAAACTGTTTTTATATCTGGTTCATTATCAGTTCTTGAAAAAAAACAAATTAAAAAAAATATTGAAAATTACGATTTTATATTTGGAACCCATGCATTGTTATTTGACTACAAGGTAAATAATGTTGGTTTGGTTGTTGTTGACGAGCAACAAAAATTTGGGGTGGAACAAAGAAATAAGCTATTAGATATAAGTAATATTGTTCCTAACTATTTAGCAATGACAGCTACTCCAATTCCAAGAAGCCTAGCTTTAGCTCTTTTTTCAGAACTTTCAATTATAGAAATTAGAGACAGTCCAATTGGTAGAAAGAAAATTAAAACCCATTTGGTGGATACAAAAAATATAGATAAATTAATATTAAGAATAAAAGATTATTTAAATAAAGAACAACAAGTTTACTGGGTGTTTCCTGCTATTGAAGATTTAAATAAAAACTCTTTAAAAAGTGTAAAAAAAGGTTTTGAATTTCTAAAATCAAAGCTTCCAGGATTTACTATTGCTTGCCTACATGGTCAATTAAAGTCTAAAGAGAAACTAACTATTATGAATGAATTTTCTTCAGGGAAAATAAATTTACTAGTTGCAACTACAATCATTGAAGTAGGGGTTGATGTTCCAAACGCAAGCATTATTGTTATTGAAAATGCAGAGAGATTCGGAATGTCTCAATTACATCAACTTAGAGGACGTGTAGGTAGAGGGGTTGAACAAGGAATTTGTGTTTTAATACCAGGCGCTGACGCATCGATTGATGCAATAGAAAGACTAAAGATAATTGAAAACTCTACAGATGGATTTTTTATTGCTAATAAAGATTTAGAGATAAGGGGTCCGGGTCAATTTCTTGGTTATAATCAAAGTGGACTTTCTAACTTAAGGATTGCTAATCTTGTTTATGATAAGGAAGATTATTTCAATACAAAAGAAATAGTAGATTCAATTGCCAATGAAGAAATAGTTAAATTAGAAAAATTGTTGCCTATTTCAAGTATTTGGTTTCCAAATTTACAGTCTTAAATCAATCAAGTCTTTTGGCAATAAACCTTTTAAGTCATATAAGACAGACATATTTTTATCTCTACTAGAGAAATCTATTACCTTAAATTGATTATGGCTAACAGCTAAAATAATTCCATTGTAATCTTTAATATTAATTGTTTCCTTTAATTCTATATCATAGAGAGTTTCACATTTATTTTTATCTACAACTGGATCATAAATATCAATACTACAATTAAAATTTTTAAGTTCCGAAACAATATCTAATACTTTAGTATTTCTTGGGTCTGGACAATTTTCCTTAAAAGTAATTCCAAGAATAAGAATTTTAGATTTTGTGATGTTTAGTCCTTTTTTAGCCATAGCTTTAATTAAATTATAAGCAACCACAGAACTCATGGACTCATTAATTCTTCTTCCTGCTAAAAGTATATCTGGAATGTGGCCCTTTTTTCTTGCCTGATGAGCAAGGTAATATGGGTCCACTCCTATGCAATGACCACCAACTAGCCCAGGGGTAAATTTTTGAAAATTCCATTTAGTTCCAGCTGCTTCTAAAACATCATAAGTATCTATATTCATTTTATTAAAAATCATTGATAATTCATTTATAAACGCAATGTTTATATCTCTTTGAGTATTTTCAATTATTTTAGCAGCTTCAGCTACTTTAATTGTTGGCGCACTATGAATTCCAACTGTTACTATTTGTGAGTAAAGTTTGCTTACTTTTTTAAGGGTATCTAGATTTGAGCCACTACAAACCTTAATAATATTTTCAACACCTCTTTTTGGATCACCAGGGTTCATGCGTTCTGGGCTATAGCCTACAAAAAAATCAACATTAATTTTAAAGTTTGTTAGTTTTTCAATAAGAGGAATAGCTTCTTCATCAGTGAATCCAGGGTAGACTGTAGATTCAATAATAATTAAGTCATTTTTTTTTAAGTACTTACATGTAGTTTTTAAGGCAGAAAAAAGAGCCTTTGTATCTGGTTGTTTAGAGGAGTTAATAGGAGTTGGAACAGTTATAATAAATGTACTACAACAATCTAATTCACTATCGTTGAAGGAGAATTTTATCAGTTGCTTTTTTAAATCATCAAGTTTTATACTTAATGAAGAATCAATATTGTTGTTTAATTCATTAATTCTTGCCTTGTTTATATCAAAGCCAATAATGTTAAAATTCTTTTTTGCAAAAGCAATTGCCAGGGGAAGTCCAACATAGCCAAGGCCTATTATGCCAATGTTTTCCATTACGATTACATTGACAGAATTGATCTTAAATGACAACATGTTTTTCTAATATGCCATTGCCTAAAGTTTTAATTGTTGCCGAATACATAGACTATTTTGAATATAATAAAATATTAGGTCTTAAGGAAAAGGGGTATAAGCAATTTATCCTTTGTAATCCAAAGGATGTTCATTTTAATAAGTTAAAAGAAGCTGGTTTTAAAAATAAAGAGTTAATTCTAAATTCAAAGTTTGATAAAGTAGGAACTGAAATTATTCATAAAGCAATAAAAGAATTTAGTCCCGGAATTATTCATTGCTTACCTGAGAGTAAGACTGTTGCTAACTCTATTAGGGCTTTAAAAAACTTTCCAAAAAATAAAATTAAGTTAGTTGCTTATAGAGGGGTGGTTGGAAATATATCTAAACTTTATCCTTGGTCATATTTGACATATCTAAACCCAAGAATAGATAAAATAATTTGCAATAGTAAAAATGTATTTAACTATTTTCTAAAAGTTGGATTGGCTAAAGAAAAATTAGTTGTAATACACAAAGGAGTTGATTTTAATTGGCATAAAGACATATTGAATAGTGATAAAGAATATTTAAAAAAAGATAATATAGAGAAAAATGTATTTTTAATCTCTACTATGGGTTCTTTCAGGACTGTAAAGGGACTTAAGTATTTATTAGAGGCTATTGATGATTTAAATAATCCACTTATTTATTTAATGGTTATTGGAAAAATAAAAAGTGAATATGAAAAAAAACTTTTAAAAGATTTACAAGAAAGAAAACTAGCTAAATTTGTTAATTATACAGATAATCCACTTCCATTGATTAAAGATTCAGATTTATATATAGTTCCAAGTGTTCAAGAAACATTCTCTAGAGGCGCGTTGGAATCTATTTGTGTTAACACTCCAGTCATTTCAACTAAGGTTGGTGGAATGCCAGAAATGTTAACAGATAGGTTTGCTTTTATAAAATCAAAATCTAAGATTGAGATAAAAAATGCAATTGAATTATATTTTAATTTATTCACTAGTGATCCAACAAAAAGAAGGTCAATAATTAATCAACAAAGAGACTTTTTGATAAAAAATTTTAATATAGAAAAAAATATTTATAAAACTGACGAGTTTTATAAACTAATGGCTCTGAGCTAAACTTTTATGCTTGGTTATAATATTTTTAGAAATATCATTCCAGTTTAATTCTTGGAGTATTCTAGTTCTCCCATTTTTTCCCATTTGCTTTCTTAATGCTTCATTTGATAGTAAAATCTTTATTTTATCTATAAGTTCTTTTGAGTTATTAGGTGACACTAGGAAACCATTATATCCGTCTATTATTGCGTCTGGGATTCCCCCACTATGGCTTCCTATTGCTGGTAGATTACATGCATTTGCCTCTAAGAAGGTAATTCCAAACCCTTCACTATCTCCTTCATTAAAATCTGCTGACTTGCTTGGCATAACATAAATATCTGCACAATTATAAATATTAACCAACTCACTGTCTGGCAACATTCCTAAAAATTTAATATTTTTAGAAACATTAAGTGAATTTATTTTATTTACTAATTTCTTTTTATAATTACGGTCTTCTGGTCCAGCAATTAAATATAAAATATTTGGGTACTGTTTTACTAGTTTTTGAACTGCTTCAATAACAAGGGAATGACCTTTTCTTTCTATAACTCTCGCAAGTGTTAAAATTATTGGGCTAAAAGAGGTTGTGATTTCTTGATTGCTGACTTTTTGTTTTTTAAATTTACTTGGATCAACTCCATTTGGCTGAAAAAATGCTTTATATTTGGATTTTGGTGATATTTGCAGAAGTTTATTTAAGGTAAAGTTACTTACTGCTAAAAGTCCATTGCAGTTATTCATTGTGTTTTTTAGCCACATTTTTTTAATGACATTTAGCTTTCTAGTAATTTCTAAGCCATGAAAAATACAAAAAACAGGGATCTTGTTTTTATTTGCTAATCTTGTAAGTCCTCTAGCACAATTCCATGTTGTTGCAATTATTAAGTCTGGTTTAGAATTTGATTTTAGATAATTTTTTAGTGCTTTTTGCCAAATCCAGGTTCTAAATCTTTTCCAATGCTTTGATTTAATTTTAGTAATAATTAATTTATCATTAAAAATTAAGTTTTGATTAATGTGGCTTTTTGGTTCTCTACAAAAAACATGTACTTCATGGTTATTTTGGATCATTCCATTGGCTATTCCAAGTGCCCATTGGGCAATTCCTCCAGCAGTAGGTGGAAAATCTTCACTAAATATTAAAACTTTCATTTTGAAGATTAAATTAATGTTTTTTTTTCTAAATCACCAGAACAAGTTTGTAAGTAGATAAAAAAGATTGTTTAAACATGGTAAAAATACTAAGGTATGGTTTATGGGTGCTAGTCCTTGGCAAATTATACTTGTCATTATTATTATTTTTTTATTGTTTCCCAAAAGGCTTAGTGGTTTAGGTTCTTCATTAGGTAAGTCTCTTAAAGATTTTAAAAAGTCTTTTGAAGAAAATAAGTCCAATAAAGACAAATAATTGTATTTTAAAAGTGCTTTGTAAGCCCTTTAGAGAGTCTTGATGCGTAAGCAGTTGAGAATTATTTGTAAAATATGATCCAGAAGACACTTTATGTCATAATAATATTAAATCTAATTTAGGAGGAAAATTAATATGTTAATGAATTTAATAATGCAATTAGTAAGTGGAGCAATTGGTGGTGTAGGCGCTGGTAAGGTAATGCCAAAGTTCAGTTTAGGAACCATGGGTAACGTTATCGCTGGTATTGCTGGTGGTGGTATTGGTGGTCAAATTATATCTGCAATCACTGGAGCATCTGCTGGCGGCGCTGGAATGGATGTAGGAAGTATTGTTGGTAATTTAGCAAGTGGCGGCGTTGGCGGCGGTGTTGTTATGGTTGCTATTGGTATGATCAAAAAAATGCTAAAAAAATAATAGTTAATTAAATTATTATATAAAAAACCCTCAGCTACATTTTTTTGTAACTGAGGGTTTTTTTTGTTTAATCAATTATTTTATCAAGCATATTGTTTAATTGAATTTCATTAAATTTAGACTTATCTTTATGAAGCTTAATGGCTTGAGCTGCTTCAATTATTTCATTATAGGCTGTGCCGCCAATTGGTCTTGAAGAAGGAATTTGAGGCATAAAAATATATTCTACTTTTTTCACTCCCCATTTTTTCAAGGTTCTTTTTGTTTTAATTGCTCTTAAGTAATTGTTAAATGATGGCCTTGGTATATAAAATTCTGGATGCTTTCTAAACAGATAGTTTAATGTCTTAACTTCTTTAGGAACTTCCTTAATTCCTCCAAAAATTGCATGTAAGCTTAAAGGTATTAATTTCCAAGAATGTTTAAGGCTGTTTTTAGGCTCATGAGTGGCTCCAAAAAAATTAACTTTTTTAAGGGCAGTGTTAGTAACTGTGGTGCAATTTAATTGAGGAGTAATAGTATTAAAACTTGTTCGTAGTTTTGAATGAAAAACATCAACATCATTTCTTATGCTGTTTAGTTTATTTTTATCTATTCCATAAAGTAATAATGTATATGTTGGCCTATAAACATTTTGACCCTGAACAAGATGAGAGAAGTAGCTTTCTAAAGATATGTGTGAAGAAAGAATATCTTTAGAGTTATTTACATAGGCATTAAAGATTTCACCTCTAATTAGACCGTTTTCAATTTTACCCATTCCCGCAGCATAATGGCCAGCAGCTCCTCCAGGAGCGCCGCCTTGTCTTCCAGATAAAGTTAAAATTAATATTTGGTCACTTGCAGTCACTGGGTTTTTTTTGTCTTTATATATAACCGTTTTTAATCCTGATGTGGATTTTGATATTTCATTTGAATTCATTTCATTTAGCAGGAACTTAATTTTTTTAGTAAAATTTTTGTTGTTAAGGTTATAACCAATTGGATCATATGTATTGGATGGAATAAAATAATCTAATAAATTGATTGATTGAATTATTGCTGGTCGATTTTTTCCATAGTGGTTAACTTCAGCAATTACTCTTTTATTTAAAAAATAATTAATACTTGCTTCATCAAAGGCATGGCCTCCAACTACTTTGGTCTTTTCAAAAATTACTTTTATATTATGTATATAAAAGCCTTCAGGAGTTTTTGTTAAAGTTCCAAAGATTGTTTGACTTCCTCCTACTAAAGTTGGAATTTTATTAACAACTCTTGTGGGTGAATAAATACTTTTTTCAAGTTCAAATTTAAATTGATAATTCACATTGTATAAATCAGAAGTCAAGCTGGCCATTTTATCTCTGATTATAGGGTTAATAGAAATCTTTGTAAGAAGGTTGTTTTCATCTTCAATGTAATAGTGGTTGTGAATCTTAGTTAACTGACCAATTTTAACAATTGGCTCACTTATATTAGACTTAGCAGAGAAGGAAAGTATGAGAGCTAGGTAGAATAATGTAAAAGGATTAAGTCTCATGGCAACAGTATATATTTTTACATTTTAAAGTAAAGAAAAATGAATGGTATGGGCTTTAAAATTGCAGAACTTGATCAATATTATTAAAATTTCATGCAAAGCTCTTGTTAAAATCAATGAGATACGTAAAACTTCCATTATATTTGAGACTTCTTGTATAATAGTAAGAGGATCTTAAGATTTGATTTTAGTTATGCAGGTTTTCCAGTTCTTTTTAATTTTTATTCTTTCACCATTAATATTTGCGGGTGAAGTTGCTTTAACTTTTGATGATGCTCCAATGAGTGATGGTCAAGTTTATACTGGCTTGGAACGAACAGCTAAAATTATTAAAATATTAGATAAACATAAAGTTAAATCAGCTATATTTGTAAATTCCTCGAGGTTGAAATCTAAAAATGGAAATCAACGAATGTTATCCTTTGTTAATGCGGGACATATTATAGCAAACCATACTCACTCACATCCAAGGTTAAGCAGTACATCTTTAAAAGAATATATTAAGGATATAAAACTTGCTGATGAAGCACTATCAAAGTATGCGACTTTTAAAAAATGGTTTAGGTATCCTTACTTAAATGAAGGCAATACTATTAAGAAAAGGGATCAAGTTAGAAAGTTTTTGACTTCAAATGGATATATTAACGGTTATGCAACTGCCGATAACCTCGATTATTTTATCAATGGTATAGTTCAGAATGCTCTCAGGAAGGGAGAAAAAGTTGACCTAAAAAAAGCATGTACTTTGTTGATAGATATTACGTTGGAAGGATTGAACTTCTATGAGAAAATAGCAAAAAAGTACATTGGACAAGTTCGTCATGTCCTACTAATGCATGAAAACGATTTAGAAGCTTTTTGTTTAGACAGGTTAATCACGGTGATCAAAGAGAAAGGATGGAAAATTGTATCTCCAGAATTAGCATTCTCTGATCCTCTTTTGAAGGATGAGCCTGATACTCTTTATCTGGGGTATGGCCGAATCGCTGCAAAAGTTCATTTAATATCCGGCAAAAAATTTAAGGCTAAATGGGAAAATACTTCGGTATTGAAAGAGGAATTTGATCGCCGAAATATTCTTACGAAACAAAAACTCTAGTTCTGAAGATGAGGCTCACTCCAAATAGCAAAGATAAAAAACTAGACCAGCGCTTCTAAGGTACTGGCCTTTATAGTTTCAAGCATTCCCAAGTTCAAAAGTAGAGTCGTAAGTAATTGACTAGGGCTTTTGAATTATTAAATCAGGTATAAATTCAACAAAATTATAAACTTTTTTACTTTTACTAATGGCATTTGCAGACAACATCTGCAACATCAAATTTCTCATAGCCATCGCTTTGAGGAGTGTTGAGAACCTTACTATAAATACATCTATCTTCCGATGAATATGATCGAGACAAATAGTAAAAAGAACCGTTATAATCGATATATTTTCCCAAGTCTTTTTCTCTTGCAGTGTGAACTTCAATAGTTTTGTCGCTAATATTGAGACCCACAAAATCCTTTCCAGGTCCAATTACAGCATTGCATTTAATTACTCCACTAGCAATTATTCTACTTGTAGAGCTTTCGCCGGATTGACTACTGTGGTTTTAAGAAGAACAAGAGATTATTAATAAAGCTGTTAAAAAATATAAATATTGCATAAAATAAATTATCGCTCAGAAGTTTTCGCAAATCAATATTCTCCAAAATTTAATCTTTGAGTCAGTTAAACAAAAGCAAACAATCCCCAATATTAAAATTATAATCAATTTCACTTGAATTTTAAGGTAAGAATTAAGGAGTACCCTATACTGCCCCGGTAAAAGATGTTGAGTGATGTCACGTATGTTTTTTTTGTTTTCTAGCTTAGGTTAATTGTTGTTTAAATGTCCTTCCCGAGACATAGTTTACACTTTATACCGGACACATAGTTTACACAATTTAAAATAAGGCCATAGATTTAGACCTAGGGGGACGAATTTATGCCTTGGAGAGAGTGTAATAAGATGGATGAAAAGATAAAATTTGTAGCTAGATATATGGATGGAGAGAAAATAGCAGTATTATGTAGAGAGTTTGAAATTAGTAGGTCAACGGGACATAAGATAATTAATCGCTATAAAGAACATGGCTTAGATGCTTTTAAAGACTTAAGTCGTCGACCATATAGACAAGCTAATAAGCTACCATTTCAATTGGAAAAATTGAATTGAGTTTATCAATGTTTAAACACTCTAAAATCGAAATTTAATTGTAATCAAGATAGAGTCTTGCTGGTTGTTAGGATTTTCTGAGTTAAAAAATTAGTTGTATGGTTTAATAATTGTTAGAGCTAAGTGTTGATGTAGACAAAAGCCAGCTGGCTTCTTTGCCTTTTTATATATCTGCATACATATTCTAAATTAATGGAGTTGCAAGAGAAAGAAGACCAGTTTCGATTTGAAAAACATGTGATTTGTAAATTGTTTTTAGTGATAATCAATTTTCAGACCTATTAAATTTGATCTCCTACTATATTAGCTTCAATTTTCGTGCCATAAAAACCTGTAGTTTGAGAGCTTGAAAGAAAAATTTAATGCTTTAGAGTATTTGACATGAGTATGAAAAATGTTTGCTCATACTTGGACACAATAAGATGTATTGTTTAAATGAAATTATTACCCAACTATGGATGCGTATTTGAATAAGTAATTTAAATTAAAGAAATAAGAGATTGTCCTAAAGTGGATATAATTTGGCGATTTTTGCCATCTTCATAAAGAAAAACATCTTATTATTAAGTCGTTATGGTGATTAAAAAAAGTTATCCAATTTGGATACGAGATTTTTGTGTTGCCGAAAAATTTTACAATTAAATTTTGTATGTCGTTGATATTGTATTAAAAAATTTTCTATCGGAGCTGCTTGTTGAAAATTGCCCACAAATGGGTTCTTTTTAAGGAATTTTATAAATGTATGCTTTATAGTCATCGCTTTGTTGGCTATACTCTAAATTGTTGAGAACTGTTGATTATTTTAAACAGACTCAAAGATTTGATTTTGAGAATGATTATTTTGGGATGAAACAATATTGAAACAGATCACTTTTGTACTACTCATGGTTTTTTCTACTTTGCTCCACGCTAACCAACTTGAGAAAAAAGTACGCTCTATTATTGATGAGTTCAAAAAAACTTCTCCCTCAATGGGAACATTGCTAATAAGATTGGGGTCTGAACAGGTTGTGGAAAGTTTTGGTAACGCCACTCTTGAGCCTTTGTCTCAAAATACTGAAAGCACTGTGTATTTTACGGCATCTCTATCTAAGCAAGTTACTGCTGCAGCGGTTTTAAAACTTATAGAACTTGAAAAAATGAAATTAAATACTGAAGTGCGTAGTTTATTTCCAGAACTAAATCCTTCGTTATTTTCTAGAGGAGGTGTTCCCGTAACTATTCACCATTTACTAAGTCACACATCTGGTCTTCCCGACATATATCAGCTCCAGCCTGTTAAGACTAAGTTATTTCGTGAGAAAGTTTTATGGACAGATATCAGCAAAGCCCTCAACTCTTCTAAACTTTCATTTGTTCCTGGCCAGGAGTGGAATTATTCTAATACTGGTTATATTTTACTTGGAGAGATAATACGAAGAGCTACAGCTACCAGTTACGGTTCATTTGTTCAAACTCAGCTATTTCAAAATAAAATTTCATTGTCACTAGAGAGACCTATTCGTTATTCATCTGAACCATTAATTGTTAAAGGTAATAGATTAGTAAATTTTCTTAATTTTCATGGAGTTAAAGTATTTCATGATGGTGATTTATTTACTGATGGAAACATTTATGCAAGTGTTTCTTCCTTAGCAGACTGGGTCAAATCACTAGCGAATGGATCTCTATTGTCTAAGGAGCTTACAAAAAAAATGTTTCAGCCCTATAAAGAGAATTATGGCTATGGGTGGATTATCAAGAAGCGATCTAATAAAGAAACGCTATATTTTCACAATGGTAGCTTTTTAGGCTTCACAGGTGATGTATACCATATTCCAGAAAGAGACTTGACGATTATTTGGCTTCGAAATAAAGAGGGAGACTCTCACGAGAATAGTAAGCTGTGTGAATCTATCTTAGAATCGACCCATAAACTCTAGTAAGTGATCTATAACCCTACTTTTATACTTGGGAATTGTTGAAAATGTATTGGCTAGCACTTTAGCGGTGCTGGCCTAATTTTTTATCTTTGCAATTTGGTGTACTATTTGCCTTTATAGTTAGAGGTTCCAACAAAATCAAAAAATCCCTTATAGCGCCTTCCGCGAACTTGAAAATATGGTTGATCATGTTTTGAACAACTTTCACTTTTCGTATCTTTATTTTGCTGAGCTAAATTTTTATTGAAACAAATTAAAAATATGGGCTTTTTATAATTTTTGTAAAAATTGAAAGAAGTCATTAATCCAATTACTGAACCTAAAATTAGAACGCCAATTGGCCCCACAAAATCTGCAATTTTATTTATAAACAACATTAAAATTTTTGCTTTATGAGCCAAACTGTCATAGTCATATACTTCGTGTGTGTTTTTCGCATATTGATATGTTGAGTACGTCAAATAAACTATGCCAAATATAACAAATAAATAAAAATATCCTAAAAATATTCTTATTTTACTCGGTATTTTTTTTCTCTTTAATTTATTCATACTTGCTAAAGATTCGCAAATTGAGCTCTTTAAGCCATCCTCTAATAGAGTTATAGAAATTTCTTTTTTTCTTTTTGCACTAAGGTATTTAACGTAGAAACTATTTTCTTTTTCACCACCTGTATAATATGAAATTTCATATATAGTGGACATAGGAATAACAGAGACAATTTCAGAGCAAGAAGATGTTTTTTTAGAAACTTTTATCAATGATTCGAAAGTATCGGCATTTTCCGAGCTTCTAACAATTTTTTCATTATCAAAACTAAAAACTTTCCATAAAAATCCCTTTAATCTAAAGATTTGATTCTTTTTTTCTAGCACTAAATATTTATCTCCATTTTGTTCATCCAAAATTTAATCTTTGAGTCTGTTAAACAAACGCCAACAATCCCCAGTATTTAAATCATAGTCAATTTCACTTGAATTTTAAAGTAAGAATTAAGGAGTGCCTAGATCTGGACACTCCTTATATGTAATTGATTTGTCCTTCAAATTTCAAAATGGATAATTCTGTTTAAAGTAAATTAGTGAGCCAAAACTGAGCCATCATTGAGCCAAGTACATTGATGGCCAGTGATATTGAGTGATGTCACTTATGTTTTTTATTTTCTAGCTTAGGTTAATTGTTGTTTTAATTTCAGATTGTTAGTGGTTTTTGGGTTGATTTCAATTTTAAACTTGGCGGAGAGAGAGGGATTCGAACCCTCGGAACGCTTTTGACGTTCACACGCTTTCCAAGCGTGCGCCTTAAGCCACTCGGCCACCTCTCCTGAGAAATATTTTCTCTACATTATTCAATATAATCTTTTAGTGCAACTATAAAGACAATGTTACATTAAATTTTTTGAAAAGATTTTGGAGGTCTTTCTTATTAGGTAAGTTTGGTTTTTTTGAGTAATTTTGCCAATAAAGTATGGGGATTAATTTAGTTGAGTTATTATTTGATAAAATTGAATTCATAGCAATTTTTAGTTCAAGTGGAATTTTTTTGTCGTTAATATAATTATTAGTTCTTTTTAAGCTAGCTACCTTAGTAGATAAATTAATTTTATTAATAATATCTAAGTTTAATTGGCTTAATGACAAGCTTTGGAGTGTTTTAAAAGTTAGTCCGTTATTAATTTTGAATAAGTAGCTAATATATTCTGAGGAAAGATTATTGTGATTCAATATAATGTATTCAGTTAATTTTTGAGCAATTGATTTTTCCTTTAATCTTAAGAAGCTTTCAATTAGTATTGTTAGTTTCTTGATTTTTAAAGGAAGCGACTTATGTATTTTAGCTCTAATTATTTTATTAGGTGTAGATCCCTTAAAAATATCTTTTTTTTCTACAAATTGATTATGAATCCATGTGGAGTAAATGCTCAACGGATGTTGATATAATAGTTTGTTCCAATAATTATTTTTATTTTGAGATCCTTTTCCAGTAAAATATAGAGCAACATCATTGTGTTCTGAATTTTTTAGTAATATTTTTTTAAAAGATTTATTTGCTAGATAGGTATTATTAAAATGGCTTCTAACAATGCCTTGAAGAGCATGTGTTTTTTGGTGATTGCCTTTGCATGCAGTTGCGTGCTCATACAGGCTTTCTAATTGGTGTTTTACATTACTTATGTCTTTATGTTTTAAATAAACAGGAATTAGCGCTTTGCTTAAATTTCTAGGGCAAAGAGAGTAGTTGATAATTTGATCAAAAATTGGTTCAAAGAATTCATGATTATATTCATAAAGTGATTGGTGGAGAGATTCTAAGTTTAATTTTTGAAGTTTTTTAATATCAATCTTAAAAAATGTAAGTTTTTCAATTTTTTTTTTATTGTTGGTTAATAGTTGTTTTTTGAAATCACAAATTTGATATTTTATATCATCACTACTGCAATTTATTATGGATTTTTTGATGTCATCGGAGAAAGTTTTAATGAATTTTGATAGCTTTTTTTTTGAAACTCCAGATTCAAGAGCTAAAACGTCTAAACTTGTATGATTTATAGATGACACGTTGAAGCTGATTATTAAACAGCAAAAATAAAATATTATTTTAAAATGCATCTATTTGTTTTTCTGGTTTTGAGCTAATTGCTGAAGGTAGCTGTAAACAATTTGAGTAAATTCTAAATAACTGTGGAAATTCTTTTTCCATATCTATTCCAAATCTTTTCCCATTATAAATTTGTGGAATTAAAAAAATATCGGCCAAGCTAAATTCATTATTAAGACAGTAGTCCTTAGTACTTGGTAAGTGCTTTAATAAAATTTTAAAGCCATTGGTGATAATCTCGTTAGCCCATTTTATTTTTTGATCTTTTTGATCTGAGATTTTATTTAAAAGTCCAAGATTTTGTAAGGGGTGTATTGAGCTATTTATAATTTCACAAATTTCCATTACTTGGGCCCTTTTAAATGAATCTTTTGGAAGAATTGGATTTTGTGTGTACTCATTTTCAAGATATAAAATTATTGCGACTGATTGTGTCAACACATGCTTTTTGATTTTTAGAAATGGAACAGTCATGGATGGGTTTAAGGCTATTATTTCATCTTTTTTATGTTCACCCTTAAGAAGGTTCACGGGAATATATTTATAATCGATTTTTTTATAATCTAATACCCACCTAACTCTCCATGAGGAGCTAGAGCGCCAATAGTTGTATAGTTCCATTTCTTCTTTTTATTATAGCCTATTTGAATTTTAAAGCTAAATTTTACGTTGTTTTGATTACTGTGATCAATGCCCCTTATTTTTTTGATAAAAGTTGTATATTATTAAATTATGATTAGCTCTTTTGTCTTATGGGTAACTCAAAATATAAATACATTAATATTTTTGCAACTTTTGGTTTTTGCTGTTTTAGCTATAGTTTTTATTTTTAGATCTAAACAAAAAATTATAAATTCTTTAAAAGGACATCCTGAAGTATATACAGGAGTCGTAAGTGATATTGATAAGCAAATAGCTCAAATGGTTCATATAAAGAATCAAATATCTGGAGGAAATGAAACCTTTAAGTCTAGAAGATTACAAGAGATGCAATTACAAGTTAAAGTTTTAAAAACTGAAAACAGATTGTTGCATGAGAAGCTCGAAGCTGAAAAAATAAAAAATTCACAATTAAATAAATTTATAGGTACGAATACGGAATTTAAAGAAGAAAATAATCAAGGTAGCAGCGATGTTACTTCAATGATGGCTGGTGAGACAATGGAAACCTCAATCGAGGATAGTGTTGAGGAAGATAAATCTCAAATTGATAACCAGGCTAAAGAACTTAGAACAAAGTTTGAAGAAATGTTAGGAAGTTGATTTTATGAATTATTTTGTTTTTCTGTTTTGCTTATTGTTTCCTTTAACTTTTTTTGGCCTAGTTAAAAATATTAAGCCAAGTTTTTCTGATAGTAAAAGGCTTATTTACTTAGCAAAAAAAAATCCAGCTAAATTTTTTAACTACGGTCGAAAAATATATACCACGAATATGATTAAGCAGATAAGTTCTTCTCCAAAATATGCAAAGCATTATCTTAAAAGAAAAAGCTACATTGAAAGTCTTGTTAGTTTGTTAACAGAAAAAACAGATTTAAGCTTTAAGAATGAAGCATTAAAAATATTATCAGAGGCTGCAATAAAAGATCCATCTTTGATAAACAGAGATCATTTTATTGAATTAATAAAGTTTTTATATAAGCAAAATAAAGTTTCAAGTAAATATGTTAAAGATATTTTTGAAAAAGCATTTTTAAGTAAAGAAAATTCTTTTAAGGGAGAAGGTTTTTTTATCAAACATAGTATTCTTTCTGCTTTAAAAGAAGTTAACTTGGCGCCTTCAAAAAAAATAATCTCTGCAGCTAAAAAAGATAAAAATAAATCTGTTAAGTATTTCTTTTAACAGATCTTTTTTGATTCTTTATAGCTTGATTTATTTTTAACCTTTGATTAATTCTGTAAAGAATAACTTTTTCTTCTAGTTGATCAGAGGGAGTTCTTTCCCAGTCCACAATCACATTTTTATACTTCTCTAAATACTTATGAACTTGTACTCTTGTGGCATTAGTTTTTGATTCTTTAACATAGCCCTTAGATAATTTAATTTTTAATCTGCTTCTTACTTCCTCTAGGAAATTTCGTTTATGTGGATATTCAAATAAAGAAGGGTGATGTCTATGTTCATACCATTCAGTAGAAATTAGTCCGGAGTTTCTTAATGCAGAACCGATTGTGTAAATGTCCATAACCCTAGTTGTGGCAGCCCATACTTCATCATATTGTGCCGGATAAATTTTAGAAAAAGGAATATCTAGCGGATAATCTCTTTTATATTTACTGCTTGCACAGGATGTCACAATAATCATTAAGAGTAGATATTTTGCACTTAAAAAAATATTTATAAAAAATTTATGCATCACTTCTATAATTATAGATTATAGATGCTTGATTGGATTACAAAGATTTGTTAGCACCGCGTTGTAGCATGCCTGGGTAGCTCAGTTGGTGAGAGCGGTGGATTCATAACCCACAGGTCGGCGGTTCAAATCCGCCCCCAGGTACCATTTTCTAAGTCAGCATATAATATGTCAACAAATAAGCCTTATTTTGATTTTTCAAAACCAATAGTTATTGTCGGCTTTGGTAGAACTGGAAAATCATTTAACCAATATTTATTAAGTAAAGATCTTAAGCCAAAAAAAGATTTTTATATATTTGATGATAATGAGTCTTTAGCGAATATATCTTTGTCAGAGATTCTAAAAGATATATATACGCAATTTTTTATTTCTCCGGGTTACTCTCTATCAAAAAGTTGGATTTTAGAGAAAAGGAAAAAAAACGTTATATTTTTAGGCGAGCTTAGCTTTTGGGCCGAAGAATTAAATAAATATAAAACAATTTCAGTTACAGGTTCTGTAGGTAAAAGTACCTTAGTAAAATTAATTTCCTATTGTTTAACAAAGCTTGGAATTGATAATAAATTAATTGGTAACATTGGTACTCCAGTTACAGATTATTTTTTGTCTTGTGATAAAGAATATTCAGATGTTCTTGTTTTAGAGCTATCTTCTTATCAATTAGAATTGATAGGTGATTTTAAATCAAAATATTCTATTTTAACAAAGATTATTCCTAACCACTTAGATAGATATAAGGATTTTAAGCATTATTACTTAACAAAATTAAAGCTTTTATTTTCAACTATAAAAACTAACTTTTTAATTGAAGAAAATCTTGAATTTATTCCTGAAGAAATAGAATTTGAAGTAATTAAGAAACTAGCTGGTAATAATCATCCTCAAATAAATTCTGATTGTTTTTCCTTGTGCGTAAGTCTGTTGAGAAAGTTTGAATTTGGTGATGAGGAAATTATAAAGTCTATGTCTGGTTTTGAATCTCTTCCTCATAGATTAGAGCCAATAAAATTTAATAATAAATATATAGCAATTAATGATTCCAAAGCCACTACAGTGGAGGGTGTTAATTTCGCCCTAAAATATTGCCAGAACAATTTCTCAGATAAGAAAAATATTTGGCTACTCTTAGGCGGCCGGAATAAGGGACATGATTGGTCAAATTTACGAATTAGTAAATACAAGAATATTAAATTAGTAGTGTTTGGCTCTTCAAAAAATAAACTTGAACAAGAATTTAAAAAAAATATTGTTGGAAGTTATGATTCATTAAGTAAGTGTCTAGCGGCCACTTTAAAATTAGTAGATTTTAATACTGATTTGCTACTTTTGTCTCCAGGTGGAGACAGTTTTGATGAATTTGATAATTTCGAAAAAAGAGGCGAGTTCTTCAAGCAAGAAATTAGTAAATTTTTAGTGTGATAATATTATTTTTATGACGATTGATGAGGCAGTTGAAAATAGTAATGGTTTTAGTTCAGATACCAGAGTTCAGTTAACAGATAAAATTTTTATTGCCTTAAATGGAGATGTTTCAAACGGTCATGAATATATTTCTCAAGCAATAGATCTTGGAGCAAAATATATTATTGCACAAAAAAATTATATAAATAATAATTTAAATTTAAAAAATTTTATATTTGTAGATTGCACTACTGCTGCTCACCAATATCTTGCACAAAAATTTAGAAAAAAATTCTCACCCCTAGTTATCGGTGTTGCTGGAAGCGCTGGAAAGACCTCCACAAAGAGTTTTTTGGCTAGTTTGCTAAGTTCTAAAAATATTGTCTACACACAGAAATCACAAAATGGTTATTTAGGAATTCCAAAAACATTTGAATCATTAACGCCAAATACGGAAATTGCGATTATTGAAATTGGGATCGATGCCCCTGGTGATATGGATCATCATTTAAAAATTGTTGATCCAGATATAGCTTTAATTACTTCTATAGGAGAGGAACATTTAAATAAATTAAAAAATATTGAAGGGGTTTGGCAAGAGGAAAAAAAAATCTTTGATTATTGTTTGGATAGAAAAAAACTATGTTTTGGACCCAAGCAAGATGCAATGTTATTTAATGAATACTCCAAAAAAAATAATGTAAAATTTTCTTCTGTTGAAGATTTACATGGATTAATTGAAAGTGAAAATCATGTATTTTTATCTAACTTATCACTGGCATATAATGTTGCATTGTTTTTAGGATTAAGTAAAGATTTATTGGTTTCAGAATTAAGTAAGGTTAAAATACCTTCCGGAAGAGGCACAGAGCATGTTGGTAAAAACAATATAATTATTGACGATAGTTACAACTCTAATCCCTCTTCACTTAAAGCTTCAATTGAATATTGTCTTCTAGAGTCCAAAAAAAGAAATTTACCTTTGTTGTTGGTATTGGGTGATATGTTAGATTTAGGATCAGACTCTTTAATTCATCACCAAAAAATCTTAAAATTTATTGATAGTTTAGATGTTGATTTAAAGATTTTTTTTGTTGGAGAATTGTTTACTGAATCGTTAAAAGATTTTGAATTTTCAAACAAGAAAAAAATTGAATCCGCTTCATTTAAAATAATAAATCAAGATTTAGTTAATGCTTTAAAAGAAACTTACAGTTTGATTCTAGTTAAGGGATCTAGAGGAATTAAGTTAGAAAATTTAGTGTCTAGTTTGCTTGAAAATTAACACATTTAAAATAATGTAGTTTTTTTTGTTGAAAAATAGCGGTTATTTTGTCAAACCACTATTTAATTCAAATGTTTGACTAATTTATTGGTCTATATTTTTGATATTATTATTGTTGTGAGACATTTTATTAAAATACTTTTATTGTTGATTTCTAGTGCATCCTTAGCAGCGGTGAACGTAAATAACGGCAATTTTTTTGTTTCTTATACTGATTTTATTTTTAAATCTAATGGTTTAAATATTCAGGCAACAAGAACTTACAACTCAAGATCTAATTACGTAAAGGGCCTATTTGGAATTGGATGGTCTTCTAATCTAGAGAGTTTTTTACGAATAGAGAAAAATAATATTTTATACTTTGAAGGCGGCGGAGGCAATCAGGTTAAATTTATAGGAAAAGGAAAAGTTTTTTCTTCTAAGTCATTTGGGGAGAATTCTTTAAAGTTTGATGGCAAGCTATATAACTTAAAATTAGCTACAGGTAATATTCAGACATTTAATAAAAAAGGGTTGTTGATTAAAGAACAAGACTCAAATGGTTCATTTTATGAATTTATTTATAAAGATGGTGCTTTAAGTGGAATTAAAGATAATTTAGGTAATCAGCTAGGAATTCAAGTTAAAAAATTTGGTGGCTTTAATCGAGTTACTAGAATATCTATTGAAGATCAAGTTGCAAGTTACTCTTATTCTAAAAATGGAAAATTATTAACTGCTTTAAATTCATTGGCGGCCAAATACTCATACAGTTATGATGATGAATTTAATATGACTAAAATTTCTTTTGGAGATGGTAGTTTTATGGAGATGGCTTATAACAAGTATCGAGACTGGGTTATTTCTTTTAGAGATTATGATGGGACTCTTACCAAGTACGACTATTATGCAGATAAGCTGGACCCTGAACTAAAATTTGGTACAAATGTTAGCCGTAAAATAGCTGGAAAAGCAAAAACGGAAAATAGTAAATTTTGGTATGAGTTTAAAAAGCGCTCTAATGGAACACAATATAATTACCGATCATTATCTTTATTAAATAATGTTGTTACTGAAACAATATATACTGAATGTTGCGGAACACCCTTGGTTATTTCTCAATGGAATGTAGGTAAAAAAATAAATTTTTCCAAAAAAAATCTAGCTTGGACTCAAAGTTCTGGAAATAAAAATAATACTAGATTCGAATATTTTAAAGATGGTTTATTAAAAAGAAAGATTTATGATTCTGGTAGAATAACAGAGCTTACTTATGAGCCTAAAATGAGAAAAATTGCTTCTATCACAACAGATGGCGCTAAAGTATCTTATAATTATGATCGGACAGGTAACTTAGTTAAGGTAAATGACTCTGCTAACAATTCAGCAATTTCAATAAACTATGATTCCAAAGGATTGATATCAAATATAATTGAAAAGAAAAAAAATGTATTAAGTAATAACTTAAATATAAGATACGACTTACAAGGCAGGCCAGTTGAGATAAAATCTAAAAATAAGCAAAGTCCTGGAAATATTTTTTTAAAATATACCAAAACAGGAGACTTGCTAGGAATAGTAAATAGTAAGGGTGAAAGATTTAGCTCTGCTGATGAAATTAAGAGAGCACAAACTGTTGCTTCTTCTTTTCAGAATTTATTATCATTAGTTCAGCCAAAGGGACTGGATTTAACCCCATAAAGAAAGAACGGGAAGAGTATGAAATATATATATGTTTGTTTATTAATTATTGGATTTTGTTTTTACGGAATATCTCAGGTACCGCCTAATCAGCAAATAAATGCAAATGCTGATAGGCCGGCTAATCCACAAGCTCAAAGACCTGCTAATTCAAATATTCAAAGACCTACAATTCCTAATAATCCATTTACTTCAAATAACTCACAAGTTTCTGTTGGAATGAGTAATGGAATTAACTCAAATATGCAAAATCCTTGCAATTCAGAATTTATTGCTAGAAATAGTAAAACAAATCTGTCTGTAGGGTCTATTCAAGGGGCAGTAAAGTCAAATTCTGCTTTTGTAACACATTAACAATTAACAAAATTGTTAAGTGTGTTTATATTGATTTGATAGATGTTAGACGGTTTTGTTAAGAAAAGGTTAATATTGTCTAGTAAAATCATATATTTACAACGTCATTAGTTGGCCCATAAATTGCAATATATTAAGTAAGAAGAGAGAAATTATTATGAACAAGAAAATTATATACAGTTTAAGTCTATTTTTATTTAGTATATCTATAAACAGTTTTGGTCAAAACTTACCTACTAATGTTGCAGAATTATGTAGCGTAAATAGGAATCAATCAACGGCTATACCAGCAGCTGGTTTAACTAACGTCGGTCAAAGAAAAGCTCCTAAGGGTACTCCTCCAAGTCCTAATGCAGACGCTTTAAAACAGGCTATAGAGAGTATGGAAAAACATAAAGATAAATAAGATAAATTAGACTATAAAGTTTAACAATCTCGAATAAGTTTGCAATATTATTTATTGCAAACTTATTCGAGATTTTTTTTTATAAAGGTTAGTTTTTTTGATTATTTTCTATTGTTGTTTCGTCTTCTATATTTTTGATTGCTTCGCTAGCTTGATCTTTAATTTCTCCTAAGCCATTTTTTGCCTTTTTCATCGTAAATGAAAATAAAGACTGAAACCATTGTTGGTTGACCATTGTATGATATTTATTTTCAAGATTAGTGTCGCCAATTCTAATTTGTCCTATAGCGGTAAAGATAATAAAATAGATAAAGATTTTAAAAAATTCTTTAATTAGTCCCATGTATTTTAGTATATTGGTAATCAATGCATAATCAAGTTACTAGCTATAAATCAGCATACATTGAGGATATATTCTCAAATAAATTTAAAAGCGGTCAAGCTGTACATTTAAGGGGCTGGGTGTATCATAAGCGTTCAAGTGGAAAGATTAAGTTTTTAATGTTTCGCGATGGATCTGGAATTATTCAATCAGTTTTATTTAAAGGCGAAACACCAGAAGAAGCTTTGGCTTGTTTTTCTAAGCTCCATCAAGAGCACTCCTTAGAGATAAAGGGAAAAATATTCGATGCACCTAAAGCGCCAGGTAAGTATGAGATCCACGTTGATGAAATTATTCCTCTTAATGAGGCTTTTAATTATCCGATTACTCCAAAAGAGCATGGTCCGGCATTTTTGTTAGATCATCGCCACTTGTGGATTCGCTCTAAAAAGCAAATGGCAACATTACGAATACGTGCAGAGATTATAAGGCTTATTAGAAAGTTTTTTGATGATCAAGGTTTTATAGGTTTTGATACTCCAATTTTTACACCTAATTCTTGTGAGGGAACTTCTGATTTATTTGAGATGAAATATTTTGATGATGAAACAGCATATTTAACTCAAAGTGGTCAGCTTTATGCAGAGGCAGGTGCTTTGGCCTTTGGTCGAGTGTATACTTTTGGTCCAACTTTTAGAGCTGAAAAATCTAAAACTAGAAGACATTTAACTGAATTTTGGATGGTTGAACCTGAAGTTGCTTTTATGAATCTTGAACAAGATATAGCTTTGGCTGAAGGTTTAATAGAATATGTAGTGCAAAATCTTATTAAGACAAGGTCTCATGAGCTTGAGTTGCTTGATAGAGATGTTGAAAAATTAAAATGTATAACTGCTCCTTTTCCAAGAATGAGCTACGATGAAGCAGCAGATATTTTAGAAAAAGAATCTGTTGATGGATTTAAAAAGGGAATGGATTTTGGTGGGGGTGATGAAACAATTTTATCTAGTAAAGATTCCAAGCCTTTAATTGTTGATAGATTTCCAAAAAAAATAAAAGCATTTTATATGAAAGAAGATCCAGAAAATGACCAATTAAGTTTGTCTTTTGATATTTTAGCCCCTCAGGGTTATGGAGAAATTGTTGGTGGATCAGAGCGAGAAACATGCTTAAAAACTTTAAATAAAAAAATTAAAGAGCATAGGCTTAAGAAAAAGGATTTTGCTTGGTATTTGGATTTAAGAAAATTTGGCTCTGTACCTCATTCAGGTTTTGGTTTAGGGGTTGAGAGGCTTACTGCTTTTATTTGTGGAACACCTCATGTTAGAGAATGTATTCCTTTTCCAAGGATGATTAACCGTTTAAAGCCATAAGAGTTATTTAATAGTCGAAAAATTTGATAGTTTTAATGGGAATTTACTCTATATTGGGTTAAGGTTTTATTGGAATGAGTGAAAAATTTACTGCTGCTAAGAATAAAGGTTTAGAAGGTGTTGTTGCTTGTGATAGTTCGGTTAGCGCTATTGTTGGTGATACATTATGTTACAGAGGTTATACAATTGAAGATTTAGCAAAAAATGCTTCTTTTGAAGAGGTAGTTTTTTTGCTTTGGCACTCAAAAAAACCATCAAGCAAAGAGTTAGATGATTTTAAGAATGATTGGCTTAGTAGTATGCAGTTAAGTGATTCTGAGATTGAATCTTTAAAGTTTATTATTAAAAACAGTAAAACAGGATCTCATCCTATGCACTATTTAAGAACAGCAGTTTCATTACTTGGCTGTGGAGATTCACAAAAAAATCTTCAAGATCCAGCAGTTGTTAGCTCTCAAAGCATGATAATTTCAGCAAAAACTTCCTCTATTGTGGCTTGTTATACTAGATTAAAAAACAATTTGGATATCCCAAAAATTGACAAAGAAAAATCAATTTCTTGGAATTTTTTAAATATGCTTTTTGGTAAAGAGCCTACTGAAGAACAGGAAAATATATTTAATACTTGTTTGATTTTACATGCAGATCACGGATTAAATTGTTCAACATTTTCATCAAGAGTTGTTTCATCAAGTTTGAGTGATTTGTACTCTGCGGTAGTTGCTGCAATTGGCGCACTTAAGGGGCCACTTCATGGTGGAGCAAACGAAGCTGTTTTATTAATGCTTAATGAAATAGGTTCGATTGAGAATGTAGAAGATTTTATTGAGACTTCTTTGAAGAATAAAAGAAAAATTATGGGTATTGGTCATAGGGTATATAAACAAGGGGATCCTAGGGCAAAAATATTAAAATCTATGTCTGAAAGCCAATGTAAATTATCTGGCAATGAAAAGTTGTTTACAATGAGTAATAAGATAGAAAAATTATTACTGGACAAAAAGGGATTAAAGCCAAATGTGGATTTTTATTCTGCTACTTTGTATTACAGTATGGGAATTCCTGTTGAAATTTATACATTAATTTTCGCTTCTAGTAGAGTTGTTGGTTGGTGTTCTCACGTTAAAGAACAATGGGAAGCAAACAGAATTTATAGACCACTTTGTGATTATACAGGGGAAACTTCTTTAACTTGGTAAGTGATCTTTCCATTGGTTGAATTGTCTTTGAGCTCTTTGAACAAGTTTTAGTTTTTTTTCTTTATCTTTAATTTCAATATTATTTAATGGAACTATTCCCCAGTTAATATTAATTGGTTGAAAGTTTTTGGCTCTTCCGTTGAACGTCGCACAAACAAGCGCCCCAAGAGCTGTTGTTTGGGGAGGGGTTATTTTTTCCTCACTGCCTTTAATTTCTTGAATAATCATTTTTGCAACATATGCTCCGCTAGCACAGGATTCAAGATACCCTTCAACACCGGTTATTTGTCCAGCTAGAAAAAATTCGGGATGTTTGGAAATTTGAGAATATTTATTTAACAATAAGGGGGCATTACAATATGTGTTTCTATGTAGGCTTCCTAATCTAAAAAATTCAACATTTTCTAATCCCGGAATTAATTTAAAGATTCTTTTTTGTTCTGGATATTTTAGCTTGGTTTGAAATCCAACTAAGTTCCAAGCTTTTCCTTCGTTGTCTTCTCTTCTAAGTTGAGCAACTGCATAGGGTCTAGAGTCTGTTCTTGGATCGGTAATTCCTCTTGGCTTCATTGGGCCAAATCTTGGGGTATCAATTCCTTTTTCTAAAAGAGCCTCAATCGGTTGGCAGCCTTGAAAGTAAACCATTTTTTCAAAATCCTTAGAGCCAACTTTTTCTGCATTAATGACTTCGTTAGCAAAATGCAGATATTCTTCTTTATCAAATGGACAGTTTAAGTACTCATCAGTATCGCCTGAATCACCAGGTTTGTCGTATCTGTTTTGAGCAAAAACAATATCTCGATTTATACTTTCACCATCAATAATTGGTGCAATAGCATCATAAAAATATAGTTGTTCACCTAGTAAGTGGCTTAAGCTCTTAGCAAAGCTTTCTTTTGTTAGTGGACCAGTAGCAATAACTACAGGTAATTGTTTGTCATCTTTTGAGACAATAAGTTGTTCAAAACTATCGATGCTTTGGTTTATAACTTGAATATTGGGATGCTTTGAAATTTCAGTTGTAACTTCTTGTGCGAAAGTATCTCTATTAACAGCCAAAGCTTGTCCGGCGGCAACTTTGTTTTTATTGGCAATTTTAATTATTAATGAATTTAGCTCAGTTAATTCCCATTTTAATTGTCCAGGAGCAGATAATGGGTCTTGAGACTTAAGGCTGTTACTACATACAAGCTCTGCAAAGTTTTCAGTTTTGTGTGCTTCTGATTTAACTCCTGGTCTCTGTTCAATTAATGATACATTTATATTGGCATTAGCCAGTTGCCAAGCACATTCAGAGCCGGCTAATCCGGCTCCTAAAATGATAACTTCAGAATTAAAATCTAGGATTTGGTTGATAATATTATTTGTCATATGAATAAAAATTAAATTTACAATTTATAATTAGCCTCATAGACTACATAGTATGGCTTCACTGATAACACAAGAAAATCAAGTTTCTAAATTTTCAAGTTATTTTAATAAGTCTAACAGGCCATTTATATTCTTTTTTTTTACTGCCACGCTGTTTTTCTTTTTTAAGTATCTTCTTACAGTTTGGTCTAAGCTGCAGGAAATCCCTCAGGCCGGGATAAATATTTTAGTTGATCAAAATAAAATTTTGATCATGAGCATTTCCTTAGTAATTGCTTCTTTGCTAACTGGGTATTTTAAGGGTTTTTTCTCTATTTTTTTTAACTTGAAATTTTCTTGGAAAAAATTATTTGAGTTTACATTAAAAGTTGCACTTCACATTTTTATTGTTGTAATTTTGTCAAATATTTTAGGTTTTGTTAAGTTTGGTTGGCCTGATTGGAGCTTCTTCAGTTTCTTACCATTTTTATTAAGTTATTTGTTTGATATTTTAATGTTGGGCATATTTCTTTGTTTAGTTAATTCTTTTGTTCATTATATTTTAATTGATTTTAAATTCATTAATTATTCATCAGATTTTTCAATTGATAATTTTTTGGTTTCAGTATTTCGTCTTTTATTATTATTTAGTTTTTTAGTTTGTGTGTTTTGGATGATAATAGGTCCTCTTTTTAATGATTCTAAAATTGGGCTTTTATATTCTTTATCATTGTCTTTTTTAACTTCTGGTATATTTATATTTAGGGTAATTAATCAACAGTTAAAATTTTCTAGCTATTTAGATTCAATGAAAAATTTTTTCTGGTTTGATTTTGTATTTTTAGTTGCTTTATTCTTTGTTTTTGATTTGAGCTGGAGCAGTATGTCTACTGTCTCAATTTTTACTTCTCAATTGAGTTTTACTAATATTTTAAGTTTTTCAAGTTTTGAAGAAGTTAACTTATTTAATTTACCTGTATTTTTTCTGTATCTAAATATTTGCTTTCTCGTTCATTTAATTTATACAACAAAATTTTGGCAAAGAAGTGCAAATTTATATTATAAAAATAGTGTAAAATAATATCATAGTAAAATATAATTTTTACTATGATATTAAAATATTAGGAGTTTTATGAATACTTTAAATCTTATACTTCAAACCGGTCCTTTAGTTAAGCTTGTTTTAGTTAGCTTGGTTTTTTCATCTTTACTTAGTTGGGCTGTAATATTTTTTAAATGGAAATATTTTAAAAAAGTTGAGAGTGAAAATAATTCATTTTTAAATAATTACAAATCTGTTACTAATTTTGAAGATTTAGTTACTAAGGTAAGAGGATTAGGTCAGAGTACAATTGCCAATGTGTTTTTTGGTGCTTATAGTGAATACAATTTATTAAAGGCTGATTCTTCAATTAGCTCCTCTGATAAAATGAACAATCTTACAAGAGCTTTAAAAAAATCCAGTCTTAAAGAAACACTTAAACTGGAGAATAAACTTCCTATACTTGCTTCTATTGCCTCAGTTGCACCTTTTGTAGGATTATTTGGTACTGTATGGGGAATTATGAATAGCTTTCAAGGTCTTGCTCAAGGTGGTCCTGCCACACTTCAAAGGGTTGCTCCTGGGATTTCAGAAGCCTTAGTTGCCACTGCAGTTGGTCTGGCTGCTGCTATACCTGCGGTAATTTTTTATAATATTTATGTAAGTAAAGTTAGAGAACTACGGGCTGAAATGGAAAATTTTAGCAGTGATTTTTGTAACAATATAAATAGGAAGGTTTAAAAGTAATGGGATTTAATTCATCCGGATTTGATGACGATGTTAAGCCATTAGCAGAAATTAATATTATTCCTTTAGTAGATGTAATGTTAGTGTTGTTAATAATTACAATGGTAACTGCTCCTTATATGGAGCAAGGTTTTAATATTGATTTACCTAAGACAGGAGCTGCAAGTAGTATAAAAAAATCATCTAATGCTCAGCCAATAATTGTTTCAGTTGATAAGTTAGAAAAAATTAAATTATCTGGTTTGCCTGGTGTATTTACCAAGTCTGACTTAACTTCAAAATTAGTAAATTATTTTGAGACTAATAAGCAAGCAGTTAAAGAAATTTATATTAAGGCTGATAAAGATATTCCATATGGAGTTGTTGCAGAAATAATGGAAAAGATTCAATTGTCTGGAATCACTAAAGTAAGTTTAATTACCACTCAAGATTAATTTTTATGAATACTAGATTTAATAAGTTTTTTATTTATTCAGTCCTGTTTCATTTATTAGGCTCTATAATATTCTACTTTGTATCAAAAAATGAAAAAAAGTATTCTGTTCCAAAAATATCCAATACAAAAGCAATTCAGGTGGATGTTGTTGGTTTGCCACAGAAAAAACTTTCTCAGTTAAAAAAAATAGATTTGCAAAAAAAACTTGATAAGAAAAAATCTACAATAAAAATTTCAAAGAAAGAATTGCCAAAGAAAAAAGTTAAAAAAATTGCTAAGAAAAAGTCTGCAATAAAAAAAAAAGAAGAGACTTTACCGCAAGTTAAGAAAAAACAACTTGAAAAAGTTAGCAAAGAGAAACAAGCTAATCTTAATAATAAACAAGTGGCAGACAATAAACCTGTAATTGATAATAAAAATTCAGCAGAAGATAAAGAGTTGTTAAATGATAAGATTGCTAACATTAGAAAAAATTTAAAGTCTAAATACACTCAAGAGGTATCTAAGGAAAGAAAAGATATTGCTGATCCAGAGTACCGTAAAGAGATTATGTATGGAAATATTAAATCTGAAGGAACTGCTCCTTCTGGGGCTATTGGTAGTGAAGCAATTAACTATGAAAATGAATTAAGGCGTCATGTGAAAAGATTTTGGGAAATCCCAAGTTGGTTTGATGCTTCGCCTTTTAAGGCAAAAGTTTTGGTTAAGGTTATGCCCAACGGATATATTTTTAGTGTCGGATTTATTGAAAGAAGCGGAAATATAAATTTTGATAAACATGTTCTAGAGGCTGTTCGAAATAGCGAGCCTTTGCCAACTCCTCCGATTGAATTACAGTCATTTTATCAAAATCGTGGTCTTCCTTGGTTGTTTAGAGGAGTTGAAAATTAACCTTGGGTACATATGTAGATAAGCAAAGGGACAAGTCTTTTGTGACTCAATTTTCTTTTGCTTTTGAATGTGTTTACTAATCAATAACTAAGATCTTTACTTTTGGACTGGGACTTCTTGAATATTGAGTTGGTCTCAGGAAGGTAACGGCAGCTCAGCAAAATTTCTATATCTGTGGTTTATCAGTATAATTCAAGAATAGAGATTCTATAAGTTTATAGCATTGGCATATATATTACATTAATAATCAGTACGGGATATAAGTACCCTGGAGAATGGAGTATAAATGAAATATTTGTCTAAAATATGTACACTTGTTGTTTTGTTGGCCACATCAATATCAGAAGCGCAGGTAGAAACTAAGGATTTTTTGAGGAAATTTGAGGGCCTTGTCCTCGAAAGTGATGATATAATTTCCAAAAATAAAAAACATGGCTACTCGAATTTGAGTTGGACAATTGCTCCAAAAATTGCAGAATATGTCGCTATTGAGGCTAAAAAAGATAAAGATGAGCTTACTCCATCTAAGCTTAGGAGTTCTGTTAAAAGTTTAGTCAGCATACTAGAAGATATTAAGCCTGCTCAGTTTCCTAAAGAAGCTATTTTACAAGTGGAGAAAGATAAAAATATATCCTATGAAGTAAAAAATAAAATTAGTGAAATTTTTTACAAACGTGTAAATAGTAGTAATAATCCTCTATATAAAGATATTAATGCAGCAAAAGAATTCCTTGATTTTATTGCTGATGACTTAAATGCCAGAAATATTGCTACTTCAATTAATGAAGGAAATTTTAATAGAGAAATGGAAACTAGTATTAGATTGTTAAAAAATACATCCAACTACTGGAAATACGGAACTGGTAGTACACTTCGCCGGATAAGATCAGCTCAAGATGATAAAATAGAAATTTCTGCATACGCGGTTATTAGAGGCAAGGGCCTAAAAATAATAGGTGAAAAATACAATAGTATTTTACCAAATATTAATATGTCTGAGATTCCTAGTGCTTTTAGTTACAGGTAAAGCAGATTCAAAATTTAATATAATATTCCGGATATACATTATCTGTAAAGCCAGACTTTTTAGTTATTGTACTGCAGTTAATGTATTGAAAGCAATTTTTTGATGCTTAGTCCTGAGTTAATCTGCATTAAGTGAGTTCATTGATGTCAACTTTGGTATTGAGGCCTGAAATAATACCTAGGTAGTCATAAATCAAATGCCCAATAGGCGCTCAGCTCTAGAGTGTGCTTGACTGATAAGCGATAATTAATTAATTTTCACTTTAGAAATGATTGATAAAGACCTTAAAAAATTAGAACTATTGATTAAAGATATGGAGTCCGGGGAGCTGAACTTAGAGGATAGTCTTAAAAAATTCCAAGATGGAATGAACATTATTAAAACATGTAAAAATACTCTCGAAAAAGCTGAGCTTACTGTTGCCGAAATAATTAAACAAAACGATGGTAGTTTTGCTGAGCAAGATTTAGAGTTTTAGTTTGTGAATTTTGAAGGTTTACATTCTAATGTAGATAATTTTTTTAAAGAGAATTTAATAAATTTTAAATTAAGTCACCAGGTTCAGAAAGAAATTATTTATTCATTTTGTGGTGGTAAAAAAATAAGAAGTAAATTATTTTTTTCCTCATTAGATGATATTATTATTACAAATAATTTGAATCCTGATTTAGATAAGGACAGTTTAATGTGTTTATCCGCTGCTATTGAGTGTATCCATTCTTATTCTTTAATTCATGACGATTTACCATGTATGGACAATGACTTTTATAGAAGAGGAAAGTTGTCAACGCATAAAATGTTTGGGATAGCCAATGCAGTTCTTGTTGGTGACGGATTGCAGTCATTGGCTTTTGAATTTTTAGCTAATAGTAAATATTTAAATAACAAAATATTAATGGGGCTAAGTAAAGCATCTGGTTTTAGTGGTATGGTTGGTGGACAAATTATGGATTTAAGTGACAATGAAGATTTTTTTACTATCCATCTTCTTAAAACTGGAGAGTTGTTTGGGGCCTGCACTTATTTAGCTGCAAATGTTTTTCCAGAGATCTATGAAACTAAACTTTTTGAAGGATACAAAGAGTTTGGAAGATATTTAGGGATCCTGTTTCAAATTAAAGACGATCAATTAGACAATGAAAATATTGATTCTAAGGATTTAAATATAAAATCTATTTGCGATAAATTATATAATGGTTCGTTTAGTGAGGCTTTTACAAAAAAATGGATAAATATAGTTTTAAATAGAAGTACTTAGATTAGAAATAATAGTTAATCATTAGGTAATTATTTTCTTTAATACGTTGAAATTATATTATAAGTAAACATTATGGCTGACTCCAAAAGAAAAAGGGCTGACGAGTTACTTGCTAATACTGGCTTGGTGGACTCACGAAATAAGGCTCATAGCTTGATTATGATGGGAGCAGTAAGTTTTAGATATTCTGACAATGAACAAGATTGGAAAAAAGTATCAAAAGCTGGGCAACAGTTGCTTCCAAATGCTGAATTTAATGTTGTTGACCCTACTCTTGGTGATGTTAGCAGAGGCGCAAAAAAGCTAAGAGATGCAATAGATCATTGGGGAGAAATAAATTTAAATGCTAGTTTTTGTTTAGACATAGGAAGTTCAACTGGTGGATTTACTCAGGTTTGTTTGCAAAAAGGCGCAACAAAAGTAGTGGCGATTGATGTTGGGACCCATCAGCTTCATGAAAGATTAAGAAAAGATAAAAGGGTAGCTTTATTTGAGAATCAGCATGTTTTACAAGTAGAAGATGATTTTTGGAAGAAGAACCAGATTAACCCATTTTTTGATTTTATTTGTACCGATGTTTCTTTTATTTCAGTTAAAAAAATAATACAACATGGTCATTCATGGCTTAGGCCTGGAGGCTCTTGGGTTATTTTAATAAAACCTCAGTTTGAATTAGAATCTAAAAAAGTACCTAAAGGAATTGTTAGAGAAGAAAAATATCGTCTTGAAGCAATTAACAAAATAGTTGATGTTGTTAGGCCTATAAAGTCTCTTAAATGGGTTTCTTTGGTTCCTTGCTCAATTAAGGGAACAGAGGGAAATCAGGAATATTTACTTTGGCTCAAAAAGTCTGACTCATAACCTATAACCCAAATTTTTCATCAATCTTTGGCCAACTTTAATTTAGATTTTCAATATAGTTTCATAAATATAAATATCTCTGATACAAGTATTGATGAAATATTTGGGATAGTAAATTCTAATATAAATCTTGATGTAATATCCGGGATTAATTCTTGAAATATAATTTAAAACCAAGAAAAATCTTGAAATTCTGAATAAAATAACATAGAGTCCTTATTATATGAGTGATTATGTAACTTTATCTACAAATATAGACCCTGTGTTGAAAGAAGCACTTGTTACTTTCTGTAAAAATAATGGTCTTAAAATCCAGCATTTTATTGAAAAGGCGATTATTGAACAGCTTGAATGTGCAGATGATCTTAATGAATATTTTTTAAGAAAAGATGAAGAAACAATTCCTTTGAAAAAATTAGTTAATGAGTAATCTTTGAAATCTATATATAAAGTTGAACTTACAAAAAGTGCAGCCAAAGAATTTCTGAAGTTACCAAATTGCACCAGGCTAAAGTTGCTTGAGGCAATTAACTTTCTGTCTCAAAATCCTAAATCAGATTTTCTAAAAATTAAAAAAATTAGTGGCTCTGTTTCTTCTTTGTACAGAATTAGAGTTGGTGATTATAGAGTTTTATATGAGGTTATAAATAAAAGACTAATTATTTTAATAATTAAAATAGGCCACAGAAAAGACATCTATAGAAGATTAAAGCTATAGGTGTTTTTTAATAGGCTTTCGACAAACGTCTATCTTCAAGTTTATAACTCGCTCATGCACCAGTCTATTTACACTTAACTGGCTGTAAAACTCAAATCTAACTATTTATAGAGAGCCTTATAAATAGTTCTGACACAAATCTTAAAGAAGCATCCGGGGTAAAGTCTTGAAATATCTTTTTTAGATTTATTGGCATAAATAAAAAAAAGGTTCTAAAATATTTATTATGAAATATTTTTTATTTATTTTTATATGCATCAGCTGTGTGTCTGAGAGACCAGTTGATGAAACAATTATAGATTCACCAATTAAAGCCACTGAAAATAATATTCCTTTAGAAGAATCTTGGGATCATTCTCAAATATTTGAAGATAATGAATTAGAAAGTATAGACGATGCTTCAGAAAAAACAACAACAATTGATTCCAATGGAGAGGTGAAAGAACCCCAAAAGAAAATCATCAATCAAAAGTTTGGAATAATTATTGATTCAGTAGGTTTTGATGGTTTTTATGCCTTGGGTTTTTTAGAGGAATTATATAAGCGTAAATTAAATCCTTCAATGGTTGCTGGCACGGGCTTTGGTTGCTGGATTGCTCTTTCTTGGGCATTAGAAAACAGTCCTCGACAAGCTGAATGGCAGGCTATGAAGTGGAACTCTTGGCCAGGATTTAATAAAAGTTGGATAAGTAAATTTGGATTTAATAATTCTAAAGTTGAGTTTGAAAGAGGAGTGAAGAGGTTTTTATCTGGTAGAACTAAAGATCAATATAAAATTCCTTTTGAATGTCCTCTTCTTGGAGTTAAGCAAAAAACTGGATTGAGAGTTTCTCCGAAGTTATCGGAAGCAGATCTACTTTGGTACCAGTTACAAATTCCTAGCCTTGGTGGCAACCCAAATCAAAATAATAGTATTTATAATTCTGGGGTATACATAGGTTTGCCTTCTTTTTCTGAACTTGCTGGGCTAAAACAATTTTTGCTAAAGGACCAACCTTATACTCAAGCAGAAAATTTCTGGGGATGGATTATTATCAGAACTCGAAAAGTTGGTGAGCTTGATAATAATCTTGGCTTAAATAGTCAGTATTTATCTAGGCTTGAGCAAAAAACTAATAATCATTTAAAAAGTCCTGGAAATACAAACTTGTTAATTTTGGATATAAGTAAATTTAGAAGTAATCCTTCTGCAACTAGTCTGAAAGATATAAATCAAAGACGTTTGTGGCTATTAGAGGGTAGGCAAAAAGCCTCAGAAGTTTTTAATAGCCTAGGAGAAGATATTGGTTTAGATGATTTAATAAAGGCAGTGAGCAATTAATTTTTTTAGCAAAGGTATTTTTTTTCAATGGATAAATTTTGTTTAGCAATTAATAATAAAAAATTAGTAATTGCCCCCAGTGAAAGTGTATATGGAGTTTTTGCCGATGCTACTTGTAATGATTCTTTAAAAAAATTAAAGATTTACAAGCAAAGATCTTGCCACAAACCTTTTGGAGTTGTTGTTGGAGATTTAGAAATATTAAATCAATTTTTCTATGTTTCTAGTTTAGAGCAAAAATTAATAAATAATTTTTGGCCTGGACCATTGAATTTATTACTTAAGCCCAAAAAAGAAAAATTTGCTGAAGGCTTGAATGGTAACTCTAAAAGATTTTCTGTAAGAATTCCAGATTGTAAATTTTTAATAGATTCTTTAAAATCTTTAAAAAAACCTGTTTTATCACCAAGTGCAAATTTTCAAAATGAATTTCCAATATATTTAGATAGCCAATTACAGATTGTCACTAGTGATGAGATTATTGTAATAAAACAAGATCCAGATGAAAAATATTTATATGAATCTACATTGCTTTTGGCTGAAGAGGAATTAAAGATATTAAGATCTGGGCCAGTAACGTATTTGCAATTATCAAATTTTTTAAACAAAAAAATTGTAAATTTTCCGATAGATAAATATTTTCAAGAATCAAATACTGAAGTTATTATAAATGTATCAAATAAAAATTCCTTTGAGTTTAGTGATAATAAATTAGTAATAAATATAAGCTCTTTAAATCGTGAATCCGTAATTTGGTTTAATGAAGAAATTTTTAATTATAATTTTAAGTTAAAATCAGTTGATGAGTATTTTATAAGTAAAAATAATTATTTATTTAATCCAGCTTTATGTCCATTATACGAAAGAATCATAAGAAGAATTGAGGAACAAAGCTATGAGTAATTTTTTACAAGGGATATATGTTTTTTTTCAAGCCTTTAAAGCTTGCATAGACAAAAACAAACTGTTCAATTGGTATTCAAAGCTAGCAGTGAAGTCTGTAGTGATTGCGCTTGTTTTGCTTCTGGTGTTAATGGTTGCTGGTGGTTTTGGAATTAAAGCTTTAGTTTTTACATTAATTACTGACGCGCTTTGGGCTCCAATTGCAACAGTATTACTAAATATTTTGTGGATATTAGCAGTAATATATTTTGCTGGAACAATTTGTTCTACAATTTTGATTGCTTCAATTGGATTAATTATAGATGAAGATACCATAACTGAATGTTTTTCTGGAGAGTGCAAAAAGTTACAAGGTAAAAAATCAATTGTGGTTGATAGAGCTAAGGAAGTTTGGATTATTTTTCGTTCAGTAATTATTTCCATTGCCACAATTCCCTTGTTTTTTTTTCCTTGGATGATCCCTTTAGCAATTTTTTTAAATGCTTGGGCAATGGGATGGGAATCTCTATCTATGTCAAAAAGGTTATGGCATCAACATGGCTATGAAAGCTTAGATGACGATAAAGATTTTAGGTTTCCTATGATGTATGTAGCAGGTATTGGTTTTATAACATCCTTGCTTTTGATGATTCCAGTAATTGGCTGGATCAGTATTCCTATACTTCAAGTAGCGGGGGTAATGTCAAATAAGTCTAAATTAGCTTCTAGTAAATAGCCGTGTCTCCAGCCCCATGGAGTTACAATTATTTCATTGTTGCCATAAGAATTCATTAAAGATATTACAATAAGTATTCCTAAGGGAATAATTAATGCTCTATCTTCGTTGATTTTGAAAAGCTCGATTCTTTTTTGTACCGATATTTTTCTCCAATTATTAGCTAGCTCAAAAAGCTCTTGTTTTGTGAGCTTGTAGAATTCATTATCTTTGTTTGCTCTTAAAATTTTAGCAGCTATCACTAGTGTGCCGCCGTTAAATACAAGGTTTTTGTTTTGTGGATAACTATTGAATGTTTTTTTATCAAATTGAGTAGATAAAATTTCTTGATATTTGTTCCATTCTTGATCACTAATTATCTCTTTTGTGTTTAGTTTTAAATAAGTACTTAATACCCCAGCCTTAATTGATTTGAATTTAAAATCTTTATCTTGGTAAAAAGATAATTCAGTAGAGGAGCCTCCAATGTCAACATATATATTGTCTTCAAGCTGCGTCTCTGGTGTTTTGGTTTTAATTTTAAAAAATGCTGCTTGAGAACTATAAAAAGCTTCCTGTTGGTCAGTAAAAATTTTAATATCTAAATTTAAACATTTTTTTGTGATTTCAAAAGCTCTAGGGTCTTTGGTTTTTCTAAGAGCTTCAGTGGCGAATATTTCTGTAGTTCGAGGAGTATGTTTGGTAAGCACCTGTTTTATTTCATTAATGCAGGTATTGAATTTAACAATGGAAGAATCATTAATTTTATTATCAGATATTTTTCCAAGCTGGCAAAGCCAAGAATTTTCATATTTTAAAGATAATTTACCATTAACAAGTTCTGCAATTAATAGTTTTACTGTATTACTGCCAATGTCAATTAAAGCTTTCATAGATATATTGTTTTTAGCTTATATTTTTTTTAAACAACATAATATCCATTTCTTTTCTCAATTGAAAATGATTGTATGCTGGAACACGTCAAGGTATATTAAGAATTATGGAAAGTAAATTAGCTACAATTATATTGGCTGCAGGAAAAGGAACTAGATTAAAGCAACCAAAAGCAAAAGTGTTGCTAGATATTTCAGGTGAACCAATGGTTTTAAGGCCAATACTTAGTTGTTGGAATTTAAGTCAAAGTATTTTTATAGTTGTATCTTTTGCAAAAGAACAAGTAATAGCTGAAATTGAAAGTTTTTTGCTTCGCTATTATAGCTCTGAAGAAATAAAGCAAAAGATTATTTTTGTTGATCAAGAAAAGCCAAGGGGAACAGGTCATGCAGTTAATTGTGCAGTTAATGATATTAGTAAACAAAGCAATAAATTTGAAAATGTATTAGTGCTAAATGGAGATTTGCCTTTGATAACTAATAAATCAATTGAAAACATTTACAAATCTTTTAAGAACGATAAATATACCGCTGCATGTGTAAGTTTTAATGCTCACGTACCAGGAGAATTAGGCAGGATAGTAAAGGATCCAGTAGGAAAAATATCTTGTATTAAAGAATTTAAAGATGCCAGTGAAGAAGAAAAAAAAATCAATGAAGTAAATGGTGGTGTTTATTTTTTATCAATGGCATTTTTGGCAGAACATATTGTTGGTCTTAAGTCTAATAATGCTCAAGGCGAATTTTATTTAACTGATTTATTTAATTCTTCATTAATAAAAAATATAAAGGTTGGAGTAATAAATTTAAAAAATAGTATTGATCTATCTGGAGTAAATGACACTTTTGAATACTCTACTGCCTTGTTAGAAGATCAAAAAAGAATCCAAAAAGCATGGTCATTAAAGCATGGGGTTATTTTTCAATCACCATCTTCTACGTTTATTGATAGGTCAGTAAAGTTTACTGGTAATTCTTTTGTTGGGACAGGATGTGTTCTTAAGGGAGATACTGTTATTGGAGACAATGTAACAATTGAAGGAAATAACTTAATTGTAGATAGTGAAATTGGACAAAACTCAAAAATTCTTTGGGGCTCAACTTTAGAGGGTTCTGTTTTAAAAGATGAGGCAATTGTTGGACCAATGGCAAGACTTCGACCCGGAACAATATTAGATGAAAAAGTAAAAATTGGTAATTTTGTTGAGACTAAAAAAGCACATTTACATTCTGGAGCAAAGGCATCGCATTTAACTTACTTAGGTGATTGTGAAGTTGGGAAAGATTCAAATATTGGCTGCGGTACTATAACTTGTAACTATGATGGAGTTAATAAGCACAAAACAATAATTGGAAAAAATGTTTTTGTAGGTAGTGATACTCAATTAATAGCTCCGGTTGAGATTGGAGATGGTGCATTTATTGCTTCTGGAACTACTGTTGACAAAAAAATTCCCAAAGATGCTTTAGCACTCTCAAGGCCAGATTTGGTAATTAAACAAGGCTATGCCTTAAAATTAAAGAGAATTAAAAAAAAGAAATAATTATCTTTAAGTAGGAATATTTTTTGCGTCTTGCAAAAATTTATCTAAGCCAATATTTGTTAGAGGATGGTTGAAAAGTTGTTTCATTACCTTAAGTGGAAGAGTTCCAACATCTGCTCCTGCTAACGCACATTCAAGCACATGAGTTGGATGTCTTATGCTGGCAGCTAAAATTTCAGTTTCGAAATCATAATTTTCAAAAATAGTATTTATATCTTGTATCAAATCCATTCCATTATAAGAAATATCATCTAATCTTCCGATGAATGGAGAAACATAAGCAGCACCAGCTTTGGCAGCAAGTAATGCCTGGTTTGCTGAAAATATAAGAGTTACATTAACTGGAATTCCTTCCATGGCTAAGGCATTAGTAGCTTTTAAGCCATCAATTGTCATTGGGCACTTAACAACAATGTTGTCATGGTAATCAGCTAGCTTTTTTCCTTCTGCAATCATTTCATTAGCAGTAGTAGAAAGTACTTCAAGGCTAATAGGGCCATCAATAATTGAAGTTATTTCTTCTGCAAGAGTGGAGATTGATTTGCCGCTTTTGGCTACTAAAGATGGGTTTGTTGTAACTCCATCAATAATTCCCCAGCTACTAGCTTCTTTAAGTTCTTCAATAATTGCGCTGTCTAAAAAAAATTTCATTTTATGCAGTTATTATATACTCACAATGTTTAAAACTTCAAGGGCTGAAAGTAATCATAGGCCTGATAAAAGTATTTTTTAAAATAGTCAATAGTGTTAATAGCTATTGACATTTTTTCATATGAGTTTTTAATATTAACCATATATTATGATTAGTATTAATAACTTAACCAAAAAGTATGGTGACTATGTTGCGATCGATAATTTAAGTTTTAAAGTAGAAAAAGGTGAAATTATTGGCTTACTTGGTCCAAATGGTGCTGGTAAATCAACAACAATGAAAATAATAACAGGATTTATGCCTCCAACAAGTGGAACAGTTACTATAAATGGTGAAAACGTATTTGATAATCCACTTTCAGTTAAACAAAATATTGGGTATTTGCCTGAAAATCCACCACTTTATTTGGATATGAGAGTAGAGGAATATTTAATATTTGTTGCTAAGTTAAAAAAGTTATCCAAAGACAAGATAAATCAAAATTTAGAATTTGTGTTATCAAGTTGCGGGTTAACTGAGGTTAAGTCTCAAGTGATTACTACTCTTTCAAAAGGATATAAACAAAGAGTAGGAATTGCCCAAGCAATAATTCATCAACCAGAGGTTATTATTTTAGATGAGCCAACGGTTGGTTTAGATCCTGCACAAATTGTAGAAATTAGAAAATTAATTTTGTCGTTAGCAGGAAATCATACTGTTATTTTATCTACTCATATTTTACCTGAAGTCATAATGACTTGTTCAAAAATAGTGATGATAAATAAAGGCAAAGTAGTAGTAAATGATGAAATAGCTAGGTTTCAAGAAAAGGGATTAGAAAGTTTAGAAAAAGAATATTTAAGTGTTGTTACCGGTGAAAACTTAAATATTTCTAGAGCAGAAGCAAAAGTTTCTTCGGAGGATAATACTAATGATTAGTTCTATATTAACTCTTTATAAAAGAGAGGTTAAGGCTTATTTTCATACTCCAATTGCATACGTTTTTATTGGGGTGTTTTTTTTATTGATGGGAATGATGTTTTGGCGTTTTTTAGGTCAACTAATGTTAATGCAAGTTCAAGCAGCACAGTATGCACAAATGGGAGCAGCAGCTCCTATGGTTACAATTGATCAATTTAGTGAAGCATTTTACCAAACTATGCATGTAATTTTATTGTTTCTTTTGCCTTTTTTTACAATGAGATTGTTCGCTGATGAATATAGGCAAAACACAATTGCTTTATTGAGAACCTCTCCAGTTACTTCTTTTCAGTTAATTTGGGCAAAATATAAGTCTGTAGGGTTTATTTATTTTATTATGTTAATGACTACTTTAATATTTCCTCTTTTTTTAGAAATGTTTTCAGTTAAAGGAACGGACTCTGGTCCAGATTGGGGAATAGTTTTCACTACATATTTTGGCTTGATTTTATCAGGGTCACTATATATTGCCATTGGAACTTTTTGGTCTAGTGTTTCGTCATCTCAGCTTGTAGCTCTTGCTTGTAGTATTGCGACAAATTTACTGCTGTGGTTTATTCCTGAGTCAGGACAATTTAAAAGTTCGGCTGCAAAAGCTATTTCATATTTATCGATTAATGAGCATATGCCAAATTTTTTTCAAGGTACTTTGGAATTAAGGTCAGTTGTATATTTTTTTTCATTTTCCTTAATTTGGGTATATTTATCTAAACAATCAATAGAAAGTAGATCTTGGAGGTCATAGTAAAATGTTATCAAAAATTTCTTCCTATATATTTATATTTTGTATAATTGGCACAATAGTAATTTGGAGTTACGTACCTTCTTTTAATGTTCCTGGAATTTATTTAGGACTTGGATTTTTAATTTTAATATCAAGTTTAGTTTGGGCTTTTTCGCAGTATAAAAACCTTTGGAATTGGTTTAAGTCAAGAGGTGGTCAGTTCTTTATAAGTTTAGGCTTTTCTTTTATTGGATTTTTAATTTTATTTGGAATTATAAATTGGGTAACAAGCGAGTATAATTATAAAAAAGATTTAACAAAAAATAAATTCTATACTTTGTCCGAACAAAGTAAGAAGGTAGTTAAGGATTTAAACAGTGAGGTTCAAATTCAAGTTTGGTCTTCTAATATTGCTCAAATGTCTGGTAATATAAATGTTGAAAAATTTCTAGAAAATTATACACTTGTTGCTGGCTCAAAAGTTAAAGTAGAGTATAAAAGCCCGATTCATGATAAAAATGAGTTTATAAATCTTGGTCTTCAAAAAGATAATATAATTTTTGTAAAATCTAGTAATGGTTCTGAATATAAAATTGATAGTTTTGAAGAAAATAAAATTGAACAACAATTAACTAGTGCACTGATTAATGTAAGCAACACAGGAGGCTTAAAAAAAGTATGCTTTGTTTCTGGTCATGGAGAGCTTAGCTCTGCTCAAGACTCACCTTTTCCTATTAGTTTGCTAACAGCTAAGATTGAGTTTTCAAGTTATCAAGCAAAAAGTATTACTTTGTTTGACTCTGAAAAAGTAGATCCTGAATGTAATTTATTAATGTTATTAGGGCCAAAGTCAGCACCTCTTAAGGGAGAATTAGAAAAAATAATTACTTACTTTGAAAATGGAGGAAATATTTTTATTGCTTTTGGTCCAGATACGCCTAAGGATTGGAAAGCAGCTTTTTCTAATTATGGAATAGTTGTTAATGAAGACATAGTAGTTCAACAAGGTGTTCAGCCTCCTATTGCAGTTGTTTCTTCTGTTTATAGTTTTTCTCATCCTGCAGTTAAGGATTTAAAACAGCCAATTGCATTTGTTGAGGTATCTACTCTTTCAAATGAACTAAAAAATAATGGTTATCAGTATACTCCTATTTTAAGTACTACTGAACAAGGTTCTTATGTGAAAAAAGGAAACATGCTAAAAATTACAGATTTTAATAAAGCAGCCTCTGATAAAACTGGCTCTATACCAATTGCTTTTAGTGTTTATCCTGAATCAGTTGAAGACAAGGCTGTTGCAAAAAATAAGTTAAAAGGTAAGGCTATATTTGTAGGTAGTTATAAGTTTTTGACTGATGAGTTATTTGGTAGGTTCGCCAATGCAAGTTTTACCATGAATTTAATAAATGATATTTTAAATGATCAAAAATTAATTGGTATAAGGCCAAGAGAGCTTAGACAAGCAACGCTTGAATTAACTGAATCAAGGTTAAGGCAAGTAGTGGGAACTTTGTTTTTGCTGGCAATTGTTTTTGTTTTTGGAGCATTTGCTGCTCATCGAAGAAGAATGAAATATTCAGGCTAACTAATTAATTTTTCATCTTTTGCCTTGGCAATAAGAGTTTCGGTAAATTTCCAAAGGTCTGGTATGCCATTGCTGATATGATGTTGGTTTGTTTCCCGTATTTGTTTTTCCGTAATGTTATGTTGTTTCCATGAAAATCCATTGTTGAGTGAATTAGAAATGAATGGAAGAAACCTATCTATGGCTTTTACATATTTAGCCTCTGGTGTTTCCAGTAATTCAAATTCTTTCCACAGGTTTAAGAATTCAAGTTTTAATACTTCGTTAGGTATTTTTTCAAATAGTTCATTTGCAGCTTCTAGCTCTTTTTTATAAGTTTCTTCGTTCACTGCATAAACAAAAGTATCACCTGCATATATTTCAACTAAGTCATGAATAAGTGCAATTTTTATACACTTATTTAAATCTAAATTTTTATAATTTGAAAAATCTTTGAGCAAAATTGTTGACATTGCAAGATGCCAAGAGTGTTCTGCGGAGTTTTCTTTTCTTTCTCCAGAGTAAATTAGTGTTTTTCGAATGATGGATTTTAATTTATCAATTTCAATTATAAAATCGATTACCTCGTTGATTTTCATGGAAGTTAATCAACTATGATTTTATATGTTAGTAAACAATATTTTTCCAATTTCATGTGTAGTCATTTAAATAAATTTAATTTTGTTTAAATTCTGGATTAAACCCATAAATAATTTTGTTAAAATCATAATCAATATTATCTAGCTTTAAGTTGGCTAAGTCCTCTTTTTGGGGCCAGTTCAGCATAGAATCTTTAAAGCAAATAACTTTTTGCGTGTCCCAGTTATCGCTACAAACTTCAAAGTTGTTTGTTTGTTTTTTGTTACTTATTTTAATTACTTTGTAATCATTCTTTTTATATTCAACTGCAGACATTTGTCTTGCTTTTACTAGTCTGAGTGGCATATAGATTGGAAAAATACTTATTAGCTCCGAAGTAGGTATACCAGCAGCAGGAATTTGTAGAGTTAAGGATAAGCCCTGAATAAAGCTATGGCTGGACCTAATTGCTGTGAAAGATCCTGGGCCTGAAATATATAATAAATGACTGATGCTTTTGATATTAATATCTTTGGTTATTTTTTTGTAGCTAGAGCTTAATAAGTTAGCAGTGTCGGTTTCGTTATTAGAATTTTCAGACAGTTGAAATATAATTTCATTCTTATCATTAAATAAGGTCCAATGAACGTAATTTGTAATATAGCAAAGCAATAGTTTCATTAACTTTTAATTCCTTTTAAAATATTTTGGACAATTATATTAGATTCCGGATTGCTACCATGTCCGCAATTTGGAATAATATTAACTTGGCATTTATTATGAGCTTGCTGAAAATCTGTAGCTTGAGATTTTGGACAGATAAAATCCTTTTCACCATGAATAATATTTACATCAATTTGGTTAATATTATTTATATTATTTAAAATAAAATTAGTATCAGAAAAAAAATAGTTATTTAACTCGTAATAGCTTTCTAGAAAAAATGTATTTTGCGCAAATTCTGAATTTATAAAACTATTGTCTTCTTTATTTAAATTTTCTTGAGGGTAAAAATATGCAGCTCCATGCCAGTCGTACCATTGTTTTAGTAAATGATTTTTATTAGATCGATTTTTTTCAGCTGTATATTTAGTGAAGTATGAATTGACTAGCTCATTTGCGGATGAATCTGGATGATCTTTTATGAATTCCTCCCACTGTACCGGTAGTAGTTTAGCAAGGCCATCTTTACTATAAAGCCATTTTCGGTCACTTTCTCTGGCAAGAAAAATTGATTTAAGTATTAGTCTATTTACTCTTTTGGGGTATTTTATTGCAAAACAAAGGGCCAAAGTGGTTCCCCAAGATGAGCCAAGAATAGTGACTTTTTTAAGCTTTAAATCATTTATTACTTTTTCAATATCTTCAACTAGGTCCCAAGTTGAGTTTTCTTTTGTTTTTGAAAGTTTGCTAAGGCTTCTGCCGCATCCTCTTTGGTCAATTAAAATTCCAAAGTGAAGGCTGGGATCAAACAATTTTTGGTGTTTTTCTTCACAACCATTTCCAGGCCCTCCATGAAGATAGATAATTGCTGGATTATTATTTTTGCCTATTGTTTCAACGAAAATTGAATGGTTGTTGGAAACTTTTAAGTATTTAGAGTTAATGCCCATAAAGCTCGCTAAATTCACTAAAATTTACAATGTAGGGGTAGGAATCCATCTGTTCTTAAAAAAATACTATTTAAATACAATATTGCAAGTAATTATTTAGCAGACATTTTAAAATATTCGATATAAAAGATAAGTTATATATATGTATGCAGTAAGAGATATTGTAAATGATGTTCAGGCTAAATTGCCAGATGCAGAGGTAATTGCTAAGGATTTAACCGGTGGTCAAGACCACTATCAGCTAGTTGTTATTAGTGATGAATTTGAAGGTAAAACTAGGCTAGTGAAGCACAAGTTGGTTCTTGATGCCTTAAGACACGTTATAGGTGGTCCTTTACATGCAGTTGAAATTAAGCCTTTCACAAAAAGTGAATGGAAAGAATTAGGAGAATAATTAAATGTCAGAACATAAAGATTTTATTACCAAAACGGTAAAAGATAATTCAGTAGTAGTTTTTATGAAAGGGACAGTAGATTTTCCCATGTGTGGATTCAGTGGTAGAGCGGTGCAAGTTTTAAAGGCAAGTGGTGCTGAAAAAATTTGTGGAGTTAATTGCTTAGAAGATGCTGACCTTAGAAATGCTGTAAAAGAATTTAGTGATTGGCCAACACTGCCTCAAATTTATATAAAAGGTGAATTTATAGGTGGCGGAGATATTGTTTCAGAAATGGGACAAAGCGGAGAACTTAGTAAGCTATTAGCTAAATAGTTTTGTAACTTTTTTCTATGCTTTGTAAGTTTATATTTAAATTCCAGTGGGAAAAACAAATTTTACCTGCTGATAAATTAAATGATTTTTTAAAAGATTCTATCTCTAAAATTAAATGTATAAGGTGTGATTGTTCGTTTGAAGATTTATTTTTTGAGATAGAAATAATTGGATTTAAGGACTTAGACTTAAGTGAGTTTAGCAATAATTTAAAAACATTGTTGTCAGACCAAGATGTATCTAGCTCAAAAAAAGAAATAGCCGAAAGTTATTTTTTTCAGAGAAGAAATGATGTTCGCTCTAATTTGTTAGATGAAAAAGCGCAAGCAGCTTTTGTTAAAGAGCCAGAAGAATTAGTTCATTTGCAAAAAACCATTGATCAAAGCAACTTGCCCCCAATTAATATTGGCAACTATGAAGGCAGTTTGATTTACAACTTGCTTACACTTATTGGGGCAAAAAAAGGAATAGAGATAGGGACTCTTGGTGGCTACAGTGCCGGATGGATTTTAAAAGCTTTAGAGTTTAATGGTGGAGGAGAGCTGATTACTATTGAAAAAGATCCTGTAAGAGCTCAGCTTGCAAGAGATGTGTTGCAAAAACTTGAAATAACCAACTCTAGTTTTGAAGTCAGAACTGGAAGTGCTCTTGAGGTGCTTGAAAATCTCAATGAAGCACAAGACTTAGATTTTGTTTTTGTTGATGCCGATAAGCAAAATTATGATAATTATTACAAATGGTCCAAGAATAGAATTAGAAAAGGCGGAATTTTAATTGCCGATAACGCTTATCTCTGGGGAGGGATGTATTACTTTAATCAGGAGTCCAGTAGAGCAGTTTCTAATTCTTTTGATTCTAGTTTTAATATAAACAGGCTTCACCGATATAATGACATAGAATTTACTGGTATGAATGCTTTTTGGCTCAATTTATCTCAAGACAGTGACTTTTGCGTTAGTATGATACCCACTGGTGAAGGGCTACTTGTGGCCCAAAAAATCTAGAAAATAATTTTACATTATTTATTGCTGTAGCGCGAAACAGAAGTCTTAAGCTGCAATATTAAATTGAGCAAATTGGTCAGTTGTTAGTATAATAACTATCTTATAGGAGTAGTGTTTTAGGATTTGTTATTTAGTTAATCGCCTAGTAAAAATATAATCACTAAACTCAAGATAGGAATTAATAAAAATGGCAAAATTAAACATTGATAAAACAAGAAATATTGGAATCTCTGCTCATATCGACTCTGGTAAGACAACCTTAACTGAGAGAATACTTTTTTATACTGGTAAGATTCATAAAATTGTTGAAGTAAAAGACAAAGGTGGCGGTGGCGCTACTATGGATTCAATGGAGCTTGAAAGAGAGCGTGGAATCACTATTCAATCTGCAGCTACTCACGTTCAATATAAAGATATTAGTATTAACATAATTGATACTCCTGGACACGTTGACTTCACAGTTGAAGTTGAAAGAGCGCTTCGAGTTTTAGACGGAGCTGTTTTAGTTCTTTGTTCAGTGGCAGGTGTTCAATCTCAATCATTAACTGTTGATAGGCAAATGAAAAGATATGGTGTTCCTCGTTTAGTGTTTGTAAATAAAATGGATAGAGCGGGAGCAAATCCTTTTAAGGCTGTAGACATGGTTAAAGATAAGCTTGATCAAAATTGTGCTCTTGTTACTTATCCAATAGGGGCAGAAGATGATTTCAACGGCATTGTTGATTTAATTAGAATGAAAGCAGTTTATTTTGATGGAGAAAATGGCGAGACATTAAGGGAAGAAGAAGTCCCTGCGGATATTCTTGAAGATTGTAAAAAAACTAGAGGAGATCTAGTTGCTACTTTGTCAGATTATGATGATGGTATTGCCGAGAAATTTCTTGAGGAAAAAGAAGTGACTGCGGAGGAATTAATTCCAGCAATTAGAAAAGCGACATTATCATTGAAATTCAGCCCAGTGTTTGTTGGTTCAGCCTTTAAAAATAAAGGTGTTCAAGTTTTATTAGATGGAGTTGAGTCCTTTCTTCCTAATCCAAAAGAAGTTGTGAATGTGGGTCTTGATCAAGCAGATGAAGAAAAAGAAGTGGTGCTTGATACTGATCCTGAAAAACCATTTGTAGGTTTAGCTTTTAAATTAGAAGATAGCCAATACGGCCAATTAACTTATGTACGTATTTATCAGGGTACGGTTAAAAAAGGTGATTTTATTTACAATATAAATGCCAAGATGAAAAAAGTTAAAGTTTCTAGAATTGTTCAAATGAACTCAGATGATATGCAAGATATAGAAGAAGGATCTGCGGGTGATATTATTGCCTTTTTTGGTATTGATTGCGCTTCTGGAGATACATTTACTGATGGCGATACTAAAATTACCATGACTTCAATGCATGTTCCTCAAACAGTTGTTTCTTTAGCAGTGGTTCCAAAGAGTAGAGAAAATCAATCTAACTTTTCAAAAGGTCTTAACCGTTTCACCAAAGAAGATCCAACTTTTAGAGTACATAGAGATGAGGAATCTGGTCAGACTATTATTTCTGGAATGGGCGAGCTTCATTTAGAAGTTTACGTTGAAAGATTAAAGCGAGAATACAAGTGTGAAGTTGAAGTAGGGCAGCCGCAGGTTGCATATAGAGAAAGTATTTCAGCGCCCACTGATTTTAATTATTTACATAAAAAACAATCTGGTGGTTCTGGACAGTTTGCAAGAGTTGTTGGAAAAATTGAGCCAATGGACACAAATGATCAAGAAAAAACTTATGAGTTTGAGAATAAAATTGTTGGTGGATCTATCCCAAGAGAATATATCCCAGCTTGTGATAAAGGCTTTAAAGAACAATTAGCAAAAGGTCTTTTAATTGGAGCTCCAATTATTGGTGTGAAGTGTTTATTAGTGGATGGTGAATTCCATGCAGTAGATTCTTCTGAGATGGCTTTTAGATTAGCTTCTATGGCAGCAATTAGAGAGTCTTATTCTAATGCTAAACCAAGAATATTAGAGCCTGTAATGAAAGTTGAAGTTGCTGCTCCAGAAGAGTTTCAAGGAACCGTTATTGGTGGATTGAATCAAAGAAGAGGAATGATTCAAGATTCAAAAACTGAAGGCAAGTACTTTACTGCTATTGCTATAATCCCAATTGCGGAAATGTTTGGTTATGCAACTGCGCTAAGATCGGCTACACAAGGTAAGGGTGAATTTAGTATGGAATTCCATAAATACGAACCTGTGCCAAAAAATGTTCAAAGTGATTTAATTAAAGATTTTCAGCAAAAAAAAGCAGAAGAGGCTAAAAAATAAGTTTACATTTAGCTTTTAACGTCGAAAATGGCGTTGATAAATATTATCATTTAAAAGATGGAGACTGTGTTTCCATCTTTTTTAGTAATGATTTAGGCATTAAAGATAAATTAAATTCTTCACTAAAAGTAACATTAGAAAATAATGAGCTAATTGTTACTACTGATAGTAAAAAATTATTATTAGCAAAAACAGAGAGGCCTTTTATTAAGAGTTCTTTTTTTGAATTTGAAGACCAAATAGTTTTTGCTCTCAATGATATTAAAATTAATTTTAAATGGAGTGAGAATAAATTTAATGAGTCAATAAAAAGTGAATCTTCAGCTAGTTCCGAAAGCCAGCCACAAAAAAATAGTTACGGATACTGTAAATACTTAATGTATTCACTTATCCCTTTTTTGATTTATTTAGCTTTTCATACTTTTCATTTAGGTTTTAATTATTCTAGAGGAGATTTTTTAGATAGTTTATTAATTTGGCAAAATAGTTGGTTTGGGTTTGCAGTTGTTGTTATATTCGGTGGTTTAATGATTTTCGATTTTTTTCGAGAGATTTATAATGGGAAAAAATCTTGGGGAATTGGAATTATTTTTTCTTTTTTTTGTTTGCTTATATTCATGTTACCTTTTGTTATTAAAAGAGGCTTGCCGAAAAATTTATATACTACAACAAAAAGCATTCTTACTAAGCAAACTAAAGCGGCCGATTATAATGACGAGCAACTAGATGGTTATATTAGTAATGGTTTTTTAAAGAAAAATAATTTTAAAAATTCTACTGCTTTATATATTGCCGGTTATGAAATTCAAAAACAAAGAATATTGAGGAAATGCGGAGGAAAAGGTGATAAAAAATGGCTCTATAAGCGGGTTTGTTTTTCATTAATGATTGCTTCTAATTTACAATTATTTCAAAAGTATAAGCCTAGGTTGGTGGCAAAAGAAGTAGAGAATTATATTAAATGGCAGACAATTGATTTTATTCATCGAGGATCTTTTGAAAATAAAAATATATCCTCTAGAGAATTATTGGTTTTTCTTCAGCCATTTGAATATTTTGGAGAATATGAATTAGCCCAAAAAATAACTAAACTCTTAGAAGGAGATAATTCAATCGCTTTGGCTGAGCTAGAAAAATTTAAATTACAATATGAAAAAGAATTAATGGCTGGCTTGAATTCATCAAATATATATAAAATATATAAATTTAAATTTGTAGGTCCGCTTGAGCTTGGGATATGAAGAATTGTTGTTTACTTTTATTTTTAATTGTTAGATTTTCTTTTAGTGCGCCTTTTTACTTAAATTACTTTGAAAGTAAAATAAATCCTTCAATATATTTATTAGATATTTATCATGGTAATAGCGGAGTATGGTCTTCAGTAAATTATAATAACTTTAAAAATATTGAATTTGGAGGAATTGGTTTTTCGTTACCTTTGTTTTTTGTTGATAATTTGAACCATAAAACATCAGGATGGAGTTTGAAATTAAATTTTACATATAACAACTTTATTTTATTAGATAACAGCATAATTTTAGACAAAAATTTATCTACTGACATTTTGTTTGGTCGTCATTTTAAAAAAGAAGTAATCAATATAGATTATCGGGGATATTTCTATATTGGACTTGGTGGAAATTGGTCTTTTAATTCTGATGAAAAAAATAATTTTATTTCAACAAATGGGAATTCACCCCTACTTCAAAGTTCTAAATATTTATACATTGCAACTGGCGCTGGCTCATCTTTGGATTCTATGTTAAATGGATCAAATAAAAAACAGTTATCACTTAATTTCTTTGTAGGTGCACCTATTGTTGATTCTAGTTATTTTGTATTTAAAGGTGCAGTAGATTCAAATGTAAAAGTACATAAGAGGATTTATTTAAATTTAAATTTTAGTGGAAATTTCAAGCCTGAAGTGTCTGATTCCTTTACTAATAATAATATTTTAAATTATCAAAGGCTTTTGGCCTTTTCTACAGGAATGGGCTGGATGTCTAAGAAATCCCAAAACATAATGTTAAATTCTAGCTGGAACTATTTATTTGGTGAAGGAAGTAATTACTTTCAGAAAACGCCATTTATCAAATTGATTTATAGTATTAATTTTTAGAAACTTTTTAAAGCTAGTATTTAATTTTAATATTTAAAAGATAAATAATCACGGTTTGAATTTGTAGTTTTTTTCTTAATAATTGTTAGTTCTTTAACGCCAATTTTTTTTAAATTTTCTTTAAACAGCTTATTACAAGCATATGAAAATCCAAAGCAAGGTCTTTGCCAATTTTTTTTTAAAATATTTAATGTAGATTCAGTATATCCTTCGGGGTTAACATCTATTCCAAAAGGATCATGAAACCAAATGTTAACAAGCGGCAGTTTTTCTGTTGGGCTTTCAAATATTTTAATATTTTCTAAGTTATTAAAAGCAACAGTTAAAATTTCTTCATCAATAATAATGTTTTTTTGTTTAAAAAAATTAATAAATAGTACGGAATTATTTCTCCAAAAATTTAAGCAATCAAAGAAAAGAGCTGGTTTTTTTTCAATTGCAATATATTTAAATTTTATTTTATAATATTCACAAGCAATAGAAAATATTATGGCATTGGTACCAATACCTAAGCCAAATTCTCCAACAATAGGTATTAGTTTGTGGTGATGAACACATTCTATTGCTGGTGCAGCAAAAGCATGCCAAGACTCTGAAAAAGCACCTCGAAGGGATCTGTAGGGTTCAGAAATATTGTTATCCCATAGAGTTGGACTTCCATCTCTAGTTTTTATCCAGGTAAATTGTTCTTGGTTCATTAATACTTATATCTTTAGCTATTTAATGCAGTTTTGCCAATTGTTTTATCTTGCTAGTAGATAGGGTTACTTGGTAATTAATTATATGTATGTCTTATCCTTGGGAAAATTCAAAACCAAGTAATTCCAAAAGAAGATGGAATTACTTTAAAGATAGGTTGATAGATCAATTTGGTTGCCTTGTATATAAAGTTGGTGTTGATGCTGGTTTTGATTGCCCAAATAGAGATGGCACAAAAGGTTTTGGTGGTTGTGCTTACTGCTCTCAAGAAGGGTCTCTTTCCCCTCACCAAGACCCTGAATTAAGTATCAAAAAACAGCTTGAAAAAGGAATCGAGTTTTGTGCTAGCAGATATAAATCTGAAAAATTTATTGCCTATTTTCAAAGCTTTACAAATACTTACGATAAACTAGAAATTTTAAAGCAAAGATTCGAAGCCGCACTGGATGTGGATAAAAGAGTAGTGGGCTTAAGTATTGCAACTCGTCCAGATTGTGTAAATGAGGAGCATATTGAATACCTTGCTAGTTTAAATGAAAAGCTAGATTATTTCACCTTAGAACTTGGTTTACAAAGTGTATATCAAAATCGTTTGGAGTGGGTGAATCGCAAAGAATCTGTCCAAGATTACATTAATGCTATGGAACTTTTAAATAAATATAAAATTCCAGTAATCACTCATGTAATTTTAGGTTTTCCTGGTGAGACAAAACAAGAAATGTTTGATGCGGTAAAGTTGGCTGATCAAATGAAGACACAAGGAATTAAGTTGCAAATGCTTCATGTGATTAAAAAAACTAAACTAGAATATATTTATAAATTAAAAAAACTGCAGTTATTTTCTCAAGATGAATATATCAATTTAATTATTCACCTTTTAGAGAGGATAAATCCTCAAACAGTAATTCATAGAATAACTGGAGAAACAGAACGTGCCAAATTAGTCGCTCCTCTATGGGTTCAACATAAAACTCAAGTGTTTTCTAAAGTAGACAATATTTTGGAGCAGACAAATTCTTGGCAGGGAAAATTTTATAATAATTAATCATTTATATTAATGAATCCGAAGAGGCTTTATGAAGATAAAGATTTTATTTCTGGCAATTATATTTGCTAGCTATACTAATGCTCAAAAGCTGCAACCAATTGAAGTAATTAAAGATAAAGACTCAACTGTTAGCGTATATATGCTGCCTTCAGGTGATTTTATACATTTTAAAGAAAGAAAAGAAAATGGTGCATATAAAGAAGTTGAAGTTTTAAAAGTTTCAAAAAATAAAGATGATAAAACCATCTATGTAAAAGCTACAATATCTGGTGAAAATAAAAATCAACAGTTAAGTATTTCTTCAAAGTATGTAGGAAAAGTAGGTTTAACTATTTCTGAAGAAGATAATTTTGATTCATTAGTTGCTAAATTTCAAGGTATATATAGCGATATAAAAACAAATAATAGTAAAGATTATAGCATGTCTGCTTCTGCAAATAAAATATATAATAGTGAACATAACCTGCAAAAAATTTTTCAATTATTGAGGCAAAAAGCAATAATTTTTGAAGGAGATAGCATAGATGAAGAAGAAAAAGTACTTATTTGGGTTACTGACATTCTTGGCACTGGAATGGGTACATCAAATCTTGGGCCAGATCGTAGCACGGTTAGAGGTAAAATGTTGGCAGAAAAATTAGATATAACTTTTAACCAAGCTTCTATAGAATCTCTTTTAAGGCTTGCTACAATTTGCAGGAAAATTAGTAAACAACAAAATCCTGCAGTTATTTTTGAGTCTGCTCCACCAACAAAAAATCATTAGTGTTAAGTAATTGTAAATATTAAATTCTCATTAAAGAATATTGAGGGATTAGACGAATAATATTCAATGTTTTATTTAAGGCTTAAAGAGTTAATTCTTATAATTGGTTTTATTTTAGTTAATACATTTAGCTTAAATATATATTCCCAAGATGATTTAGAGCTCCAAGGGTTGTCTATAGCCGAGCAAGAAAAACTATCTAATGCAGTTGCTGAGGAATTAGCAGATTTTATAAAAAATCCTCAAAATCTTCAAACTAAGTTTGAAGATTCAGTTAATGATAATAACAAGTGGTTTCAAGAATCTGTAAAAGAGTGTGGATTAAATTCTCAAGCAGCAAGTATATGTGTTCAAAAAAAGACTAAAAAATATATATCTAGATTAATTATAGGCACTTTTGATTTATCAGCCAGATCAACAGCATCTCTGGCACAAGCAGCTTTTGGCTCATTATTATTTTCCTCAATTATTTATTTCCCTTTAATGTATTATATGAGTTTTGATCTTTCTCTTTTCATAAAATTGCCTATTACTTTTGCTGCATTTTTAGCAGGTTTACTGGTTGCTGTTCCTGGAGCTGATCTTATTGATCAAAGCTTAAATTGGTTTGATAATCGAATACTTTTTAATAGTTTTGTTAATGGTGATAGAGCTAATTTTAATAATGCATTGATTAATTATCAAGACTCTAATGCTAATTTTGATGACGCATTAAATTTAGTCAAAAGTAAATTTGGAAAAAAATTAAGAGATTCTTTAAGTAAAAAAGGAGTTGAATTTAGTTCAGATTCTCATTTTGCATCTTTTTGGCTCGGCCTTATTAATGGAATTATTTCTCCTGAAGACGATTTAAGTACCGCCAATGGAATTTTAGAGGCTAAAGAAAGGTATATTGCCAAGTTAACTCTTCAAAAAAATATACTAGAAAAAAAACATTCAGATTCAGCTGTCTTATTATCAACTTATATAGATGAAGTTGAACAATTAGCCATAATAAAATCTACAGAAGCTAATAATGAAATTATTAAAGCAGCAGCTTACGAGTTTGTTAAAGCGAGGGCCGATACTGATTCTAAAATATTAGCAACATATAATGTTGATAAAAACATGTTTAATGCGGGTATGATTGATCCGGCAATTTTTGCCGTTGCACATTTATCAGATTTGTTAGGAGTAAAAGATAACGACCATATAGCAAATAATTTACTCTATGCCTTATCCAGAGAAGATAAGTTACTCTTTATTTCAATTTTAAAAGATGCAATAAGAGCTCATGAAAATGGTACAGTTTTAAATCTAACCCATGTTACTGAAGTGGGTAAACCATTATCAGACAATGGAGAAAGGTTAGCCACTATAAAAATCACTTTGACTAGAGGGGAAGATTTAGTTACTGCAAAAACAAAAGTAATAGTGCCAAAAGACAAGTCTATTACAACTTTAGATGTTAGAGAATTAGCAAAAGCTGCAAACACTTTATCAGTTAGTTTAAGGGAGAATGAATATATAGATTCAAAAAGAGAGCTTTTAGAATCAAAAATAAGAGAAGCGCAAAGAACCTCAGATCTTTTAGATGTCATTATTGCTGCAGCTAGCGTTACTGGCGACTGCAGGGGTGGGCATGGTGAAGTTCCTAATTCTGTACCTAGTTTGCCTGGACATTGAATTAGATAATTAAGTTCGATAAATTAATTATTTTAAAAAGCAGTTATATGCTTTTACAGGATACTTCTACGTCTAAGTTCTGCCGTGGCATTGCTTGTATTTTTTGCCTGAGCCGCAATGGCAAGGTTCATTTCGCCCTACTTTTTTTTCTTCTCTTTTAACTGGAGCAGTTTTACCGCCTCCTCCAGATCCTTCTCCAGAATTAGTCTGTGCTTGGTTTATTTGTTGCATTTTCTTTTGTTGAAAATCTCTTAGCATGGCAATTGCTGCTGCAACATTAGGATCATTGGTGTCGAGTTTTTCTCCTTTAGAAATTTTATCAGCAACTTTTGCAGCAAATTCAACTTTTTCTTCCATACTTTGTTTGTTTTGGTCGCCGTCTAAAGTTGGTCCTGACAAATCAAGTTCTTCAATTTCTGCTTGTTTTTGAATTTCAAGTTCTTTAATTCGATTTTCTTCTTGTTCTTGATCTTTAATTTGCATTAAATAAAGTCTGGTTAATGCTGTTTGTTTAATTACCTTATCGAGCATTTTAAACAAAGCAAAGCCTTCTCTTCTATATTCAAGCAATGGGTCTTTTTGAGCATATCCTCTTAGATGTATGCCTTCTCGTAGTTTATCAAGGGCAAAAAGATGATCTTTCCAGTGATAGTCCAAGCTTTGAATTAAATAATGTCTTTCAATATCTTTAATTAAGTCGTCTTCAATAACGTTAACTTTTTCTTTATAGTTACTAAATGCTTGATTGTGAATTAGATCACCAATTTTATTGGCATCAATTTTATTATTTTTTAATTCTTCTTTAATCTGATTAATTACATCAATACCAAAAGATTCTTTTATGGCTATGTCTAATCCATCCCAGTCAATTGTGTTTATATTAGAAGCTGGACCAATAAACTGTGAGACCATATCTTTAGAAAATTCTTTACTTAAGTCACTTATTAATGCTCTTAATTCCTTGCCTTCTAAAATTTGTCGTCGTAATGCATAAATTACTTCTCTTTGTTTGTTTAAGACATCATCGTATTTTAATATGTGCTCTCTTTGGTCAAAATGATGAAGCTCTACTCTTTTTTGAGCCTTGGCAATAGTTCTTGAAACCAGCTTGTCGCTAATTGCTTCATCTTCATCCATTCCTAATTTTTCCATAATATTAATAATGGTTTCGTTTGCAAATATTCTTAATAGGTCATCTTCTAGAGATAAATAAAATTGACTTGAGCCATTATCTCCTTGCCTACCTGCTCTACCTCGAAGTTGGTTGTCAATTCTTCTAGACTCATGTCTTTCAGTACCAATAACATGTAAACCACCAGCAGTTAAAACTTGTGGACTAAGAACTATATCTGTTCCTCGTCCCGCCATATTTGTTGCAATGGTCACCGTTCCAGGTAAGCCAGCTTCAGTGATAATTTCTGCTTCACTTTTGTGATGTTTGGCGTTTAAAACGTTATGGGGAATACCCTCTCGGTGGAGAAGTTTTGAAACTCTTTCACTTTTATTTACGCTAACTGTTCCAACCAGCACTGGTCTTTTGTCTTGATGTTTTTCTTTAATGTCTTCTATTACTGCGCGGTATTTTCCTGCTTCATTTCGGTAAATTAAATCTTCTCGATCATCCCGAATTACTGGTTTATTGCTTGGGATTACTAAAACCTTTAAGCCATATACTTTGTTAAATTCTTTTTCTTCAGTCTCAGCAGTGCCGGTCATTCCAGAAAGTTTATTATACATTCTAAAATAATTTTGTAGAGTAATTGTAGCTAATGTTTGATTTTCTGCTTGAATTGTCACACTTTCTTTGGCTTCAATTGCTTGATGGATTCCATCACTCCATCTCCTGCCCGACATTAGTCTTCCAGTGAATTCATCAACAATCATTATCTCGTTGTCTTTGACTACATAATCTTTATCTTTTTTAAAAACAGCATGAGCTTTAAGAGATGCATGAATATGGTGAACAATATCTAGGTTCTCTGGAGCGTATAAGTTTTCAATATTTAATCTTTTTTCTAATTTAATTACTCCATCTTCAGTTAACGAAACAGATCTATTTTTTTCGTCTAAGATAAAATCTAATTCTCTTCTTAGTCCTGAGACAGCTTTATTTGATTGATGGTACTGATCAATGTTTTCTTCACTTGGTCCACTTATAATTAATGGAGTTCTTGCCTCGTCAATTAAAATAGAGTCAACTTCATCAATAATTGCAAAATTTAAATCTCTTTGAACATACAAATCAAGAGAAGGTTTCATGTTGTCTCGTAAATAATCAAAACCAAATTCATTATTTGTTCCATAGGTAACATCAGCACGATAATTCTTAATTCTTTCTTGATTACTAATTTCGTTGGTAATACATCCAACTTCTAATCCAAGAAATCTATGAATTTGTCCCATCCATTCCGCATCTCTTTTTGCTAAATAATCATTTACAGTAATTACATGTGCGCCCTTGCCTTCAAGTCCATTTAGGTAACATGGTAGTGTGGCTACTAAGGTTTTTCCCTCTCCGGTTTTCATTTCTGCAACCAAGCCCCTATGAAGAGCAATTCCACCAATTAACTGTACATCGAAATGTCGCATGTTTAATATTCTTGATCCGGCTTCTCTACAAACTGCAAAAGCATCAATTAATATTTCGTCTAAGGATGCGCCTTTGGCAATTTTTTGTTTAAAAATAGCAGTTTGACTTTTTAGCTCATGATCGCTCATTTTTCTATAAACAGAATCTTGTTGATTAATTTTTTCAACTAATGGAAGAATATTTTTAAGTTCTTGTTCTGTGAAGGAACTACTAAATAATTTTTTGATTTTACCAATCATTTTTTTTCACCACCTCTCAACTTATCATGTCCGTTAATAGCCCTCAGCAGGCTTTAATAATGCGCTGCATTGTTATGTCTAGTTAGATAAATAAGCAATTCTGCTAAAGTGAACAGCTATGTTGGAAAAAATAAAAAAAATTTGGGTAAATTTTAAATCTGGCGATGATTTAGCTAAGTGGGGTGTAGATAACCTTTCAGAAAAACTATCTAAACAATTCCAGCTGGTTTCTGGACCAAAAGAACTTCCAGATTTATGTATTTGTATTTCTGGAGATGGAACTCTTTTATCTAGCATAAGAAAATTAAAGGCTAAAAACTTAGATATCCCTATTTTACCCATTCATGGAAGTGGAGGACTTGGTTTTTTACATCCAATTTCGGTCCCCAAAAGCAAAGACGCTGTAGAGACTTGGAGTGATGAAATTGTAGAATCAATAAAAAATAATAAGTTTAAATTTTTCACCAGAAACGGAATAGATTGTGATTTGTCTGACAATAAAAGTTCTATTTGGGCTTTTAACGATGTGGTTATTTCTAAGGGTGCTTTATCAAGAATGATTAGATTCAATGTAAATGTTGATGGTGTTTTTCTTTATCAGGCTGCCAGAGGCGATGGGATGATATTTTCTTCTTCAACTGGTTCAACTGCATATTCAATGTCTGCAGGGGGTCCATTGGTTCACCCGTCTTTGTCGGCAATGATTATTACTCCAGTATGTTTACACCAAATTATGCAACGTCCAGTTGTGGTTGATTCGAATGCATTAATAACTGTTGAGATCTTAGATGCAAACGCCGCTTGTTATCTAACAGCAGATGGTCAAGAAGGTTTTGAACTTAAAGAAGGAGATAAATTTACTGTTAAACAAAACAAAAATGCAGTTACTTTTGTTTGCCCAGAAATTTCTCAATTTAATGCTAGCAAAAACTTTTACTCGGTAATACAAGATAAATTAGGCTTTGGTGTTTTAACAAAAAAGTAAATTAGGAAAAATTCTTGAACAACCCATTAATCTTAAAAACATTTGAACATTTTGAAGAACAGCTTCTTTTGCTGCAAAACTTTTGGGGTAATTATCCCTATGAAGTAGAAATTTTTATTCAAAAAACTTACTCGCTAGATTTAAATAGCAAGCAATCAAGTGAAGAGGTAGATGAGGCTCAAATATTTGATTCTGGAATTGCTCTTAGAGTTTTTGATGAATCAAAAGGTCATCATGAATTCTCACAGGTAACAGATGAATTTGAGATACTAAAATTTTGTAAAACTACTTTAGAAAATTTTAAAAAAGCTAATAAAATTAATCATGGATTATTTTTTAATAAGCTAATAGATGACAATCAAATAAGAGTTTTTGGTAATTTAGAGCACTTAAATATTAGCAATAAAGAGAAAGTAAATAAAATACAAAACTTCAAAAAATATATTGCCGGAAACGAAGAAAATATTTATCTTAAGTCTCTATTTTATACTGAAAAAACAATTTGTGAATTGATTTGGAATAATAAAAGTAATCAATCACTCCGTTCAGTTAAAACTCCAATCTCTCTTTCATCTCAACTTGTTTTAGATAATTATGATGAAGATTTTCTTGCTGTCTCTGGAAGACAAGAAATGGGTTATAGAAGTTTAGATTGGCAAAGACCAGCAATTGAAGGTATTGAATTAGTAAAAAAATTTTCTAAGAAAAAAGAAGTTACTGCCAAAAAAATAAATTGCATATTTTCTGGAATTGCCGCATGTAATTTAGTGCAAGTAATTGCTAAATATCTTTATTCTTCTAGATATTTTTCTAGCGAAAATCCTTTTTCAGGAAAAATTGGTCAGAAAATATTTTCCAAAAAAATAAATTTAATAGAAAATCCTTTAATGCCATTATCTTGGGGAATGTGTACTTGGGATGAAGAAGGTACTCAAACAAGGCCAAAATTATTTATTAACCAAGGTACACTTGAGGGATTATCCACTTCTATTGATAGTGCTATAAAATATGATTTACAACCAACTGGTCATGGAATCAGACATAACTATCAAAATTTACCATCAGAAGGATTTCACAATATTTTCATTGAAAATGGAGCCAAGCACCGTCAAGAAATGATTAATATTCTAAAAGATGGAGCTTTTATTCATCAAGTTAAAAGAGTTAATAGTTTTTCCTTTGAAAGTGGAGTTATACTTATAGAAGTATTAGCAAATATTGTAAAAAATGGTGAATTAGCTGAAGCTTGTGTTATTAAACTAAGAATGAATATATTATCTGTCTTTAATGATATTCAGTATCTTGGCAAAGAATTATTTTGGCAACAGCATTATGGTTCACCGGATATATTTTTTGCTAATATAGAAATTGTGCAATGAAAATTAAATGCTTTAAAAAAACAGATATTGGAAAAAAAAGAAATCAAAATCAAGATAGTATTCTTGCTAACGAAGATTTAGGTCTATATATAGTTGCAGATGGAATGGGTGGCCATGCAGGTGGAGAAATCGCCTCAAGTAAGGCTATAGATTCACTTAATGAATATTTTTCAACTAATAAATTTTCTAATGATATTGAAGTAGTTGGTAAAGCAATTAAATTTTGCAATAAAACTGTTCACGATTTAGCAATTAGTAAAAACTTAGTGGGCATGGGAACTACAGTTACTATGTGTGTTTGTTCAGATTCTCATATCTATATTGGTCAAGTTGGAGATTCAAGGTGTTATCTTTTTAGTGATAATAGATTATTTCAAGTGACTGAGGATCATTCACAGGTTTATGAGCTTTTAAAGGCTGGGATAATATCTGAGGATAATCAACATTTAGTGCAAAAAAATGTAATCACAAGATCAGTGGGCTTTGAAAGCGAAGTTACCCCGGATAAATTTATTCATCCTTTAAAGTCTGGAGATAAATATTTACTATGTAGCGATGGTTTATCTGGGATGGTTGCTGATTTAGACATACAAAATATGCTGATTAATCTTTCAGGGCAAAACTGTGTTGATGAACTTGTGAAACTTGCAAATTTAAATGGCGGAGAAGACAATATTTCGGTAATAATAATAGAAGTACAATGATTCCTCTTAGGTCCAGCGCTGGTTTAAGGAAATTTCCATTTGCTGTGTTATATTTTTTAATATTTTTAGCAGTATTAAATTCTTTTTTTTTATTTACAAGTGATTTATCATTTGCAATTTTTGATAATAAAAATTGGGGATTGTTTTTCTGGGTTTTTCCCGGTTTTATTTCTTTATTGGTTAATTTAATTTTTTTATGGGTATTTTTACCTTCAACATTAGAGAAAATTAATCCCTTAAAAGTTTTCAGTGTTTCTTTGGTGAGTTATTTTTTAACTGTATATTTATATAAGTTAATAAACCCAGAAGATTTTAATTTCATTATGGGGTCAGTATGGGTGGCTAGCTTAATTGGTGTTTGTTTAACTAGAGCAATTTGGGATGGGATAGATACAGTTGTTTATAGTATTTTTTTTATTAGAGTATACTCGGTTCCTAGCTATGTAATTGTATTTTTTTGGTTATTTTACCATTTGATTTTAGGATTCATTTACCCAAAAGTTTGGAGCGAAAATCCTAATTCTTATTTTTTGATTTTATTGCCTATTATATTAAGCTTTGTTTTAACTAAACTTTGTGATCTTATAGAGAGCAAATATTCTATCAAGGCAAAGTGAAGTAAAAAATTTAAGCAATTCCAGAAATCCGTACCAACCTAGGTGATGATATTATTTTTCCTGTAGACCAAATACTAGATTCACATCCCCATACTCTGTTTTTATCATCAACAGTTAAATGGCCAAGGCAAGCAAGTCCTTCCAGAGTTCCAATTTGAGTAAGTTTCCCTGGTTCTTCAAGTATTTCTACATCCTCAAATTTTGTTAGTGGCATGCTCCAGACATTGGCATCAGTTTTGCCTTCAGTGGCAACAAGTAATCTGCTGAATTTTTCGCTATTATAAGTTAGTAAGCTGGTAACATTTTCATTAAATTTATAAACAATTTGGAATTCATTAACATGGCTTTCAGGATTTCTTCTTAGCCTAATTAAAGTTTTTTGATCAGCTAATATGCAATATAGAAAACCGTCTTTACCATTGGTAGTTGAAAATAAAATGCTACTGGTGTCTCCAGTTTTTGGAAGTTTAACATTAGTCATTACTGGTTTAATATCAATTCCACCAAGTCTTAAAAGTCTATTATCTTTGGATATAAACCATTGGTAGCCATCAAAGTCTCTGTTGATTGTTGTATTTTGTCCAAGATCCGTTCTTAAAGTTTCTCTTTTATCAGGCTTCATATATGGTTCTTTCCACAAAACTTTGCCGTTTAACCCGTAAATAAATCCACCATTATTATAAACATCCCATAGAGCTCCTGGGTCTTTGGGACTGCGGGTTTCCATATTGTTTTCTTTATTATTAAATTGAACTACAAGCGATCTTAGCCAAGATCCACCACAATTGGTATTATCTTGTAAAAATTTATTAACAGCTTGGCAGGAGTCTAGTTCAGGAAACTTTTTTTTAAAAATCCCTTTTAAAAAACCGGGAAAACTACCGGGTAGTAATATTGAACAAATGCTATCTCCAGTTTCTGATGATTTTAAGCCGCCAAGTACACCAAAATTTGCTGATCCCAAGAAGTCATCGATTTTATAATCAAAAATACTTTCAATTTTTGTAGCGTTGGGGCTGGGAATAAGTTTTATTAATTTTTTTTTGTTAAATAGTGATCCACATAAGATTGATCCATCTGCATGTCCTCGAAAACAAGTGACAATAGTTTTTTGGTTTGAATCAAAAGGTGAGTTTAAAAATTGAAAGTGCACTACTTTAATATATACTGATACTTAATTGCTTATCAAGCATTTCAATTAGGATGATACAAATATTTTGACTTATAAACTGTCTTGGTACTTTTTAATATTTTCATCAATCACAGTAAGCTTCTCAATGGTTTGTGCTAATTTAGTTTTTTCACTGTCAACTACACTAGTAGGAGCATTATTGACAAACTTTGCATTATTTAGCTTAGCATTTAGCACTTTTTGATATTTAACTAATTGTTGTTTTTCAATTGTCAGTCTGTCAATTTCTGCTTGATAATTAATTAGGCCTTCTGTGTTTATAATTAGTTCACAGCTTAATAATAGATTTGGATTGGTAATTGTTGTTTTAAAATCGCTTTTACTTGCCTTGATTGAATAATTTAGTTGGTCAATTTTGGCTAAGCTTTTAATTAGTTCTAAATTATTATTTAAAATATCTTTTAAGTTATCTGATAGATTATTTAGCCCGATGTTAATAGTTTTTCCTGGAGCTATCCCTAAGTTGTTTCTGGAGGTTCTAATTTCTTTAATTATATTTTGGATTAGTTCAAAAGATTCAAATGTTTTAGAGGCTGATTCACTGTCTAAAAACTCAAAGCCAGTACTGAATTCTTGAGTAGAAATAGACTCTTCTGCTTTAATATTTGGAAGTTGATGCCATATTTCTTCAGTAATATGAGGACAAATTGGATGAAGAAGTTTCAAGGATTCTCCTATTATAAATAATAAAGTATGTTCTGAATCTTCCTTGCTTGTTTTACAGCATTCAAGGTACCAGTCACAAAGGTCTTGCCACCAAAAATGATAAATTGTTTGTGCTGCTTCTTGGATCTTGAATTCGCTCCAAGACTTATTAACTTTTTTAAATGTTTCATTTAGCTTATGAACTATCCATTGGTCATGAAGTAAGTTTGATTTTGGAGGTTGCTGCCAGTCAATTTTTTTATTCGATACATTTGCTAAAGTGAATCTTGATGCATTCCAAACTTTATTGGTAAAGTTACGATAACCAATTATTCTATCTTCAGAAAGATTCAAGTCTCTTCCTTGTATGCATAAAGCATGAAGTGTGAATCTAAGAGTATCTGCTCCGTGTTTTTCAATAATTTCTATAGGGTCAATAACATTACCAATTGTTTTTGACATTTTTTTTCCTTCTCCGTCTCTAACCATAGGATGAAGATAGATTTTGCTAAAAGGATTTTTTCCAGTTAAATTTTTACCAAGCATAATCATTCTAGCAACCCAGAAGAAAAGAATATCAAATCCTGTTTCAAGAATTTGTGTTGGATAAAAATCTTTATAATCACTTGCGCTTTCATCTGGCCATCCCAATGTTGAAAAAGGCCATAGTCCAGACGAGAACCATGTATCTAAAACGTCTTCATCTTGTGTGTACTCATCCCCAGGATTGGTTTCGCTAACTACAACTTCTCCAGTTTTTTTATGATAGTAAGCTGGTATAGGGTGTCCCCACCAAAGTTGTCTCGAAATACACCAATCATGAATATTTTCCATCCATCTTAAAAATTGTTTTTGAAACTCTTCTGGAAGTATTTCAATTTCGGCATTTTGATAATCTTTAATAGCAGTTGCAGCCATTTTTTTCACATCAACATACCATTGCTTGGAAAGCATTGGCTCAACAACATCATTAAATCTTTCTGAGATGCCAATATTGTTTTGATGCTTTTCTATTTTTTCAATTAGGTTTTTATTTTTTAAATATTCAACAATATTTTTTCTGGCTGTGAATCTATCTTGTCCAGCAAAGTCATTCGCTTCTCCTCCAAGATCAGAAATTATTTTTGCGTTTTTATCTATTACTTGAATTTTAGCTAACGAGTGTCTTTCTCCACACTCAAAATCATTAAAATCATGAGCTGGAGTTATTTTAACTACTCCAGATCCAAATTCCATATCTACAAAGTCATCAGCAATAACTGGTATAAGCTTATTTACTATTGGTAAATGAACATTTTTGCCAATCAAATTCGCATACCTTTTGTCTTTTGGATTCACTGCAACTGCTGCGTCACCAAGTAAGGTTTCTGGTCTGGTAGTAGCAACAATAACAAAATCATTACTGTTTTCTATTTGGTATTTCATATGCCATAGAAAGCCATTTTTATTTTGGTGGATTACTTCTTGATTACTTAAAACTGTTTGCCCAGCAGGAGTCCAATTAACTAATTTTTGGGCTCGATAAATTAACCCTTGATCGTATAGTTTTTTAAATGCATGATTTACTGCTGTGTTTAATTCTTTATCAAGGGTAAATCTTGATCTATTCCAGTCACAGCTAGTTCCCATGCTTTTTATTTGAAAGTTAATCCTAGGTCTGAATTTTTCAATCCACTCCCAACAATGTTTAAGAAAATTTTCTTTTCCTTCTTCTCTAAAATTAATGCCTTGAGAATCTAAGTGTTTGGCTACTTGCATTTGGACAGCTATTGCCGCATGGTCTGTTCCTGGAAGGTAAAGGGTTTTTTTGCCAAGCATTCTATTCCATCTAATTAGTGAATCTTGAATGGCTAAAAAAAGTGCATGTCCTTGATGTAATACTCCAGTTACATTTGGAGGAGGCATTACAATACAAAAAGTTTCAGTTACTGGTTTCTTGTGTAAAGCATGAGATTTTTCTGGTGTATATAAGCTATTTTCTTCCCAAAATTTTTGCCAGTATTTATCCTTAGATTTGTTGTTATATGATTTATCCATTACTTCCCTTAAAATGCCAAATATACACCTTTTATAGGTTAAATTAATCAAAATTCAAAGTTTAAATACTAGATTTATACCTATTATGAATTAAGATAGAGATATTATGAGAACAATGGGTATAGATCCTTTTTATTTAATTATCACTGGCGTTGCTATGCTGCTTTCATTTTTTGCTTCAAAAATGCTTAAGAGGAAATTTGCTTTGTATTCAAAAGTGCCTGTAAATATGTCCGGTAAAGAGATTGCGGAAGAGATGCTTAGGCAAAATGGTATAAATGATGTTTCAGTAATTTCAGTAAAAGGCCAATTAACAGATCATTATAATCCTATGAAAAAAACAGTTAATTTAAGTGAAGTTGTTTATAACGAAAGAAACGTTTCTGCCGCAGCTGTTTCTGCTCACGAGTGTGGTCATGCAATTCAACATGCAACTTCCTATGCATTCTTAAAGCTTAGGTCCGCAATTGTTCCTGCGGTAAATATATCTTCAAAGTTTACTAGAATAATTTTAATGGTAGGCCTTGGTCTTGCAGCTACTGGCAATACTTTTGTTTTTAAAATTGGAATTGGTTTGTTTGCGATGACTACTTTGTTTACAGTTGTAACCCTGCCTGTAGAATTTGATGCAAGTAAAAGAGCTTTGAAATGGTTGAAAACAACTTCAGTTGTACCTAGTCAGGATATGCCAAAAGCCTTTGATGCTCTAAAATGGGCGGCAATGACTTATGTTGTAGCAGCGGTAGCCTCAATTGGTCAGCTTTTTTATTACATAATGTTGCTAAATAGACGTAGATAAATAACTAAAATTCTAAATCATTAAAATTTTTTTTGTTTATTAAAAGTTAAATTCTTTCTTAGAAAGTTCCAGTACCATAATAAATAAAATCTCCGGCAACAGAAATTTCAAAACTTTTACCTATTAAATTGGCAGTGGCTATATCTAAAACAGTAATTAATTCGTATTTTGATGGATTTTCTGTATTATCAAGCACACAATTACTTTTTAAAATATTATCAAATGTAGGCTCTGCATCTTCATTGCTTAGTCTATATATAGTTGTGCATTCGATATCTTTTACTTTAAATTTAATCGTTTTATTTAAATTTGTGCCTATTTGTTCAACTTTATTAATTAGTAAATTTTTTGAGTCTGGTTTAATTTTATGGATTTGAAAAAGTTTATGAGCAATATTAGAGCTGATTATAGTTCTATTATCTTCGGTTAAATTAGGTACATACCTAGAGGTACTGACAAATAAAGAATTTTTTTTAGACATTTTTTTAAGCGTTTTATTATCCTCTGCAAGACTATCTAATCTGCCAACTTTAGCTTTTTTATATGATATATCAAATAAAAACACTCCTGCTTCTTCTAAAGGAAGAGTTTTGGAGTCTTGAGAAGATGAATTGATGCTAATGCTGCATAAAATTGTGTAGAAAAGAATTAGGGTTGAAGTGTAATATATTTTCATCGAGGACAATTGTACGCTACGCGTTAAGTATTTGCAGGGTAAATCGCCAAGGTGGTTTAAGATTTTTTAAGTTATTGGAATTGCAGTGAAAAATCTCTAGCTGTGTGATATGGTTTGTTTGTTTTATTGTGTCTTTAAAGTTTATTTTTTTTAGTTTTATTTTTGCCTTTAAAGGCTTTGCTAGCGGAATAAATCCCTGTGATAATTTTTATCAATATATTTGCCAAGAAAAAAAAGGATTTGAACTTGTTGCAGATGTTCGCAAGAAGCAGAAAAAATTTATAAATGATGCTGTAAATGAGTTCATAAAATCAAATAAACCTATTCGCGGAAAAATGTTAAATGAGGCGATTAACAATTCAGGAAACCAAATAATTATTGAAAGTTACAATAAGGATTTTTATATATTTGATGGGAATTTAAGAGGAGGATTAGACTTTATATCAAAGTCTAATCAACAAAGTATTATTGAGTCTTTATATAAGGGATGGCATAGGAATACTTTTCATAATGATTTTGATGATTATTATTTTAAAATAGTAAATTTGTTTCAAGATAGTTTAGTTTTAGTTGGCAAGGATTTAAAATCTAAGTTTGTTTTTATTCTCAAAAATGTGGATGAGAATTCAAGAATAGTATTATTAAACAATTACTTGAATTTTTTAGCGATAAAGATTAACTCCTATATTTGGAATGAAAGATTGTTAATTGACAATAGATTTATATCTGAAATTAATAAAAAATATGCAAAGTTATTAAGCGATTCAAAAAAAGTTTTTTATTCATCTTACTTTGATTTTGCTAAAGAATACGCCTCACTATTAAGCCCAATGGCACCAAAGTTAGAAATGCCAAAAAAAAATGAATATTATTTCGGAAGCGATTTATTTTCAAATTTATTTAAAACAAAAAAAGAAAGCTCATCTCAAGAATTTAGTTTTAATAGAAGTATTTCTAATCTTAATTCTTTTTATATACCTAAAAGTAATAAGGTTAAAATAACTCATTTTTTTTTAGCTTTTCCAAACTTGATTCAAAGTTCAATTTTTTATCACGAATTTGGTCATTATTTTATGAAGAATTATAATCAAAGTGGAAAAAATAAAGTTAATGATTGCTATAACTGCATGATGCAAATTAAAGACAGCGATGGACAAAATGTTTTTAGGTTTGATCAATTTTCAGAATTTTTTGCAGACCAAATAGTTTCTGATGTTGTTTCAAGTAAGTTAAAGCATTTTTCCACAGACCAAGATAAGAAAAAGTATGTTGAGGATTCTTTTTCTTTTATTTGCAGTGATCAACGTGATTCAAATGGATTAGAAAAGTATTCACAATCTGCCCATCCTAACTTTTTAGAATCTGCAAACTATATTTTTATTAATAATTCCAAAATTAGAAATCTTTATGGATGTGGTGATTTAATGGAAAATTATAACTGTAGTATTTTAAGTAAATAAAAGTCATTTAATTTTCTCTTAATAAAAAATCCTGCTGCTATACTAAAATTATGAGCAAGGAAGATTCAAAGCCTAGAAATTTTTCTACTACTGGAATTCAATCTGACTTAAAAAGATTTGATCAGATAATCAAAGGAAAAATAAGAAAAAACTTAAAACAGTTTATTACTAAAGGAGACATGAAAGTTCCCACTGGAGGTAAGGAAATATCAATTCCAATGGAAAATATTGATTTACCTAGATTTATAATTGGCAGTAAAGATCAAGAAGGGGTTGGCCAAGGTGATGGTCAGCCAGGTGATGAAATATCAGATGGAGATTCAGAAAAAAAGTCTAATGATAAGGCAGGTAATCAACCAGCTGAACATGATTTAGATGTCAGCGTGGATATAGAAACACTTGCGGAGATATTAGGAGAGGAACTTTGCCTTCCTAAGATAAAACCAAAGGGAAATAAGTCGGTTCAATCTGAATCACAAAAGTATTCTAGTATAAGAAAAGTAGGTCCACAATCTTTAAGTCATTACAAAAGAACCTATAAGGAAGCATTAAAAAGACAAGTATCGCTTGGAAATTACGATGAAGAGAATCCAATTGTGACTCCAATAAAATCTGATTTTAGATACAGATCAAGCAAGCTAACTTCGAAGCCAGATAATTCTGCAGCTATTATTTATATAATGGATGTATCTGGAAGCATGGGGAATGAACAAAAAGAAATTGTCAGGCTAGAAAGTTTTTGGATAGATGCATGGCTTAAGAAGCAATATCAGGGAATTGAAAGGCGCTATATAATTCATGATGCCAGCGCTAAGGAAGTTGATCAAAAAACTTTTTTTCAAACAAAGGAAAGTGGTGGTACGTTAATTAGCTCTGCATATAAACTAGCTTTAGATATTATTGAAAAAAGTTACCCAAGCGATAATTGGAATATATATATATTTCATTTTAGTGATGGAGATAATTGGTCATCTGAGGACACAAAATTGTGTATGAGGATTTTACAGGCAGAAATTTTTCCAAAGTTAAACCAGTTTAGTTATGGTCAAGTTGATAGTAGGTATGGATCAGGTCAATTCTATAGAGATTTATTAGAAAGGTTCACTAATCATGATTGCTTAGTGGTCTCACGGATTCCTGATAAAGAAAGCATATATGAAAGTATTAAAACATTTTTGGGGACAGGAAAATAAAAATGCATAAAAGTAACATATCTTCAGAGCTAAAAGAGTGGGAAAAAAAAATCACTCAAATTGCCAAAAATTTTGGCTTAGATTTTTACGAAGTAATTTATGAAATGGTTTCAGACAAAGAGGTAAATCAGCTTGCAGCGCTTGGGGGATTTCCCAAGAGATATCCTCATTGGCGATTTGGAATGGAATATAATAAGTTATCAAAAAGTTACGAATATGGACTTAGTAAAATTTATGAAATGGTTATAAATACCAACCCATGTTATGCATATTTATTAAACTCAAATACTGTTTTGCAACAAAAATTGGTTATGGCTCATGTATTAGGTCACTCTGATTTTTTCAAAAATAACAGAACGTTTACTGGAACTGATACAAATATGATGGATGTTATGGCTAATAACGCTGAAAGAATAAAGTCTTATCAATCTGAATTTGGTCAAGACACAGTTGAAGAATTTTTAGATATTTGTTTGTCTTTAGATAATTTACTGGACTATAGAAAAATAGGTTTAAACAAAATATCTGAGGTTAGTCTTGGAAGTGATTCAGATTTAAGCACTTTACCTCAAAGAGATATTCTATGTTTTCTTATTGCCAATTCTGATTTGTCTAAATGGCAAGTTGATTGTATGCAGATTGTTAGGCAAGAATCCTATTACTTTGCTCCTCAAATGCAAACAAAAATAATGAATGAGGGCTGGGCTACATATTGGCATTCTAAAATAATGACTGAGAAAATCATGAATGTTTCTGAAGTAGTTGATTATTGTTGTGTTCATGGAAGAACTGTGGCAATTCAACCAGGAAGTTTAAATCCATACAACCTAGGTTTGGAATTATTTAGAGACATTGAACAAAGATGGAATAAAGGCCAATATGGAAAAGCATGGCAAGAATGCAATGATATTAAGTCTAAGTCTAATTGGGACACTAAAGAAATGTCAGGTATGAACAAGATTTTTGAAGTAAGAAAATCTTTTAATGATTTAACTTTTATTGATAATTTTCTTACAAAAGAATTTTGTTTAAGAAATAAATTATTTGGATTTGTTAAAAATGAGAAAAAGAATAACATCCAAATATCTACCAGAGAATTTAAAGAAATAAAAAATCAATTGCTTGTTCAGTTAACAAATTTTGGGGCACCATTAATAGAGATTATTGACTCTAACTATAACCAGGAAAAAGAACTTTATTTGGTCCACTCTCATTATCAAAAAAAACCATTAAGAGAAGACTACGCTATGCGAACTTTGCAGAATATATTTTCTATTTGGAAAAAACCAATTCATCTACAAACATATAAAGATGAAAAACAAATAACTATTTCTTATTCCGGCAAGTGAGAGCTAACATAATTTATATTATTATTCCATGGGTCCCATAGTACATATCCATTTATAGAATTTTTTTGATCACTCCAAGCTCCCGGATTAATATGTGTTTTATTTTCTTTTATGTTTAACGTTTGAATGTGATTATGTCCACAAACAACACAGTCAAATCCAAGTTGCCAAAGCTTTTTAACTTTAGCGATTTCATAAGAATTGTCGCTTTCCTTGCTTGGTTGGTTGTTTTTTTTAGATTGAAATTTACTTATTATATGTTTTTCAATGATTTTTTCTGGAAAAAAACTGAATAATTTTAGAAATATTTTGCTTCTAGATATTATTTTCCATAGTTGGTATTTAATGTCTTCTGAGCAAAATTCATCTCCGTGGCTTAAATAAATTCTTTTTTTAGAGAAGTTATTGTAATTAGTTATTTCAAACTCTTTTGGTTTTGTACAAATCTCTATATTGTTTTTTGCAATATGACTTAAGTGAAAATCATGGTTTCCTTCAATCCAGATAATGTTTTTTTGTTTAGCCAATTCATTAATTATTGCAAAAAACTGGTGATATTCCTTTTGCCAAAAACTGTAATCGCCAACTAATAATTCAAAAATATCTCCAGCAAGCCAGATGTCATTTACTTCATCAATTTGTTTTATAGAGTTTAATAAGCTTAAAAATTTATCATATTTTGAATCGTTGCTTCCATTAATATGTAAGTCAGAAAAAATAGCAATTTTATTAACGGAATTCATATTTTGTGTAATTTAGGAAAGTTGTTGAGCATTCCATAGTTTTTTAAAATGACTGTCATTTTTATTAATTAGATTGTCTGGGTTGCCTTTTTCAAGAATTTTTCCTTGGTCAAAAAGATATATTCTGTCCATTAGCTTTACTGTTGCTAGCCTATGGGCAATAATAATTGCGCTTTTGTTTTCAAGTAATAATGCAAGTGATTTTTGGACTAATTCCTCGCTGTGGGAATCAAGATGTGATGTTGCCTCGTCGAAAACAACAATAGGAGATGGTTTTAAAAAAGCTCTAGCAATAGCAAGCCTTTGTTTTTCTCCACCAGAAAAATTTGAGCCACTAATTGAAATTCTATGATTAAGTTTGTCTTCAAATCCATTTATTAGCTCATGGAGGTTTACTTTTTCTAAACATTCCCAAATTTCATTGTCAGTAACATTTTTATTTGCAATTAATAAATTTTCTTTTATTGTTCGATTAAACAGAAATGGGTTTTGGGATACATATGAAAACATATTTCTATATGTATCAATGTTAAGGTTAGATATTTCTTGATTATTTAATAAAATTTCTCCATTAGTTGGATCAAGGAATCTCATAATCAAAAGAGCTAATGTGCTTTTGCCTGATCCGCTTCTACCAACAAAGGCAATTTTATCTCCTTTGTTAAGCTCAATGTTTATATCATCTAATGCATTTGATGATGCTTGTTCTTCAATATTATAATTAAATGAAAGTGATTTAATGTTTAAAGCTTTAAATTCTATTATATCCAAAACAGGTGAATCATTAGTTTTATCTGTTTGTATATCCTGCATTTTACTTATTGGATCAAGAGGGATTGTTATAATCTGATGGATCCTAGAGATAGACACAAATACTTCTTGGATTTTTATATTAAGTCGATTAATTATTTTTATTGGTTGTTGCATTAAGCCAGCGGCTAAAACAAAGGAAAGTAAATCTCCTTTGCTTATTGATCCTTGAATTACTAAATAACCACCAAAGCCTGCCATCGCTACTCCCACTGATGTAGTTAATAATCTTGTAAATGGTGCTACTGCTTCTTGATTTCTAATTAATCTTCTTAAAAATTTATAAGTATGTAGGTTTAATTGGTTAAATTTATCAATAAAGCTGGTTGATTTATTAAAGCTGTGAATTGTTGTTTTACCTTCGAAGGATTCAATTGCTTGAGCAGATAATAAATCCGTAGTTTTTTGTATTTCTGTTCTATATCTTTTAGCTCTTTTGCCAAAAAATTTGGCAATTACCACTAATACTGGGATTGCTAACAAACAAAATGCAGTTAAATACCAGTTTAAATAAAATAAATATCCAAGTAAAACTAATACTATTGCAGGCTGTAAAAATATATCAACAATTTCATTTGATGAATTAGTTATATTATTAATGTCAGAAAGCAAATGGGTAGTCATTTTTCCTGAATTATATTGTTTTGATTGTTGGGGAGAAAGAATAATAAGTTTTTTAAATAAATCAGTCCTTAAGTCTTTTGCGGCTTTTTCGAATGTAACCCTGACAAGATATCGATAAATAAATTTTGCGATACTATCTGCAATGAAAATAAAAAATATAATTGTGCAAAACAAAATTAATTTTTTATAGTCATTGCTGGCAAGGGCCTCATCAAAAAATTTGCCCGCAGCAGGTGCAGGAGCCATAGTGGTTATAGATACTAGTGCTGCAAAAAACAGCGAAATAATGAGAAAAAATTTGCTTTGCTTTAAGTAATTCCAAAAAAATATAGTCAGTTTTTTGTTCATGAGATTTAGTTTAATCATACTAATAAAACATTACGATTTGTACAATTATTATTGGTTGTAGTGAAATATCTATTTGTTATTATTTTAAGAAATATTTACTTAATGTTTACAGTTGGTATGAAACGATAAAGCCTTTATATACATGTACTTAAATAAGATTACCTAGTTAGATTATTGGTAAATTTTAAGATTATTTAACTTAAGCAAACTCAATCATAATCCGATTAAATATAAATGGTTGATAGAAAGTTAGGCTTAGCTAAAAGGCTAGTTAGGCATATTTATGAAAATAAGGGGAGAATAACCTTGTTTGTGCTTTCTATGATACTTGTTTCATGTGGTTGGCAAAAAATTAACAATACAAAAAAGTCTTCTAGTGTTTTTTATTCTAATAAACAAGAAGTCGAAGATTCAATTAACAGAGTTAATTCTATCTACTTTTTTTTAAGAGCAAAACGACTCATTAAAGAAAAGCAATTTGATCTTGCAATTAATGATTTAAATACAATTTTATCAATAGATGGTGACGATTCTCATATATATTATTTACTTGCTAAAATTTATTTAGATATTGGTGATTTAGAAAATGGTATTGTGGCAATTAAGAAATCAGTAAATTTAGATTCAGAAAACAGGTCTGCAAAATTACTTTTGGCTTCTTTGCATGCAAAGGCAAAAAAATATAAGCAGGCATTAGATATTTATTCAGAATTATATAACGAAGACAAAAAAGACGAAGAATCATTTATTTATAAAATTTTAATGCAAATCGAAATGGATGATTCAAAAGAATCATATAAGGAATTAAAAATATTTCTGGTAGATAATCCAGAGTCTGCCTTAGGTTTTTTCTATTTAGGTTTAATGAATTTTGAATTAACAAAGTTTAATGCTGCGGAAAATAATTTTAAAAAAACAATTGATATAAAACCAAGGTTTACCCAAGCATATCTTCACTTGGCAAGACTATATGAATCTACTAAGAAATCAGATAAAGCTTTAGAAGTTTATAAACAATTAGTTCAAAATACTGATGATCCAATTTATCACGACAAATTAGCGGATATCTATTTAAAAGATGAAAACTATTCAAAAGCACTTGTTTCATTAAAAAATATTTATCGATTGAATCCCGATAATTTAAACAATAGGCTCAAGCTTGGCTTATTATTAATTGACAGTGGTAAATATAATGAAGCACTAAAACATTTAGATGCTGTTGGAGAAATTAATCCGAAAAGTTCATCATTAAATTATTACAAAGGAATAATTTATCAAGGACTAGATCAAAAAACTAAAGCTTTGAATTACTTTGATCAGATATCAGAAGATGATGATTTATATATTGATTCTGTAAAACAAAGATCGCTTTTATGGGATAGTGATAATCCTAAATATAAAAATGAAATTATGAAGTTGGTAGAAAAAAACCCTGATGATCCGACTGTGTTTGAAGTTGTTGCTAGATTTTATAAGAGAATTAAAAAAAATAATCAAGCATTAGACTTTATAAACAAAGGCCTAGTTAGGTTTCCAGAAAATTCAAGCCTGTTATATTTAAAGGCGGTTGTGCTAGAACAAAACAACAAGGTCGATCTGGCAATTTTAGAAGTAGAGAAAGTTATTAAACAAGATCCTAAAAATGTAGGAGCATTAAATTTTGCTGGATATATTTTAGCAGATCATGGAGTAGATTTACCTAAAGCTGAACTATATCTTAGCCAAGCATTAGAATTAAAACCAAATGATCCATTTATTATTGATTCCCTTGGCTGGCTTAAGTTTAAGCAGAAAAAATTTCAACAGGCCTATGATTTGTTGAAAATAGCCTATAAGTATGAGCCTAAGGAAACTGTTATTGTTGATCATCTTGCAGACGTCCTAGTGCGTTTAGGGAAGTTTTCTGATGCTCGAAAATACTATAAGATAGCCTTAGAGCTAGGATTTGAAAAAATTGAAGATACAAAAGAAACACAAAAAAAACTTTCATTTCTTGATACTGTTTTATCAAAGAATGAATGCAAAACAAACATTACTATTATTCCTCAGCTTTGTTTTCCTGAGCAATTGCGCGACCAAGGACTCATCAGAGCACCGTCAGCTACCAGCAAAAATCCTTAGTTGCTCTGAAGTAATTAATAAAACAATTTCAAGAAATAAATTATTTTCTGAGGTAAAAGGCAGTGGTCATTTTGTTGCAGATAAAAAATCTTTTAATATTGATTTAGCAATTAAGGATAATGATTTCTTTTTTCAAATAAATGGTCCATTAGGTATTCCTGGTGCTATTATTCAAAAAAATTCAAAATGGTTTTATTTATATATATCTCCTCAAAAAAGATTGTTTAGAATTCCCGCTAGTGAAGTTATGACAAACTCAGCTAGGTATAAAAGATTTAAAAAACTTTTGCCAATAAGTGATAAAATAGATTTTATAAGTTTTATAAAATTTATTAAAACTCAATCCCCAATTCCTTCAAACAGAAATCAATGTAAGTTTGATATAAAGTCAATGACATATACTTTTGCTGAAAATTATGGACTATTAAGAATTGATCCTAACTACTATTTCCCTGTTAAGTCTATTGACTCTACTGGCAACTTAGTTAGTTTAAATGTTGCTAAGCAATACCAGAACACTAAATATCCAAGTAAAATTTTATTTAAGTTTTTTAACAATAAAGAGTCTGAGATTAATTTTAAATGGCATAAGCTAATTCTAGGTCCTGTTGATAAAGAAATATTTAATTGGCAACCACCGAAAGTTAGCTCAGTTAAAATTATTGATTTTTAATATTCTGTATAAAATATAGAGGAAAAGTGATAGTTTAGTGGTTAGTTATGACCATACTTTCGATAAAAGATTTAAGTATTCATTTTGATAGTTCAGAGGGTTTAGTAAAAGCTGTTAAAAATATTAGCTTCGATATTCCCAAGGGAAAAACAATAGGGCTAGTGGGAGAATCTGGTTCAGGCAAAAGCGTTACCTCTTTATCTATAATGGGACTGATTCCTAAGCCTCCTGGAATAATCCCCAATGGTGAATTAATTTTTGATAGTAAGGATTCTGGGCCTGTTGATTTATTGAAGTTGTCTGAATCTGAATTACGAAAAATCAGGGGAAAGAGAATCTCAATGATTTTTCAAGAGCCAATGACTAGTTTGAATCCTGTTTTTACAGTTGGGCATCAGGTTGATGAAGTATTAATGCTTCATGAAGATATGTCTAGATCTGAAGCAAAAGAAAGAACAATTGAGTTGTTTGATCAAGTTGGAATTCCTGATCCTGCCCAAAGATATAAAAGCTACCCTCACGAAATGAGTGGTGGCCAAAAACAAAGAGTTATGATTGCTATGGCTATTGCTTGTTCTCCAGAATTATTAATCGCCGATGAACCAACAACTGCATTGGATGTTACAATTCAAAAACAAGTATTAGAGTTAATTGCCGACTTACAATCTAAATATGGTATGAGTGTTTTATTTATAACTCACGACTTAGGAGTAATTGCTGATATTGCTGATGAGGTAATTGTAATGTATAAGGGTGATTTGGTAGAAAAAAATACTGCTCAATCTTTATTTAAAAATCCTCAACATCCATACACTAAAGGCTTACTTGAGTGTAGACCTGCTCTTTCAACAGTAACCTCTAGGCTTCCAACCGTTTCAGACTTTATGAATGAAGACGGTAGTGTTAAATCACCTGATACTGCTCCAAAAGAAGAGCAAGTTGAAAAATCATTTGCAGATTCAACTCCTCTTTTACAGATTAAAGATTTAACCAAGACTTTTGTTTTAAAGAAGTCTCTATTTGGCAAGCCTCTGTCAACTTTAACCGCGGTAAATAAAGTTACTTTGGATGTTTGTCCTGGCCAAACTTTAGGGTTAGTTGGTGAATCTGGTTGTGGCAAAACAACTCTTGGTAGATTGGCTTTAAGATTACTTGAAGCTGATAATGGTGAAGTTTTATATAAAGGTGAAAATATTTTAAAATTTGATCGCAAAAAAATGTTAGCCATGAGAAAGAAGATGCAAATAATTTTTCAAGATCCTTATGCTTCTTTGAATCCAAGAATGTCTATTGCTCAAACTTTAATGGAGCCAATGAGAATTCATGGAATAGCAGAAACTCGCAAGATTGCTAGAGAGAAGTCTGAGCATCTTTTAGAAACAGTTGGTTTGAAAGCAATGCACATGGCAAGGTATCCACATGAGTTCTCTGGAGGCCAAAGACAAAGGATATGCATTGCAAGAGCTTTAGCAGTTGAGCCAGATTTTATTATTTGTGACGAATCAGTTTCTGCACTTGATGTTTCTGTACAAGCTCAAGTGTTAAATTTATTGTTAGATCTTCAAGATAAGTTATCTTTAACTTACATATTTATTAGTCATGATTTAAGTGTGGTTAAGTTTATTTCAGATCATGTAGTAGTAATGAATCAAGGAGAGATTGTTGAGATGTCTACCGCAGAAGAAATATATAGAAATCCACAGCAAGATTACACTAAAAGATTATTGTCAGCTATCCCTAAGGGGCTATAGTTTTATAGAAACTTATATTAGTAAGTAAATAATTCTAAATCAAAACCTAAATCAGAGCTTGTTGGTGAAACCTGGTGAATCTCAACAGCAATTATATTGGCTCCTGTTTGAAGAAGGCTTTGAGGCACAAAAGTTTGTGAAAATCTGTCTTCCCAAACTCCGCCAATTGAATCAATTGCAAAGGTGGAATTTGTTATTATGCCAGTAGGTAAGTTAAATCTATTCACTTCAACTCCATTAACATATACAACTGCTCCATCATCATGAAGAATTCTAAGAGAAGCGCCATTTAAAGTTGTGTGATCTACAATATTAAAAACTTTTCTAAAATAATAGGTAATATGTTTAGAGCTAGATACTCCGCCAAAATCTAGTAATGTATTGTGGTTCCCATCTCCATAGCCAAATTTAGCAAATCCTGAATTCCAAGAAGAATCCAAATAAGCCAATGTATTCCAGTCTGAAGCAGGAGCAATTCCTGAATCATTAAACTTCCATGTTGATTGTTTCTCTATTATTTTTTCACCCTTGTTGGCTTTTAATGACAAATCAAAAGATAAATCAGAGCTGGTATTATTTTTTTGATGTACTTGTACAGCAATAACATTTGTTCCAGCGATTAGTAAATTAGGATTAATGTTAATGGAATTCACACTGTTTTCTACTTTGCTATCTAGTGATATTGTTGCCGTAGTTGTGTTGGTTATAGTTCCGCTTGGCATGTTGGATCTTACTACTTCAATTCCGTTTAGGTAAATAATTGCACCATCGTCTCTAACATAGTTTACAACTAAATTATTGTAGTCAGATGGGTTAGTAATATTAAAAGACTTTCTAAAGTAATAAGAAATATGTTTATTACTAGTGTTGCCACCAAAGTCTAAAGTAGTAATTTCATCACCTTCACCATAGCCAAATTGTCCGGTTCCAGAACTCCAAGAGCTATCGTTAAAAATTGTATTTTTCCAATTAACTGTTGATACATTTCCGGAGTCATTAAATTTCCAGCCTGAAGATTCAAAGTCAATTAAAGAAAGTTCATAATCATATGGGTGAGTTGGCAGAAAGGTTGTTTGATCAATTAAATCACCATTGGTATCTAGGTGACTAATTACCATTTGTTCATGAGTTGCTTCAACTATAGATGCTCCATATCTAACTTTATGGAAATAGTTTGAGCTATCCATTGCTTGATTAATATTTCTGAGAGTTTTTCCTCCTGCACCTTCAACAATATATGGAAAAGAATCAACAAATGATTTTTCATAATTATGATCATGGCCATTAATTACAATTGTTGCTCCCCATTCTTTAAAGGGCCATTGCATTCTAGTTTCATTTCTATGGGAGCCACTAGAAAATGGAGGATGATGAAAATAAACAACTTTAAAAATTGAGCTAGAAGCAGCTAGTTTGTTTTGTAACCACATTCCTTGTTGGGAGGAAGAAGATGTTCCATCTGGTTCATTTGGATCAGATGAAATAGCAAAAAAGTGTACATTACCTTTTACAAAGTCATAATATCTTTCGTGGCCGTAATCATTTACTGGTAATGTAAAGTAATCAATATATGGTTGGCCATTTACAGTGCTATACCAATCATGGTTTCCCATTGAAGGAAAAAATTTGTTTTCTCCACTGGCTCCAGGTCCATAGCTTCCCCCTACTGGATAGGGATAAATGTAATCGCTATAGTATTGGCCAACATTAGTGTCTAACAAATTAAATGTACTGGCATTATTATAAGAATTATCACCGGTAGTAATTATAAACTCTGGACTTTGGCTTTTAACCATAGTTGAAACATTTAATTCGTGAATATTATTGGATCCATAATCGCCAATTACTGCAAATTTTATTGCTGGTAATGGTGGTGGTGGCGCGGGAGGAGCTGGCGGCGCAGGAGGAGTTGGCGGCGCGGGAGGAGTAGGAGTAACAGCAGCACTGTTCCCATCTGTGTAGTGGCTATTTCCGCCACAACTTATAAAAAATATAAGTATAAAAATACTGGCTACTAAATTTTTTATCATATTCAATTATATCGGTTCCTAATTCACAAAACATTAATATTTCGCCAATAAATAGGTCTCGGCTAGATTTGCAATGCCAATTCGACATTTTTACTATAATGAACCTCATGAGGCATTTTCCAGTCTAAGCATTTTCTAGGCCTATGATTGATTATCTTTTCAATCATTTGAATGCACTTTTTTGGCAAAAGTTAGCAACAACAATTTTTGGGGACGAATTACTTTTCAATTAATAATAAGTCTCGTACAAACCTAATGGTGTTTGAGGCCTGTTTCAAAAATTTACCTATTATTAGCTGCTTAGAATATGTTTGTGGAGCGAGAAAAGTCTTCTATTATGTTAGCATGTGTGCTAACATAAAAATGTGAGTGAAACTCAAATAATTGTAAACGGTGAGATATTTTCAGTTGAAGCGATTGTTTTTAATCAAAAATTACCGGCAATTGAATTTTTAGAGACTTTGCCTGAGTTGGAGCAAATTAAGCTCGCAGCTCTTTTTAAAAAATTAGCTGACACTGGAAAAATATGGAATATTCAAAACTCACGGATTTAAAAAAGAAACCTCAAAAAACTCCTCAAAGAGAGATTTTGCGAGCAGAAAAAATAAAATCAAACTGGTTAAAAGGAGAAAGTAATGAGTAAAAAAACTTGGTTAGATAAGAAGATTTCAAATAAATCATTTAAAAAGTCTTTTGAAGAAGAGTATGAGAGACTCTCTATAGGTAAAGAATTATTAAAAATTAGAAAGCAAGCTGGCCTTACTCAAGCTCAAGTTGCTAAAAAAATTGGAACAACCGCGTCTGCCATAAGTCGTTATGAGAACGCTACCTACGATCGCTACGAACTTCAAACGTTGAAAAAAATAGTTGAAGCATGTGGTGCCAAACTACAACTTAATTTTTTAAGAGCTTCTTAATTTAATTAATTGATTTTAGGTCTCGGCTAGATTTGCAATGCCACGGACCCGCGCACGTTAAGCTTTCTTATTCTGGATGCTTTCCCAAGATTTGCGCAATCCCCATAAGGGGAATAATTTTGGGACAAAAGTTCCGTTTTCCAGAAAATATTTAGTTATTATGATTAAAAAAAATTAAATAATTATTTGTATAACACAATGTGGTTACAAGTTTGGCCTCAAAATTATTCACTAAAACTAAGAGCAAAGAATTTGAGGTAGTTGCGACTAAGGAAAGAAAACATAGTGGAGGATTTATGGTGCTTCGTCCTACTGAAAAAGGATTAAGTGCTGAACTAGGAATTAAAAATAAGCAGGGTAAAATACTTCAAAGTATGAATTTTAAACTTGTTAAAGAATAATTGTTATTTAGGTCTTAATTTAAGAAAAGTGTAGTTTAAAAAAATAGTAATAAAAAAAACGACGTTTTATTTAACGGAAAGATGCCGGATTATTAAAAATTCATTTGGGCAGTTTCATCTGCTTGCCAGAATTTTTTAGTTACCTTTGTAGCCTTTTCGTTATCAAAATTTTTACACGTATAAATAATGATTGAGAAAAATTTACGTGAGCTCCAAATATATACTGAAACACCAGAGTCGATCAGCGGTAGAAATGCATCAAAGCCTTGGTTGTCTTCTTTTCCAAGGCCTTCAGGAGAAAAAATAATTGGATCTCCGTATGGTTTAAAGTCCATTTCTTTACATAAAAATTTAAAGTAAGAATCTACTCTTTCTCGGTCAACATCGTTGTTAAAGAATCCTTCAATTAATAATCTTTGTCTTTTTAAATCTGGTGCTAAGTCTTTCATTAATTACTCCATTAAAATTCAAGGTAAAATATTTTTTTCAAGCGTTTTCTCGTACAATTTTTCTTAGGTTAGTTTGAAGTTGGTCTTTTCTAAGTCTGATTGTGTTTGGAGTTATTTCGATCCACTCATCTTCATCAATCCATTCTAGAGCTTCGTCTAAGGATAGTTCTTTAACTGGTGCAATTTTACTTGATTCGTCTTTTCCAGAAGCTCTTACGTTAGTAAGTTTTTTCTCTTTTGTAGGGTTGGCATTAAGGTTTTCTTTTCGGCTGTTTTCCCCAAAGATCATTCCTTCATAAATAGGCACTCCAGATTTTAAAAATAAAGTTCCTCTAGATTCTAAAGCATCAAGTGCGTACAAAGTTGTAGTGCCTGTTCGATCGCAAACTATAGCTCCATTTTTTCTGCTAAACCTTTTTCCTTTAAATGGAATATAACCTCTAAAGCTGCTGGCATAAATTGCTTCGCCCTTTGAGAGGGTTAGCATTTTTGATCTTATTCCAATTAATCCACGAGTTGGAACTTTAAATTCAAGTCTTGTTCTGTTTGAAGCATCAAATTTTTCCATTAACTCCATGGTCGCACCATTTTGCATTAGCAATTCACTAATTGCTCCAACATGATCGTTAGGTAGGTCAACAACTAAGTTTTCTTCGGACTCCATTTTTTCACCATCAACATCAATGCTTAGAACTTCTGGTCTGCCTACCATCATCTCAAAGCCTTCTCTTCTGAGTTCTTCAAGTAACACAACAATTTGAAGCTCACCTCTGGCTTTAACTGTAAATAATTCGGCATTATCTGTTTTCTCAAAACTAAGGGCCACATTTAGTAGGCAGGCTTTGCTTAGTAACTCTTCTAGCTTTCTGCTGGTGGCATATTTTCCATCTTTACCAGCAAAAGGGGAAGTGTTCACAGATAATCTTACCGAAACAGTCGGAGGGTCAACAGATATTCTTGTCAGTGGTTCTTTAACTTCTTCTTGGCAGATTGTGTCTCCAATAAAAGCTAAATCCATACCCGATATTAAGGCAATGTTACCGGCCTCAAGTTTAGGGACGTTTTCAGTTCCCAGGCCAGAAAATGTTTGCAAAGAAGTTACATTAAAAGATTTTGATTTTTTTTCTTTATCTATAATTTTAATTCTTTGATTTAGTTTCACTTCGCCCGAAACAATTTTTCCAATTGCAATTCTTCCAACAAAATTACTGTAGGTAAGGTTAGTAATTAGCATTTTAAATTCAGGATCAGTTTCTATTTTTGGAGTAGGGACATAATCGATAATTCCATTTAAAAGATCACTAAAGTCTTTAGTTTCAATTGTTTTGTCTTTGCTGGCCCAGCCATTTTTTGCACTTGCATAAAAAATTGGATAATTAGTGTGCTCATCGCTTTCAGCAATTTCATAAAAAAGCTCTAATATTTTTTCTTCAATTTCATCTATTCTTGCATCTGGCCTATCAACTTTGTTAATTACCACAATAATTTTAATGTCTTGCTCAAGAGCTTTTTTTAAAACAAATCTTGTTTGTGGTAAAGGACCCTCGGCTGCATCAACTAATAGTAATGCGCCGTCAACCATAAATAAGGCTCTTTCTACTTCTCCACCAAAGTCAGCATGCCCTGGGGTATCTACAATATTTATTCTTGTGTCCTTCCAGTTTACTGAAGCATTCTTTGCTTTAATGGTTATTCCTCTTTCTTTTTCAAGATCTCCAGAATCCATCACTCTATCTTCAACTTCTTTGTGTTTGTTGAAGACTCCGGCTTGTTTGAACAATCCATCAATTAATGTGGTTTTTCCGTGATCTACGTGGGCGATGATTGCTAGGTTTCGAATAGACATTTAGTATATGATTATTAATCAATATTTATCTTAAGTACAATGAATACTGTTAATAATTGATAGAATAATCTGATATAAATGTTCAATAAGTATCAATATTGGCCACTTAAAGCATTGTAGATAAATTAATTATAAAATCTGGCAAAAGCTTTAAGATTATTTCTTCAATAGTTGCTAGTAGATTTGAAACAATCAAAATTCCTATAATAATTGAAAGTATTGCAATAATGTTATTTAGTTTTTTTCCAACCTTCAAAAGTATAGATTGAGATTTTGGTATTTTTCTAACCAAATAGCCTAACGAGATCATTCCAATACCGGCTCCAAGGCCAAAGAATATGTATATTAAGCTAGCATGCATTAAATTTTTTGATTGGCTAGCAAGACCAATGGCTATTCCTAAGGTCGGTCCAGTACATGGGCTCCAGACTAGTCCAAGTAAAGAACCAGCAAAGAACTCAGAAATAAGAGAATTTTTATTTAAAATTTTATTTTGTAAATTATTTCCTTTAGAAGTAAAGAAATTAGTTGCAGAATTGAATATATTTTTACACTTAGGAATCAAGATTACTAAACCAACTAAGATTAAGATAATCCCGCCAATTTTGTTAATAATCATTGGATCAAATGTATTAGAGAAAACGCTGGTCAGTATTCCAAATAGCGTAAATGAAAAAGTAAGACCAAGGGCGCTTGCAATTGGCCCATATTTACTGGTTTTAAAAGAGTTGGCAATTAGCAGGGGTAATATCGGTAAAACACAGGGAGCCAATAGGCTTAGGCTCCCTGCAATTAAACTAAAGAAATAATTAGTTAAGTTCATTTTCTACGCTTTGAGCAAAAGCTTTAATTGCTTTTGATTTTGTTTCAAATGGATTAAGCCTTGATACTTCTTTGCCTTTATTGAAAAAGATTACTGATGCAAATTGATTACTTTTATAACCGTATTTTTTATAAACAGGTTTTAGTTTTGAATTAGTTTTTTCAACTTTAACTAGGTTTAACTTTTCAAGCTTATTTACTAATGCTTTTTCTAGTTGAGTATCTTGTGATGCACATGTTCCGCAGCCCTTTTTATGAAAACCAAGTAAAACAGGTTCTCCTGATTTTATTTTAGCTTCAGCTTGTTTATCATAGTTACTCCATTTCATTCCTGCAAAAGAGTTAATGCTCAAGATGGTTACTGCCAAAATTAATGTTTTGTTAAATATATTTTTCATTTTATATATTCCTTTCTTGTTTTTAATTATTTATTCGTGGTTTAATGGTGTTTGGTTACAAACTATTTTAAAAAAATTATATAATGAATGATATTAAGCACTTAGCCAAGCAGGCCTTAGATGGAGATAAGCAATGCTACAAAGAATTTCTTATATATAGTGAAAAAATTGTCAAAAAAAAATATTTTAGCAACGTCCCTCAAGAATCACTAGATGAAGTGACACAAGAGGTATTATTAGCAATTCATAAATCTTTTCATACTCTTAATCCTGATATTTCAATTAATTCATGGATAATGGCAATAGCCAGATATAAATTTGTAGACCATTTTAGAAAATTTTATAAAAAACAAAAGTTTGAAGACTCGTCTATGTCAGATATTATTCCAGAAAATAATGTTGTTAACCCAGATGATATAATCATTTTAAATAAATATATGAATAAATTAAGTTCAAAAGAAAGATTTATTTTAAATAAAGTAAAGCTTCAAGGACATTCTTTTTCAGAAACAGCAAAAGAATGTAATTTAACAGAAAGTAATGCCAAGGTGATTGCTTTTAGAGCATTAAATAAACTAAAAACTATCGCAGTTAAGGATTTTGCTAATGAAAAATAATTTAGTTGATGATCTTGTCAGCGAACACACCAAAAGAAAAAAATATAATCCTTATAAAGTGTTTATTAGCTGGGTTGTTTCAATAACAATTTGTTTGGCAATTGGTTTTATAGTTTTAGGAATTCAAAAAAATTGGAAAATGTTTTTTATGGATCCATATTTAATAATCCAAAATATATTTTTAATTATTGTAGCATTAAGTAGTGCTTTGTTTGCTTTTTTCTTAAGCGTACCTGGCCATAGGATTTCAAAGAAAAATTATTTGTTAATTTTTCCATTTCTTGTTTGGTTAGTTTTTCTAGTGATAGAGATAATTAAGAAAGATGATTTTTTAATTGGCTATGGTTTGTCTTGTATTTACGACATTTTGGTTATGGGATGTTTGCCTGGGGTGGTCTTGTTTTTGTTGATAAAAAAAGGCGCGATTTTAAATAGTTGGGTGTCAGCTTTATTGCTTGGTATTTCTGCATCAACACTTGGAGCTTGGGCTATTCAATTCACTTGTCATAACAGTGAGCCATTTCATTTTTTGATTTGGCATTTTCTGCCAATATTTATAATCTCAATTTTCTGTTCGATTATCGGAAAATTATTTATAAAGAGATTGTAATTTCTTATATAACTACAATCTCTTAAATTATTTTATCTATTCGTCGTTGTTGTTAGCCGTATTAGCTTTTTTTTCTTTTCTATGTTCAATCCAGTGCTTAACTGGACTCCAGAATTTTAAAGCATCTGGTTTTAATTCTCGTAGGTTCTTTAGTGATTTTTTAATTCTCGCTATAGTTTTTTTACCCGGTTCTTTATCGTCGTCAGATTTTATATAGCTTTGTTTGATTCTAGTTTTTTTAAGGTGAGATTTAAGATATTGTTTGAATAATAAATAATCTCCTGGGTTTCTAGAGAAATAATTTCGGTGGTTTTTTTCAATTTGTTTAAATAACTCTAAAGCGATTTCTGGAAAGTCTTTGGCAAAATTCAAAATAAGAGTAGAAATCAATGGAAAAAAGATTCCAGGGTGAGCTTGTGCATATCTTGTATTTAAAACTGATATTAATGATTCTGCTAATTTACGTGCATTAGTATAACCATCAGAATTGCGTAGCAGTTGATTAAAAGGATACAAAATTAGCTCAAATGATTCTTTGTTGTAAAAAGGGCCATTGCCAATTATCCAGTTTGCATCTTGAACTTCAGATAAAAGTTGTAAAAGTATTTTTCTAAATGAATTTAGTCCTTGAAGGCCATTTTCAGAGCTGTAATTAAAATATGATCGTATGAATTCTTGAGCCAATTCTTTTCTAGTGTTTAGGATTTTTAAAACCTCAGTAAGGCTGACTCTAGGCTTTTCTCCTACAGGATAATCCTTGCCTTTAATGGATAAATATTTAAGATGCCTAGTAGAAGCTAGCTCTTTAAAGCATAGAGAAATTAGATTGCTATTAGCCTTAGTGAAAAAGTATTCTCTATTATGTTCAATAGCATCTAAAAGAACTTCAACGGCTAAGTCTGATTTTACTTCTCCTTTTTCTCTTGCAAGGAATTTATAAATTTTGTTTGAAATTAATTCGGAGGGTTTTCTTTTTGAAAATCTAAGAAGTGGTGTTAGGGAAGTTGGTGGTGCTGCTCTTATAAAGTGATCTAATCCCTTCTGGTTGTTTGCCCAGAAGGTTTCTGGAATAGCTTCAGCTAAAGATCTAAAATAATTAATGTCAGAATATGTGTTGGACATTAAATTAAGGCTTCTTCTTACCATTTCTCTTTGCATTAAAGCAGGAAATTTTGTGTTTAAATTAAATAAAATTATAATTGCAGCTAATCTTCGATTTCGATATTTTGTAATCACATCTGGGTTTGCAGGTTTAAAGACTTTATTTTGTTGGTGTTTGGTAAAAGATGGGTTTAAATAACCAATGATTCCATGAATAATCGCAGTAAATTCCTTTGTGTTTAGTTCTCTTTCGGTTTCAATCTCCGCAATTTTATGGCTTAATTTTTTTATGGGTCTTAAGCTATTTGATAAGGTATCCCAAAATCCAATAGGAATAATTTGAAGTAACTTAGCTAGATTAGTAAGGTTTCCATGTTCAACAATTGCAGCTAATGTTAATGAAATATTAGGCTTGTGCTCAGGACTGTTTAAAAATTCAAGATAAGTTTTTCCTATATAGCTTTCTTTTGGTCTAGATAGATACTCTAAACCCTCTAAAACTTTTCCCATAAGTACTTGTGCTAGCTCCTCTTTTCCATCCTGGATTAATGATTTAATTATACCCACAAGACCAGTAGAATTTGAATAAGATTCTCGAAGAACTACACTTTCTGGCGTTTGTGCTAGCTCTTCCATAATTTTATTACCAACTAAAGCTCGAACTAAAAAGGGTGCAGAATTATTTGAAGACTTAGAGCTTAAAAGTTTGCTACAAATTGGGTTAGCAGTGGTAGAATTTGAGAAAAATAAAGCTAATAAAGCAATGATGATAAAACTATATTTTTTGGGATTTATGCTTTTCATTTATGCAAGTAATATATAAAATAGACATTGTCTGTCAATTAAAAAACCTTTAGGAGAGGGTGCATTGAGAGCGCTCTTTCTCTTTCTAAATATAAACAATATTAGATATTTAGCGTAATTGTTAGATTTATATTAGCTGCCTTGAAAGAGCTTGGTTAAGCTTGATTGTCTTTGGGTGGTTCTAATGTTTTTTATTGCAAGAAACAGGGCTTTTCTGGAGCCAACAAATATAGCTAAGGTTTTAGCTCTAGTTAGTGCGGTATAAATTAAGTTTCTATAAAGCATGGTAAAGTGCTGAGTGCTTATCGGAATAATCACACAATCAAATTCACTTCCTTGAGATTTATGTATAGTGATTGCGTAAGCAAGGCTTATTTCAAGTAAAGCTTCTTTTTTATAGGTAACTAGTTTTGTTAAGCCAGGGTATTTAACCTTGCACTCTTGTGTGCTGTTGGAGATTTCCTTTACTTCTCCAATGTCTCCATTGAAAACATTTAAATCATAATTATTTTTTGTTTGGATAATTCGATCATTCACTCTAATGGTTTTTTCGCCAATTTTAATTTCTGTTTTGTTTTCTTTAGGTGGGTTTATTGCTTGTTGAATAACTTTATTTAAGCTTTTGGTCCCAAGCGATCCTCTGATTTGGGGGGAGAGAATTTGTACTTCCGAGGAGGAATAATATTTTTTTAAAGTTTTTTGGATTAGTTGAATAACTGTTGCTTGGGCACTGAATCCATAATTAGTCATTGAGTAAGGGTGGATGTTTTTAATTAAGTATTTTAAAGATTCAGTTTCTGATTCAGAGTGAATGATTTGTTCAATGTCCACATTTAAATATTTGGTTGGGATGTTGATTTGTAAGTCTTTAATTTTTTCATTATCCAAAACATCTGGTAAGTATGGATTTTTCATTTCATTAGCATTTTTAAATTTATTTTTTACAGATTTGATAAATTTAAGTTGCTCGCTAGTTGCTTCATCAGCATCAATGAATAAACAATCTAATTTTTTTTCCCAGCAATCAATTTTTTCAATTGGAGATTCAATCTGAGGAAATTCTCCTTTGTTAATTTTATGGGCATTGGTAATAATTGAGCTATCCATTGCTTGCCTGAATACTTGGTTTAAAACATAATTGGAAATGCTTTTAACATTTAATAAATCTCTAAGGATGCTGCCAGCGCCAACAGATGGTAATTGGTCTGGGTCGCCAATAAATAAAACTTGTGTAGAGGTAGATACAGCTTTTAAAACTGCTGCAGCAATATGGACATCAAGCATGGAGCATTCATCAATAATGAGAAAATCACAAACAAGTGGATTTTTATCATTTATCTTAAAGCCATTTTCATGGGGATTCCATTCTAGCAATCTATGAATGGTTTTGGCTTCCATTTTAATTACTTCGCTCATTCTTTGAGCAGCTCGCCCAGTAGGGGCGGCAAGCAAGACTTTTTTCTCCATGGCTTTTAATAAATCCACTAAAGTCTTGGTGGTGGTTGTTTTTCCACACCCTGGGCCACCTGTTAGAATAGAGAAGTTGTTTTTTACAATTCCCTTAATAGAATCAAGCTGTTGGTTGCTAAGTTTTAATGAATTATTTTGGGAATATTTCTCTAACCATAGGTTTACTCTTTCAATGTTTACTTCTTGTTTTTTGGCAAACAGCAAGGATTTAATTTTTAAGCTAATGAATTCTTCATCAAAATAAATAATTGGAGAGTAGTAACATTTATTATTATCGATGATTCTTAGCTTGATATTATTGTTAGCAATTAACTGGTCTATGCATTTAAAAATTAAATCATTATCGTTTAAGCTTATTAGGCTAAATACATTCTTTTGAATTTGTTCTTGAGTAAGGTAGCAATGGCCCATGTCTCTGCTGGAGGAGAGCGCATATTCAATGGCAGCTTTTGTTCGCAGTGACCCCTTGGGGTCGATATTCATTTTTAGAGCAATCTTGTCGGCAGAAACAAATCCTATCCCGAAAATATCTCTGGCCAGTACATAGGGGTTTTGCTTAACGACTTCAATGGATTTATTACCGTATTTTTTAAAAATTTTAATCGCAAATAATGTGCTTATTTCAAATTCCTGTAAGAACATCATAACTTCTCTAATTGATTTATGAGATTCCCAGCATTCTCTAATAACTTTTAATTTTTTTTCAGAAATCCCGGGGATATTCATCAACTTGCTAATGTTTTCTTCAAATATTTTTAATGTTTGATCCCCAAAATGGTTTACTATTCTTTTAGCGGTTGCCGGGCCAACTCCTTTGATTAATCCTGAGCCAATATATTTTTCCAAAGCTGCAGTGTTGGCAGGTTTTATCTCTGTACATTTTTTTGCCTTGAATTGTTCCCCAAATTTTGGGTGAGTAATCCATTCTCCTTCAAACTCAAAAGTAGCTCCAGGGAAAATATTTGCTTGATGGGCAACAACAGTGATTACTTTTTTTTGGTTAACATTGGTAACCTTTAATACACTCCAGCCATTATCTTTATTTTGAAAGGTAATTCTTTCAACAGTGGCAGATAATTTTTCTATTTGTTTTAACAATTTTTAACTTTTTTCTATTGGATGGTTTGAGTTAATCCATTCTTTCATTCCGGTATTATTTATGCATATTATTTCATTCTTAACATTTTTTTCTTTGAAACAAGCACAAGCTATAGAAGATCTCACCCCAGCAGCACAATAAACTATTAATTTTTTATTTTCAGAGATTAAGTCTAGCATCGCAGCTGCTTTTTCGTGGGGTATATTTATAGAGTTTTTAATGTGCCCTAAGCTATATTCCTCTGATGTTCTAACATCAATTAATTGATAACTGCTATCAATTGACTGAACTAATTCGAAAAATTCTTTTATTGCTTCCATAAAAAAAGAAACTAGTATTTTTTATACCTACAATCCATAAGAGTTTTTGACTGCTGCAGAAATAACAAGTATTTTTAATCTAGATTTTATGAATAATAACTCAACTAATGGCAGAAAATTTAAATTATTTTGTGGTAGTGCTTCACCTGGTCTTTCGGAAAGTATTGCTGCAAAATGTAATACCCAGCTGGGGAAGACTTTTTTAGGTAGGTTTTCTGATGGCGAAATTCAATTTGAGCTTTTAGAGTCTGTGAGAGGTAGCGATGTTTATTTAATTCAAAGCACTCACAATCCATGTAACGATAATATTATGGAGCTTTTAATTATGGCTGACACCATGAAAAGAGCTTCAGCCAGAAGTATTTGTGCGGTAATTCCATACTATGGCTATGGCAGGCAAGATAGAAAAACTGCTCCGAGAACTCCAATTTCAGCAAGGCTTATAGCAGATTTAATTGCTACTGCTGGTTTTGATCGAGTAATCACTGTGGATCTTCATGCAGGCCAGATCCAAGGTTTTTTTAATTTTCCACTTGATCACTTGTTTTTTGGTACCCCAGTAGCAATTCCCTATATTGGTAAAAAATACTCCTCTGATGACTTAGTGGTTGTAAGTCCTGATGCAGGGGGTACAGAGCGAGCAAGGATTATGGCAAAAATGCTAAAGTGCCCACTTGCCATTGTAGATAAGCGTAGGTCTGCTCCAAACAAAGCTGAAGCTCACAATTTAATTGGAGATGTAGATGGCAAAGTAGCTGTAATTTTTGATGATATTGTCGATACCGCCGGTACCTTGTGTCAGTCTGGAAAATTGATAAAAGAAGAAGGAGCCTCCAAGGTTATAGCTTGTGCAACTCATCCAGTTTTCTCTGGGCCAGCCATTGAGCGGCTTTCTGGCAGTGATTTTCATGAAATTATAGTTTCTGACACGATTTCCTTGAAAGATGAGGCAAAAAAGCTTAAAAACCTAACAGTCCTGTCAATGTCTTCGTTAATAGGTGAAACCATCATGAGAATTCAAAGTGATGTTTCTGTTAGCGAGTTAATTGATTGAATATTTGGAGAAAAAAATGAGTACTGAAAATTTAAATTTAACTGTTCACGATAGAAAAAAAACTGGCAAAAGTCCTGCCCACAGAACTAGAGTACAAGGCTTAGTTCCGGGGATTGTTTATGGTCCAAAAATGAAAACACCAATTAACGTAGCAGTTGATAGAAAAAGTTTAAGAAGACTTTATTTAAAGTCTGGTAAAACAGGACTTGTTTCATTAAATGCAGATGAAAAATCTTCAAATGGACTTAAAGATGCCAAGGTTTTAATTAAAGCGGTTCAGACTGATCCGGTCAAAAATACTATTATCCATGTAGACTTTAACCAAATTGATATTACTCAAAAAATGAGAGTAACTGTGCCATTGAATTTTACAGGTAAGCCTGCTGGTTTAACCGAAGGTGGTATTTTGTCTATTGCTGCAAGATCTGTTGAGATTAGAGCTTTACCTACTGAGATACCAAGTGAAATTGATGTTGATGTTTCTAGTTTAAATTTGAATGAATCAATTCACCTTTCAGAATTAGCAAAAAATATAACTAAATTTGAGTTTGTTTTTGAAAATGATATTGTGCTTGCATTAGTTGCTCAGGCTGGCTCTGATGAGAAGTCTTCTGCTCCTGAAGAAGAGGAAACTCCAGAAGCAGCAGCTGCATCCGCCGCTTCTGCTGAAGCCACTCCAGAAGCGCCTAAAAAGTAATAGCTTTTTTATAATTTTTTAAATTGAAAGCAGATTATCTTTTCGTTGGACTTGGTAATCCTGGATCTAAATATGCTTTTACCAGGCATAATATTGGTTTTTTATGTATAGATATTCTTGTTCATGCATGGAATGCTCAAAGCATCAAATTATCAAATAGCGTTGAAGCTTTTAAAGCTAATGTTTCTAAAAAAGATATTATTTTAATAAAACCTAAAAAATATATGAATTTATCTGGTCAGGCTTTATCTTCTGTTTGGAGTTTTCATAAAGATTTAAAGCCAAATGGCAATGATGTGAATCAGTTTCCTATGCTTTTAACTATCCATGATGAAGTTGATTTGCCGTTTAATAAACTTAAACTAAAGTTTGGTGGTGGCGACGCCGGACACAACGGTCTTAAAGACATTAGAAAATTTTTGCACGGGAACTATTGTAGATTACGGTTTGGAGTAGGCAGGCCATCTCATGCATCTTTTGATTTAGCTGATTATGTGTTGCAGAATTTTTCTTCTGTGGAGAAAGATAAACTAAAAAACACTTTGCCTTTGTTGGCTGATTTTTTTGAGTTTTTTATTTCAAATGATGTTGTCAGTTCTCAGGAGAAAATAAATAGTTTTTTTGACCAATGAAAATAATATGAAATCAGTTAAAATTATAGAATAAAAAGGATGATTAATTATGGGACTTAAATGTGGAATAGTTGGATTACCGAATGTAGGAAAGTCAACATTATTTAATGCACTATCAGGGGCGGAAGCAGAGGCGGCAAATTATCCATTTTGTACAATCGACCCAAATGTTTCAACTGTAGAGGTTCCTGATCAAAGACTAGAGGAAATTTCAAAAAGAATTAAACCTAAGAAATGTATTCCTACAATTATTGAATTTGTTGATATTGCAGGCTTAGTAAAAGGCGCTAGTAAAGGCGAGGGATTGGGGAATCAGTTTTTGGCAAATATTAGAGACTGTAATGCAATCATTCATGTTGTTAGATGTTTTGATGAAGAGAATGTTACTCACGTTGAAGGCAGCATTGACCCTATACGTGATATTGAAATAATTGAAACAGAGCTTATGCTAGCTGATCTTGCTTCTATAGAAAAAAAATATTCTTACTTTGCAAAACTAGCTAAGTCAGGAAATGTTGAAAACGTTCAATCTGCCGAGTGTTTTAAAAAAGCCATGCTTCAACTTGAAGAAGGAAAAAAACTAAATGAATTAGATTTAAATGAAAAAGAAATAGAAATATTAAAAGATTTAAATTTGATAACGTTAAAAAAATTGTTATATGTTGCCAATGTTGATGAAGGCAGCGCCGCTGCTGATAATAAGCATGTAGTAAAACTTAGAGAGCATGCAAAATCTCAGGGTTTAGAGGTAATAAGAATTAGCGCTAAAATTGAGAGTGAAATAGCTTTGCTTGAAGGTAGTGATAAAGAAGAATTTATTGAAAGCCTTGGTCTAAAAGAGCCTGGTCTAAATATTTTAATTAATTCAGCATATAAGCTATTAGGATTGATAACATATTTTACTGCTGGCGAAAAAGAAGTTAGAGCTTGGACTATTAAAGAAGGATTTTTTGCCCCTCAAGCAGCAGGGGTTATTCATACAGATTTTGAAAGAGGATTTATTGCTGCAGAAATTTATCATGTAAGTGAATTAATAGACAAAAATTCAGTAGTCAAAATCAAAGAGTCTGGACTGTTAAGAACAGAAGGTAAACAATATTTAGTAAAAGATGGCGATGTTATTTTATTTAGATTCAATGTTTAAGTATTTAGCTGTTAATTAAAGGAAAAGAAAATGAGAGAAAATAGAGAAAACAACCAACCAAGAGAAATTAAAATTACTAAAAATTATTATGATTACGCAGAAGGTTCGTGCCTTATAGAATATGGCCGAACTAAAGTACTTTGTGTAGCTACAATGAATGACAAAACTGCCCCTCATTTAAAAGGAACTGGTAATGGTTGGATTACTGCTGAATACAATATGCTGCCAAGGTCTAGTAATGACAGAATAAGAAGAGAAAGAAATAATGTAAAAGGGCGAACTCAGGAAATTCAAAGATTAATTGGTCGAAGCTTAAGGGCAGTTGTAGATATGAAGCGCTGGGGTGATAAATCGTTTATTATTGATTGTGATGTTTTACAGGCTGATGGTGGTACTAGAACTGCAAGTATTACTGGAGCCTTTGTAGCTTTGGTTTTGGCATTAAAAAAACAAAAAGAAAATAATAATTTTCCAAATATTGCTTTTCCAATTAAAAATTTTGTTAGTGCAATTTCGGTAGGTGTTTTAAAAGAAAAAATACTAGTTGATCTTGATTACATAGAGGACTCTAGTGCAGGTGCCGATGTAAATTTAGTTTTAGCTAGTAATGATAAAATTGTTGAGATACAGGGAACCGCAGAGCAAGAGTTATTTTCAGCTTCTCAATTAAATGAGATTTTAAGTGCAGCTCAAGCTACAGCAGAAGATATTTTCAAAATTCAAGAGCAGGCTTGTGGAAGTCTTAAGTGGAATTAAAGTATATTAATGTTTTATATTGCTACTTCAAATTCTGGCAAGCTTAGAGAGCTAGAGTTTTTTGTTAAAAAATTCTTTAATATTGGCTGCCAGGTTTCATCTCAAGTTGCAGAAAATGTAATTGAAAATGGAGCAACTTTTACTGAAAACTCTTACATTAAGGCAAATGCACTTGCTCAAAAGCTAAGAGATCAGGAATTTGATAAAGATTATTTCATTTTAGCAGATGACTCTGGAATTAGTGTTGACGCCCTTGATGGAGAGCCAGGAATCAATTCGGCAAGATATTCAGGAATTCATGGAGATGCACAAGCTAATATTAAAAAGCTTATTAAAAATATTAAAAACATTAAACTGCTTAAAGATAGAACTGCTCATTATACATGTGCTCTTTGTTTAATTGTTAAGCTACAAAAGCAGACATTTGTTTTTGAATCCTTAGGAATTTTAAATGGCTATATTGGCTTTGAGGTAGTTGGGGAGTCTGGATTTGGTTATGATCCAATTTTTCATAAAAATTTAAATTCTCCCTCTTATGGTCAATTAAACTTTGAGGAAAAATCTATAGATTGCCACCGTAGTAATTCCTTTCAAAAATTAACTGAAGAGCTTGCTAAGCATTCTTACTTAAAAGATTTATTACTTTAATATTTTATTGATCATTTGAATGAGCAATATTCATGCCAGCGGCAAATGCTGAAGACCATGCCCACTGAAAGTTGAATCCACCTAGCCATCCTGTTACATCTACCACTTCTCCAATAAAATAAAGGCCTTTGCAAAGTTTAGATTCCATTGTTTTAGATGACAATTCTTTTGTGGAGACACCTCCACGTGTGACTTCTGCTTTGTTGTAACCAATCGTTGAATGTGGAAAAATTTCCCATCGATGAAATAACTTATCAATTTTTATAATTTCTTTGATACTCATTTCTTGTGGAGATTTGTTTTCTATAGAATAATAATTTAAAAAACATTCTATAAATTTATTAGGTAAGTGAGGTGTGAGAATTTTTTTAATTCTTACTGGTTTAGAGCCTTGTTTAATTTGTTTAATAGCTTCAAATAAATTAATTGAAGGAAGTAAATTTATATAGATACTCTCATTAACTTTCCAGTGTAGCGAAGCTTGTAATGAAACAGGTCCACTGAGTCCTTTATGGGTAAAGAGAATACTTTCTTTAAAGCTCATTTGATCTTGAGTTGTTATAGTGCACTCAAAAGAATTACCAGCAAGGTCTTTAAAAAAATCAAGTTCTTTGTCTAGCCTAAATCCGTCTAAGGCGGGAAATAATTTAGTTACTTTATGGCCAAATTGTTTAGCTATCTTGTAGCCAAAATCACTTGCGCCAATCTTGGGAATTGAAAGTCCGCCACTAGCTATCACAAGATTAGAGCATGTAAAGGTTTCTTTATTAGTCTTTACTGTAAATTTATTATCATTTTGAATAACTTCTTTAATAGATACATTACATTTTAAAATAGCATTATTATTTTCACACTCAGTAATTAACAAGTTTAAGATATTTTTAGCTGATTGAGTGCAGAAAAGCTGTCCAAGCTTTTTTTCATAAAATTCAATAGAATGCTTATTTACTAGCTCTATAAAGTCATTAGCAGTATAATTGGCTAAAGCAGATTTTGAGAAGTTAGTGTTTTCAGATACAAAATTTGCATAGCTAGTATTTATGTTGGTAAAGTTACATCTGCCTCCACCAGAGATTAGAATTTTTTTTCCAAATGAATTATTATGCTCTAATAATAGTGTAGAACATTTTTTTTTTGAAGTAGTTGCTGCACACATTAAGCCAGATGCTCCACCGCCAATAATAATTACCTCATAAATATTTGTCATTTAATTAATTAACTTTGCTAACATTTTAGCATAGTTTTTATTCTTGTTGGATACAAAATAGGTGGACATAGCCAAATAAAAATCTGTCTTACCGGCCTAAATACCCATGAAATATCTTGATCTTAAGTGTAGTATTAATATGTATGAACTTATTTTTAATTATAATATTTTTCTTTTCATTAAACGTTAATTCTAGCCTAAATTGGAATAATTATCTTAAAGAGAAAAAAGCCAGTTCTTACTTATATCTAAATATTAATGAAAGTTCTTTAAAAAGCACTGTCCAAAAGCCATCATATAGTGATTTACTTATATATAATAAGCTATTGGATAAAGGAAAATATGGCTGGCAAAAAGATATTGTTTCAGAAGAAAACTGTTTGCCTAGTTTAGATTCAAGCATAGATAATTGTGAAATTTTTTGGGCAATTAAGGATAAACAAAAAGTAAAAGGGTTTAGGAAAATAAAAACTATAAGTGGCTGTGATGGGCAATGTCAGGAAATAATTTTCTATTTAGTGTTTGATACAAATTTTAAATTTTCTAGTATTTTATTAGACCCAAAACTTCCTCTGACAAAAATTGGTCATGTGCCACTAACCAAGAAAGAATTAGATTTTCTTTTAGCTCAAGCAAATAAAATCCCAAGTTTTTTTTCATCTTTACACCATCCTTTACTTAGTACCAATAAAAACCATAGAACTTGGAGTTTTCATTCCCCATACCTTGTTGAAGGTGCTGCTTATACATCTTATCGAATAATTGAAGCTGCATTAAAGACTCAAGCACCTTATAGAAAAAAAAATAATAAAAACAATAAATTAATTAATATTATTAGAGGATTAAATCTTGCATTAAGTAACGATGAACTTGCACCACTTTATTTTCAACTATATGAATTAAGCAAAAGTGATAAAAGTGTAAAAAAAACTTCTTTAACATGGTTTCCTTTGATTTTTTATTGGTTAGTTAAAGATAATAAGTTTAACTCCAAGTATACAGCCCCTTTAAGAAAATTTGCTGAATATAAAGGTTCACATTTAGAGTTAATATGTGAGTTATCTTCTGACCTTAGTAATAATCAATCTAAATATTCTGCAAACGCTTTTAATAAGCTTGTAAGTACATTTCCAAACATAAAAAAAAATTGTCCTAGGTATGAGATGAATAAATACTTAACAAATTATTTTTTATCAAAAAAATCTAAATTAATCGAAATAGATTTACAAAATATTTCCTCTTCTAAAATATTGTTGTTAAAAAAAGCATCAGAGTTTAATAATCATAAAAGCCTTACAAAGCTTATCTCTGATAAGCTGTTAATATCATTTCCTTTATTGGCTAAAAAAAATAATGCTAAAAATTGTAAAAATTTTTCAGATTTTGAAAAAGTTAAGATTAAAGTCAATGAATTAAAGTTGAAAAAATTTATCGGATTTAGTGATAAGATTGTTGTTTTTGTAAATTCATCTTGTTCCAGCTGTATTAGGTTGATGAAAATACTTGATTTTCAATTAGGGGAGTACAAACACCTCTCAAGCATAAAATTTGTTAATTTAAATATAAATAATCCCATTGAAAAAATGTGTACTAAATTTAAAAATTTAAAGTGCAATCAGTTTAAAGATATTCAAATTAGTATTGAAACAAAAAAAAAGCTCAACCTTTTTTCGGTTCCACATATTTCAAAGTTTAAAGATTATAACATTATTATTCCTAAAGTTAGGTTAAACCACAAAGAATACAAATACATTTCCTTCGATGAGATTTTTAAATGTTTGTAAATTTTTCATTTTTTATTTTTATGACGGTGGGTATTTATACTCAAGCATTTAAAGTTCCTGCTATGGGTACTGTTTTTGATTTCAGAATAAACCTTGAAGAGGCAATCGACAAACCTTTGGTTGAAAATGAGCTAAGAAATATTTTGGTTACATATGAAAATACTTTTTCTAAATGGAGCAAAAACTCAGAGGTTTCTAAAGTAGTCAGAAATCACAAATACCCAATCATTATCTCTGATCTACTTGTAGAGTTCTTGATTTTATCAAAAGACTTAAGTCTAAAAACAAATTATGAATTTAATATTTTTCATAAAACTGTTGCTGAGAAAAAATGTAATCCATATGAAACCTTAAAAATCATCAAAAATAAATTATTTTTTAAAAACTGTAATCCTTTAGGGTTTGATTTTGATGGTCTAATTAAAGGATCGGTTTTAGCTGAATTAGGAATTTGGATTTATAAAAATTTAAATCCAAAAAGTTTTTATATTAACGGTGGGGGAGGTAATATAATAAGTTATAATCAGCTTTCAAATATAGTGACTTTTAAGTCTTATTCAAATAAAATCAATAATATTTCTTCAAATTATAATTTAAAAAAATCAACTGAAGTAATTTGCCAAATTAAAATTTTTAAGACAAAAATGTCAAGAAATAGCTGGATAGAGGTATCAACCTGGGCAGATATTTATAGTACCTTATTAGTAATTAAACCAAGAAAAGTAATTAATGCCTTTGGATGTATTCACAAATCCTAGCTTGTCTAGGTCTGAAGAGAACACAATGTTAGCATGTAACCAGCGTTCCAGTGTTTGAGCTTGATAGTAATTATTAGGAGTCTCAAAAGAAAATAATTGTAAGTCTTCTAGTGAAAATTGATATTGTTCTTCAAATTCATAATCATCTTGGTTTTCATTGGTAATTATCTTTTGAATTATTAGCTCTAGTGTTCTTGTGCCAGGAAGTGATTTCCAGAAAAAATTAGTAATAAGTTCGCCTTTGTTTAGGTTTATTTTTATCTTTAATGATTTAGCGTCTATATCAACTCTTTTCATTCGGTTTTTTAAGGATGGGCTTTTATTAATAAATAGTCCTCTTATTAGTGCGCCAGAGTTATCCCAGTTTAATCCTTGGTCAATTGTGCAGTGGCCAACATTGGGAAGGTTTACAAAATTCATATTTTTAATTTTTTTGTTGTATGCTAAAGCTTTTAGAGATTCAGAATGAATTTTTGAGTCTATCAATATGTCACTATTAGAATAGAGTACAGTGGTAGGGCTTATATTCTCATCTATATAATTTGCATAATCATTTGTATTCCAAAAAGATTCCTCGTCTTTAATTTTTACATCCTCAAAAGGTGGCCTGAAATTTTTATCGGTTAAGTTTTGAGAATAGAATTTAATACTGGACTTTGCTGTAAAGTCTAATATTTTTAGTCCTTTAGGCAGGACGTTTTCGAATAAATATCTGTTAATTAGGGTAGGGAACTGACTTTGAAGAAATTTAAAACTACCGCTAAATTTGCTGTTCATAAACATTCTAACTTTGATATTTACAAGCGCTCTATGAAGAGCTGACTTTAAATTAACAGGAGGGCATGCGCTAACTATTGAATCGTATCCAGAAGAATTTGGTAAGTTGTTTTTAGATAGAGTTGAGGCATACAATGCTGCTTGTCCACCAAGGCTATGTCCATAAAGATGAACTTCGCTAATTTTATTTTTTTTCTTAAAGTCTGCAGATTTTAAGATACTAATTAGTTCAAATAAATGATGCCCTTCTTCAAAGCCACCAAAAACCATGGCATTATTTTCCACCTGGAAATCAACTGAAGACATACTGTTTAATACCAGTACATTAAATGGCCCTTCATCAAAAAGGTGCATTAGCGGCAAAACAGCAGATGGTCCTTCAAAGTTAGAGCAGACACCTGGTATAACTACTACAAGTGGATTGTTAAGACTGTTGTTTTTCTTAGCAAAAATGCCACTTAATTTTATGCCAGAATCTAACTCAAAGTTAATTTTATGAATATTTTGACTTTGTTTCCATCGGTAAAAAAGAGCTGCGTCTTTATATAATCCTTTAACTATTTGGAATTTTGATTTTTTTGGAAAGTAATTTTCACAGTATAGTTTAAAATTATCGAAGGATTCAGAAAAATTAACTGAATCAATTAATGAATTTTGCAGATTTATGCTATGGCAATTTTGTTTTTTAAATATTAATGAAGATTTAGGATTTCTTGGATTTAGGTTTGATAGTACTCCAAGAGACTGCAAAGTCCCTTGTTTGTTGTCTTCAATTAATTGGTCTATTTCTTCTTTATTGTTTAATTGTTCAACTACTGGTTTAGGCTCAGAAGGAGGGTTGTATTTAGGGCCACAAGAAATGGTGACTAATAATAAAATATAATAACAAAAATTATTTTTATTATTATAGTAGCTATAAATATTCTTCATGCCTTATCTTATGTTTTAGATTATATTTTTTAACATTAACAGTGTCTACATAAAAAAAAGTTTTAAAAACAGTTAAACACATGAAATTATACAATATATTGTTCCACGCATACATTTTATGCGACGCATAATATGCTGTTTTTACAAGTTTTTCAGAAGGTTAAATTTAGTGATTTTTTTACAAAATCAACAAAGTTTTCATAGGTAGAATTAAAATTAGTGGTTTCAGTATTTATATCAATTAAATTGGTGATTACTTTTGAGTCGTATCCGCATGGTTGAAAATTTTTCCAGTTTTCTAAATTAGTATTTATATTTATAGATAACCCATGATATGAAATCCAGTTTTTGCATGCAACTCCAATGCTAGCGATTTTTTTTTGAGCAACCCAAACACCTGTCTCTTTTGGAATTATGATTGGGGATATTTGATATGTAGATAAAAATTTAATAGTCACTCTTTCTAAAAACCTAATTAAATCTACTATTCCTAGCTTAGTATTTTTTAAATTCAAGATTGGGTAACATACTATTTGTCCAGGTCCGTGATAGGTTGCTAATCCACCTCTTTCTATTTTTTTTGTTACGATGGATGAGTTAATTTGAGTGGGGTTTTTATTAAAATGTCTTCCAAGAGTAATTATTTCATCGCAATATCGGCATATAATGATATGAGAATCTTTATCACCATTGGCTATTTGTTCAATTAATCTTAATTGATAGTTATAGCTTTCTATATATTGCAATTCACCAAGGTCAACTATTTTACAGTTTGTTAGTATAGATTTAATATCAGCATTAGGGCTGAATAAATCAAAATCTTTAGAAGTTTTCCTCACCACTATTGTACTAACTAAATTTTTATTATTAGTATAGGATTGTTTTCATGAGCAATAAATCTTTATTTTTATCCAACGAGTCGCAAATTAAAAGTTCTAATCTTTATAAGTTCTTTGATTTTAATATAGACTTACAAAAACAAGTAAAATTAAATAATTATTCTTATCTTCATGACTGGTCATGTAAGAACAGTGAAATATTCTGGAGTAAGTGTTTAAATAATTTAGATATTTATTTTCAAGGAGACTCAAGCATAGTTATTGAGGATTCTAAACAATGTGATTTTTTTCTAAAAAATTGGTTTCCAAATAGTAAAATAAATTATGCTTTTAATCTTCTTAAAGGCTCAAAAAATTTATCAAAGGCAATTATTGGTTTTGATGAACAACAAAGGTTTATCGAACTATCTGGTAATGAATTATCAAATTGTGTGGCAAATTTCCAAAAAATTCTGATTGAAAATGGTCTTGTGAAAAATGATGTAGTTGCAGGGATCGTTCCTAATTCTCCAGAGGCAATTATTGCAATGCTAGCCGTTACTTCTTTAGGAGCAATTTGGACATCTTGTTCTCCTGATTTTGGCGTTAATGGTATATTAGATAGGTTTACTCAAGTTAACCCTAAGTTTTTAATCTCTTGTGATGGATATAACTATAATGGGAAAACTTATTTTTTAGATGATAAATTATTAAAAATAAAAAATGAAATTAAAAGTTTTAAAGCTGAATTTAAAATACCTTTTCTTTCAAGCAATAGGGAAGAAAGTATATTCTTAAATAAAACTATAAAAAACAAAGTTAATTTTAATTTTGATTTAGCCTTTTCTCATCCTCTTTTTATAATGTACTCCTCTGGAACCACTGGAAAGCCGAAATGTATGGTTCATGGGCATGGCGGTACTTTAGTTCAACATAAAAAAGAACATATGCTTCATGGAAATTTAAAAAAGAATGATTCTTTATTCTATTTTACAACCTGTGGATGGATGATGTGGAATTGGATGGTTTCTGCTCTTGCCTGCGGTGGGTGTGTTTATACATATGAAGGGTCTCCTATTTTTCCTAATAAATTTTATTTATTTGAAGTTCTAGCAAATCAAAAGATTAATTTTTTTGGTACTAGTCCGAAATATCTTTCTCTTTTTTTAAATGAGAAAAAAGAAAAATTCAAAACTATTAACTTTGACAGTCTTCACACTGTATATTCAACTGGAGCCCCATTAGTAGATGATCATTATCAGTTTTTTTATAAATATATTTCTTCTCCCTCTAGTCCAAAGGCTCTTTATTCAATAAGTGGTGGTACGGATATTATAAGTTGTTTTATTCTAGGAAATATTCTTACTCCCATTAATTCTGGCTTTATACAAGGCCCTGGTTTGGGAATGAATGTTAAATGTTATGATGAAAAAAATAACCAGGTGTTTAATAAGCAAGGTGAATTAGTTTGTGTAGATCCATTTGTTTCAATGCCAATTTATTTTTTTGATGATGATAACTATGAAAAATATTCACAGGCTTATTTTACTAATAATAAAAATTTTTGGAGCCATGGTGATTTTATTACTCAAACACCAGACCTACAGGTAATAGTTCATGGACGATCAGATTCTACTTTAAATCCTTCTGGCGTCCGAATTGGAACTGCTGAAATATATCGGACTGTAGAATCTATCCCAGATGTTGTTGATTCTTTAGCTGTAGGATATGATTTTCAGGGTAATGAAGTAATTATCTTATTTATAAAATTGTTAAATAATTTTGTTTTAAATGATGCGCTAATCAAGGTTTTAAAAAACAGCTTAAAAAAAGAAAACTCACCAAGACATATTCCAAGATTAGTTTTACAAGTTACTGATATTCCTTATACAATAAGTGGTAAAAAAGTTGAAAAAGCTGTCAAAAAATTAATTTCTAATCAAAAAATCAAAAATCGATCAGCCCTGCAGAATCCAGAATGTTTGGAGCAATATGAGAATTTTAATATTGAGAAATTATTAATTTCATGAAATATTCACTCTGGTGAAAACAGCTATAAGTATTGGAAATTTCGATGGTGTTCATAGAGGACATCAAGCATTGTGTAAAATGCTAGTAGATTTTAAGGTCCAAAATAACGAAATTAGCTCTACACATATATTAACTTTTGACCCTCATCCTGTTGAATTTTTTACTCAACAAAAACTTCCTAGGTTAAGCTCCAAAGATCAAAAAATTTCTTGGTTAAAATATTTTGGTATTGATAGGGTTGAAGTTCTGCAATTTGACTCTGCACTTTCAAACATGAGTCCCAAAGAGTTTTTCGATAAGGTTATATTGCCTTTAAATCCTGGCTATATAGCACTTGGGAAGGGTTTTAATTTTGGAGTTGATAAAACTGGTAATACCAAAATTATAACTGAATTTTGCAATCTAGCTAATATTAAGATTGAAATTAATTCTGGAGTTAAATGTGATCATCAAATTGTTTCTAGCACCGCGATTAGAGAGTTTTTGTCAGCTGGAAGTATTCATAAAGTAAATAGATTTTTAGGTAGACCTTTTTCTTTTTCAGGGGAAGTAATCCATGGGGATAAAAGAGGTAAAAAAATTGGTTTTCCTACTGCGAATATTCTTCCTATTGATGAGAGAGGGCTAAATAAAATATGTTCTCCTAAAAATGGTGTTTATCTAACTTCGTCCACCTTCGACGGTAGAACTTTTCCCTCTATAACTAATGTAGGGGTGAAGCCAACTTTTAAGTCCAAGAGTGAAATCGTTGTAGAATCTCATTTGTTAAGATTTGATGAAGACCTGTATGGAAAAAATCTAACTGTCGAATTCCATGACAGGTTAAGAGATGAATGTAAATTCTCTTCTGTAGAGCAATTAGTTCAACAAATTCAGATAGATGTGGCTCATGCAATGGAGAAATTAACTTAACATAAGCCTGGTATAGATCTTGCACTACTTATAGTAGGTAGACTTATATGAATTTAAAATTTAACAAAAAGTATTTTAAGTGTTTTTTTAAAGTGCTTTTTTTACAATTAATCCTTGTTTCATGCAGCGATAATCCAAGTGTTTTTACTCCTTCAGGAAAGGATAATTTCACAGCATATAGATATGATGAGTATCAAATGGCTTCAGAAATTCTGGCCGCAGATTATTTAATAGTAATGGATTATAGTAGGTCTTTTTTCTACCAAAAAGAGAGTTTAACTAAACAACTAAATGCTTTCTCGAATTCTTTAAAACAAAAAGATATAGATTATCAAATTGCTGTTGTAAATGGAATGTACCAAACTAATGGAGATCCAAAGTTGGTAGGAAAAAACTCTGTAGGAGGAATTATCAATAAAGATACTGATATAAATAATTTCTTAAGTGCGCAACAATCACTAGTAGGTGGATTAGAGAACTCAAATATGAATGCCATGACTCATGCTGGATTAAACTTTTTATTTAATAAATATCAATATAAGTTAAGGCAAAATGCACAATTAGTAATAGTTTATTTCTCAGATAAAGATATTGATTGGGCCTTAGCAAGTAATGCCACATACGTTAATGAATATAGAAAATATAAGACAAACCCTTCATATATAACATCAAGAGCTTTTCTAACAAAGGTTTATGCTTCAAGTGGAAGTTATTGCCCAGAAATTTTTTATACAAATTCTCCAGGGACAAAATTATCCCAATTTTCAAACCAATTAGATTCACTAGGAAAAGGAACCAACTGCTTAAATCAAACAGATTTATCAATTTGGGACCATTTGGCCAGAGACATTCGAAGGCCAACTCTTAGGTATAAATTGCGAAATAATGTTTCTTCTAATGGTATTAATGTTTACATTAATAATGTTTTAACTACCAGCGGTTGGAGCTATTCTGTTGCCACTAACGAATTAATATTTGATTCTGTAGCTACGGCGCCAAACTCTAGCGATAAATTAAAGATTGTTTATGATCCAGCATTTAAACTTTTTGGTGTTCCATCGTCTGCATCTAAAATAAAAGTGCTAGTTAACAATGTTGAGGTTCCACAAGGAACGTCAAATGGTTGGGTATTTGATTCAGCCACTAACTTAATAAAATTTAATGGCCAGGCAATTCCTAGTCATAATGACCAAGTGGAGATATCTTATGAATAATTTTAAAATACTTTTAGCCAATTATAGTTCATCACTTTTAGGTTGGTCTACTTTAGCGCTTGTTTTAATTTTGTCCTTTATCTTTCATAAGGATATTTCTGTAAACCAATTTAGCCGAGATTCTTTGGTAGGAGCTAGAGTAATAAACTCTTCTGTTGATAAGAGCTCATTTAATCAAATACAAAATTTAAAAGATTTAATTAGTAAAAAAACTAAACACTAGAAAGGACAATTTTTGCAAATATCATACTTTGAGCAATAAAAACAGCTATTTAACCAGTTTATAGGTTGGCATATTTATTGCATTTATAAGGTAGAAGTAAAAAGGAAATAAAAAATGAAAAAAATTAACAAATTTAACTTAATAACTTTAATGCTAACTTTAGGGTTTTGTATTGGATTAGGATTTTATTCTAACTCTGATTTAAAATCTAGAGATATTGCTAGTAACATTGATCCAATAATGTTTAAGCTTTCAATAAAAGAAATGCATTTACCAGAAGATACAAAGCAAGATCTTAAAATTGAAAATAGCTTTTTAAAAGTAGTTTTTAATAATAGTAAAGAAATTGTATTAAATCAGAATGATAAGATTTCACTAGAAAAAGGCGAAACTAAAGCGCTTAATCTTGAGGTATTATTTGATGAGAATATGATTCATGAGCAAAGATTAGATTTTAAAATTGAATTAGTCCAAGAAAGATTTCTTGGAGGAAAGCTAGACTTCTTATTTGGAAGCAAGGTATTGGTAAGATGTTCTGCGAGTTCTTCAAAAATTAGAGAAATCAGTAGAGATTATGAGTGTAGATTACCTAAGGAAGAAAAAGTGTTTTTGGCTTACAGAATAGAAAAGGCTAAAAAAGCTACTATGCCTTTGGTAGGTAATTATAAAAAATAATTAATATTACCAGCATAAAGCTTAATATTTAAAAAAGGAGAAGCGGCTCAGAAAATGAGCCGCTTCTCCTTTTTTTTATTTATTTATGATAAGAAGAATTATTAATTATAGTGGTTGCTCTATAGAGTTGCTCGACTGTTATTAGGCAGGCTAGCTCATGGGGAAAGGTTAACTCACTAAGCTTCCAAGTAATAGCATGATTTGGTTTTTTGTAATCACTCCATCCATTTGGGCCACCAATAAGAACATCACATTCAGAAGATGTATAGTGATCTGCTATTTTATTGGCCAATACATTTGAACAAAATATTTTTGTATTATTACCAATATCACAGAAAAAAGTTAGATTTCTAGAGTTAGCTTTAAAGCTTGAAAATTTATGTATTGAAATAACGTACGGGTGAGGTATTCTTTTAGCGAATTCCTGAATGAGAATGTAGTATTCCTTATGCTTAAAAGCGTTTTTTTTATTGTTTTTAAACCTTGGCCAATTAAGATATATTTTAAAATTCATTTATAATCTTTTCACAAGTTGTTAATAGCCAGTTTGGATCATCTAATATAATATCATGACCGCTCTTGTGATTGATAAAAAGTGGCGCTTGAAAATGATTTGCTAAATGTTTACTGCAGCTTTGGTCTGTAAAGTTATCTTGTTTAGATACAATGATATATGGTTTTGTATGTTTCCCAAGTTTTTCTGGAGCCTTATATTTTGTGGCAGCAATTAATTGTTTTATTGCGTTTAAAGGACTGCTTTTTTGCTCTGTGCTTAAATTTACAAATTTGTTTTTTAATAAATTATTTTGCTTGTTTATTTTTGTTGTTAGATCATAGAGTTTTTCTTCTCTTTGATCGCTTTTTTTTAGCGGAAAGCTCGCACATAATAAGCAAGCTTCAGGCTTAAGTCTTTTATGCCATTTAGTATGTCGTGAGCTTGTATTAATTAGGATTAAGTTTTTTACTATAATTTTTTTGGACCTTGCTATTTCCATAGCTACCATCGCTCCAAAAGAAAATGCAATTATATTAATTGGAGATCCTTCAGCTTTACTTTTTATGGATTTTTTAACTAATTGAGCATTTTTTTCTACATTGGTAGGGGTTCTTATGCTTTCATAAGTACCAAATCCAGGTAGATCTTCATTGATTATTTCTACATTAAATTTCTTCTTGAATTTTTCAGGGAAATCTAGCCAATATCTTTTGTCCCTAGATAATCCACTTAGAAAGAGCCATTTATTTTTGTTCATAATAAATTTTTAATAAAAGAATAAAAAAAACCCCACATACACCTATGAAGGCATATGTGGGGTTGAAATTTAAAAAATATTATTTTTTATTTTTTCTTTCTTCTAACTACTCTTTTTTTAGTGGTTTTTCTTTTAGTAGCTTTTCTCTTAGCTGGCTTTCTCTTAGTGGTTTTCTTTTTAGTTACTTTTCTTTTTGTAGTTTTTTTCTTTTTAGTAGTTTTTCTCTTAGCTGGCTTTTTCTTAGTAGTTTTTTTCTTCTTAGTAGTTTTTCTCTTAGCTGGCTTTCTCTTAGTAGTTTTTCTCTTAGTAGTTTTTCTCTTAGTAGTTTTTCTCTTAGTAGTTTTTCTCTTAGTAGTTTTTCTCTTGGCCACTTTTCTTTTAGTAGATTTTTTCTTAGCTACTTTTCTTTTAGTAGTTTTTTTCTTAGCTACTTTTCTTTTAGTAGTTTTTTTCTTAGCCACTTTTCTTTTAGTGGTTTTTCTTTTAGCTACTTTCCTTTTAGTTGTTCTTTTTTTAGTTACCATACCTGACATATGCCTCCTGTTTAATTTTTTTGGGATAATCCCTATACTACTAACTTTACGTGTCATTTTTGTTAATCGCAATAATTCCAACAACTTTTTTTCGCCGTGGTGCAGAAAAAATATATTAGTAAAAATAATAATTTTTTACTAGCTGACTTTGTTTTTTTTTAATTTGTTTTTATTTTTATTAATTGCACTTGATGTAAATATTGTAAAGATTAAAAGATATACTGTTAAAGTTATGCGAAATTCTTTTAGAACACATTTATGCCAAGATATTGATGAATCATTATTAAAACAAAAAATTATATTATGTGGTTGGGTACACAGATTTAGAGACCATGGTGGAATTTTATTTGTTGATTTAAGGGACTATAGTGGTTTTTGCCAAGTAGTACTTCCTGAAGAATTAGTACAAAGAGTTGATATTAAAAATGAATTTGTCGTAAAAATATCTGGAACATTACAGAAAAGACCAGATGAAATGATTAATACAGAAAATAATAATGGTGCTTATGAACTTCATTGCGATAATTTAATTGTTATTTCACACTCAAAAACACTTCCTTTTTCAATAAATAATGATGAGCGAACAAAAGTAAACGAAGAAACTAGACTTAAATTTAGATATTTAGATTTAAGAAGAAATGATCTTAAAGAGAATTTGATTTTAAGATCAAAAATTTCTCAAGAAGTTAGAAAGTTTTTGTTTGAAAATTCATTTAATGAAATTGAAACGCCAATACTTTACAAAAGTACTCCTGAAGGAGCAAGAGATTATTTAGTGCCATCTAGAGTAAACTCTGGTAGTTTTTATGCGCTTCCACAGTCTCCGCAAACATTAAAACAATTATTAATGATCTCTGGTTTTGAAAAATATTTTCAAATTGCTAGGTGTTTTAGAGATGAAGATTTAAGAGCTGATAGACAGCCTGAGTTTACTCAGATTGATATTGAACAAAGTTTTTGCGATTCAGAGCAAATTTTAGACCTAACTGAGAATATGATTAAGAAAATTTGGAAAAACTGCTTGAAACAAGATTTAAATTTTAGTTTCCCCAGGATTTCCTATAAAGAGGCTATGGAATCATATGGTTCTGATAAACCTGATCTAAGGTATGATCTTAAAATTCATAATGTAAATGAAATTTTTAAAAATTGTGAGTTTAAAGTTTTTCAAAAAATTATTGAATGTAAAAACGGTAATGTTTTGGCTATTCCTGTAAGAAATTCTGAGATTAAAAATTATGGCAATTTGAATATTTCTTGGACCAGAAAATTTTTGGATTCGGTGGCTGATATTGTCAAGCCATTTGGACTTAACGGTGCTGCATGGGTAAAGCTTTCCGAAGATAATTCTTGGCAATCTCCTATAGCTAAGTTTATTTCGGACCAAGAAAAAGAAACTATAAATAATTCATTTGATTTACAGGTTGGAGATTATGTATTCTTTTTGGCTCACAACGATGAAAGTATTTTTGATGCCGCTGGATCATTACGTACATATATTGCTAGTAATTTAGGAATATATGAAACTGAAGAAATTAAAAATGCATGGAACTTTTTGTGGGTAACAAATTTTCCATTATTTGAATTTGATTCCCAGAAAAATAGACTATTTGCAAAACACCATCCGTTTACTAGATGTTTGGCTGAAGATATAAGCTTAGTTCAATCTGGAAAGATTGAGGATGCAATATTAGCTAGAGCCGAAGCTTACGATTTAGTTTTAAATGGTTTTGAGTTAGGTGGCGGATCATTAAGAATTTATGATCAGTCAGAGCAAAGCTCTATGTTTAAAAACCTAGGGTTTAATGATCAGCAAATTAGTGATCAATTCGGCTTTTTCATTGATGCTCTTAAATATGGAACTCCTCCACATGGCGGAATTGCTTTAGGTCTTGATAGAATTACTATGCTTGCTACTAAAAGCAGTTCACTTAGAGATGTTATTGCCTTTCCTAAGACAGCTAGAGCTCAATGCTTAATGAGTTCTTGTCCATCAAGTGTAGCTCCAGAGCAAATGGCTGAGTTAAAGATAAGCGTAGTGAAGAAATAATTATTTTTTTAAAAATAATCTTTCATTAGTTTGTGTAGACAATGTTATATTGAAGTTATTGAATTTTTTAGAAAAAACTATCAGGTAGTTATTAACCGTAGAAGTCTTTGAGAGAAAAAAAAGTGAAAGCAACAATAGTAATAATACTAAATCAATTGAATGTTTTTTTAGGTAGTCAGTAGAGGAAAAATTTTTATTAAAGTTATTGGTTAGATATGTAGATGCAATTTTAAAATTTTGCTTTTCTATTGGCTCAAAGTCTATCTTGTTTATTAGTTCTAAAGCGAGATTTAATCGATGATTACAGTACTTACATTTTTTGATGTGAGTTTTTATAAATAGTTCAATAGAGCTTGAATTATTATCAAATAAAATATCAGCAATTATTAAATCAAATAAAAAACATTTTTTAGATTTTGAACCATGACACTTAAGTTCGGGGGAAATTTTATGTAAAATTCTCATTAAAGAATAAGAGATGGTTTTTGGAGGTTTACTTAAAATAGAGCTTACATTTTTAATGCTCCATTTTTTATTTATCAATAAAAATAGTAAATATATTTCTTTAGTATTTAAGCTTGAGTCGTTATCATAAATTTTTAAGTTAAAAGATCTAAGAGACTCGATTAACTGTAAGCTATTATTTAAACTTTTATTGTCTATATTTTTATTTTTAAAAAAGGTCTGTGTTATTGTTCTTTGTAACTTTTCATTCTGTGTTTTTGAGAGTTGTTTTTTATTTATGGTCAAGTCTAGTAGGCCGTCAATTGAGTCAGAGAATTCCTGAATATTAATGTCCATATTAAGATTTTAGCAAACTTTAATTTTTAGAACTATAAAAATACCTAAATAATAAAAATAAATTCAAAGTTACTTTTTTAGATAAAAAAATGTGTCATCAATTGAGAAAATTGATTTAAACAAATATACTTTAATCAGAGCCCGTTAGATCAAGTTTTTTTTGGTTTTTTTTATCTTGTTCAAAAATTTCTAACCTATGTACTTTAACGCTTTTAGGAGCTTTTATCCCAATTCTAACTTGTTTACCTTTAACTTGAACAATTGTAATTTGTATATCATCACCAATTACTATGGTTTCTCCAGATTTTCTTGTTAATACCAACACGTTTATTCCTCCTGAATTTTATTTAGTTATTTCGGATGGTATTAGATAAAAGTTTAGATAGATATTAAAAATATTTTTGTTAAATTAGTCTAATTTACTATAGCTAGGCCATTTTGTTGGCATATTACTAACATTTGATGTAGAATTCACATGTATGAATTTGGATATTTCTGGAAAAAATGCTCTTATATTAGGATGTTCAAGCGGTTTTGGAGCTGCAACATGTTTAGAATTAGCCAAGCAAGGGGTAAATATTTATGGAGTTCATTTAGACAGAAAATCTACTATGGACTCAGTTAATTCTTTAGTTGATGAGTTAACTAAAACTGGTGTAAACGTTGAATTTTTTAACTTAAACGCAGCAGATTTAACAAAGATAGAGCAAGTTTGTGAAGGTTTAAAAAAAGCTGAATCTAGCATTGATTTTTTAATGCATAGCTTAGCTTTTGGATCTTTAAAAACTTTTACTGGTGAGTCAAGAATTACCAAGTCTCAACTAGATATGACTGTGGATGTAATGGCTAACTCTTTAGTTTATTGGGTACAAAAATTAATTGAGTTGGAAATTTTTAATAATTGCGGAAGAATTTTTGCAATGACCTCAATTGGATCTTCCAGAATTTGGAAAAGCTATGGAGCTGTTAGTGCTGCCAAGTCAGCATTAGAATCTCATTGTAGACAATTAGCAGTTGAGCTTGCAGATAAAGGTATAACTTCTAACTCAATTTTAGCAGGTGTTACCGATACGGCAGCCTTAAAAAAAATTCCTGGTAGCGAAAAAATGGTTGAATGGGCTAAGTCTACTAATCCTTATAAGAGACTAACTGTTACAAGTGATGTAGCAAAAACAATTTGTGGTTTATGTAGCAGTCATTTTAATTTTGTAACTGGAAATGTGATTTATGTTGATGGTGGAGAAGCAATAGTTGGCTAAGTTAAAGACTCTTAATGAGATTTATAAAAGTTACTCGTTATTAGATCTTGAAAAAGCATATGATAAAATCAACGAATTTTTAAGCAGTAAATATTCATTTAAGCTACCGCTTTATTCCTCTTTAGATATAAGGCATTCAAAAAATAAAATTTCTTGTGTAGATGTAAATTTATTTTCAGCTGGTTTTTGCCATTTGTCGAATCAAGATCAAGAGTTATGTGTAGAGAATTTTAGAAAATATTTTAAAAATAAAAATAATGATGCTGAATTTATCGCGCTAATCCCAGAGGCCCACACTAGGAATTTTGGATATTTGGATAATCTTTTAGCATTGCAGGAGATAATTAAAAAATCTTTTAACAAGGAAGTTAAAATTTTATGGCCTCTTGAAGAATTACCAAAGCCATGGGATTTAAAGTTTAAGGACAAGATTGTTACATTCCATCCTTGGAGTGAAATTGATAAAACAAATTTTATTATTTCTAATAATGATTTTTCTTCTAATAAAGTTGTCACTAAGTTAGTAGGGAAGGATTGTATTCCAAGTACAATCCTTGGTTGGCATAATAGAACCAAATCAAAGCATTTTAAACTAGCTAAAGAAATATTTGACTCTTTAGAGCTAGACTTACAAATTTCTTTCTTAAAAAACTTGTATGCAAACTTTGAAACAATTGATAATTACTCGAAAAATGATGATTTTTTTAATATTTTAAAAAACAAAATTGTTAAGTTAATGGAGAAAAGTGAAGAGTTTGAAGGAGTTTTTGTAAAAGATTCTCAAGGAACATACGGTAGAGGGGTGTTTTCTATTAAAAACTTAGAAGATCTTGAGTCTTTAAAAAGTAAAGTCATTAAAGATTTTGCTAAAAACAAAACAGAGCATGGTGTTCAATCAGTATTTATTCAAGAGTCAGTACCTACAGAATTTTTTTATAAAAACCTTCCTGTTGAGCATGTAAGCTACTGGGTAAATGGTTCCATGCTTGAGGGCTTTTACAGGTCTGGCTCCTCTAAAAGTAGCAACATTACTAATTTAAATGAGCCAGGAAGCCACTATATTGACTGTGACAGCGTCTATTCTGATATGAGCGATGATTATGTCAGAAAAACTAAAACAATATACAAAATTGTAGGTCTTGTGCATATGTATGCATGCGGGAGAGAATTAAATATGTATGAACAAAGCTTCTCCGAACTCAAATAAAAAATTTAAACGAAAAATTTTACTAGTAGATAGAGATTTTCAATATAAATATACAATAAATGCTTGCCTGTTTGTGGGAGCATTATTGTTATTTTTTGGTGGGATGATCTTATTTTTTCATAAATATAATTATCAAATGTTGATTGATGAATCCATAGTAAGGTTACCAGAGATAAAATCTACCTTAGTAAAAGAGTTTAATTTTATTACTTTTTTAATGTTGGGCTTTTTGATTTTGGCTGAAATCTTAATTTTTTGTTTCGGTATATATTTTTCTCATAGAATTGCCGGTCCAGTTTTTGCCTTGAAAAGAGAATTAATCAAGTTTGCCAAAGGTGAAAGTGGCGTAAGACTTAACTTGAGAAGAAAAGATGAGCTTCACTCTCTAAAGAATATTTTTAATCTTGCAATGGAAAGAAACGATCAAAGATATATTGAGGTAAAAAGAGTTTTAACTCAAACTGCTCAAGAATTAGACGAGCATAGTCCTCAAAAGAAAAAAATATTGTCATTAGTGAATAAACTTTAGTTTGGTTTCTTACTTTATAGATGTAATAATTTATATTTTATAAATAAAAAAAAGCCCAAAGACTCAAGTTAAGTATGAGTCTTTGGGCTTTTTTATTAAATATTTTTTAGTATTGAAAGATTATAATCTTCCTTCAACGGCTTCAATTAATTTATCAATGTTGCTTAGTTGACTGGAAAGATTTTTAAGTTGATTTTGAGCTGCTTGAAGTGCTTCTTGGCTGGCAGCAGGATCTTTGGCTTTATCATCAATAGCTTTTTTAAGGTCGTCAGCAGCTTTTTGTGTTAGCTGAAAAGTTCCTCTTAAGTTATTTCTATCTGGGATATAAGCTTTTTCTAAGCTTGCTCTAGCTCTCGCTAATACATCAGAGCCTGATTCCATAGATTTGGCTAGGAAGCCAGCAAAGGTTCCTCCACCAATCTGAATAAATTCTCTAAGTGTCTCAACTGGTATAATTGTATTGGATCTTTTTTGTTTCTCAAAAATAATTTGAGTGAGTGTAGAAGAAGTAATGTCTTTCTTTGTTCTGTTATCAATAACAGTAACTTCTTCACCACGAATAATCATATCTGCTATTTCGTCTAAGGTTACGTAACAACTTTGGTATGTGTCGTATAATTTTCTATTTTGATAGCGTTTAATAATTTTTGCTATTTTCCCATCTTTTTTAGACTTTGAAGTTCCAACATTTTTATCAAATGCACCTGCGGTGTTTGTGCTAAATGTGCTGGGAATCGTAGTTTGTGTTACTTCGTTTTTCATGTTTAATCCTTTTAATCTTTCATCCATAATTTTATCTCTTACCCCCTTTTTAACCTCCGCGTCTAGAAGTTTTTGTGCATCCAGCCTAAAAAAATCTAAACTATGTTTATATTAGTTAATGACTAAATAAACTTGTTAAATACCAAATTGTCTCTAAGCGACAATTTGCGTGTTATAATTAATAACACTTAAAGTAAAATCAATAAAAAAGAAATTACTTAAAAACTCTTGTGAGTATAACTTTATTATTTTTTCCTCAATGAATTCAATACTTTAGGCAGTAAAATAAATCCTTCAAAGACAAGGACAACAACAATTGTTACTAAAACATAAGGGTTTTTAAAAAATTCCATATCCTTAGTTATGCATATTGTCATACATTGGCGTTTAGTCAAGTGCAAATTGGTGAGAAAGCAAAAAAGCTAGCTAATCTAAATTTTTTATCTTCTGACTTTGCCAAATTTAAATTTTAGGCCAGCAACAAAGTCATATGAGTAATCAGAATAATTAGAGTCAATTTCAAACAATTCTAGTTCAAATTCTTTTGTAGTGCTTAAGCCTTCAAGTCTAGAGAAACTACTGCTTGCTTCAGCAAATAAGTAAACACTGTCTTCAAAAAGGCTTGTTTGATATTCTGCCTCAAGATTCATAGATGTATTAAGGCCAGGTTCTAAGTCAAATTGCGAAACACTGTCTCTAAGGGGATGAGTGTCCAGCAATTCCACATCTGAAATACCAAATCCTGCTTCAGTAGAGAATTTTAATCTATTGTTCATCTGAAAAATAAACCCCACTAGAAAGCTTAATTCTTTTTTATTTACATCAAGAGTAGTTCGAGAATTATTTTGATCACCATTTGTGGTAGAACCAATTCTTTGATTTGGGGTATTTTCATCAAGTATTAATTTGCCATCGGTTAAAAACCTTGAAGATTCATCAGCTTTGGAAAGCTTAAATCCTATGTATGGATCTAATCCAGAGTTTATGTCTAGCATGTAAATATATTGGCCACTAGCTTCAGAATACTTATAGTCACTTTTTGATTTTTCATATTTATTTCTAGATCCTAGGTCGTAAAAATTTAAACTTTTATTAGACTCAGATGAATTTAACCTAAAAGAATAGTCTTCATTGGTGGCATCTCCACTTGCAGAGAGTGACGACTTTAGATTTAAAGAAATTTTATGTCTTTCTCCAGTTGGTAACCATTCAAAAGTAATATCATAGATGATAGAATTTCTATCATATGTTAGCCTGCTAAGAGTACCATCATAAAACTTGTCTACTGATTTACTGCCCATTCTGGTTTGATCAATAATTTTAACATTTTTACCAATGTCATATCCAAAATTTCCGCCCCGATATCCAATATTTGAATTAATTGAAAACTTTTTTGGTTTAAGGTCATAAGAGCTTAATTTTAATTTATATTCCTCTTCATATTTGTTATTTATGTTTTCTTGAGAGTTAACAGAAAAAGGAAATATGATTAGAAAAAATCCAGTAATTAATAACGAGAACTTTAATTTAATTATTTTCATACACACCTTCTATGATATTTCACTTTTTAGGTAAAGAAATTAAAGTGCTACTAGCCCTGTTAATTGCGTACAGCCAAAAAAATTATTCTTTGTGGAGTATTAAAAGTAGATATATTTTAGAAAAGAAGAGATACCGAAGTATTTCAGAACAGGATATACGAGCAGAAGAGTGGAAGATTATAATTCAAAAAAGACAAAGCTTTTAAAAAGGCAGGCTTATGGTTATAAGAGCTTTGAGGGCTTTCGATTGAGAGTTCTCAAAGCTTGTTCTTAAAAAAGTGGAAACTGCGTTTACCCACCATCAAGTGTGGAGAGCCGGTAATGTCGGACCTATGGAAAATGGTTGGCGTGGAGGGATTCGAACCCCCGAATGGCAGAATCAAAATCTGCTGACTTACCGCTTGTCGACACGCCAATAAAATATCTTTAGTTTATATTACATTTTATTACTAAAAAATAATATGTGTTTAATCAAGCTTTACAGATTAATTTGCTTGAATATTTTCTGAATTATATTTATCAAATACAGCTTTCTCTAACTGTTTACGCGTTTCGGCATTTATAGGATGGGCAAGGTCTTGAAAAGTGCCATCCTTTTTCTTTTTTGCTGGCATTGCCATAAACAAGCCATTGGTTCCAGAAATAATTTTTATGTCTCTAATAACAAAACAATTATCAAGGGTTACCATAACAAAGGCCTTAAGTTTGTCTTCGTTAATAGGTGTAATTTTAACATCAGTTATATTCATGATTATTGCTCCAAAATTTGAGTATACGTATTATTATTAGAAATAAACTAAGAATTCAATAGTGGGTTAAATTAAAGTTTAAATATTAGCTTTTCTGTTTATTATTATAGCTTTTCTTACTAAATAAAATCTGTGAAATTATTATTACTCGCATTTAAATTTATTGCACTGTTTGGTTGCTCAAGTTATATTTTTAGTGCACAAAAATTAGTTATAATGTCCTATAATGTTGAAAATTTATTCGACAATATTGATGAACCCAAGAAAAATGATGAAACCTATTTGCCGCTAAGCCAAAAGTTAAATCGTAGTCATATGAATAAATGTTTAAAGTTGCCAAATAATACTTGGAAATATCAATGCTTATATTTGAACTGGGATAGTAAAACTTTAAAATCCAAGCTCAAAAACCTAGCTGCAGTTATTAATCAATCTAATAATGGATTGGGGCCAGATATATTAGTACTACAAGAAATAGAAAATAAAAATATTTTGTTAAAGTTAAAAGCTCTTTTAAAATATAAAGTACCATATGTTTCATTTGTTGAGGGAAGAGACTCCAGGGGAATAGATATTGCCATGCTGTCAAAGCTGCCAATAGTTGGTAAACCTAAATTAGTAAAAATTCCTTTTACCAAAAAGCAAAAATTTAAAACTTACCGAGATATTTTACAAACAGATTTTAATATTGGTAACAAAGAATTTATTAGAGTTTGGGGAGTGCATTTTCCATCCCCATATCATAGCTATAAATTAAGAGTTCAAGCTTTAAGTTTTATCCAGCAGCTTAAACAAAAGCTTCCAGCAAATTACTTTGGTGTTGTGTCTGGTGATATGAATATTACTAGCCGAGAGGATAAAAAACGTAAAATGTTTGCTAATATTGTTAATGACTGGGTAATTGCTCACAAGCAATATGGGAAAAATTATCAAGGTACCCATAACTACAAAGGTAAGGGTTGGTCTTTTTTAGACGTAATGCTAATAGATAAAAAATTCTTTAAGAAAAACTGGAAAGTGCCATCTGGTGGTTATGAAGTTTTTAGTAGCAACTTACAGCAAAAGAATAAAAAGGGGCATCCTTTGCGTTTTGATCCTGTGCTTGGCAGTGGAGTGTCTGATCATTTTCCTACATTAATAAGCTTAGTTAGAGATTAAGTTTATTAATGTAGGAAGTGTAATGTTTAAATAAGGACTATGGTTTCGGATCGTAGATATCTTTAATGTCGTGTCTTTCAAAATAAATACATACTTGATCAGGTTGTCCGTGACGAAAGTTTAACTGAAAAGAAACAAGAAGTTTTTTATTGTCTACACTTTTGGCTTCTTTAAATAAAGTTATTGTATTTCTTGCTGTGTATTGAGTAATTATATTTTCGGTAGTTCTGTTGGAAAGAGCTATGTCACCATATTTATTTCTAAATTCCTTCGGGTAAGGGGAATCATCAATTACACCTGCAAAAGGTTGTTTAACAGTAGAGTCAATTAACACTTTTGTTGTATCTTTTATATTTGGAAGAAAGCTTGAGCGTTTTGGCAATTTGGTTAACCAGTTATCATAGAATGTAGGGTCTGTGTTAGATGTTGAATATTTAAAAGATACTTTGAATGTCTCTCCAAAAACTGGATCATGATCTTTAGTTTTTTGAATTAATAATGCAGAGCCTTTAATATATTGAGGTGAAGTAACGTATATACATCTTCCAACATACAATCCTTCTTTTATATCTTCTTTAGTTATAACTTCTCCGTCAATAAACATTTTAACTCCAGTGTCAAAAGGTGTTAGCTCTTGCTCAGAAAAAGAGAAAAATGAAATAAAAAATGTAATAATAAGTTGTGTTTTAAAAAGATAAATTTTCATATTTTTCACTATAGTCATAGAATGTATAATTTGTAAACTCTGTCTATAGTTGGGTATATTCGTGAAAACCTTTTTTAGAGCCAACCCTTCAAAATTTTTATATAATTTTATTATAAACTTTTGTGTATTGTTCAATTATTTTGTTAGGCCTAAATTTTAATGAATGGGTTTTTGCTTGGTTAATTAATTCAGTATGGTTGCTAACTAATGTTTGGTGAATTTTATCGGCAATATTAACTGGGTTATTGGGATTAACTCTTATAGCAAAGTCATTGGCAGCTTGATTGAAAAAATCTCCTTCGGAGCAAACAACTGGAGTGCCACAAGCCATGGCTTCTACAACAGGCATGCCAAAACCTTCAAAAATTGAGGGCATGCAAAATAAACTGGCTTGGGAATATATACTAGGAAAAAGTTTAGATTCAACATGTCCAGTAAAAATTACACTATCGATTAGTTTTAATTCTTTAACTAAGTTTTTAAGTTTTGATAATTGATTGCCACTGCCGCAGATAACAAGTTGATATGATTTTTTAATATTGGAGGGTAATAAATTATAAGCCTTAATGAGGTTTTTATGATTCTTTCTTATGTTTAATGCGCCAACTGATAAAATAAACTTTTTGGTAATATTGAATTTTTTTATTAAATTAATTGGTTCATGGTTTGCAAAGAAAATATTATTAATTGGAACAGGAATTACAGATATTTTTTCTTCAGGAATATTCCAGTGTGAAATAATATCTAATTTGGTTTGCTGATTTATAGAAATTATATGGTCGGCTATTTTTGCGCTTTTAGGGTACTTTAATTTAAAACCTAGTCTGGTTATAGGATCAAACTGTTGAGGGATTCTTAAGTAAATTAAATCATGAATAGTTAACACGGTTTTACAGTTTAAATTTTGGATCCCAAATGGAAGTTCGTGACTTAGGCCATGATATATTTGTAAATTGTGTTCTTTAATTTGCTTAGTAATTAGAAAGCTTCTCCACAACCATCCAAGGGCTTTATTATTTATGAATTTAGGGCTAATTAGGTTAACATTTTTGGTGAAATAATTTTTAAATTGTTTTTTTATTGTAGGAGAAAATAAAAAAGTTTCTATTTGTTCATAATTGGATATTTCAGCAATAATTGATCTGCTATATTCTCCAAGGCCAGTTGAGTTGTTTAGGGCTCTTTTGCCGTCAAATCCTATTTTCATTAAGTTTCTTTTATAATAATACTAAAATCCATTTTATGCATTCCTGATGGATATAGAGTATAGTAAACGATTTTTGAACCCCAGAAATCAGTTATTATTTTTATTAACTTTTCATTAAATTCAAGTACTCCAATTGAAATGAATAAAATATCATTAGGAATTTTTATTTCTGGAGGATAGATAAAATCTTCTGGAATAGTTTTTTCAAATTGAAAAACATATTTAGCAGGAAGCTGGTTATAAAATTTATTAATTACCCATGGTCCTTTAATCTGATTTGGATTTTTAAAATCAGGTATTAATTCTTGGTAATTTTTAAGTAATTGAGGATTGTTGTCAATTTTACTTAGGTTAATAATTTCGTCATTATTGAGCCAGATAGTTAGATTAATTTCAATAAACCTAACTAATGATTTATTCTTTTTGGATTCAATTACAATTCCAATAGCTTTTTCATTAAGTTTTTGCAGATCATAACCAAGGGAGCATAGAAGGCCTCCAGTCTTAGGAAGAATTATATCTGCATTTGGAATAGCCATGATTTGTTTTTAACAGTGAGTAATAAAATAGAAAAGTAAATTGATTAGTGAATGTAGAAATAATATGATTGGCTATATGGATAAAATACACAACATTATTATTATTGGTTCTGGTCCTGCAGGGTTAACGGCTGCTATTTATGCAGCTAGAGGAGCTTTGAGTCCGCTTGTTATTGAAGGATATGCAGCAGGAGGGCAGTTAATGACTACCACTGAAGTTGAAAATTTTCCTGGATTTGAAAAAGGAATAATGGGTCCAGAGCTTATGAAAGAAATGAGGGCTCAGGCCGAGAGATTTGGCACAGAGTTTATAACTGCAGATGTTACAAAAGTTGATTTATCAGGTTCTACAAAGAAAGTTTGGGTAGGGGAAGAGGAGCATTTAGCAAAAACTGTAATAGTTTCTACTGGGGCTAAAGCAAATTTATTGGGGCTTGAAGGTGAAAAGCGATTAATGGGTAAAGGTGTTAGCACTTGTGCAACTTGTGATGGATTCTTTTTTCAAGATCAAGATATTTGTGTAATTGGCGGCGGCGATAGCGCTATGGAAGAAGCTAGCTTTCTAACTAGGTTTGCTAAAAAAGTATATTTAATTCATAGAAGAGAAGAATTTAAGGCTTCAAAAATAATGTTACAAAAAGCCAAGGAAAATCCAAAGATTGAATTTATTTTAAATACAGTTGTCTCAGATACAATTGGTGAAAAGGAACTTTCAGGGGTGAAGTTAATGAATAAAAAGACAAATAAAGAAAGTGAATTATCACTGACTGGAATGTTTGTAGCAATTGGCCACACTCCAAATACTTCACTTTTTAATGATCAATTAGATTTAAACGACAAAGGATACATGGTTACATCTTCAGAAAAAAGTCATCAAAGTGCAACAAATATTCCTGGTGTTTTTGCTTGTGGAGATGTTCAAGACTCCAGGTATAGGCAAGCAATTACAGCGGCTGGAAGTGGTTGTATGGCTGCTTTAGATGCTGAACATTATTTAGTAGAATTAACTAAATAATATCATTTACGATGTTTTGAACACTTTTTACTTGGTGAATGTGTTGTACGCTTTTACCGGCTTGCCATAGATTATGATAAGATTTTTTATCTTTAGTTTGTTTTTTAAGCTTTAAAAAACTTAGCAATGATAAAATTGTTCTGGCATAGTGTTTTGTTAAGTTGTTAGTAAGGATAAATTTTAAAATACCTGATTCCTTTTTGTTAGCTTTGTTGATGACTGCAACAGGAACACCAGTCATTTTTAAAGTAAGCTGTATATCTTGTTCTTTGGCTGACAAAATAGCTTGTTTGTAGTTTTCATTAGCAGAGCACTCTTTGCTAGCAATGAATCTTGTTCCCATTTGAACCCCGCGATATCCTATTTTTAATGCTTCTTTAAAGGTTTCTTTATTTGATATTCCCCCGGCGCAAATTAATGGTTTATTAAAATTACTTAGTTCATTATACAATTCTTCTTTGGAGTGAGGGCCTGCGTGGCCTCCGGCGCGTGAATTAACACAAATGAATCCATCAACTCCTGCGTTATTGGCTTTTTCAGCGTGTTTAGGAATAGCAATGTCGTGATAAAAGATAGCCCCATATTGCTGGCCTTTTTTTACAAACCACTCTGGGTCACCAAGAGCAGTAACAAAAAATTTAATTCCTAAGTCCAAAGCTTGTTGTAACCAGGTTTTATTAATATCTAAATATTTTTTTGAAGATTGCTCAATTAATAAATTTAAGCCTATCGGCTTATTATTAGTTAGTTTATTTATGTGACTAATTCCATCTTGGAATTTATATCCATTTACATATGTAAGAGCAAGGGGTTGAACAATTGGGAGTATATTAGCGTTGGCAGCTGCTGCTATAAGTTCTGGATTAGAGCATGGGTACATAGCTCCGCAAATTATTGGATTGGCAATTTTAAGTTTATTGAATATTGAATTCATTGTTTTTTTGGTCCTATAAGCCAGTTTGTTGTAACTGAAGCTACAACATCTTTGTTTTTATCAAAAAGCTTAGCAGTTAGTTGGTAATCAGTATGGTTTTTAAAGTTAAGATCATCTTGGCATTCACAAATGGCGGTTATTTCACCTCTGGCTTTTTTTAAAAAATCAATTTTCAAGTTTTTCAAAATAAATCTAGTCTGATTGTTAATTAAGCTAAGTACACATACACCAGTGGCGAATTCGCCAATATTTGCTAGTGCAATTGCATGTAGAGAATTTAAATGATTTCGATGCTTTTTTTTATCTTTTATCTTAATAACTGATTTACCTTTGCTTATTTCAAAGACTTGAGGTGAAACAGATCCAGTATAAGGAATTTTTTTTCCAATAATAAAGCTAAAAATACATTTTCCAAATGGTTTGGCTTTTAAATTATTCCAGTTTTTTAAAATATTTTCAGAATTCATGTTGTTAGGCACCGGCAATTGGAGAAGTGATATTTGTTTGCAAGAATTTTTTATAGGTAGTTAATTGCTCTTCCCATTGGGTGTTAGAAATTTTTAATAAAGACATTATAAGGGTCTTTTTTTGTTGTAAAAAATTTAGACCATTATCTGGTTCCCGATAATAAATTTGAGTTCTTCTAACTAATAAGTCTTCAATGGTTAAAACCATTTGATTTTTAATAATAGATTCAATATCTTTATCGTCCAGACAGGTGGAGTTGCTGGTACCAATTTTAGATTTTTTAGGGTCATAATTATTTACAAAGGGAAGAGGCTTTTTGTCAGTTTGACATTTAGTTATTTGATTCTCAATTTGGATACTTCCCTCTTTAATTTTTTTAGATACTAAATCCACACATTGCTCAGCCATTTCTCTATGAGTAGTTAACTTGCCTCCGGTCATTAAGCATATGTTTGGATCAACCCATTTTAAAAAATGATCTCTAGAAATTGCTGCTTCTGATTTTCCTTCCTCCAGAACCAGTGGCCTTAGTCCTGACCATGTGCTGATAACATCTTTTTTGGTAATATTGGTGTCTGGGAAATATTCATTTGCAGCCTTTAATAGATATTTTATTTCCTCTGAGGTTATTACCACATCGTTTGGAGATTGTTCAGTAAATATATCAGTTGTGCCTATAATGGTACTTTCTTCCCATGGAATAGCAAACATTACTCTTTCATCATCTGGATGAAAAATCACAATTGCATTATTAACTGGTAACTTAGTGTTTGGAACTACAATGTGTGATCCCCTGGTTGGTCTCATGACTTTTCTGTATTTTATACTTTGATCCGCTAAAAACTCATCAGTCCAAGGTCCAGTAGCGGAGATTATTATTTTAGATTTTATATTAAAAGTTTCATTGGTGATTAAATCTTTTAGGGTGATTTCATGTGGTTTATTACTGTTAAGTTTACTTTTTTCAAAATTAATTCTGCTTAAACAAGTAGCTTTATTTTTATGTGCTTCAACAAGGTTTGCTAAAACAAGAGACGCATCATCTGTTATTCCGTCCCAATAAAAAATTGATCCATTTAAATCTTTATCATTTAAGCTTGGTTCAATTTTCTTAGTTTGTTTTTTATTGTATTTTTTGTGCATGGTTGGAGTTCTAAACAAAGCTAGTATGTCATAAAGCCAGAGGCCAAGGTTTAGTTTCCACAAAGGTTGCCTAGATTTTTTATAGGCAGGAAAAATAAAACCAATTGGTTTTACTAAGTGAGGAGCGTTTTTCCATAGCTTGGCTCTTTCTCTAGTGCTTTCAAATACTAGACTAAATTCCAAGTGTTCTAAGTATCTAACTCCTCCATGGACTAATTTAGAAGATCTAGAGCTAGTGCCTGAGGCAAAATCATTTTTTTCAACTAACAAAGTTTTGTAGCCACGTAAGCTAGCGTCTCTGGCAATTGCCGCGCCAGTTATTCCTCCACCAACAATGCAGATATCATAGGTGGTATCAGTTTCGTTTAGTTTTTTTATTTGGTTTTGGCGAAAATCTTTGTCAAAATGAATCACAATAAAATGATAATACTATTTTGATAATTTGTCCTTTTTTTGATTGAATATGAAAATATATGAAAACTTCTTTGTTACTTCCAAAATGGTGTTCAGCAGTTGCAGGTGCAGATTTAGAGAAATTATTAAACTTGTATGATGCAGAGGCTTGTTTAAAGCCTACTCTTTCAAATGAAGTAAGGTTATCTATAGCAGATATTCGTGAGTATTTTATAGGAGGTAGTAAATTTAAGGACAGTGGTTTTTTAAAGCAAGGAATTATTAAAGTAGACTTTAATTGCTTGTCACAATTTGTGAATAATAATTGTTACTTTGAAATGGGAACCTATGATTTTGAAAAACAAAATGGAGAAATAGTCAGAGCTCATTTTAGTTTTTCGTATGTTGTAGATGGCGAAAAACTAAAAATTAAATCTCACCACTCTTCTAGTTTTATCTAGAAATTTAAAAATTTATTTTTCTAGACGATAAGTAATTGTTTTAAACGATCTAGGGATGGTATAACCTGTTTTATCGTCTATTGATGCAGGCCTAGAAACTACAGATTTGATTCTAAAATTAATCATATTTGGATCTGTTTCAAATTTAGTTTTTCCATCTTTTCTTGATCCTTGAAACCCAAGTTTGTCTTCTATAACTAGTGATACTAGTTCAAGTCCGTATTTTTTATAAATATCTATTAGTTCTTTATTACTTATTGCCTTTGAGGTTAAAGTTTTCAAAATTTCATCAATGCTTTCTTTGAGCTCTGTTTTTTCAGTTCTTGTAATAAATGGTTTTTTAATTCCTGGTTTTATATTTTTTCTATAGTAATCATAAAATCTTTCAATGCCAGCTATTTCGGCTTGGTTATTGAATAGTGTTTTTAAATGATCAAGCAAATCTTCATCTGCCGTATTTAATATGAGTGAATTAGTATTAATAGAAAAATTTGTGTTAGTAGTGTGGCTTATATGGGGCTGAGCATCCAAATTTATATTAACAATAAAAAAGAAAAAGACTACTTTAAAAATATTATTCATTTTTATAAGAATACATTTGAATTGGCGCTGAATCAATAATGAAACTTGTTCAAAGTTTTGGTGTGTCTTAAACTTAGATTTAAAAATTTATTTTTTAGATTTAATTTCTTTGTGAATTGTTACTTTTTTTAGAAAAGGATTATACTTTTTTAGCTCTAGTTTAGAGGTTGTATTCCTTTTGTTTTTAGTGGTTGTATAGCGGCTAGGCGACTTTCCTAATCCACGGGCTTCGGAGCATTCTAATGTAACTATTACTCGGTCAGTTTTTCTTGCCATAACATTGGATTTTATAATTCTACATCAGTTCAAAGTCAACTTTGATTTATTCTTAGTTATTAGCTATAATTTGTAAATATGTATAAATGCCTGAAAACTTTGAGTATTTTTGTTGTTCTTAGTTTAAAAGTCGCTTTTTCATTAATGCCAGATCCAAAAACTAGTATTTTTCAAACACCATTTTCTGATGAATCTGTTTTATCTGGTTTTGTTCAGCCAGGATATTTATTTGATAATAGATTAAGCTTGTCTGAATTTACGGTAAATGAAGCTGCGCTTAAATATTCTTTTAAAAAACATTATTTTCATTTTTATGCAGATCTAGCAGTTGGGTATAATCATTATTTAAGAAATTTTGATGGAGAAGTTGCCCTTAGCGCAGATAATTCTGAATACTTTTTTTCACTATCCAAGGAAAGTGGTTTGACTTTAAAAATAGGACGCTTTTCTAGAGAGTGGGGAGTTGATTTTCTTAATGCTTCAGAAAAAACTATGCCATTTTATACCTTGGCCCAGCAGTTAAAAATTTATCCTGATTCAATGTTGGGGTTTTCAATTGGCTCTGAGCTTTATAGAGTTTTAGCTTTTGATTTTGGGGTTAGTCTTCATAGGGGAAAAGAAACATCAGATATTAGTCTAGATAATATAGATTTTTGGTTAAATTTATTTATTCACAACAATGTATTAAAGACGGTGTTAACTAGTTATATTTATAATAATCCTAATTCATCTAATATTGGATACATGGTTAATTTGTCTCTTTCATCTTTACTGAATAAATATTTTTTAAAATCTGAGTTTTTTTTACAGAAAGATTCTGGAGTTGTAGCTTTAGAGCAAGTTGGTGCGTTTTTAGAATTTGGATACTTATTCAGTAAGGCGTCAAAAGACTCTGTGTCTATTAGAGGCGAATATGTTGATGATGTAAACAATGTCTTGCTTCAAAATATGTGGAAGTTGTCAATAGCAGGAAACTTATCTGTGTCAGATAAACTCCGCCTTAGTGCTCAATATAGTTTTACAGACGGCAATCAAGGCTTTCTTGCGAGTAATAGTTTGTTTATTGCTGCGTTGTACAGTTTTTAGTTTGAATAAAAGCTTGAGGAAATTTTTATCAATAGTTTTAATGTAGCCCATGACAAATAAATCCTTAGTAAACAGAATAGACCATTTAGAAGTAACCTGTAAAAATATTAGTGAAATGGAAGGGTTATATAAGCGATTGGGTTTTACCTGTACTCAAGCCAAAGAAACAGAAAATGGCGTTCAAAGAATGTTGGTTCAAGGAAAAACTAAGTTTTTACTATCTAGCTTTAATAATGGTTTTGCAAAAGATTACCAAGATAATCATGGCGATGGCGTTTGTAGAATTTCATTTCATGTAGACGATGTTGAAGCAACTTTAAAAACAGCTTTAGATAGAGGAGCTGAATTAATTGAATCGTATAAAAAAGAATCTGATGATTCAGTAACAATTGAAACTGCGGCTATTAAAGGTTTCGGTGATGTTCGAATGTGTTTTTTTAAAAGGTCCGGAGATGGAGTTGCGGCCTTTGATGTTGATTCTGCTTTTGCTCCAGGCTTTAAGTCTACTGGGCAATCTAAAGATTTAAATTCTAATGGCTTACTTACTATAGATCATCTAACCAATAATGTTGAAAAAGGAAAAATGCAGCACTGGTGTGATTTTTATGAGAAAATATTTGGATTTGAAGAAGTTAGACACTTTAATATTCAAGGTGCTTCTACCGGGCTTTTGTCTAAAGTTATGCAAAGTAAAGATGGTGCAGTAAAAATCCCAATTAATGAACCTAAAGATGATAAGTCTCAAATTCAAGAATATATTGATGAGCACAAAGGGGCTGGAGTTCAGCATATTGCTTTAACAACTGTTGATATAGTTGGGTCTGTTGAAAAGTTAAAGACTAACGATTTTAAGTTTTTAGATGTTCCAGAAACATACTATGAAGATTTACCTTCAAGAATTAATAATATAAACGAACCCTTGAGTGAGTTACAGAGGTTGCAGATTCTAGCAGATGGCGATAACAATTCTTATTTACTTCAAATTTTTACAGAGAATCAAATTGGGCCATTATTCTTCGAAATAATTGAGAGACATGGACACAATGGATTTGGAGAAGGTAATTTTAAAGCATTGTTTGAAGCGATTGAGCGTGATCAAAGAAAACGTGGAGTTTTGTAATTTAATATAGATGAGGTTTATTTATTACAATTTCATATAAGTTATATGGCAGCAGTCCTTTAATGGGATTGTTGGCCGTAAAATTAGCCCAACAAACAAGAAAAGTTAATTGGTATCTTTCATCAAAAACTAAACATAACTTTTTTTCTATTGGTTATTCTGAGATTGAATTAATTAAAAAAACTTTAGCTACATATAAAATTGATAGTGGCTTTATTTCTAATTCTTTATTTTTAAATGATATTCTTGAAAAAAATTCAAGTAACTTAAAACTCCAAAAGAAAATTATTAATGGCGAAAAATTATTTTTAATATTAAAAAACTTAGCTATATCTTCGGGTGTAAATGTTTTACAGTCTGATTTCTACCCACCAATTGCAAAGTCTAGTGAAGATAGAGTTGTTATTGATTGCACAGCTCAAGAATTAAGTTCATGGGTAAATGCAAAATTAGGAGCAAAGAATAATTATGTTAAAGTTTTTAAACAACAATTTAATTGGATTGACTTAAGATTATTAAATGAAGGCCTAAATTTCTGTAGAGATTCTTTTGGCCCTAATGTATTTGGTTTGTTTGCTAGAGTAAGAAAAGATATTGGTTTTTTACAGCTGTTTGCTAATTCTGAGGCTTCTTTTGATAATGTAGTAGAAGAGTTATCTAATTTGAAGTCTAATATAAATAATTGGAGCGCAACTTCAATAATGAATAGTGGTTGTAGGGCAGAGATTACAGAGGTTTTTGTTGGTAAAGCTGATTGGAAGTTGCCAGAGGCATTTTGTTTACCATCGATTTATAATGGGTTTCATCCACTTGGTTTAGAGGTAAATGGCTATTCATTATCTTATTTTAGTCTACTATGGGAAGGTTTAAATAATTGTAGCAACTCAATTAACTGGCAAGACCATGCAAAAGAATTTAATGATATTGTCTGCAAAAAATCTGATAGAGATTATTTACTCCATAAGCTTAAATTAAAATTTATTTATGGGAGTCTAACTGGTAAGTTTAATGAAAGGTTATTAAATAGAAATAATATAAATCAAATTGTGCAAAATATTAATTCTATTTAATTTATTTTTTTGTATACTTTAACTTTTTGGGTTTAAAAATTCTATTAACTTTTGTGGGTTGTCTGTAATTATTCCATCAACATTTAAGGCAATAAGTTTTTTCCAGCTTCTGGGGTTATTTACTGTCCAGGGAATGATTTTTTTTCCTAGAATTCTTATTTTTTTAATATTACTTGCTGTTAACAGCGAGTAATAAGGCATAAAAATATCGCATTGGACATTTTTTGCTTGTTCAAATAAGCTTGGCCTTATTTTTTCAGTTAAAAAACCAGTTTTAACTTTGGAATTAATTTTTTTAAAATTATTTAAAACTTTATAATTAAATGATTGAATAGTTACTCTTTTACATAAATCAAATTTTTTGAGAATTTTATCGATTATTTTATTATAGATTGAAATTTCAGGAAATAATTCTGGAGTTTTATAATTGTATTTTATTTCAATGTTTAATTTTATTTTTTTAGCATAGGTAAGTTTGTGGTTTTCCATCCATCTACAAAAGTCAGTGAGTGAAAGTATGTACTCACTTTGACAAGGAATTTGTTTCTTAAAACTTGTATGGGGTTTAACACCAATTTTGAATTTTTTTAGGTCTTTGTATGTTAATGATTTATAGATAGTTTGCTTTTTTTTTATTCTTTGATTATTCATAAAAAAATGTATTTTTGGATTCAAAAAAGGATCATGATTTATTATTATTTCGTTGTCTTTAGATGCTACAACATCAAGTTCGATGGAGTTTGTCTTGTTTTCTATGCAGTGGTTAAATCCAGCTAAAGTATTTTCGGGGTATAAAGATCTTGCTCCCCTATGGCCAATAACTAAAGTTTTCACATAGTTAATTCTAAGATTAAATTTATAGAAGTCAAATTATTTTTTTTGACGATATTTATTTTTCAAGTAATGGTAAATTAGTATTTATGGCTAAAAAATATATTTTACTATGTGGTGGGCTGGGAACAAGGCTTTGGCCATATTCTAGAGAAAATTATCCAAAACAATTTCTTTCATTAACTGGGAATAAATCCTTGTTAATAAATACAATTTCTAGAATTATTGATAAAGATGCAGAGATAATTATTATTGCTTCAAATTTGCACGAGCATGTAATTAGGGGGCAATTAAGTGAAAATAATTTTACTCAAAAAATACAACTTATTTGTGAGCCATATGGGCGTAACACTGCCCCTGCAATTTTATTAGCTTGTAAATTATTGTCTAAAGAGGATGTTGCTGTTGTTATGCCAACAGATCATTGGGTTGATAATGTTGAATCATTTAATAATGATATCAATAATGCTGCAAAACATTCTTTAGAAAAAGATGTTGTAGTAACTGTTGGAATTTCACCAACAAGAGCTGCTACTGCCTATGGTTATCTATCTGCAGAAGAGTTATCCATAGAAAATATTTATACACAAACAAAATTTGTTGAAAAACCTGATGAATCAAGAGCAAAGGAATTAATTTCAAGCAATGCACTTTGGAATTCTGGAATGTTTATTTTTCCGATTCAATTGATGTTGAATAAATTTAGAGAATATATGCCACAAATGTTTAAAGAATTTTCTAGTTTAAACAATGATTTAAAAAATATTGGTGAAGTATATTCGAAAATTGAGTCTGAAAGTATCGATTATGGGATCATGGAGAAAATATCCGATATTCATTGTTTAAAGGCTTCTTTTGGATGGTCAGATCTTGGTAGTTGGTCTGAAGTGTTTAGCAAGAATAGTGAACTTTCAAAAGAACTAAGTACAACAATTGATGGGAATGATAATTTAGCTTTAGATTATTCAAATTTTAAGAAAAGAGTTTTCTTTCTTGGCTTAGAAAATATTAGGTTAGTAAGTACTCCTGATGCCACAATAGTTTTTAATAAGGATCAAGACCAGTTGGTGAAAAAAGTTTTCGTCCAGCTTAAGGAGTCTGAAGACGAGCTTGTTAACACTACTCTTTCTGAAAGTAGACCATGGGGGACTTTTGAAATTTTACGAAATGAGAATCATTTTAAGTTAAAAAAGATTACAGTTTTACCGTTGCAAAAACTTAGCTATCAAAGTCATAAATTTAGAGAAGAAAATTGGACAATCATTAAGGGTAATGCGGTAGTGGTTTTAAATGGTAAAGAGATTTCGCTAAAGGCTGGTGAGCATATCTTCATACCACTGGGAGCAAAGCATAGAATTATGAATCTTGATAATTCCAAAGTTTTAGAATTTATTGAAGTTCAAACAGGAACATATTTTGGTGAAGATGATATTGTTAGATATGAGGACATATATAACAGAACATAGGTCTTAAATTGATTCGTTTTTTATGTAGCCTTTTTGAAAGAAATCTACCGACCGAACTAACATTCTTTGGCGCACTCTTTGAATCATTGGTAATATTCCACCATCACCTATAGGTTGTATTTTTTTATAAACTATTTTGCTTGAAGATTTTGATTCGGATTTTTTTGGTTTAATATTGGTTTTTTTATAATTTGTTGCAGTTGATGGACTAGTTGCATTAGCAATTTGAAATCCAGAATTATCTCCCAATTTAAACTGTCCAGATTCAAATTCTTGTTTTTCAAAATTTGATTGTGGTAAAGAAGACATTGCTTGTTGATATCCAGGGTTGTCATTTTGATCAGATTTAAAAGTATCAGACACAGATGCACCACCGCCGCCACCGCCACCACCGCCAGCACCACCACCGCCGCTACCACCTCCTGCGCCTCCTTGTTGGTCAGAAGCTAAGTTTCTTAGCATTTCATTGGGGTCTTTGGTAAGCTTAAGAGGGTCAATGCTTGTATCAATATTTCCAGGTAGAGATTCAGCAACATCTACTTCTTGGTTATCAGCTTCTTGTTCAGAAAGTAGTTGCTCTTTCTTAAGTCGATCAATTTCATTTATTTCAGCTGCTAGTTCTTCTACTTGTTCTTGGTTTGCTGCTAGCTTTCTTTGAGCTTCTTTTTGTTCTTCGTTTTGCATATTTTGTAAAGCTATAATTCTTAGTTGCTCGGCTAAAGTTTTTTGCGATTCATCTTTAATTGTAGTTAGGCTTTTTTTAGCAGCATTTAACATTTCTGATGTTGTGCTTATGCAAATTTCTTTGTTGTTTTCTGAGCTCCTTTTTTGATTATCAGCCTGCTTATCTACTTGATAGTAACCAAATGCAGGTCCAGCTAAATGTCCGGCTGTTCCAAGGGCTTTACCTGCCCACTTTAATGCAGGATTAACAATAGAGTTTTTTTTCTCTTTTAGGCTAACTATTCTTTGGTTAATTTCGGCCGCTTTAGCTGTGCTTAAGTTTTGGCAGTCAGATTGATAAGCGTTTCTATTTCTGATTAATTCAGCTGATGCACCTGCAATAAATGGATATCCTTTATTGGTGCTTAGTAAACAGCAATTTGTGTTGACGGCAACATGTTCACCAGTAACGTTAAACAGGTTGCAGGTATTAAGGCTGTCTTTTGAGCTTTGAGCAGTAATTATTTCTTGAGAAATAATATCATTATATTCTTCTTTGGTAAGATTTGCTAAGTTCTCAACTTTTGCAGATCCTTCTTGTAATGCTTGAAATGCTTGTCCTGCAGAAGAGGCTGCCAACTCAGTAATTTTTTGTGTTTTATCGCTGGAAATTTGAGCTTTTTCAGTATTAAAGTTTTGGTCACATTCAGCTAATTGTTTTTCTAAGCTGGTAATTTCAGCTTCTTTGTTGGCAATGTTGGCAGCTTCTGCTGCTTTAACTTGATCTATTATTGCTTGTTTTTGTGCTTGAAAATTAACTTTGTCAGTATTGTCTTGGGCATTTTCGGCAATTTTTTTTGCACTATCATTCATTGCCTCGATTCTTTTTTCTATCTCGGCTTCTCGAGCATCAAGGTCATCAGAGGGGGTGGAATCAGAGGTGGTAGGGTTTAACTCAGTAGCTTTAATTGTTTGATGATTTTCATTATTTGCAATTTGACCATATAGTGCCAAGGGCAGTAAACAAAAAAATAGTAAATGCTTCACTCTTTAATTATCTCTTATATAGATATTGTTGATTGTTAATTTTTAGTTAAATTAGTAATTAATCTAAGTTTAACATTTATATATTGTTACTTTTGTTAAAATTAGAGTTATGGATAAATGTATTCGTAACATTTTGTCGGTTCTAACTACCGGTTTTTTAACTACATTGCTAGTTTCTTGTGGTCAAGAACCTGGTACATATTCAACTTCAAATGGATCAAGTATTACAAATGACATTGCTATAGATTCATTGATGATAGAAGAGGGTTATTTGTCTAATGATATTTTTCTAGCTGGTGATGTCGATGGATTATTAATTGGTGATGGTGTAGAAGCAAATATTAATCTCTATCCTGGAAATTCAAATGTTGCTTGTGAAGGTAGTGCCTGTTTTTGTTCAAGCTATACGGATGTTGAATCTGTTGTATTGAATCAAGTTGCAAATTATCCTGACGAATACTTGATAAAAGATAATTCTGATCTTAGCAAAATTATTTCATTTGTTATTTCTTCGAGTGTTTTATCTCTAGATATTTCAGAAGGACTTGAATCTTTTCATTCTCTGGTTGAAAGTGGAGGACAGGTAGATAGTGTTACATTATGCTGTAAAAATGATTTTTCTAGCTGGTCTATTTCTACTCTTACAAGTCAAGAGTACTCAGGCGTGTCTGGATCTGTGTTGCTTAGGTCACCTTTGATTTCTGGTAAAAGCGCTTTTTCAATAAAAAACTTGAATGAATGTGATATTTTTGAGGTTAATAGCGACGAATTTAATTCTGTTGGAATTAAATAATTAGCATTTATTGTTAGCTAAATTTAATTATTGTCTAGCCATAAAATTAAATAAATTTTCAACAAATTCTGGTTGAATTTTGTTCTCAAGTAGCTGGTCTAAATTATTTATTATCTTATTGTAGTCTTGGTGTTGTTGAATTTTTCCAAATATTTCTAGTCCTACTTGAATTAATCCAGCAATAAAAATACCAGTTACTTTGGAAGATTCAATTGAATTAGCCATTTTTTGTGAATTCAACTTGTCTAATAGTTGGCTTAATGGTTGAAGCCAAAATTGCAAAAGAGAAGTTGCCAATATTCCATTATAATCTCTATTAATTTTTGAAAATTCTTTAATAGTTTTATCAGTAAGTGTTTCTTGCAAATTTTTGAAAAGTTTCTGATTGTATTCTGCAACAAAGACTGTGTTTCTAGTCGGCTGATCATTTAATACAAGTTTCTTGAATGATTCTTGTTGTTGGATAAATAAATTTAATGATTGAAGGATTCCTATTCTATGTAGAGCAATAACAAACTCAGTTTTTTGTAGTTTTGTAAAGTTGACAGGCAATATTTTTTGAATAAAACTTACTAGATTAAAGTTTGTTGTTTTAATTTTTTCATTGCTGTTAAATTGTTTCAGAAGATTATTTAAGTTATAAGAACTTTTCCAAGAGGAATAGTTTGAGGATTTTAGTGCTTCAGATTTAGTTTTTTTTGAATACATTAGTTCAAATCCTTTAAACATAAGATTCATAGCAAATTTAGATTTGAGTTTAACAAGATTTGCCGCTGCTAATTTAGTAGAGTAACCTGTGTCTTGAATTTCCCAAATCATTTGTTCAAACCAATTTAACAATGAGGTTGTTTGCTTATTGTTTATAGTTTTATCAGCAAATATATATTTAGTAGAGACTTTGGTTTCCTGTGATTGGATTAGTGATTCCCATAGAGGTCTGTTGCTGTTATCAAGTATTAAATTCGTAAAGGAAACGTTTCCGCCATTGTTAAGCCAGTTAGTAAAGCTTTTATAAGAAAAATTTGAATCAAATTTTCTTTTGTCAAATATATTGATTCTTGATTTTAAATTCCAGTTCAAATTGTTTAACCAATTTGTGAAATAAACTATGTTGTTTGTACTTATAGATTTTGTAAACTTTTGGCTATAAGATGTTATTGCTCTTAAAGATAAAGGTATTCTTTTGAATATATAACAAGATTGATAGGCTGTTTCTAGTAAAGTGTTTAGATCAATTTCTGTTTCAGAATATAGAGAATCAAAGTGTTGGTTCCAAGTTAGTTTTTGTTTGTTGTTAAAGGTAGATGGGTGAAGGCACGAATCTACTTTTAATGATTTAAAGCATGATAGTTTTTCATAGATCGATTTATTTGAATTAAACGCACATTGGTTGAAAGTTTTAATATTTGATTTTGGATTATCATTTATGTAGTCAGCAATTAAAAATGGTTTGCTAGGGATTAGAGTTGTTAGGGTAATTTTCTCTTTGTTTAAGTTGAAAATATTTTTTATATCTATAAAAATATTTTCTAAATCATTGTTGCTAATAATTTTCAATAATTGTTTTTTTTCTTTAATTGGAAGTTTTGAATAGAATGCAGAGGCGTCTTTCCAGGGAAAATTTATGTTTTTAAAAAAATCTAAAAAATGGAATATTTGCTCAATATCAGTAATTGAAGACTCACGAATAGTTTTGCTTGAGAAGTTCCAGAAATTTTTAATTAATGATTTATTTTTAAAGTTTTCTTCAAGGCTGTTTATGAAGTTTGATGTTTTATCTTCAATAAAATTGTTAATAAAATCATAAGCAAAACTCACAAATCCTTGTTGATTTATGAGATCAATTATTAAGCTTTCTAAATCAGATATTTCATCTTTTTTAAGTAGTGAAAAGAGAGTTAATAAGTTATTTCCTAGTTCTGGACCATTTTTTAGCGAACTTATGCTTTCGATAAAAAATGTTAGGGTTTCATCATCTAAAATATTTGATAATTTTTTAAGATCTTTGGTTGTCAAAGTGGAACGGTCATCATTTTTGCAAAGGTGATTCCAAAGTACCAGAGATGAAAGGCCTACCTCCTTAAGATCAGTAAGTTGATACTTTTTAAAAATATTAAAATCAAAAGTTTTTAAGTTAATATTTAATATTGGAGAGTTTGCTAAGCATCTTAGTTCTTTAATGATTATTGAGCTTAGTTTTTGATCAGATATTTTTTTTAAAATCACAAAAGAATTTGTTAATAGCTTCTTTAAATCTTCGTCAGTGTTTTCTTTTATAGTATTTGCTAATAATGTAAGTGAGAGAGTATGCTCTACTTTGTTTACTAAGCTATCAATTATTGGCCTGTGTTTAACTAAGGTTTTTTGTGCTTGTTTTAAAGCTTCTTCGTTATTATGTAATAGATACGCTTTAGATGTGTTGTAGCCAATCTCAGCAAAAAACTCAGGTGAGATTTTTAAATCATTTTCTTTGTACTCTTGTGAGAATTTTTTGATTGAAGATGGAAGATTTCCAAGTTTAGCCGTAAGATTTGAAAAACTTTTTTTATTTGCAGTTTGAGTGTTAACCCATTGATAAAACAAATTCTGTTTATCTTTTGGTTGTTTATAGTTGTAAACATAAGTGGCTAATTGTTTATAGTCTTTTGTAGAATCTAAAATACATGCAATTGCATTTTGATATTGCTTTGGAGTTGGTGTTTTTGTAGAGAAACTAAATTCTTTACAGTAATTGGAACCAATGGATGTTTTTTTTAAATGCTCAGGAGTTTTAATTAGGTCACTGCAGGAAAAAATTGTAACTAATCCAATTATTGATAAAAATCGGATTAGTTTACAGAAATCAGTATTGTTCATATATTTTACCTGTCTATTTTACCATATATGCTTCTGTATATCTATTGTTATCCAAATCTGTAAATATTTAAAATAATTGGTTATTTTTCTTTTTTGAAGAAGAAAAATATTTTTTGATGAATCTCTTCTATTTCAAACTTCTTTGCTCTTTTTTCAATTAAAATATTTTTACATTTTAAAATCCAGTGACCTTTAGTTGAGTATTGGCTATTGGGCTTTTCTTTAGAGGCAACATTTTCTGCTCCTTTCCAATTATTTATGGAAAATGAACTTAAATCTTCAAAAGAAATGACTTGTTTTTTAAACTTAAAAAATAATATTTTTATATACTTGGTAAGTTTGTATTTAGAGTCACTTTTACCAATAATAACAACTTCTTCAACAAACCAACAGTAAAGAGCTGCGATTACACTTAGGCCAATAAAGAAATATAAAGCCCAAACTATAAGCTTGTCCAGATTGCCCCCTTGTGTGCTCATCATTTTCATAACAGGTGAGGCGGCTAAAAACATGGTTGCTAAGAGAAAAAACATGAAAATAAACCCAACTCCAAGCCCAAATCGAGATTTCTTACTAGCTAAAACTAGTTGATTTTTAGAGCTTTTTCTGGTGTCTGGTTGAAGCGGAAAAATTAAACCCATGCTTAGGGTTTTATATAACTTGTAAAATGGGTCAAGAAAGAATAAAAAGACACTATATACCGTTTTTAGTTCTTAGCTAAAAACTTTTATAGATTATGAAGAAAAAAACCAACCCCAAAAAAATACCAACTGAAGAGGTTCTACAAAGCACCGAGGAAGAATTAGTCCTTGAAGCATCAAAAGAATTAATTGCTGGAGACAAGAAAGCTTTAGCCAAATCAGCCCTCCAATATCACAGAGGTAGTAGCTTTAGTTCTGCTATTAAGCGAAAGCCAGGAAAATTGGAGATTAATGCCTCAAAGTCTTTGTTGACTCAAAAAGACTTAAGTCTTGCGTACTCTCCTGGAGTAGCCGAGCCTTGTAAGGAGATTCAAAAAGATCCTGATTTAGCATATAAATATACAGCTAAGGGAAATTTGGTAGCTGTAATTTCTAATGGAACAGCAGTGCTAGGACTTGGAGATATTGGAGCTTTGGCAGGTAAGCCTGTATTTGAAGGGAAAGCAGTGTTATTTAAAAAATATGCTGAAATAGATTCAATAGATATTGAGGTTGATGAAAAAGATCCACAAAAATTTGTAGATATTGTTTCGGCCATATCCCCAACATTTGGAGGAATAAACCTTGAGGATATTTCTGCCCCTGAATGTTTTGAAATAGAAACAAAGCTCCAGGAAAAGTTATCAATTCCAGTATTCCATGATGATCAACATGGAACTGCAATTATCAGTGGCGCAGCTATAATAAATGCATGTGAAATTGCTGGGAAAAAAATTAAAGACTTAAAAATTGTTTTTTGTGGAGGAGGTGCTGCTTCTATTGCATGTGCCAGATTCTGGCTAGATTTAGGTGTGCAAAAGAAAAATTGTATAATGACTGACAGGCATGGGGTTATTTATAAAGGAAGAAAAGAAGCCATAAATTCTTTTAAGGCTGAGTTTGCTATTAAGGCTGAAGACAAAAAGTGGTGTAAGAAAAAGCCTAGAGCATTAGAAGATGCTATGGACGGTGCTGACTGCTTTGTTGGTCTTAGTAGGGGAGGCATTGTTTCTGGAAAAATGCTTAAAAAAATGTCTGCTAACCCAATAGTTTTTGCTATGGCAAATCCAGATCCAGAAATAACTTACGAAGAAGCATTTAAAACAAGAAAAGATATGATTTTTGCGACTGGAAGGTCTGACTATCCTAACCAGGTAAACAATGTTCTTTGTTTTCCATTTTTATTTAGAGGAGCATTAGATGTAAGAGCAAAAAAAGTTAATTCTGAAATGAAAATTGCTGCTTCACAAGCACTTGCTGAATTAACTAAGCAAGATGTTCCAAGTTCAATAATTAAAAGCTACGATTTAGAAAGCTTATCTTTTGGTAGAAAATATATTATTCCAAAGCCCTTTGATCAAAGAGCTTTAGTTTGGGTTGCAAGTGCGGTTGCTGAAGCGGCTGTAAAAACTAAGGTCTCAAGGTGCCCTTGTCCAGGTGGATCGTTAGAGGCCTACAGGCAAAGCTTGTTAGAGTTGATGGAGCAAAGCCATTCTGTAATGAATAATATTAAAACAAGATATTATAAAAAAAAGAAAAGAAAGCAAGCTCCCAAAATTGTTTTTCCAGAAGCACTTTCTGCAAAAATTCTTAAAGCTGTTGAGATTCTTGCTGCTGAAAAAATTGCCAAACCAATTCTTTTAGGTAATCCAACGGAAATAAAGAATAAAATTTCCGAGTTAAATTTAAATATTCCTGATGATGTTAAAATTATTCACCCAAGAAAAAGCGATTACTTTGATAAAAAAGTTTCTCAACTTCTTAAGCTTAGGCAAAGAAAGGGGCTTACAAAGCCATTGGCACAGCAGTGGTGTAAGGATCCATTTTACTATGGAGCAATGATGCTTAATGCCGATGAGGCTGATGCATGGATTGGCGGCGTGACTAGGTCCTATCCAGATGCAATTAAGCCTGTTTTAAGAACTATTGGCTCTGTACCAAGCGAGATTGTTGCAGGACTTCACATGTTAACATTTAAAGATAGAATACTGTTTTTTGCAGATACAACAATGAATATTGATCCCTCTGATGATGAGTTAGCTAATATTGCTATTGAAACAAGTAATTATGTAAAAATGCTTGGGTTTGAACCAAGAATTGCAATGGTTAGTTTCTCAAGTTTTGGTTCAAATTCAGATACTAAGGCTTGTAAGGTTAGAAATGCTGTTAATATTGTTAAGAAAACAAGGCCAGATATATTGATTGATGGAGAGGTTCAAGCCGGTACTGCTGTAGACCCAGAGTTATTTACTGAGAGCTTTCCTTTTTCTCCTTTAGCAAAATCTGGAGCCAATGTATTAATATTTCCTGACCTATCTTCTGCTAACTGTAGTTACAAGTTATTAAATAAGCTAGGTAAGGCCGAGGCCGTTGGCCCAATACTTATGGGAATAAATAAGCCAGCTCATGTACTTCCGTATAATGCTAGTGAGAGCAATATTGTTAATTTATCAATTATGGCTGCTTTGAATTCTTTGTAGGGATTATATATTGCCAAAAAAAAATCTTGATTAGTTCCAATGATGAATTTAACTGGGTTAAAATATATATGTGGATAAATATAAAATAGTTGTTTCCGACCTTCATATGGCTGAGGGTAGAATTTTACCAGATGGCTCAATGAATGTATTAGAGGAGTTTGTTCATGATAGAGCATTTGAAGAATTTATTGATTATTATTGCGCAGATAAATTCGCTGACTCTGAAGTAGAGTTAATTTTAAATGGTGATTTTCTAGACTCGATTCAAGTTCCATTTAGGGGAGAGTACACGGCAGTTTTAACTGAAAGTGTGTGTACAGAAAAAGTTGCAGCTTGTATCAACGGTCATCCAAAAGTTTTTTCTGCATTGAAGAAATTTTGTTCAATGCCAAATAATCACATCAAATATTTAATTGGTAATCATGATGTAGATATGTTGTGGCAAAATTGTCAAAAATTATTTTGTGACTCAGTTGGTAGTGAAGTTGAGTTTTTTGTCCATCAATATATATTTGATGGTTTTTTAATTGAACATGGACAACAGTTTGAAGCAATTAATAGTATTGAAATGGACAGGTTGTTTTTGTCTAGAGGTTTAAAAGAGCCTATTATTAATCTTCCATGGGGTTCACATTTTTTTATAAATTTTATTATACCAATTAAGCATGAGAGGCCAGTAGTTGGTAATATTAGGCCAGTTTCATATTTTATCAAGTGGGGACTTTGGTTTGATACTTGGTGGACAATTAAGATGCTTTATAGAGCATTAAAGTATTTTATAAGTACAAGGTTTTCAAAGTCTAGATACCGTTCTTCAAATATTGTTACTACTTTAAAAATTTTAAAACAACTTCAGGCATACTCACCAATGATAGATCAAGCAAAAGAGTATTTAGAAAGCAATCCTGATATTCATACACTAATACTAGGGCATACACACAGTCCTATTTATAGAAAATTTGAGAATGATCAAGAATTTGTTAATTCTGGAACCTGGACTGAAGTAACAAGTCTTGATTTATCTACATTGGGAAAATTTTCAAAGTTAACTTATGTTTTTATTGATTATCAAACACCAGGGCGGCCTAGAGCTCAATTAAGACAATGGCGTGGAAAATGGCATCATCATGAATTGCATTCAATAGTCTAATTTATTTCTATTAAAAAAATTAGTGTAATCAACATATATTGTTTGATACGGTAATACTGTGGCTACTTCTAAACCAAAATTTATTTTTGTAACCGGTGGAGTAATTTCTTCTCTTGGAAAGGGATTAACTGCTTCCTCTTTAGCTTTATTGTTAAAGAAAAGAGGGCTAAAAGTAAAATGCCTTAAAATGGATCCTTATTTAAATGTAGACCCTGGGACTATGTCTCCTATTCAGCATGGAGAAGTATTTGTTACCGATGATGGAGCAGAGACTGATCTTGATCTGGGAAATTATGAAAGATTTACCGGCGAAAATGTTTCTAGTGATCAAAATATTACTACTGGAAAAATCTATGAACAAGTTTTAGCAAAAGAGCGAGAAGGTAAATATTTAGGCGCAACGGTTCAAGTTATTCCTCATATAACAGACGAAATAAAAAATCATATTTATAAAATTGCCAAGGGGGTGGATGTTTTAATTACTGAGGTGGGTGGCACAGTAGGAGATATTGAGTCTTTGCCGTTTTTAGAAGCAATTAGACAAGTGAAATTTGATCTTGCTGAAGATAGTGTTTGTTATATTCATGTAACCTTAGTTCCTTTTATTAAAGCCGCTGGTGAACTAAAAACCAAGCCAACTCAGCATAGCGTTCAAGAGCTTAGAAGAATTGGAATTCAGCCTGATTGTATAATGTGTCGAACTGATAGAAATTTACCAAAAAATATAAAACAAAAATTAGCTTTATTCACCAATTTGCATCCAAGTAGCATTTTTGAAAATAGAGATACGGACTCAATTTATCAATTACCTTTGGATTTAAATAAAGATGGATTAGATCAAAAAGTTTGTCAGTTACTAAATATTAAGAAAAACAAAGTGGACTTGAAGTCTTGGTCTAAATTTGTTTCTAGAATTAGAAGCCCTAAGAAGATTGTGCAAATTGCCATGGTTGGCAAATATGTTGAGAATCAAGATTCTTATGTTTCACTAAATGAAGCTTTGAAGCATTCTGCAGCTTTTTTAAACGCTAAGTTAGAACTTACATTTATTGATTCTGAAATAATTAATAAATCTTCTAAAAAAATATATAAACACTTTGAAAATATTGATGGAATTTTGGTGCCTGGTGGTTTTGGTTCTCGTGGGGTTAATGGAAAAATAAAAACTATTAAATTTGCCAGAGAACAAAATATTCCTTTTTTAGGGATTTGCCTAGGCATGCAACTTGCAGTTGTCGAGTTCGCTAGAAATGTTGCTGGTATAACTAAGGCCCATTCCAGTGAATTTGTTAAAAATAAATTTAATGTGATTGATTTTATAGATGGGCAAAAAGAGGTTAAAAAAGGAGCAAGCATGAGGCTTGGTGCTTATGATTGTAGTTTAGTTAAAAACACATTGGCTTTTTATATTTACGAAAAAAGTAAAATTTCAGAAAGACATAGGCACAGGCTAGAAGTGCAAAATAAATTTTTAGCTGATTTGAAGTCTAGTGGTTTAATTGTTAGTGGCGTTAATAAGAAGAAAAACTTAGTAGAAATAATTGAATTAGAAAATCATCCCTGGTTTTTAGGTTGTCAGTTTCATCCAGAATTTAAATCTAGGCCTGAAGCTTCTCATCCGATTTTTGATAGTTTTTTGCAGGCAGCAATTAAATTTAATAAAAAATATTAACCTACTTTTGATTAAGCATTTTACTTAATATTATTTTCCCAGCTTCTACTCCAGGTTGATCGAAAGGATTTATTTTCATACAGCTGCTTACCGCGACAGTTAAGTCCATCATAAAGATCATTAGCTCACCTATTGTTTGCTCGTTTATATCAGCAATGTTTAAAAAAGCTGTTGGTCGATTCAGGTTTTCAAGTGCAGTACTAGTAGCTTCTGCTTGCTTTTGCAGTAAGTGATCAAATGAAATGTTTTTTGCAAAATTTAAAGAATTAAATTCTTCAGGTATCTCAGTAAAAAAAAAATCGTTAGTATCTTTTTTAATTATTGGAAAAATAGTTAAAAATTGGTTTGGCCCTTCCATTAATAGTTGCAAAAGTGAGTGCTGATCGGTGGCTCCTATTGCGCATACTGGAGTTAGTCCTACATGATTATTATTTTGATCAATTTTACCAATTGATTCTCCCCAAATCTGTGTCCACCAGTGAGTAAAAACTTTTAATCTATTGCAATATGGCATTAAAACAGTTGTGTTGATATTTTGATTTTTGTACAAACTGGCAATTTTAATTCCAAAATCAATAGCTTGATGTTTGGATTTTTCAGCAAAATCTTTAGCTGAAGTTTTGAATTTAGCAATATCGAAACCAGCAAAGGCTAGAGGCAATAATCCAACCGGACTCATTACGCTAAATCTTCCTCCAATTGTAGAGTCCAAGTAAAGACTAGGAATTTTATGTTTTTTGGACCACTTATTTAAACTTCCATTTGATGGGTCAGTAACAGCAACACAGTGTTGTTTAAAATCAAGCTTTTTATCTTTTAAAATTTCAAGTACTCGTAGAAATTGAGCCATAGTCTCTAAGGTTCCACCAGATTTTGAAATTACAAGCACACAACAAGATTCCCAACTGATTTTTTGTTCAATATTATTTATAAAATTTGAATCTAAATTATCACTAACAAATACTTCTTTATCCCATTTGTCTTTAATGTTTAAAATTGCACTAGTGCCTAAGGCAGATCCGCCTATTCCCAGAACTAGCATTTGTGAAAACTTTTTTTGTAGCTGACTTGCCAGTTCTAAGCATTCATCAATGGAAGATAAATTTAATATATCTTCTCTATATCCTGAATATATTTTTTCATTTTTAGTTACCAATAAATCAAAATTTTTAATACAAGCATTTTTTTCTTGTGTAGAAATTTGTAATTTTTTTAAATATGTACCTTCAGTAACATTCATAGAGAATATTAAAGCATAAATATTACTTTTTAACTAAATTAGCCTAACACTTTTTCAAAGCTAGTATTTTTTCTAAGCCATTTTCCAATTATTAGCCTCATGACTTCGTTAGTCCCAGCACCAATTTCTATTAATTTAGCATCTCTTAGATATCTTTCCACTGGGTATTCTTTGGTGAATCCATATCCTCCAAGAACTTGAATTGCATCTAGGCAAATTTTAGTACCGCTTATTGCTGCAATTAGTTTTGCTGAAGTTCCAACCAGATGGGCATAGTCATTTTTTCCAGCATCTATTGCAGCTGCTGCTTCATAAGTTAAGCATCTGGCAGCAATATATTCTGCTGTTGCATCAGCTAAAGTTTTTTCTACCATTTGAAATTCAATAAGTGGTTGGTTAAATTGTTTTCTGTCTTTGCAATATTGAGTACAGTATTCAATAGCAGCTCTACTTAATCCTAAAGAAATTCCAGAAATAGTAACACGTTCTATTAGTAAGTTATTCATCATGTGAGAGATGCTGTCGTTTTCCTTGCCAACTAGGTTCTCAAGGGGAACCAAGCAGTCTTCAAAGATTATTTCACTAGTTGGTGAGGCTCTCATGCCAAATTTGTTTAATTTGTTGCCAATCTTAAAGCCGGAAAAAGTTTTTTCTACAATAAAGGTAGAGATATCTTTTTTATTTGGTCCAGTTCTAGCGTAAACCCAGAAAAAATCTGCATATGGTCCGTTAGTGATCCACATTTTAGTTCCATTTAATAAATATCCTTTTGATGTTTTTTCTGCTTTGGTTTGCATCCCAAGTGCATCTGAGCCTGCACCTGGTTCGCTCATGCACATTGCTCCGATAGTTTTACCTGAGCATAAATCAGGTAAATATTTTTGTTTTTGTTCTTTAGAGCCATTTGAAGAAAGATTATTTGCCGCAAGTATTGAGTGAGCAAGGTAAGATAAGGTAGTGCTGGCACACACTGCGCCCATTTCTTCCATAGCAATGGTTGCACTAACCACATCCATGCCACTACCACCAAATTCAGGATCAGCAGTTATTCCAAGTAATCCCAGTTCGCCAAGTTTTTTAAATGATGATTCGTTGAAGCTTTGACTTTCGTCATTTTCAGAAGCAGTAGGCTCTAGTTCATCAATGGAGAATTTTTTTATCATCTGTTTGATTTCTAAATGCTCTTGATTGAAAAATAAACTCATAATTTCAAAACTTTAACCTCAATTATTTAATTCGTAAATAGCTTTTTACTTATAAAAGGGGTTTAAAGTGGTGTTTAATAGCAGTTCACTTTAGCTTAAAAAGTGAATTCCAATTAAGATGCTAAAAATTCCAAAAAAAACAAGTAAAAGACAATATAAAAATATTCTGATTGGGGACTGGCTAAATCTCTCTCCTAAAAGAACTTTTGGCTCTTTAGCCAGGATTATTAGTAATATAAAAATAGCGGCAGTAATAAGAATAATATAAACACTATTGATTTGTAATATTCTTTCTAGCATGTGAATTAACATAGCAGTTTAAATTATATATTTCACTAAGCTAAGATAATTTGAATTTAGATTAATTTGTGACCCGAATGTCCATGAAACATCCTTATTGTGCTATAGATTCAAAATAAAAACAGAGATAAGTTAGGTAAATATGGATTTAAATAAACAAGTTGTAGACAACGTTGAAGATCTTATAGGCAATACTCCTTGTGTGAAACTTTCAAAAGTAAGTAAAGACATTAAGTTTGGCCAATGGTTAAAAGAGCAAGGGCATAACATAGATAGTTTTTCTATTAAGTCTGATCTTTATGCCAAGGTAGAATTTTTGAACCCCGGAGGAAGTGTTAAGGATCGTATTGCAGTTGAAATAATGAATGGCCTTGAAGCCTCTGGTAAGCTTAAGCCCGGCGGAACAATTGTCGAGGCAACTTCTGGTAACACAGGAGCAGGGCTTGCATTATGTGCTGCCAATCGAGGATATAAAAGTATTTTTGTGATGCCTGATAAAATATCAGCTGAAAAAATTAATGCTCTTAGAGCATTTGGAGCAAAAGTTGTTATGTGTCCGACGGAAGTTCATCCAGATGATCCAAATTATTATTGTGAAATAGCTAAAAAAATAGCCAATGAAACACCCGGAGCTGCATTAGCTAATCAATATTTTAATGCCGACAATCCACTTGCCCATTATAAAACAACTGCGCCAGAAATTTGGGATCAAATGGGTTCAGACTTAGATGCTTTTATTTGCGGAATAGGAACTGGTGGAACTATCTCCGGAATTGGTAAATACTTAAAAGAAAAAAATCCAAATATTAAAATAGTAGCAATTGATCCTTATGGAAGTTTGTATCACGACTTAATAACAAAAGATGTTATGGGTGAGCCAAGTTCTTATTTAGTTGAAGGTGTGGGGGAAGATATGATTCCGGAAACTATGGATTTGAAAATGCCCGATAGTGTGGTTCAGGTAAATGATGCTGAAAGTTTTTATATGACTCATAGACTGGCTCAAGAGCAATCATTACTGGTAGGAGGGAGTTGTGGTTTTGCAGTTCATGGAGCTCTTCAGTGGTTGTATAGTGAAGAACAAAAACAAAACAAAAAACTAAAAGCTTGTGTCCTGTTGCCAGATTCTGGTTCAAGATATTTATCAAAAGTATTTAATTTAAATTGGTTAACTCAAGGTGGGCTTAAAAAAGAATTATTCTCTGGATGTGGTCCAGTTGAATTTGTTGGTAATGCAAAACAAGTAGAAGGATTGTAGGTAATGATTATATGAAAATTCAAGGTGACTCTAAATCAAGAATTAAAAAGTTTAAAAAATATAAGCCAGATACATTAGCAATTCATGGAGGCCAAAGCCCTGATGAGAAAACTGGATCAGTAATGATGCCGATTCATCAAACCTCCACCTTTGCTCAAAAATCACCGGCAGTTCCATTTGGTGAATTTGAATATAGTAGAACTCATAATCCAACTCGTAGGGTGCTTGAAGATTGCATTGCCTTGCTTGAAGGGGCCGACTACGGATTAGCTACTGCTTCCGGAATGGGAGCTATAGATTTAGTTTTTTCATTGCTAGAATCTGGTGATGAAATAATTTGCTGTGATGATGTTTACGGTGGAACATATAGGTTAATTACAAACGTATTAAATAAGAGGGGTTTAAAGGCAAAATTTTTAAATCTAAAAGATTTAGATCTTCTTCAGTCAGAAATTACTGAGAAAACCAAAATGATTTGGGTGGAAACACCAACCAACCCTTTGTTAAAGGTTATTGACATTAAAGCCTGTGCTGAATTGGCCAAGAAAAATAATATTTTATTAGCAGTTGATAACACATTTGCAACTCCAATATTTCAAACACCTCTAGCGCTTGGCGCGGATTTAGTTATTCATTCAATGACAAAATATATAAATGGTCATAGTGATGTTGTTGCTGGGGCAATTATGACTCTTGATGATGATTTAGCTGATAAGCTTTATTTTAATCAAAATAATTTAGGCCATATACTTTCTCCTTTTGATTCATGGCTTGTTTTAAGGGCGATAAAAACATTGCCTGTGCGAATGAGGGCTCATCAACAAAACTCATTAAAAATTGCTGAATTTTTAGAGCAAAGTAAAAAGATAGCTGAAGTAATTTTTCCTTTAAGTAAATCCCATCCAGACTTTGAGTTAGCTAAAACACAAATGAATGGTTTTGGTGGAATGATGAGTTTTAAAATTAAAGGTGGAATGAAAGAAGTTGAAAACTTTTTTTCTAAAATTAAAGTATTCACGTTAGCTGAATCTTTAGGCGGTGTTGAAAGTTTAACTGAACATCCTGCAACCATGACTCATGCAAGTATTCCAAAGGAGATAAGAGAACAAATTGGTATAACGGATTCGCTTATAAGAGTAAGTGTGGGGATAGAAGACGTTGAAGATCTGATTAAGGATCTAGATGGTGCTTTGTAGTAACTATTAAGCATAAGATCCTTATTACAGTCAAAAGACTATCAAATAATATAATGGTGTTAATAAATCCAAATATATACGTAATTAGTTAAGCTTATAAAGTTTATTTATTACTAAATATAGGGGTTTAAAAAGCCGATATTATTATGTGAAGTTAAAATCCAAAAAATCTGAAAATGGTCAGGTTTTAGTAATCACTGCTTTAGGGACAACATTGTTTGTAATTTTGTTTGCAATGGTGGTTGGAATTGGCCATTTGGTGCAAGCTCAGATTAATTTACAAAACGCAGTGGATTTAGCTTCAATAAGTGGGGCTTCTTGGCAATCAAGATATTTAAATCAACTTTCTCAAATCAATTATCGTATGAGGCAAAATTATAAATTTACTCTTTATGATTTATACATTGTTCAATCTAGGTTTAACCAAGCATTAAATGATCAGTTAAGAAATTTCAACAGTGCTGGTAAGTTTGATAGAATTGGTTTGTTTAAGGATGGAGCGTTTAGCTTTGGGGTTTGCCAGCAGACAGGTGGCTTTGAGCCAATTAAAGCAAATCCTTACGGTCCCGATCAGTCTGGCTCTGGTGTTTCTGGGAATGTTGATATATGTCGAAACGTAAAAGTTAGTGGCTCAGGTATCCCAGGGATAACTGCTTTAAACTTGTTTCCTTTTAATACTGCCGCAATTGCATTAAATATTTTATCTCAACAAACAGTAGAGCAATGGAAAAGAAACTGCACTAATTACGGAAGGCAAAATGTTGAATATTTTAGTAATTATATTATCCCGGTATTAAGAGAGCGAAATAAATTTCAAATGGAGCAAGCGGCAAAATTATTGCAGCAATTTTCTTTAGCATTTAATACTCGTAGTGATGATATTGCCTCGGGCACAGGAATTGCCGATCAAACAATTTATAGTACTTTTATAGGGAATTTAATTGAAGCAAATAAAACTGGAGAAGATATTCAAATAGAATATATTAATCCTCCAAACTCTAGAACATATGACGATGATCCAGCGGTAATTAATGGTTTAAGTACATCAATTCCAAATAACTCACCTTCTGCACAATTTTTAAAATATTTTGAAATTAATACTGTAAATATTGAAATGATGGCAATACGTTGGGAATTACAAGGGGCAAATAATAATTGCATTCCAATTCCTGAATTTCCAAAAGAAGAAGGATTGTTTTTAGGAATATCTAGAAAAAAAAATACTGCAAATAAACCTGTGCAATCTTTTAATGTAGCAATTAGAGCATCTGTTAAACCAAGATTATTATTTTGGCCAAGATCATTAACTCCAACATTAACAGCGGTTGCAGCAGCCAAGCCTTTTGGTTCAAGAATTGGACCAGCAAAATCTCAAACCTGTATTGAGACTTCTGGTAGTTCAAATTGTGGCAGAACAATTTCAGCAAACATGAGTTTTTATCCAGGGGATGATAATAAGAATCCTTTTACGAATATGGGCGGAATTGGTCATGTTAAAATTTCAGGATATTTATTAAGTTTGATTCAAAATACTTTAGGTAGAGGAAATTTTGGTGGTCCAGAATCTAGGCCAACTACTTCAAGATTTTTTGATTACCGTTCATGTAGGTCTAATAGTCCTTCATTTATGTGTTTTGCTTTAGCCCCTACACTTTATGAGGGATTTATGTACGCACTTTTTCCATATCCAAATTCAAACGAAATTACTCAGTTTGATGCCGCTCGGAATTTTAGTCCTTTTGACGATTTTGGGATCAAAGCAATTAACCCTTCTGTTGGTAGAGGGTATTTGTTACCAGATAGAGACCCTGCAGGAGTTAACCCAAAGAATTTAAGCAATTGGCATTTGAGTTTCCCAATGGGGCAGGTGTCACAATTTAGAAACAATGGTTCTCCAGCATTTTTTGCCGATTGGCAAAGCATGCTTTCTAGTTGGTCACCAACTGTTAACCCAAATTCAGTAAATCCAGCCGAGGCAAACAATACAATTGGACGGTCTGGTTATTCAGTTAAGCTAATGAGTCTTAAGCAAGCTTGTCTTGAAAGCACTGGGGCGGGAAGTAATAAGTTAGCAGCATTTTGTCAGGACGTAGCATTTTAGATTATGAAAAAAAAAGATTTAACTCAAACCAGAACCTTAGTTGAAACTAAAACTTCAGATTTCTCAAATGAATTTTTGGATAAGGCAGAAAAGTTTCAACCATCATTAGTTTTTCTGCAGGGAAATAAAATTGGTCAAACATATTTTATTGAAGAAGGAAAAAATATTATCGGTAGAGGTAAGTCTTGCAATTTAATTTTAAATCAAAGATATGTAAGCTCCGAACATTCAATTATTATAAGAAAAGGCAAAACTGTAGAAATAAATGATTTAAAAAGTTCCAATGGAACTTTGGTTAACAGGCAAAAATTATCATCACTAGTTAAGCTTAAAGAGGGAGATTTAATTAAAATTGGTCAGTATGTAATGAGATATGTAGAGAAACAGTTAGAAAGTGATTTTGCTGCTGAATTACGGAAAAAAGGCATTACTGATGAATTAACAGGAACTTTTAACAAAGCATATATAATGAACGCCCTTGAGTCTTCAATAAATATTGCTATGAGTGGGTATCCATTAAGTTTAATTGTATTAGATTTAGATCATTTTAAAAAAGTAAATGATGTTTATGGTCATCTGGCCGGCGATTATGTTTTGTCTGAAGCTTGCAATGTTTTGCGTGAAAAAGTTTTAAGAGAAGAGGACTTACTTGGTAGATTTGGCGGTGAAGAATTCATGGTAATTCTACCAGAGTTAGACTTATCTCAAGCAAAGAATTTGGCTGAAAGAATTAGAACTGCTCTTCAAGTGCATAATTTCAACTATCAGGGAAAGAATATTCAAGTTACTGCCTCAATCGGAGTATGTGAATGGACACCAGAAATAGAAAATAATAAACAATTTTTGCAAAAAGCAGATGAATTAGTTTATCGTGCTAAGAGTGAAGGTCGTAATCGAGTTTGTAGTTAAGTTTTTTTGTAGCTGTTTTTTACTATCGGTAAATAACTTGATGGCTATAAAAGATGTTTCTGAAGTTTTTGATAAATCAAAAAGAACACCTGTTGTTGTTAACCAATCTACTGTTCCTTCTACTGCGCCTTTGCCGGTTAAAAAATCTATCATCAATAAATTTAGTGTTGCTAGTATTATTGGAGGCAGTTATCTATTGAGTGGTTTTGAAGTAGGTCTAAGAAGTAATCATTGGCAAAATTATTTTTTAGGAGTGGGAACTAGCTTTGACTTTTATAACGCTAGACTTGGTTTTAGCGCAAAATTGTTTAGTGTAAAGAAAGTAAATTTTGAGTTAGGGATTGCTGGAGTATATTGGAAAGTTAACAATGTTTTAACTCCTAAGGATTCAACTTCTTTTAATTTCATTGTAAAAAAACTTCTTGATCACAACAACACTGCTTGGGACGATCAGGCAATATTAGCAGATGGTTTTTTACAGTTAGAAACCAAACTTAAAGATAAGTTATACTTCACTTTTTCAGGTAATTATTTGTATTCGTTAAATTTAGGTTCTGGAGCTGTATATGGATCTATTGGCTTAAGGTATTTTCTTAATTAGTTTTTTATTTTGACTATGCTCAAAAAAGTAGGTAACTTGTGAAAACTTGCTTAAGAATTCATGTTTTTTATTTTAAAATGTCAAATTTTAGTTAAAGAAAAGATGTATTAAAGTCGTAGATAATATTATGAAGAAAAATTATTTTTTAACAATAACTATAACTATATCTATTTTCTTTAACTTTGTTTTAGCAGAGCACCCTAAAGTTAACAATGCAGAAAATACAATGAAGAACAATGAATCTTTAGTTTCAAAATGCAATAGATTAAATACTAAAAACTCATATTTGAAAATATTTATGGGTGAATTAAAATTACAAAGAGATGCTACTGAAGCTAGATTCGAAAAAGAAATAAAAGAAGCAGCCAGTAATTTTAAAAATCCAGGAGTTGATCCAGAGGGTACTAAAAATATAAGACAATGGATTAAGGGGTTGAAAGTACAAAGAGATGTGGCTATAGCCGACTTAGGCAATAAGTTAAGTATTTTAGGTGGAGACAATGTTAATAAAAAGTTTGAGCTAGTTATTTCATCAAAAATAAATGAGTTAAAATTACAAAGAGATGCTACTGAAGCTAGATTCGAAAAAGAAATAAAAGAAGCAGCCAGTAATTTTAAAAATCCAGGAGTTGATCCAGAGGGCACTAAAAATATAAGACAATGGATTAAGGGGTTGGAAGCACAAAGAGATGAAGAGTTAGCAAACTTTTCTACTTTAATTTATTCATTAAATTGTAACTAAAATTAGTAAATATCTCTAATTATAATTCTGTAATCTTACTTTTATAGTTTGGGAAAATAGGGTACTAAAAGGTATTTTCTTAATTAGTTTTTTATTTTGACTATGTTCAAAAGTAGATATTCAAGTTATTTATGATCTAGACAGTCGAAACTTATGTAGTTTAATGATTAATGAACTAACTTGGTTCTGTTTTACAATAAACTCTTATTATGGTATGGACGATTAAATTAGCTTATACCATAATAAGAGAAGACATCTGATTTAACTGAAATAAGAATTTTAAAACGAATAGATAATTCTCTTAAAGAACTCAATAGCAAGCGTCCATTAACGCAAACAAATCTTAAGAAACTTCGAAATATATTATAAGTCTAGCATTGCAGCTGCTACTTGCTGTAATTATGCTTCTACGGAATATTAATTTAAGATATTAAATTAAATCTTTAAGAATTAAAAAACTCGAGGCATATTTATTTATGTCTTGAGTTTTTTTGTATTAATATATTAACTTACAGTTATGAATAGTATATTTTGTAAACTTACTTATCTTGCAAGTATTCTAATGATTTTCAGCTGCTCATCTTTAAAGCAAGCTAAGAACGAAGATAAATCTGAGAGTTGTAACAATAAATTAATTAAAGCTTTGGACGAGTTATTTATTGGTAAAACTTTTAAAAACAATACCAAGAGTTTTGTTGATGGAAATTATATTAGCAATAAAGAAAATTCTTTATATGGTATGGAGTTAACTTGTAGGGTTCATTTTAGAGATAATTATGTTAAAGAAGAAGTAAATGAATTCCCATATAAGTTAAGTTTGATGAGAGATACACGAAGAAGGGGAAATCCACTAAAGATTGTAAATGGTGAGCCAGCTAAAGCAATTTCTTGTAATGATAAAAGCTTAGTTATAAGTTCTTTTGATAGCGAAACTAGGCGTGTTAATAATAATATAATACTCAAGCTTGAGATATATAATAAAGGTCAAATTAATATTTTAGGAAAAATAAAACACACAACACGTCCTAATTTAAGCTTTTCTTGCATTGGATTAAAAGCTTATGACGAAAAAGATTAGCGATTAAATACTCGGGTAAATATTTTTAACATCATCGTTGTCCATTAACTTAGTTAAAAATTCTTGAACTTCATTCATTTGCTCATCTGTTAGCTCGGTGTTGTTTTTTGGTAGATAATTTAATTTTGCTTCGCTAACGTCCCATTTTTGTTTTTCTAGATATTGAAGTACTTGGCCAAAATCATTTACTTCAGTGATAAAGTGCCATTCATTATCGTTGAAATCTTCAATGTCTTGAGCTCCAGCTTCAATTGCTGTCACTTCTGGGTCAATGTCTTGGTTGTGTTTGGCTACAATAGAGCCTACTCTTTTGAACATCCAAGATAGAGAACCAAGCGCACCTAAGCCTTGGCCATATTTAGTAAACAAAGATCGTATGTCTTGAGCAGTTCTGTTTTTATTGTCAGTTAGGGTTTCAACAATTACCGCAACGTTGTGTGGTCCGTATCCTTCGTAAGTAATTTCTTCATATTCAGTTCCTTCAAGCTGTCCGCTGCCTCTTTTTATTGCTCTTTCAACAGTGTCTTTTGGCATTGAACATTTTTGGGCATCTTTTAAAGCCGATCTTAGCCTTGCGTTTCCTTCGGGATCAGCTCCTCCAAGTCTTGCTGCTACGCTTATCTCTTTAGATAGCTTAGTAAATAGTTTACCTTTTTTGTTTGACGCTGCAATTCTGTGAACATGTACCCATCCTCTTCCCATAATCATTAACCTCTTTAACTTTGTTTTTCTCTAAGTTCTCTTCGTAGAATTTTACCTACATTTGATTTAGGTAGTTCTTTTTTAAACTCAACATATTTTGGTCTTTTATAACCAGTAAGTTTATCTTTGCAGTAATTTATTAAGTCCTGTTCGGTAAATTTTTGATTAGTTCTGACTGCAAATATTTTAACAACTTCTCCGGATCTTTCACTTGGTATCCCAACCGCAGCAGCTTCTATAATGTTTTCATTTGAGCAAACTACATCTTCAACTTCATTTGGGTATACATTAAAGCCTGATACAAGAATCATATCTTTTTTTCTGTCAACAATGCTGAAAAATCCATCGGTATCTTCTATTCCAATGTCGCCAGATTTGAAGTAACCATCTTTGGTCATAACTTCTTCAGTTGCTTCAGTATTAAGCCAATATCCCTTCATTACTTGTGGGCCTTTTATGCATATTTCACCTCTTTCTCCAGGAGGTACTGGCTGTTCATTTTCATCTAATATTTTTATATCTGTTGAAGGGGGAGGTATGCCTATTGTGCCTTCTCTAAAGTTTCCATGTACAGGATTCACACATGCCAGTGGAGAGGTTTCAGTTAAACCATAACCTTGTATAATATCGGTGTTGGTAATTTTTTTCCATTCCATAGCCACGCTATTTTGGAGGGCCATGCCACCAGCAACAACAAATTTAGCCTGTTTAAAGGAAACAGATTTAAATGATTTATTATTATTTAAAGCATTAAATAAAGTATTAACACCTGTTAGTACTGTGAAAGGAAACTTTTTCATTGTTTTAATTAATGATTTTAAATCTCTAGGATTTGTTACTAAAATATTTAGTGCTCCTAAATTGAAAAAACAAATTAAATTAACTGTAAGTGTGAATATATGATAAATAGGTAAAGGCGAGAGTACAATGTCTTGATTTACGTCTTCAGCTAAAACTTTATATATTGATTTTACTTGTTCAACGTTAGCCAAAATATTTCTATGAGTTAACATTGCTCCTTTTGATACTCCGGTGGTTCCACCTGTGTACTGCAAGAAAGCCAGGTCTGAATTTTTAATAATTGGTTTATCAAAAGATAATTCGTCATTTGTTTTAATTGCATCCATAAAACTAATTGAGTTTGGTAAATTGTATTTTGGAACCATTTTTTTTATGTATTTAACTACGAAATTTATTAAATGTTTCTTAAGTGGTTTTTGAAAGTCAGAGAGCTTTACAGTTATTACGTTTTCAATATAGGTATCTGGTAATACTTCCTCAACTAAATGAGCAAAGTTTTCAAGTACTACAATTGCCTTGGCGCCAGAGTCTTTAAATTGGTGGCGCATCTCTCTAGCTGTATAAAGTGGATTTGTATTTACTACTATTAGGCCTGCTCTTAAGGCACCAAAAATTGAAATAACAGATGCGTGAACATTAGGTAATTGAATTGCAATGCGCTCGCCTTGCTTTAAGTTTAGTTTTTTTTGCAAAAACGTAGCAAAGTTTTGACTTAATTTGTCTATATCTGAAAATTTTAAAAATTCGCCCAGGCATTCAAAGGCATCAAGATCAGAATATTTTTGACAGCTTTCATTTATAATTTCTATAAGCGAGGTATAAGTATCTGGATTTATTTCATGTGGAGTTTTTGGGTGATATTGTTTGTGCCAATTTTTTTTCATATTACCTAACTCTTATAAAACCTTAATTATTATATGTTTTCACTGATAAAATTTATTTTTTTGCTTCGCGTATTTAGCAATATTCTTAAAAATATAAGAAAATAAAGATATAGGTAAAGTGATTTGATGTCTACGTGAAAGTATATGATATTTATAAGTTTATTCAAATAATTATTTTTAAACGCTATATGTAAAAATATGTTTATAATCAAAATCATTTCTAACAAAGGAGGCTTCTTTTATGAAAATTTTGTTTAAATTAAATTTTATATTTTTCTTTACATCATTAATAGCAAATAGCCAATGGAGTACTAAACAACTCAATAGTGTAAAAAACTTTTCATCTTTAACTAATAATCATTATGTTGCAACTGTTTGGGCCCAGGCTAGAAGCAGGCCATTAAGTGTTGCTAGGATTAAAGGAGCTAAGGTGTTGAATTACAAGAATTCTACTTTATTTAATGATTCACTACCAATAGCATTTAAAAAATCTCAATCTACTACTATCAATCAAAAAATTACATTTATAATTCCTGGTCTCTTTGGTAATTATGATAGCTTAGCTAACTTGAAACTAATGTCTTTATTAAGCAAGCAAGGGCAAAGTGTAGTTTCATTATCAAATCCATGGAGTATTGATTTTATTAATGCAAGTCCAAAAAATCTTAAATCTGGAAGACTTATTGAAGAAGGGGCTTTTTTTCTAGAAGTTATTAAAGATATTTTAGACTCAGAATTTAATGGGGTAAGTTTTTCTGAAGTTAATTTATCAGGCTTTAGTTATGGAGCTTTGTTGGCATCGGTTGTTAAAAATTATGATTTGTATTCTAGTTCTCCAATTATAAACGGTCAATTAACACTATTTTCACCACCAGTTAATTTATTGAAATCGGTAGAGAATATTGATACCCAGCTTGATTTGTATGAGCAAGATGCAATAGATATGGCTAAAAAACCAAAGCTGCTTTGGTCGATGCTTTTAGATTACGCCACAAAAAGTAACCCAAAAAATCTACACCCTTTAAGTAAGCAATATGCTCCTTATATTGTTTTATACACTTCTTTTTTAAAGGGGATGGTTCAATCATTTTCTAGCCTAAATTCAAAGTTAGCTTTTACTACTGATTTAAGGTTTTCAGATTTAATTAATTCAATGTTTGAGCCTGATAGAATTATAAGCTATCAGAAAAAATTTGGGAAACTAGAATATTGGTTAGGCACTCTAAATGTTGGCGGTTACAACAAAATAAGAGTATTAAGTACGGAAGATGATTTTTTAAATAATAAATCACAATGGAATATTATAAGAAAAGAATTGCCATCAACTCTTTCTGATAATTTTATTATTCTTCCAAGTAGTGGTCATGTTGGATATATTTCTTACAAGTGGTTTGAAGAATTAATTCAAGATTGAAAACATTATAAAACTTAAGTTTTTTTTGTTTCTATAGGCTGTTTGCGGTTTGGAAATAGCTCCTTACAAATCGGACAAGTTAAGCCATAGCATTTTCTTGCCAGACAATGTTCTCTTCCATAGTAAATAATTTGTAGATGCACCTTAGACCAGGTGTTTTTAGGGAAAACTTTTTTTAAATCTTCTTCAGTTTTTAAAACATTTTTCCCGTCAGTTAGTTTCCATCTTTGCGCACATCTGTGAATATGTGTATCAACTGGAAAGCTGGGAATTTTAAAAGCTTGGCTTTGAACCACTAAGGCAGTTTTTCGCCCTACTCCGGGAAGTGTGATTAAATTGTCTAAATCAGAAGGTACTAGACCTTGGAATTTATCTATAAGTATTGAAGCAGTTTTTTTTATATTTTTGGCTTTTTGAGGTGCCAAGCCGCAAGACTTTATATATTCATAAATTTTTTCATAAGATAATTTATTCATTTTCTCAGGAGTATTGGCTGATTTAAACAACTTTTTGGTTACAATATTTACTCTTTCATCTGTGCATTGAGCTGAAAGTAGAACTGCAATTAGTAGTGTAAATTCATTTTCATGGTTTAATGGTACCGGTGGAGCAGGGTAGAGCTGGTTAAGGCGTTTTAAAATATAATCAGCTCTTTGTTGCTTTAGCATTATATTGTTATTTATTATATAAATTATAATTCTTGTCTATTGCTACAAAAGATTTATGGCTTAGCTTTTGCCAAATATTTTCTTTAATTATTTTTTCGCTGCTTATTATTAAGTGGTTAATTTTCCCGCCATTATTTGTTTTTGCTTCACAGCTATTATTGTAAAAATCACATGTTTTGTTTTCAGGACATTGATCTTTGTGTGTTGAGAAATATACTTTTTTGCCACCTTCAAAGCCGATCATTTTTTCTCCATTAGTTAAGATAAATGAAACTGAACTTTTTTTGTTATCTTTTTCTAATTCTTCTTCAGCTTGTGAACAATTTGTTGCCTTTTTAAAGTTGCCAGTAAGTTTTTCTAATGAAGAAATAGATTCTGCTAAAATGTCTAATGTTTCATTCATGGTTTCAATGTTTATTATTTTAGTTAAAAAATAATAAAATAAAAGTTCACTATCTGTATCTCCCAAAATAACTCCTTTAAAATTTGGAGAAATGTTTTCTAATAACTTCTTTTTTATATCTTTTAAATTGAAAATATGACCGTTGTGAATAAAACACCAATTTTTATATTGAAATGGGTGAGTATTAAGAATATTTTTCTTACCCATTGTAGCTTTGCGTATGTGAGCAAGAAAACATTTAGATTTAACAATCTCACTCACATGGGCAAATATACTATTTCCATGAGCTGCTTCTATAGATTTAACCACATGAGGATAGTTTTCAATATAGTAACTTAATCCCCAGCCGTCTGGATTTCTAAGGCTTTGCTCTAGCAAGGCATTATTGGCTGCAACAAGACTTCGGTGTGAGCTGGTAACTAAGACAGATTTAAATCCAAATAATCTACACATTTTTATATTATATAGAATTATCCTAATTAGTTGTTAACAAAAAATTGTTTTCTATTCAAGTAATTTTGCTTTAAAAGAATTATGTTATGTAGTTTTTAAAATGAACAATTAATTCACTGGTTCTGTCAATTTTATATTTAGTTAAAATAAATGCATTTATTGCTAATATAATTTATTATAATATTTGTGAGATTTTTAATTTTAATTTTCTTAATTATTTCAGTTGATACAACTTCAAATCATGTCTACCGAGGGAAGAAAGATTCAATTGCTAGTTTTTGGCGAACTAAGTTACTAAATAATAATATATCTTTTCCTCCTCAAGATATTTATTTAAGGGCCTTTAAAAATGAGAGAATACTTGAAGTATGGGCTAAAAGCACTTCTGGAAAATTTAAAAAAATATGGGAAGTAAAATTTTGTACATCATCTGGTGAGCTTGGTCCAAAGAATTATGAAGGAGATAAGCAAATTCCTGAGGGTTTGTACCATTTAAATAAATTAAATTATTATAGTAGATATTACTTATCCCTTGGTGTTGATTATCCAAATGATGCCGACAGAAAAAGGCTGTTTAGTTCATCAGTAAGTCTTGGCGGGGCAATTTTTGTTCATGGTGGTTGTGAAAGTATTGGTTGTATTTCAATTGAGGATGAGAACATTGAAAAACTTTTTTGGTTACATGAGTCTAAAATTGAAAGAACAAAAACAAGTCTTCATATTTTTCCTTTTGAAATGAAAGACACTTTGATCAAAAAACATTCAATGGAAGATCACTGTTCTTGGTTCTTGTCTTGCTTGCTTAATTTAGGAGAAAAAAAACAAAATGTTTTTTTAAAGAAGTTTTGGTTCTCTCTTAAGCCTTTTTACGATTACTTTAATGACAATAAAACATTGCCAAGCTTTAGGTCTGACTCAAGTGGTTTTTATAAGATAAACAATTGAATAGGATTTTCGATAATGTTTGACAATATTTTTTATTATGAATAGAGTCTGGTTATGTTTTTATTTACAAACAGAATGAAATATTTTTTATCTTTTTTATCTCTAGTTGTTTTCAGTAGCTATGTGTCATCATATTCAACTGTTAAAAAAGAAGTTATCTATAGTCCACAGGTTATTAATCCAAGTAATGTTCCAGTCTCTGTTGATTCAATGGGTAATGAAGTAACAGAAATAGTTCCGAAGATCATACCAAATTACTTTAAATATAATGTATCATTTGATCCAGTAGGAATCATTTTGGGCTTTTACTATTTGACTGGAAGCTATGCTTTTCATCCAAACGTTGTTGCTAAAGCAAATTTGGGATTTACAGTTGAACCATTTGGAATTGAAGATCAATCAGGATTTTCTGCTTTAGTTGGAGTTGGTTTCTATTTTGATAAAGCTTTTAAGGGTCCCTTTGTTGAGCCTGCATTGTCTTTTACAAGATTAAAAGATTCTTCCATTAATAAATCAGCTACTGCTTTTGGGCCTCAAACCAATCTTGGCTATCATTGGACTTGGGATAGTGGTTTAAATATGGCTGTTGCTGTTGGTGTCCAAAGAAATTTTGTTAGTGACGATAGTCCACAGTTTGAAGATTTTGGTAAATTTAGAGCCACAGGATTCTTTCGATTTGGTTGGGCCTTTAACTAAATTTATTCTGTTATTCCATTAAAGAAAAATTCATTCATTTATTTATTCCTAAATGTCGAGCATCTGTGACTTAGTAAGCAATATATAAATTATGGCTGGTATTATCTTTTGATGATATTTTAATTTAGAAAAGAATAGATATTTTGAAAAATAAAGAATCTAAAAAATTATTTTTAATTTTAGGTAATCAATTGTTTTCAATAGATCACTTAGATAAAAATACTAATCTATTTTTTATGTGTGAGGACTTTGGTCTTTGCACTCATTATAAATACCATAAGCATAAAATAATTCATTTTCTATCGTCGATGCGAAGCTATAGAGACCTTTTGGTGAAAAAAAAGCTCAATGTTGAATATTTTGAGCTAAATAAACAAACACATTTTTTCAAGAAATTGGCTAGTGTTATAAAGAAACATAAAATTAATAATTTAAAATGTTTTGAGATAGAAGATAAGTTTTTTGAGCAACAGTTAATAGATTTTGCCAAGGAAAACCAGTTGGAGCTTAATTTTATTCAGTCACCAATGTTTTTAAGCTCAAGAGAAAATTTTGGTGAGTATTTAAATTCAACAAAAAAGCCTTTTATGAAAAATTTTTATAAAAATCAAAGGATTGAGCTTAAAATATTAATTGATAAAGATAATAATCCAACGGGTGGAAAATGGAGTTTCGATTCTGACAATCGAAATAAAATACCTAAGGCAAAAGAAATCACTCCTTTTGTTCCATCAAATATAGATGATAAAAACACTGTTGCTGTAAAAAAGTTGGTGGAGAAACATTTTAAGGAACACCCTGGAAGCGCTGAAAATTTTTGGATACCTACAACAGAGAAAGCAGCTAAAGAATGGCTAGCAAAATTTTTACAAGAAAAAATTGATGAGTTTGGCACATACCAAGATTCAATTGATTCTAGATGTGAGTTTTTATTTCACTCCCTTATTTCCCCAATGATGAATATTGGTTTTTTAACTCCTTGTTATGTAGTTGAGGAATGTTTAAATAAAAAAAATTCTAACAATTTAAATAGTATTGAGGGGATTATTAGGCAGGTTATTGGTTGGAGAGAATTTGTTAGAGGTATTTATCAAAACTTTAGTGTAGAACAAGAATCATTAAATTTTTTTAGCCATAAAAATTTACTTACAAATCATTGGTATGAAGGAAACACTGGAGTTCCTCCACTAGATGATTCAATTAAAAAAGCTAATAAATGGGGCTACTGTCACCATATTGAGCGCTTAATGATATTAGGTAATCTTATGCTTTTGTTGGAAATAAACCCACGAGAATGTCATCGTTGGTTTATGGAAATGTTCGTTGATTCTTCAGATTGGGTTATGGGCCCGAATGTATATGGAATGAGTCAGTTCAGTGATGGTGGTATTTTTGCAACTAAGCCATATATTTCTGGCAGTAATTATATTTTAAAGATGAGTAATTATAAAAAGGGGCCTTGGTGCGATGCTTTTGATGGTCTTTATTGGAGCTTTATTGAAAAACATGCTGGCTTTTTTAGTAAAAATTATCGAATGAGAATGATGGTTTCACAAGTTAAAAAAATGGACAGTGAAAAAAAATCTAGAATTTATAAAGCCGCTGATACTTTAAGATGCAAAATAACTACTGCTTATAAGAGCAATAGTGTGTAAACATGGACAGGGATTGTATGTATAGTTCCAGAATCTTTAACAATAGAATTGTAACAGATTAACTATTTTACGATTAAATTAGTTTAGTTGGTGAGTGTAACAAGAATTTTGCCAACGAATTTTTACGTTTTGTAGAATTGATTGTACAAAACGTAAAAAAGATGCTAAGCTATTGTATATAATATGAAAAATAGAAAACTTGTTGCATTAATTAAGCATAGATTGAAAGAAAAAGACCCATTAATTCAAGTTATTGTTGGCCCTAGGCAGGTAGGTAAAACAACAGCTTTAAAGGCAGCTTTAAGCAAAAATGATCATTATTATTCGGCTGACTATCCAACGCCCCTTGAAGCAAAACAGGTAATTGAGTGGTGGAATAAAGCGAGTAAAAGTTCCTCTAAGACTATTGCAATAGATGAAATTCAAAAAGTTTCTGACTGGAGTCATGTTATTAAAAAGTTGTGGGACCAGGACTCAAGTGTGAGAATAATTCTTACTGGTTCTTCTGCGTTGTTAATGGAGAAAGGATTAACTGAATCTTTAGCTGGTCGCTTTGAGTTGATCCAAGCAGAGCATTGGAATTATCAAGAGGCTAAAGATATTTTTTCTTTATCTCTAGAAAAATATATTCTATTTGGATGTTACCCTGGCGCAATTAGGTTTTTGGATAATGTAGATCGATGGGGGAGTTACATTAGGGATTCAATTGTGGAGCCAGCTATTGGGAGAGATTTACTTCAGTTACATCCAGTTGAAAATCCATCCTTGTTAAGGCAAATTCTTTCAATCGCTTTAAATATGCCTGCTCAAGTTATAAGTTTGCAAAAGCTTCAGGGTCAGTTGCAAAACAAAGGTGCTATTTCTACTATACAAAATTACTTGAGTTTATTGGCTAAGGGATTTTTGGTTTCTTCTTTGGAAAAATATTCTGCAAATTTAGTTCGAGGAAAAAAAAGTAGTCCTAAACTTATTGTACATGACAATGGCCTTATAAGGGCTTTTGAGCGTCCTATAAATAGTGAAATTTCTTCCGAAAAATTTGGTAGATATTTTGAAAATATTGTTGGAGCTAGGTTTATTGAGGCAGGTTGGAAAACTTACTATTGGAAAGATAGAACAAAAGAAGTTGATTTTGTGGTACTGGGGCCAAATAATGAAAAATGGGCAATTGAAGTAAAGTCTTCAAAATGCAGTGTTAAGGATTTAAAAGGTCTTCAAGATTTTTGTAACATTTATCCTGAGTTTGAAGCAAAGTTGGTGTCTTTTGTTGGTCAAGAAATATCTGGAATTGATTCTTTGTCTTTTAGTAGAATATTAAGTCTAAATAGAAGTTACAAAAAATGAATACACAACAGCATAGGCGAGAATAAAATTATAGATAAATTATAAATTGAGACTTCTATATGATTATTCATTGAAAAATTGAGTAAGAATTCGCAGTAGTAAAAAAACGTGAACTTATTATATAGAATCGTTAAATTTAAGCTTCTTCATATTCACTGCAATTAATTGAAAACAATAGTCTTTTTCTTGAAATAAAAATTTTTTAGTCTTCAGTATACTGAAGGGTTCCTGAAGGCTTACTGAAAAGATCTCTGGTAATGATCTTTAGTTATAATATCAAGTATATTTGCATGACTTGCTCATAGGTAGGCGATAATGGTGATTATTTTTTAAGAAAAATTGAATTGAGTTTATCAATGTTTAAACACTCTAAAATCGAAATTTAATTGTATTCAAGATAGAAACTTTTTGCCTTATTATATATCTGCATACATATTCTAAATTAATGGTGTTGCAAGAGAAAGAAGATCAGTTTCGATTTGAAAAACATGTGATTTGTAAATTGCTTCTAGTGGTAATCAATTTCCAGAGCTAGTAAATTAGATCTCCTACTATGTTAGCTTCAATTTTGGTGCCATAAAAATTTTAAACAAGAGAGCTTGATGGAAAACTAAATACTTTAGAGTGCTTGACGTGTGTCTGAAAAATGTTTGTCCATACTTGGGTGCAGTAAAATATCTTGTTTGAATGAAATTATTACCCAGCTATGGATGCGTATTTAACTAAGTAATCTGAATTAAAGAAATAAGAGATTTTCCAGATGTGGATAGAGTTTTATGGTTTTCATCCAATTTGCAATAAAAATTATTATATTATTCATGAGTTATATTAATTTTTAAAAATTATCCAAGTTTGGGAGTCGATTCTTATAGTTGGAAAATTTAATTTTCTTTTAGGTTGAAATAATTATCTATGGTCCGGATTTTATATAAGAATCAAGGCAAAATGTTTACATGGCTTGAAATTGCCCAAAAATGGATGCATTTAAATATTTTATTTAATATATGACTTTATAGTCATTGCTTTGTTGGCTACACTCTAACTAGTTGGGTACTGTTGATTATTTTAAACAGACTCAAAGATTAGTTTATGAAGTGTTTAAAAAATCGTAAATTTATTTTAACTGTAGCTATACTACTGGGCTTTTTTCATTATGCCATTGCCGTTACTCTTATTTTTTATGGCTCTGTAATCGACCCTTCACTAAGCCATCAAACTATGAATATTATTGGCTTACTTATGATGCTACCACTTGGACCAATAGCTTTTCTTAATTTATTTCCTTTTTTTAGTGTTATAATAGGATTCTTAAATTTGGCTTTATGGATATTTATTTATTATAAAACTATTGAATCTCTTTGTATTAAAAAATCTAATCAGTGACTTACGACTCTACTTTTAAGCTTGGGGATTCTTGAAAATATAAAGACCAGCACCTTAGAGGCGCTGGTCTAGTTTTTTATCTTTGCTATTTGGCTTGAGGCTTATCTTCAGAACTAGTGTTTTTGACCTCAAAATATATTATATTTTCATCATCTGTCTTCAGCAGAGATCTAACAAAACCTAATTTGGTCAGTACTTTTATTGAGGGAATATTCTCACGGGTAGTAGAGGCTATGATTTTTTCTTCACTATGATTATTAAAAGCATTTTTTATAATTAACGAGGAAATCTCTGTTGCTATACCAATGTTCCAATATTTTTTTGAAACCATAAATCCAAGTTCTGGACTTTCAGAAATTGTTTTTTTGAGCATAAACCATCCAACGAATTCTCTAGAATCTAAATATTCTGCAGCCCAGGTACCTAAGTGACTTTTGGGCTCATCAATCCACTTATTTAAATATTCTTTTATTATTTGTGTACTCTGGGGATTTTTAAAGCCTGTAAATTTCATAATATCTGGATCACACATTAAGTCAGCAATAGAAATATAATCTGATTTTTTAAAGCATCTCAACTCGACTCTTTTAGTTTTTAAGCCGTCCATAAAATGTTCTCCAAAACCTAATCTCTTCTTCCGTAAGAAAGAAACTCTCAATTCCTAAGTATAGTCAAAAACGACAATAAAGTCTGCTTTAATGCTTAGGGTAAAGTTTAAATCATGTATCCTGTATGAGCCTGGCGGATAAGTGAAGATGATCTGAAGTTTAAGATGGTTTAGCTTGATAAAACGTCTGTATTTAGTGAGCCACAGGTGAGCCAAAAATGAGCCAAGTACAATG